>Ga0070741_10000625_pt1 | contig 122318 bp, 93 predicted proteins | sample Coa_R1_4_FD_66440 | JGI IMG/M metagenome (GOLD analysis project Ga0070741, IMG submission 66440) | Surface soil microbial communities from Centralia Pennsylvania, which are recovering from an underground coalmine fire - Coalmine... | ecosystem: Environmental > Terrestrial > Soil > Unclassified... | reverse complement strand
ATGGCGATGAGAATCCGCTCGATGATCTCCTGGTCCGGGATCGGCTTGCGCGCGATGCCCAGCTCCCTGGAGACGTTGACGATCAGCCGTTCGATCTCCGGGTCGGGCGTGGCGTTGCGGCCTTCGTACTTGTAGTAGCCGGCTCCGGTCTTCTGGCCGAAGCGGCCCATCTCGCAGATGCGGTCGGCCACCGGCGAGTAGCGTTGCGACTTGTCGCGGAACTGCTCGCGGTACTGGCGGATGCGCCAGCCCACGTCGAGGCCGGCCATGTCACGCATCAGGTACATGCCCATCGGCAGGCCGAAGGCCTTCAGCGCCTCATCCAACTGCCAGGGCGTGGCGCCCTCCTCGAGCAGGAAATCGGCCTGCCGGCCGTAGGCGGCGAGGATGCGGTTGCCGATGAAGCCGTCGCAGTTGCCGGCCAGCACCGCCACTTTGCTGATCTGCTTGGCCAGGCCCATCGCGGTGGCCAGGGTTTGCGGGCTGGACTTGGCGCCGCGGACGCATTCCAGCAGCTTCATCACATTGGCGGGGGAGAAGAAGTGGGTGCCGACCACGCTCTCCGGCCGGCCGGTCGCGGCGGCGATCTGGTCGATGTCCAGCGTCGAGGTATTGGTGGCGAGGATCGCCCCGGGCTTCATGACCTGGTCGAGCTTGGCGAACACCTCCTTCTTGATGTTCATGTCCTCGAACACCGCCTCGATCACCAGGTCGCTGTCGGCAATGTCCTGGTAGGAGAGGGTGCCGCCGATGCGGCCGAAGGCTTCGTCGGCGCGCGCCTGCGTCATCGAGCCGCGCGCCACCGAGGTGTCGTAGTTCTTCTTGACGATGCCGCGGCCGCGCTCCAGCGCCTCCGGCGTCATCTCCACCTGCTTGACCGGGATGCCGTTGTTGGCGAAGGCCATGGCGATGCCGCCGCCCATGGTGCCGGCGCCGATGATGGCGACGCTCTTCACCGGTTGCGGCTTCACCCCCGGTGGGACGCCGGGGATCTTCGCCGCCTCGCGCTCGGCAAAGAAGACATAGGACAGAGCCGCCCGCTGCGGGCTGTCCTTGCACTCGTGGAAGCTGCGGTCCTCGAAGGCATAGGCCTCATCCCACGGCCGGGTGCAGGCGGCTTCGATGCAGTCGACGATCTTCCACTGTGCCAGCAGGCCCTTCCACTTCCTGGCGTTGGCCTCCCGGTATCGGGCGAACACCGCCGGATCGACGCCGGTGATCTTGTCGTTGAGGTCGCGCACCCGCTTGAGCGGGCGCTTCTCGGCCACCACCTTGCGGGCGAAAGCCAGGGCGCCTTGCAGCAGGGCGTCGAAATCCTGTCCTTCGACCAGCTCATCGACGATGCCGTATTGCAGCGCCTTTCTACCGTCGATGTGCTTGCCGTTGGTGATCAGGTCCAGTGCCGTCTCCACCCCCACCAGCCGCGGCAGGCGCTGGGTGCCGCCGGCGCCGGGCAGCACGCCGATCAAGGCTTCCGGCAGGCCCACCTTCGCGCCGGGCAGGGCCACGCGATAGTGCGCCGCCAGCGCCAGCTCCAGGCCGCCGCCCAGGGCGGTGCCGTGCAGCGCGGCGATGAACGGCTTGCGCGAGGCCTCCACGGCCTCCATCGAGGCCCGCCCGCTGGGGCCTTCCAGCTTCTTGCCGAATTCGCGGATGTCGGCGCCGGCGACGAAGGTCTTGCCCGCGCCGATCAGCACCACGGCCTTCACTTCGGGGTCGGCGTCGGTCCTCCGCACCAGCTCCAGCAGGGCAGTGCGCACCGCCATGCCGAGGGCGTTGACCGGCGGATTGTTGACGACCAGGACGGCGATGTCGCCTTCGCGGCGATAGTCCACGCTGGACATGCGGCTCTCCTCTCAAGCGCTGAATGGAATTCCCGGCAATATTGTGCCGATACTGTAACTTTAATGGTCGGAACCTTCGACCCTGTATTGACGACATCATGACATCATGACAACATGCGGTCAACGTCGTGACATGGCGCTGCCAGCACACCGGAGGAGCGATGACCCCAGCTGATGCCCGCGAGCCGTTCGTCCGCTACGAGCAGGACGGGCGCATCGTCACCCTGACCCTCAATCGTCCCGAGGCGCGCAACGCCATCGCCACCCATGAGGACTGCGAGGAACTGGCCGGCGCCTTCGAGCGCGCGAATGACGATCCGGCGGTCAGTTGCCTGATTCTCACCGGCGCCGGCAGCGCTTTCTCCGCCGGCGGCAACATCAAGGCGATGAAAGAGCGCAACGGCATCGGGCCGCTCGACGCCCCCGACGCCACTCGCGCCAACTACAAGCGCGGCGTTCAGCGCATCGCCCGGGCGATGTGGGAGAGCGAGGTTCCGGCCATCGCCGCCGTGAACGGCCACGCCATCGGCCTGGGGCTGGACCTGGCCTGCCTGTGCGACATCCGTATCGGCGTCGACGGCGCCAAGTTCGCCTCCAGCTTCATCAAGCTCGGCATCGTCCCCGGGGACGGCGGCGCCTGGATCCTGCCGCGGGCGGTGGGCCTGTCCCGGGCCGCCGAGATGATCTTCACCGGCGACACCCTCGATGCCCAGGCCGCGCTGCAGATCGGCCTGGTGTCGCGGCTGGTGCCGGCGGAGCAGTTGCTGGCCGAGGCGCGGGCGCTGGCGCAGCGCATCGCCGCCAACCCGGCCAGGTCGCTGCGGCTGTCCAAGCGCCTGCTGCGCGAGGGCCAGCAGCAGCGCCTGGCCGACCTGCTGGAGCTGTCGGCGGCGTTCCAGGCCATGGCCCACGAGACCCAGGACCACCGCGAGGCGGTGGACGCCTTCATCGAAAAACGCAGCCCCGACTTCAAGGGCCGGTAATTTCTCCAGGAGCCGTTCGTGACCGACAAGATCATCATCAGGAAGGAAGGCCCCATCGGCCATCTCGTCTTCAACAATCCCGACAAGCTCAACGCCATCTCGCTCGACATGTGGGAAGGCATGGGCCGTGGCGTGCAGCAATTGGAAGCCGATCCTGAGGTCAAGGTGATCGTGCTCAGCGGCACCGGCGACAAGGCCTTCGTCGCCGGCGCCGACGTCTCCAAGTACGAAGAGGAGCGCATGGGCGAGAACGCCCAGGAGCACTACGCCCAGACCGGCTGGAAGGCGATGATGGCGGTGTACCACTGCTCCAAGACCACCATCGCCGCGCTCAACGGCTACTGCTACGGCGGCGGCATCTCGGTGGCGGTGTGCTGCGACCTGCGCATCGGCTCCTCCACCATCCAGGTGGCGCAGCCGGCGCTGCGCTACGGCATCGGCTACCGCTACAAGTCGCTGCGCCTGGTGGTGGACGTGGTGGGCGCGGCCCCGACCAAGGAGCTGCTGCTCGGCGGGATGGTGTGGGATGCCGAGGACTGCCTGCGCAAGGGCTTCGTCGCCAAGACGCTGCCGGCCGGGCAGGAATTCCAGGACTACGTCAGGAAGACCGCCGAGCGCATCGCCCAGGGCGCGCCGCTCACCGCCCGGCAGTGCAAGTTCTCGATCAATACCATCGTGCAGGACCCGGACCAGCGTGACCTCGCCCGGAACGAGGAGATGTTCCTGGCCTGCTACGCCAGCGAGGACTACAAGGAAGGCGTGCGCGCCTTCGCCGAAAAACGCAAGCCGGTGTTCCAGGGGCGCTGAGCCGCGATGAACGCATCCGCCACACCGCGCGCGCTGGCCGGCATCCGCATTCTCGACCTGAGCCGCGTCCTGGCCGCGCCGCTGGCCGCGCAGTGGCTGGGCGACCTCGGCGCCGAGGTGATCAAGGTGGAGCGGCCGGGCAGCGGCGATGAGTCTCGCACCTATGGCCCGCCGTTCCTCAAGGACCGCGACGGCAAGCCCACCGACACCGCCGCGTTCTACCTGGCCTGCAACCGCGGCAAGAAGTCGGTCACCGTCGACCATTCCACGCCGCAGGGGCAGGACCTGATCCGCGAGCTGGCCAGGCACAGCGACGTGGTGCTGGAGAACTTCCGGGCCGGCGCGCTCGGGAAGTACGGCCTCGACTACGCCAGCCTGTCGCAGGTGAATCCGCGCCTGGTGTACTGCTCCGTCACCGGCTTCGGCCAGGACGGCCCCTACAGCAAGCGCCCGGGCTATGACGGCATCTTCCAGGCTATGGGCGGCCTGATGAGCGTCAGCGGCTATCCGGACGATCCGATGAAAGTCGGCATCAGCATGGTCGACATCCTCACCAGCCTGTATGCCGCCATCGCCATTCTCGCGGCGCTGCGCCATCGCGACGCCAGCGGCGAGGGCCAGCACATCGACCTTTCCCTGCTGGACTGCGGCCTGGCCTCGCTGTCGCACTTCGCCATGAACTACCTGGTGTCGGGCGAGGTGCCGGAGCGCCGCGGCAACGGCGGCTTCGGCGGCGTGCCGTCGCAGGCCTTCCGCTGCAAGGACGGCCGCGTCTTTATCGTCGCCGGCAACAACAAGCAGTTCTCGGCCTTCTGCAAGGCCGCCGATTGCACGCACCTGTTCGAGGACCTGCGCTTCAACAGCACCGCCGGGCGCATCCAGAACCGCACCCAGCTGCTGCCGCTGCTGGACGAGGTGTTCCAGACCCGCACGCAGGCGCAATGGCTGGAGCTGCTGGACGCCGCCGACGTGCCGGCCGGCCCGGTCAACGAGCTGCCGCAGGTGTTCGCCGATCCGCAGGTGCAGCACCGCGGCATGCTGGTGGAGACCGAACACCCGCTGGCCGGGCCGATCAAGCTGCTGGCCAACCCGATGCGGCTGTCCCGGACCCCGGTGACCGACTATCCCCCGCCGCCGCTGATGGGCCAGCACACGCGCGAGGTGCTGGGTTCGTTGCTGGGCCTGGACGCGGCGCGCCTCGATGCGCTGGCGCGCGAACAGGTGATCTGACATGGACCTGCGCTTCACCGAAGAAGAGCGGGCCTTCCGCCTGGAGGTGCGGCGCTTTCTCCAGGAGCAGCTGCCGCGCGGCATCCACGACAAGATGCTTGAGCACCGCTCGCTGACCAAGGAGGAGGTGGTTGCCTGGCAGCGCGTCCTCAACCGCCGCGGCTGGGCCACGCCGAGCTGGCCCAGGGAGTGGGGCGGACCGGGCTGGACGGCGGTGCAGCGCTACATCTTCCTCGACGAGCTGCATCAGTTTCCCGCCCCCGAGCCGGTGAGTTTCAACGTGTCGATGATCGGTCCGGTGATCGGCACCTTCGGCAGCCCCGAGCAGAAGGCACGGCTGCTGCCGCGCATCGCCAATCTCGACGACTGGTGGTGCCAGGGCTTCTCCGAGCCCGGTGCCGGCTCCGACCTGGCGGCCCTCACCACTTCGGCGGTACGCGAGGGCGACCACTACGTCGTCAACGGCACCAAGATGTGGCAGGGCATGGGCCATCGCGCCGACTGGATGTTCGCCCTGGTCCGCACCGACCCGGCCGCCAGGAAGCAGGCGGGCATCAGTTTCCTGCTGATCGACATGAAGAGCCCCGGCCTCACGGTGCAGCCGATCATCACCATCGATGGCCGCCACGAGGTGAACACGGTATTCCTCGACAATGTGCGCGTGCCGGTGGCCAACCGCGTGCACGAGGAGAACAGGGGCTGGGACGTGGCCAAGTTCCTGCTCGGCAACGAGCGCACGGGCATCGCCCGCATCGGCATGAGCAAGTATCTGCTCAGGCGGGCCCGCAGGATCGCGGCGGAGGTGCCGAGCGGCGAGGGGTGCCTGGCCGACGACCCGGTGTTCCGCCGGCGCGCCGCCGAGATCGAGGTTGAGCTGCAGGCGCTGGAAGTGACGCAGATGCGGGTGCTGGCCGGCATGGAGGCGCACAGCGACAAGCCCGATCCGCGCTCCTCCATTCTCAAGGTCAAGGGTGTGGAACTGCGCCAGGCGGCGTCGGAGCTGCTGCTGCGCGCCGCCGGTCCGCTGGCGCTGCCGGCGGAAGGAGAGTTCGATCCGCCCAACCCGGTCGACCCTGCGGCGGACACGGAGTGGGCCGGCACCATCGCCCCGGTGTACTTCGTGCTGCGCGCGGCCTCGATCTACGGCGGTTCCACCGAAGTGCAGAAAAACATTCTGGCGCAGGCCGTGCTCGGCCTGCCGAAGTGAGCCGCCCGTGGACTTCAATCTGAGCGAAGAGCAGAACCTGCTCAAGGACGCGATCGACAAGCTGGTGCTGAAGGAGTACGGCTTCGAGCAGCGCCGGCGCCATGCCGCCCATGCCGAAGGCTGGAGCCGGACATTCTGGGCGCAGCTGGCGGAACAGGGCTTCCTGGCGCTGCCGTTCGCCGCCGAGCACGGCGGCCTGGGCTACGGCCCGGTCGAGCTGATGCTGGTGATGGAAGCGCTGGGCCGTGGCCTGGTGCTGGAACCCTACCTCACCACCGTGGTCGGCGCCGGCGCGGTGCTGCGGCAGGCGGCGAGCCGGGCCCAGCTTGAGCGCATGGTGCCGCCGATCGCCGCCGGCGAGCGCGTGGTGGCGCTGGCGCTGGCCGAGATTCAGGCGCGCTACGAATTGAACGACGTGCTGACCACCGCGAGTGCGGCGCCGGGCGGCTATGTGCTGAGCGGCACCAAGGTGGTCGTCACGCATGGCGACAGCGCCGACCTGTTCATCGTCCCGGCGCGCACCGCGGGCGGCCGGCGTGACCGCGACGGCATCAGCCTGTTCCTGGTGCCCGCCGGTGCGGCCGGGCTGCGCCGCCGCGGCTACCGCACCCAGGACGGCCTGCGCGCCGCGGACCTGATCCTGGACCAGGTGCGGGTCCCGGCCGACGACATGCTTGGCGCGGCCGGGCAGGGCCTGCCGGCACTGGAGCAGGCGGCGGATGCCGTCATCGCCGCCGTGGCGGCCGAGAGCGTCGGCTGCATGCAGGCGCTCCTCGACCTGACCGTGGACTACCTCAAGCAGCGCCAACAGTTCGGTGGCCCGATCGGCCGCTTCCAGGCGCTGCAGCACCGCGCCGCCGAGATGCTGATCGAACTGGAGCAGGCACGCAGCATGGCGCTGTACGCCGCGCTGATGCTGCAGGAGCCGGATCCGGCCGGGCGCCGCCGGGCCTTGTCGGCGGTGAAAGTGCAGATCGGCAAATCCGGCCGCTTCGTTGCCCAGCAGGCGGTGCAACTGCACGGCGGCATCGGCGTCACCGAGGAGTATGCCGTCGGCCATTACTTCAAGCGCCTGAGCATGATGGAGGCGCAGTTCGGCGACGGCGACCACCATCTGGCGCGGCTGGCGCAGGCCTAGCCGCGTTCCGCTTTTTCGTACGCCACAATCGTTTCAGCGAGGTCCGTCATGAATCAATCCAGCCATTCCCCCAATGTCGCGCTGCGCCTGGTCCTGACCGGCGCGGGCAGTGCCATCACCATCGTTGCCGCGGCTACCGCCTGGCTGCAACTGTCGCTCAAGAGCATGGGCAGCGCCCTGCAGCCGCCGGGTTCCAGCGTGCGCCTGCGCCGTGGTCGCTTGGGCTGAGGACGGTCCCACAGACCTCAGCATCACGCCGCCGCGGGCGCTGCCGCTCCGCGCCTCGTGGCTCGGTAATCCGGCGCATTGTGGCTTCCCCGACCATTCTAGGGATAGGCCTTCACGTGGGTGACGATGAGCCGCGTGGCCTCGGCGGCGTCGTTCTCGGTAACCCAGTGGTTGACGCCCACCAGCTCCACGAACCGGTAGGGGGCGTCGACGTACTGCTGGGTGCCGCGAGCGGCGTCGGCGCTGAAGGCGAAGTCCAGGTCGCCCCAGGCGTACAGCGTCGGCACGGTGTCGGGACCGATCCGCTGCGTCGGCGGCACCGGATTGACCCGGTACCAGGCCATTGCGGCATTGAGCGCGGTGGCATTGCCCAGCGCATTGGCATAGACCTGAGCCTTGTCGAGTGGCAGGCCGAAGGCCACCAGCCCCAGGGCAAAGTAGCCGGGTCCGCCCGACATCAGGACATTGGCCATCCCGGGAGTGGCGAAAACCGCCGCGTAGCCGCTCATTTCGCGCTGCGGGCTCAAGGGGTTGCTGCCCGCGGCGGCAAAGGCGTCGAGATGGGGCGTGGACAGCACGGTCAGCGACTTCAACCGCGATGGCGACTGCGCGGCGATGGTCCAGGCGATTGCGCCGCCCCAGTCGTGTCCGACCAGGTGGAAGCGCTGTGCGCCAAGGGCGGTGGCGATCGCCAGCGCATCGCCGACCATGTGGTCCATCGTGTATTCGCTGTCGGAGGCGGGGCGGGCGCCGGGCGAATAACCCCGCTGCGACGGCGCCACGGCGTAGTAGCCCGCCGCCGCCAGCGCCGGCAGCACCTCGCGAAACTCCTCGTCGCACTCGGGGAAGCCGTGCAGCAGCAGCACCAGCCCGCCGGCGCCCGCCGCCGACGGATCGCCTGCGGCGAGCGCGTCGAACGTAAGCGGGCCGAGCTCGGGATCGGCAATGCTGATCTCGAGCTGGCGAACCTCGCTCGCCGACGCGGCGGACTGCGCGGCGATGGACGTCCCCGTCTCCGGCGGGTTGCTGCCTTCATCGCCGCAACAGCACAGCAGTAAGGTCAGGCAAGGAAGCAGGGCGAGCCTGAGACGGGTAGGCCAGTCCATCTGTTTCTCCTTGCAGGGCCCTGGACGAGCGCGTTGCGGTGGTCTCAGCAAGAAATGCGCCGACTACCAATGACGCGAAAACCATCGCCTCGGTCCGCTTGCGGCAACGGTTCGATTCCGGCGGCAGCCCCGGTGCTGAAAACTGGCATACTGTTTACCAGTTCAATTCCCGGAGCCCGTCATGTCCCAGCCCTGGCTGCGGCGGATCGGCCTGCGTCAGCCCGTGGTCCAGGCCGGCATGGGCGGAGGCTTGTCCGGTGCTGCGCTGGTTGCCGCGGTGAGCGAAGCGGGCGGCCTCGGCACCCTCGGCCTCGGGCCGCCGGCGGAGTTCCGCGCCGAGCTGAAACTGCTGCGTGAGCGCCTCGGCGAGCGGCCCTTCGCCGCCAACCTCCTGCTGCCCTTCGTGCGCGCCGCCCACGTCGCCGCCTGCCTCGAGTACCGGCCTGCGGTGGTGACCCTGTTCTACGGCTACGATGCGGCGCTGGTGCGGCGCCTGCGCGAGCGCGGCATCCAGGTCTGGCACCAGGTCGGCGACGCGGCGCAGGCGCAGCGCGCGCTCGACGACGGCGCCGACGGCCTGATCGCCCAGGGCGTAGAGGCGGGCGGCCATCTCGCCGGCGACACACCGCTGGCGGAGGTGCTGCCGGCGCTGCGCCCGCTGGCCGGGCAACGGCCCTTGCTCGCCGCCGGCGGTATCCACGATGCCGCCACCGCCAGCCGAGCGCGCCAACTCGGCGCCGACGGCGTGGTCGCGGGCACACGCTTCCTGCTCACGCCGGAGAGCAATGCCTCGGACGAATACAAGGCACGGCTGCTGGCGGCGCAGGAGACCCTGCGCACGGAACTGTTCGGCCTGGCCTGGCCGGCGCCGCACCGCGTGGTGCCGAACGCCGCCACTGCGCGCTGGTGCGGCCAGGATGCGCGCGGGCCGGCCTGGGCGCGCGCGCTCAATACCCTGATGGTGCCCAGCCGCCGCCTGTTGCCGATGAGCGCGGTGGTGGGGCTGGTGGGAATGCAGCGCCTGCTTCCGCTGTACTCGCCAGCTGCGCCCTTGCGCGGCATGCCCGCGCATCGTCTCGAAGTGGCGCCGCTCTACGCGGGTACCTGCGTGGCGCGGATCGACCGTCTGCTGCCGGCGGCGGAAATCGTCGCCGAGCTGGTCCGCGGCTACGGCGCAGCCTGAAGGGCCGGGCCCGGGCGCCGCTTCAGACCGCAAGGCGGCCGGCGGCGCCCGCCCGGATCAGGAAGTCGCCGCCGGCCCATGCCGCTGAGGAGTGCGGCGCGCCTTGGGGCCCGGCGGCGGACGGCGCGGCTCCCGTTCGGCGCCGCGTTCGACCCGCAGGCTCATGTAGAAGGCCTCCGCCTCCTCGCGCGTGTTGAAGGTGTAGTCGGCGTAATCGGTCTTGACGGTGTTGTGGATCAGTACCCGCATGGCCTGTTCTCCTGTCCTGTTCCTAAAGATGGGCTTCCTGGCTGCCCGACAGCTCCGGAACCTGCGCCGCGAGGCGGTGGTAGGCCGCGCCGCGGATGGTCGGCAAGTGCATCGGCATGGTGGCAAGGAAGTCCTCGCGTCCGGGGCTGCCGTCGGCTTCGCCGCCGTGCTCGCGCACCAGGCTGTCGAAACGCGCGGTGGCGCGCTCGGGCTGCTCGCTGACGTAGAGCAGCTGGTCGTGCCGCGCCACCGCATAGAGCAGGCGCTCTTCCTGCTGCGGCGCCTCGCCGCCGCCCCGGGCATGCAGGCGCAGCAGCGCCATCGCGCCGTCGGCACGCAGGATTTCCGCGTAGCCGCGGGCCAAGGACGCCGCATCGACCTGCTGCATGGCTTGCCTCCCGGCCTGTGCCTTGCGGGGCGCCCGGCGGCGCCCGTGGGTTCGAGGCCGCTGCGAAAGGCCGTGGGCGAACCCTGCGAAGAAGGAGTGAAGAAACAGGTGGCCCCCGGCCTCTTCGCAGCGACCCTATTGGGACCTGGCCGCTCGCGCGATGGTTCCGGCTGCCCTCAAAGGTAGGGCGAGAACAGCCAGCACAGCGCGTCGCGCAGGCGCGCCGGGAAGCGGCGGCGCGCCAGTTCCGCCTCGCTGATCGGGCGGCTGGCCTGGCGCACGCGCAGGAAGTGCTCGGCCAGCTCTTGCGCCAGAGGCCGGCCGTAGCTCTCCACCATCAGCTCGAAATTGAGGCGCAGGCTGCGCGTGTCGAGATTGGCCGAGCCGAACTGCACGTACCAGTCGTCGATCAGGATCAGCTTGGTATGGGCGAAGGGCGGCGGCTGGCGGTACACCTTCACCTGGCGCTCCAGCAGATGGTGCAGCGAGTGCTGGGCCGCCCAGGTCATCCACGGCTGGTCGCTGCGCTCGGGGATGATGATGCTCACGTCCACGCCGCGCAGCGCCGCCGACTGCAGCGCGCTGCTCAGCGGCGCCGGCGGCAGGAAATAGGGGGTCATGATCCAGACCCTTTCGTGCGCGGTTGCCAGCGCTCCGATCAGCACCATGGTCAGGCGGTCGAGGTCCTCGTTCGGGCCGTCGGTGATGACGCGGCTGACGTGGTCCCCGCTCCGGGCGCATTCCTGCACCTGCGGCGCCTCCTCGCCGGAAGCGAAGGACCAGTCGGCGAGGAACACGCCGTCCATCTGCATCGCCAGCGGGCCTTCGATGCGGAAGTGCAGGTCGGTGATCGCCGGCCGCCCGTCCGCGCCGGAAACATGGCCCTGCTGGATGTTCATGCCGCCGGTGAAAGCGATGCGGCCGTCCACGACCAGCAGCTTGCGGTGGTTGCGCAGGTTGGCATGCAGCATCGGCGGCCAGATCCGCAGCGGCAGGAACAGCGCCGGCTTCAGGCCGTGCCGGCGCAGCAGGCGGCTGCCGCGCGGCCGGTAGGCGAAGTCGCCGAGGCCGTCGAGCAGCACCCGCACTTCCACGCCGCGCGCCTGGGCCGCGGCCAGCGCCACCGCGAAGCGCTTGCCGGCGGCGTCGCCGCAGTAGATATAGCTGGACAGGTGCACGGTCTGCCGCGCTGCGGCGATCGCCTCGAGCATCGCCGGATAAGCCTGGTCGCCGTTGTGCAGCGGCACGATGCGGTTGCCGGCCACCAGGCGCCGCGCCGACATGGCCCAGCCCAGGCGCACCAGTTCGCGCACTTCCACCGGATCGGTGCCGGCGATGCGCGGCGGCGCGTCGGGCGAGGTCTGCGGCGTAGCGGACGGTTCGCGGCCGAACACCCGCTGCGCCTTGGTCTCGACCCGGTTCACGCCCAGCAGGTAGTACAACGCCGCGCCGGCCAGCGGGAACAGCCAGCACACCGCGATCCAGCCCCAGGCGGCGCGCGGATCGCGCTTGTGCAGCAGGGCATGGGTGGCCGTGCCCACGGCCGCCGCGACGTACACGCTGACCAGCAGGCCGCGTTCGACCGGCGTCATCGAAGTGGTTTCCGCTTGCCGGTTCCGGGTTTCCGGACAAGGCCGCGCATGGCGTGCCCGTGCTTGCGCCAGCCGGACACCCGCAGGCGGAACCCGCGGTTCACGGCGCCACCGCCCGTTCGACATGGACCACGCCGGGGTCGTCGGGCAGCGCGCGCGCAGTGAAGCCGAGGCCGCGGGCCAGGGCGATCATCGGCGCGTTTTCCGTCAGCACCTCGCCGAACACGGTGCCGACGCCCTCGGTTCGGGCGTGCTGCAGGAACTGCTGCAGCAGGTGCCGGCCGAGGCCGCGGCCGCGGTGGGCGGGGTCCACCAGCACCGCGAACTCGGCGCGCGCGCCATCGGGGTCGGCGGCCAGCGTGCCCATGCCGACCAGGCGCTCGGGCTGGTCCTGCGGCAGGATGACCAGCGCCAGTTCGCGGTCGTAGTCGATCTGCGTCATGCGCGCCGCGAGGTCGTGGCTGAAATGGCGGATGTAGGCGAAGAAGCGCAACCGCACCGTCTCCGGGTCCAGGCTTTCCAGCAGGCGGATCAGCGCCGGCTCGTCGTCCGGGCGCACCGCGCGCACCTGGTAGCGCTCGCCGCCGCGCGCCAGTTCGTGGGCGAGGGCGGCGGGATACGGCGCCAGCGCCAGCCGCGCGCGTTCGGCCGGCGGGTCGCCCGCGAGCTGCAGCAGGGTTTCCTGTTGCAGGCATTCGACCCGGTCCCCGCAGAGCGCCAGGCGCAGGCGCAGTTGCGCCAGCAGCGGCTGGTCCAGCACCAGCTGGCCCACGCGCACCAGGGCCAGCGCCAGAGCGTCCAGCGCGGCGGCCGGCGTGCCGGCATCGACCTGCAGGCCGGCGTCGGCGAGCAGGCGCCGCGCCAGCAACAGGTCGAGCGGCGCGAAGCCGTAGCCGGTAGGCGCGGCGAAGCCGGACTGGGCCAGGCCCGCGGCGAGGTGCATGCCCAGCTCGGTGTGGCGCTGCGCCCGCACCTCCAGGCGCAGGCCGCCGCCGGCCGCAGCGTCGCCGCTGTCGAGGCCGTAGCCCGCAAGCAGGCGCGCGGCCCCCTCGCCGCGCAGCTCATTGGCCCCGCCGGCCACCCGCCAGCGCAGGCGTTCCGCGATGCCGGCGGCGGTCAGCGGCGGCGCCGGGCCGCGCGGCGGCGTCTGTGTCAGCAACTCGCGGTTGCGCGCGTGCTGCCAGCGGTAGCGCACCGCGCGTGCCGCGGCGTCGGGCGAAGTGAAGGTGGCGAGGCCCGCTTCGGCGCTGGCGCGCCGCGCCGGCAAGGCCGTCTCCAGTCCCAGCCATACCGTCAGCAGGCGCTGGTCGAAGCGCGCCGCCGCCAGGGCCCGCGCCGCTTCCTCGTGGCTGTGACCGCCGTGGGGGCTGCGGATGTACAGCACCACGTCGACCGCCGGATCGGCGAGGCAGGCGCGCAGCGCGGCGATGGTGGACTCCAGGCCCGGCTCGCCCAGGTCGGCGCCGCCGCCCAGCTGTTTCAGCGCCGGCGCCAGGGCGCGCAGGCGCGCCCAGGCCGCGGCATCCGGTTCGGCCGCCTGCAGGCCGTTGCGCAGCACCGCGTCCACGCCCAAGGCGCAGATGCCGGATCCATTGCTCACCACCAGCACCCGCGCACGGTGCAGGGCCGGCAGCCGGTGCAGCGCGGCGAAGGCGTCGAACAGCGCCGGCAGGCTCAGGCATTCCACCATGCCGGCGCGGGCGAAGGCCGCGGAGCGCACCGGGTCCGGTCCCTTGCCGTACCAGTCGGCGAGGCGCGTCTGGAGCGTCACCACCGGCTTGGCGCGGGCGCAGGCGCGCGCCGCCGACATGAACTTGCGCGCGCCGCGGATGCGCCCCACTTCCACCGCCACCGCCCGGGTGGCGGGATCGAGCGCGGCGTAGTCGAGCAGGTCGGCGATGTCGACATCGCTCTCGCCCCCGGTCACCGCGACCCAGGAAAAGCCCTGGCGCCGGCCGGTGGCCCAGTCGATCGCCGCAGCGGCCACCGATTGCGACTGCGCGATCAGCGCCAGCGAGCCTCCCAGCGGCGCCGGCAGGTCGGCCGCGGCGAGGTGCCGCGCCGGGTGCAGGATGCCGGGGCTGCGCGGACCGAGCAGGCGCGTGGTGTGGCGCCGCGCCGCCTGCAACAGGGCCGCATCCGGCCGCGCCGGGTGCGGCCAGACCAGGCTGCGGCAGCCCTGCGCAGCCAGGCGCTCCAGCGCCGCCTCGTCCAGCGCCGCCGGGTCGGCGACGATGCCCAGAACACCGGGCTCGGCGGAGGGCGCCGCCTCCGCCATCAATTCCGGCGCTGCCGCACGCAGGTTGCCGATCAGCGCCGAGGCGGAGGGATTGGCGGCCTGCCCCAGCACCAGCACGCGGCGTGGCTTGAAGTAGGCCTCCAGGTTGCGGATCGTCATGGCGGCGTATCGCCGCTCAGGAAGGGCTGCAGGAAATGCTCCACGCTGCGCGCCAGCGCGTGGAGGGAGTAGCCGCCTTCGAGCATGGCGACGACGCGGCCGGGACAGCAGTGCTCCGCCACTTCCTGGATCCGCGCCGCAACCCAGGCGTAATCGTCATAGCCCAGCCGCAGGTCGGCCAGCGGGTCCTCGGCGTGGGCGTCGAAGCCGGCCGAAACCAGGATCAGCTGCGGCCGCTGCTGCAGCATGGCGCCGAACCAGCGCTCGCTCACCGCGGCGCGGAAGGCCTCGCCGCCCGCGCCCGGCGGCAGTGCCACATCCACCAGGTTGGTGGCGCCGGGGATGCCCTCCCAGTAGGGGTACAGCGGGTGCTCGTAGGTCGAGTACATCACCACGCGCGGATCGTTGGCGAAGATTCCGGCGGTGCCGTTGCCGTAGTGCACGTCGAAATCGAGGATCGCCACCCGCTCGAGGCCCTGCGCCAGGGCGTGCGCCGCCGCCACCGCGATGTTGTTGAAGAAACAGAAGCCCATGGCGCGGCGACGTTCGGCATGGTGGCCGGGCGGACGCACCGCGCAGAACGCCAGCCCCGCCTCTGCGGCCAGCACCAGCTCCACCGCGCGCACCCCGGCCCCCGCGGCGTGGAGGGCGGCCTCGGCCGTGCCGGGGCCCTGCATCGTGTCCGGGTCATGCCACAGCGGCCCGCGCGCAGTGTCGGCGCGCAGCACCCGCTGCACGTGCTCGCGGCTGTGCACCCGCTCGAGCTGCTCGACGGTCGCCTCCGGCGCCTCCAGCTGCTGCATGAAATCGAGCAGCCCGCTCAGGCGCAGCCGGTCCTCGATGGCCAGCAGCCGCTGCGGCGACTCCGGGTGGCCCGGCCCCATGTCGTGCTTGAGGAAGGCGGGGTGGCCGATCCAGGCGACCGGGCGGAACGGGATCACGGTTTCTCCTCGGTTTGGCGCTATGACCGCGCCCATTCGCGCTAGTCTACCGGCCTCGAGGGGGCCGGCCGCAACGGGAGCACCGCATGAAGAAGGCGCGCAGCAAGGGCAAGGAGCAGCAGGGGACGGGCGGGGGCGGCCAAGCCGTCCGCGGGATCGCGCCGGCGCCGGACCACCCGGACCGGCCCTTCCTGCTGCCGCTGGAGGACCGCCTTGCCGCCGGCAAGGCCCTGCGCGAGCGCTGCCCGCGCAAGGCGCACGGCCAGTGGAAGGCGCCGGCGCGCCGCGCCGACCCGATCGGGCTGCTGCTGGCTTCGGACCAGGGCCGGGTGCCGCACCTGGTGCCGATCCGCTACGGCCGCATGATGGTTTCGCCGTTCACCTTCTACCGCGGCGCCGCGGCGGTGATGGCGCACGACCTCGCCGGTACCCCGGCGACGGGCCTCAAGCTGCAGGCCTGCGGCGACTGCCACCTGCTCAACTTCGGCGGCTTCGCCACGCCGGAGCGCAAGGTGGTGTTCGACATCAACGATTTCGACGAGACCGCGCTGGCGCACTGGGAATGGGACGTGAAGCGCCTCGCCGCGAGCTTCGTGCTCGCCGGCCGCGCCAACGGCTTCGACGACGACCAGAGCAACGAAGCCGCCTGGTACGCCTGCCAGACCTACCGCCGGCGCATGGCCGGCTACGCGCGCCAGTCGGTCCTGGAAGCCTGGTATTCGGCGCTGGACCTGCAGGAGCTGATCGACAGCGGCGACGACGAGACCTTCAAGCAGTTCAGCCGCGAGAGCCTGGCGCAGGCCGATTCGCTCAGCGCCCATGCCCACGACCTGGCCAAGCTCGCCTACGCGCAGGGCCGGACGCCGCGCATCATCGACAACCCGCCCCTGGTCTATCACGAGGACGACCTCCAGAAGCACCAGGCCTACCACCGGGCGGTGGAGGAGGCCTTCGGCCGCTACCGCCATTCGCTGCTGCCGGCGCGGCGCCTGCTGCTGGACCGGTACCGCATCGCCGACGTGGCGGTGAAGGTGGTGGGCATCGGCAGCGTCGGCACCGATTGCGGCATCGTGCTGCTGATGTCCGGCAACGGTGATTCGCTGTTCCTGCAGTACAAGGAAGCGCGCGCCTCGGTGCTGGAGCCGTACTGCGGCCCCAGCCCCTACGGCAACCACGGCCAGCGCGTCGTCGCCGGCCAGCAGATCATGCAGAGCGCCAGCGACCTGTTCCTCGGCTGGACCGAGGGCGAGAACCGCCGCCAGTTCTACATCCGCCAGCTGCGCGACGTGAAGGTCAAGCCGGTGGTCGAAGCGATGAAGCCGGGCAACCTGCGCCACTATGCGCGCAGCTGCGGCTGGGCGCTGGCCCGCGCCCACGCCCGCTCCGCCGATGCCGTGACCCTCACCGGCTACATGGGCAAGGGCGAGGCGTTCGAGGATGCGCTGACCGCCTTCGCCTGCGCCTATGCCGACCAGACCGAGCGCGACCACGCCCTGCTGCGCAAAGCGATCCGCAGCGGCCGGGTGCAGGCGCTGAAGCAAGACGGCTGAGCCTCGCGCCACGGAACGGCGCAGGAGCCGCGGTGGTCTGATACGGATGGGCGCGGCGTGCGCCGCCCTTCAGCGCCCGTTCAGCCGCCGCCGCGCAGTGTGGCTGGCAGATCACACGGAGGCAGACCGATGACCACCGCCGCCAGGAAGGAGCAGCGCCAGCCGCTGAACCGGGGGATGGCCTTCTCGCTGCTGTTTCACGGCGCGCTGATCGCGTCCCTGGTGTATCTGGTGCATCCGCACGTCGACTTCCTGTCGCCGCCCAAAGCCATGCCGGTGGTGGATCTGGCGCCGCCGGCACCGCCCGCGCCGCCGCGTCCCCGGACCGCCGCGCCGCCCAAGCCGGTGCCGCAGACCGAGGCGCCGCAGCCCGACCAGCTGCAGGCCACCGCGTCGCGGGCCCCGGCCGAGGCGGTGGCGCCGCCCGCCGAGGCGGCACCTTCGCCGCCGCAGGTGGTCGGCACGGTGGTGCCGCCGAGCTATTTCAGCGCGCTGGAGAGCCTGATCCAGAAATCCCTGCGGTATCCGGCGCGCTCCGTCGCCAACGACGAAGAGGGCAGCTGCACCGTGCGCGTCAGCTTCGGCCGCGACGGCGCCATCGCCGGCGCCCAGATGGTGACGCCTTCCGGCTTTGCCGCGCTGGACGGGGAGTGCCGCGAAGTGTTCCGGCGCATCGGCCGCTTCCCGCCGGTGCCGGCCGACACCAGCCCGGATGCGACCGACTTCGCCATCGAACTGCCGATCAGCTTCACCCTGCAGTGACGCGCTGCGGGGCGCTCAGGCGACCGGGCGGCGCGACAGGAAGCGGTAGTAGGCCGGGCACAGCAGCACCGCGCCGAGCATGTTGGCGATGAACATGAACACCAGCAGCTTGCCCATGTCGCGCTGGAACTGCAGCTCCGAGAACAGCCAGGCGGCGACGCCGCCGGCCAGGCACAGGCCGGTGAAGATCACCGCCTTGCCGGTCTGGTGCAGGGTCTGGAAGTAGGCCTCGCGCAGCCCCAGGCCCTGCTCGCGCACCTTGTGCTGCAGCACGTCGTAGATGTAGATGCCGTAGTCCACGCCCACGCCCACCGCCAGCGACACCACCGGCAGGGTCGCCACCTTGAGGCCGATGCCGAACACCGCCATCAGCGCGTTGGCGAAGATCGAGACCATGAACAGCGGGATGCAGATCGACAGCAGGCCGGCCAGCGAGCGGTAGGACGCCAGCACCAGCAGCACGATCACCGCGTACACCGCCAGCACCGTCACCAGTTCCTTGGCCTCCACCACTTCGTTGGCGGCCGCCATCACCCCGATGTTGCCGGAGCCGATGGCGAAGTGGGCCGGGCAATTCATGCCGGCCTGCTCCTGGTACCGTGCCGCCGCCTCGTCGGCGGCCTGCTGCAGGGCCTGGATCCGCGGATCGGCGGCGACCTGCTCGTCGCCGGCGCCGCGGGCCCGCAGCTGGTCGCCGCGCCGCTCCAGGGCGTCCCGGCGCCGCCCGAGGTCGCGGCGCAGCGCGGTGCGGGCGGCGCAGGCCTGCGCGTTCGCGTCGGAATGCGCGGCATAGAAGTCGGCCGCGTTCTGCGCGTCGAAGCGCTTGGCCGCGGCGACGACGCGGTCGATGGTCGCGGCGCGGTGGTCGGCGGTGAACACGAACACCGGCATCGCCGCGCAGTGGAAGTCGAGCAGGCCCGAGGTAGTCTGGATGTCCTGGTTGATCAGCGACAGCACGTTGCCGTTGCGCGGCAGCACGTCGAACTTGGGCTCCAGATCCATCAGGCCGAGGTAGGCCTGCCGCACCACCGTGGTGATCGCCTTCACCGACTGCACCCCGTCCACGTTCTGCATGCGCCAGGCGAAGCTGTCGATCTGGTTGAGCGTGTCGTACTGGGCGCAGCTCTCCGGCGCGGTCTCGGTGATCAGCTTGAGGATGTCGGTGCCGATGGAGAAGTTCGAGGTGATGGCGGCGAAGTCGCGGTTGTAGCGCGAGTCCGGCCGCAGCTCCGGCACGCCGGTGGTGGCGTCGCCGATGATGCGCTGCTGCTGCACCACCCAGGACCCGCCCAGCACCAGCAGCGACAGCAGCACCAGCGCCGCCGCCACCGGTCCGGCGGTGACGAAGGACAGCGCGTGCCACAGCCGGTCGCCGGCGTTGATGCGCGCAAGGCGCTTGCGGCGGAACGCCGTGACGTTGGCCACGCCCAGGCGCGACAGCCAGATTGGCATCATCACCTTGTTGGTGACGATCACCGCGAACATACCGAGGCAGGCGTTGATCGACATGTCGCGCACGCTGCCGATCGGCACCAGGTAGATGGTAAGGAAGCCGGCGACGTTGGTCAGCAGGGCGATGCTGCCGGGGATGAACAGGCGGCGGAAGGTCTGGCGCGAGGCTTCGAACGCATCCCGGCCCTGCACGACCTCGTCGGCCCAGGTGTTGACGTACTGCACGCCGTGCGAGGTCGAAACCGCCAGCACCAGGAACGGCACCATGATGGCGAAGGGGTCGACGCCGTAGCCGAAGGCGTGCAGCAGGCCGAACTCCCAGATCACCGCCACCACCGAGCAGCACAGCGGCAGCAGGGCCAGGCGGAAGCTGCCGAGATACCACCACAGCGCCAGCATCGTCGCCAGCACGGTCAGGCCGAAGAACAGCATCACCTGCACCGCGGCGTCGGTGACGTCGCCGGTGACCTTGGTGAAACCGATGATGTGGACCGTGATGTCCGGGTTGTACTGCGGGTTGTCCTGCGCCTCGACCGCGAGGTCGCGGCCGCTCAGGAAATGGCGCTCGATGCTGCCGTCCGGCAGCTTGCGGTCCGCTTCGACGCGGCGGAACCACAGCGTCCAGTCCGGCTGCCGGAAGGTCTCCGCCACCGCCTCGCCGGCGGCGAACGGAGCCTGCGCCCGCTTCAGCCGGTAGACGTATTTCTTCGGGCTGGAGAAGCGGCCGCGGATGTCGTCCTCCAGCGTGTGCGAGAGGCGCACGGGGTCGATCTTCCTGCCGCTGACCGGGTCGTGCTCCAGCACCTCCGCCGAAATCATCGCGCCGCGCTGGTCCAGGCTGACCAGGCTGCCGACCACCTGCGCCTTGGCCACGTTGCGGCGGATCAGCGCGAACATCTCCTCGTTCGGCGCGTATTCCGCCGGGATTACGTCGCCGGCGATGAAGCCGCCGTCCACCACTTCCAGGTAGCGCACGTTGCGGGTGAAGATCGAGGAGACATGGGCGCGGTCGATGCCGGCCATGAAGAACACCTCTTCCGTCGCCGCCTTCAGCTCCGCCAGGAACTTCGCGTTGTAGATGTCCGGCGCCGTGCCGGGCTTCTGCAGCAGCGCCACCAGCACCGTGTTGGCGCCGCCGAAATCGGCCTGGTACTGCTTGAACACCTGGATGTAGGGATGACCCAGCGGCAGCGAGTTCTCGTACTCCGCCTCCGGCCGGATCTGCAGCGCCTGCCACAGCAAGAGGAGGGTGCCGAGCAGCAGCGCGGCGACGCAGAAGCGGCGCCCGCGCGCGCCGTAGATGAGCGGCTCCACCGCGCTCAGGATCTGCTGGGCTGTGAGCCGCATGGCGCTCCTCGTGATGATTCTGTGGTGATGCCGGCGCGGACCGCGCGCAGGCTCATGCCCGGCAGGGCCAGAGTGTTCCGCGCGATTCCGGGGCATTCTGGCCGGGGCGCGCGGCCGCCGGCTTCGTCCAAATGAGGGTAGGGCGGGCCGCCGGCCGGCTCAACTGCGGTCGAAGAAGTGCAGGCTGCCGATGAAGCGCTCGCCTTCGTTGTCCAGGTCGGGGCTGCCGGCGCCGTGCGGATGGCGCTCCGAGTAGCCCACCGTGATCATCCAGTCGGGCGAGCTCGGGTGCAGGCAGACCAGGGTGGTGGCGTCCATGACCGGATCGCCGGGTCTGGCGCGGTCCTCGGCGCTGGCCACGGTGCGCACGCAGTATGGCCCGACCTCCGGCGCCAGGGTGGTGCTCTCCTGCAGCACGTGGAAGCGCCGCGGCTGTGCTTCCTGCTCGTGGCGCGCGATCATGTCGTCGAGGAACTCCCGGATCGAGGCGTAGCGGCGCGGCGCGGGTCGCGCCGCCGCCACCAGCAGCACCCGGCTGCCGGGCGCCATGCCCTCGTGCTCGAAGCCCGCATCGGTGCCGGGCGGGTCCTTGCGCACCCAGCCCGCGCCCAGCGGCGGCACCACCGAATAGCCGGAAAAAGCCAGGCGCCGCGCCACGGCGGCAGGCTCGGGCGGCGGCGCGGCGCAGCCCGCCAGCCACAGCGCCATGGCACACACCGCAAGGCGGGTCCCGCCCATGCCGTCTCCCCGTTTTGCCGCGATCGCGGCTTATGCCCGAGGATGATAACGGCAGAGGGCCGGTCGCGGACAAGCCGCGCCGGCCCCCGGCTGCTTCTCCGGTACCGCCCGCCCGCTAGTGCATGCCCAGCACGCGGAACACCAGGAACAGGCCCGCGGCGAAGGTCATGGCGCCCAGCAGCACGCACACCGGCAGGGTCAAGACCCAGGCCAGCAGCACGTTGCGGATGGTGTCGCCCTGCACCCCGGACTTGTTGGCCACCATGGTGCCGGCGATGCCGGAGGACAGCACGTGGGTGGTGCTCACCGGCAGGCCCAGCTGGTCGGCGGCCTCGATGGTGGCGAAGGCCACCAGCTCGGCCGAGGCGCCCTGGCCATAGGTCAGGTGGGCCTTGCCGATCTTCTCGCCCACCGTCACCACGATGCGCTTCCAGCCGATCATGGTGCCCAGGCCCAGGGCTACGGCCACCGCCACCTTGACCCAGACCGGGATGAAGGTGGTCAGGCCCTTCAGGTCGCCGGCATATTTGCCGGCGGCGGCCTTGTCGACCCCGGCCGGCAGCTTGCCGGCCTTGGCCAGGTTGTTGAGCGTCTCGGTGACCATGTACAGGTCCATGCGCAGATCGCGGCGCTTGTCGGCCTGCACGTCGTTGAGGCTCTTCACGCCCTGCAGGCCGGCGATGACCGAGCGGTTGGCCTGGGCCAGGGCGGGGACGGTCTGGTCGTCCGCCTTCTTGGTCTTGAGGAACTGCGTCAGCGCGGTACGGGCGGTGGGTTCATCCACCGCCGCCGCGCCGTCCGGGGCCAGCTGGGCCTGGAGGGTGGTTGCGCTGGCCTGGATGCGCGCCAGCTTGTCGGCGTCGGCGCCGAGATTGAGGGCGAAGCCGACCGGGGCGATGCCGATCAGGATCAGCATGATCAGGCCCATGCCCTTCTGGCCGTCGTTGGAGCCATGGGCGAAGCTGACGCCGGTGCAGGTCAGCACCAGCAGCAGGCGCACCGGCCAGGGCGGCGGGGTGTCGCCCTTGGGCGACTCGAACAGCGCCGGCATCCGGATCAGCGCCTTCATCAGCAGCAGCACCAGGGCGGCGAAGACGAAGCCGATGATCGGCGAGAACAGCAGCGCCTTGCCGGTGTCGGCCACCTTGGTCCAGTTGACGCCGTCGCCGAAGGCGGAGCCGGGGGAGAGGTAGGAGTTCATCAGGCCGACGCCGACGATCGAGCCGATCAGGGTGTGCGAGCTGGAGGCGGGCAGGCCCAGGTACCAGGTGCCGACATTCCAGATGATGGCCGAGGTCAGCAGCGCGAACACCATGGCGAAGCCGGCGCCGGAGCCCACGTTCAGCACCAGCTCCACCGGCAGCAGGGCCAGGATGCCGAACGCCACCGCGCCGGTGGAGGTGAGCACGCCGATCAGGTTCCAGGCGCCGGACCAGACCACGGCCTGCGTCGGCTTCAGCGTATGGGTATAGATGACGGTGGCCACCGCGTTGGCGGTGTCGTGGAAGCCGTTGACGAATTCGAAGCTCAGCGCCATCAGCAGCGCCAGGCCCAGAAGCATGAATGTGGACGTATCGATCCCCAGTTCGGCCAGCATGGCGAACTCCCTGTAAGTAAATTGGAGGGTTGATCTTGGGAGGAGCAGGTTGCGGATTTATGAAGCGGGCGGTTGTAAAGACCCGTTTACAAAGGGCCGGGACCCCTTTTTCGAGGGGCGCGGCTGCAGCGCGGGCCGGGCACACTGGGCGCCGCCCGGACGGAGCGCCGGTGCCCGCCAAACTCAGGGAGATACCGCATCATGAGCAAATTCAATGGCTTTCTGGCTTTCGCCGCGCTGGCCTTAGGCACTGCCGCCCATGCCGACTGCGACCGTCCGAAGAACGATTTCGACGATTTGTATTGCCTGGACAAGGTCTACATCCAGTCCGACAAGGATCTCAACGACGAGTACGGCAAGTTATCGAAACAGCTCGATGCCAACGGCAAGGCGGCGCTCAAGCGCGGCCAACTGGCCTGGATCAAGTCGCGCAACGAGCAGTGCAGCATGAAGGACGACCACGGCTTCTGGGTCAACCTGGACTGCGCCACCCAGACCACCATTGCCCGCACCCAGTTCTTGCAGGACCGCAACCGCGAGTGCGCCAGCGCCGGCTGCATGCCGAGCAAGCTCAACGAGGCGAACTGAGGCCCGCCGTTAGGAGGGGCCCCGCCGGTGCCAGCCGGCAGGGGCCGGCCTCAGGTGTCGAGCAGGCCCTGCAGTTGCGCCGCACCGGTGCCCGGCGCCCGCGGGAACACCGCGTCCAGGCGCCGGTCGGGCAGGCGCAGGTGCTGGCCGCAGACCCGCGCCAGCACGGTGCGGAAATCGGTGGTCACGGCCAGGTCGCGGCCCTCGTGCAGGGCCGCGGCTGCCAGGCCGGGCCATTCGCCATAGACCTTGCCGCCCGCCACCGGACCGCCCAGTACCCACATCAGGTTGCCGTGGCCATGATCGGTGCCGTGATTGCCGTTTTCGCGCGCGGTGCGGCCAAACTCGGACATCACCACCACCACCGTGTCGTTCCATAACGGGCCGAGCCCGCTGGCGAGCTGCGCCAGCCCTTCCCCCAGCGGCTGCAGGCGCCGCGCCAGCTGGCCGTCGGCGGCGCCCTGGTTGACGTGGGTGTCCCAGCCGCCGAGCTGCATGAAGGCCAGCTGCAGGCGGGGGTTGCGCTGCATCAGCCGCGCCAGCTGCGCCGTGTCCTGGGCATAGCCTTGCGGCGGCGGGGCGCCGTTGTCGGCCTGCTGCGCCTCCATGGCAGCCGGCTCGCTCAGCTCGGCCAGGATCTCCTGGCGCGAGCGCCGGCCTTCGCGGTAGGCCTCGCCGAGGCTGCCGGCGCCGGCGTACATGCGGTCGAAGGCGCTGTTGATCTCCGGCCGGTCCATCGCCGTCGGCCGCGACGCGGCGCGGCCCAGCGGCACGTTGGCCACGCTCTGCGGCCCGCTGCAGATGCGCGGCAGCACCGGGCCGAAGCTCACCGCCGCCAGGGCTCCCGGCTGCTGCGGCAGCTGGCCGAGCAAGCGGTTCATCCAGCCGTCGCCGGTGCTTTTCACGCCGGGCGTGCCGCTCTCCATGTAGTCCTGGGCGTCGAAGTGCGAGCGGGTCGGATCGGGCGAGCCGGCGGCGTGGACGAAGGCCAGCTGGCGCGCCTGCCACAGCGGCAGCAGCGGTGCCAGGGCCGGGTGCAGGCCGAAGCGGCCGTCGAGGTCGAGCAGGCCGCCGGCGCCGCCCGGCCTGGGGATGGCGATGTTCGGGCGCAGCGCGTAATAGTCGGAGTCGGCGTGCGGCGCCACCAGGCTGAGGCCGTCCACCGCGCCGCGCAGCATCAGCACCACCAGGCGCTTGTTGCCGGCCGCGGGCGGCAGGTCCGCGGCGCAGGCCCAGTGGGCGCGGGCGAAGGGCAGGGTGGCGGCCGTCAGGCCCAGCTGTTTGAGCAGTGCGCGTCGATTCATGGCGATTCCAAGCGGTTCCTCGTCCTGAGCAATGGTCCTAGTGCCTCATGAATTCCGGGCTGCCCAGCATCAGCGCGGCACGCAGCCGCGGCCGCGCCGCGTCCAGCGCGGCCACGGTCTGCGCCGAGAAGGGATGGCCGAGCGTGTCCTGCAGCAGATCGGGGTCGGGCGGCGGCGGACGGTCGTCGTCGCCGAACTCAGCCTCCGCCGGCGCGGCGTTGATCGAGGCGTTCATCGGGCGCGGCGCGGGCGGTTCGTCGTCAGGCACCGGCAATGTCGCCTCCGGCCGCAGCAGCGGCAGCCGGCCGGCGCCCAGCGCGGTGGCGAAGTTGAGGCGGTAGACCATCGCGTCCGGGTTGAGCCAGGCCGCCTCGGTGTTCTTCCAGCCGTCCGGCGTCTGGCAGCCGTACAGCGGCATGCCGAGCTGGTTCAGCGCCGACAGCGCAGGGCGGAAGTTGCGCACCTCCACGCCGCTGGCGCGCAGGGCCGAGACCACGTACTGGTACGGCGTCTTGAACTTGTTGCCGGTGTATCCCGCGCTCCAGAACTCGGGGCTGTGGAACAGCGTCCGCAGCACCTCGCGGATGTCGCCGTCGCTCTGCAGGTAGCGCTTCGTCATGCGCTCCACCAGCGCCGGCGGCGGCTCGTCGGCGACGAAGTATTGCGCCAGCTGCCAGGACAGGTGGTGCGCCGTGGCGGGGCTGCGCGCCAGCAGGTCCAGCGCCCGCTCGCCTTCGGCCTCGCCGCTGCCGTCGAAGCGCATGCCGAGCAGGGTCTTGTCGCCGAAGTCGTGGCGCTTCGGCTCGAACGCGAACGGCGCATTGCCGCCTTCCATCCAGTCGCGCGGCAGGTAGGTCCAGCCGGTGAGGATGCGCGCCAGCTCGGTCACGTCCTTCTGCGTGTAGCCGCCGTCCACGCCCAGGGTGTGCAGCTCCATCAGCTCGCGGGCGTAGTTCTCGTTCAGGCCGCCCTTGCTGTCGCCGAAACGGTCGGTGCGCGGCACCGTGCTCTGCCAGTTGTCGAGGTAGTAGAGCATCGCCGGGTGCCGGGCGGTGGCGCCGAGCAATTGGCGGAAGCGGCTCAGCGCATAAGGCCGGATCGCGTCGCGCTCGTAGGCGGCGAGCCAAATGCGCTCCTCCAGCCCCTTGCCGCGGAACACGTTGAAGTGGTTGAACCAGAAATCGGTCATCACCTCCTGCAACTGCGCCGGACTGTACACCGCGCGCAGCAGCCGCGCCTGCATGGCCTGCTCGGCGACGCGGTTCGCCGCCTGCTGCACCTGCTTGCGCGCCGCCGGATCATCGCCGGCGGCGCGCCGCGCCGGCGGCCCGTAGCGGCGGAACAGCTCGGCCGGGCCCAGGCGGAGGCTGTCGAGCGCATCCAGTTGCGCGCGCAGCTGCGGCGGCGGCACGATTTTCTCCGGCGCGAGCTGCTCGTCGATGTAGGCTTCCGCGCCCATTGCCGTGACCCGTTCCAGCTCGCCCGACCGCGGACCGTAGGCGAGACGGTCCAGCACGTGCAAGGCCTTCTGCGGCGCGCTCAGTCCGTCGGCCAGGGCCCAGCCGGGACCGAGCAGCAGCAGGATCAGGAGGGCGTGGCGCATGGCGGGGCCGGCGTGGACAGGTACGCCGGATATTGCGCCGGCTGGCTGAATCCCGCATGAATGCGGCGCCTTTCGCCGCGCGCTTTACACTACTTCATCTTCCCTGGAGGCGCAGCCCTGCCGTGTCCATCGTCCTCACGCCTTTCGCCCGCGCCCGGCTGTTCCCCAGGGAGCGCCGCCGCAACACTATCCAGGACTGCACTGCCGAGGAGTTCGAGCGCCATCTGAACGAGCACGCCCCGCTGAAGGTGCTGGACGGGTACGCCGATTTCTGCAAGCTGCATGTACATCGCAACTGGACCGGCACCCGCTGCCTCACGCTGCCGATCACCGACGCCAACCGCCACCTGCTGCGCAGCGCCTACGAGGCGCGCAGCAAGTCCGAGCTGGCGGTGCTGACCCGCTGGTTCGAAGGCGTCGAGGCGCCGGTGGCGAATTACCTCCTGCCGATCCTTTACAGCCGCGCCCAGCTGCTCAAGGAAGGCGAGCCGGTCGAGGCCGACTGGGGCGTCGTCGGCTGCCTCTACACCATGGAGCCCGAGGAGATCCCGATGGCGCCGATCACCATGATGCGCAATGCGCTCGGGGTGGCGGAAGGAGGCTCGGGCGTGCCGCTGGACCGCGAGGCTTACCGGCGCAGCGTGGAGTTCTGGGACAACAACGCCAACTGGCGTCACGCCTGAGCCGGATCGCGGCCTCAGCCGCGCTCCAGTCCCAGGCCCTCGTCGATCCAGCCGGCCAAGCCGCCGATCATCTCCTTCACCGGGCGGCCGAGGCGCGCCAGCTTCACCGCTGCCTTGTTGGCGCCGTTGCAATGCGGCCCGGCGCAGTACACCACGAACAGCGTGTCCAGCGGGTACTCGGCCAGCCGCTGCTCCATGATCTGCCGCGTCGGGATGTTGACCGCGCCGGGCACATGGCCGGCGGCGTAGAGCGCGGGGGTGCGCACGTCCAGCAGCACGAAGTCCTTCTGCTCATGCCGGGTCGCATACCACACGTCGGAGCAATCGGTTTCGAACGCCAGCCGCGCCTCGAAGTGGGCCAGGGCCCGCTCGGGAGATGCCGCCTTGACCTGCTGAACCACCGTCGCCATGTCCGCCCCTCCTGGTTGCCAGTCGACGGGCGGCAGTATCGGCGCGGACGGCCTTGGGCGAAACTGGCGGAAATGACAATGATCGTGAAGAAATTGCCAAAATCTCCATCGCCCTCACCGGGGGGCAGGCGCATCGCCCACCGTGTCGCCGTGCTCGCCTACGACCGGCTCTGCACCTTCGAGTTCGGCATCGCGGTGGAAGTGTTCGGGCTGCCGCGCCCGGAGATACCCGGCTGGTACCGCTTCAAGGTCTGCGCCATCGAACCGGGTCCGCTCGCCGCCACCGGCGGCTTCCGCATCCTGGCCGAAGGCGGCCTCGGCGACCTGCGCCGCGCCGATACCATCATCGTCCCCGGCTGGCGCGGCATCCGTGCGCCGGTGCCGGAGCCGCTGGTCGAGGCGCTGCGCGGGGCCCATGCCCGCGGCGCGCGCCTGCTGTCGTTCTGCTCGGGCGTGTTCGTGCTCGCCGCAACCGGCCTGCTCGACGGCCGGCGCGCCACCACCCACTGGCGCTATGCCGAGCCGCTGCGCCAGGCCTATCCCGCCATCCGCATCGAACCCGACGTGCTCTACGTCGACGAAGGCCGGCTGCTCACCTCCGCCGGCAGCGCGGCCGCGCTCGACCTGTCGTTGCACCTGGTGCGCCGCGATTACGGCGCGGGCGTCGCCAACCAGGTCGCGCGCCGCCTGGTGATCCCGCCGCACCGCGACGGCGGCCAGGCCCAGTTCATCGACCGGCCGGTGCAGGAGGAGGGCGCGGCGCTGGCGCCGCTGCTGGACTGGATGCGCCGCAACCTGCAACGCGAACTGCCGCTGCGGGTGCTGGCCCGCCAGGCGAAGCTGAGCGAGCGCACCCTGCTCCGGCGCTTCGCCGAGGCCACCGGCACCACGCCCAAGGCCTGGCTCACCGGCGAGCGCCTGCGCCGCGCCCGCGAGCTGCTGGAAGGCTCCGCCATGGCGGTGGAGCGGGTGGCGGCGGAATGCGGTTTCGGCTCGGCCGACACCTTGCGGCATCACTTCCGCACGCGCCTGCAGCTCAGTCCCCGGCGTTACCGCGACCGCTTCGAGCTGACGGCATCCTGAGCCGGCTGGCGGGCCGGCCGTGACCGCAATCAGGAAAGCAGCGCCCGGCTGGCCACTTTCCTCTAGGGTCTGTCAACGCTATTTCGATCGCAGCGATCAAAATAGCGTTAACCGACCCTAGCCCCACCGTCGTGCGCCAGCGCGTAATCGATCGCCGCGCACGTCGCCGCCACCTGCGCGGCGATGCACTGCTCCGGGGTGGCGCGCGGGCTGTCGGGATAAACCTCGGTGGTCGTCTTGTAGGGTGCGCCGGTCATCCCGGCGCACAGGCCGAGGCGTTTCAGCGCGTAGCGAATGACCCCGGGAGCGACCACCGGCGAGCCGATGATGTTGCCCTTGGAATCGGGCTCGGCGATGTGGGTGACCTTGGCCACGGCGGCAATCACGGCCTGCTGAAATCCGGGCTGCGGTTGCGCTTCGTCGTCGACCAGGTAGAAGCCGTCGGGGATGACGTCCGGCTCGTGGATCTGGCCGTCGCGGGCGGCTTTCGCGGGACGGAACTCGGATTCGTCGCTGTCCGTGGTTTCGTGCAGATCGATATGCACCAGCACGCGGTCGCGCAGCGGCGCGACCAGCCGCATCAAGGCAGCCGCTTCCTGCGAGGGGCTGTTGTCGAAGAACGAGCGGTTCGGATCGACCGCGTGGGGGTTCCAGCGCTGGATCGTCTCGTAGGCCCAGGGGCTGACGCAGGGAGCGACCAGCAGGTTGGCCCGGCCGGCGTAGGCCGCCGCGTGGCGCCCGGCGAAGCGCAGCGCGCCGTGCACGCCGCTGGTCTCGTAGCCGTGTACGCCGCCGGTGACCAGCACGCAGGGCAGCTCGTCGCGCCAGCCGCGGCTGCGGATGCAGAACAGCGGGTAGCGTTCCGGGTCGTCGTCGAGGTGGCCGTACTGGGCCACGTCGCAAGGGCCGCGCAGGGTTTCGACGACGCTCAGCACGTCCGCCCGGTAACTGCGCCGGCGGGTCTGCCGCGCCAGCCAGGCCGCTTTCTCCGCGGCGCCCCAGGGCTGGCCGGGAACGCCGATCGGGTAGGGTTGGTTCGTGGCCATGGTTCTCAAGCCCTGGCCGCCGCCTGCTTCTGTTCCTCGATCCAGGCATCGACCCGCTGCTCGAGGATGTCCAGCGGCAGCGGCCCTTCGCCCAGCACCAGGTCGTGGAACCGGCGGATGTCGAACTTCTCGCCCAGCGCGCCCTCGGCGCGATGGCGCAGCTCGAGGATCTTCAGTTCGCCGATCTTGTAGCCCAGCGCCTGGCCCGGCCAGCCGATGTAGCGGTCCACCTCCACCTCGATGTTCTTCTGCGCCAGCGCCGTGTTGGCGCTCATGTAGGCGATGGCCTGGTCGCGGCTCCAGCCGGCGTGGTGGATGCCGGTATCGACCACCAGGCGGCAGGCGCGCCACATCTCCATCGACAGGCGGCCGAACTGCTCGTACGGATCGCGGTAGACGCCCATGTCCACGCCGAGCTTCTCCGAATACAGCGCCCAGCCCTCGACGAAGGCGGTGAGGTCATCGTCGCGGCGGAACAGCGGGATCGCCTTGTTCTCCTGCGCCAGCGCGATCTGCAGGTGGTGGCCCGGCACCGCCTCGTGCAGGGTCAGGGCGGGCAGCTCGTACAGCGGCCGCTGGTCAAGGTGGGAAGTGTTGACCATGTAGCCGCCGGCCTGGCCCTGCTCCGGGCTGCCCGGCCAGTAGCGGGCGCTGGTGTAGCTCTCCTCGATCTCGCGCGGCACCTCGCGCACGCCGTAGGTCAGGCGCGGCAGCAGGCCGAACCACTTCGGCAGCTCGCCGTCGATGCGCTTGGCCAGGGTGCTGGCCTTCTCCAGCAGCGCCTCGCGCGTCGTCACGTAGAAGCGCGGATTGCCGCGCAGGTCGGCCTGGAACTCCTGGAAGCTGCCCTTGAAGCCGGTCTGCGCGATCACCTGCTCCATCTCGGCGTGGATGCGCGCCACTTCCTTCAGGCCCAGCTGGTGCACCTCGTCGGGCGTCATCGCCGTGGTGGTGTGGCGGCGCACCAGGTAGGCGTAGTACGCCGGACCGTTGCGCACCGCTTCGATCCCCAGGGTCTTGCGCGCCTTCGGCTGGTAGGTTTTTTCCAGGAACCGCAGGAACTCGCGCTGCGCCGGCTTCACCCCCCGGCCTACCAGCTCGAGCGCGCGGGCGCGCAGCTGCTTCTGTTCGTCGGCGGAGAAGATCGGCGGCAGGCTGGCGAAGGGCAGCAGCAGCGAGCTCTGCTCGGCCGGCGCCTCGGCCTGGGCGCGCATCACCTTCAGCGCCGCTTCCACCACCGGCTGCGGCTGGATGAAACCGGTGTCCAGGCCGCGCTGCGCGTTGGCGGTCTCGGTGGCGTAATAGGCTGGCAGGGCCCCGAGGCGCGCCAGCCAGGCTTCGGCCTCGGCCCGGGTGCGGATGATGGTGCTGCGCGCCACATAGTCGGGAGTGTTGAAGAAGGCGTCATCCGCCGCGAACGGGAAACGCGCCTCGTCGAAGTCCAGCGACTCCCGGCGGCGCCGCACCTGGCCGCGCAGCGCCGCCAGGTTCAGCGCGTCCTCGCCCTGCAGCGGTGAGTTGCCGAGCGCGTCGATGCGCTTCTGGAACGCCTCGAGCGCCTTGCGCCGCTCGGCGTCGCCGGCCGGCGAATCGTCCGGCCAGCGCTTCAGCGCCTCCGGGTCGCCCTGCTGGCCGGCGGTGATCGGGTCCTGCTGCAGGTTGTAGCGTTCGTAATCGGCGACCAGGGCATGCAGGTCGTCGGCCAGCGCGGGCAGGGTGGCGAACAGCAGCGCTGCAAGGCCGGTGCGGACGGCGGGGCGGGCAGGCATGAGAGAACTCCCTTCTGTCGAGGACACCCGTCGCGGGTGCGGTGTCCCCGCCGCGTCACGCAGCCGCGCCCGTTCCGGGCGGTATGCAGCGTTCAGGGTGTGTGCGGGCGGATTGCCCTCAGCGTAATCCACCGGCGCCCGGCTGCGCTACTGCGGCGGGTCGCCGACCGCCCGCTCTTGTGCCAGAAGCGGAAGTTCAGCCCCCTAGGTTCATCGCCGCAAACCGGACGGATGAACGGTGTACGCAACCCTCGTTTTCAGTGCTGATCACCAATCGGATAGAGACAAGCGCCTAGCCGATAGAGAAGCGCTTTATGAGGTTCTCACAGGCTGCCGTTGCGTATTTCTTCCCCCAAACTTCTGTCTTTTCGAATTCTGGTTCGAGCTGCTGCAGTGCTTCTGGCGACCACCGGTGCCTAACGGACTGCGGCGGCAGATGGTCAGTATCCGAACGAATCACAACGAAAGGTGTGAAATCAGGATCGTGTTCTCTGACTCCAATGCAAGATTGAAGCGGTGCGATTCTGAGGGCGCCTTCAAAGAAGGATAATTCGCCGGCAAGGACCGCACGGCACAACGCTACGAGTTCGGCACGGGCCGACTCCTCGTTCGCATTCCTGGCTGGCCTATCAGAGATCATCACGGGTTCAACTTGTAGCCGGGGAGCCTATCCCACAGAGGGGTTCGCAAGCTCACCCCAATCGACCTTGCTTGCGCCAACGCCCTTTTCAACGCACGGAGCAGCATAGCCGCGCCGGCAATACCGATGACCGCTTGGATGGTAAACACGCCGGACACGCGTTGGGGCCGCGCCCGGCTCTTTCATAGATCCCTCGCGCTCAGACCCGCGCCAACGTGATCGCGCGCTCCGGGCAGGCCGTCACGCACTTGCCGCAGGCGTGGCAGGCCTCGGCGTTCGGCGTCAACGCCTGCTGCCAGCCGTGCGCCGCGCCCTTGAGGCGTCCCAGGAAGCTGAGTCCCTTGCGCTGGTCCGCCGGCAGGGTGGCGACGGTGAAGACGCCGTAAGGGCAGACCTCCACGCAGTCGGCCTTGCCTTCGCAGCGGTTGCGGTCGATCACCGGGCGGAACAGCCCCGGCTGTTCCTGCTTGCAGCCGGCGGCCGGTGCGTCCACGGCGGCCGTGTTCCCGCTCCGCTGCCGGCTCACAGCGGCCGGGTCGAGGCGGGGCGCCGGCGCGGCGCCAGCCCGGTCGGTACGGAATCCATTCCGCCCTCCATCTGGCGGCGCAGGCGGTTGACGATGAACAGCAGCATCAGCGCGTTTTCGCTGGTGGTTTCGAATACCAGCGGCGGGTCCAGCGTGTCGCCGGCGTGCGGGGTGTGGAGATGCTCGATGGTCACCCGGTAGTGGTGGCAATTGGCCGAGCCGTTCATTTCTTGCGGATCTCCTCGGCGGCGCGCCGCAGGATCTCGGCGATGCGCAGGTACTCCTCGGGCGAGCTGTGCTTGCGCTCATGCAGCGCCGCCTTCAGGTCGCGGCGCGCCAGCCAGGCTTCCTTGTAGCCGCGGAAGCTGAAGCCGGGGCGTTCGGCGTCCACGTCGTCGGCCGGCTCGCCGGAGAAGGCGCGGCGCACGCTGTCCATGCGCGCGCCGATGCGGGCCAGCTGCTCCAGGATGGCGTCGGCGGTGGCGCGGTTCTGCTCCAGGTGGGCGAGGCCGGCGTCGGTGATGCTGTACAGCTTCTTGGCGCCGTCCGGCTGCACCGTGGCGTGGCCGATCTCCTCGAGGTAGGTGAGGGCGGGGTAGACCATGCCGGGGCTGGGCGCGTAGTAGCCGCCGGAGCGTTCCTCCAGGGCCTTGATGACTTCGTAGCCGTGGCAGGGCTTCTCGCCCAACAGGGCCAGGATCAGCAGCTGCAGTTCGGCCGAGCCGAGCTTGCGCCCGGTGCGGAAGCCTTGCGGCCCGAAGCCGTCGCCGCCCATGAAGCCGCCGCCGAAGCGGCCGTGTCCGCCGCGGAAGCGGCCCATGAAGGAATAGCCTTCGCCGCCGGAATCGCAACCGTGACGGTGCCAGTGATGATGGTGGTGCATGAGGGTCCTTGGTTCTATTAGATATATCGTACGATATATGCATATCTTAAGATATGTTTTGTGAGTGTCAAGCCAACCGGTCGGCACGCCCAAAAAAGAAGAAGCCCGGCCCGCCTTGCGGCGTGACCGGGCGAAGGGGGAGAGAGGTCGCCGGACGGCCGCGGCCGTCCCGGAGTTTCAGGCCGCTGCGGCTTCCGGGGCGAAAGCCCGGCGCAGCGCCTGCGCCGCGGTGGTGAGCGCCTGGTCGGCGGCGTCCACCGCGCCGAGCATGCTGGCGAAGCCGTGGATCATTCCCGGCCAGCGGTGCAAGTCCACCGCCACGCCGGCCTCGCGCATGGCGCGGGCGTAGGCCTCGCCCTCGTCGCGCAGCGGGTCGTACTCGGCGGTGATGACGGTGGCCGCGGGCAGGCCGGAGAGGTCGCGCGAGCGCAGCGGCGAGGCGCGCAGGTCGTCGGCCATGCTGCCGTCCGGCAGGTACTGGCGGGTGAACCAGTTCATCATGTCCCAGGTGAGGAAATAGCCCTTGGCGAAGCTGCGGTACGACTCGGTATCTGCGCGCCAGTCGGTGATCGGATAGAGCAGCAGCTGGTGGCGCAGCGCCGGGCCGTGGTCGCGCCAGTGCTGGGCCGCCACCGCGGCGAGGTTGCCGCCGGCGCTGTCGCCGGCCACCGCCATGCGCGAGGCGTCGCCGCCGATCTCGCGCGCGTTGCGGTGGGCCCAGGCCAGCGCGGCGCAGGCGTCCTTCACCGCCGCGGGGAAGGGCGCCTCCGGCGCCAGCCGGTAGTCGACCGAGATCACCAGGCTGCCCGAGCGCTTGGCCAGGCAGCGGCAGATGTTGTCGTGGGTGTCGAGCGTACCGATGACGAAGCCGCCGCCGTGGAAGTAAACCGTGATCGGCAGGGGCCCGGCGGCGTCGCGGTACAGGCGCAGCTTCAGCTCGCCGGCCGGCCCGGGGATGCCGCGGTCCTCGACCCGCGCCACCGCGTCGCCGGAGGCGAACATCGAAGGGCCATCCATGATCGCGCGGTAGGCCGGCGCCTGCAGCGTGGCGAAGTCCGGCGCCGGCATTGCCGCCATCATGTCCAGCAGCGCCTTGACCTGCGGATCGAGCGTCATCGGATTTTCTCCCCCGTGGATGCCATGGCCGGATGCTCCCTCCCGGCCGGCCGGCCGGCATCGTCCAAAACGACTATGGAACGGCAGGCGCATCCCGCTGAGAGACGCCGAGGGGCGGACATCTTTTGAGTCGCCGGCGTCGCGGCTCGCCGGGCCTTTCGGCAGCTTTAGCTCAAATGGACGATGAGGCGCTGGACCGCGCGCGCAGAATGCCGCCATCACGGGAAGCGTCCGCTTTCCGGCATCAACGAAGACGATGGAGGAGGCGGCAATGAAGTTTTCCCTGATCTACGAGGCGCAGACCACGGATGCCTCGCGCGCCGGCGACCGCAAGGTGTTCGACGACATCGTCGAGCAGGCGCTGCTGGCGGAGCAGATGGGCTTCGACGTGATCTGGTGCGTCGAGCACACCGCGTTGACCAACTACGCCCACATGAGCGCGCCGGAGACGGTGCTGGCCTTCCTCGCCGGCAAGACCCAGCGCATCCACCTCGGCCACGGCGTGGTCTGCCTGCCGCCGGCGATGAACCATCCGGTCAAGGTGGCCGAGCGCATCGCCACGCTGGACCTGCTGTCGCACGGCCGCGTGCATTTCGGCGTCGGCAAGGGCGGCACCCAGCAGGAATCAGGTACCTTCGGGTACGACCTCAATACGCTCAATCCGCAGATCGACGAGGCGATGTACCTGGTGCCGAAGATCATGGCCCAGGACGAGATCGAGCACGACGGCGTGCACGTCAGGATCCCGCGGCGCCCGATCCATCCCAAGCCGTACCAGGACCCGCATCCGCCGATGTACCTGGCCTGCACCAATACCGACACCCTGGCCCGCGCCGGCGCTCGCGGCATGGGCGCCCTGGTGCTCGGCTTCGGCGGCCCCGAGGACGTGGCGAAGAAAAACGCGATCTACCGGGAGGCCTGGAGCCGGCGCAAGCCGGAGGACCAGGTCGGCTTCCGCCCCAACCAGCACCTCGCCGCGCTGTGCCCGACCATCGTGCTGGAGGACGGCCTGCGGGCGCGCAAGATCGGCATCAAGGGCCAGCGTTACTTCATGGAGTCGCTGGCGCACTGGTACACCGGCGGGCCCAAGCCCGATCCGGCGCAGTGGGACGACGACGTCACCGCCGCCGACGCCACCGGCAAGGCGGTGGTCAAGACCAGCTTCGCATCGGAGAAGGTCACGGTCGATTTCAGCGACCCGCAGATGATGCTGCTCAATCCCAACCATGCCTACGGCACGGTGCAGGATTGCATCGGCTACGTGCAGCGCCTGATCGACGCCGGCGCCGACGAGATCCTGTTCATCTGCCAGATGGGCACGGTGCCGCAGTGGGCGCAGCTGGAAACCCTGCGCAACATTGGCACCCATGTCATCCCGCATTTCCGCCAGCAGGCGCACCGCGCCGCCGCCTGAGTTGCATGAGCCCTCCACTCATCGCGCTTCCCCGCGCCGGACACGACACCAGGAGCAGGCCATGACGGAAGCCGCACAGCCCCTGCAAGGGAAGGTGGCGCTGGTCACCGGTTCCAGCCGCGGCATCGGCCGCGCCATCGCGCAGCGTCTGGCCGCGGCCGGCGCCACGGTGGTGGTGACGGGGCGCAGCCTGCGGCAATCGGCGGCGGCGCCGGGCACCCTGGCCGAGACGGTGTCCCTGATCGAGGCCGCCGGTGGCCGGGCCATTGCGCTGGCCGCGGACCTGGAGCAGCCGGCCCAGCGCGACACGCTGGTGCCGCGCGCGGCGGATGCGGCGGGCGGGCTCGACATCCTGGTCAACAACGCCGGCTACGCCGACTATGCCAAGGTCGAGTCGATGCCGCTGGCGATGTTCGAGCGCACCATCGAGCACTACCTGCGCACGCCCTTCGTGCTGACCCAGGCGGCGATCCCGCTGCTGCGGGCGCGCGGCGCCGGCTGGATCGTCAACATCGGCTCGGTCACGGCGCTGCCGCCGCTCAAGCCGTACGGCTGGTTCGACTGCAACGGCGGCGCCACCGTCTACGCCGCGGTGAAGGCGGCGCTCAACCGCTACACCCAGGGCCTGGCCGCCGAACTGCTGGAGCACAACATCGCGGTCAACATGGTCGGGCCCTCCACCGCGATCCGCACGCCGGGCGCGGCGCGCTACATCCCCGAGGACTATCCGACCGAGGACCCGGCCTACCTGGCCGAAACGGTGCTGGCCATGTGCCGGCTGCCGGCGGCGCAGCGCACCGGCCTGCTGGCGCACAGCATGCATTTCCCGGCCACGCTCGGCCTGCCGGTATACAGCCTCGACGGGCGCACGCGCCTGCCGCCGGCGCGGATCCCGCCGCATTCCCATCCCGCGGTGAATCCGCACGGAGAGTGAAGATGACGCTCGAGATCGAAGGCGGCGTCGCCGTCGTCACCGGCGCCGCCAGCGGCATCGGCAGCGGCCTGGTGCGCAAAGCCCTGGCGCTGGGCATGCGCGTGGTGCTGGCCGACGTGCAGGAGCGGGCGCTGGCGGAGTTCGCCGCGGGCCTGCGCGGCGAGGTGCTAGCGGTGCCCACCGATGTGGCTGACGCGGCCTCGGTCGAGCGGCTGGCGCAGCGTGCCTACGAAGCCTACGGCCGGGTCGACCTGCTGTTCAACAACGCCGGCGTGCTGACCACCGGCTACGTCTGGGAGATCGAGCCGGCGCTGTGGAAGCGCAGCCTCGACATCAACCTCTACGGCGTGCTGCACGGCCTGCGCGCCTTCGTGCCGCGGATGCTCCGGGACGGGCGCCCTGCGCACATCGTCAACACCGCCTCGATCGGCGGCTTCCTGCCCAGCCCCCTGATGGCGCCATATTCGGCCAGCAAGTTCGCGGTGGTGGCGCTGAGCGAGAGCCTGCGCGCCGAGCTGGAGATGCTCAAGGCGCCGGTCGGCGTGTCGCTGCTGGCGCCGGGCCCGGTCAAGACCGGCATCTTCAACGATCCTTTCGGCGGGCAGGCCAACGAGGCCGCCCGGGCTTTCGTGCACAACATGAGCGCCATGCTCGAGCAGCACGGCCTGACGCCGGACCAGTTCGCCGAACGCGTCTTCGCCGGCGTGCAGGCCGGGCAGTACTGGCTGATCCCGCAGCCGGAGGCCTTCGACGAGCTGTTCCGGCAGCGCAACGAAGGCATCCTGGCGCGCGCCAATCCGCGCATGCCCTGGTGAAGGAGCCGACCATGCGCACCATGGCGATCGAACGCTTCGGCGGCGCTGAAGTGTTGCATCCGGCGGAGCTGCCGACGCCCGTGCCGGGCCCGGGCGAGGTGTTGATCAAGGTCGCCTACGCCGGGGTCAACCCGGCCGACTGGAAATGCCGCGAGGGCTGGCTGGCGCGGTACTTCCAGTACCGTTTCCCGTTCGTCCTGGGCTTCGACGCCGCCGGCGTGGTGGTGCAACTGGGCGAGGGTGCGAGTGGCTGCGTGCCGGGCGACCGCGTCGTCGCCTACTCCAGGCAGGGCATGGGCGAGTGGGGCTCGTACGCCGAGTACGTCGTCGCCGCTGCCGACGGCGTGGCGCTCCTGCCTGCCGCAGTGCCGCTGGCCGAAGCCGCCGCGCTGCCCACCGCCGGCATCACCGCGTTCGAGGGCCTGTTCGAGAGCGGCCGCCTCGGCCGCGGCCAGCGGGTGCTGGTGCACGGCGGCGCCGGCGGCGTCGGCAGCTACGCCATCCAGCTGGCGCGCCACGCCGGCGCCGCGGTCGCCGCCACCTGCAGCCCGCGCAACCAGGACTACGTGCGCAGCCTCGGCGCGGAACTGGCGATCGACTACCGCGCGGGCCGCATCGCCGACCAGATCCCGGCCTGGGCGCCGACGGGCCTGGACCTGGTGCTGGACGCGGTGGGCCGGAACAGCCTGCCGCAGGCGGTGGAGCTGGTGCGGCCGGGCGGCGTCATCGCCCCGATCGCCACCCTGATCGCCGACGAGGTGCCGCACGATGCCGGGCGCGCGCGCCAGCGCGGCGTGCGCATCATGCCCACCATCAGCAGCTACCAGCGCTCCGGCGCACAGTTGCGCCGGCTGGCCGCACTGTGCGGCGAGGGCGTCCTGCGCGCGCCGGCGCTCGCCGTGCTGCCGCTGGAACAGGCGGCCGAGGCGCATCGCCTGGTCCAGGCCGGCCACGTGCGCGGCAAGCTGGTGCTCGAGGTGGCGGGAGAAAGCGTTTGAGCGCTGACGCGGGAATTCGCCTGGTCGACCAGATCACGGTGAAGCCGGGACAGGGCGCGGCCTTCCTGCGCGCCTACATGGAGCGCTACGTGCCGGGGGCGCAGGCCCGCGGCCTGGTGCTGGAGCAGCGCTGGGTCACGCCGCCACTGTGGCTGGAAGAGCAGTGCAATACCTTGGTCTTCGTCTGGAGGCTGCGCGGCGCGCAGGGCTTCTGGACCATGAGCCTGCAGGGCCGCCAGGACCCGGCGGTGCTGGACTGGTGGTGGGGCGAGGCGCAGGCGATGGTCGAATCGCGCCAGCGCTACATTGCCGGCGACGCCGCCGATCTGGACGATGCGGCGTGAACCGCATCGACCTGATCCGCCTGCGGCCCGGCGCGCGGGCCGACGAGGGCCTGGTCCGGACCCTGCGGCAGGCGCTTCCCGACGCCACGCAAGTCCTGCTGCGGCCGACCTTGCCCGGCGTCTACAACGGCGGCGACCTGCTGCTGCGCCTTGGCGGCATCGATGCCGCCGCCTCCGGCCTGCGCTTGCCGCGGGATGCGGTCGACCACGTCGACAGCGTGACCTACGCGGAGGGCGAGGGCGGCGGCGACTGGAATCGCCCCGGCGTCTACCGCGCCCTGCTGCTGGCGGTGAAGCCGGCCATCGCCGAAGCGACGGTGCGGCGCTTCGAGCGCGAGCTGCTGGCGATGCCGCGCTACATCGCCGCGATCCGCGCGTGGCGGCTGAGCCGGGTGGCGCAGGCCTCCGGCGCCCGCTCCTGGACCCATGTCTGGGAGCAGCGTTACGACGATCTGGACGGCCTCACCGGCGAATACATGATGCACCCCTACCACTGGGCCCGGGTCGACCGCTGGTTCGACCCGGAGAGCCCGGACTGGATCGTCGACACCCATCTCTGCCACAGTTTCTGCCCGCTCGACTGAGCGCCACACCCCCCAGGAGCGCCGCATGTCCAGGCTGTCCGGCAAGGTCTTGATGGTCATCGGCGGCGGCTCCGGCATCGGCGCCGCCACCGCGCAGCGGCTGGGCCGGGAAGGCGCCGCCGTGCTGGTGGCCGACCTCGATGGCGCCGCGGCCGAAAGCGTGGCGGCCGCCATCGTCCGCGAAGGCGGCCGCGTCTCTGCGGCGGCCTGTGACATCGCCGACGAGGCTTCGGTACGCGCCCTGGTCGAGTCGACGGTGCGGCAGTTCGGCGGCATCGACGGCGTTCACGTCAATGCCGCCGACATGAAAATCCTGCTGCGCGACACCGACGCGCTCGACGTGCCGCTGGAGGTGTTCGACCGCACCCTGCTGGTCAACCTGCGCGGTCACCTGCTGTGCACGCGCCACATTGTGCCGGAGCTGCTGCGCCGGGGCGGCGGCGCCATCGTCTACACCAGCTCGGGTGCGGCCTTCGCCGGCGAGCCGACCCGCGTGTCCTACGCCGTCAGCAAGAGCGGCCTGCATGCGCTGATGCGGCACGTCGCCTCGCGCTGGGGCAAGGACGGCATCCGCGCCAACGCGATCGCGCCGGGCCTGGTCATCACCGAGCAGCTGCGCGCCAACTTCCCGCCGGACCTGGCCGCGGCGGTGTTGAAGGAGACGCGCAGTCCGCGCCTGGGCCGCTCCGAGGACATCGCGGCGATGGTTGCGCTGCTGCTGTCGGAAGACGGCGCCTGGATCAACGGCCAGGTGTTCAGCGTCGACGGCGGCACCACCTTGCGCTAGGAAGCCAGGACCGGCTTCCCTGAAATTTTCGCCAAGTCGCAAAATTCACCAAGAACGCCGCAACTCCCTGTAGCAACGTAGCCAAAAACACGGTTCCGGCGCTCAGGCCCGCATCGTTTCCGGCGATGCGAGCCTGCGCGCGCCTGTACGGAGCCCACAACTGCGTCAGGAGGAGACTGCGATGAAGTTCAAGCACGCGGGCATTTCTTGCCTGCTGTCGGCGGGCCTTGCCTTGGCGCTGCCGTCCGAAGCCAAGGTGTCCGCCGAGCAGGCGGCCCAGCTCGGCGGCGACAAGTACACCTGCGTCGGCGCCGAGAAGGCGGGCACCGCCTCCGGCGTCGCCGCCTACAGCGGCAAGTGGCTGGACTCCTGGCCGGGCATGAAGAGCAAGGGCGGCTACGAGGCCGGCCCCTATGCCGACGAAAAGCCGCTGTTCACCATCACCGCGCAGAACCTCGGCCAGTACGCCGACAAGCTCACCGACGGGCAGAAGGCGCTGTTCAAGCGCTATCCGCAGTCCTTCCGCATGAACGTCTATCCCAGCCACCGCGATTTCCGCGCGCCGGACTGGGTCTGCGAAGTGGAGAAGAAGAACGCCGTCGGCGCCGAGCTGGTGCATGACGGCCTCGGCGTGCAGGCCGTCACCGGCGCCATGCCGTTCCCGTTCCCCGGCAGCGGGCAGGAAGCGGTGTGGAACATGATCCTGCCCTACCGCGCCTGGAACGAGGCCTCGGTCTACGACATCGCCGACGTTTACGGCGGCGGCAAGATCGCCTGGGGCCGCCAGCGCTTCCGCACGCTCAGCGTGTTCGGCGACCCGAACAAGCGCGGCTCGACCCAGGACCAGATCAACTCCTACTTCTACAACGAGGAAATCCTGCCGCCGCGCGACAAGGGCTCCATCGGCATCGGCTGGCAGCCCAACGACTTCCACAACGACCGGCCGCAGACCTGGCAGTACAACCCCGGCACGCGCCGCGTGCGGCAGTCGCCCGAGGTGGCCTTCGACTACCCCATCCCGCCGGCCGGCCTGCGCACCATCGACGACGACTACCTGTTCAACGGCAGCCCCGAGCGCTTCAACTGGAAGCTGGTCGGCAAGAAGGAATACTACGTCCCCTACAACAACTTCCGCGCCAACGACACGGCGCTGAAGCTGGGCGACATGATCAAGCCCGACACGGTCAACCCGGACTACCAGCGCTACGAACTGCACCGCGTCTGGATCGTCGAGGCCGAGCGCAAGCCGGACTTCCGCCACATCTACAAGCGCAAGGTGCTGTACGTCGACGAGGACAGCTGGCTGTCGCTGTGGTCGGAAGCCTACGACAACCGCGACCAGCTGTGGCGCACCTCGTTCATCGACTACAACTACTCCGCCGAGTGCGAGTGCTACCACCGCGGCGTCTCGGTCTACCACGACCTCACCGCCGGCGCCTACGAGGCCACCTACCTGGTCAACGAGTCCAGCGCCGCCAGCTGGTGGAAGCTCAACGATCCGGCCAACGTGCCGGACCTGTACAGCCCGAAGAACGCGGCCTCCGCCGGCCACTGAGCCGCGGCACGACAAGAACGAAGGGGGAACACATGAACAAGCTAGCGGGTGGGGCCGGCGCGGCGCTGGCCGTGGTGCTGGCCGGGCCGGCGCAGGCCGGCGTGCTCAGCCTGAGCGACGGCATCGACGCCGAATACAAGCTGACCATCAACTACAGCGCCTCGATGCGCCTGAAGGATCCCAGCGACAAGCTGATCAACGGGCCGGTGAACGCCACCACCAGCCTGCCGACGACGGTCAACTTCGACGATGGCGACCGCAACTTCAAGGCCGGCAGCCTGATCAACAACCGCATCAGCGGCCTGGCCGAGCTGATCGTGCGCGGCCCGAACTACGGCATCGCCGTCAGCGGCGATGGCTTTTACGACCAGGTCTACCACCACCCCAACCACAACGATTCGCCCGGCACCATCAACAAGAGCGAGCCGCCGCCGCAGCGCTTCGCCGACGGCACCCGCTACTACGACGGCCAGCGCCTGCGCCTGCTCGACGCCTACGCCTACGGCAACTTCCGCCTCGGCCCGCACCAGGACGTGGACCTGCGCGTCGGCCGCCAGGTGGTGGCCTGGGGCGAGGCCCTGTTCTTTTCCGGCATCGCCACCGCGCAGGCGCCGGCCGACGCCTCCAAGGCCTTCATCCCCGGCATCGAGGTCAAGGACATCCTGCTGCCCAGCAACCAGGTGTCGCTGCGCATGGGCGTGACCGAGGACCTGACCCTGCTCGGCTACTACAAGCTCGAGTACAAGCACACCGAGCTGAGCCCGGTCGGCGACTACTTCTCCACCACCGACGTGGTCGGGCCCGGCGCCGAGTTCATCTACCTCACCGTCAACCCGTTCTACAGCCTGGCGCCGCTGCCGGCCCCGCTCAACATCCCGCTCGGCCAGCTGGTGCCCGGCACGCCGCAGATCTGGACCGCGACCCGCGGCCCCGATCTCAAGCCCAGCGACTACGGCCAGTACGGCGTCGGCCTGAATTACCAGCTCACGCCGCAGACCAGCTTCGGCGGCTACTACCTGCGCTACACCGACACCGCGCCGATGACGGTCCTCAACGAGGGCTACCAGGTGCTGCTCAATCCGCTCGGCGGACTGGCCCAGCCGCTGCAGGGCATCCTGCAGCAGGTCGAGGCCGGCATCCTGGCGCCGACCGGGCAGCAACCGCCGCCGGTCAACCTGGCGCTGACCTCGCAGGCCATCGGCGTGCAGGTGCCGGTGTCCTACAACATCGCCTACCAGCAGGGCATCCACATGGGGGCGATGAGCTTCTCGACCCAGGCCTTCGGCGTCAGCTTCGCCGGCGAGGCCAGCTACCGCGACGGCATCGACCTGCTGGTCAATCCGGCGGCGCCGGCGGCGACCCGCGGCAAGACCACCCAGGCCGACTTCAGCGCGCTGCAGGTGCTGGGCCCGGGCTGGTTCTGGGACGACCTCAACCTGATCGGCGAGTTCGGCTACATCCACATCAACAGCGTCACCCCGGTCGGCGGCATCACCGCGCTGTCCAACGGCTCCGGCAGCGCCAGCAGGAACGCCTGGGCCTACTCCTTCCTCGCCAGCTTCGACTGGAAGAACGTCTTCTCCGGCTGGGACATCACCGTGCCGCTGACCTTCCAGGGCATCGCCAAGGGCAGCCCGCCGCCGGGCACCTTCGGCGCGCTGTGGGGCGAGGGCGACCAGCGCGCCTCGGCCGGGCTCAATTTCAGCTACCTGCAGCGCCTCGGCCTGGGCCTGACCTACAGCGCCTTCCTCGGCCGGCCGGATCTCGGCCAGCATCCGTACGCCGACCGCGACTACGTCGGCTTCAACGTCAAGTACCAGTTCTGAGTTCCGGACGCTGCGGGCCGGCCTCAGGGCCGGCTGCCGCGCATGTAGTCCCGCGGGCTGACGCCGACGATCTTGCGGAAGGTATTGGTGAACTGGCTCTGGTCGTAGAACCCCAGCGTCAGGGCCAGCTCGGACAGCGGCTGGCTGCGGCGGCGCTCGAGCGCCTGCATGGCGCGCGCCACGCGGGCGTGCAGCAGGTACTGGTAGGGCGGCAGGCCGGTGCTGTTGCGGAAGCGGCGGCAGAAGCTGGCCACGCTCAGGCCCAGCAGGCCCGCCAGCTCCTCCAGGTCGGGCTTGCGGTCGAGGCGCGACTCGATCAGCTCCTGCACCCGCTGCAGTTCGCGCGGCGCCAGCTTCTGCTCGCGCGCGGCGCGCGGCGGCGGGCAGTTGCAGTAGGTGCGCAGGTAGTGGGAGGTGATGCCGCGGGCGATGTGGCCGCTGAACAGGCGGCCGGCCGGCGAGGGCGAGAGCAGGTCCTGGTGCAGCGCCAGGATGCCGTACTTGATGCGGTCGTCCTCCATCACCGTCAGCTGATGATCGTTGGGGAAGACGATTTCTGAGCGGGTGAATTCGCGCAGCAGCGAGGGGCCCACTTCGAGCAGCATGCAGGTCTGGCGGCCGCGCCAGGAGCCGTCCCACACCGTGCCGGGCGGGATGGTGGCGATGTCGGCGCCGCCGTGCAGGCGGTAGGGCGCGCCGCGGCTGGGGAAGACCTCGGTGTTGCCGTCGAGGGAGAACCAGAAGCACAGGCCGTTGCCGGCGGTGCTGTAGTGGGGCGTGAACTCGTCCAGCTCGAGCACCGCGCAGTGCAGGTCGCCGTCGGCGGACTCCCGCACCGTCTGGAACGGGTTTGTACCGTTCATGGCGCCGCTCCCGGCGCCGGTTGACGCTCGAATCTCACGATGCCGTTCTCCTTGGTACCTACAACCCGAGCTGCGGGTTCGGGGCGCTCTTGTGCGGGTCCGGCGCCTGCGTCCGTTCTAGCCCAATCGCGGCGGCCGCGCAACACGCGAGGTGACGAGCGCGGCCGGCGGTCCGGGCAGCGGTACGGCAGCGAGCATTTCTGGCGCAAACGGCGTAGGCTGCGCAGCTTGCCCCCTGGCGCGGTGCGACGGTTTTGAAGCGGGACGATCAGGATTTCGACGACGGCTTGAGCGCGACCCTGCGCCGCGCCGGCTACGCTTTCGTGCCGGCGGCGCAGACCCGGGCCCTGGCGGAGCGGCTGGGCGAGCTGACCGACTGGGAGCGCTTCGCCGCGAGCTGGGACGACCTGCACCTGGACACCTACATGGCCGACGGCGGGCGTTACCGCAAGCGCCGCCATGCCGTGTTCCGGATATCCGCCGGCGGCGCCGTGCTGCGCCAGCCGCACCAGGCGCATTACCAGACGGTGGACTACAACCCGCTCCACGGCGGCGTGCAGCGCTGGTTTGAGCCGGTGACCGAGGAAATCGGCAAGTCCGCGTCCCTGGCCAGCCTACTGGCGCTGTGCCGCTCGGTGTTCGGCGCGCTGTCGCCGGCGGTGGCGTGGTGGAAGGCCGAAATGCACCAGTTCCGCATCGAGGCGCGTCCCGGCGAGCCCGGCCAGCCGACGCCGGAAGGGCCGCACCGCGACGGCGTCGACTACGTGATGGTGCTGCTGGTGAACCGGCGCAACATCGAGCAGGGCACCACCGTGGTCTATGACCTGCAGCGGCGCCAGCTCGGCAGCTTCACGCTGACCCTGCCGTTCGACGCCGCCTTCGTCGAGGACGCCCGGGTCTACCACGGCGTCACCGCCGTCACGCCGCTGGACGCGGCGGCGCCGGCCTACCGCGACGTGCTGGTGCTGACTTTCCGCGCCGAGAAGGCCTGATGGATTTGGCCGACCTCGCAGGCCGCACCGTCCTGGTCACCGGCGCCAGCCGCGGCATCGGCCGCGCCATCGCCCGCCGGCTGGCCGCGCACGGCGCGGCGCTGGCGGTGAACTCCAGCGCGCGTTCCGCCGAGGGACTGGAGCAGACCTGCCGCCTGATCCGGGAGGCGGGCGGCACCGCGGTGGCCCTGGTCGCCGACCTTGCCGACGAGTCGGCGCGCGGCGATCTGGTGGCCCGCGCCGCCGCCGCGCTCGGTCCGGTCGAGATCCTGGTCAACAATGCCGCCGGCATCAGCGCCTATGCGCCGCCCAGCAAGATCGACCTGCCGGCCCGGCGCGCCCTGTTCGAGCTGAACTTCCAGGCGCCGGTGGACCTGATCCAGCAGGCGCTGCCGGGCATGCGCGAGCGCCGCTGGGGCCGCATCCTCAACATCGGCAGCGAGACGGTGCGGCAGCCCTCGCTTCCCTACGCCGGGCCGGCAAGGCTGATCCACGGCCTGGCCGCCTACGGCGCATCGAAGGCTGCGCTGGAGCGGTACACCCTGGGCCTGGCGGCGGAACTGCACGGCAGCGGCGTCCACGCCAACCAGCTGGCCCCGTACAAGATCGCCCTGACCGAGGGTGCCGAGGCGGTGGCCCGGCAGATGGCGGCGACGCACCCGGACTGGGTTGAGCCGCTGGAAATGATGGCCGAGGCGGCCTGGCTGCTGATCGCCGGCCGCCATACCGGCCTGTCGGTCGGCAGCCGCGAGCTGCTGCAGCGCCTGCAGGCGCCGCTGCACGCCCTCGACGGGCAAACGGTGATCGGCGACGCCGCCACCCTGGCCGATTTGCGCGGCTGAGGCCTCCGGCCGCGGGGCACCGCGATTTTCCGCCGTCGCGGCCCTGGTAAAAATATACCGCCCGTCGGCCGGGATTAGGTGCTTCACCGGCCTTAAGTCACTGGTAATTCCGGCAAAGCCGGAAGCCGCGCACTTACCCTCCTTTCGCCTCGCGCCGGCGGGGCGGCGCCGAGCCTGCACCGGGGCCGGCGCTTTTGCTAGCTTTCAGCCTGACGGAGCGGCGGCGCAGACCGCGGCCCGGGCCGGGGCGGCGAAGGGATGACATGAAGATTAACGACTGTTCGAGCGGCCGGCCGGCCGGCTTTGCAGGAGCCCGGCCATGATCGCGGTGGTGCGCGCCACCGCCGACTTGCGCGACCGCTCGTTCCTCGCCACCACCCTGGGCAGCCTGGCCGGGGCGATCGTGCTGGCGCACGACTTCCCTGACTTCAGCTCGCAGCACGCGTTCGCGCTGTCCTCTTCCATCTGCCTGGGCCTGGCTGCGATCCGCCTGGCGCAGCGGCGCCTGCTGGCGCCGGCCCTGATCTGCGACGGCCACTGGCTGGCCTACCGCTCCTGGCTGCTGGGGGCCCTGATCGACCTCGAGGGGCTGGAGCAGGTCGAGTGCCTCGGCGCCGGCGCCGACGGCCCGCCGGGAGAGATCAGGCTGCGTGCGCGCCAGCGCGAGCTGTACCGGCTGGAACTGCGCCGCTGGCGCCGCGAGGACGTGCAAGGCCTGCTCGCCGCCCTGGTCGAAAACCGCCCCCAGGTGCAGCTGGACCGCGCCACCCGCCGCTGGCTGGAGCAGCCGCGGGCGGCCTAGAAAAAGGCCCCCGCGGACGGGGGCCGGGCGTCAAAGCCTCCGGCGCTTCAGTGACCGCCGCGCCGCGCCGCATCCGGCGTGAAGTCGTTCGGCGTCAGCCCGCCTTCGTTGAGCCGCACGCCATCCGGCTGCTCGTTGATCAGGCGGTCGGCGACGTAGGCGCCTTCCGACAGGTCGTGGTAGACCGAGACGCCGGCATGGAAGGCCTGCATGGCGTAGGCGTAGAAATAGTTGACCATGCCCACCCGCCACAGCTGGCCGCGGCCGTCGTAGGTGTCGGCCATCACGCCGTGGAAGGTATCCTCGTCCATGTAGATCACCCGCTTCTTGTAGAGGTGGCGGTAGCCGGGCTTGAGGTCGCCCTGCAGCACCCAGACGCGGTGCAGCTCGTAGCGCATATAGTCCGGGTTGATGCTGCCGCGCGTCTTCAGTAGGTCGGCGTACTTGACCTTCGGATCGTTCAGGCGCCAGGCGTCGTAGGGGATGTACAGCTCGCGCTTGCCGGCGATCTTCCAGTCGTAGCGCTCGGGTGAACCGTTGAGCAGGCGGTCGTCGTCGACGGTGCGGAAGCCGCCGGCGCCCTGCGGCAGGTCGTAGCCGAACTCCGGCGCCTCGCGCACGCGGCGCGTGCCGGGGTTGTAGCCCCAGGTGTGGATGTAGTTGTGGTCGTAGTCGTTCGGCGTCCAGCCGACGTTGATGCTGCCCTTGTCGCGCTCGGGCAGCAGGGTCATGACGTTGAAGTACGAGCCCAGCACCTCGGTGGTCGAGCCGCGCTGCTTCGGATCGTTGACCGGCGCCAGGATCTTGTAGGAGACGCGGCCCCAGGCGATGTTGCCGTTGGCGTAGACCGCGCCCTGGTCGTAGGTGGCGACCTCGGTCCAGGCGCGCGTCGGCAGCTGCAGGTTCCACTGCAGCTCGGAGCCGGTCCTGGGAATCGGGAACGGCACCGCGCCGGTGGTGGCGGCCACGCCGACGCCGTCGTGGATCACCTGCGCCGTAGTCGCGTTCTTCTTCAGGACGTCGCAGACCCAGTCGGCATAGCGGAAGTCGCGGTGGCTCGGGTACACCGGCATGCGGAAGGTGTCGGGGTAGCGCTTGAACAGCGCCTTCTCGCCGTCGCTGAGGCGTTCGGCGTATTGCGCCATGTTCTGCGCGGTGATGGTGAACAGCGGCTTCTCGTCCGGGTAGGCGTCGGGGTCGTGGCCCGGCGTCTTCTTCGGATCGACGCCCGCAGGCGCGCCGAGCCACTTGCCGCTGTAGGCCGGGATGCTGCCGTCGGCGTTGCCGGCGCGCTCGGCGCCGGTGCAGGTGAGCTTGTCGCCGCCGAGCTGGGCGGCTTCCTCGGCCGAAACGGCGGCCGGCGCGGACGGCGCGGCCAGGGCTGCGGCGAGGGTGGTGAGCGCTGCCGCGCTTGCCAGTCTGAATTTCATCAAGCGGTTCCTCCGGATTCTTTAAAAGCGGTACTTGAGGTTCAGCGCCACGTAGTCGCGGTCGGCGAGGGGGTGCGTGACCGGGTTGGCGCTGCCGAGGAAGGCGTTGTAGCTGGTCGCCACCTCGAGCCGGGACAGGTAGGTGAAGGTCAGGCCGACGCTGGCGCGCTGGTCGCCATGGCCGACCAGGCTGCCGAAGGCGCCCGCCACCGCGGCGTTGCCGGTGACGGCGTGGGCCCAGCTCAGCGGCACTGCGAGGTCCCAGCCGTTGAACACGTTGGGATAGTTGAAGGTCGCGGTGCCCTCGTAGGCCCAGGCGTTCCTGCTGTTGCTGAGGCTGTCGGTGGATGCACCCTCGACGCCGTTGACGTGGAGATAGCCCACTTCGCCGACCAGGTCGATCTCGCGCGCCAGGACGCTGGGGCCGACGATGTAGATCGCCGAGGCCTGCGCCTGCGTCGCCTTGCCCGGCATCGCCGCCGGGCCGGCGAGGGTGTTGACCAGCAGCGGCACGCCGTTCTTGTAGCTGACTTCGCCGGCGACGTTGACCGGGCCGATCGAGGACGAGAGGCTGACCCCGGTGAGGTCGATACCGTCGACGTAGCGGATGTCGTAGCTCACCGGCAGCGGCGTGCCGCCCACCAGGCCGTAGTTGGTGAACACGCTCGGGTTCTTGTCGTGGTAGCGCAGCTGGTAGAAACCCAGCTCGGTGACGCCGAGGTTGTAGCGCAGGCCCAGTCCGTACTGGCCGAAGTCGCTGGGGCGGTGCTCGCCGGTGCTGGGGATGTTGTAGCTCACCCCGGGCGCCACGGCGAAGGCGCGGATGAATTCGGCGCCGGGGCCGACCACGTCGGTGTAGGAGAAGTAATCGCCGACCGGATCCAGCTCGGTCGGGCGGTACTGGAGCTGGTAGTAGCCGAGCAGGGTCAGGTCGCGGCTCACCGCCAGAGTCGCCATCGCCTGGTTCACCGGCAGCAGGATGTCCTTGACCTCGGTGCCGGGGACGTTGGCGCGGGTGGCGTCGGCGGGACCCTGCGCGCCGGCGATGTTGGGGAAGAACAGGCTCTCGCCCCAGCCCACCACCTGGCGGCCGAAGCGCACGTTGAGGTCGCTGCCGGCGAGGCGCCACTCGCCGTAGGCGTAGGCGTCGAGCAGGCGCGCGCGGTTGCCCTGGAAATAGCGGGCGTCGTCGCTGAAGCGCGTGTTCGGCCCGGCCTTGTTGACGGTGCTGGGCGAGTCGTTGTCGTTGGGATGGTGGTAGGCCTGGTCGTAGAAGCCGTCGCCGCGCACGAACACGCCGTAGTTGTCGTGGCGCAGGTCGGCCTCCAGGCGCGCGCTGATGCGGTTGTTGATCAGGCTGCCGGAGCGGAAGTTGCGGTCGCCGTCGTCGGCGTTGACCGTGGCGGGCAGGCCGGTGGCGGCGCTGACCGGCCCGTTGGTCAGCGCGTTGTTCGGGTCGCTCAGGCGCAGGCCCAGCGCGTAGTTGAGCGTCACCGTGTACTGCATCGAGGTGTTGCTGCCGAAATCGAGCGAGCCGGCCCCGGCTTCGCCCGACATCCCCATCGCCGCCAGCGCGGCCGCCAGCGCGGTCAGTCGCAGGCTGGGTGCGGCGACGGGCTCGTTGGCGCGCAACCCCTCAACAACGGATGTGCTCCGCTGTGCTCTCTTCATCGGTCTCCTCCGGACTTATATTTCTGGGGCGGTGCCCGATGCAAGACTCGGCGCAGATGCCGGATGCAGAATCGTCCAAATGGCTTAAACAGTTCGGACGGCCTCGGCCATACGCAGGCGCAGGGCCGCGCCGTGGCGGCTGCGCAGCCAGGCGGGGCGCGGCCGGCGCGCCGGTCGCGGCGGCCCGGTTGCACCGCGGCGGCCGCCGCCGGCGCGACCAGCGGCGCCTCCGGGGCGACCGGCGGTGCCGCGTACTGCAGGGTATGGAGCCGCTACTGCGGCGTGACGCTGGCCAGCAGCAGGCGCACCAGCGCGGTCTGCCGCGTCACGCCGGTCTTGGAGAAAATGGCGCGCAGCTGCGCCCGTGCCGTGTTCTTGCGCACGCCCAGCTGGGCGGTCGCCTCGTCGAGGCTGAGGCCGTCGGCCAGCAGCAGGGCCAGCGAGGACTCGGCCGGGGTCAGGCCAAACACCCGTTGGATCATCTCGCGCGAGGCCTGGGTGCGGCTTTCCGGGTCGCGGATGAACACCGCCACGGTCGGGCGGTGCCGGCTCTCCAGCCACTCGCCCTGGCGGATCTTGCGCAGCGCCAGGCCGAGCTTGGCTCGGCCGGAAGGGCGGGTGATGGACATGGCCTGCGCCATGCTGCCGCCGTCGGCTTCCGCGCCCTGCAGGGTCAGCTTGACCAGGCGGTACAGCTCGCGGTTCTCGGCGCTGTAGACCGCCTCGAGCAGGCCCTTGGCGATGCGCAGGCCGTCGTTCTCGCGCAGGATGTGATGCGCCACGCTGTTGGTCTTGATCACCGTGCCGGCCTCGTCGAGGATCACGGTGCCGAGCAGCATGCGGTCGACCGTGCCGGCCAGCAGCTGCCGCTCCGACTCGGCCACGTCGAGGCGGGTGTACAGCTGCACCGCGTTCTCGAAGTGCGGCAGCAGCATGCGGCACAGCGCCTTCTCGCCCTCGTCGAACGGCGGCGACTCCGCCGGGCGGCAGACGCGCAAGCGGCACTCGGAGCCTTCGTCGGTGTGGATGTCCGCGCCCATGACGTAGCGCACGCCGGCGGGCGCGCAGAACTGCTTGTAGTACTCGCTGTTGAGCCAGTTGTTCTCGCCGATTACCTCGTCGGCGGTGACGATGCGGTCGCCCGGCAGGTTCATGAAGGGATCGAGCGCGAACACGCCGGGGTCGATGTGCGGGCTGGCCGCGACATGCGGGCCGCCCTCGCGGCCCATGTTGATCATCATCGCCTGGTGCTGGTCGGAGGCGGGGCGCAGGATCAGCGTGACCCAGCTGGCCTGGAGCAGCCGGTGCAGGGCCTCGATGATGCCCGCCCACGGCAGCGGCTCCATGGTGCCGCGGTAGACCAGCGCGGCGAGCCGGCTGAACTCCTCCACCGGCACCGGGGCGCCTGCCTTCGTGCTCTGCGGCCTGGTTGCCAAGTGCCTGCCTGTCGGTTGGTCGTGCTTTTCCCGCATGTTAACGCAGCGCGCTCAGCCGGCATCGGCCATCCGGCCGAGCCGCCGCACCGCGTCCTCGAGCTGCGCCGACCACGGATGGCCGCAGTTGAGGCGGATGCAGCGGCCGAACCGGCGCTGCGCCGAGAACATCGGTCCCGGCGCCAGGCCGATGCCCTGCGCGGCCGCCTCGCGGTGCAGGCGCAGGGCATCGCAGCCCTCGGGCAGCTCGAGCCAGAGGAAGTAGCCGCCGCGCGGGCGGCTCACCCGGCTGCCCGCGGGGAAATATTCGGCGATGGCCTGGAGCATGCGGTTCTGCTGCGCCTGCAGCGCGTGGCGCAGGCGCCGCAGGTGATGCTCGTAGCCGCCCTCGCCGAGATAGCGCGCCAGGGTTTCCTGCGCCGCGACGTTGCTGGAGATGGTGGCGGCGAACTTGAGCCGCGCCACCTGCCGGGCATACCGGCCCGGCGCGGCCCAGCCGACGCGGTAGCCGGGCGCCAGGCACTTGGCGAAGGAGCCGCAGTTCAGCACCAGGCCGGCGCGGTCGTAGGCCTTGAGCGAACGCGGCGGCTCGCCGCCGTGGTACAGCTCGCTGTAGACGTCGTCCTCGATTAGCGGGATGCCGCGCGCCTCCAGCATTTGCACCAGGCGCTGCCGGTTCTCCTCCGGCATGCAGCCGCCGAGCGGGTTCTGGAAGCTGCTCATCACCCAGCAGGCTTTCACCGCGTGCCGCTGCAACGCCTTTTCCAGCTGCTCCAACTCGACGCCGTCGCGCGGGTGCGAGGGGACCTCCAGCGCGCGCAGGCCGCGCCGCTCCAATGCCTGCAGGCAGCCGTAGAACGCCGGCGATTCGATCGCCACGGTATCGCCCGGCTCGGTGACGGCGGCGAGGCACAGGTTCATCGCCTCCATCGCGCCCGAGGTGATCACGATCTCCTCCACCGGGACGCGCGCGCCGGCGGCGAGGTAGCGCTTGGCGATCTGCCGACGCAGCTCGGGGCTGCCGGGCGGTAGGTCGGTGACGGTGGCCCAGGGGTCGAGCCGCCGCGCCACGCCGCCGAGCAGCTGCGCCAGCCGCGGCAGGGGAAACAGCAGCGGGCTGGGGAAGGCCGAGCCCAGCGGCACCAGCTTGCGCTCGCGCGTCGCTTCCATCACGTCGAACACCAGGTCGGCCACTTCCACCGCGGTGGAGCCGCGCGGCGCGCGCGCCTGCGCCGGCTCGTGCGGCAGGTCCTTCCACCAGCCGCGGACCACATAGCCGGAGCGCGGCCGCGCCTGGATCAGGCCGCGGTCCTCCAGCAGGTGGCAGGCCTGCAGCACCGTCGACTGGCTCAGCTTGCGGCTGCGGCACAGCGCCCGCACCGAGGGAATCTTCTCGCCCGGGCGCAGCACGCCTTTTTCGATCATCCCGGCCAGCTCCCCGGCCAGCGCCTGGTAGAGGGTGATTGCTTCGGGCATGCGGCTTCATCTGCTATGGTCAAGATTCGCTTAGTCTGTAACTGTTGTGGTCGCCGCGCCAGTCCCACAATGGCTTCACGAAACAGCGGGAGGCGACATGAACCGGACACATCACGCCGCGCGGGCCGCGACGGCAGAACAGCCGAAGCTGGGATGGTTCCAGACCCTGTTCAGCATCCTTGCCTCGGTGATCGGGGTGCAGAGCTGGAGCCACTTCGAGCGCGACATCACCCGCGGCAGCCCGGTCCGCTACGCCGTCACGCTCGGCGCCCTGATGGTCGCCTTCATCCTGGTGCACGTGCTGATCGTGCATCTGCTGCTGCGCAACACCGGGCTGGAATAGACGCGGCGCGTAATACTGCGCCGACGACGGGAACGGGAGCGGAGCGATGCCCAGAGCGCTGTTGCTGCTGCTCTTCGCCCTCTGCGGTCCGGCCTGGGCGGCTCCGCCGCCGGAGGACAGCATCGCGCAACGCCTCGCCGCCTGCAGCTCCTGCCATGGCGAGCAGGGCCGCGCCAGCCGCGACGGCTACTATCCCCGCATCGCCGGCAAGCCGGCCGGCTACCTGTACCGGCAGCTAATTAATTTCCGCGACGGCGTGCGCCACCACCAGGTGATGCAGGAGATGCTGGAATACCTGCCCGACGACTACCTCGGGCAGATCGCCGGGTACTTTGCCGCGCAGCATCCGCAATACGCCGCCGCGCCGGCCTCCGATGCCGGCGGCGCGCTCCTGGCGCGCGGCCGTACCCTGGCGCTGGAAGGCGACCGCCCGCGCGGGCTGCCGGCCTGCATCGCCTGCCACGGCGAGGCGCTGATGGGGGTCAGGCCGGACCTGCCCGGCCTGGTCGGACTGCCGCGCGACTATCTCGCCGCCCAGCTCGGCGCCTGGCGCACCGGCAGCCGCAGGATGCGCGACCCGGATTGCATGGCGCAGGTGGTGGAGAAACTGAGTGCCGAGGACGTAGCCGCGGTCACCGCCTGGCTCAGCGCCCAGCCGGTCGATCCGGCCGCGGTGCCGGACCCGGCGCCGACGCGCGAACGGCCGCTGCGCTGCGGAGCCGCGCCGTGAAGCGGCTGGCGGCGCTGTTGCTGCTGGGCCTGGCGGCCTGCGGCGGCGAGGAAGAAGGGCGGGGCCCGGCGCCGCCGGCGCCGGCCGCCGACCAGGTCGAGACCGGCCGCTACCTGGCGCAGGCCGGCGATTGCGCCGCCTGTCATACCGTGCCCGGCGGTGCCGAATATGCCGGCGGCCGCAGCGTGGTCACACCCTACGGCTCGATCACCAGCACCAACCTCACGCCGGACGCCGAAACCGGGCTGGGCCGCTGGAGCGCCGACGATTTCTGGCAGGCCATGCACCAGGGCCGTTCGCGCGACCGCGGCTGGCTCTATCCGGCGTTCCCGTTCACCAATTTCACCCGCCTGAGCCGTGCCGACTCGGATGCGATCTTCGCCTACCTGAAGTCCCTGCCCGCGGTGCGCAAGCCCACGCCGCCGGCGCAGCTGCGCTTCCCCTACAGCCTGCGTCCGCTGATGCGGGTCTGGCGCGCCCTGTACTTCAAGCCCGGGAGCTACCAGCCGGATCCGGCCAAGCCCGCCTCGTGGAATCGCGGCGCCTACCTGGTGCAGGGCCTGGGCCATTGCGACGCCTGCCATTCCGAGCGCAATTTCCTCGGGGCGGTCAGGCCCGCGACGGCACTGCAAGGCGGCTGGATGGCCGGCTCCGGCTGGTATGCGCCGCCGCTCGCCGGCAACCGGGACCCGCAGCTGCCGCGATTGCTGCAGGCAGGCCTGTCGGATCACGGCGTGGCGACCGGGCCGATGGCCAGCGTGGTGTATTACAGCCTGCAGCATCTCGGCGAGGCCGACATCCAGGCCATCGCCGAATATCTCGGCTCGTTGCCGGCGCCGGCCGGTCCGCCGCCGCGCGAGGCGACCCTGGTCAGCGCCGCCCAGGCGAGCCTGCTGGCCAGCCGCGGCCGTAAGCTCTACGAGAAGCAGTGCCAGGACTGCCATGCGGCCGACGGCAGCGGGCGGCCGCCGGCGTACCCGCCGCTGGCCGGCAATCCGGCGCTGCTGGGTCCGCCGGTCAACGCGGCGCGGATCATCGCCAACGGCGGTTTCGCGCCCGGCACCGCCGGCAACCCGCGGCCCTACGGCATGCCGGCCTTCCTCGGCGATCTCACCGACGAGGACATCGCCGCGGTGCTGACCTACGTGCGCAGCAGCTGGGGCAACCAGGCGCCGGCGGTCTCGCCGTTCGAGGTGGCGCGCGACAAGCCGCTGCCGCCCTGGTGAGCGTGGGCGGCGGGTCTTGGGGCGGGGTGTCGTTTTCGGATAAAGTGCGTCCCTTCCCTGGTTCCTTTCCAGCGGCTGCCTGAAGCCCGTCACCGCCTGTCCGCGGTGCGCCGCAGGCATGCCCCTGCGCGGCGCACGATGAGCACCTGGTTCAAGAATCTCTTCATCTATTCCCTCGACTCGTACTGGAAGATCACCCCGGCCAAGCTGGAGGAGACGCTGGCGGCCCACCCGCTGCTGCCGGTCAACGCCGCCAGCATGCAGAGCCAGGGCTGGGTGCCGCCGCACCCCTCGTCCGGCGTGGTTTACAGCCAGGGCAAGCAGGTGCTGGTCACCCTGGGCATGCAGCAGCGCCTGCTGCCGGCGGCGGTGATCAACCAGGCGGTGAAGCAGCGCGCCGCGGCGCTGGAGAAGACCCAGGGCTTCGCGCCGGGGCGCAAGCAGCTGCGCGATCTGAAGGACAAGGTCACCGACGAGCTGCGCCCGCGCGCCTTCGTGCGCGAAAAGACGGTGCGGGCCTGGTTCGACCTGGTGAAGCATCGCCTGATCGTGGACACCTCTTCGGCCAAGGTCGCCGAAAACCTGGCCACGGCGCTGCGCAACGATCTCGGCGAGCTGCCGGCGATCCCGCTGGCGACACAGGCCGCCCCGGGCGAGGCGATGACCGACTGGATCAGCGCCGGCAGCGTCTCGGCCCAGTTCAGCCTCGACCAGGACTGCGAGCTGGTGGCCAACGAGCTGCAGAAGTCCACCGTGCGCTATGTGCGCCACGGCCTGGAAGGCACCGAGATCCGCTCCCTGATCCAGGGCGGCAAGAAGGTCAGCCGCGTCGGCCTGGTCTGGCGCGACCGCCTGTCCCTGGTGCTGAACGACAAGCTCGAGGTGAAGCGGCTGCGGTTCGAGGCGATGGACGCCAAGGACCCGGTGGAAGGCGGCGGCAAGCCCGGCAAGGACAAGGAGGACGCGGCCCTGTTCGAGGCCAACTTCACCCTGATGAGCGGCGAGCTGGCCAGCCTGGCCGACGACCTGGTGGCCCTGCTCGGCGGCCTGAAGCAGGATTGAGCCCGGTCAGCGACCCGGGTCGCCGCGGCCCGGCAGGTGGTGCCGAAGGGCACCGGGCCGTGCCACGGTAAAAAGCCCCCTTGCGGGGGCTTTAGATACCACTACGAAGTGCGGGCGCCGCAGCGTCCGCGAGGCCGGTTCAGGCCTTCGACTTCTTCTTGTGGTGGTGCTTCTTGGCCTTGTGGGCCGTCTTCTTGGCGTGGTGCTTCTTGTGATGCTTGGTGTGATGGGCCTTCGGGGCCGGAGCGGCGGCGGCCGGGGCGGCCGGAGCGGCGGCGTCCTGAGCGGCGGCGATGCCGCCCGAGAGCAGACCGGCGCTCACCAGGAGCGCAGCGAACATCTTCTTCATCGTGGTATTCCCAATTCGTTGACGCGGCGCGAACCTGCGCCGCATCGATATGATAACGGAGGAAAGCCGGCAATTGCGTGACGCCTTTCGCTTCCGGATGAATATTTCGGGCGGCCTGTGATAGAACAAGGGCAGCGCCGGCGGCCCCGCCGATGGCCAAAAAAACAGCACTCCGCCGCCGAAGGAAAGCCATGCCCAGCCGCCCGATCAAGCTGTCGTTCTCCCTGCTGCTGTCGCTTGCCGCCGCCGCGCCGCCCAGCCGCCTGGCCGCGGCGGTCGACGCGCGCAGCAGCGCCCGCCTGTCCGGCAGCGTGCGCCCGCTGGCGCAGGCCCGCTACGACCGCGGCCGCCTCGATGGCGACATCGTCCTGCACGGCGCTTCCATCGACCTGCGCCTGTCGCCGGCGCAGGAAGCCGAGCTGGACGAGCTGCTGCGCCAGCAGCAGGATCCGCTCTCCCCCAACTACCACGCCTGGCTGACGCCGCGGCAATACGGCGAGCGTTTCGGCTTGTCGGTGCCGGACCTGGCGAAGGTCGAGGCCTGGCTGCGCGGGCAGGGACTGAGCGTCGACGGCGCGGATTCCGGTGGCACCCATATCCGCTTCAGCGGCAGCGTGGCGCGCCTCGAGGCGGCGTTCCAGACCGAGCTGCACCGCTACCGCGTCGGCGGCGACGACCACTTCGCCAACGCCATGGAGCTGTCGGTGCCGGCGGCGCTGTCGGGCATGGTGCTGGGCGTGCACGGCCTCGACGATTTCCGGCCCAGGCCACGCCTGCGCCAGGTGCCGGCCTTCACCTCCAACCTGACCGGCAACACCTTCCTGTCCCCGGGCGACGTCGCCACCATCTATAACATCAATCCGCTCTACGCCACCGCCACCGGCAGCGGCCGCAAGATCGCGGTGGTGGGACAGACCGCGATCAACGTCGGCGACATCCGCGCGTTCCGCAGCGCCGCGGGACTGCCGGCGCGCGATCCGGTGCTGATGCTGGCGCCCGGCACCGGCGCCTCGCAGACCAGGAACGGCTCCGACGACATGACCGAGTCGGACATCGACGTGGAATGGACCGGCGGCATTGCCCGCGACGCCACCATCGTCTTCGTCTACTCCGGCAACGCTATGGGGGCGACGGTCTTCGACGCTCTGCACTACGCGATCACCAGCAATCTTGCGCCGGTGATCAGCGTCAGCTACGGCAATTGCGAGGCGAACAACGTCAGCATCATCGACACCACCGAGCAATGGTTGCGCAATGCCAATGCCCAGGGCCAGACCATCGTCGCCTCCTCCGGCGACTCCGGCGCCTCCGATTGCGACGTCGCCGGAAGTTCCCAAGGCAGTGGGCTCGCGGTGGACTACCCGGCGTCGTCCCCGGAAGTCACCGGAGTTGGCGGCACCACCTTCGACGAAGGCGGGAACACGAGCTTCTACTGGTCCGGTGGCAAGGGCAGCGGGGCCGACGTGATTTCCTCGGCCAAGCTGTACATACCGGAAGTCGCCTGGAACGACACCGGCATGGCCAGCGGCAGCAGCGGCACCATGGGCCTGTCCGCCAGCGGCGGCGGGCGCAGCAGCCACTTCACCAAGCCCGGCTGGCAGACCGGCGCCGGCGTCCCCGGCGACAACGCGCGCTACGTGCCGGACGTGGCCGCCGCCGCCGACCCGCTGCACGACGGCTATCTGTATTGCACCACCAACAGCAGCGGCCACGGCACCTGCGTCAATGGCTTCCGCGACAACGACTCCACCACCAGCCTGACCGTCGCCGGCGGCACCTCGTTCAGCTCGCCGGTGTTCGCCGGCATCCTCACCCTGGTGGCGGACAAGGCCGGCCAGGCCGGTCTGGGCAACGCCAATCCGCGCCTGTACCAGCTCGCCGCCGGCTCGCCGAGCCCGTTCCATGACATCGTCGGTGGCGACAACAAGGTGCCCACGTCCTCGGGCACCATCGGGTACTCCGCCGGCCCCGGGTATGACCCGGTGACCGGGCTGGGCTCGGTCGATGTCACCGCCCTGGCGGACGCCTGGGGTGCCGGCAGCGGCTCCTCGTCCTCCTCTTCCGGCGGTTCCGGCAGCAGTTCGTCCGGCGCTTCGAGTTCCGGTTCCGCCAGCTCCTCGAGTGGTTCCTCCAGCGGCGGGGGCGGCGGTGCCTGGATGCCCTTGCCGCTGCTGCTGTTCGCCGCGCTGGGCCTGGCCGGGCGTCGCCGCCGGCGCTGAGCTCGCCAGTTCGGACGAAGCATGGCGCCACGGCGCCGTGCAGACTGCGGCCGCCCGGGTAGTGTGGCTTACCCGTCCGGGTGGCGCATTCCCGATACACTAGCGCCAGAATCATCGAGCTCTTCCAAGCCAACACCCCCTAAAGCATAGGAATCGTCATGAGTGAAGCCAAAGAAGCTCCTGCGGCCGCGGCTGGCCCCAAGCCGAAGAAGTCGGTCGCCCTGTCGGGCGTCACCGCCGGCAATACGGCGCTCTGCACCGTCGGCCGCAGCGGCAATGACCTGCACTACCGCGGCTACGACATCCTGGACGTGGCCGACGCCTGCGAATTCGAAGAGATTGCCCACCTGCTGGTGCACGGCAAGCTGCCGACCAAGGCCGAGCTGAAGGCCTACAAGACCAAGCTCAAGTCCCTGCGCGGCCTGCCGGCCAGCGTCAAGTCCGCCCTGGAAGCCCTGCCGGCCGCCAGCCATCCGATGGACGTGATGCGCACCGGCGTCTCCGCCCTGGGCTGCGCCCTGCCGGAGAAGGACGACCACAACCACCCCGGCGCGCGCGACATCGCCGACAAGCTGATGGCCTCGCTGGGCTCGATGCTGCTGTACTGGTACCACTACGCCGTCAACGGCAACATCATCGACGTCGAGACCGACGATGACTCCATCGGCGGCCACTTCCTGCACCTGCTGCACGGCGTCAAGCCGCCGGAATCCTGGGTCAGGGCGATGCACACCAGCCTGATTCTCTACGCCGAGCACGAGTTCAACGCCAGCACCTTCACCTGCCGCGTCATCGCCGGCACCGGCTCGGACCTGTACAGCGCGATCACCGGCGGCATCGGCGCGCTGCGCGGGCCCAAGCACGGCGGCGCCAACGAGGTCGCCTTCGAGATCCAGAAGCGCTACGACAACCCGGACGAAGCCGAGGCCGACATCGTCAGGCGCGTCGCCAACAAGGAAGTGATCATCGGCTTCGGCCACCCGGTCTACACCATCTCCGACCCGCGCAACAAGGTGATCAAGGAAGTGGCGCGCAAGCTGAGCAAGGAGCAGGAGAACACCAAGATGTTCGACATCGCCGACCGCCTGGAATCGGTGATGTGGCGAGAGAAGAAGATGTTCCCGAACCTGGACTGGTTCAGCGCCGTCAGCTATCACACGATGGGCGTGCCGACGGCGATGTTCACGCCGCTGTTCGTGATCGCCCGCACCTCGGGCTGGAGCGCGCACATCATCGAGCAGCGCATCGACGGCAAGATCATCCGCCCCTCCGCCAACTACACCGGCCCGGAAGATCTGAAGTTCGTGCCGATCGGGCAGCGCCGGTAGCCGATACGGGGCGCCCGTCGCCCTGCAAAAACCCCCGGAACTTCGTTCCGGGGGTTTTTTGTTGCCCGCGGACGGTGAACTGCCGGGACCGCCGCAAGCCGGGAATCCGTGCCGCGGTTCAGCCCGGCGCCCCGCTTGCGGCGGGGCGCGCGGCGCCGGCGGCCCCGGCCATGCGCCGCTTCAGCGCCGCCGCCGGCTTTTCCACCAGCAGGTAGGCAAGGGCGCCGCAGGCGATGGCGACGAAGAAGTTCTGCGGCCAGTGGGTGACCCACCAGGCGGAGCGGTAGGTGTCCGGCGGCGCCAGGAACGGCTGTTGCCAGAGATAGATGCTGTACGAGGCCAGTCCCAGCCAGCGCAGAGGCGCGAACGACAGCGGCCGGCGCAGCAGGCCATCCTCGGTCACCGCTTCGGCCACCAGGATGAAGGCGGCCAGTGGCTGCAGCGTCGCCGTCAGCAGCGTCGCCAGCACCGAGCCCATGGCGTCGCGCTTGAACGCGGCGGCGGCCAGCGCCAGCGCCGGCACCAGCAGCAGGGCCGCGCGGCGCGCCGCGCGCCGCGCGGGCAGCCGCGTCAGCGGGCGGCGCCGGCCGTGCAGGCTCACCGCCAGCAGGCAGCCGGCGGCGAGGTAGGGAACACAGGGCAGGGTGTTGTCCAGCTTCGGCGGGATCACCTCCAGGCTGAACAGGGCCAGCAGCGGGCTGGTCAGGCAGACGGCGAGCAGGATGGCGCGGGCGCGGCCGCTGCGCAGCAGCGGCAGGATCAGCAGCGGCCACGCCAGGTAAAACTGCTCCTCCATCGACAGGCTCCAGAAGTGGCCGAAGAACCAGTCGCCCTGGAACAGCGTGGTGTTCTTGGTGAAGGTCAGCGCGCCGAGGAACGACTGCCAGTGCCATCGCATCAGGCCGAGCGCCGCCAGCAGGCCGATGCCGGCGCAGGCCGCGGCGAACGGCGGCAGGATGCGCCAGGCGCGCCGCTCCCAGAACGCGGCGAGGCTGATGGTGCCGCGCCGCTGGCGCTCGCGCAGCATCAGCCAGGTGATGATGAAACCGCTGATGGCGAAGAACAGGTAGACGCCGAGGATGCCGAGGTCGCGGACCGGCCAGAGCCAGGCCGGCGCATCGTTGCCGCGCGAGGCGTGGCCGAGCAGCACCACCAGGATCGACACGGCGCGCAGGCCGTCGAGCGCGTCGATGCGCTGCGCCGCTTCGGGCTGCGGCAGGCGCGCGACGCCCGCGCGCTGCGCCTCGCGGCCCGGCGCGGGGCGCGGCGGCCACGCGCGCGGCCGCGGGCGCGGCGCGCGCTGGAGTTGGGCCTCGCTGCCCCTTGCGACGGGTTCCATGGAGTTTGTGACCCCCGCGTTCCGGAAAAGTTTGTTCCGGCGAATCGCGGGCTTGCGCGGCATCGGCGCCGCGGCGGTGAATCAATCCGCCGCGGGCCGGTCACAAGCGGAGGCGCGGCGACCGCGGCGCCGCCAGGGAGCAGGCGATGGCGACGATCTCGGTGGTGCACAAGACGCTGTACCACTACGCCAAGCCGGTGCGGATCGGCGAGCACCGGCTGATGTGCCGCCCGCGCGACAGCCATGACCTGCGCCTGCTCGATACCGCCCTGGCCATCACGCCGACGCCTGCGCGCGTGCGCTGGCTGCATGATGCGTTTGCCAATTCCATCGCGGTGGCCAGCTTCGGCGAAGAGCCCACAAAGGAATTGTCGTTCGAGTCCTCGTTCCGCGCCGAGCATTACCCGGCCGACCCGGAGAGCATCGAGATCGAGCCTTACGCGCGAACCTATCCTTTCCATTACAGCTTCGAGGAGATGCCCGACCTGGTGCGCACGGTCGAGCGGCACTACGCCGATCCGGAGCGCAAGGTGGACCAGTGGGCACGCGACTTTCTCGGCGAGACGCGCAACTGCGAAACCATGCCGCTGCTGATGGCGATGAACACGGCGATCAAGGAGCGGTTCGATTACGTCCGGCGCGAGGAGATGGGCACGCAGACGCCGCTGGATACGCTGGAGCGGGGCAGCGGCAGCTGCCGCGACTTCGCGCTGTTCCTGATGGAAGCGGCGCGCAGCCTCGGCTTTGCCGCGCGCTTCGTCTCCGGCTACCTCTACGACGAAGCCCTCATCGGCGCAGCGTCCGGCGTGGTCGGCAGCGGCGCCACCCATGCCTGGGCGCAGGTGTTCCTGCCCGGCGCCGGCTGGATCGAGTTCGACCCGACCAATGCCCTGGTCGGCGGGCGCAATCTGATCCGCGTCGCGGTGGCGCGCGATGCGGCGCAGGCGGCCCCGCTGACCGGGAGTTATGTCGGTGCGCCGGCGGACTTCGTCGGCATGAGCGTCGAGGTGATAGTCACGGCGCAGTAGCCGCGGGAGTGCGGATGTGTTCGGGGCGGAAGCCGAGGCCCAGCACACGCGCCGGAATCCGCTGCAGCAGCGGCGAGGCTCCGAGCAGGCGCACCGGCCATGGCGGCGCCGGGCGTTCGCGGCTGGCCAGCACGCGGCTGATGATGTTGTTCTGCACCGCGACCTGCAGCGCCTGGGTCATGCGCGTCGGCCACTCGCGCCGCTCCTGCACCGCGCGCAGCGCGTCGTAGCCGGGAGCGCCGTGGCGCAGCGGCGCGTGGAGCAGGTTGGCGGCGGCGACCGCGTCCTGCACCGCCAGGTTGACGCCGACCCCGCCGATGGGGGACATGGCGTGGGCGGCGTCGCCGATGCACAGCAGTCCCGGCAGCTGCCACTGGCGCAGGCGGTCCACCGCCACGGTCAGCAGCTTGATGTCGTCCCAGCTCTTCAACTCGGCGACGCGGTCGCTGAGCCAGGGCTGCAGGGCGGCGATGCGCGCGCGGAAGGCCTCCAGCCCGGCGCCCTGGATCTCTTGCCAGCCGTTCTTGCGGATGACGTAGGCGCACTGCCAGTAGTCGCCCCGGTTGAGCATCACCATGATGCTGCCGGTGTCGATCCGGCCCAGGGTCTGGTCCGGGTCCGCGGCGCGGCGCGACAGGCGCATCCACAACACGTCCATCGGCGCGCCGATTTCCATCACTTCCAGCCCGGCGTCGCGGCGCAGGATGGAATGGCGGCCGTCGCAGGCGACCACCAGATCCGCCCGCACTTCCAGCGCACCCTGGGGGTCGCGGGCCCGCACGCCGGCGACGCCGCCGCCTTCGTGCAGCAGCCCGGCGGCCTCGGTCTCCATCGCCAGGCGGAAGCCCGGCAGGCGCCGGCCCTGCTCGGCGATGAAGTTGAGGAAGTCCCACTGCGGCATCAGGGCGATGAACTTGCAGCGCGTCGGCAGGTGGCGGAAGTCGACCAGGTTCAGCAACGTGTCGCCGATCTGTCCGGCCAGGCGCGGCGCCTGCTGGTGCGGCAACTGCAGGAACCGGTCGAGCAGGCCGAGCTCGTGCATCAGCTCCAGGGTGGAGGGGTGGATGGTGTCGCCGCGGAAGTCGCGGAAGAAGTCGCGGTGCTTCTCCAGCACCAGCACCGGCACCCCGGCGCGGGCCAGCAGGAAACCCAGCATCATCCCGGCAGGCCCGCCGCCGACGATGCAGCAGCGGCTTTCCAGGCGTCGGACCGGACCCGCATCACTTTCCTGAGTCATCCGGAAGTCCTCGTGAAATCAGCTATATAGATGAAAAGTCCGGTTCTGCCGCGGTCCGGGCCGGAGCCGGATGGCGCCAAAAGCGGAATAAGCTTATGCCTTTTATGGAATGAGTCGCCTTGACCATTGTTCCCGCCGGAAGCCGAAATTACACTCCGCCCCGCAATTCGATGCACCGCTCGATGCGGAAGGCTTGAAAACGTGTTCGATGCAGCACCCGGCAACGCGGCATCCGAAGCCCCGGCCAGTCTCCTGGACGAGGCCGGGCTGGCCGCGCTGAACGAGAAATACCTGCCGCTGGATTTCGAGGCGCGCATCAGGACGCTGTACCAGGACTTCGCCGCCGACAAGGTGCTGGTCACCTCCTCGTTCGCCGCGACCTCGGCCTACTTCCTGCATATCGTCTCGCGCATCCGCCCGCAGCAGAAAATCCACTTCATCGACACCGGCTTCCACTTCCCGGAGACGCTGGAGTACCGCCGCTACCTGACCGGCCTGTTCGGGCTGACGGTGGAGGATGTGCGCGCCGAGGACTGGCAGCACCAGTTCACCGCCGACGACAAGACCTACGAGCGCGATCCCGACTACTGCTGCTCGATCAACAAGATCCAGCCGCTGGAGGCGGTGAAGCTGAATTACCACGTGTGGGTCTCCAGCCTGATGCGCTGGCAGACCGACCATCGCGCCGGCCTGCCGGTGTTCGAGCTGCGCCGCGGCATCCTCAAGTTCAATCCGATGATCGACGTCTCGCGCGAGGAGCGCGACCGCTACATCGCCGAGCACCAGCTGCCGTTCCATCCGCTGGTGGCGCGCGGCTATTCCTCGATCGGCTGCACCCACTGCACCGCGGCGGGTGAAGGACGGACCGGCCGCTGGGTCGGCAAGCCCAAGACCGAGTGCGGCTTGCATCTATAGCGGTTCTCCCGCCGCTGTCGCAGCGGCCAACTCCCTGAAACAGGCGCGGCGCGGTGTCTGGCGCGCCGGTACTGGCCGGTTCGTGTTATTTTTGCCGGAGCATCAGGACGCCGTGGAATAAACCGCGGCGATAACACAGTACGCCACTGCGCCGGAACCAGCGGCCAGGGAGCGGGAAGACTTGGAAACGGACATCCGGAAGCCGCGGGCGCGGACGCCTGCGCGCGATTACGCGACGCAGCGCGATCCCGCGCTGGACGGCGTGCGCGGGCTGGCAATGCTGATGGTGGTGCTGATCCACGGCTTCACGCTCCGACCTGACGGCATCGTCACACGGCTCCTGCACAACAGCTTCGAGTCGTTCTTCGTGGCCGTGGACCTGTTCTTTGTCCTGTCCGGCTTCCTCATCACCAGCATCCTGATCCGCACCCGCGGCAGCGAGGTGTACCTGCGCCAGTTCTACTGGCGCCGCATCCTGCGCATCGCCCCCGCCTACATCGTGGCGATGCTGGTCTGCTTCGTGGTGCTGCCGCGGTTCAGCGATCCGGCCAGCGCCAGGGCCCTGCACGAGGCGACGCTGCCGCACCTGCTATACCTGCAGAACCTGTTCGCCGCGGTGCGCGGGCCGATGCCCAGCGAGCTTTCGCACTTCTGGTCGCTGGCGATCGAGGAGCAGTTCTACCTGTTGTGGCCGCTGGCGGTGCTGCTGATTCCGCCGCGGCGGCTGCCGGCGGTCTGCGCCTGGCTGTACGTGGTGGCCTGCCTGAGCAAGCTGGCGTTCTACCTCAGCGGCGCCTCCTGGCTGACCTTGTACGTATGCACGCCCTGCCACATGGAGGGCCTGGTCGCCGGCGCCTGGCTTGCCGCCAACCGCGAGATCCGCGGCCAGGTGGAGATGCCGCGCTGGCTGGGCCGGGTGGGGGCGGGGGCGACGGCGGCGCTGCTGGCGCTGGCGGTGGCGGTTCCGGGCAAGAAGCTGTTCGAGCCCGGTCAGGTGGTGCTGCACACCTTCCTGGCCAGCGTGGCCTTCACCTGGCTGATGGCCCTGGTGATCTCGATCGAGCCGCGCGCGCTGCTGCGGCGGGTGTTCGAGCTGCGCGTGATGCGCTTCCTCGGCACCTATTCCTACGGCATCTACCTGATGGGCTGGGGCCTGGTGCTGCACGTCCAGTATCCGCTGACGCGCCGCCTGGAAGCCTATGTGGGAGACAACCTGGCCCTGGTGCTGAGCGGCCTGGCCGTGACCGCGCTCAACATCGCCCTGGCGGTGCTCATGTACCACAGCATCGAAAAACCGGTGCTGGCCTACAAGAACCGCGGCCCCGGCCGGCCGCGGCCCGCCGTGGTGCCGACGCCGGCCGGCCTGGCGCCGCCGCCACCCTGAACCCCTCCCGCCGGGGAACGGAACTGCGCCCGCGGCGGGGCGTCAAAACGCCGCCCGGATTCCCGGCAAGGGCCGCCGAAACAGCTTAGAATTCGCCGCCCCACGGGGCTTGTCAGTGGACGGGCCTCCGGGCCGCTTTTTCCCCCATCCGACCGGACGAGCCTTCCCGCCCATGACCAAGACCTCCTTCCCCAAAGAGGACCTGAAGATCCTGCTGCTCGAGGGTGTGAGCCAGACCGCCGTGCAGCGCTTCCGCGAGGCCGGCTACAGCAACATCGAATATCACGAGAAGTCACTGCCGGAGGCGCAGCTGGCCAAGGCGGTGGCCGAAGCGCACATCGTCGGCATCCGCTCGCGCAGCCACCTGACGGCGGAGATGTTCAACAATTCGCGGCGCCTGTTCGCGGTGGGCTGCTTCTGCATCGGCACCAACCAGGTCGCGCTGGAGGCGGCGCAGGCGCGCGGCGTGCCGGTGTTCAACGCGCCCTATTCCAATACCCGCAGCGTCGCCGAGCTGGTCGTGGCGCAGGCGATCCTGCTGATGCGCCGCATTCCCGAGAAGAACATGGAATGCCATCGCGGCGGCTGGTCCAAGTCCGCCGCCGGCAGCTACGAGGTGCGGGGCAAGACCCTCGGCATCGTCGGCTACGGCCACATCGGCACCCAGGTCGGCGTGCTGGCCGAAGGCCTGGGCATGCGCGTGCTCTACCACGACGTCGAGACCAAGCTGGCCCTGGGCAACGCCAATCCGGCGGCGAGCCTCGCCGATCTGCTGGAGCGTTCCGACATCGTCACCCTGCACGTGCCGGAGACGCCGGCGACCAAGGACATGATCGGCGCGGCCGAGTTCGCGCGGATGAAGAAGGGCGCGGTGTTCATCAACGCCTCGCGCGGCACGGTGGTCGACATCCCGGCGCTGGCGGAGGCGCTGCAGGGCAAGCACCTGGGCGGCGCCGCGGTGGACGTCTTCCCGGTCGAGCCCAAGGCCAACGACGAGAAGTTCGTGTCGCCGCTGGTGGGGATGGACAACGTGATCCTGACCCCGCACGTCGGCGGCAGCACGCTCGAGGCGCAGGAGAACATCGGCCTGGAAGTGGCGTCAAAGCTGATACGCTACAGCGACAACGGCTCGACCCTGTCCGCGGTGAATTTCCCCGAGGTGTCGCTGCCCGAACACACCGGCAGCCGCCGCCTGCTGCACATCCACCGCAACGTGCCGGGCGTGCTGAGCCGCATCAACGAGGCGTTCAGCAAGAGCGGCGTCAACATCGACGCGCAGTTCCTGCAGACCAGCGGCCAGGTCGGCTACGTCGTCATCGACGTCGCCGCCACCGAGGAGCAGGCCCAGGGGCTCAAGGACGATCTGGTCGCGATCCAGGGCACCCTGCGCACGCGCCTGCTGTACTGACCCGAAAGTGTTATTGAGGCGGCGGCAACCCGGGTGCAATATCGGCGGCGGACACTGAGGGCATGGCGGCGGCAATGGAGAAGCGGGGCATGGACCAGGCAGGCTTGAAGCAGGCGGCGCTCGACTACCACGAGTTTCCGACCCCGGGGAAGCTGTCGATCACGCCGATCAAGCCGCTTTCCAACCAGTCCGACCTGGCGCTGGCCTATTCGCCCGGCGTGGCCGCGGCCTGCGAGGCCATCGTCGAGGACCCCGCCAACGCCTTCCGCTACACCGGCCGCGGCAACCTGGTCGGGGTCATCACCAACGGCACCGCGGTGCTGGGCCTGGGCGCGATCGGCCCGCTCGCCGGCAAGCCGGTGATGGAAGGCAAGGCGGTGCTGTTCAAGAAGTTCGCCGGCATCGACGTGTTCGACATCGAGATCGAGCAGCGCGACCCCCAGAAGCTGGTCGAGGTCATCGCCGCGCTGGAGCCCACGTTCGGCGCCATCAACCTCGAGGACATCAAGGCGCCGGAATGCTTCACCGTGGAGCGCGAGCTGCGCAAGCGGATGAAGATCCCGGTGTTCCACGACGACCAGCACGGCACCGCCATCATCGTCGGCGCCGCGTTCACCAACGGCCTGCAGGTCGTGGGCAAGGACATCAAGCAGGTCAGGCTGGTGGTCAGCGGGGCCGGTGCGGCGGCCCTGGCCTGCGTCGACCTGCTGGTCGACCTGGGCCTGCCGATCGAGAACATCTGGCTCACCGATCTGGCGGGCGTGGTCTACGAAGGCCGCACCGAGCTGATGGACCCGGACAAGGCGCGCTTCGCGCAGAAGACCGACAAGCGCAAGCTGGCCGAGGTGATCGAGGGCGCCGACGCCTTCCTCGGGCTGTCCGCCGGCGGCGTGCTCAAGCCGGAGATGGTCAAGGCCATGGCGGCGAAGCCGCTGATCTTCGCCCTGGCCAACCCCACGCCGGAAATCCTGCCGGAGCAGGTCAAGGCGGTGCGCGACGACGCGGTCATCGCCACCGGCCGCAGCGATTATCCCAACCAGGTCAACAACGTCCTCTGTTTCCCCTTCATCTTCCGCGGCGCGCTCGACGTCGGCGCCACCACCATCACGCGGCAGATGGAGATCGCCACGGTGCAGGCCATCGCCGCGCTGGCGCGGCAGGAGCAGAGCGACATCGTCGCCGCGGCCTACGGCGGCATCGAGGACCTGGCGTTCGGCCCCGAATACCTGATCCCCAAGCCGTTTGACCCGCGCCTGATCGTGCAGATCGCGCCGGCGGTGGCGCAGGCGGCGATGGAGTCCGGCGCGGCGACGCGGCCGATCGCCGACTTCGACGCCTACAAGCGGCGCCTGCTGCAGTTCGTCTACCACAGCGGCACCCTGATGCAGCCGATCTTCGCCGCGGCGCGCACCGTGCCGCCCGAGCGCAGCCGCATCATCTTCGCCGAGGGCGAGGACGAGCGCGTGCTGCGCGCCGCGCAGATCGCGGTGGACGAGAAGCTGGCGCGGCCGATCCTGATCGGCCGCCCGGCGGTGATCGAGCGCGCCATCAAGCGCCACGGCCTGCGCCTGAAGCAGAACGTGCACTTCACCGTGGTCAACCCCGACTACGACGAGCGCTTCCGCGACTACTGGCAGGAATACCACCGCCTGACCGAGCGCAAGGGCATCACCGTCCAGTATGCCAAGCTGGAGATGCGCCGCCGCACCACGCTGATCGGCGCCATGCTGCTGAAGAAGGGCGAGGCCGACGGCCTGATCTGCGGCACCATCAGCACCGTCGGCCGCCACCTGCACTACATCGACCAGGTGCTGGGCCACAGTCCCGGCGTCGGCGTCTACGGCGCCATGAACGGCCTGATCCTGCCGGGGCGGCAGGTGTTCATCGTCGACACCCATGTCAACCTCGATCCGACCGCACAGCAGCTGGCCGAGATCACGCGCCTCGCCGCCGAGCAGATCCGCGCGTTCGGCCTGGTGCCCAAGGTGGCGCTGCTGTCGCACTCCAACTTCGGCAGCAGCGACGCACCCTCGGCGCTGAAGATGCGCGAGGTGCTGGCGATCCTGCGCCAGCGCGCGCCGGATCTGGAAGTGGACGGCGAGATGCACGGCGACTGCGCCCTGGAGGAGTCGGCGCGCCGGGCCATCCTGCCCGACAGCACGCTGCACGGCAGCGCCAACCTGCTGGTCTGCCCGAACCTGGACAGCGCCAACATCGCCTATAACCTGCTCAAGTCCGCCGCCGGGCACAACGTGGCGATCGGGCCGATCCTGCTGGGCTGCGCTGCGCCGGCCCACATCCTCACGCCCTCGGCGACGGTGCGCCGCATCGTCAACATGATCGCGGTGACGGTGGTGGAGGCGAACACGGCCAACAAGGTCACTGCGTAAGGAGCCTCCGGAGGCGCCGGAGTGCGGAGCCAGGCCCGAGGCCTGTAGGCCCGCCTTCACGCCGGCAAGCCCGATGGCGCACCGGCACTGGCGTCCAGTCAATCGGACACGTAAGCCGAGCCCTGCGGCATCGGCCCGCCGCGCCAGACGCGGACCAGGCCGGGGACTTCGATGATCAGCGTGGCCAGCACGCCGACGGCGGTGAGGCTCTGGGCGACCCAGGTCGCGAGCAGGCCGTAGGGCAGCGCCAGCAGCAGGAAGGCGACGAAGGCGATGCTGGCGGCGAAGCCGCCGAGCGACATCCAGCAGAACTGCGCACGGCTGTTGCGCACGTTGTTGAAGTGGAACAGGAAGGGGCTGTCGGTGAAGCGCGCCGGCAGCCGGAAGGCGCTGCCTGCCGCCCAGGCCGCCAGCAGGTGCCCCCACTCGTGCAGGAAGAAGCCGCACAGCACGGTCATCAGGCCGGTGAGCACATGCAGCGCGGCCGGCCCGGGGCCGGCCGGCTTGCCCGTCCGCAGGGTCAGCAGCCACAGGCCGGCGGTGAGGGCGAGCAACAGGCTGTCGCGCAAGGCGAAGGCGCGGAAGCGGTGCCATTGTCCCTTCATGCACGTTCTCCGGCGGCGCGGTTGCGCGGCGGCAGCGGCAGCAGCGCCGGCACTTTCTTCATGTGCTCGGCGTAGGCGGGGCGGCGCTCGATGCTGCGCGTGTCCATCAGCGGGATGCTGGCGAACTTGAACATGGCGGTCATGCTCAGCGCGCCGGGGATGATCCACGGCCATTGCGCCGGCGCGGCGGCCAGCCCGAACAGCATCAGGCCCCACCAGAAGCTCAGCTCGCCGAAGTAGTTGGGATGGCGCGACCAGGCCCACAGGCCGCTGGTGATGAAGGTGCCGGGCTGGCGTTGGGCAATGAAGGCGTGCAACTGCAGATCGGCGATGGTCTCGATGGCAATCGCGCCCAGGGTTACCACGCCGGCGATGGCGTCGAGCCAGCCGAGCGGCGCGCCGGCGCGGCCGATCAGGGCATACAGCGGCAGGCAGCCGAGGAACACCTGCACCGTGGGAAACAGGTGGATGCCGAACAGGTCGGCGAGGACGGCAGCCTTGCCGGCGCGGGATCGCACCAGCGGGTAGCGCCAGTCCTCGTGGCGCAGGCCGCCCCAGTACACCGACCAGTTGGCGGTGAGGCGGATCGCCCACAGCCAGACCAGGGCCGTCGCCAGCAGCGTGCGCGCATCGTGCAGGCTGGCCGGATGGGTCCACATCCACCAGCCCGCCAGCAGCGGCGGGATGACGCTCCAGTAAGGGTCGTAGAAGCTGGAATTCCGGTAGCGCAGGCTGAAGGCGAAGATCACCAGGGTCGCGACCACGTCGGCCAGCAGGGCATCCCAGGGCTGGGGCAGGGCACCCAGGCGCAGCAGCGCGGCTCCGGCGGCGATGCAGGCGGCGTAGGCGAGTACGACGGGCGTGAAATCGGCTCTGGTTGCCATGCTGCGGGCCCCCTTTGCGGCCCTGACGCAGTGTTTGAACACACTATGGCCCGCGGCACCCGCGGCGGCCTCATCTGAGCAGACGAGAGCGGGGCGCGCCCGGGAGTGAGCGATTTTACCCCGGGTTGACAGATGGAGTGACGAATAATGAAAATCGTCAGATGCGCAATGCCGCCCAGACCCAGCCGGAAACCCGCGACCGCATCCTGGCCGAGGCCGAGCGCGTGTTCCGCGCCTATGGCTATGCCAAGACCACGGTGGCGGATATCGCCAAGGCCTGCGGCATGTCGCCCGCCAACGTCTACCGCTTCTACGAGAGCAAGGCGGCGATCAACGAGGCCATCACCGCGCAGATCCTGAAGCGGCAGGAGGACCTGGCCCTGTCCATCGCCGCCGAGCGGCGGCCCGCGGCGCAGCGCCTGAAGAAGCTGATCGTGGAGATGCACCGCTTCACCTGCGAGCAGTATCTCAACGAATCGCAGGTGCACGAGATCGTGCGCAAGGCGATGGACGAGCAGTGGAGCGTGATCGACGCCCATATCGAGCGCCTGCGCCTGCTGTACCGTGCGGTGATCGCCGACGGCGTCCGCGCCGGCGAGTTCGCCGGCAGGGACGCGGAGCAGCGCGGCACCTGTGTGTTCAACGCGATCATGCCGTTCTGCCACCCGCAGCTGGTGGCGGAGAAGTTCGCGGAGGATCACGGCGTCCAGGCCGCGATGATGGCCGATTTCCTGATCGAGGCGCTGCGCGCCCGGCACGGTTAGCGGCGGATTTTTGGATGGGATGTTTGCATGAGCCGGCGCTTTGATCTACGGCTGCGGTGACGAAAGCGAAGAATCGTCAATGTTTAGCAATGGCGGCCCCTGCGGGCGCCGTGGAGGAGAGACGGTGATGGCTTCACACAAGGTTCTGGCGCTGCTGCTCCCCGCCCTGCTGCTGGCCGCCTGCGGCAAGCCCGCCGCCAAGCCGGAGGAAATCCGGCCGGTGCGCACGCTCACCGTCAATGCCGGGGCTGCGCTTACCGGCAACACCTATGCCGGCGAGGTGCGGCCGCGCTACGAGTCCGACCTGGGCTTCCGCGTCTCCGGCAAGATCCTGCGGCGCGTGGTCAACGTCGGCGACACGGTCAGGAAGGGTGATCTGCTGGCGCGCCTGGATCCGGCCGACATGGCGCTGAACGAAGCCAGCCAGCGCGCCCAGCTCAACTCGCTCGACGCCCAGCTCAACGTCGCCCGTCTCGACTACGAGCGCAACAAGAAGCTGTTCGACGAAGGCGTGATCGGCGCCGCCGGCCTGGACCATTACCGCGCCACCTTCGACGCCGCCCAGGCCCAGGTGGAAGCGGGCCGCGCCCAGGTGCGGGCGATGAGCAACCAGACCGGCTACACCGAGCTGCGCGCCGACCACGACGGCGTCATCACCGCGGCGATGGCTGAACCGGGGCAGGTGGTGGCCGCCGGCCAGACGGTGGTGCGCCTGGCGCATTCCGGCGAGATCGAGGTCGCCACCAGCGTGCCCGAGGACCAGGTGGGGCGGATGCGCGTCGGCATGCCGGTACAGGTGGCGCTGTGGTCGGCGCCGGGCGTGCCGGCGCAAGGCCGCATCCGCGAGCTGGCGTCCAGCGCCGACGCGGCGACCCGCACCTACGCCGTGCGCGTTTCGGTGCCGGAGCCGCCGCCGCAGATGAAGCTGGGCATGACCGCCACGGTCAGCATTCCGCTGGAAGGGCCGAAGCTGGTGCACATCCCGATGCCGGCGCTGGTCGAACAGCAGGGGCAGAAGGGCGTGTGGATCTACGACCCCGCGGCCCAGGCCGTGGCGTTCCGGCCGATCGCCATCGCCGGCATCATCGGCAACGACATCCTGGTGGGCGACGGCCTCAAGGACGGCGACGTGGTGGTCACCGCCGGCGCGCCGCTGCTCCAGGCGGGGCAGAAGGTGCGGCCGCTGACCGAAACCGCCGCGGCCAGGTAGCGCGGACCGAGCCATGAAGCCAGGTGACGAAAGCGGTTTCAACCTGTCGCGCTGGGCGATCGAGCATGTCTCGTTCACCCGTTTCCTGATCGTGCTGCTGGTGGTCAGCGGCGTCGCCGCCTACATCAACCTGGGCCAGCGCGAGGACCCGACCTTCACCTTCCGCATCATGGTGGTGGCGGCCTACTGGCCCGGCGCCACGGCCAAGGAGATGGAGCTGCAGGTCACCGACAAGATCGAGGAGAAGCTGGCCGAGACGCCCTACCTGTATTACACGCAAAGCTATTCCAAGCCGGGCGAAATGCAGGTGTTCATCCAGCTGCGCGAGGACACCCCGCCCCGGGAGGTGAAGAACATCTGGTACCAGGTGCGCAAGAAGGTCGGCGACATCCAGGCCAGCCTGCCCGCCGGCGTGCAGGGGCCATTCTTCAACGACGAGTTCGGTGACACCTACATCGCCATGTACGCCTTCCACTCGGAGGGCTTCAGCTACACCGAGCTGAAGGACTATGTCGACCAGGCGCGCAAGGGTCTGCAGGGTGTGGCCGGCGTGGAGAAGGTCGACCTGCTCGGCGACCAGGAGCCGAAGATCTACGTCGACTTCTCGCAGCGCAAGTTCGCCGAGCTGGGCATCAGCTTCCAGCAGATGGCCGCGGCGCTGCAGGGCCAGAACACCATCGCCGCGTCGGGCACGCTGAACACGCCGGACCAGGCCGTGCCGGTGCGCGTCACCGGCAACTACGACTCGGTGCAGCAGATCGAGGACACCCGTTTCCGCGTCGGCGGCCGCAGCCTGCGGCTGGGCGACTTCGCCCGCGTCTACCGCGGCTACGAAGACCCGCCGGTCAGCAAGATCCGCCACCGCGGTCACGAGGCGATCGCCCTGGGTGTGGTGATGCAGCAGAACGCCGACGTGCTGGAAGTCGGCAAGGCGCTCGGCGCCGAGCTCCAGCACATCCATGGCAGCTTCCCGGTCGGCATCGAGGTGGCGCAGATCACCGATCAGCCTGCGGTGGTGCGGGTCGCGGTGGGCGAGTTCCTGCGCTCGCTGACCGAGGCGGTGGTGATCGTGCTGCTGGTCAGCTTCTTCAGCCTGGGCCTGCGCACCGGCATGGTGGTGGCGCTGACCATCCCGCTGGTGCTGGGCGTGACCTTCGTCGCCATGCGGTACGCCGGCATCGAGCTGCAGAAGATCTCGCTCGGCGCGCTGGTGCTGGCGCTGGGCCTGCTGGTGGACGACGCCATGATCTCGGTGGAGATGATGGCGCGCAAGCTGGAGGAGGGCTTCGACAAGCTCCGGGCGGCGTCCTACGCCTACACCTCCACCGCCTTCCCCATGCTGACCGGCACCCTGATCACGGCCGCCGGCTTCCTGCCGGTGGGCCTGGCCAAGTCGGGCGCCGGCGAGTACACCTTCTCGATCTTCGCCGTGGTCGGCATGGCGTTGATCATCTCCTGGCTGGCCTCGGTCTACTTCACGCCGTTCATCGGCCACTGGCTGCTCAAGGCGCACCCGCAGCAGGCGCACGACCTGTTCCACACGCCGTTCTACCGCCGTCTGCGCGCCGTCATCGACAAGTGCGTCGAGCACCGCTGGAAAGTGATCGTCGTCACCGGCCTGGCTTTCGGCCTGAGCGTGTTCAGCTTCGCCTTCATCCCCAAGCAGTTCTTCCCCGACTCGACGCGTCTGGAGCTGATGGTCAAGCTGTGGCTGCCGGAAGGCTCGAGCTACGCCGCGACCGAGGCGGTGGCACGGCGCCTGGAAGCGAAGCTGGCGCAGGACCAGGACGTGGCCGACTACGTCGCTTATGTCGGCACCGGCAGCCCGCGCTTCTATCTGCCGCTGGACCAGCAGCTGCGCAACACCAACCTGACCGAGTTCATGGTGGTGAGCCGCGACCTGGAGGCGCGCGAGCGCCTGATCCCGAAGCTGCGCCAGTGGATCGCGCAGGACTTCCCCGGCGTGCGGCCGCGCATCGACCGCCTGCCCAACGGCCCCCCGGTGGGCTGGCCCGTGCAGCTGCGGGTGGCCGGGCCCGACCCGCAACTGGTGCGCGAGTACGCCGAGAAGGTCAAGGCGGTGTTCCGCGCCAATCCTTACGCGGTCAACGTGCATGACAACTGGCACGAGAAGATCCTCACCGTGCACGACGAGCTGGACCAGGAAAAGCTGCGTGTGCTCGGCATCACCAGCGAGCAGGTGCGCAACGCCGCCCAGACCATCCTCACCGGCACGCCGATCGGCACCTATCGCGAGAACAACCGCAACATCGCCGTGGTCGCGCGCCAGCCGCTGGAGGAGCGCGACCGCCTCAGCGAGCTGCGCGACGCCTACATGCCGACCGCCAGCGGCCAGTATGTGCCGTTCTCGCAGTTCGGCACCGCCAGCGCGGCGTTCGAGGACGGCGTGATCTGGCGCCGCAACCGCCTGCCGGCCATCACCATCGAAGCCGAGGCGGTGGACGGCATGCAGGCCCCGGACGTCAGCAACATGCTGTACGAGCAGCTGGCGCCGCTGCGCGCGCAGCTGCCGCCGGGCTATGACATCGGCGTCGCCGGCGCGCTGGAGCAGAACAAGCTGGCCAACGATTCGATCAACGCGCAGATGCCGGTGATGGCCGTGGTGACGCTGCTGTTGCTGATGATCCAGCTGCAGCACTTCGGCCGCACCATGCTGGTGATCCTCACCTGGCCGCTGGGCATCATCGGCGCCGCGCTCGCGCTGCTGCTGACGCAGGCGCCGTTCGGCTTCGTCTCCCTGCTCGGCGTGATCGCCCTGGGCGGCATGATCATGCGCAACTCGGTGATCCTGGTCGACCAGATCCGCCAGGACGTCGAGGCGGGCCACGACGAATGGACCGCCATCGTCGAGTCGGCGGTGCGCCGCTTCCGCCCGATCTGGCTTACCGCCGCGGCCGCGGTGCTGGCGATGATCCCGCTGTCGCGCAGCGTGTTCTTCGGGCCGATGGCTATCGCCCTGATGGGCGGCCTGATCGCCGCCACCCTGCTGACCCTGACCTTCCTGCCGGCGCTCTATGCCGCCTGGTTCCGGGTCAAGCGAAAGCCTGCCTAGGCACCAGCGCGGCCAACCGCGGCCGCACCGGCCGTAATCGCGGTGTAAGTTTCGCCGGCGCGGCGGCGGCCGCGCCGACGTACCAAAAAGTACGGCCGTTGCGGGTCCGCTCATCGGCTCATCCCGGGACGGCAACCAAACGCCGATGTGCCGCATCCAAGGCCGGTATACCGCGGCTGCAAGCCCTTCCGGCTCCTGGGGGAGCTGCGGCCGCGGCCGCCCGACCGGGGATGCAAGGATATGCGCGATACGGAAATAAAGCTGGTCCGCGGCAGCGTGCACGAACCGCGGGAAAGCCAGGCCTGCGAGGAGCAAATCCGGGCCCTGTATCCTTCCTGGGGGCGCCAGCCGGTAGGGGCCGAGGGTGGCCGCCTGCGACTGCGCAACGCCCGTCAGGAAGACCTGCCCGGCATCGTCGCCCTCTATGGCCGCGCGGATCTGGCCCGCTTCCCTGGGCGGGGCGACATCGGCGCACGCCGCCGCCTGGCCGCGTCCGCGGGCGCCGGCTTTATGCTCTTCGTCACGCCGCTGGCCTACCAGGTTTTCGTCGCCGAGGTGGACGAGGTGCTGGCCGGCATGCTGGCGGTGGCGGTGGCCCACAACCACGCCAATGGCCGCACTGAGGCCGTGGCGGAAAGCCTGGCGGTTCATGCGGACTTCGATTCCGACGTCGTCAGCGGCTCGCTGCTCTGTTATGCCGTCAAGTTCTGCCGCCAGCAGGGCTGCGCCACCCTGGTGCTGTCGGTGAACCAGGGCGACCGCGGCCTCACCCAGTTCCTGCGCTCGATCGAGCCGCCGGATTCCTGAGCGGACGGATCACCAGCCAGTACAGCGGCACGGTCAGCGCGACGGTCAGCGCGGATAGCAGCAGCAAGCCCGGGTCGGAGGCGGCGATGACCCAGGCGCAGATCAGCAGGGCCGCTGCCGCCACCGCGCGGTAGCGCGCGTGGCCCCAGCGTGAGGCTCCCGGCCGGTCGAGCTTCCAGATGGCGATGCTCGAGTAGATATAGGCCAGCAGGCAGAAGATGGTCGACACCTCGATCAGCTTGCCGAACTGTTCGCCGATGGTCGGCGACACCGTGGCGAACACCACCAGGCTCATCACCGCCGCCATCAGCAGCAGGCTCGGCACCGGGATGCCATAGCGGTCGGCGCGGCCGAAGAAGGCCGGGAACAAGCCGCGGTCGGCGCCGGCCTTGCTGGTCTGCGCGGTGAGCAGGATCCAGCCGCCCAGCGTGCCGACCGTCTTGAGCAGGGCCATCAGGCCGACGAAAGCGCCGGTGGCAGGGCCGAACAACAGGGTCGCCGCGTCGGCGAACGGCGCGCTGGAATGCGCCAGCCGTTGCGCCGGGATCAGGCCCATCACCACGCTGCAGGCGGTGATGTAGACCAGCGCCGCCACCAGCACGCCGCCGATGGTGGCGACCGGCACGTTGCGCTGCGGGTTCTCGACCACGGCGGCGGCGACCGAGGCGCTCTCCAGCCCGGTGAAAGCCCAGAACACCAGCACCAGGGAATCGGGAATGGCGTGCAGCGCCGGGGTGTGCTGCACGTTCCACGAGGCCTGGAACAGCTGCGGATCGAAGCGGCTCCAGCCCAGGGTGGCGATCAGCAGGATCGGGATGAGGCCGAGCGCGATGGCGCCGGATTCGAACTGGCACACCAGGCGCGGGCCGAGGATGTTCATCGCCGTCAGCAGCCAGATCAGGGTGGAGGTCGCCGCGGCCCCGGCCAGGGGTGCGGCCAGCGCCGGAAAAAAGCTGCCGAGGTAGCCGGTCGCGGTGACGGCGATGGCGATATTTCCGGACCAGCAGGAGATCCAGTAGATCGCCGTGCACTGGAAGCCGAAGTAGGGTCCCAGCGCTTCGGCGGCATAAGCGCAGGGACCGCCGGCCTGCGGCGAGATGCGGCCCAGCCGCGCCAGGGTCACCGCCACCAGCAGGGCGCCGACGGTAGCGATGATCCAGCCGACCAGGGTGATGCTGCCCACCGCGGCCAAGGTCGCCGGCAGCAGGAAGATGCCGGAGCCGACCATGTTGCTCGCCACCAGGGCGGTGGCGAGATAGGGACCGACCTTGCGATTGCGGCTCATTGTCCTCCCGTATCGGGCCGGTTTGGTTCCGGCTCTCCATGTGGTTTGGGCTAGCTTAGCAGTGGCGTTGTCATCCTGAGCAAAGCGAAGGATCTGGTGCTCCGCTTCTGAAAGAGCACTACACTTGTGTGCGTATGGCACCAGATCCTTCGCTGACGCTCAGGATGACATCCGAAGACGCCTACGGCCTTCCGGGCTGGATCTACCACGACGCCGATTTCTTCGAGGCGGAGAAGCGCGCGGTGTTCCGCCCCGGCTGGCAGCTGGTGTGCCACCTCAACGACATCCCCGCTCCCGGCGACTACCACAATCTCGACCTGCTCGGCGAGTCGCTGGTGACGGTGCGCGGCGAGGACGGGCAGGTGCGCAGCTTCCACAACGTCTGCCGCCACCGCGCCTCGCGCTTGCTCGACGGACCGCGCGGCAACTGCGGTGCGCGCATCGCCTGTCCTTATCATCGGTGGACCTACGCGCTCGACGGCCGCCTCGTCGCGGTGCCGCAGCTGAAGACCTACAGCGGCCTGGACCCTGCCGCGCACGGCCTCGCGCCGCTGGAGCAGGAGGTGTTCATGGGCTTCGTCTTCGTGCGCCTGCAGCCGGGCCTGCCGCCGGTGCGCGAGATGCTGGCGCCGTATGCCGGCGAACTGGCCGAGTACCGCATGGAGCAGCTGGTGCCGCAGGGCCGGGTGACCCTGCGCCCGCGCGCGGTGAACTGGAAGAACGTCGCCGACAACTATTCCGACGGCCTGCACATCAACGTCGCCCATCCCGGGCTGACGCGGCTGTTCGGCAAGGGCTACGGTGTCGAGGCCGGCCCCTGGGCGGACAAGATGTGGGGCGAGCTGCTCGAGGCGCCCTCGGCGAACTGGTCGGAGCGGCTGTACCAGCGCTTCCTGCCGCCGGTGGCCGAGCTGCCCCCGGCGCGCCAGCGGCTATGGACCTACTTCAAGCTGTGGCCCAACACCGCCTTCGACATCTACCCGGACCAGATCGACTTCATGCAGTTCCTGCCGGTATCGCCGACGCAGACCCTGATCCGCGAGATCGCCTACGTGCACCCGGACAGCCGCCGCGAGATGCGCGCCGCGCGCTACCTCAACTGGCGCATCAACCGCCAGGTGAACCTGGAGGACAAGGCGCTGATCGAGCGCGTGCAGGCCGGCATGGCCTCGAGCAGCTTCGGCGCCGGTCCGCTGGGCGAGAGCGAGGTGTGCTTGCGCAGCTTCGCCCGGCGCATGCGCAAGCTGATTCCGCAGAGCCGGCTGACCCGGCCGCCCGAGGCCGGCTGGAGCCGCGTTCCCCCGTAACCTTCGGCCGAGATGGGGCAAAGCGCTCATCAAGGTGGGAGCAGGCGCCGCAGGGCGACCTGCGCACTGGAGTTGCGGGAGCGGCGCCACGGCACATCCCGTGCCGCGCACGGCTCGTCACAGCCTCGGGCGGTCCGCCCCAAAGGCGCGGTGCGGGCCCGGGCATGGGGTTAAGTTGAAATCCTCCAGAGCACCGTTTCCCTGTCGTGCCGGCAGGCGCTTGTTGCGGCTGAGCCGGTTTGCAAGGCGGGCGGATGAATCCCGACATCCGCCCGCCTCTTTTGCGGATCAGGGCGCCGCGGTTTTGCCCGCGGCCAGCGGCGGTTGGCCGCGCACGCTGAACTCCATGCGGTCGAACTCCTTGCCGTCCTCGCCGAGCAGGCGCAGCACGTGCGCGCCGGGGCGGGGTGCCCAGAAGTACTCGCGGTCGGCGCGCGCCAGGAACCTGCCGTCCAGCTCGAAGCGCAGGCTGGCTCTGCGCGGCTCGGCGCGGAACAGCACCTGCTGGCGGTCGGCGGGAATGTCCGGGTCCAGGCCGACGATCATTCCCGCCGGCGGCGACTCCAGGCGCGGGCGCAGGCTCTGCGCCGGCGCTGCTTCGACGCTGGCCAGCTCGGTGCCGCGCAGGAACCATTCGCGCCGCGGCGGTTCGGTGCCGCCGGCGTAGTGGATTTCGGTGGCGACCACATCCTGCGGCGCCGACGGGGGACCGTCGGCGCTGCCACGCTGCAGGCCGGTCATGATCTGCAGCCAGGCCGGAGCCGCGCCGCTGACGCCGGATACGCCGCGCATCGGCTCGCCGTCGAAGTTGCCGACCCATACCGCCACGGTGTAGCGCTGCGACCAGCCGATGCACCAGTTGTCGCGCATGAACTTGCTGGTGCCGGTCTTCACCGCGCTCCAGAACGGCGTCGCCAGCGGGCTGTCGAGACCGAAGGTGACGGCGCGGCTGCCGCGGTCGCTGAGGATGTCGCCGACGATCCACGCCGCCTCGGGCGACATCACGCGGCGCGGCTCCAGCCGCGGTTCCTCCGGGGTCAGGCGCAGCGGCGACCACAGGCCGCCGTTGGCCAGCGCGCGGTAGGCGTTGGCCTGCTCCAGCAGGTCCACCTCGGCCGAGCCCAGCGCCAGCGAGTAGCCGTAGTAGTCGGCCGGCTGGTCGATGCTGTCGTAGCCGAAGGCGCGCAGGCGCTCGAGGAAATCCTCGGGCCCGACCAGCACGATGGCGCGCACCGCCGGCACGTTGAGCGAGCCGGCCAGGGCCGAGCGCACGCTGACCAGGCCGCGGAAGTCGCGGTCGTAGTCCTGCGGGATGTAGAGGCCGGCGCTGGTCAGCAGTTTCACCGGCGAGTCGTCGAGCAGCGAGGCGGCGGTGAGGTAGCGCTTCTCCAGCGCCAGGCCGTAGAGGAAGGGTTTGAGCGTGGAGCCGGCCTGGCGCGGCGCGCGCACGCCGTCCACCAGCGGCGCGCGCGAGTTCAGCGCCACCGAGCCGACGTAGCCCAGCACCTCGCCGCTGGCGTTGTCCAGCACCACCGCCGCGGCATCGCGGACATTGCGGTCGGCGAGCTCCTGCACCTGCTGCGTCAGCGCGGCGATGACCAGGCGCTGCACCCCGAGGTCCACCGTGCTGCGGCGCCGCTCGCCGGCGTGGCTGAGCAGGCGGCGCGCCAGCTGCGGGGCGAAGTCGGCCTCCGGCGCCACGCCGCGCGAGGCGTCGAGGGTGCGCGCGGCCAGCGCCGCGAGGCCGGCGCAGTCGGCCCGGGCGTCCAGCGTGCGCATCAGCGCGCAGGCACGCCGGGCGGTTTGCGCCGGCACCGCGCCGGGCGCCGGCAGCAGCGCGGCGAGCAGCCAGGACTCGTCGGCGGTGAGGCCGGATGGCGCCTTGCCGAACAGCACCTGCGCCGCGGTGTTCACCCCCTGCAGCTCGCCGCGGAAGCTGACCAGGTTGAGATAGGCCTCGAGGATCTGCGGCTTGCTCCAGCGCGCTTCCAGCGCCCAGGCGCTGCGCATCTGGCGCAGCTTCTGCAGCGGCGAGCGGCGCCCGCGCGCGGGCATCAGCGAGGGATCGAGCTGGGCGGCGAGCTGCATCGTCAGGGTGCTGGCGCCGCGCACCTTGCCGCCGCCGGAGTCCTGGGCGCCGGCGCCGAGCAGCGCGCGCCAGTCGACGCCGCCATGCCGCTCGAAGCGGCGGTCCTCGGCCTGGATCAGCGCGGCGGCGAGGGCGGGGGAGACTTGGTCCAGGCGGACCCAGGGCAGGCGGCGCCGGCTGTAGTCCTGGCGCTGCGCCTGCAGCAGTGCGCCGTTGCGATCGAGCAGGTAGGCTTCGGTCGGCGCGTAGGCCGCGCGCACCGCGGCGAATCCCGGCAGCGCAGCCGGCGCCGCGGCATGCCACACGGCGCCGGCCGCGAGCAGCAGGGCGGCACCGGCGGTGAGCGCGAGACGGCCCCCCTTCTCCACCGTGATCACGGCGCCTGCACCTCCAGCGGCGCGTTCGGCAGTTCGCCGAACATCTCCGGCGCGTACATCGCCTCGACCCGCGTCGCCGGCAGCTCGAAGCGGCCGCTGGCGTTGAAGCGCACGGTGTACTCCACCGTCCACTTGCCCTTGGGCACCATCACGTAATACGAGCGGAAGGCGTCGAAGCGGCGCTCCTCATAGGCCGGCCACACGTCGCCCTGCTTCTTCTCGCCGCGGGTCAGCAGCTGCGAGCTGCCGCCGAGGCCGCTGCCCTGGATGCTGGCGCCGGCCGGGATCGGATCGTCCACCACCACCCAGGTCATGTCGGACTGCGCTTCCAGGTCCAGGTGCACACGCGCCACGTCGCCGCGGGTCCAGACCCCTTCCTTCTTCTGCTCGACCGGCGTGACGCTGCGCTTCACCGTGTAGCCGGTGAACAGCGGCGCCTTCAGCGGCAGCGCGGCGCGGCTCTGCACGATGGCCCAGGGCTTGCCGCCGCCGCTGTGGCTGATGTCCAAGGTCGCCGGCTGATCCGGCCAGGGGAAGTCGAGCATCGAGGCCGGGCGGGTCCAGTCGACGTTGCGGCTGTCGTCGCCGACCTTGGCACGGGTGGTGCCGCTGACCGGTTCGGCCTCGAAGACGGCGCCGAACTTGCGCATCGCCAGCACGCCCCAGGCATTGGCGACCGTGGTGTTCCAGCGCGCGCCGACCTGGCGGCCGAGCGCGCCGCGCACCATCCGCGGCAGGTCCTCGCGCCATGCCGCTTCCGGCAGCACGTCGAGGATGGCGCGGTTGGCGTTGACGTCGGCGTTGATCATCAGCCACCACAGCGCATCATCGCGCTCGGCCGAGAAGCCCATGGTCGTGCCCTGGAAGTTCAGGCGCGAGCGCAGGATCTGCAGGGCCTCGGCCAGGCGCTGGTCGCGCTGCGGCACGTCGGCGACGCGGTGCAGGATGTCGATCCAGTCCAGCACCGCCGAGGTCGGCCACAGGTTCGGCTCGATGGTGAGGCTGGACAGCATCCCGGCCTCGGCCTGGTCGTAGCGCGACAGAGCCGAGATCGCGGCGAGCTTGCGCACCGTCAGGTCGGCGGTCTGCAGCGCCGAATCGCGCACCACCGCGCCGGAGACGAAGCGCTTCAGGCCCTCCTGCATCCGCGCCAGGCTGTCCTGCGGGATCTCCCAGCCGGCCTCCTGCGCCACCGACAGCACGTAGGCGGTGAGCGTGTCGCTGCCCTCCAGCCAGTCGGCCGGGAAGTACTTCACCAGGCCGTCGCGGTCGAGATGGCTGGGCAGCAGGTTCATGACCCAGCGCCAGCGCGCCTCGTCGCCGAGCGCGATGGCCACCGAGGCGCGCTGCTCGAAGCAGATGTAGGGATAGGCCGACATCCACTCCGTGACACCGTCCAGCCCGTCGCCCAGGTGGGCGCGCAGGTCGAGGCGAACGCCGCCGCGACCAGGGATGGCGTCCCTGGGCCGCTCCACCGGCAGCGAGTAGCTCCCGTCCACCTGGGTCAGGGTGGCCTGGTAGGTGCGCACAGGGTAGGCGGCGATCACCGGCACGCCGATCCTGAGCCGGTCGACCGCGCTGCCCTGGACCTCCCTTGCCACGATGTCCCAGCCGAGGTTGCCCAGGCCCGGCGCCACGTCCACCGGCCAGCCGACCTCCTGCGCCGAGCCGGCGTCGATCTGCACCGTCTGCGCCGGCAGCGTGACCACGGTCCTGGCCGGGTCCTGGCCGGTGTACGAAGCGCTCACCTGCGCCGCGATTCGGCGCGCCGAGGCATTGCGCAGCATCACCGTGGCGTTGAGATGGTCGCCCTCGCGCACCAGGCCGGGCAGGCCCGACACCAGCTGCAGCTCCTGCGTGGTGCGGATGCTGGCCATGCCGGTGCCGAACAGCTGCGGTCCGGCGGTGGCCACCACGACGATGCGGAACGAAGTCAGCGAGTCGTTGAGCGGTATGTCGAGCCTGGCCTTGCCCTCGGCGTCCAGCGCGACGTGGCCCTTCCACAGCAGCAGGGTGTCGAACAGTTCGCGCGCCGGGCCGCGGCCGCCGCCGCCGCCCGGGGCGCCCGACTTGCGGCCGTAGTGGCGCTTGCCGATCACCTGCATCTGCGCCGTCGAGGTCGTCACCTCCAGGCCGCGCGGCGCCATCATGGCGTCGAGCAGCTTCCACGAGGGATTGGGCATCAGCTCGAGCAGGCCCTCGTCCACCGCGGCGACCGCCACCTCCGCGCCTTCCGGCAGCTTGCCGCCGCGCGCCGGTTGCACCGCGATGGCGACGTGGGCGGTGTCGCGCACCTTAAAGGTTTCGGCCGAGGGCGTGACCTTCACTTCGAGCCGGTGCGGGTCCCAGCCGACGTTGATCTTGCCGATGCCAAGCCGGTAGGCCGGCTTGCTCAGGTCGACCAGGGCCGTGGCCGAGCCGCCCTCGAGGTGGAAGGGCAGGTGCAGCCAGTGCACCAGGTCGGCGAGCCGCGTGCGCCAGGTGCCGACGCGGCCGCGCATCGCCAGCACCGAGACGTAGATGTTCGGCGAGTACTCGTCCTTGATCGGGATCTCCACCACCGGGTCTTTGCCGGAGAGATGGGTGACGAAGCTGTCGAGCACGCCTTCGCGCTCGATCGTGACCAGGGCGGTGGCTTCGCGGAACGGCATGCGCACCTGGAAGCGCGCGGTCTGGCCGCTGTCGTAGCTCTGCTTTTCCGGCAGCACGTCCATGCGGTCGCTGGGACCGGCCTCGAACCAGAAGTCGTCGCCGCCGGCGACCCAGATGTCGGTGCTGGCGAGGGCGCGGTTGTTCCCGGCATCCGCCGTGGTCGCCTGCACCGTGATCTGGCCGGACTCCGCGCTCTTCACCTTGCAGATGAGCAGCCCGTGCTCGTCGGTGCGGCCGGAACAGAGCGAACCGATCTTCCTGGTCTCGATGCTGTTGTCGTAGGAGTAGAAGCCGCCGACCAGGCGGCGGCGGTAGGAGTGGGTAATGCGCTGGAAGCCGTCGACGCTGATGCTCTGGCCGGCAACCGGCTGGCCGTGCAGATCCAGCGCCAGCACCTTGAAGCGCAGATCGTCCTTGGTCGCAACCCAGCCGTCGGGCTGGATGCCGAGCACCACGGCGGAGGGCCACAGCGCGATGCGCGCCGAGGCCGAGAGGGTCTCGCCGTTGGCGTCCTGGTACTCCAGCTCGGCCGCCAGATCCATTGGCGCGGCGTTCTTCGGCAGCTTCGGCACGGTGGCGCGCGCCGCGCCCTGGCCGTCCAGGGCCAGCGGCAGCACCTGGGCCGGACCGCCGGGCTCGGTGTTGTCGTCGCCGCCGGACTGGTCCTCGCTCTCGTCGTAGAAGGCGCCGTGGCCGCCGCCGTTCTGGACGCCGGGTTTGACCTCCTCGCCGCCGAAGCGGAAGGTGTCGTAGCCGGGGAAGGAGAGGGTCTTGGGCTGCACCTGGGTGCGCAGCTTCACCGGCAGGTAGGCCGCGCCCCCGCCGGACAGGTAGGAGACGAACAGGTCCAGGCTGGCCTTGTCGGCGTTGACCAGGGGCTCCTTGGGCCCCTGGACGATGGCCTTCATCGAGGGCACGCGGTACTGCTCCACGCGGAACGAGCCGGTGTCCAGGCTGCCCCGGTTGTCGCCGCTGTCGCCGTCGCCCCAGTCCAGGCTGATGTCGTAAGTGCCGAGCTTGGCGTCCTTGGGAATTTCCCAGCTGCTCAGGGCGCTGCCGTCGCTCCACTGCAGCGGCAGGCGGTAGGTCTCGTCGCTGCCCTGGTGCTTCAGCACCGCCTCGGTCGGGTACTCTTTCGGCAGGGTCATGCCCTTGCCGCTGTGCAGGCGCAGCACGTGCTTCATCGACACCGTCTCGCCGGCGCGGAACAGCGCCCGGTCCAGCACTGTATGGGCCATTACCGGGCCGCCGGACCGGTAGGAATCGGTCGCCAGCTGGAAGTCGCCCGGGGTGATGCCGCGGTTCCAGGAGCTCAGGGTGAAGCTGAGGTCGCCGTTGGCGCGCGCGCTGACCATCAGCGTGTGGTTGTCCGGGCCGTAGCAGCCGCCCCAGGACTGCGGCCGCGGCAGGTCCGCGCCGATATGGGCGATGCCGTTGGCGTCGGCGCGGCCGCTCCACAGTTCGGTTCCGCTGCAATAGTCGCTGACGCGGATGTCGGCGTTGGGTACCGGCGTGGCGCTGTCCAAGCTGGTGACGAACACCACCGAAGACTCGCGGCCCCACTCGAAATGCACCGCCATGTTGGTGACCAGGGCCGAGGTGACGACATAGCGGGTGCGGTTGTCGCCGAGCAGGGCGGCGCCCAGCTTGGGGCTGTTCAGCTCGACCACGTAAAAGCCGGGCTGCTTCAGCGGGATGCCCACCACTTCGAAGGCCTCGGCGCCGTGCGGCTTGGGCACGCTGAACGACTCGGTGGCCTCGCCGTGGCTGAACACCGAGGTTTCGCCGGTGTGCTCGATCCACTTCCTGCTGTCCTGGTCCCACTCGCCGCTGGCCTCGTTGGCCTTCTCGACACGCTTGAGCCAGTCGGCGATCTGCGCATCGTCCTCGATCTTGCCGGCTTTGCCGGGAATGCCCGCAGGCAAGCCGGCCTTGGCCGCGGCCACCTCCGCCTCGACGTTGCGCAGGGTCACCGGCAGCACGCCGCCTTCGCTCAATTCGAGAATGCCGAAATTGGCGCCGAACTTGGCCAGGGGCGGCGCCTCGGCGGTCTGCACCTCCAGCGGGAAGCGGCTGGCGTTGCTCAGGGCGCGGCCGGCGTCGTCCTGCAGGCCGCCGGGCAGCTCGATACGGTACTTGCCCTTCTCCGGGAACGGCGCTTCGAACGTCAGGTTCTGCACCGTGTCGCCGTCCTCGGGCCTGGCCTTCCAGGTGTGGCCCTCGCCCTTGAGCACGATCCTGCCGGCCAGCTCGCGCGTGATCGGCGCGGTGAACGACAGGCTCATCGGCGTCATCGGCAGGCAGGCCGACCTGGCGTTGACCCGCTGGCAGGAGAAGCTGGCGCTGAACGCCGGCCGGGTCTTGTAGGCCAGGGTCTGGTCCTGGCTGGTGGCGACGCCCTTGGGCGTGGCGATGCCCTTGCCCCAGACGATCTGCACCTGGGTCTCCGGCGGCAGGGCGCGGCCGCAGCGCGCCGTCACCACCAGCTCCTCGGCTTTCTGCGGCGAGCGGTTCCTGGCCTGGGCCAGCGACTCGCTGCCGTTCTTCCACAGGATGCGGTAGTACTCGTAGCCCAGCTGTTCGCGCTGCGCCAGCAGCTTCTTGCGCTCCTCGCCGGTGATCGGCAGCAGCGGGATCTTTTCGGCCAGTCCGGACACCACGCAGTACGCATGGGCGCGCACCGACTCCTCGGTGGCCGGCGCGTCCAGCGCCAGCAGGAAGGCCTGGTTCTCGTCGACCGACTCGCTGCCTTCCTCCGGCAGCTCGGCGCGGACCGCCGGGCCTCCGGTGTTGAAGCTGAAGGTCTTCTTGCCGGAGAAGCCTTCGCCGCCGACGGCCTTGAAGTCCGCCTTGAGGCTGAAGCGGCATTCCGCGCCGCCGGGCAGGTCCTCCTCGAAGTCGTAGACCCAGTTGCGGGCATCGGCCCAGCGCGCGCGGCCGGCGGCCGGGCAGTCGATGTCGAAGGGCTGGGGCAGGCGCGGGTCGCCGAAGCGCACCACCGGCTTGGAAAAGCGCACCGCGACCTGGCGCACGTCCTTGACGGTACCCTGGGGCGAGAAGACCTCCACGCTTGCCGCCGCCAGCACCCGCGGCGGCAGCAGCAGGCCGGACAACAGCAACACGGTGACCAATAAGCGCCGCATGGATTCCCCTCTCCCCAGGTATCGCCGCATAGTTTGCCCATCAGGATGCCTGAACGCCCGCCTAGCCGCGCGGTCCGAGGCGCACCGGAGCACCCACGGCTGCGCTTGCCGGATATTGTCCGCGCAGCTCGTGCAAGCTTGATGGCGGAATCGTGCACCGGCGGCGCAACCGCAGGCATACGCTGCGGCAGGCGGCGCTTTCGCGCACCCCCGATACGGGGGGGAACCGGCTGGAGGGATGCAAAAAGGGCCCGGACCTGCCGGTCCGGGCCCGCCGTCGCCTCAGGGACCCGCGGCGCGGGTGGTCAGTGCATGACCACCGGATCGGGATTGAGGCAGCGGATCTGGTCGAACAGGGCGATGTTCTCGAGGAGCAGGTCGACCAGGCCGGGGTCGAACTGGCGGCCGCGCTGCTCCCGGATGTAGTCCAGGGCCCGTTCCATCGACCAGGCTTCCTTGTAGCAGCGGTCGGTGGTGAGGGCATCGAAGACGTCGACCAGGCAGGCGATGCGGGCGTAGATGTGCGTTTCCTTCTCTTTGCGCCGCGACGGATAGCCCTTGCCGTCCCAGCGCTCATGATGCTGGCCGGCGATGATCGACGCGGCGCGCATGATCTCGCCGTTCTGTCCCTGCAGCAGCTCCTGGCCGCGGATGGCATGCGTCTCCATGATGCTGCGCTCGGCCTCGTCGAGCGATCCGGGCTTGTGCAGGATGGCGTCTGGGATGCCGATCTTTCCGACGTCGTGCATCGACGTCGCCAGCGGCAGGATTTCGAGCTCGCTTTGCGGCAGGCCGGCGAGCCGGCCGAGGGTGGCGGCGTACTCGACCACGCGGCGCACGTGATTGCCGGTTTCACGTGAGCGCTCTTCGATGGCCTGGGTCAGCAGCATGATGATCTGGCGTTGCGAGTCCAGCATCTGCTGCTGCAGGGTCACGTTCTCGAAGGCGATCGCCACGTTGCGGCAGAACAGGGTGACCAGGCGCTGGTCCCAGACGCTGATCGGGGAGTCGCCGGTGAGCACCACCACGTGCTCGGCGCCGGACGAGCCGCTGAAATAGCCGGCGAAGGAGCGGTCGTTGATGGTCGAGCTGTGACGCTCCAGCGCCTCGCGCACCAGGGTTCGCACGGCATTGTCCGGAATCCAGGCGATGTCCTGCCCCTCGGTGCTGGCGAACCGGCCGGTGGCGGCGATGACCCGCACCCCGGCGGCTTCCGAACGGCTGGCCGCCACGCCTTCGACATGCGCGATCAGCGTATCGGATTGCGCGTAGAGCAGTGCGCTGAGCTGCTGCAGCACGCCGCGTGCAAACTGCTGCAGTGAGCGCTGCTCGAAGATCGTGGCGGAGGCCTGGATCACCGTTTCCAGACCCGCCTTGCTGGCCTCGAGCGCCTTGATCTCCCGGTAGTGCCCGAGGCTGGTGTGCACCAGGGTATACATCTTCTTGGAGGTGAGCTCGGTCTTTTCCTTGTAGTCGTTGATGTCGTAGCTGCGGACCACCTCGTGCTCCGGCGCCTGGCCGGGATGGCCGGTGCGCAGCACGATGCGGGTGTGCTGGTTGCGCAGTTCGTTGCGGATCGCCTGCACCGCCTCCAGGCCGGCGTGCTCGGTCTCCATCACCACGTCCAGCAGCACCAGGGCGATGTCGCTGTCGCGGCGCATGGCCTCCACCGCCTCGCGGCCGGAGTAGGCGTGCAGGAAGCGCAGCGGGCGGCCGTGGAACACCGCGTCGCGCAGGGTCAGCTCGGTGATCTCGTGGACGTCCGGCTCGTCGTCGACCACCAGCACTTTCCAGCAGTCGCCCGGGAGGGACGGCGTTTTTTCGGGGGCGAAATCGAGCAGATCGGAACGATCGGTGGCGGATGTCATGACGTGACCTCGGAGGTGCGCGGTGGCGCCGGCAGGTGCTGCGGCAGCTGAATGGTGAAGGTGGTGCCCTGGCCGGCGGTGCTGTTCACCAGCACCGTGCCGCGCAGCAGCGCATGGACCAGGTTGTAGACGATGTGCAGGCCCAGTCCGGTGCCGCCCTGGCCGCGCCGCGTGGTGAAGAACGGCTCGAAGATGTGGGTCAGGTGTTCGGGCGGAATGCCCTTGCCGTTGTCGCTGTAGCGGATCAGCACGCCGCCCGGGTTGGCCTCGGCGGAAATCCGGATCAGGCCTTTCTGGCCTTCGTCGAAGGCGTGCACCAGGCTGTTGACTACCAGGTTGGTCAGGACCTGCGACAGGGCGCCGGGGATGGTGTCCAATTGCAGCTGCCGGTCGCAGTCCAGCTCCACCTTGTGCGAGGTCTTGCGCAGCTGCGGGTGCAGCGACAGCAGCACATCTTCGAGGTAGGAGCGCAGGGCGATGGTGCGGCGTTCGTCGCTGGTCTGGTCGGCGGCAACGCGCTTGAAGCTCTGCACCAGGTTGGCGGCCCGGGTCAGGTTGTTGAGCAGGATCTTGGAGGCGGACTCGCAGTCGGCGGTGAAGCGGCCCAACTCGGAGCGCGTCATGGTGCCGGCGGCGAGGGAACGGGCCAGGCCCTGCGCCGATTCCTGGAAATGCGAGGCGGTGGTGACGCCGATGCCGATCGGGGTATTGATCTCGTGCGCCAGTCCGGCGACCAGGCGGCCGAGCGAGGCCTGCTTTTCGGCCTGCACCAGCTGGTCCTGCGTCTCCTGCAGGCGCCGCAGGGTGGCGGTGGTCTCGGCGATCTGCCGTTCCAGCGACTCGTTGAGCTCGTGCAGGCGCCGCTCCGAGCGCTTGCGCTCGCTGATGTCGGCGATGGCGGCGATGACGAAACGTCCTTCCTCGTATTCGACCGGGTTGAGCCCGATCTCCACCGGGAACTCGGTGCCGTCCTTGCGCGCCGCGTTGAGGTCGCGGCCGGCACCCATCATGCGCGGCCGCGGCCCCGAGAAGTACCCCTGGCGCAGGGCGGCATGGCCGCCGCTGTGCCGCGCCGGCACCAGCCGGTCGACCAGCTGGCCGGCCAGCTCGCCGCGCTGATAGCCGAACAGGGATTCGGCGGGGGCGTTGGCCAGGACGATGCTGCCGCGTTCGTCGATCATCACCATCGCCGTGGGCGCGCTGTCGAACACCGCGCGGAAGCGGCTTTCCTGCCGCTTGCGCTCGGTGATGTCGATGATCGAGGCGAGCACGAAGATGCCTTCGGGCGATTCGATCGGGTTGAGGCCGATCTCGATCGGCACCTCGCGTCCGCCCTTGGTCAGGCCGTAAAGATCGCGGCCCACCCCCATCGTGCGCGTCTGCGGCGCGGCGAAGTAGCTGTCGCGCAGTCCGGGGTGGCGCTCGCGGATGCGCTGCGGCACCAGCATCTCGACCCGCCGGCCGATCAGCTCGGCGCGGGCGTAGCCGAACAGGCGCTCGGTCTGGGCGTTGACCAGGGTGATGCTGCCCTCCGGATTGACCATGATCATGGCATTGGGCGCGGCCTCCACCACCAGCCGGAAGCGCTCCTCGGAGCGGCGCCGCTCGGTCATGTCGCGGGTGACCTTGGAGAAGCCCACCAGCTTGCCCTGCGGGTCCCGCATGGGCGTCAGGATGACGTTGGCCCAGAAGCGGCTGCCGTCCTTGCGCAGGCGCCAGCCCTCGTCCTCGAAGCGGCCGTTCTCGGCGGCCTCGCGCAGCTCGACCGCGGGCTTGCCGGCGGCGACGTCCTCGGCCGGATAGAAGCAGGCGAAGCTGCGGCCGAGGATCTCCGCTTCGGTGTAGCCCTTGAGCCGCGCCGCGCCGTCGTTCCAGGTCGCCACCAGGCCTTCCGCGTCGAGCATCAGGATGGCGTAGTCCCGGACCCCGGATACCAGCTGGCGGAAGCGGTCCTCGCTCTGGCGCAAGGAGTCGTCGGCGCGCTTGCGCTCGGTGATGTCGATGATGGAGGCCAGCACGAACAGGCCTTCCGGGGTGTCGATCGGGTTGAGGCCGATTTCGATCGGCACTTCGCGCCCGTTCTTGGTCAGGCCGTAGAGATCGCGGCCCACGCCCATGGAGCGGGTCTGCGGCTCCTGGTAGTAGCTGTCGCGCAGGGACGGATGCTGGGCGCGCGAGCGTTGCGGCACCAGCATCTCGATCGGCTGGCCGACCAGCTCGTCGCGGCTGTAGCCGAACAGCTTTTCCGTCTGGGCGTTGACCAGGCTGATGCGCCCGTCGCGGCTGGCCATGATCATCGCGTTCGGCGCCGCCTCGACCAGCAGCCTGAAGCGTTCGGCCGAGCGCTTGCGCTCGGTCAGGTCGACCACCGCCGCCAGCACCACCGGACCGGCTTCGGTGTCGAGCGGATTGAGGCCGATCTCCACCGGAAATTCGGTGCCGTCGCGCCGCTGCGCGTAGAGGTCGCGGCCGGCGCCCATGGCGCGGGCGCTGGGCGCATCGGTGAAGGAATCGCGCAGGCGGCTATGGCCGCCGCGCAGGCGTTGCGGCACCAGCAGTTCGATCGGCTGGCCGACCAGTTCCTGCCGTGGATAGCCGAACAGGCGCTCGGTCTGGGTGTTGACCAGCACGATGCGGCCGCGCCGGTCCACCATGATCAGGGCGGTGGGGACGGCGTCGAGCATGGCCCGCACCCGGTCTTCGGGAGGGTTGGGGCCCTCGACTGCGACGTCCGGGTGATGGGACGACATATGAACAACCTCTCGGTCCTGACACGATCAGGGAGGGTGGAGGCTCGAACCTGGCCCATCGCTCCATAGGCCCAGGGCTTTGATGCCATTCTGACTCATCGATGCAGGGATAGGACCCCCTAACGGATGGGTGGCGGCTGTCACCTGATTCATGGGCGGCGGGCCGATATACGGTGGGTTCCGAACGGGCGGGTGGCGCGGAAGCGCGGCGGCTGTCTAATCGTCGATCCGCCGCCAGCGGGAGGGCGCCAGATCCCCGCGGCGGGAGCGGCGGCCGCGGGGCCGGTACGCGGTCAGGCTCCGCCATAGCTGCCGCAGCGGGCGCTCCCAGATTCCGGGCCGGCGGCCGCAGCGATAGCCCTGCAGGGTCAATTCCAGAAAGCGCTCGCCGCCTTCGCTTTCCCAGCGCAGCGCGCCCCGCGCCACCAGCCGCCCCACGCCATCATCCAGGTCGCTGGCGCGCAGCGCCGCTTTGCGCCACTCCGTCAGCAGGCTGGACCAGGCCAGGCGGCCGCCCGGCGGCGTCCGCCGCTCGAAAAAGACCCCGAGCACGGCAAGATCGACCGTATCGTCGTCAATGATCATCGCCTGCCTGCCTATGGACGGACCCGTCCCGTTAGCGGCAGGGGCCGGCGGAACTTGAGCCCGCTCCTTGTACGGTGACGGGCAGACGGGCCCCTTGCGCCAGCCAAAGATGGCCGGTGCGCGCTGCGGCGTCCGGGAAGCGCCCGCGGCCCCGCAGCGCCTGTGTGCGCTGCACACCGCCTACCGAACGCGGTCATGGAGACCAGGATGGCACGCAGCATGGAGTTTCTAGGCCAGGAATCCGGCGTGGTACTGCCGGAACGGCGGCCAGGCATGGCGTTGGAAGTCCCCGCGAAAATATCGGTTCCGGGGGCTTCGATCCACAGCGTGTTCCAGCGCGTAGTGGCCGAAATGCCGCAACGCGTCGCCATTGCCGGCGATGACTGCCGGCTGACCGGCGCGGAGCTTGCCACGGTGGCCGACCGCATCGCGGTGCGGCTGCAGGCCTGCGGCGTGCGCCGCGGCGACCGTGTCGGCATCTTCAGCCGGCCGTCGGCGCAGGCGATCGCGGCGCTGCTGGGCATTCTGCGCTGTGGCGCCTGCTACGTGCCGTTCGATTGCTTCAGCGCGCCGACGGTGCAGCGCCGGATCTACCAGGATGCGGGCCTGGCGGCGATGCTGGTCGAGGAGTCGCTATGCCATGCCGCAACCCAGTTCTGGGACGGTACGGCGCTGCCGCTGGACCAGTGCGCGGCGGACGACGGCGCCGACAGCTTCCGCGTCGACCCGGTCGCGGTCCGGACCGGGGACCTGGCCTGCATCCACTACGTGCCGGGCGCGGCGGGCCTGCCCATTTCGGTTTCGCTGAGCCACGAGGCACTGTTGTATTTCGCCCTCGACCGCGACTACGTGGAACTGGGCCAGGATGAGGTCATCCTGCAGCTGGCCGAGCTGTCGGCGGACGTGTCCTGCTTCGAGATCTGGGGCGCGCTGCTCAACGGCGGCTGCGTGGCCCTGATGGGCGCGCAGGAGCCGGGACTGGACCAGATCAGTGCCGCGGTGTGCCGCCACGGCGTCACCACGCTGTGGCTGCCGCAGCGCCTGGCGGCGCATGCCAGCGACCTGTGCCTGGAGCGCCTGCCGAGTTTGCGCCGGGTGCTGGCCGGCGGCGACATGCTGGCGCCGATGCAGGTGCACAAGACCCCGGACGGCACGCCGCTGGCCGCAGCCGCGCCGCCCGCTGCCGCGCCCCTGACCGAAAGCCAGGCCGAGATCTGGCTGGCGGCGCAGCTCGGCGACGACGCCAGCTGCGCTTTCAACGACTGCGTGCTGCTGGATCTCGACGCCGCCGTGGATGCGGCGGCGCTGCAGCTGGCGCTGAGCCAGCTGCTGGCGCGGCACGACGCCCTGCGTGCCTGCTTCAGCGCCAGCGGCGACGCCATGCGCATCGCCCTGCCGTGGAGCTTCGAGCTGGGCACGGCCGAGGCCGAAAGCGCCGAAGTGGCGCTGGCGCTCGAGGCCCGTACCCCGTTCGACCTGGTCAACGGCCCGCTGATCCGCGGCCGCCTGCTGAGCCTGCCGCAGGGCCGCCGCGCGCTGCTGCTGGGCGTGCATCGCATGGTCTGCGACGGGGATTCGCTGCGCATCCTGGTCACGGAGCTGCCCGAGCTGTACGCGGCGATCGTCGGCTCGCGCCCGGCGCGGCTGCCCGAGGCGCCGTCCTTTGCCGCATATGCCCGCCGCCAGATGTACGTCGCGGCCGCGGCGACGGTGGAGGCGGAAGCCTACTGGACCGAGCGGCTGACGCCGCCCCCCGCCTTCAACGAAATGCCGGTCGACCAGGCGCGGCCGGCGGTGCGCAGCTTCCACTGCGCCACGCTGCGGCAGCAGCTGCCGCAGGATTTGCGCGCAGCCTTGCAGCAGCTCGGCGGCGGCCGCGAGGACGGCCTGCCGGGGGTGATGCTGGCGGCCTGGCAGGCGCTGATCGGCCGCCTCGGCGCCGGCGACGACGTGGTGGTGGGGGTGCCGATCGACGGCCGCGCCGCCGGGCAGGACGCGGCCCTCGTCGGGCAATGCCTGAACCTGTTGCCGCTGCGCGCCAGCTGGGACGGGACCACCTCCATCGCCGCGCATCTCCAGGCGGTGGAGCGCAGCCTCGACGAGGCGCGGCAACACCGGCGTTGCACCCTGGGGGCGCTGACGCGCCAGCTGCCGGGACAGCGCGACGGCGGCCGCTCGCTGCTGGCGCAGGCGCTGTTCCGCTTCGAGCGCCTGCCGCGGCAATCGTCGGAGACGGTAGCGGTGCGCATCGAGCGCGGCGCCAAGAGCCGCAGCGGCTTCGATCTGGAGCTGCTGGTGCTCGACGACGGCGACGGCCTGCTGCTGGACTGCAGCTACAGCCTCGACCTGTACCAGGCGGCCACCATCGAGCGCTGGCTGGACTGCTACCAGGTCCTGCTGCGCAGTTTCGTCGCCGACCCGCAGCAGCGCCTGGTGCAGGCGCCGCTGCTGCCGCAAATGGAGCGGGCCCGGCTGCTGTTCGGCCTCAACGCGACGGCCGCCGCCCGTCCGCGCCAGTGCCTGCACCAGCTGGTGCAGGCTCAGGCGGCGCGCCATCCGGGCGCGATCGCGGCCCAGTACGGCGCGGCGCGCATCAGCTATGGCGAACTGGAGCGGCGCGCCAACCGCCTGGCACAGCATCTGATCGCGCGCGGCCTGCGGCCGGGCGGGCTGGTCGGCGTCCTGCTGCGCCGCTCGCTGGATCTGCTGGTGGCGCCGCTGGCCTGCCTCAAGGCCGGCTGCGCCTACGTGCCGCTGGATCCCTCTCATCCCCCGGCGCGCCTGCGCCAGGTGCTGGACCGCGCCGCGCCTGCGGCGCTGATCACCGACGGGCCGCAGCTCCAGGCGCTGCCGCCGGCGCTGCTGCGGATCGACCTGGTCGCCGAGCGGCAGGCCATTGCCGCGGCCGCGGCGCGGCCGCCGGGGGTGCCCTGCGACGTCGAGGACCTGGCCTACGTCATCTTCACCTCCGGCTCGACCGGCGCGCCCAAGGGCGTGGAGATCAGCCACCGCGCCATCGTCAACCTGCTGCTGTCGATGGCGCGCGAACCCGGCCTGGCGGCCGACGACGTGCTGCTCGCCACCACCACCATTTCCTTCGATATCGCCGCGCTGGAGCTGTTCCTGCCGCTGCTGGTCGGTGCGCGCGTGGTCATCGCCGGGCGGCGCGAGGCGGCCAACGGCGAGGCGCTGAAGCGGCGGCTCGAGTCCAGCCGCGCCACCGTGCTGCAGGCGACGCCGTCGACCTGGAAGCTGCTGCTGGAGGCCGGTTTCAGCGGCGCCAGCCTGCGCCGCATGCTGTGCGGCGGCGAGGCGCTGCCGCGCGAGCTGGCGCGGCGCCTGCTCGCCGACGGCGGCGAGCTGTGGAACATGTACGGCCCGACCGAGACCACGGTGTGGTCGTCCTGCGCCCGCGTCGCCGCCGACGCGCCGATCACGGTCGGACGCATGCCCATCGACAACACCGCGTTCTACATCCTCGACCGCCACCGGCAGCCGCTGCCGACCGGCGTGCCCGGCGAGCTCTACATCGGCGGCGACGGCGTGGCGCGCGGCTATCTCGGCGATCCGGAGCGCAGCGCCGCGTCCTTCCTGCCCGATCCCTTCACCGGCGGGCGCATGTATCGCAGCGGCGACCTGGCGCAGCGGCTCGACGACGGCACGGTGCAGCTGCTGGGCCGCATCGACCGGCAGATCAAGCTGCGCGGCTTCCGCATCGAGCCCGACGAGATCGAGTCGGTCCTGCTCGCCAGCGGCGTAGTCAGCGCCGTGGCGGTGGAGTGCCGCGCCGATCCGGCCGGGGTGCAGCGTCTGGCCGCCTACTACGTCGGCGCGCCGGACCAGGACTGCGCACCGGAGGCGCTGCGCGGGCTGCTGGCGGCGCAGCTACCCGACTATCTGGTGCCCAACGCCTGGGTGCGCCTGGACGAGCTGCCGCTGACGCCCAACGGCAAGATCGACCGCAAGGCGCTGCCGCCGCTGCAGCCGGCGTCGGCGCAGGACGACTATGTCGCGCCGCGCAGTCCGCTCGAGACCGCCCTCGCGGCCATCTGGGCCGAGGTGCTGAAGCTGGACCGGGTCAGCGTGCACAGCGACCTGTTCGAGCTGGGCGCCGATTCGATCCAGCTGTTCCAGATCAGCGCGCGGGCGCGCCGCCACGACATCCGCCTCAGCGCGCGGCAGCTGATGCAGCTGCGCACCATCGCGCGCGTCGCCGCGGCGCTGAATGCGGACGAGGAAGGTTCCGCGGGAGGTGAGCCGCCGGCCCCGGTGCCGCCGCGCGGCGCCGGCAGCGCTGCGGCGGAGCCGGACCATCCCCTCGACTGGTTCGGGGCTCAGGACGCGGTCTGCGGCGCCGGCTGAAGCGGCGCCGCCGCGGGCGGGCGGCGCAGCACGCTCAGCGCGGTCGCGGCGAAGATGCCGGCGACGTTGGCCGCCTCGCCGCAGAGCACGCCGAACAGCGCGCCGGCCACGCCGTAGCGGTGCATGGCCCAGTAGCTCACGCCCAGCGACAGCAGGGCGCTGGCCAGGGTGATCAGGGTGAGCTGGCGCAGCCGGCCGCTCGACACCAGCAGGTGCACGCTCTGGTCGCGCACCACCATCAGCAGCGACACCGCCGACCACAGCAGCAGCAGCTGGTCGCGCTGGGCGAACTCCTTCTTCAGCACGTGGGCGAAGATCCAGTCGCGCAGCAGCCACATCGCGCCCAGGTACAGCAGCGCCATCGCCGCCACGCCCAGGATGACCGGCAGCAGGCGCCAGGCCACGCGTCGCGGTGCCTGCTGCTGCAGCCAGCCGGCGGTGAGCGGCAGCATCATCGAGCCGACGCCGGTGGACAGCAGGTTCACCGGCATCAGCAGCAGGCGCGTCGCGGCGATCGCGGCCACCGCGCCGACGTCGAGCGTGGCGGCGACGAGATAGCTGTAGCCCTGGCTGAAGGTCCAGTGGACCGCGGCGCCGGCGGTGGACCATGCGCCGAGGCCGGCGATGCGGCGCAGCATGCCCTGGACCGGCGTGGCGTCCAGCGGCAGGCTGCGGCGCAGGTGGCGGTGCAGCGCGACCGCGGCGCACAGGGCGGAACCGGCCAGCGTGGCCACCGCAGTGGCCGCCGGCAGCGGCGACAGGGTGGAGAACGCCGCGCCGGCGACCAGCAGCAGCGCATAGAGCAGGTCGCAGCGCACCACGTCCTGGGCGCGCTGTTGCGCCAGGCTGGCGGAGCGGAAGAACTCGCGCGTCAGCGCGGCCGGCGCCGCCAGCGCGGCCGCGAGCAGCAGCAGCGAGGTGGTGCCGCGCAACGCTCCGGCCAGGCCGAGCAGGGCGACCGCCACCGCCACCGGGCCGAACACCCAGCGCAGCACCTGGCGCTGCTCGCGGTGCACGCCCGCGACCAGGGCGCCGCGCCGGGCGTTGTCGAGCGGCGTCATGCGCAGGATCAGGGTCGGACCGAAAAACGCGTTCTGCAGCGAGGTGAGCAGCAGGAAGGCATTGGCGACCAGGATATAGGTCCCGTACTGTTCGCCGCTGGTGCGCCGGATCAGCAGCAGGCCGACCGCGAGGCTGGCCGCGGAGAGCAGCGCCTGGCTGGCGACGGAGCTGCCGAGCAGGCGCAACAGCGGACCGCGACCCTCCTGGCTCATGACGGCTCCCGGGTGGTGCGCACCCACACCGCGGGGCGGGAGTGCGCCAGCATCAGGCGCAGCTTCCAGGCGACGAAGCCCGGCACCCGCAGCAGGTCGGGCAGCACGGTCGCGCCGAGGCCGCTGATGCTCCAGCCGCGCGCCACGTACAGGACCAGCGCGCCGAGGCAGGCCAGGTCCAGCCACAGCCAGGGCGCGAGGGCGCGGTCGAGCAGCGCGGCCAGCGCGGCGGGTGGCAGCGCCGACGCGGCGCCCAGCACCAGCCAGGACAGCGGCGGCAGCAGCAGGTCTGCGGCGAGGTCCAGGCACAGCGCGCTGCGCCAGGCGCGGCGCAGCAGCGGCGGCAGCTGGCGGCGCAGCAGCAGGCCGCGGCCGCCTTCCCAGCGCAGCCGCTGGCTGCGCGCCGCCGCCTCGGTCGAAACCATCTCGCCCAGCACCTGCGCCTCGTCGGCATATTCCACGCGCACGCCGGCCAGGCCCAGGGCGACGCCGTACTCCACGTCCTCCGCCAGGGTATAGGCCGCGTAGGGCACGTCCCGCAGCACGAGCCGGTGCACGCACCAGCCATTGCCGCGAATGCCGCAGGACAGCCCCAGGCGCTGCCGCGCGCGCGAGCGCAGCGGGTGGATGCAGGCAAAGGCCAGGGCCATCAGCCGCGTGCGCGGCGAGGCCTGCGGGTTGAGCACGGCGTAGTGTGCCTGCACCGCGCGCGCGCCCCGTTCGATGCGCGCGGCGCAGGCTTCGAGCAGATTCGGCGTCACCTCGGAATCGGCGTCGACCACCAGCACGGCGTCGGCCCAGCCCTCGCGCAGGCTGGCGTCGAAGCCGTGGCGCAGCGCGTGGCCCTTGCCGCGGCGGCTGTCGTCGCGGCGTTCCAGCGCCACCGCGCCGGCGGCGCGCGCACGTGGCGCGGTGTCGTCGCTGCAGTTGTCGCAGACCACCAGGATGCGGAACCGCTGCGCCGGCCAGCGCAGCCGGCGCAGGCTGGCGATGGTGCGCGCGATGGTCGCCGCCTCGTTGTGCGCCGGCACCAGGATGTCGAACTTGAGCTGCCCGCGGGCGGGCGGCGGCGGCGCCGACCGCGCCGAGCACAGGGTCAGCAGCAGCAGGTAGGCGCAGCCGGCGGCCAGGGGGAGCAGGGCGAGGGCGAACACCGGCTGGAGCAGGGCCATGTCAGGCGTATTCACGGTAGTGCCAGCCCCACAGCACCGACAGCTTGCCGAAGTTGGCGCTGGCCCGGGTCAGCCAGTGGGCGGCGTGATGGCGGCCGAGCGGCAGGCTGAGCAGCGCCAGCAGCGCCGCGGCGAGGAGCTGCGCGGAGGCGCGCAGCACCAGGCGCAGGCGCCGCAGCAGGTTGGCCCGGCCGTAGCGCCCGTTGAGGCTGTGGCGCGCAAAATCCTGGCCGCCGCGCAGCGCGCGCCGCAGCAGCCAGCGCAGCGACAGCCGCGATTCCTCGATCGGCTCGCGCACGGCGGCTTCGTCGCACCACACGATGCTCGCGCCGGCCGCGGCCAGGCGTGCCAGCAGGTCGCCGTCCTCGCCGCCGGTGAGGCCGTAGGCCGGGTCGAACGGGGCGGCGCCGAGCAGCTCGCGCCGCAACAGCACATTGCCGAAGCGCAGGCGATTGCGCGGCACCAGCGTGCCGCTGGGCTGGCGCGGCCAGTCGTAGAAGCGGCCGCGGCGGATCCATGCCGGGGCGCCGGGCGGCACCTCGGGCAGCACCGGCCCGAGCACGCCGTCGGCGCCGCTGCGCTCGGCCGCCTCGACCAGGCGGCGCAGCCAGTCCGGCGGCGCCCGCTCGTCGTCGTCGACGAAGGCCAGCCAGCGGCCGCCGGCCAGCTCCACCGTGCGGTTGCGGGTGATGGCGATGTTCTTGTGCGGCTGCACCGCATAGACCAGGCGGTGCGGCGGCGCGGCGCGGCAGGCGGCGCCGACCACGGCGCCGGCGCTGCCCAGCGGATCGTTGTCGACCACGATCACTTCGTCGGCCGGCAACTCCTGCTGCGCCAGGTCGTCGAGCAGGGCGGCGAGCCGCGGCGTGCGGCGGTAGGTGGCGATGCACACGCTCAGCCGCGTCTGCCGCCGCGCGCCGCCGGCCGCGGGAGCGGCTTCGCAGACGGTGGCTTCGGCCAGGTTCATGCGGGCGAGGTCAGGCCGGGCGTGGCGGCCTCGGCGGCGGGAGTGCGGCGCAGGTTCTTGCGCAGGCGCAGCAGCGGCCGCTCGACCCAGCGCCGCAGCGCCTCGGCGAACAACAGGGTCAGCGCCGCGGCGAGCAGCAGGGTCGTGGCGGAACCCAGCCGGGGATACAGGCCGCGCACCAGTTCCAGCAGCAGATGATGCGAAAGGTAGACGGCGTACGACACCTGGCCCAGGTACACCGCCGCCGGCGCATTGAGCCAGCGCCAGCCGCGGCCGGCGCTGCGCCGCACCGCGAGCCAGATCAGCGGGGCGATGGCCAGGCTCTGCACGGTGTAGCGGGCGGTGAGGCGGAAGTGTTCGTCGCGGCACAGCAGGCTCGCCAGCAGCAGGCCGCCGCACAGCGCCGGCAGCAGGCTTTCACCGCGGCCCGACAGCGCCGGGCCGCGGTCCAGCCATGGGTTCTGCAGCAGGCCCAGCAGGCAGCCGACCAGGATCGCATCGATCCGCGTGTCGGTGGCCATGCCGATGTAGTCCTCGCTGCCGCCGTGGGTCGCCAGCCAGGCGCGCCGCGCCAGCACCAGCGCGCAGGCCGCGCCGAGCACCAGCCCCGACAGGCGCGGCTGGCCACGGCGCAGCAGCCACAGGGCCAGCGGCGGATACAGCAGGTAGAAGTGCTCCTCCACCGCCAGCGACCAGACCACGCCGGCACCGGCCGGCAGGCCCTGGAAGTCGTGGAAAATGACGTGGTAGTTGCCGAAGTAGAACAGCATCGACAGCAGGCCCTGCACGCTGAAGCGGCCGGCGACCAGGCCGGCGCCGGCCAGCAGGCCGGCCAGCGCGGTCACCACCAGCAGCGGCGGCATCAGGCGCAGGCAGCGGCGCAGGTAGAAGTTGCGCAGGGAGATGCCGCCGCAGCGGTCGAACTCCTGGCGCAGCAGGGTGGTGATGAGGAAGCCGCTGAGCACGAAGAACACGGTCACGCCGAGCCCGCCCGGCACGAGGTTGCCCAGTCCCGCGTGGGCGAAAAACACCAGCCCCACCGCCACGGCGCGGATGCCGTCGAGCGAGGGGATGGCGCCGCCCGGCGGCGCGGCGGCGGGCTCAGGCCTGGGCATGGGATTCTCCGTCGAGGGCCGGCAGCGGGGCCACCTTCAGCGGCGGCGCCCCGAGGTCAGGCTCGCCGAAGCACAGGCGCAGGCGCTGCTCCAGCAGGCTGCGCGCCAGCGCCGCGGTGGCCAGGGTGATCACCGCGAAGTTGACGCTGAGCACGCTGAACCAGTGCGACTCCGACAGGTTGACCACCAGCTCCTGCAGGAACAGGGCGAGGAACAGCGCAGCCTGGTCCGCGTCGCTGCGCAGCAGCCGCAGGCTCTGGCGCAGGCACACCACGATGAAGCCGGCCAGGCAGATGCCGCCGGCCAGGCCGAGGTCGTTGAACACCTCGAGATAGCCGTTGTGCGAGGAGCCCGGGTAGAAACCCAGGTTCTGGACGAAGGCATAGGAGTCGGTGCCCGGATGGAGGCCGGTCCAGTAGGCGCCGTAGCCGCTGCCGAGCAGCGGGCGCTGCGCGATGTGTTCGCTGATCAGCTGCCAGATGTCGGCCCGCCCGGTCATGCTCATGTCCTTGCCGGTCAGCGCCGACACCGGTCCGAACAGCAGGCTGATGCCGGGCAGCACGCGCAGCACGATCAGGGCGTAGGCGGTCAGGCCGGCGCCGAACAGCGTCACCGCCAGCGGGATGTGGCGGCGCAGCCAGGGCGTGGGGCGCTGCACCAGTCCGAGCAACACGAGCGAAAACGCCGCCGCCACCAGCGAGGTGGAGCTGCGCGACAGCACCAGGCAGGCCGCCGCCAGCGTCAGCCCGGCCATCGCCCGCCAGCGCTTGGTTTCCCCGGCCAGTCCGGCGTGGAACCACAGGATCATGCCCAGGCAGGCCAGCGCGCCGAAGCTGTTCTTGTGATTGGCCAGCCCGCGCCAGGCGCCGAGCAGTTCCGGCGAGGTCTCCTGGTGGATCGCCAGCTGCGGCTGCAGCAGCCCGAACAGCAGCGAGCCCGCCAGCATCAGCGTGACGATCGGCCGCAGTACCTGCTGCAGGCGCCGCGGATGCCAGGCCATCAAGGCCAGCGCGCAACCGTCGACGATGAAGGTCAGCACGCGCACCATGCGGCGCACGGTGTAATCCGGTTCGATCGACCAGGCCACGCTCGCCGCGGCGAGCAGGGCGAACAGCGCCAGCCAGGGATTGAGGTGCCGCCATAGCTGTCCGGCCAGCTCGCGCCGCCGGGCGATGACGGCGAGGCCGCCGACCAGCAGCAGCAGCCAGGTCAGCCGGCTGACCAGGCCGCCGGCGGCGGGCGCGTTGGGATTGCTGAGCGCGCTGTAGTCGAAGTCGTCGGGCACGATCATCAGCACCACCAGGGCCCAGACCATCAGCCCCAGCAGCACCGCATGGCGGTCGTCGCGGATCCAGCGCAGGCGCCGCGGCGCGGCGGCGCCGGCCTGCGCCGCCCGCATGAACGCATCGCTTTCCATGCCGCCTGCCCCGAAACCCATCGTCGCCGCTCCTCAAGCGCACAGGCGCCGCCCAGGCGGCGTAAAGTCCCTCAGAACCGGTTGAGCACCGCGCCCAGAATCTGCGCCTGGGTCGTCGCCAGGCGGCGGAACATGTCGCGCATCTGGCGGTTGGCGGTGTGATCGGCCCGGCCCAGCGCCAGCACCCGGCCGACCACGGTGGCCACCGCCAGGCCGTCGGCGCAGCGGCTCAGCGGCGGCGTATCGAACACCACGAACTCGAAGTCCCGGCGCCACTGCTCGACCAGGCCGGCGAAATGGCCTTCCGACAGCAGCTCCAGCGGATTGGACGGCACGCCGCCGGCGCTGAGCAGGAACATGCGGCTCAATCCCTTCACCGGGTTGAGCAGCGGCGTGGTGCCGTGGGCCAGCGCCTGCATCAGCCCGTCGGTGTGCGGCAGGCCGAACAGCAGGTGCTGCTGCGGGCGGCGCAGGTCGGCATCCACCAGGAGGGTGCGGCGGCCGAGCTGGGCGAAGGACACCGCCAGCTCGGCGGCGAGCTGCGAGCGGCCTTCGGCCGAGCCCGGGCTGATCAGTACCAGCGCATTGGCCAGTTCCGGCGTGTCATGGCGCAGCAGCAGCTCGGTGCGCAGGGCGCGCACCGTCTCGCTGCGGACATGGTAAGGGTCGTGCGCCAGGCGCACGCCACGCCCGGGGATCGCCATCGGCGGCGTGGAGTGCTCCTCGTTGAGCATGCGCGTGGCGCTGTCCGCCAGTCCCAGGTGCGGCGTGCCGGCCGGACGCAGGCTGGTGTAGCGGTGCGGAATCTCCTCGGCTTCCACGCGTGGCGCGCGCTCCGCGCTGATTCCGTTCATGTGGCGCTCCCGATGGATGGCAAAGGCATGATTTCGGCGAGCACCGGCACGCCGTAGCTGCGTTCAATGTCGTCGCGGCAGCGCACCCGCCGATACACCAGCTCGTACAGCAGCGCGCCGCCGAAGCCGAGCAGCAGCCCCAGCACCGCGCAGGCGGCGAGGCTCTTCATCACTTTCGGCGTGGTCGGCTTCACCGGCGTGCGGGCACGGTCGATCACGGTGGTATTGGTGTAGCGGCCGCTGGAAGCGGCCAGGACCTGGTCGTAACCTTCCAGCGCGCGCTTGTACACCGCCTCGGCCGACTCCAGCTCGAGCTGCAGGTTGGCGGCCTCGTCCTGGAAGCGCTTCATGCGCAGCACCTTGGCGCGCTGCTGGTCGACGGCGGCGGACAGCTTCTGCTCCAGCTCCTGCGCCACCTTCAGATCGGACACTTCGCCGTCCGACCAGGAATGCAGCTCGCTGCCGAGCGAGGCGCGGGTGGCGTCGATCTGCGATTGCAGCTGCAGCACGTCGGGATGACGCGGGCCGAGCGTGGCGCGCAGCTCGGCCATGTGCGCTTCCTGCACCGCCAGCTGGGTCTTGAGGGTCTGCACCATGGTCGAGCCGAGCACGCCGGCGCTGACCGCGGCGTTGCCGGCCAGGCGCGCCTCGGCGGCATGGCGCGCGGCCTGGGCGTCGGCCAGCTTGGCCTCCATCGAGGCGAGCAGGGCGATCTCGTCGTCCGGCTTGCCGATGTCGATCATGTTGTTCTTCTGGCGGAAGGCGGTGACCTCGTCCTGCGCCTTGTTGACCTTGGCCTTGAGCTCCTCCAGCTGCGCCGAGTAGCGCCGCGCGTGCTCGCTGGCCGGGCCGCTGGCGCGCTCGCCGGCCTGCTCCATGTAGGTGTCGACCACGGCGTTGGCGATGCGCGCCGCCTCGGCGGCGTCGCTGGCGGAAAAGCTGACGTAGATCAGCTGGCTGCCGGTCTGGCCCTGCGTCACCACCAGCTTCTGCGCCAGCTTCTGCTCGATCCATTCGTGCAGCCCTTCCGGGCTGCCGTGGTAGCCGGAGCTGTAGTGGCGGTTGTTCTCCAGATGCAGCTGGTCGATCACCGGGATCAGCACCTGCGGCCCGCGCAGCAGCTCCGCCTGGGTGGAGACGTAGCTGGCTAGCAGGCCTTCCGGGAAGTCCTTGCCGCCGAGCGGATCGTTGACCTGGTAGTTGATCATCAGCGTGGCGGTGGCGGTGTAGGTCCTGGGCAGCAGCATCACCACCAGCGCGCCGAGCAGGAACACCGCCAGCGAGGCGAGCAGGGCGCGGCGCCAGTGGGCGCGCAGGATATGCAGCAGCTGCACCAGGCTGAGGCCGGGGGGCGCCAGCGCTTCGGGCACGGCGGCGAGCGGCTGCTGGCCGCCCATGTGGTAAGCGATAAGGTCCGTGCGCTGCATCAGAAAATGCGCTCCTTGACGCGGATGACATCATCGGCCTGCACCTGGTCGAACGGCTTGGCGTCGAAGGCCACGTGGCCGCCGTCCGGCGTCTGGCGGGTGATGACGATGCGGTGCTCGCTGCCGCGCGCGGTGACGCCACCGCTGCGCGACAGCGCCTGGATCACGGTCATGCCGGGCTCGAGGCGGTAGGCGTTGGGGGCCTGGACCTCGCCGTAGATGTAGAAGCGGTCGGCGCGCGGCACGTACACCGAGTCGCCGCCTTTCAGCGCCATGGTCGGCAGCGGGCCCTGGCGCAGGCTCTTCAGGTCGATGGGGAAGCGGTCGGTGCCGCCGCCGGGGTGCGGCCGCAGCACGTAGATGACGTCGGCGCCGTTCTCGGTCTCGCCGCCGGCCTGGGCCAGCAGATCGATGACGCTGGTGCGCGACTCCAGCGGATAGCGGCCGGGGGTCTTGACCTCGCCCAGCACCGAGATCTGCTGGCTGCGGAACTGCGACAGCGTCACCGTGACCTGGGGCCGCAGCAGGTATTGGCCGTCGCGCAGCGCCTTGGCCACGGCTTCGCCGGCCTCGGCCGGCGACAGGCCGCCCACCTGCACGGCGCCGGCCAGCGGCACGCTGATGCTGCCGTTGTCGGCGACGTAGGTGGTGGTGCTCATCTCGGGGCGGCCGTATACCTGCACCGCCACCGCGTCGCCCGGGCCCAGCTTGATCACCGGGTCGGCCGCATCCGAAGGCGTGGCGGGCGGCGACGCCGGCGCGTCCGCCACCTGCGGCGGCGGCAGCGCCTCGTCCATGCTCAGGCTCGGCTCGAGGCGCATGCCGGAGCTCGAATTGATGGAGGCCACCGAATCGTCCTGCGCCAGCGCCGTGCCGACGCCGAGCAGCGCCGCGCACAGTGCGCCGGCAAGGCGGCACCACGCCGCGCCGCGCCGCCTGCAAAGCCTGATCTGGTCCATGGCTGCACTCGTCTTCCCTGACCGCATGCAAGACCGCATGCTGCGTTACAGCCGGGCCGGCGCCGCGATGCTGCACGGCCGCCCGCTCCGGGCTGCAGCGACTCTAGGAAAGCGGGGCAAGGGGGGTCTGTCCGTTCACGTACATTCTCCAGGTCCCGCCCCGGGTCGTACCCCTATGTACGGTCTACGACAGACGGCGCCTCCAGCGCTGCGTACTTTGCCCCAGGTCACTGCCAGGTCGCGGCGGTTGCATCGCCGACGGCGCCTCACCACTTCAGCACTATTTTCGAGGATGAACGCGACCATCGCACCAGCCGCCCGCAGCGGCGACGAACCCCGCGCCGCGGCGCGGCCCACAAGCGGTCAGCCGCGGCCCTGCTGCGCCGGCCAGAAGCGCTTCTGGCTGCTCAACCAGCTCTATCCCGGCAGCCCCTCGCTGCACGTGGCGGTGCGCTGGGGCCTGGAAGGCGAGGTGGCCACCGCCCACCTGGAGCAGGCCTTCCGCCTGCTGCTGATGCGGCACGAGGTGCTGCGGGCGTCCTTCGTCGAAGCCGGCGGCGAGCTGTTGCAGTCGATCCGGCCGCAGGTGAGCTTCCGCATTCCCGAGATCGACCTGTCGGGGCTGCCGCCGGCCGAGGCCGAGGCGGAGGGCCGCCGCATCGCCGAGCTGGAGGCGCGGGCCTCGTTCGACCTGCTGGCGGCGCCGCCGTTCATCCGCGCCACGCGGCTGCGCCTGGGCGAGAGCCGCTCGATCCTGCTGGTGACCGCCCATCACATCGTCATGGACGGCTGGTCGCTGGGCATCCTGGCGCGCGAGCTCGGCGTGATCTGCGCCGCCCTCCAGGCCGGGCGGCCGCCGGCGTTGCCGGAACTGCCGCTGGGCTTCTGCGCGCATTGCGAGGCCGAGGCCGCGGACACCGCCGATCTGGCGGCGGAGGAGCGCTTCTGGCAGCGCGCCCTGCAGGGGCTGCATCATTTCGAGCTGCCGACGGACCGGCTGCGTCCGCCGGTGAAGAAATCCAATGGCCGCATCGCCTCGCTGCGGCTCGACGCAGCCCTCGGCGTCAAGCTGGGCGAGCTGGCGCGCGCCGAGGGATGCACCCTGTTCATGGCGGCGAGCGCGGTGCTGCTGACCCTGCTGCACCGCTATACCGGCGAGACCGATATCTGCATCGGCACCCAGGTGCCCGGACGCGACGCGGTCGAGCTGGAGGCGCTGGTGGGGCCGTTCGTCAACACCCTGGCACTGCGCAACGACCTGTCCGGCGACCCGTCCTTCACCGAGCTGCTGCGGCGCGTCGGCGCCACCATCGCCGACGCCTTCGACAACCAGCGCCTGCCGCTGGAGAAAGTGGTCGACATCGTGCGGCCGCAGCGCGACCTGAGCCGGCCGCCGCTGTTCTCGGTCAATTTCGTGCTGCACCGGCCGCACGTGCGCGACGCCCGGCACGGGCGTTTCAGGCTGGTCGACCTGCCGCCGCTGTCGTCCGGGCCGATCTACGACCTGAGCTTCGCCATGCTCCAGCTCGACGGCGGCTGGCAGCTGTGCTGCGAGTACGACGCCGACCTCTACGAGGAGCAGACCGTGGACGGCCTGCTGCACGCCTACGAGGTGCTGCTGCGCGGCGCGGTCGCCGACCCGAGCTGCCGCCTGTCACGGCTGCCGGTGCTGGACGCGCGGCAGCGCGCGGCCCTGCTGTCGGGCTGGAACGACACGGCGGCGGACTATCCGCGCCAGCTCACCGTGGTCGACCTGTTCCGCGAGCGGGCGCGGGAGCAGCCGCAGGCCGCGGCCCTGGTGGTCGGCGACACCCAGCTCAGCTACGCCGAGCTCGACGCCAGGTCCGACCGGGTGGCGCGGCGCCTGCGCGCCCGCGGCGTCGGCCGCGGCTGCCTGGTCGGCCTGTACCTGCCGCGCGGCGTCGAGCTGGTGGCCGGCCTGCTCGGCGTGCTCAAGGCGGGCGCGGCCTACGTGCCGATCGATCCCAGCCATCCGCCGGAGCGGGTCGGCTATGTCGTCGACAACGCCGGCCTCGGCGCCGTGCTCGGCACCACCCGGTCCATGCCGCCCGGGTCGCTGCGCGCGCCGCTGCTGCTGCTCGACCGCGACGACGAGGCGGACGATGCGCCGCCGCCGGAGGGGCCCGCGCCGGGCGACGCCGCCTACGTCATCTACACCTCCGGTTCCACCGGCAAGCCCAAGGGTGTGCGCATCGCCCACGGCAGCCTGCTCAACCTGCTGTGGTTCTGCCGCCGCGTCCCCGGCCTGGCCGCCGGCGACCGCTTCCTGGCCCTGAGCACGGTGGCTTTCGACATCGCCACCCTGGAGTTGCTGCTGCCGCTTTCGGTCGGCGCGCGGCTGGTGCTGGCGCGCGAGGAGGAGGCGGCCAATGCCGAGGCGCTGGCCGAGCTGATGCGGCGCCACGACATCAATGTCATGTTCGCCACGCCGGTGACCTGGCAGTTGCTGCTGCTCGCCGGCTGGCAGGGCAAGCCCGGGCTGAAGATGCTGTGCGGCGGCGAGGCGATGCAGCGGCAGCTGGCCGAGAGCCTGCTGCGCGCCGGCGGCGAGCTGTGGAATCTCTATGGCCCGACCGAAACCACCGTGCTGTCCTCGGCGCTCAAGGTCGAGAGCGGCAGCGGGCCGGTGCCGCTCGGTCCGCCCATCGCCAACACGCAGTTCCACATCCTCGACGAGCACGGCGAGCCGGTGCTGCCGGGCGCCCCGGGCGAGTTGTACATCGGCGGCGACGGCGTCGGTCTCGGTTACCTGGGCCTGCCGGAGCTGACCGCGCAGCGCTTCGTCCCCGACCACATCGGCGGCCGGCCGGGCGCGCGCCTGTACCGCACCGGCGACATGGTGCGGGCCCGCCCCGGCGGCCAGCTTGAATATCTCGGCCGCGCCGACGGCCAGATCAAGCTGCGCGGCTTCCGCATCGAGCTGGGCGAGATCGAGTCGGTGCTGCTGGCGCAACCGGAAGTGCAGGAGGCGCTGACGGTGCTCGGCCGGGACGCCGCCGGCAACGAGGCCATCGTCGCCTACGTGGTGCCGCGCGCCGGCACGCCCGCGGAGGGCGCCTTGCTCGAGCACCTGCGCGCCGCGCTCGGCCGCTTCCTGCCGCGCTACATGTGTCCTTCCGCCTTCGTGCTGCTGCCGGCGCTGCCGCGCATGCCCAACGGCAAGGTCGACCGCCGCGCCCTGCCGCCGCCGTCCGCCGCGCCGGCCGCGCCGCGCGCGCCCGCCGCGTTGAGCGAAGCGGAGCAGGCCATCGCGGCGATCTGGCAGGAAGTGCTGGGCCTGCCGGTGACGGAGCCCGACGCCAACTTCTTCGAGCTGGGCGGGCATTCGCTGCTCGCCGCGCACATGCTGGTGCGCATCGAGCGCCGCTTCGGCCAGCGCATCAGCCTGTCCGGGCTGTTCCACGACGCCAGCGTGCGCGGCCTGGCGCGGCTGCTCGAGCAGGACGGTGCCAGGCAGTACGACTTCCGCCAGGTAATCAAGCTGCAGCCCAACGGCACGCGGCCGCCGCTGATCGCCATCAACAACACCGGCATCTACGGCCTGCTGGCCAAGAAGCTGGGCTCGGACCGGCCGTTCACCTCGCTGCAGCTGTTCGACCCGGCGCTGCCCAACCAGGAGCTGCCGCAGTCGCTGGCCGAGATCGCCGAAGGCTATGTCCAGCTGATCCGCCGGGTGCAGCCGGAAGGCCCGTACGCGCTGCTCGGCTGGTGCGTGGCCGGCACGCTGGCCTTCGAGATCGCCCAGCAGCTGATCGCGTCGGGCCAGCGGGTCAGCCACCTGTTCATGATCGACACCCACGTGCCGCGCTATTTCGAGCGCATGCCGCCGCTGCGGCGGGCGGTGGCGCGTTATGCGCAGCGGCTCAAGCTGATCCTGCAGGACTGGGAGCGCGCCCGGCGCGGCGGCAGCGGCCTGCGCGGCTTCCTCGGCCGCCGCGTGGTGGTGCAGAAGCTGCTGCGCCGCCTCGGCCGCCTGCCGGCCCCGACGGAGGAGGCCGCGGCCGTGCCGGGCGCCGTCGGCGACGAGCGCTACGATCAATGGCTGCTGCACTACCTGCAGGCCGCGGCCGAGCGCTACGAGCCGCGGCTTTATTCCGGACCGCTGGTGCTGTTCCGCAGCGCCGCCGAGCCCAGCGGCGGCGGGCTGGACTGGCGCATGGGCTGGGGCGCCTTTGCCCGCTACGGGGTTGACGTGGTGGAAGTGGACGGTGATCATTTCAGCATGTTCCGCGACCCCGGCGTCGGGCGCATGGCGCAGTGCATCGCCACCATGCTCGACGCCGGCACGCGCTGACTCCTGCTACGCTCGGGAGCGCATGGGGGACGCCGCATGGCGGCGGTTCCGGGAGGACAGGATGGCCGTGCCATGACCCAGCAGTCCGGATTTCGCGAGGAGACGGCGCCGCTGCGCCTGGTCGCCCGCCTCGGGCGGGTGCGGCCGTCACCGCTGCTGCGCGAGCTGTTCCCGCCCGATATCGCCTGCCACGAGCTGCTCGGGCCGGGCGACCCCGCCGCCCTGCACCCGGAGGAAAAGCCCTTCGTCGGCCGCGCCTCGCTCAAGCGCGCCGGCGAGTTCGCCGCCGGCCGCCTTTGCGCGCGCGCCGGCCTGGAGCAGTTCGGCTGCGCCGATTTTCCGCTGAAGGTGGGCGAGGACCGCAGCCCGCTGTGGCCGCGCAGCCTCTGCGGCAGCATCGCGCACACCCATGGCTACTGCGCCAGCGCGATCGGCGAGAGCAGCCGCTACAAGGGCATCGGCCTGGATGTGGAGCAGGTCGCGGGGATGAGCGCCGAAGTCTGGCAGCGCATCTGCGCGCCGCCGGAGGTGGCATGGCTGCAGCGCCTGCCCGAAGCCGACCGCCGCCGCGTGGCCAGCCTGATCTTCAGCGCCAAGGAAGCCTTCTACAAGTGCCAGTACGCGGTGACGCGGCAGCTGCTGGAGTTCGCCGACATGACGGTGGACTTCACCGGCTGGGAGCTGGGCAGCGGCGGCTTCGCCGTGCGCCCGCTCGGGCTGTCGCGGCTGCAGCAGCAGCATGCGCCGCCATGGTTCGGCCGGTTCCGCTTTCACGAAGGCCTGATCGTCACCGCCGTCAGCCTGGCCGCCGGCTGAACCGCCCCGCGCTCAGCGCAGACGCCAGCCCCATTCGGTGGTGGGGTCGGGACGCTTTCCGGCGAGCCAGCGCATCCCGTTCCAGCTGTTCTTGGCGGCCAGCTTGGCCCAGTCGCCGAGGCGCGAGCTGCCCGGCGAAGACGGGCGCAGCCCCCAGCTGCGCAGGCGCCGGTTGAACTGGTGCAGCTTGGCCCGGCGATAGCCCGAGCGCAGGTCGTACGCCAGGCTCAGGGCGATGGAGACGTCGTCGCCGTTGAGCGCCCAGTGCGGCGCGGTCCAGGGGATGTGCACGCCCGCGCCCGGGCCGATGTCGTAGTGCGCAGCCTGGGCCCGGCGTTGCTCGGCGTAGCGGGCGCCGTTGAAATCGCCGCTGAAGAACTGCTCCAGCTCCTCGTCGGAGATGGCATGCGCGGCGCGGTCGAGCACGCTGAGCCGCTTGTGCCCGGCCAGCTGCAGCAGGAAGTTGCTGTCGGAGTCGATGTGGTACGGCGTGATGCGCCGCGGCGAGGCGATGATCACGGTGGCGCGGCCGAGCACCACGTCGCCGCGCAGGCGCGGCCCGCACAGTTCGACGAACTGCGCGAACAAGGCGCCGATCAGCGGGCCGTAGACGGGATCGTCCTCGAGGTGGCGCAGCATTACCAGCGAGTCGTTGCCGGCGATGCCGGCGATGGTCTGCGCCAGGGAGGGGGCGGCGCCCATGCCTTTCTCCCAGCGGTCCTGCGGCGCGACGCCGCCGTTCGACCAATAGGCGTAGTCGAGATTGTCGGGGCGGCGCTGCGCCAGCGCCAGCAGTCGCGGCAGCTGGAACAGCGGGTGCGCGGACAGCGCGTGGCCGAAGCGGAAGCTGCGCCGTTCGAAGCTGCCGGGAAAGACCCCGGCATGATCCTGCGGCAGCCAGCGCGACAGCGTGTCGTCCGGCGGCGGGGCGGCTTCGCCCTCGATGCCGGTGTCGACGACGGGTGCATCCATGCCGAGCATTTCCATCTGCGCGCCCCTGTTGGACGTTTTGCCCAGTCTAGGCCCGGCGCGCCGGCGCCGACGCCCGCTGCCGTACAGAAACCTGTCGTGAGGCGGCGACGCTTCACGCCGTGCCCTGCGTGCGCTCTCGGACAGAACTCGCGGCGCGCGGCGCGGATGATTCCGCCAGTTGCTCGAACCGCGGCGAGGATCGCCGCACTCCCACCACCCGCGGTGTTCAGGGAAGAACACAGGCATGGACGATTACTCGGACCGCACTACGGCTCTGCACCTGGCCGCCAGCGGCATCGTGGTCGATGTACCGCTGCCCGAGGCGGCGCCACTCGCCGCGGCCGGCGACCGCCGGCGCGCCGCGGCGCTCGCCTCGGCCCTGTTGCTCAAGCGCACGCTGGACGTGCTGCTGAGCGCAGCGCTGCTGCTGCTGCTGGCGCCGTTGTTCCTGCTGATCGCGCTGGTGCTGCTGCGCGGCGGCGGACCGGTGCTGTTCGTGCAGCCGCGCATCGGCCGCGACGGCAAGGCCTTCCCCTGCTACAAGTTCCGCACCATGGTGCCGCACGCCGAGCAGGTGCTGCAGGATCTGATGCAGCGTTCCGAGGCGCTGCGCGAGGAATGGTCGCGCTCGCAGAAGCTGCGCTGCGACCCGCGCATCACCCGCGCCGGAGAGCTGTTGCGCCGCACCAGCCTCGACGAGCTGCCGCAGCTGTGGAACGTGCTGCGCGGCGACATGAGCCTGATCGGGCCGCGTCCGGTGCTGCCCGAGCAGCTGGCCTGGTACGGCGCGCAGGCGGCCTGCTACGCCTCGATGCGTCCCGGCATCACCGGCCTGTGGCAGGTCACCGCCCGCGGCGACGGCGATTTCGGCCGCCGCATCGAACTGGACTGCGAGTACGTGCGCCGCTTCAGCCTGGCGCTCGACCTGTCGATCCTGCTGCGCACCGTCGGCGTGGTGCTGAGCGGCCGCGGCGCGTATTGAAGCGATGAAGCGCGCATGGTCGTGGTTGCTTGCCGCCGGCCTGGCGCTGGGCGCCGGCGCCGCCTCCGCCGGCACCGGCTGGAAGGACTGGGACTACTTCGCCGGCCGCTTCGTGCAGCAGGACGGTCGCGTCGTCGACCTGACGTTCGACCAGAAGAGCACCTCCGAAGGGCAATCCTACGGCCTGTTCTTCGCCCTGGTGGCCAACCAGCGCCAGCGCTTCGACAGCATCCTGGCCTGGACCTCGGACAACCTCGCCGGCGGGCGCCTCGGCGAACGCCTGCCGGCCTGGCTGTGGGGCAAGCGTGACGACGGTTCCTGGGGCGTGAAAGACGACAACGCCGCTTCCGACGGCGACCTGTGGCTGGCCTACACCCTGCTCGAAGCCGGGCGCCTGTGGCAGGTGCCCGCCTACGCCGAGCGCGGCCGCGCGCTGCTGCGCCAGGTGCGCCAGCACGAGGTGGTCGACAGCGCCGCCGGCCCCTTGCTGCTGCCCGGGCCCGAGGGTTTCGCCCTGGACGGCGGACGCTACCGCGTCGATCCCAGCTATGTGCCCGGCTTCATGTTCCGCTATTTCGCCACGGTCGATCCGGACGGCCCCTGGCGGAACATCTGGGACGGCATGGTCAAGCAGCTGCTGAGCCGGCCGCTGGCCGCCGGCGTCGCGCCCGACCTGTACGTGGTCGACGGGCGCGGCGAGGCGCAGACCGACGTGCAGACCGGCGGCGTCGGCAGCTACGACGCGATCCGCGTCTACCTGTGGGCGGGAATGTCGGGCGCCGAGAGCGCGCCGCTGCTCAAGCCCCTGTCGCATTTCGCCGAGCTGACGCGGCAGCGCGGAGCGCCGCCGGAAAAGGTGGATTCGGTCAGCGGGCGGGCGCAGGGCCCGTCCCCGGGGTGGTCGCCGATCGGCTTTTCCGGCGCCCTGCTGCCCTACCTCAGCGCCATCGGCGACCAGGCCGGGCTCGAGCAGCAGCGCGGCAAGGTGGAGCGCGCGCAACTGCTGGCGCGGCTGGGCACGGCCACCAACTATTACGACCAGGCGCTGATCCTGTTCGGCAAGGGCTGGCTCGACGGGCAGTACAGCTTCGACCGCGACGGCCGCCTCAGCCCGAACTGGGGCGGCTGACCGGGGGGCTGAGCCGCCGCGGGCTTGTCCCCGCGGCGCAGTCAGGCAGCCTTGGCCGTGATGGTCTCGCGCCGGGCCGGAGGCAGGGCGGGGAGGCGCAGCGCGATCTCGTGACGGCGCAGCAGGGTGAACACGCGCGGGCAGCGCACCAGGTAGCGCTGCGCCAGCCGCGTCGGGCTCTGCAGCAGGCGGAACAGCCACTCCAGGCAGAGCCGGCGCATCCAGGCCGGCGCCCGCCGCTCGCGGCCGGTGAGAAAATCGATCGAGGCGCCGACGCACAGCGCCAGCCCGCGCGCGCGGCCGCGCTGGGCCAGGCGCTGCGCCAGCATTTCCTGGCGCGGCGAGCCGACGGCCAGCAGGCAGTAGCGGAACGGGCTGTGCGCTTCGACGAAGCGCAGGCAGGCCTCCACCGCCTCGGGGTCGGCGGCGAAGCCCATCGGCGGATTGTGGTGCGCCAGGCGCTTGAGGCCGTAGCGCCGGCGCAGGGCCTCGGCCTGCTCCGCGCTGCCGCCGATCAGCACCAGCCCGTCGTCGGGGCGGATCACCCGCTCGAACAGGCTCTCCACCAGCTCGCTGCCCGGGCACACCGGGATGCGCTGGCCGCGGCCCAGGTCCAGCAGCTTGGCCACCACGCGGCTGTCGAGCAGGGTGTAGGCGGCGGCGGCGTAGCAGCGGCGGAACTGCTCGTCCTCGGCCAGCCGGATCAGGTGGTCCGCGTTGGGCGTGACGACGAAGCCGTAGCGGCGCTGGCCGAACTCGGCGGCGACGCGGGTGAAGGCGTCGACGTCATAGCCGTCGACGCAGCAAAGCGTGGGTAAGGAGCTTTCGCTCCTGGCGATACTGCCCATGTCCGCCCTCCTTGGCTGACGAAAGCGCAGGCGGCGCGCCGCGCCGCACCTGCGCTTTCAAGCCTAGGGAAGGGGTGGGACCGGGTCTGTCCGAATACGGACGCTGGAAGCGTCGGGATCTGACGACAGCGGGCTCAGGGCAGGCGCAGGCGCAGCTCCACGCCTGCCAGGGCCTGGTTGTACTCGTCGATGAGCAGGGTCGAGCTGCGGTCGAAATAGCTGCCGTAGAGGCGCCAGCTGGCCCAGTCGAGCATGGCGTAGGTCAGCTCCAGCGTCACCGCCTGGTAGTGGTCGCGCCGGTCCGAATCCACCGCGGCGACCGGGCCCAGCGCGCGGTACTCGCTGTAGATCCACTGGTAGCCGGCGGCGACGCCGATTTTCCCGGTCGGGTGCCAGTCGAAGCCGGCCTCGGTGCCGCTGTCGATCACCGCATTGGCGCCGGCGACGTAGCTGTTGACGCGGCGGAAGGCGCGCAGGTGCACGTTGGTCTTGACGCTGATGTGCTCGGTCAGCTGCAGCGAGCCGCTCAGGCCGTTGACGTTCTCGCCGCCTGTGCCGCGGTCCTTGAAGCGGGTGTAGCCGACATCGCTGTCCACCGTGGTGATGCCGCTCAGCGCATAGCTCATGGTCAGGCCGGCCGTCAGCTGGGTATAGGCCGGCGCGTCCGGCACGCCGCTGAAGCGGCCGTCGGTGTAGCCGGCCTCGACGCCGGCGGTCAGGTGGGACACGCCCAGGTACTTGAGCGCGGCGGTGCCGCCGCTTTCGCGCAGCTGGAAGTCGGGGAAGCCGGGCAGGGGCGAGTCCAGCTTGTGCCAGGTCGCGGCGGTCTCCACCCGCCACTCCGGGTCGAGGTTGACGTTGACCCCGGCGTTGGCGTTGTGGTCCAGCTCCATGTCGCGCTCGGTGGTGCCGGTGCGCGTGGCGAAGGACGCCATGCGCCGCTCCTGCCGGGCGCCGAGCGTGCCGTCCCAGGCGGTGCCGGCCTTCCAGTCGAACTGGCCGGACGCCAGGTACTCGTTGTGGTCGAGCTGGCTGAAGCGGTCGTACAGCAGGCGCCGTCCCTCCGCGGTGACGCCGAGCCGGTCGCGGCCCCGGTCCCAGGCGTAGGCGGCGTCGAGCCCGGCGACGCTGCGCCAGTCGGTGTCGTCGCGCGCCGCGTCGCCGGTGAGGAGGATCGCCTGGTCGCGGTTGGGCAGGCTGAAGACGTTGGAGTCGAATTCGTACTGCGAGGCCGCGTACGGATGGAATTCGGCCTGGGCCATGGCCAGGCCCGGCCAGACGGCCAGCAGCGGGGTGACGGCCATGCCGAGACGGGGGCGCAGGTTCTTGTTCAAGCTTGTTCTCCCGAGACGCCGGCTGCGGCCGGCGGCGGCGATCGAAGACCGGGGCGCGTACCGCGAAGCTAGGCGTCGTTGGCGCTGCGCAGTCCCAGATCCGGCTTCGCTTCCAGCGGCAGCGGGCCCGGCACGGGCACCGGCACCGCCGCCGGCGTCTGCAGCGGGCGCGCGCTCTGCAGCCAGATGCGCCGCACCGGCGTGGGCGCGGCGGCCGGGCGCACCAGGCGCTGCGCTTCCCGGCGCAGCACGCTGTAGCACTCGCAGGCGTGCCGTTCCAGGCGCGTGCGGTCCAGCAGCTCGATCTTGCCGCGGCGGTAGCGGATCATCCCCTCCCGCTGCAGCCGGCCGGCGGCGTCGGTGATGCCGGCGCGGCGCACGCCCAGGGTGTTGGCGATCGACTCCTGGGTGACGCTGAGCTCGCCGCTGCCGAGCCGGTCGGCGGCCGTCAGCAGCCAGCGGCACAGCTGCTGCTCCACCGTGTGATGGCGGTTGCACAGGGCGGTCTGCGATGACTGCGTCAGCAGCGACTGCAGGTATTGCAGCAGCACCTCGCGCACCGCCGCCGAGCGGTTGAAGCAGTCCTTCAGCAGCGACATGCGGATGCGGTAGGCGAAGCCGGAGCATTGCGCCACCGCCTCGCTGTTTTCACTGCCGCCGCCGATGAACATGCCGAAGCCGACCATGCCTTCGCGGCCGATCACCGCCACTTCGGCGCTGCCGCCGTTGAGCGAGCTGCACATCATCGACACGATGCAGGTCAGCGGAAACCAGACGTGGACCGGGGCGAGGCCGGCGCCGGCCAGGGTCTGCCCGGCGCGCAGCGTCACCAACTCCAGCGACATCTCGAGCTGCCGCTGCTCGGATTCGGGCAGCGCGGCAAGCAGGTGGTTCTCGGTGATGCTGAATTCCGGTGCGCAGGAAGCTGCGGCCGGCGCGATGCTGGATAGTCTCATCGGATTGATCCTCGGCGGTTAGTAGGCGGTGTCGCCACGGCGGGAAGCCCGCAACGCGGGCAGTTCGCGCCGCCGTCCGAAGATCGGTGCGCCGTTCCATGGCATCTGTTGAAAAAATTCCCTGGGCTGGACGTCCATTGGTGCATTCCCTTGCCGATTCGATCGGCCAGCAAGCATTGTCCTGTGTCCCACATGCTTGCCAACTTTGTGCCAGCCGTACCGGGTGTCAGTTCCGGACCAAAAATGATTCTTTGCCAATCATCCGCTTAGATCATTTTTTTACAGTGCCGGCGGCCGCGCATGAGAAAAGTGGCCGCGGCTTGATGCAATATTTGCCGGCAATTGACAGCAGGGTCATGGCGATTTGCACCGTCGCCAAGGGACGACACAACGACTAAAGGAATAGTCATGACGGCGCGCGCGGCACGCAGGGATTTGCGGGTTTTGTGGGTCGACGACGATCACGACCTGACCGCCACGGCTTCGACCTACCTGGGGGAGATCGGCTACCGCGTCGAGCACGCGCAGGATCTGGCCACCGCCCGGCAGCTGATCGCGGCGGAACGCTACGACGTCGCCATCGTCGATCTGAACCTGCCCGACGGCAGCGGCTTCTCGCTGCTGCAGGATGCCCCGCAGGATCGGGTGGGGCAGTTCGTCGTGCTCACCGGCCACGGCAGCGTGAAGAGCGCGGTGGAAGCCCTGCGCTACCAGGTCTTCGACTTCCTGATGAAGCCGATCGAACTCGCCGAGCTGTGCAACGTGCTGGCCCGGGCCGGCAACGGCGCCCTGCGCCGGCGTCCGTCCGCCGCCGCGCGCGGGCGCGACGAGGCGCAGCCGCGGGTCGAGGAAATGCTGGTCGGCGCTTCGCCGGCGATCCGCCAGGCGCAGGCCCTGCTCGAGCGCGCCGCGGCCGGCGACATCACGGTGTTCCTGCAGGGCGACAGCGGCACCGGCAAGGAAGTCGCGGCGCACTGCCTGCACCGCCTGTCGGCGCGCAAGCACGGCCCCTTCGTCGCCTTCAACTGCGGCGCGGTGTCGCCGTACCTGGTGGCGAGCGAGCTGTTCGGCCACGAGAAGGGCAGCTTCACCGGCGCGCAGAGCACCCGCCGCGGCATTTTCGAGCGCGCCGAGGGCGGCACCCTGTTCCTCGACGAGATCACCGAGATGCCGCTGGACCTGCAGGCCTCGCTGCTGCGGGTGCTGGAAACCGGCAGCATCACGCGCGTCGGCGGCGACCGCGAAGTGCCGGTGGACGTGCGCATCATCGCCGCCACCAACCGCGATCCCATGCGCATGGTCGAGCAGGGCCGCTTCCGCCTCGACCTGTACTACCGCCTGCAGGTGTTCCCGGTGGTGCTGCCGCCGCTGCGCGAGCGCCGCGAGGACATCCCGGTGCTGGCCCAGTTCTTCCTGTCGCGCTTCAACGCCGGCGCCGGCAGCGGGCGGCCGCGCAGCTTTTCCGCCGCGGCGATGGCACAGCTGGTGTTCCACGACTGGCCCGGCAACGTGCGCGAGCTGCGCAACATCGTCGACCGCAGCTGCCTGCTCAGCCAGGGCACTATCGAGCCCGAGCACCTGATGCTGCAGGCCGCCGCGGCCCCGCCGGCACCCGCCGCGCCGCCGGCCGCCGCCGCGCCGGCCCGGCAGCCGGCGGCGGCGGAAGGCGCCGTGGCGCTGCCGGAGACCTCGCTGCTGCGCGACGCCGAGCAGCAGCTGATCCTGCGCACCCTGCGGGACTGCAAGGGCAACAAGACCCGCGCCGCCGCCCGCCTCGGCATCAGCGTGCGCACCCTTTACAACAAGCTGCGGCAGCAGGCGGCGGCGACGCCGCCGGCCGATTGAGCATGGGCCTGGAACCGGCCGAGCCCGGCGCGCTGCCCTGGTTCTGGCAGCAGGCGCCCCTGCCGCAGCCGCAATTCTGGCTGCAGCGCCCCCTCGACCTGCAGTGCCTGGCCACGGCGGCGCCGCTGCCGGCGGGCGAAGCGGTGCTGGCGGCCCTGCGCGGCGCGCCCGAGGGCAGGAGCCTGGTGCTGCGCGACGCGGAGGAACGGCTGTGGGTCCTGCGCCCCTGCGCCGCAGTCGACGGCGGGCGCCTGTGGCAGGCGCAGGAGGTTGCGCAAGCCCGGGTCCTGCTGTTCGATCGCCTGCGCGGCGCCCTCGGCCGGCGCCTGGCCGGGCCGGTGCGGCACGAGCTGACCGGCCCGCTGCAGACCCTGTCGTTCAGCGCGGAAATCGCGCAGCGCATGGCCGGCAACCCGGGCGACCCGCGCTTCGCCGCCAATCTCGAGACCATCGGCCAGTGCGTGCGCGAACTGCACCAGCGCCAGTCGGCGGCGGTCTCCCTGTGGCTGGCGCCGCAGCCCGGGGTGGCCCCTCCGGTGGCCCTGCGCGAAGTGCTGTCGGAAGCCGAGGCCATGGTGCGCGCGCATCTGGGCGCGCCGCTGCGCGCCACCGGCCTGTCCCTGCTGGAGGGCGTGCTGCTGCCCGGGCCGGGCCACAAGCTGCGCCTGGGCTGGCTGGCCCTGCTGTGGATGGCCGGCCGGCGGGCCAGCCGAACCGGCGGCGAAAACGGTGGTCTGAAGCTCAGCGTCGCCCGCGGGCAGGGGCTGGTCCTGGAACTGGACGGCCCGGCCGGGGCGGAGGCGCTGGGGCCTGAGTTCGCCGCGCAGGGAGATGCCGCCGCGCTGGCCACGGCCGCCGTCGTACTGGAGGAGGCGGGACTGGAACTGCTGCCGCAGGATGGCCGGGGGATCCGGCTGCAGGTGCATGCGCTCCGGCAGGAGGAGTGCACGAAGCCCGGGGGTGGCGTGACGCCGCGGTTGGGCCTGGGTTAGCGGGATTCAGAAGGCAGTCCGGCGGTCCCGCAACGGGGCCCGCCGAAAGGAAAATGCGGGGGCACAGGGAAATGTCATCACGGCAGGTCAACTCCCGTCCCAAAGCCGGCGCTCGCGGCCGGCCGGCGCCGTGCGCCTTCCCGCCTCGTCGTTCGATCATCCCATGGCGCCGCGCAGCGGCGTGGCGCCGTCGTTATCCGGCAGGCCACGCTGCGCCTGCGGCAAATGGAGTTGCCCGATGAAAGTCCTTGAACGATCCATGGTCTCGGCTTCGGCCGAGGAACTCACGGTGATGCTCGCGGCGCTGACGGCCTTGCGCCGGGGCGATCCCAAGGCGCGCATGCCGCGGCACTGGACCGGCCTGGCCGGCCACGTCGCCGAGGAATTCAACGAGGTGGTCGAGTGCAACGTGCGCATGGCCGAGGAGCTGGCGCGCCTGTCGCGGGTGGTGGGCAAGGAAGGCAAGCTGCAGCAGCGCGCCTTCATCGGCGACGCCCGCGGCTTCTGGGGCGAGTCGGTGGAGAGCATCAACTCGCTGATCGACGACCTGGTCCACCCCACCAGCGAGGTGGCGCGCGTGATCGGCGCCGTGGCCCAGGGCGACCTCTCCAAGAGCATGGCGCTGGAGATCGAGAGCCGGCCGCTGCAGGGCGAATTCCTGCGCACCGCCAAGACCATCAACAAGATGGTGGAGCAGCTCGGCAACTTCTCGGCCGAGGTGACGCGCGTGGCGCGTGAGGTGGGCACCGAGGGCAAGCTGGGCGGCCAGGCCAAGGTGAAGGGCGTGTCGGGCACCTGGAAGGACCTGACCGAGTCGGTCAACTCGATGGCCGGCAACCTCACCGACCAGGTGCGCAACATCGCCGACGTGACCACCGCGGTGGCCAACGGCGACCTGTCGAAGAAGATCGAGGTGGACGTCAAGGGCGAGTTCCTCACCCTGAAGAAGACCATCAACACCATGGTGGACCAGCTTTCCTCCTTCGCCGCGGAAGTGACGCGCGTGGCGCGCGAGGTGGGCACCGAGGGCCGCCTGGGCGGCCAGGCCAAGGTGGAGGGCGTGTCGGG
>Ga0070741_10000624_pt1 | contig 122331 bp, 118 predicted proteins | sample Coa_R1_4_FD_66440 | JGI IMG/M metagenome (GOLD analysis project Ga0070741, IMG submission 66440) | Surface soil microbial communities from Centralia Pennsylvania, which are recovering from an underground coalmine fire - Coalmine... | ecosystem: Environmental > Terrestrial > Soil >... | reverse complement strand
GAGGGCGTGCAGAGGGGCCGGGAGGGCGCGATGACGTGGGAGCGCCGCGTGGACCGGCGCGAGTCGCCGGAGGCGCTCCTGCCGCCGAGCGGGCCCGCGCCGGAGCTGCGCGCCCTCACCGTGACCGTGCGCTGGGGCACCGGGCGCTCGCTCGAGACCGCGAGCCTGCGGCTCGCGCCGCCCGCGCTCGCTCCGGGCCGGGCGTCCGAGATCGGCCGGTCGCCGCGGGCGGCCCGCTCCGCGGACGCGGGAGCCCCGCCGGCGGACGCGCGCGGGGGAGCGACGCGATGACGGCCGGGCGCCCGCGCGGCTTCACCCTGATCGAGCTGGTCATCGCGCTGAGCCTCGTGGCCGCGCTCCTGGCCGTCACCCTGGGCGGGCTCCGGGTGGGCATCGCGGCGTGGCGCCGGGGCGACGCGCGCGCCGAGCAGCTGCAGCGCATCCGGAGTCTCGACGAGGTGCTGACCCGCGCGGTGGGCGGCGTCCACCCCTACCGGCGCGAGATCGAGGGCGGCAGCCCGGGCGCGCCCGCGTTCGAGGGCGAGGCCGACCGCCTCGCCTTCGTGACCACGCGGCCGCCGGTGCCGCTCGGCGCCGACATCGCGTTCACCGCGGTGGCCCTGGTCCAGGACGCGAGCGGCCTCACCATCCGGGAAGGCGCGCTGCCGAGCCGGGAGCCGCTCGCGCGTCTGGTTCCCGTGCTGGTGGACGGAAGCGGGACCACCCTGCGGTTCCGGTACCTGCGCGGCCGGGACCGGAGCTGGGTGGAGCGGTGGGACCCGGCCGCCGAGGAGGGTCTGCCCGCCGCGGTGGAGATCCGCATCGCCGAGCAGCCGCCGCTGGTGGTGCCGATCCGGGTGGTGAGCTCGTGAGCGCCCGCGACGAGCGCGGCTTCGCCCTGCTGAGCGTCATGCTCGTGGTGGCGCTGCTCACGGTGGTGGTGCTCGAGCTGACGGTGGCGATGCGCCTGGAAGCGGCGGCGGGCCGGTCGTTCCGGGACGGGCTGGTCGCGGCGCACCTCGCGGAAGCCGGGGTCCAGCAGGCGCTGCGCGAGATCGCGAGCCAGGCCCCGGTGCAGGGAGTGGATCGCGACGGCCGCCTCGTGTTCTACCGCGTGGTGCCCGGCTCCACGCTGCCCGAGCGCCTGCCCGCCCTGCCCCGGCGCCACGTGGCGCTCGCGGGCGGAGAGTTCAGCTACACGCTGAGCGACGAGGAGGGCCGGCTCGACCTCAACACCGCCTCCCCGGTGCGCCTCGCCCGGCTGCTGCAGGCGCTGGACGTGGACCGGCCGGCGCGCGACGTGATCGTCGACTCGGTCGCCGACTGGAAGGACGCCGACGAGCTGGCCCGGCTCAACGGCGCCGAGGACGACTACTACCTCGAGCGGCCGGTGCCGTATCGCGCGCGCAATGCCCGCCTGCACGACGTCGCGGAGCTGCTGCAGATCCGGGGCGTCACCCGCGACCTGTACGCGGGACGGCAGGGCCGGCCCGGGCTGGCCTCGCTGGTCACCGTCCATGGACGGGAAGGGGTGAACCTCAACACCGCGCCCGCGCCGGTGCTGTCGGCCTTCGGGTTCTCCGACCCCGAGATCGCCGACATCGTGCAGACGCGGGTGCGTACGCCCTACACGGTGGTGCCCGGCCGCTTCACCGGACGGGGCGTGCAGGTCGGAAGCACCACGTTCCGCATCGAGGCCGAGGGCTGGGTCGGCGGCGCGCGGAAGGCGCGCATCCACGCGGTGGTCGAGCGGCGCGGGGCCGCGCCGGACCGCGCGGCCGGCTGCGACCTGGAGGCGCTGGGCCTCGCGGTGCTCGCGTGGCGCACGGAGGAGGATTGATGGCTCGTGCCAGTGTCGGTCTCACGTTCGACGACGACCAGGTGGTGGTCACCGCGGTCCACGGACCGCGCAAGGTGCAGCAGTTCCGCTTGAAGTCCGACGAGACGCTCGGCCCGCGGCTCGCCACCGAGCTCACCGCGCGCGGCCTCGGCCGCCCGCGCGTGCGGGTCGGGCTCGATCGCGGGATGGCGGTGGTCAAGACCCTGGAGCTGCCGCAGACCGCCAGCGGCAACCTCCGGCCGATGGTGGCGTTCGAGCTCGAGCGCCACCTGCCGTTCCAGACGCAGGACGTCCGGTTCGACTGCGTGCCGCTGTCCCCGCAGGCCAAGGCGATCCGCCGCGTGCTGGTGATGGCCGCCGACGGCCCGGCGGTGGACGGCGCCCTGCGGCCGCTCGACACGCTCGGGCGCCCGCCCCGGGCGGTGACCGCGGCGGTGCACGATCTCCCGGCGCTCCTGTCCAAGCGGGACATCGTGGGCCGGGCGGTGTGGGTCCACCGGCACGGCCGTCACACCGACCTGCTCTGCCTGAGCCACGGCGTGGTGCGCCTCAGCCGGCGGATCCCCACCGTGCCCGACGTCGACCTGTTCGAGGAGATCGCCCGCACCGTCCCCATGGCCTCGTGGCGCGCGTGCGACGCGATCTGGGTCTCGGGGGACGACGCCGAGAGCGTGCGGGTGGCGCTGCGGCGGGAGTGCAAGGACACGCCGGTGAGCGCGCCGCCCTTCGGCCGCACCGGCGCGCGCCTGATCGACAAGCTGCCGCCGCGCCGCCGGGGCGCGGGCCTGCTGGCCCTCGCGGTGGCGCTGGGCACCCCGCGCCCGACGCTCAACCTCGTCCCGCCGGGCAGGCGGCCGCGCCCGATCTCGGGCCTGCAGCGGCTGGCCGGCTGGCTCGGCGCCGCCGCGGCGGCGCTGGGGCTCGGGCTGCTGCTGGCCCACGCCCACGGCCAGGAGGCCTATCTCGCCCGTCTGTCCGACGAGATCCGCCGTCTCGATCCGGAGGTGAAGGTCGTGGAGCGGCTCGGCGCCGAGATCGCCGAGCAGAAGCGCCTGCTGGCGGTGCTGGCCGGCGCGGGGTCCGGCGGGGTGGAGCCGCTCCCCGTGCTCGCCGAGCTCACCGACCTGATCCCCACCGACGCGTGGCTGCAGTCGATCAGCATGGATCACCAGGGCCTCGAGCTGACCGGCCAGGCGGCCGCGGCCAGTCAGCTCATCCCGGTGCTGGAGAATTCCCCGTCGCTCGAACAAGTGGAGTTCACCGCTCCGGTCACCAAGGTCCACGATCGCGAGCAGTTCCGGATCCGCGCCGGCTGGGAGGACCACGGTCCGTCGCGCGCCGGTCCACCCGGCGGGGGGGAGGCACGGCCATGAGCATGCTGAGCCGACGGGAGCGCATCCTGATCGGGATCGGCGCGGGAGCGCTGCTGGCCCTGGGCGGGTACTTCTACGTGGTGGAGCCGATCACGGCCCGCCAGCGCCTGGTGGCGGAGCTGATTCCGATCCGCGAGGCGACGCTCGAACGGCGGCGCCTCATGGTGACGCAGCGCGACGAGCTGACCGCGGATCGCGACGCGTGGGTGCAGCGGATGGAGTCCCTCTCCGCCGGGTTCCTCACCGGGCCCACCGCGCCGCTGGCCGCCTCGGAGCTGCAGAAGCTGGTGAAGGAGCAGGCGGCGTCGGCCCAGGTGGAGGTGCGCAGCGAGCGCGTGCTCACGCCCGTGGACCTCAGCGGCATCCTGGAGGTCCCGATCGAGCTGACGGTGGCCTCGACGCTCGGCCGGGCGGTGGCGCTGCTGAGCCGGCTCGAGCAGGCGCCGCGTCTGCTGCGCGTGAAGGACCTGAAGATCCGGACGGCGGCTCCGGGCCAGCCCCGGGAGCTGCTCACCACGCTGGTCGTCGCGGGCTATCTGCGCTCCGCCACGACCGGGAAGCCGGCCGAGCGGCCGGCGGGGAGCCGGTCATGAGTCTCGGACGCTGGACGTGGCTGCTGCTGAGCATCATCCTGGCCTGCCTGGCCCTCGCGGCCGGGGTGGGCCTCGCCCGCGAGCTGGTGGTCACCCGCCCGCTGCCGCGGCTGGGCGAGCCGGTGGAGCCTCCCGCGCGCTCCGCGCCGGGGCCCGACGCTCCGGTGCCGCGCCGCGATGCGGGCGCGGGCTACGGGGTGATCACCGCGCGCAATCTCTTCTCCATCACGCGGGGTGAGACGATGACCTCGACCGTCGCGGTCGGCGGCGCCATCACGCTGCACGGAGTCATGGTCGACGGCGAGCGGAGCCGCGCCTACCTGGACGATCCCGCGGCCAACCGGGTCGTCGGCTACGGGATCGGCGATCAGGTCGCGGGGGGCCGCCTCGACCGGATCCTGGAGGACCGCGTGGTCATCCAGGGGCCGCAGGGACCGACCGAGATCCTCCTGCACGATCCGTCGAAGGCGGTTGCCGAGAATGTGCCGCCGTTCGTGGCTGCGCCCGCGCCGCGCGGCGGAGCGGCACCCTCCGCGGCCACCGCCGCGGCGCCCGCGCCGACTCCGGATCCCGCTGCCCAGCGCCCGCCCGACGGCGGCGCCGCCGCGGCGCCGGCGGTCGCGAATCCGGGCGCGCCCGAGCCCGCGACCGCGGGGGCCGGGGCCGCGCCGGGACGGCTTCCGCAATGAGCGCCGCCGGGCGGAGCACCATCGCGGTCGCGCTGCTGTCGTGCCTCGGTCTGTCCGCGTGCGCGACGTCGGCGCCGCCCGCCCCGCCCGCCCGGGAGCCGGGTCAGACGCGGGTCGACGTCCGCACCGAGGACGGGCCGGTCCCGCCGACGCCCGCTCCGGAGGCGCCCCCGCCGCCGGCGCCCGCGCCGCCGCAGCGCGCCGAGACGCCGCCGCCGCCGGCACCCGAGCCGCCCCCGGCGCCGCCCCGGCCCGCCCGGCCGGCCGCGAAGAGCCGGCAGATCGTGCTGAACTTCGACAACGCGGACATCGAGGTGGTGCTGCAGGCGACCGCCGACATCGCCAAGTTCAACTACGTGCTGGCGCCCAACGTGCGCGGGCGCAAGGTCACGCTGCAGACGGTCGGCAAGATCGGCGTCGACGAGGTGTTCCCGCTGCTGCTCACGATCCTCGACGTCAACGGCCTCGCCGCGGTGAAGACCGGCAACGTCTACCGCATCATCCCGCGCGAGGCCGCCCCGCAGGCGCCGGTGCGCACGGTGGTCGGACGCGAGCCGGCGAACGGTCCCGCGGGGGGCGAGCTGCTGACCCAGATCGTGCCGCTGCAGCACCTCGACGCCACCGAGGCGGTCGGCCTCCTGCGGCCGCTGGTGTCGCAGGAGAGCGCGCTCGCGGTGCACCCCAACACCAACCTGCTCATCATCACCGACACCGCCACCAACGTCCGGCGGCTCCTCGACATCCTGAAGAGCGTGGACGTGGTGAGCGCGTCCGAGGAGCCGCAGATCATCCCGCTCAAGAACGCGGACGCGCAAGAGCTGGCCCCGGTGCTCCAGCAGCTCTTCGCCACCGGCCGTCTGCGCGGCGGCCTGCCGGGCGGGATCGCGCCGCCGCCTCCGCCGCCCACCGGCGGCCCGCCCCGGCCGCCCGCCGCGCTGGAGGCGGGAGAGCGCGGACCGACGATCGTGGCCGACCGGCGCTCGAACTCGCTGCTCGTCAACGCGCGCAAGTCCGAGCTCGAGACCATCCGGCGGATGGTGGAGAAGCTCGACGTGAACGTGCACGGGGGCCAGCGCGTGTTCGTGTACTTCGCGGAGAACAGCAAGGCGCGCGACCTGGTCGCGACGCTGGACCGGATCTACGGGCGCGGGGACTCGGGGCTGCGGACCGAGCGCGTCTCGACCACCGAGGGCCCGGGCTTTCCGGGCATGATCCAGGGTCCGCGGGGGCCGGTGCCGCCGCCCCCGCTCGGGGCGCCGCCCCGGGCGCCCGGCCTCGGCATCGAGGGCGTGCCGCCGGGCGCCGAGATCCGCATGGTGGCCGACGAGGTGACCAACGCGGTGGTGGTCACCACGTTCCCGCGGCTCTGGAAGGAGATCGAGGAGACCATCCGCAAGCTCGACAAGATGCCGCGTCAGGTGCTGATCGAGGTGCTGGCCGCGGAGGTCACCCTGACCGACGACACCAAGCTCGGCATGGAGTGGGCCATCCGCAGCGGCAAGTTCGACATCACCTCGTCGCCGTCCGGGCTCCTGCCGTCGCGGCCGCCGCGCAGCCTGATCCCGCTCGGGGGCGCGGTGCCGGCCGGGCTCAACATCTTCACCTTCGCGGCGGACAAGTTCCTCGCCGCGCTCAACGCGCTCGCGAGCGAGAACAAGGTGAACGTGCTCTCGAGCCCGTCGATCATGACCACCGAGAACAAGAAGGCGATCATCAACGTGTCCACCTCGGTGCCGATCGTCACCTCCCAGCAGGTGCCGGTGGCGGTGGGGGGGATCACCGGCAACGCGATCACCCAGAGCGTGGAGTACAAGGACGCGGGCGTGATCCTCACCGTGACCCCGCGCATCGGGGAGCAGGGGACGGTGGCCCTCGACGTGCGCCAGGAGGTCAACGAGGTCGGCGCGCCGGAGCCGCCCCCGATCAACTCCCCGCGCTTCACCAAGCGCGAGGCCGAGACCTCGGTGGTGCTGGTGAGCAACCAGACCCTCGTGCTGGGCGGGCTCATCCAGAACCGGCGGACGTTCATCCGCACCGGCATTCCCGGCCTCAGCAAGATCCCGATCCTGGGCTACCTCTTCGGCGCGCGCGAGGAGAAGATCGAGAAGACCGAGCTGGTGCTGATGATCACCCCCCGGGTGGTGGGGACCGCGGTGGACGCGGCCCGCGTCACCGACGAGATGCGGCGCGTGACGCCCGATCTCGAGAAGTCCCTGCGTCAGGCGCCGCGAGGGCCGGTCATCCCGCCCACCCCGCCGCCGCCTCCTCCGCCGCCGCGGGCGCCCAACCAGGGCGGGCAATAGCGAGCGCGCGCTGAGGCGTCAGCGCGGGTTGAAGCGCCAGCGCCGGAAGCGCCACCCGCTGTCGGGGGCGGTGCGGCCCTCCGCGATGAGCGCCGCGCCCTCGCGGGCGAAGTCGAAGATGCGGAGGACCCCCCGATGGCGGGCGTCGTCCACGACCACGTCGGTCTCGGTGACGAAGACCTCGTCCAGGAGGCCGGCCCCGCGCAGGGCGCGCAGCACGGTCTGGCCGCCCTCGCAGTCGAGGTAGCGCACCCCGCGCTCCGCGAAGAGCCACTCGTGCGCGCGCCGGAGCGCCGCGGGATCCTCCAGGCGGTCGGCGTAGACCTCGGTGCCGAGGGCCGCGAAGCCGCCCGCGTCGAGCTCGGCGGCGCCGGTGTCGGTGGTGAGCACGATCGTCTCCACGTCCGGCGTGTTGAAGACGGGGAGGCGCGCGTCCAGGCCGCCGCGGAGGGAATACACCACGTGGCGCGGCTGCAGGGGCAGGCCGTGCCGGCGCCGGAAGCGGTAGAGGGCGGGCACGGGCGCCTCGCCCGGCTCCTGCGGGGTCTGGACGAGCGTGGGCTGCTCGCGGAGCGTCCGGGCGCCGATGGCGACGTCGCCGAAGCAGCGCAGGTGGCGCATGTGGCGGCGGTCCGCGATGCGCTCGGCGCGGCGGTGGTCGGCGCCGAGGATCGCGGTCACCGGATCGTCGTCGGGCCGCGAGCGCGCCCACGCCACCACCCCGTTCGCGGACGCCACCATCACCCCGAAGATCCACGGGCGGTCCGGCCACGGAGGGGGGAAGCCGATCGGCTCGGGCCAGTCGGGATCAGGTCCGGTGCGGCCGAAGGGGAAGCGGTCCTCGCGCTGCAGATGCCAGCGGATCCGGGTGCTCACGGACCCGCTAGTCCAGCCAGTCCTCTTCCTTGAGCTTGCGGGGCAGGTAGGTCTTGGTGAGGTACCGGAAGTCCTTGTTGGCGAGCGCGTCGAGCTCGTACTTGAGCCCGCTCGCGAGCATGCGCTTGATCTCCTCCTGCCACGGCTTCTTCTCGAACCAGCGGTACTTCACCAGCTCCTTGGCCCGCGCGATGTCCTTGTCGTTGAGCTTGATGCCGACGTTGCGGGGCAGGCCGTAGCGGTCGGGATCCGCGCTGGAGAGGCCGATGAACTTGGCCTTGGGGATGGCCATGCGCTCGCTCTCGAAGGCGAGGTTGATCGAGCCCTGCTTCACCACCGAGTAGATGTAGTAGCCCCAGGGATCGTTGTCGACCAGCACGTAGACCGGGATCTTGTACTCCTCGTGCAGGCGCCGGGCGAGGCGCCGGACCCCGCGGGGGGGCTGGCCGTTCCCGGTCAGCAGCACGCAGTTGTAGCGGCGCCAGAACTTGTCCTCGGAGAGCCGGTTCCACTGCGTGCCCTTCTCGACCAGCAGCACGAAGTCCGCGGTGCAGCGCCGGATCGCGATGTACTCCGGCTCCACGATCGAGGGCACCGAGTAGCCGCCCTTGCCGAGCCGCGCGCAGTCGACGCGGTCGCCGTCGTCGTCCAGCACGAGCGGGCCCACCACGCTGCCCGCGTTCTCGGCCCGCACGTGGAGCTCCTCGCGCAAGGCGGCGAGCGTGACCTCGAGGTCCTCGATGAGCGGGTCCGACTCGTTCTGGGTGTCGAAGGTGTTCTCGTGCGAGCCCTTCATGGTGTGCTTGGTGCGGTAGTAGATCTCGCGGAGGGACGTGGTCAGGTTCGACCGCTGCAGCTCGGAGAGCGCGTCCGCCACCAGCACCGTCTGCATGAACTTCTTGGCCATGCCCACGTTGAAGAACGTGCGGGCCTGCTTGCGCTTGCCCAGCTCGATGATGCCGCGCTTGGCGTTGAAGGAGACGTTGGCGAGGCTGCGGATCGGGATCGCGAGAGTGGGATCCTTGCTCTTCTCCGCGGCGGTGATCACCGCGTCCGCGACGCTGACCAGCTTCCGCTCGACCGGGTTCACCTTCGCCGCCTTCGCCTTGGCCATGGCTCGATCCTACCGCCCCCGTCCACGCGCCCCCGCGGAGGGCCGCTTCCCGGTCGTCCCCTTGGCGCCGCGCGCGGGCGTGCCGGGAGCCGCCACCGCCAGGGTGGCGTGGGGCCCCTTGCCGTTGCCGCGGGCGCGCTTCAACGCCTCCCGGGCGCTGCTCGGGCCGCTCCGGCCCCGGCGCCGGGCCGGCGCCTCGGCCTCGGCGGCGGGCGCCTCGTCCGCTCCGGCGTCGGGGGCGCGCGCTCCGCCCCGGGCCTCCTCGGGCAGGGCCGGGGCCTCGCCCTCGGTGCCTTCGGCGGTGACGATGATCGAGTGCGGGAGGCCCTCGGGCCCGGTGTTCTTGCCCAGGATCTCGTCGGTGCGGGTGCCGCCGGTGCGCTTGAGCGCGATGCGCTGCAGCTGCTGCTTCAGCTTCTCCTTGGGGAACCGCCCGCCCTTGAGCCGGGCGCACGCCTCCGCGACCTCCTCGATGTAGAGATCGAAGATGTTGCGCCGCCGGAACTCGCTCTTGGCCCGCTCGCGCCGCCGCAGGAACAGGCCGAGCCGCCGCCCGCACTCCTGGAGCGCGAGCTTGATCTCCTTGCGGATCTCGTCGTAGTCGGCGATGGCTTCCTTCGACTCGCTCGTGAACGGCACCCAGACCGAGGCCATGTGCACGAAGACCACCATGGGCCCCGCGGGCAGGGCGCCGCGCGACTGGGCGATGCCGTAGTTCTTCCACGCGGTCTCGACCACCGCCTTGAAGGTGGCGCACGCCGACTGCTGGTAGAGCAGGGGCACCCGGTTCGCGTAGCGGATCACCCGGGCCAGCTCCGCGTCGTCGTCCGCCGCCTCGCCCTCCGCGAGCGGAACCGCGGGAGCGTCCGCGGGGGCCGCCGCCTGGTCGGGGTGCCGGCCGTAGGCGAGGCCGGCCTCGATGACGAAGGGGTTCCCGCGATAGACCGAGGGCGGGCGCGTCACCGCGGTGTAGAACTCGCCCTTGATCTGCTTGTAGAGGCCGTGGAGGATCGCCTTCTCGCCGATGGGCGACAGGCAGTTCGACGGCGGGGCCATGATCCGGGTGGCCTGGATCGCCTTGTAGAGGGCCTCCGCGTCGGCGCCGTGGATGTTGCGCGGCTTGGCGTTCGGCGAGAGCTTGGCGGTCTTGCAGATCTCGGCCGCCACCGGCGGCGACACCCGGCTGAAGTCCCCGGCCAGGAAGCCGGCGAGGGAGTGGCCGCGGGTGTCGTGCAGCATGCGGAGCAGCACCCCGAACTCGATGCCGTAGGGATGCGGCTTGATCTCGCGCGGCTGCGGCGGCAGCTCGTGGATGGTGCGCGGGTACTCCCGCGTCTCGCCCTCCGGGGTGTGGTACACGAGCCGCACGTGCGGGTTGGCGATGGCCACCTGCTCGAGGAACTCGTCCACCGAGGCGCGCCCCTTCTGGTAGCGGCCCTCGATCTCGAGCGTCACCTGGGTGCCGCGCGGGTGCTCCCAGTCGATCTTCTTGCTCTCGAAGATGCGCGGCTCGTTCTTCTTGGTGTCGATCTGCACCTCGAAGTAGTGCGCGGCCGCGCGGGCCCCGGTGCGCGAGATGATCTGCACCGGCTTGCCGGTGGTGAGCTGGGCGTACATGCCCGCCGCCGAGATGCCGATGCCCTGCTGTCCCCGGCTCATGCGCAGGCGGTGGAACTTCGAGCCGTAGAGCAGCTTGGCGAAGATGGGCGGGATCTGATGCCGCACGATGCCGGGGCCGTTGTCGGCCACCGTGACCCGGAAACGCGTGGCCTGGCCGGCCGGCGGCGGGGTCTCGCCGTCGCCGGCCGCGACCGCGAGCGTCACCACCACCTCCGGCAGGATGCCCGCCTCCTCGGCGGCGTCCAGCGCGTTGTCGACCGCCTCCTTCACGCACGTCAAGAGCGCCTTGCGCGGGTTGTCGAAGCCGAGCAGGTGCCGGTTCTTGGTGAAGAACTCGGAGACGGAGATCTCCCGCTGGCGCGCGCCCATCTCGACGGCGGACGGGGCGGCCTTGGGCTCGGGGGCGGGGACCCTGGCCAGCGCGGTGGACATTCTCTTCCTTGATACCAGACGCGGGCCCGGCCGGCGGCGTTTTAAATCACCCATCGTGGTCGTCGGTCGCGCGGGCGCTTTGCCCCGCCCGGCGCGGGGGATGATCACGACATCCCGCCGCGGGGCTGGTCGCCGCCGCGCTGCTGCTCGGCGCGGCCGCCTGCGCACCCACCACCGTGCGCTCGATCGGCACCTCCGACCGCGACCCGCTGCCCCGCCCGGACATGGTGCTGGTCGACGACTTCGCGGTCTCACCGGAGCGGGTGAGCCTCAACCGCGGGCTGTTCGCGCGCCTCGGCCGCGAGGCGTCGAGCGCGAGCGTCACCGAGGACGAGCTGCGGGTCGGTCGCGAGGTCGCGGCGCGACCGGCGTGGCCTCGAGCCGGGCGGTGAGCGGCGGCGCGCACGCGTTGACCCAGCATCGCAGCGAGGTGGAAGCGGACGCGCGCCGCGTCGCCGACGAGCGGGGCGAGCAGCTCGGGAAGATGTTCGTTCGCCACGGCTGGATCACGGAGAAGGAGGCGCGCTGACCCTCTCGCTCGGCGGCCACGGGATCTTCATGCTGTCCAGCCGGCGCAGCCGGTCCTGGCCGAGCGTGCGATCCCACGTGTCGGCCAGGGCCTCCGCGGTCCACGCGCCCGGGGTGCTCACGGTGCGGAGCGGCGCGGGGTGCGACATCACGGTGACCTCGCCGCCGCGGACGCCGATGATCTGGCCTGTGATGTGCGCGGCGCGGTCGCTCGCCAGGAACGTCACCACCGGCGCGATCGCCTCCGGCGGGGTGGCGGTGGCGGCACCGCGGCGCTCGCCGGGCAGCCGCTGGGTCATGCGGGTGTCCGCGGTGGGGGAGATCGCGTTGCAGCGGACCCCGTACTTCGCCATCGCGAGCGCGGTCGAGCGGGTCAGGCCCACGATGCCTTCCTTGGCCGCCGAGTAGTTCGGCTGGCCGGGGCTGCCCTCGAGGCCGGCGGCGGAGGTGAAGGTGACGATGCTGCCCGCGCGCCTCTCGCGCATGTGGCGGGTGGCCGGCTGCATGACCGTGAAGTGCCCCTTGAGGTGCACCGCGATCACCGCGTCCCACTCCTCCTCGGTCATGTTGAAGATCATGCGCTCGCGCAGGATGCCCGCGCAGCAGACCAGGATGTGGAGGTCGCCCCACTGCCTGAGCGCCAGGTCGACCACCGCGCGCCCGCCCGCCATGGTGGCCACGCTCTCCGGGGCCGCCACCGCCTGGCCGCCCGCCCGGCGGATCTCCGCCACCACCTGGTTCGCGGGCTCGCTGGACGGATCGCGGCCGTCGACGCTGACCCCGTAGTCGTTCACCACCACCTTCGCGCCCGCCGCGGCCAGCCCGATGGACACCGCGCGCCCGATCCCGGTCCCGCCGCCCGTCACCACCGCGACCTTGCCGTCCAGCAGTCCCATTTGCGTCTCCCCTCGCGCTGCCGTATCGTCGGCGCGTTCGCGTCGACCGGGGGCCATCCTGGACAAGGCCGGCCGGCGAGTCAAGGACGCGGGCACCCAGCCCCTACAGGAGACGATCGATGGCCAAGACGCGCGGCACCGGGCTGCTCATGCTGTGGACGGACGTGGACCCGGAGCACGAGGCGGAGTTCAATCGTTGGTACGACGAGGAGCATCTCGACCGGTTGCTGAAGGTGCCGGGCTTCCTCTCGGCGGCGCGCTACGAGGCGATCCGCGGCGGCCCCAGGTACCTCGCGATGTACGAGCTGGAGGAGGCGAGCGTGCTGCGGACCGCCGCGTTCCTCGACGAGGTGCGCTTCCGACCGTCGGCCCGGCGGCAGCAGGCCTCGGGCGGGCACGTCGGCCGCAACTACCTGCTGAACGGCTACCGGCAGATCTTTCCCGCGCGGACCAACCCCATCGAGCTCACGATGGGGCCGTCGCCGTACCTCCAGATGGGCCGCATGGACATCCCGGCCCACATGGAGGAGGAGTGGAACGACTGGTACAACTGGGTCTACGTGCCCGGCTACCTCACGGTGCCGGGGGTGATCCGGGCCCGGCGCTTCGTGGCGGTGGAGGGCCAGCCCAAGTACCTCACGGTCTACGAGTTCGATCGGCCCGACGTGCCGGACAGCGAGGCGTGGAACCGGGCGCGCGAGGCCAACCCGTGGACCCGCCGGGTGCGCCACCACATGCGGCTCGACGCGGGCTCGCCCGCGGTCTTCAAGCGGATCACGCCTCCGCTCCCGGGCGTGCGATGATCAAGCGGATCTCGCTGCTGGCCCGGAAGGAGGGCATGACCCGGGAGCAGTTCACGCGCCACTGGCTCGAGGTCCACGCCCCGCTCGCCCGGTCGGTGCCCGGGCTCGAGCGCTACGTGCAGTCGCACATCCTGGAGGAGTTCGAGCGCGCCGACATCCCGACCGTGCCCGGGCAGATCGACGGCATCGCCGAGCTGTGGTTCGAGGACCGGACCAGCATGGAGCGGGCCCTCGCCTCGCCCGAGATGGCCGCGCTCCACGCGGACGGGAGGCTCTTCATCGGGGCGAACCGGACGTTCGTGGTGGAAGAGAAGACGATCATCGGCTGAACACGTCGTGAGCGGAGAGCCGATCGCCCTCGGCGTCAAGATCGCCTACACGCTCTTCCTCGCGGTCCTGGTGCCGGCGTACTGGGCGTACTACGGCCCGCGCAACTTCCTCTGGTTCTCCGACATCGCCCTGCTGGGGGGCGGCGTCGCCCTGTGGCTCGAGAGCCCGCTGCTGGCCAGCATGATGATGCTGGCGGTGCTGCTGCCCGAATGCGCCTGGAACCTGGACTTCTTCGGCCACCTCCTCACCGGCCGCCGCATGTTCGGGATGAGCGCCTACATGTTCGACCGCGGGCACCCGCGCTTCATCCGCGCGCTGTCGGTCTTCCACGTGCCGTTGCCGGTGGTGCTGGTGTGGCTCGTCCACCGTCTGGGCTACGACCGCCGGGCCTGGCTCGCCCAGAGCCTGCTCGCGCTCGTGGTCCTGCCCGTGAGCTACTGGCTCACCGACCCCGCCGAGAACGTGAACTGGGTGCACGGCCTGGGCGCGCCGCAGCGCCGGCTGCCGCCGTGGCTCTACCTGGCCCTGCTGATCGTGGCGTTCTCGCTCGTGCTCTACCTGCCCCCGCACCTCGCCTTCGTCTACTTGCCCTTGATGGTGACGTCCTCGTAGGGCGCGGAGTAGGCGTGGCCGGCGATGAGGCCGAGCCCGGACTCCTGCACCCGCGGGCCCACCCCGTTCAGGAACGCGAGCTCCCAGATCGGCGCGTAGATCACCCGCTCGGTCACCATCTGCTGGATGCGGCGCAGCGTCGCCTCGCGGCGCTTGGCATCGGTGTCCGAGGCCTGCTCCTGCATGAGCCCGTCGATGTCGGGGTAGCCGCCGTAGGAATAGGCGCCGCCGCTGGCCACGAACTGCTCGAGCCGCGTGGCCGCGTTGCCGAAGGCGCCGCTCGCGCCCTGGATGAGGTTGCGATACTTCTTGTCCGCGTAGCCGCTGAAGAACGCGGCGCGCTCGAGCGGCCGGACCTTGGCCCGGATGCCGACCGTCTGCAGCGAGTTGACCACCGCCTCGCCCAGGTTCGCGTAGGAGGTGTCGCAGTAGTACTCGCCCGCGTCGAAGCCGTTCGGATAGCCGGCCTCGGCCAGCAGCTTGGCCGCCCGCTTGGGATCGTAGACGGGCGCCGGCGGCTGCCAGAAGTACTCGAAAGAGGTGGGGATGATGCTGTTCGAGAGGCGCGAGTACCCGAGCGTGAGGGCCTGGTTGATCGACGGGCGGTCGATGGCGAGGCTCGCGGCCTGGCGCACCCGCACGTCGTGCCACGGGGACTTGGCATCCCACTGGTCGGGGAAGTAGAGCCAGAACGGGGCCTGGATCACCGCCGGCTTCAGGGCGAGGCCGGGCGTCTTCCGGAGCTCCTCGGCGAGCTCGCCGCGGATCGAGTAGGCGATGTCCACCTCGCCGCGCTTCAGCGCGGCCAGCCGGGTGGCCTCGTCGGGGACGACCCGCAGGACCAGCCGCTTCACGCTGGGGGGCTTGCGCCAGTACTGCTCGAAGGCCTCCAGCACCAGCTCCACCCCGGGGGTGAACGAGACGAACTTGTAGGGGCCCGCGCCCACCGGGGCCTTCTTGAAGCCCTCGTCGCCGACCTTCTCCACGTACTTGCGCGGCACGATCCAGCCCGCGCCGGTGGCGTTGGTGTAGAAGGTGAGGAAGTCGGGCCACGGCCGCTTGAGGCGGATGCGGACCCGGCTCGCATCCGGCGTCTCCACCGCGGCCACCCGCTCCTTCAGGAGCTTGCTCGACGCGCCGCGGTAGCGCTCCAGGGAGAACTTGACGTCGTCGGCGGTGACCGGGTCGCCGTTGTGGAAGAGCGCGCCCTTGCGCAGCACGAAGTCGTAGACGAGGCCGTCCTTCGACACCGACCAGGACTCGGCCAGCGCGTTGGCGCGCGGCTGGCCCGGCATGGGCTTCACCAGCGCGTCGTGCAGGGCGTAGAGCACCATGTACGGCGTGATCATGCCCGGGGTCTCCGCCGGGTCGAACCACGTGGGGGCGAGCGAGATGTGCACCGCCCACGTGAGCTGACCGTCGGGCCCCGCCGCCGGGACGGCGCCGGGCGCGAGCAGGAGGCAGGACAGGACGGCGAGCACCAGCGGCGCGGTCGGAGCGAAGGGACGTCGGGCCATTGGGGGCCTCCTTCGGGATCGGAAAGGATCCGGGACCGGAACGGTGGCCCGATTATCCAGACCGAGGACGTCCTGTCAACCGGGGGACGCGCGGGGGAGGATCCGCCCGGCCCGCTAGGTCCGCGCGGCGCCGTTGGCGCCCGCCGACGATCCCGACGGGGAAAAGGTCCGGTGGTAGAGCGCGGCGAGCTGCCCCCGGCCCCGCAGCATCAGCTTCTGGAAGACGTGGGTGAGGTGCGCCTTCACCGTCGCCTCGCTGATGTCGAGGCGCCGGGCCACCTCCTGGTTGCTGAGCCCGCTCGCGATGAGCTGGGCGATGTCCTGCTCGCGCCGGCTCAGGCGACTGCGGAGCGAGGTGTCGACCGGGACCGTTCCGGCCGAGCGCGCGGCCAGCTCCTCCACCACGAGGGTCAGCACCCGGTGGCTCGCCCACACCTGGCCCTGGTGCACGAGGCGGATGGCCTTGACCAGCGCCTCCACGCTCGTGCTCCTGGGAAGGATCCCGCGGGCGCCGCACTTGAGCGCCTGCACCGCCCACGCCTCGTCCGCGTCGGCCCCGGCCAGGATCACCCAGGGGCGCGCGTTGTGCTGGCGGAGACCCGCGCAGGCGGTCAGCGCGCCCACGATCTGGGCGTCGACCAGCAGGACGTGCGGCGCGCCGGTCCGCACCAGCTCGCGCGCGGGCAGCGCGCTCGCCTCGCCCACGAGCGAGACCGCCGGATACCCGGTCAGGAGGCTGCGCAGCCCCGAACGGAACAGGGCGCTGTCGCTGACGAGGGCGACGCGGATCGCCTCCGACGGCCCGTCGGCAGGGGACGGGCCCGCGGACTTCGCGAGCGAGCGCACCGGATCGCGGCGAACCAGGGCGTGACCTCCGGGAATCGAGCGTGTGTGTCGTGGACGTTCGATGACCGGCGCGACGTTGTCAAGCGCCAAGTGCTCGTCGTCGCCGCTGACGGGCGACACCGGGAAACAGGCGCCGCGTCATTTTCCCAGATCGCGCAACAAATGCGGCGAGCCCCGCCAGGGGTGCGCGCGTTCCCTCGCGCCTTCGGTTCCCGCTGTGGGCACTCGCGTCGCGGGAAGATTTCTCCGCCCGCGGGTCGTACAACGGAAGTCGTAGCGGCCGCGGGACGAGGTCGCATCGCGAGGACCTTCGTCTAATTGACGGCCTCCGGATCCGGCGTGAGCATTCCGCCGTGAATCGCGGTGCTCCCGGAGGATCCCTCATGCGCGGACATGTGTTCGTGACGGCCCTGTTGGCGATGACCCTCGCCGCGTGCGGCAGCACGCGCTCGATGAACACCGCGGAGGACGGCGGCGCGCTGCTGCGGGACGGCACCGCGGTGCCCGCCGCCTCCAGCGCGCGCGGGGAGCGCGGCGCCGATCCGTCTCGACCTCGCGAGATCGGGACCGGCGGCGCGGCCGCCCTGAACCTCCGCCTGCTCGAGCAGGCCTCGCGACCGGGGGACACCATCGACCTGCCGGTGGGGACGGGCGACCTGCTCGAGATCTCGGTCTTCGAGGTGGAGGAGCTCTCCAAGATCCGGGTGCGGGTGCCCGTCCGCGGCGTGATCTCGCTGCCGCTGGTCGGCCACATCGAGGCGGCCGGTCGCACCACCGCCGAGCTGGAAGACGAGATCCGGACCCGCCTGCAGAGCAAGTTCATGTACGAGCCGCAGGTGTCGGTGTTCCTGCAGGAGCACAACAGCCAGCGGATCTCGGTGATCGGGGCGGTCCGCAAGGGCGGGGTGTTCAGCCTCACCCGCCCCCTGCGCCTGGCGGACGCCCTCGCCCTCGCGGAGGGCCTGACCGACGAGGCCGACCGGCAGGTGTACGTGATCCGCCGCGCGCCCGCCAGCGCGGTCGCCGCCGCCGCTCGGAGCGCCGCGAACGGCGCGGGCGCGGGCACGCGCCCGCCCGCCGTGGCCGCCACGCCGCCGCCGGGCCGTGACGGCACCGTCGAGGTGATGGCGCCGATCGACCTGGCCGAGCTGGCCGACGGGCGCGAGGACGTGAACATCGAGCTCCGCGCCGGCGACGTGGTGAACGTGCCGCGGGCCGGCTCGGTGTACGTGGGCGGCTCGGTGGAGAAGCCGGGCTCGTTCCTGCTCCGGGGCCGGACCACCGCCCAGCAGGCCATCTTCGCGGCGGGCGGCGTCAAGGACGTGGCGGACTGGAGCGACGTGCGCCTCTACCGCAAGAACGCGGCCGGGAAGGTGGAGGTCACCGTCTACGACCTGAACGACTTCGAGAAGGGCGCGCCCGCGCCCGAGCTGCAGCGCAACGACGTCCTGGTGGTCGGCAAGCACGCCGGGAAGGCATTCGTCTACGGATTCCTCGACTTCTTCAAGGGCGCCCTCGGGGTGGCGAAGGGCATATGAGCGATACATTCACGCGCGCGCTGACGAACGGACGGGACCTCCCGGCGCTGATGCCGCCGCTGCGGCTGGAGGCGGAGTACCGCCCGGGGGAGGAAGCGCACTTCTGGGACTACTGGCGGGTGATCGTGCGCCACCGGCGGGCGGGCGCGCTCGTGTTCATGGGCGCGGTGCTCACCGCGTTCGTGTGGAGCGTGACCGCGCGGCCGGTGTACACCGCGACCGCCATGCTCCGCATCGATCGCGAAGAGCCCCGCGTCCTGAAATTCGACCAGGGCGTCCGGGACGACGGAGGGGAAGCGGCGCAGACCCAGCTGCAGACCTATCACCGGCTCCTGCAGAGTCACAGCCTCACGAACCGGGTGATCGGGCTGCTCGACCTCGAGCACAATCCGGAGTTCCAGAGCGTCGCCGGCAAGCCCGCGCTGCTGACCGAGGCGTTCCTCGACCGTCTCCAGGTCGAGCCGGTCCGCAACACGCGGCTGGTGAAGATCTCCTTCCGGAGCCGCAACCCCGAGCTCGCGGCCCGGGCCGCCAACGCGCTGGCCGAGCAGGCCATCGCCCAGCAGATGGACGAGAAGAAGGCGGCGGGGCGCTACGCCACCGGCTTCCTGGCCAGCCAGGTCGCGGAAGCCCGCCAGGCGCTGCAGCAGAGCGAGGCGGCGCTGACCCAGTTCCTCGCCGAGCACGACATCCTGTTCGTGGGCGCGGACCGACACAGCGACCGCGTCGGGGAGCGCCAGGCCCTCGTCACCCAGGAGCTGGCCACCCTGTCCGACTCGCTCCTCAAGGCCAAGGCCGACCGGGTGGCCAAGGAGAGCCTGCTCGCGCAGGCGACCCAGGCCAACGTGGACACGCTGCCCGCCGTCCTGCAGAACACGCTGATCGGACACCTGAAGGAGGAGGCCACCAAGCTCGAGGCGCGCTACCGGGAGCTGAGCCAGTCGTTCAAGCCCGAGTATCCGCGCATGCAGCGGCTGGCCGAGAGCATCGCGGAGGTGCGCAAGCAGCTCCGGGCCGAGGTCCAGCGGTTCGTGGACTCGGTGCGCGGGGAGTACAAGGCCGCGCTCCAGAACGAGCAGGAGATCCAGAAGCTGGTGGACGAGCAGCGGAGCCTCGCGCGGAAGCTCGACGGCCAGATGGCCCGCTACAACCTCCTGCGTCGTGAGGTCGACACCAACCGGGATCTCTACACCGCGCTGTCGACCCGTCTGAAGGAGACCTCGGTCTCCGCGTCGCTGCTGCTCTCCAACCTCGTGGTGGTGGACCGCGCCGAGGTGCCGGTCCGGCGCTCCAGCCCGCGCACCGGGCTCAACCTGCTGGTCGGCTGCCTGCTGGGCCTGGTCGGCGGGGTGGTGGTGGCGTTCCTGTTCGAGTACCTGGACACCAGCATCCGCGACCCGCGCGAGGTCGAGACCATGCTGCGGGTGCCGACCCTGGGCCTGGTGCCGAGCCGCGGGGCGCTGCCGGCTCGTCTGAACGAGGTGCCGGCCGCCGCGAGCGCGAGCGCCGCCGCCGCGGGCGGGGTCCCCGGCAGCTTCGCCCTCATCTCGCACCAGGCCACCAGCTCCATCCTCGCGGAAGCGTTCCGCAACCTCCGGACCAGCGTGGTGTACGCCACCCCGGACCGGCCGCCCAAGACCATGCTGGTGACGTCGCTCCAGCAGCAGGACGGCAAGACCTCGGTCTCCACCAACTGCGCCATCACGCTGGCCCAGCTGGGGCTGGGTGAGGTGCTGCTCGTGGACGCGGACATGCGTCATCCCGACCTGCACGGGATCCTCGGGGTCGCGCAGGCGCCGGGGCTCTCCGACCTGCTGGTGGGCGGCGTGGGCGTGACCGAGGCGGTGCGGCCCACGCGGATCCCCGGGCTGTCGGTGATCCCGGCCGGCCCGGTGCCCACCAATCCCGCCGAGCTGCTGTTCTCGCCGCGCTTCGGCCAGGCCATGGCGGTGCTGGGCGAGCGCTTCGCGCACATCGTGATCGACACCCCACCGATGCTGGGGGTGAGCGACAGCCTGGTGCTCGCCCCGCGGGTCGACGGCGTCATCCTCGTCCTCCGGCACGGCCACGCCGGGCGCGACGCCGCGCAGCGGGCGGTGCAGATGCTCGCGTCGGTCCGCGCGCGGGTGCTGGGCGTCGTGCTCAACCACGCGGACCTGCGGGCCACCAGCGGCGGCTACCCGTACTACCGCCAGGAACCTCCCAACGGGGCGTCGATGTGGGCGGACCTGGCTTCCCGGGCCCGGGCCGCGGCACGCGGGGCCGGGCAGGGCCGCGATCGCGATCTCGGCGTCCTTTGATACGACCGGTCACCACCCGTCGGGCCTCGGTGGTCCTCGCGGACGCACTGATGGCGGCCGCCGCGAGCTATCTGGCCTTCTGGCTCCGCTTCGACGGGGCGATCCCGGCCCAGTACTGGACGCTGTGGCTGCAGACCGTCCCGCTCCTGGTCCTCATCCGCGTGGCGGCCTTCATGAGCTTTCACGTCTACGACTCGCTCTGGCAGTACGTCGGCCTCCGCGATCTGCGGGCCCTCGCGGCCAGCGCGGCCGCCAGCAGCGTGGTCTTCTGCCTGGCGATCCGCGGCGTGCTCGACCTGCGCGCCTATCCGCGCAGCGTGTTCGTGATGGACCTGGTGCTGGTGGTCGTCCTCATGGCGACGGCGCGGGTGAGCTGGCGGCTGGGGCGCGAGTACCTCGCGAACGACCGCTCCAAGCGGGTGCTGATCTACGGGGCGGGCGACGCGGGCGAGATCCTGGCGCGCGAGATCCTCACCGGGGGCGACCACGGCTACCGTCCGGTGGCGTTCGTGGACGACGATCCCGCGAAGGTCGGGCAACGGATCCACGGGATCCCGGTGCTCGGCACCGCGGCCGATCTGCCGCGCATCATGCGGGAGACCAATCCGAGCGAGGTGCTGGTCGCCATCGCCCGCGCCACGCCCCCGATGCTCCGGCAGGTGGTGAAGGCGCTCGAGTCGCACAAGCTGCCCATCAAGGCGGTGCCCTCCCTGCACGACCTGCTCGACGGGCGCGCCCGGCTGCACGAGGTGCGGGACCTGCAGGTCGCCGACCTGCTCGGCCGGGCGCCGGTGGGGCTCGACGTGACGCCGGCCCGGGAGTTCATCGCGGGCAAGCGGGTGATGGTCACCGGGGCGGGCGGCACCATCGGCTCCGAGCTCTGCCGGCAGATCGCCGCGCTCGGGCCGAAGAGCCTCGTGCTGTTCGAGCGCTACGAGAACGCCCTGTGGGCGGTGGAGCGCTCGGTGGCCGGGCTGCCGGGACCCGGCCGGGTGTACTCGGTGATCGGCGACGTCACCGACCGGCGGCGGGTGGACGAGGTGCTGGGCGACCATCGTCCGGACCTGATCCTCCACGCGGCCGCCCACAAGCACGTGCCGCTCATGGAGCTCAACCCCTGCGAGGCGATCAAGAACAACGTGCGCGGCACGCGCATCGTGGGCGAGGCCGCGGTCCGCCACGGCGTGGAGCGCTTCGTGCTGATCTCGAGCGACAAGGCGGTGCACCCCTCGAGCGTCATGGGGGCCACCAAGCGGGTGGCGGAGCTGCTGGTGATGGCGCTGGCCGAGCGGGGCGAGACCCGCTTCTCGGCGGTGCGCTTCGGCAACGTGATGGGCAGCAACGGCAGCGTGATCCCGGTCTTCCTCGAGCAGATCAAGGCGGGCGGGCCGGTGACGGTCACCCATCCCGACATGCGCCGCTACTTCATGCTGATCCCGGAAGCGGTGCAGCTGGTGCTGCAGGCCGCCGCCCTCGGCGAGAACGGGGCCCTCTACGTGCTCGACATGGGCGAGGAGATCGGGATGGTGGAGATGGCCCGGAACGTGATCCGCCTGGCCGGCTTCATCCCGGAGCGCGAGATCCCCATCGTCTACACCGGCATCCGGCCCGGCGAGAAGCTCTCCGAGCAGCTGGTGGCCGACGACGAGACCATCGAGCCCTGCCGGCTGGACGGCGTCCGGCGCGTGCGCGCCGCGCGCCCGATGCCGGCCGAGACCCTCGCCCGCCAGGTGGCCGAGCTCGAGCAGTTTGCCGACATCGGCGCGGCCGGCGCGGTCATGCAGCAGCTCGGGGCCATGGTCTCGCTGTTCCGGCCGGTGCCGCCGGTGACGCCGATGACGCCGGGCGCGGCCAACGGCCACGCGGACGCCAACGGCCACGCCGACCGTGCCGTCGAGCGCGTGAAGCCCGCGGCGCTCGCGGGCGGGGCTCAGGGCGGTGCCTGATGGGCGCGACGCCGCGGCGGGGCTGGTGGCCGGGGTGGCCGAAGCGGGTCTTCGACCTGGTGGTGGCATCGATCGCGCTCGTGGTGCTGGCTCCGCTGCTGGCCGCGATCGCGGTCGCGGTGCGCCTGTTCCTCGGCCGTCCCGTGATCTTCGCGCAGCGGCGGCCGGGGTGGCACGGCCGTCCGTTCGTCATCTACAAGTTCCGCACCATGAGCACGGCGCGCGGCCGCGAAGGCGGCCTGCTGCCGGATCGGGAGCGGCTGACCCCCCTGGGCCGGCTCCTGCGCCGGACCAGCCTCGACGAGCTGCCGGAGCTGATCAACGTCATCCGGGGCGACATGAGCCTGGTGGGGCCGCGCCCGCTCCTGATGGAGTACCTGCCTCGTTACACGGCGGCGCAGGCGCGGCGCCACGAGGTGCGACCGGGCATCACCGGGTGGGCCCAGCTCAACGGCCGCAACCGCGTGCCGTGGGAGCGTCGCTTCGCCCTCGACGTCTGGTACGTCGACCACCAGTCGTTCCGCCTCGACCTGCGCATCCTGCTGCTGACCGCGTGGTCGACCCTCACCCAGGTCGGGGTCAGCCAGCCCGGGGAGGGACCCGAGGAGCACTTCTGGGGCCGCGAGCGGCCGGGTAGCGCGCCGCCTCCCGCGGCCGCCCGGGTCGTCACCGTGAGCTCGTCCGTGCGACCGCGCCTCGACGATACGGAGGTCCACCGATGGAGCTGATGCCGATCATCCGTCCGACGCTGCCCGAATTCAGCGAGTTCGAGGATCTCGTTCGCCCGAGCTGGGACGAGGGCGTGGTGACCACCGGGCGCCTCGTGCGCGCCTTCGAGGAGGAGGTGTGCCGGCAGACCGGCGTCGCCCACGCGGTGGCGATGTCCTCGTGCACCGCGGGCCTCATGCTGGCGGCGCGGGCGCTCGGGCTGCCGGAGGGGGCGGAGGTCATCGTCCCCTCGTTCACCTTCGCGGCCACCGCCCAGGCGCTCCTGTGGAACGGGCTGGTGCCCGTGTTCTGCGACTGCCGGCCGGACACCCTCACCGTCGATCCGGCCGACGTGGAGCGGAACCTGACCGAGCGGACGGGCGCGATCTGCGCGGCCTACGTGTACGGGCTGCCGCCCGACGTGGACGCGCTCGCCGCGCTGGGCGCCCGGCGCGGCGTGCCGGTGTACTTCGACTCGGCCCAGGGGCTGGGCGCCGAGTTCCAGGGCCGGCGGGCCGGCGGCTTCGGCGCGTGCGAGATCTTCTCGCTGAGCCCCACCAAGGTGGTCACCTCGATCGAGGGCGGGGTGGTCTGCACCGACGACGCCGCCCTCGCCGCCCAGCTGCGGTCGATGCGCGACTACGGCAAGGATCCGCGCAAGGGCGAGGACATGGTGCACCTGGGGCTCTCGGCCCGGATGAGCGAGCTGCACGCCGCGGTCGGGCTCCTGTCGCTGCGGCGCGTGGACGACCTGGTGAAGGCGCGACGCCATCTCATCGAGGTGTACCGGACACGGCTCGGGGCGCTGCCCGGCTGCCGGGTGCAGGCGATCCCCGCCGACCGCGCGAGCAGCGGCAACTACTTCGTGCTCCGCGTCACCGGACGGGCCCGCGCCACGCGGGACGCGGTGTACGCGGGGCTCGCCGAGCGCGGGATCCAGACCAAGCGCTACTTCTATCCGCCGGTTCACGAGCAGACCATCGTCCGGCGCATGCCGCACCGGGTGAGCGCGCGGATGGAGGCCACCACCACCGCGAGCCGCGAGGCCCTCGCGCTGCCGCTCTACTCGCACATGACGCCCGAGCAGGTCGATCGCGTGTGCCGGGAGGTGGAGCGCCTGCTGGCCTGAGTCGGCCGGCGCCTCGCGATGTCCACACGGGTCCTCTCCGCGGGCGCGAGCGAGTCCCTCACGACCCGCTTCGCCATCGGCGCCTTCTGGGCGCTGACCGGCGCGGTGGTCTCGCGCGGCCTGACCCTGGCCTCCTCGGTGGTGGCGGGCCGGCTCCTCGGCACGACCGGCTTCGGCGAGATCGGCATGGTGCAGAGCACGCAGGGCCTGTTCGGCGTGGTGGCCGGCGCCGGCCTCGGGCTGGCCGCCACCCGGTTCGTGGCCGAGCTGCGCTCCACCGACCCCGCCAAGGCCGGCCGCTGCGTGAGACTGGCCACCGGCATCGCGCTGATCTCCGGCGCGGTCATGGCCCTGGTGCTGCTGGCCCTGTCGGATGCGATGGCCGCGACGGTGCTGAGCGCGCCGCAGCTCGGCCCGGAGCTCCGCCTCGCCACCGGGCTGGTCCTCTTCGGCACCCTCAACGGGGTGCAGACCGGCGCCCTGGTCGGCTTCGGCGACTTCCGCACCGTCGCGGTCCTGAACGCGCTCCGGGGGATCTGCCTCTGCGCGCTGCTGATCACCGGCATCCTGCTCGACGGGGTCCGGGGCGGGGTGGTGGGCCTGGTCCTCACCGAGGCGATCGCGGTGCTGGCCAATCACGTCGCGCTTCGCCGCGTGACGCCCGCGACGGGGGCGTGGCCGGACCGGCGCGCCGCGTGGACCGAGGCGCTGGTGATGGCCCGCTTCAGCGCGTTCAGCCTGGTGGGGAGCGTCTGCACGATGTCCGCGATGTGGTTCGCGAACCTGGTGCTGGCCGCGCAGCCGGGCGGCTACGCGTCGCTCGGCGTCTTCAGCGCGGCCGAGCGCTGGCGGCAGCTGCTGCTGTTCCTGCCCGCCTCGTTCTCGCCGGTCATCCTCAGCATGCTGAGCAACCTGCACGGGCGGAGCGAGCCCGACGCCTACCGGCGGCTCTTCGGCCTGAACCTGGCGGTGGCGGTGGGCGTGGTGGCGGTGCCCTCGCTGGCCGTGATCTGGTGGGCCGAGCCCGCGATGGGGCTCTTCGGCGACGCCTACGTGGGCGGCCGCACCACCCTGGCCATTCTCTCCGCCTCGTCGGTGGCGGTGGTGCTCAACAACGTCTGCGGCCAGGTCCTGGTGAGCCGCGGCGCGGTCCGGGGCCGCTTCCTGCTCGACGTCCTGCTCGCCGCGGTCCTGGCCGGAACGTCCTGGCTGCTGATCCCGACCTACCGGGAGGAGGGGATGGCCCTCGGCAGCGCCATCGCCTTCGCGGTGACCGCGGCCGCGGTGATCGCCACCACGATCGGCGTCCTGAGCCGATCCCGCCCGCCGCGATGAGCCCGCGCCCGCTCCGTCATCCCGGCTTCTGGCTGCTCGCGGCGAACGTCGCGGCCCTGATCGCGTTCGTCAATGGCCCCCGGGCGGAAGAGCACCCGATGGCGGCGCTGGGCATCCTCGCCTTCTCGTTCGTGCACCTGGCCTGTCCCGCCTGCCGCATCCGGGTGAGCAATCCCCTGTGCCCGGCCAACATCGTGCAGGGCTACTTCTGGATCCAGCTCGTGCTGGTGGCGGTGCTCGCCGCCTACTTCGGCTACAGCCAGGGCATCCTGCCCCATCTGCCGTCGAGCCGCGCGCTCGACCGGGCCATCCTGATCCACGTCGTGGCCTACGTGTCGTTCTGCCTGGCGTATCAGTGCAGTGCGCGCCGGGCCGCGTACCGCCCGGGACGCCGCGGGTCGATCCCGGGCACGTTGCTGCTGATCCCGCCCTTCGCGATCCTCGGCGTGGTGGGCTTCCTGCTGGCCCACGGCGGCATCGGCGGGTTCATCGAGTACGCGTCGTCGCCGGTCGAGGAGCGGCTGCGCATGGAGGAGGCGGCGACGCTGGCCGGGGCGGCCGGCACCTTCCTCAAGCACTTCCTGGGCTTCGCGGTGGTGCTGGCGTGGAGCTGGTGGCTCGGCCGGCGGCGGCGGCGCCCCGCCGCCATCCTGATGGTGACCGCGGCGACGGTGATCGCCCTGCTGGTGGTCAACTTCAACTACAACCGGGGCACCATGCTGGGACCGATCCTCGCCCTGGGCGCCGCGTTCTCGGTGCACGTGCGCCGCATCCCGTTCAAGGCGGTGATCGTGGCCGGGGTGCTGACCCTGTCGCTCTCCTTCGTGTTCGGCTGGTACCGCTCCACCGACCTCGAGCTGGGCGAGATCTCGTCCGCGGTGCTGGCGGACGCCTGGCACGGCGAGGACGCGGTCGCGTTCATCCAGATCTACGCGTCCGGGCCCCAGATGGCCGCGTACCTCATCGAGTCGGTGGAGGGGACGCTCTACTACGGCAAGACGCTGATCCCGTCGCTGATCTATCCAGTGCCGGTGCTGGGCAAGCCGTTCCGGGAGATGAGCGGCCCCGTGCTCTTCAACGAGCTCATCTACGGCAACACGGACACCCTCGACCAGATCATCCCGATGGACGGCGAGCTGTTCATCAACTTCCACCTGGTCGGGGTGGTCCTGGGCGGCGCGCTGCTGGGCTTCATCATGGCCTGGATGCAGGGCCGGTTCGTCTCCGCCCCGAACCCGGTGGAGAGCTACGCCTGGCTCCTGATCGCGCTCTGGACCGTGTTCCCGGGCAGCCTGTCGGTGGCGAGCCAGATCTACGTGTACTCGTTCTGGCCGATCTATGCCTACTTCGCGTTCAAGAAGCTCGGGGCCTGGAACCGGGCCCTGGTCGCCCCGGGACACGCGGCGGTCCTGCCGTACCGGTGAGGGACATGAACATCTGCCTGGTGGGCGGCATCTTCGACCGACCCGAGGTGGTCCGGTCCCGGCAGCGGGTGACGCCGGAGACGGTGCTGCTGGACGGCTTCCGCCGATCGGGGGTGCGGGTGCACGCGGTGGGTCACGCCGGCTTCCGGCCGTCGGACGACTACGACGTCGTGCACGTGCATCACTTCGGGCGGGCCGCCCTCGCGATGGCGGCCTCCGGTTCGCGCGCCCACACCGTGTTCACCGGGCACAACGGGATGATCGCCACCGGGCAGGAGCGCTCCCGGCTGCGGCGCTACACGTTCCAGTACGTGGTGGACCGGGCCGATGCCATCGTGGCCCTCTCGCGGGCGGAGGCCCGGTACTTCGCGGGAGTGACCCGGCCCGACAAGGTCCACGTCATCCCCAACGGGATCCCGGCCGACGTCTTCCGCACCGTTGGCGACCGCGCGAGGCGGGCCGACGAGGCCCGGTACGACCTCCTGTACGTGGGCCAGCTGATCGAGTGCAAGGGGGTCGGGGTCCTGCTCGAGGCGCTGCCGCGGCTCCGTCGCGCGCGCGACGTGCGGCTCCGCCTCGTCTACCACAACGCGGAGCAGGAGCCCGCGCTGCGGCAACAGGCCGCCGCGCTCGGGGTCGCCCCGCACGTGGAGTTCGTCGGCATCCGGGGAGCGCGGGAGCTGGCCGAGGAGTACCATCGAGCCGACGCGCTCGTCCTGCCGAGCTTCGCGGAGTGCCTGCCGAGCGTGGTGACCGAGGCCCTCCTCTGCGGGACCCCGGTGGTGGCGAGCGCGGTGGGCGGGATCCCCGAGCAGGTCGGCCCCTACGGCCTCACCGTGCCGCCCGGCGATGCCGGCGCGCTCGCCGCGGCCATCGAGCGGGTGCTCGCGGAGCGGCCGCGCTGGCAGGCGCGGGCGAAGGAGATGCGGGCCTACGCGGAGCACACGTTCGACCCGGACACGATGGTCGCCCAGCACCTGGCGCTCTATCGGACGCTGATCGAGCGGAGCCCGGCGCCCGCGCGCCGACGCGCGGCGTGGCTCGACCCCGCGATGCGCGTGGCGGTGGAGGTGTACTGGGGCCGGCGCCGGGCCCTCGCGTAGACCATGAACATCAGCCACGTGAGCGTCAGCACGCTGCCGGTCCTCCACCGCTTCGGCGGCGCCATCGAGCGCCGCATCGTGGAGATCGCGCGCGAGCAGGCGCGCCGCGGGCACCGGGTGACGGTGTACTCGATCGGCGAGGCGACCGAGACGCGAGAAGTCGACGGGGTGGTGTACCGCTTCCTCCACTGCCGGACGCGGCTGCCCTGGCGGCACCTGGAGTTCCAGCACCGGGTCGTGCGCGAGCTCGGCCGGCGCCCCGACGACGTGCTGCACTTCCACAGCCAGCCGGAGGGCGCGTGGATGAGCCAGGCGGTGGGCGCCCGCACGGTGCTCTCGTACGACTTCTTCGAGTTCCGCGGCGGCCGCGCCACCCCGCTCTATCACCTGTACAAGCGGGTGCTCCGCCGCTTCGACCTCCTGCTGCCGTGCTCGCGCTACTGCCTCGAGGCGTCGCAGAGCTTCTGGAGCTTCCCGGCCAGCAAGCTGCGCATCCTCTACAACGGGGTCAGCACCCGGCAGTTCCGGCCCGACCCGGAGTCGGCGGCCCGCGAGCGGCGGGCGCTGGGCCTCGAGGAGCGGGTGATGCTCTACGTGGGCCGGGTCTGCGAGCAGAAGGGCAGCGACGTCCTGCTGGAGGCGGCGCGGCGCCTCGGCGAGCGCCGCCGGGACGTGCGGCTGGTGGTGGCGGGTCCCATCGGGCAGTTCGGCCTGACCGACGATCCGGACGGCTGGGCGGAGCGCATCCGCGACGTGGGCGGCCTCTACCTGGGCGCGGTCGAGGAGAGCCGGCTCAACGCGATCTACAACCTCGCCGACGTGTTCGTGATGCCCACCCGCGTCAACGAGATGTTCGGCATGGCCGCGGTGGAGGCGCAGGCGTGCGGCAAGCCGGTGGTGGCCAGCGACTCGGGGGGCCTGAAGGAGGTGGTGCCTCCGTCCTGCGGGGCGCGCGTCCCGGTAGGCGACGCGGCCCGGATGGCGGAGGAGATCGAGCGGCTGCTGGACGACGGGGCGCGCTACGCGGCGAGCGCGGCCAGTGCCCGGGACAACGCGGCCACCTACGACTGGGCCCGGATCTGCGACACGTGCGACGAGCTGTACCGGGCCGCGAGCTGAGGCGGGGCGGAGACGCATGAGCGACGTGATGGTCACCATCGGGCTGCCGTTCCTGGACGCGCGGCGGACGCTCGCCGACGCGGTGCGCTCGGTGTTCGCGCAGACGCACACGGACTGGGAGCTCCTGCTGGTGGACGACGGCTCGACCGACGCCGGGAGCGATCTGGTGCGGTCCGTGCGCGATCCGCGGGTGCGCCTGCTCACCGACGGGGCGCGGCGCGGCCTCTGCGCCCGGCTGAACCAGATCGCGGCGGAGGCGCGCGGGGCCTACCTGGCCCGCATGGACGCGGACGATCTCATGCATCCGGAGCGGATCGCCCGCCAGCTGGAGCACCTGCGGGCCAACCCTGGCGTCGACGTGGTCGACACCGCCATCGTCACGGTGGACGACGACCTCACCCCCCTGGGCATCCGGGGCGAGCGGCCGCTCGATCCGCGTCCGGAGGCGGTGCTGCGCGACGGCCTGCTGATCCATCCGACCGTGACCGGCCGGACCGAGTGGTTCCGCCGCAATCCCTACGACCGGCGCTTCGTCCGGGCCGAGGACCGGGAGCTCTGGGTGCGGACGTGCGGCACGTCCACCTTCGCCCGCCTGCGCGAGCCGCTGTTCTTCTATCGCGAGGCGCCGGCGGGCCACCTGGCGAACTATCTGTGGACCGAGCGCACGGTGCGCGAGATCCTGCGGCGGTACGGTCCGCCGCTGGTGGGGCCGATCCTCACGCGGCGCCTCCTGATGCGGTCGCGGCTCAAGTCGCTGGCCTATCGGACCAGCACGCGGCTCGGGATGCAGGGCCGGCTCATCCGGCGGCGGACCCGCCGGCTCGAGCCGGCGGAGGCCGCGGAGGCCCGTCGGGTGCTGGCCGAGATCGGGCGGACGATCGTGCCCGGCCTGGAGCGCGACGAGACGGCGCCGGCCGGGAGCCGGCGCCCGGGCGAGGCGGCGGCATGACCCCGCGCCTGCTGCACGTGACGACGGTGCCGATGACGCTCCACTTCGTGGCGGGGCACGTCGTGGAGGCCAGGAGCCGCGGCTTCGAGGTGCACGTGCTGTCCTCGCCCGGCGCGGCGCTGGACGCGTTCGCGCGCGACCGGCAGGTCGAAGCCCACGCGGTGCCGATGGCGCGCCGGATCGCGCCGCTGGCCGACCTCGCGGCCCTGGCGCGGGTGGTCCGCGTCCTGCGGCGCGTGCGTCCGACGATCGTCGATGCCCACACCCCGAAGGGCGGGCTCCTCGCGATGGTCGCGGCGGCCCTGTGCCGGGTCCCGGTGCGCGTCTACCACCAGCACGGCCTGCCGCTCATGACCGCCACCGGGCTCAAGCGCCGCCTGCTCGCGGCGACCGAGCGCGCGGCGTGCCGGCTGGCCCACCAGGTGTTCTGCGTGAGCAGCTCCCTCCGCGACGTGCTGGTCGCGGAAGGGCTCTGCCCGCCGGGCAAGATCGAGGTGCTCGAGCACGGGAGCATCGACGGGGTGGAGGCCGAGCGCACGTTCAATCCGGCCGCCGTGTCCGCGGAGACGGCGGCGGAGGTCCGGGCGCGCTATCGGATTCCGCTGGACGCGCCGGTGATCGGCTTCGTGGGGCGCGTCGTTCGCGACAAGGGCGTGGTCGAGCTGGCGCAGGCGTGGCGCCGCCTCCGGGAGGAGTACCCGTCGCTGCACCTGCTGATGGCGGGGCCGCTCGAGCGCGAGGACCCGATCCCGGCCGAGGTGGAGCGGGGGCTGCGGGAGGATCCACGCGTGCACCTGGCCGGCATGGTCCACGACATGCCGGCGGTGTACCGGGTGCTCGACCTGCTGGTGCTGCCGACGTATCGGGAAGGCTTTCCCTACGCGCCGCTGGAGGCGGCCGCCATGGGGCTGCCGGTGGTGGCGACGCGGATCCCGGGCTGCGTGGACGCGGTTCGCGAGGGCGAGACCGGCCTGCTGGTGCCGGTCCGGGATGCCCCGGCCCTGACCGCGGCGGTCCGCCGGTATCTGGACGACGCGGATCTGAGACGGCAGCACGGCGAGAGCGGCCGCCGGCGCGTGCGGCGCGATTTCGACCCGGCCCGGGTGCGCGGGGCGCTGTTCCAGGCGTACCTGCGCCTGCTGGACCGGCGTGGCCGCGCCGACGTGGTGGCGCGCGTGCGCGCGGCGGCCGGAGAGGCGGTGCGCTCGTGACGCCGTGGCTCGGCCTGGCGTCGGACGCGTGGGCGGCCGCGTATCTGGCCGCGGCGAGCTCGGCGGAGAAGGCCGACGGCGTGGTGGTCATCGGAGCGGGCGGGCACGCCAAGGTGGTGATCAGCACCCTCGCCGCGTCCGGGACGCCGGTGACGGCGGTGGTGGACGACGACGCCCGCAAGTGGGGCACCGACGCCCAGGGCACCCGGGTCGAGCGGCTGGAGCGGGCGAGGGGTGGACGGGGCATCGTCGGGATCGGCGACAACGCCCGGCGGCGCGAGATGGTGCAGGCCCTCGGTCTCGACTGGCAGACGGTCGTCCATCCCGCGGCCTACGTGCATCCCTCCGCGAAGCTCGGGCGCGGCACGGTGGTGTTCGCGGGCGCGGTGGTGCAGCCGGACGCGGTCGTCGGCGACCACGTCATCGTGAACACGGGCGCCACCGTCGATCACGACTGCGTGATCGGCGACTTCGCGCACCTGGCGCCGGGCGTGCACCTCGCGGGCGGGGTGCAGGTGGGGGAGGGGGCCTTCCTCGGCATCGGCAGCGTGGTGTGCCCGGTCGTCCGGATCGGGCGCTGGGCCCGGCTGGGCGCGGGCGCGGTGGCGATCCGGGACGTGCCCGACGAGGCGGTGGCGGTCGGCGTGCCCGCGGTGGAGCGCAAGCGGTGAGCGGCCCGTACGCGCTCACGCCGGCCCAGCGGGCGCTCCTGCCCGACGACGGCGACTGCGCCTTCTACGAGGCCAACGGCTACTACGTGTCGAAGGAAGGCGTGGTGCCCGAGGCGCTGATCGACGCGGCCCACGAGGGCGCGCTGGCCTTCTACCGCGGGGAGCGGGACGGTCGCCTCCCGTTGGACACGGGCTACGCGAACTGGACGCCGGCCGACGGCGACGGCCAGCGCAACAACGAGTTCGTCTCGCTGCAGAAGAAGGAGCTGCTGGCCCTCGCGCTCCATCCGCTGCTGGGAGCCATCGCCGCGCGGCTGACCCGGAGCCGGGTCATCCGCGTGCTGGACGACCAGCTCATCTACAAGCCGTCCGCCCGCGGCGACGGCCGGAACACCGTGACCGGCTGGCACGCGGATCGGGCCTACTGGGCCACCTGCAGCTCCGACAAGATGATCACCGCGTGGATCCCCTTCCACTCGGTGGAGCTGGCGCGCGGGCCGCTGGTGGTGATGGCCGGGAGCCATCGCTGGGAAGGGCTCGAGGACGTGCGGTTCTTCAACCACGGCAACCTGCGGGAGATCGAGGATCGCTTCCGCGAGAGGGGCCGCGAGGTCCGGATCGTCCCCATGACGCTCCGGAAGGGGCAGGTGAGCTTCCATCACGCCTGGACCGTGCACGCGAGCTACCCCAACACCAGCGGGCGGCCGCGCCTGTCCTACGCGGTGCACCTGCAGGACGGCGACAATCGCTATCGTCCCTACCGCCGGCCCGACGGGCGCGAGGTGCACATGTTCGACGAGACGCTCTGCCGGAGGCTGCCCAACGGCGATCCGGATTTCAGCGACCCCGCGGTGTTCCCCACCGTCTGGGCGGAGGCGCCGTGATGGACGTGGCGCACCTGACCCTCGACGATCCGCGCTGGTCGGACGCCCTTCGCCGGCTGCCCCACGACTTCTACCACCGTCCCGAGTACGTGGGGCTGGACGCGGACTGGAACGGGGCGCGGCCGCAGGCCTTCCTGGCCCGGTCCGGGGACGAGCAGCTCTTCATCCCCTACCTCCTGCGCCGCTGCGAGGGATTGGAGCCGGAGCCGAGCCACCGGGAGCCGGTGTACGACGTGGTCTCGCCCTATGGCTATCCGGGGCTCCTGCTGAGCGAGGCGGCGCGGCGCTCGCCCCGCTTCGCGCGGGGGGCGGTGCGCGCGCTGAGCGAGACCCTGCGCGACATGCGGGTGTGCTCCGCCTTCTTCCGCATGCACCCCCTTCTGGGCCGCGACATCCCGGCCCTCTTCCCCGAGGGCTTCTTCACCCCCGGCGGCGAGACGGTCGCGATGGACCTGACGCTCGACGACCGGGCGCTCTGGAAGGCGGTCCGGGAGGGGCACCAGTGGACGATCAAGAAGTGCACGCGGCTCGGCTTCGAGGCGCGCATGGTCCCCCTGCGCGAGCACCTCGAGACCTTCATGGAGATCTACCGCGACACGATGAACCGGGTCCGGGCGCGGGAGTCCTACTACTTCGGTCCGGACTACTTCGCGCGCCTCGCCGACATGCCCGAGGGCGTGCACTGCGGCGTGGTGCAGTGGCAGGGCCGGACAGCGGCCGCGTGCATCTTCTTCGAGTGCGGCGGCCTCGTGCAGGCGCACCTGGGCGGCACCCGCTCGGAGTTCCTGAGCCGATCGCCCTTCCACCTGCTGCTCTACTTCGCGGCGGAGTGGGCCCAGTCGCGCGGCAATCGCTACCTGCACCTGGGGGGCGGCGTCGGCGGCTCCCGCGATCGCCTCCTGCACTTCAAGCGCGGCTTCTCCCCGCTGCTCTTCCCCTTCCGCACCCTGCGCCTGGTCACCGACCCCGCCGCCTACCAGGAGCTGACGGTGCGCCGCGCCCGGGCCGCCGACGTGCCGGTGGAGCAGGTGGCCGGCACCGGCTTCTTCCCCGCCTATCGCGCCCCGATGCGGCACGTCGCGTCCCTCGGCTGAGGGGCGGGCGCGCGCCCGACGCCGGGCGCCTCAGCAGCCCGCGCTGGGCCCCGTCGCGTCCGGAGCGTACTCGACCGCGAATACGCGCACGTCGTAGGGCGGCACGTGCGCGGGGACGGTCACCCGGCCTCCGGCGCGCGTGCACGCCACGGCCGTGTCCCCGACGTACTCCCGCACCGCGAAGACCGGGCCGGTGATCGGGGCGGTGATGGTCCCGTGCCACGTGTCGGCCGAGTGGTTGATGATGGTGGTGATCAGCCGGCCCGGCGCGGCCGCGAAGAAGTACTGAGCCCCGGGACCGGACACCACCGCGGGGGCGTGCGCGCGCTGCAGCTCGTCGAGGAGCCGGACCCCGATCTCGAGCAACCCGTCACGCGCGGCGGTCTGGAGATGGTCGGGCGTGGTGAGGATCACCTGTCCCGAGCCGACCGGGTTCGAGGTGACGAGCGGCGCGCCGTCGCCGGCCGTCGCGAGCACGCGCGCGGTGCCGGGGGTGACGACGCGGTAGCGGAAGGGTCGCTCGGGGTACGTGGTGCCGTCGGCGATCCAGCGCGAGGTGCTCCCGCTTCGCTCGGCGCTTCCGAGACGGACCCCCAGCAGGGGCTCGTCCTCGGCGCTCACCTGCCGGACGTTCACCACCAGCGTGTTCCCGGCGCGGACCCAGGGCTCGAGGCCCGCGCGGAGGCGCCCGTCCACCGTCACGTCGCCCAGGAGGACCAGCACCCGGTAGCGGCCGAGGGCGCTCGCGGGCGCGGTGGTGCGGAGCACGTCGAAGGTGTCTCCCCAGCGGGTGAACGGCATCGGCTCGTAGGGCCGGGGATCGCCGCCCGCGGCCAGGAACCGCTGGTAGCCCGCCGGCGTGGAGAACGGCGCGCCGGTCGTGGTGCCGTGCCGCTCGTGCCCGGGGTAGGCGACCTTCAGGAAGTTGTCGATCATGAAGTCGCCGGGCCCGTAGGGGATGTCCTGGTACCAGACCGCGTCCGCCTGGTTGTAGGGGCCGTGCTTGGTGTCGAAGCCGCTGTGGGCGTCCAGCATGAGCGCCACCGGGACCACCGGCGCGCCCACGTCGCGGTGCCGCCGCAGGGCGAAGCTCGCGAACCGCTGCACCGCGCGGCCGAAGGGGTTCAGGGCCGCGCCGTCCAGCGTGTAGTAGAGCGTGGGCTCGATCTGGAGGATGTGCGCGCCGGCCATGTAGGCCGCGTACATGTGGCGGAGCAGGTAGCTGGGCGACCAGCCTCCGGTGAGCCGGCCATCCGCGTCGAAGCGGGTGGCGGAGTCGGCCGCGGTGCGCCAGGTCGAGAGGTCGATGCCCCAGGGGCGATCGTACTGGCGGCCGGCGCCCCGCATGAAGGCCAGGCCGGTGGCGATGTCGCCCAGCTCGTCCACGCCGCGCTCGAGCAGGCCGACGTCGACGCCCCACTCGTAGGCGTCGAAGACGTTCGGGGAATGGTCGGTGATCGCGGCGAGGCGACACGGCCGCTCCGTCTGCCGCAGGTAGGCGCCCAGCGGCGGGGACTGGTTGAGGTAGTAGTCCGTGAACCGCGCGTGGGCCTGCGCGCGGCTGAGGCCGGTGTAGCGCGGCCGGCCGCCCGGGACCCAGGCGCCGCCGCTCTGGTCCCACTCGATCATGAGGGTCCACAGATGCCGGCGCGCCGGCTGCGCGGTGCAGAGGCGGGCCGCCGCGCGCCGCTGGCTCTCGATGGCGGCGGCGGTCTCGCGCTTCACGTGCGCGGCCGCCTGGAGGTGGAAGTTGAGCCGCACCGGGTGGCTCGCCAGGAAGCGCTGCATGCCCGCGTCCGCCGGCGGCCAGAAGGCGACCATGTTCGCGATGCGGTGGCTCACGTTCAGGTCTGCGGCGGGATCGGCGTAGCCCTGCGGCCCGTGGAACTCGGTGGAGAGATAGAACGACGTGCGCTCGGACTCGGCCCGCGCGCCGGAGGCGGCCAGCGTGAGCGCGGCGAGGCCGAGAGCCAGGCGGAGCGCCGCCGCGCCGCGTGCGGCGCGCCCGTCCGGACGACGGCCGCTCAGCGGTAGAGCCGTCCGGCGCGTCGCATCCGGTCCTGGGGGGCGCCGCCGGCGCCCAGGGCGCGATCGCCGATCATCACGAGGATGAGCCCGCCGACGAAGCCGGTCACGCCGAGCCGTACCGCGGTCGGGGTGCCGACCAGGCGGATCCCCAGGATCGTCACGTTGAGCCCGAGGTCCGCCGTCTCGGGCGGCGGCCAGATCCCGGAGGCGCCGAACGAGAGGGCGGCGGCCACCGGCAGGGCGAGCGCATGGAAGCCGATGGTGAGCGCGACGCGGGCCCAGACCTGGCGAGGCGTGCCGGGCCGCCGGCAGACCACCGCGGCGGCGAGGCCGGCGAGGAGCCCGACCGCGAGGAGGACGAGCGGCGTCATCGCGCGCGGTCGAACGATCTCGAGGATCGTCGCGGCGAGCAGCATCCAGAGGACGCCGCACCCGACGCCGCCGACCACGGCGGCGGCGGTGCTCCGGATCGGCATGTCCCTGACGACGGACGAGGGCATCGTGGCTCGCGCACGGAGGGGGGGAGTCATGTGTGGGACTCGCGGTTGGCGCATGATCGACCCGGGCCTCCGCGCGTGTCAATAGGCGGGCCGGGCGGGCACGTTTTCGTGGGCGGGTGTTTCCGTGGTATCCCTACCGGGTGAGCCGCACCGCGCAGCCGGCGGCCGCCCTGGCCGCTCCCCCCGCGTTCGCCTCCGTCCTTTGCGAGCGACCCTATCGCCGCCTCTGGCTGTCCGGGCTCTGCGTGAGCGGGGCGCGCTGGATGGATCTGGTGCTGCTGGGGTGGCTCGCGTTCCAGCTCACCGATTCTCCGTTCATGGTCGGTCTCGCCGCCTTCGCGCGGTCGGCTCCGCTGATGGTCCTGGGCCCGTTCACCGGCATCCTGGCCGACCGGATGCACCGCGGCCGCGTGCTGATCGGCACCCAGTGCCTGGGCCTCGCCACCGCGCTCGCGCTCGCCGCGCTCTTCGGCCTCCGGGGCGGCACCTTCGGACCGCTGGTCGGGCTCGAGACGCTGTTCGGCGTGCTGTGGGCCCTCGACTTCCCGGCCCGGCGCACCGCGCTCTACGCGCTGGTGGGCCCGCGCCGCGTGGCCACCGCGGTGTCGCTCGAGACGGTGTCGATGCAGGTGGCCAAGATGGTGGGGCCGGTGCTGGCCGGCATCGGGCTCGCGCGCCTCGGCCCCGCGCCCTGCTACCTCGGCGTGGCCCTGCTCTACCTGCTTGGCCTGCTCGTGTTCCTGGGGCTGCCCGCGCGCATCGGCGGGCCCAGCGGCCGCGACACCGCTTCCGTCGCGGCCAGCCTCGGCGCTGGATTCCGCGCGGCGTGGGCCGCGCCCACCGTCCGCTCGGTGCTCATCGTCACGGTGTTGATGAACGTGCTGTTCTTCCCCTACCAGCACATGCTGCCGGTCTTCGCCCGCGAGGTGCTGCGGGTGGGCCCGGAGTGGCTGGGCGCGCTGGTGGCGGCCGACGGGCTGGGCGCGCTGCTCGGCGCCCTCGCCATCGCGGGCGGCCGCGGCTTCCTGCCCCACGGGCGCCTGTTCGCCCTCTGCGTGCTGGTCGCCCCGTTCCTGCTGCTGACCTTCACCGGTCTCCGGTGGTCGTGGGCGTGCCTGGCCGTGCTGGTGCTGATCGGCGCCTGCGAGTCGGGATTCGCGGCCATGCAGAGCACGCTCGTGCTGCTCTCGGCGCCGGAGGCGAGCCGGGGCCGCGCGATGGGCATCCTCTCCGCGTGCATCGGGACCCAGCCCGCCGGATCGCTGTGGATCGGCTTCCTGGCCGGCCGCGTCGGGGTGGCGGCGGCCATGGCGCTCGACGGGGTGGTCGCGCTCCTGGCCATGCTGCCCGCGGCCTGGCCCCTGGCGCGCCGGGGCGGCTAGGCGATTGTTGACCGCGCTTTTGAAGTACCCTAGCGTGGTGGACCGGTCAGTGCGGTGCCGGGATGGGCCCGGCCGGTCCGGACCGTTCCCCGTCTCCGAGGAGGTCTCATGAAGACGATGCGCGTGGTCGCTACCTTCGTTCTGGCGCTCGCGGTCAGCCTGTCGCTGCCGGGCGCCATCTCGATCGCCCAGGAAGTGCTCACCAATGATTCGGTCGTCCAGATGGTCAAGGGTGGACTGCCGGAGGCCGTCGTGATCGCCAAGATCAAGTCGACGCCCTCGAAGTTCGACCTCAAGACCGACTCGCTGGTGAACCTCAAGAAGGCCGGCGTGACGGACAAGATCCTGGAGGCCATGGTCTCCGCGGGCTCGGGCGGCGCCGCGTCGTCCTCGACCGCCGCCGCCACCCCGGCGCCCCCCGCGCCGGCGCTGGCCGCGGGCGCGCTGAAGACCCAGGACGTGATCTACCACCTGACGGGCGGCAAGTACGTCGAGATGTTCCCGACCTCCGCCAACCTCGAGACCAACATGGCCTTCTTCTCGAGCAAGAGCGAGGTGGTGCTGGAGGGGCGCAAGGCGCAGCTCCGGATCACCGACAAGCAGCCGGTGTTCCTCAGCACCTACTCCACGACCGACGCCCCGCTGGTGCGGCTGAAGCCCGGAGACGAGCACAACGACCGCAACCTCAAGATCGGCAGCGGCGCCTTCATGCCGTTCGGCGGGACCCAGAAGATGGGCGTGCGCAACGAGGACAAGATCCCGGTGACCATCGAGCGCGATCCCCGCGGCTTCTACAAGGTGACGCCGTCCGCGGCGCTGCCGCCGGGCGAGTACGGGTTCATCCTCGCCACCGGGTTCGGGGCGGGCTCGGGCAAGATCTACGACTTCGGGGTGGACTAGACGAGCGGCCCCGATGCGCACGGGCCCCTCGAGCGGGCCCGCGCGCTGGCCCCGCTCCTCGACGATCTGAGCGAGCGGGCCGAGGCGGAGCGCCGGCTCCCCGAGCCGCTCCTGCGCGCGCTCCACGAGGCGGCCCTCTTCAGGCTGCTGCTGCCCACCTTCCTCGGCGGCGAGGAGATCGATCCGGTCACCTTCGTGCAGGTGATCGAGGAGGTCGCCCGGCACGACGCGAGCGCCGCGTGGTGCCTCTGCCAGGCGTCCGGCTGCTCCATGACCGCGGCCTACCTCTCCCCCGAGGCCGGCCGCGAGATCTTCGGCGATCCGCGGGCCGTCCTGGCGTGGGGGCCCAGCAACGACGCGCGCGCGGTCGCGGTGGACGGCGGCTATCGCGTCGACGGCACCTGGAGCTTCGCGAGCGGCTGCCGCCACGCCACCTGGCTCGGCGGCTACTGCCCGATCCGGGGGCGGGACGGCCGGGTGCGACGCCGGCCGGACGGCAGCCCCGACGGGCGGACGATGCTGTTCCCGGCCGCCCGGGCCACCATCGTCGACGTGTGGCACGTGACCGGTCTCCGCGGGACCGGCAGCGACGCCTTCACGGTGACGGATCTGTTCGTGCCGGAGGCGCACACCGTATCGCGCGACGACCCGGCCGAGCGCAAGCACGGCGGCCCGCTCTACTGCTTTCCGTCCGGCAGCCTGTACGCGGCCGGCTTCTCGGGCGTGGCCATGGGCATCGCGCGCAGCAGCCTCGACGCGTTCGTGGGGCTGGCCCGCGACAAGGAGCCGCGCGCCTCCCGGCGGCCGCTGCGGGACAGCGGGGTGGTGCAGTACCAGGTGGCGGAGGCGGAGGCCAGGCTGGGCTCCGCGCGTACGTTCCTCCTGGACGTCCTGACCCGCATCTGGGCCGACGTCAGCCGGTCGGGCCGGCCGTTGAGCCTCGAGCAGCGGGTGCAGATTCGCCTGGCCTCCACCTACGGCATCCATCAGGCCAAGCAGGTGGTCGACACCGTGCACCACGCGGCCGGCTCGAGCGCGATCTTCACCAGCAGCGCCTTCGAGCGGCGCTTCCGCGACATCCATACCGTGACCCAGCAGCTGCAGGGCCGCCAGGCCCATCTGGAGACGGTGGGCCGCTATCTGCTGGGGCTCCCGCCCGACCCCACGTTTCTCTAGCCCGCGGCCGGACGCGGTGCGCTAGTCGCCGAGGCGCTCGCAGAACTAGGCGTGAAATCCACCCGTGTGTAGAATGTTCGTGAGGTTCGAGCCCGGTTCGGAATTCCGGACAGGAGGGTGCCATCGCTCGATACTCGCGAGGAAGTCCGTCGTCCCCCACCCGTGGTGCCCTGCCGTGAGCGACATCCCGCCGGAAACGCCCCGTATTGCCCGCGCATACTGCCCGGCCTGTGAGCCCGACGCCGACGCCCTGCTGGAAATCCTGGAGGTGCAGTGGTGCGCGCTGCACGTGCCGCTGCGGGAAGGCGTCGACGACGCCCGGGTCATGTCGGACGCGATGCTGACCGGCAGCGCGGAGGCGGGTGGGGACGAGAATCGCCGCTGGTGCGATGTGATCCACGGCGAATCGGCGCGGCGCGCCCGCCGCAACTAGACGAGCGGCCAGGGATAGCGCAGTCCGCTCTCGTCGACCGGGAAGGTCCCGGAGCGGATGATCCCGCGCGCGCGGCGCCGCAGCGCGCGCCGCTCGTCCGGGTCGAGCCGCTCGGCGAGCGCCGGGGGCAGCGGTCCGTCGAGCACGCGGCGCACGTCCTCGAGCCATTCGGGCTCGATGGGCTCCTCCCCGAAATCCCAGATCACCGTGCGCAGCTTCGGCTCCGCGTGGAAGCTGAGACCGTTGTCGATGGCGTAGATGCCGTCGCCGGGCACGTAGAGGCAGTGCCCGCTCTTGCGGTCCGCGTTGTTGATCACGAGGTCGAAGAGGCAGATGCGCCGGAGGGTGTCGCGGTGGAGCCCCTGCTCGAGCAGCGTGAAGTAGTGCTGGCGGAAGTCGGCGGGCACGAACAGCTGGAGCGACCCCTCCCCGTACGGGCCTTCCCGCTCGAGCGTCAGCGGCACCAGTCCCCAGCCGAGCGCTTCCGATAGCAGGTAGGCGGCGACCTCTCGCCGGTAGAGCCCGGGCGGGAAGTCCCAGAGCGGCCGCTCTCCGCGCTCCGGCTTGTAGACCGCGAGCGCGGTCCGCCCCTCGAGGCAGCACTCCACCAGGAAGGTGGCATTACTGCTGCGCGGCATGCGCCCCTTGAGGATCACCTCGCCGCGCGCCAGCACCTCGCGCGCGAGGGCGGGGTCCGCGCGCTCGGCCATCCGCTAGTGGACGACGTGGCCGTTGGAGCGGGGGCACACGTGGCCCTCCGGATCCATCGGCCGGCTGCAGACCGGGCAGCTCGGCCGCCCGCCTTTCATGAGCTCGCTGGCCCGCTCCACGAACGCGGCGGCCTGGGCGCGGGTGATCCGGAACCGGGCCACCGCGGGCTGGGGCCCGCTCTCCTCGCCGCCTTCCTCCTCGCCCTCCGGCTCCTCGAGGACCTCGCTCGCCTCCACCACCACCCGGTCCTGCCGCTCGTCGTAGCCCACCGCGATCGAGCCCACGTCCCACGCGGGCTGGATCGGCTCCAGCAGCTCGGCGCCCCGCCCCCGAGTGGGCGAGCCCTTCAGCCGGGCGAGGAGGCCGCCCAGGTACTCGCCGAGCGCGCGCACGTGCTCCTTCTCCACCTTCAGGGTGACCACGCGCCCGCCCTGCCGCGACTGGAGATAGAACACGCGCTGGCCGGGCGGCCCGATGGCTCCCGCGGTGAAGTGGTCGGGCGCGTCGATCTCGAAGGACGGGTTGTCGCTCATGCCTTGCCGCCCGCCAGCCAGGCCAGATCGCCCGACAGCGAGTTCACGGTGATCACGCTCGGCCCGCCGCGACGGTAGGCCACCACCGTGATCGAGGCGGGCGCGATCATGATGCGCTGGAAGAGATCGAGGGGCGTGCCCAGCGCCTGGGCCACCGCGGCCTTGATCGGGTCGGCGTGCGAGACCACCGCCACGATCTGCCCCGGGTGGCGGGCCACGATGCGGGCGAGCGCGGTGGTCATGCGCGCCTGCATCTCGGGAAAGGACTCGCCGCCCGGGAAGCGGAACGTGCTGGGGCTGCGCTGCACCGTCTCCCACTCCGGCCGGCGCGCGGCCTGCTTGAGGCTCAGGCCGGTCCAGTCGCCGATGTCCAGATCGGCCAGGTCGCGCTCGACGCGGAGCGCGCGCTTGACCGCGCGGCCGATGGGCTGGGCGGTCTCGCGGGCGCGGGTGAGCGGCGAGCAGTAGACGGCGGCGACCTTGCCGATGGTGGCGATCCGCTCCGCCGCCGCCTCGGCCTGGCGCCGGCCCTCGTCGGAGAGGTGGAGGCCGGGGGCCCGGCCGGGCAGCTTCACCCCGGTGGTGGGCGTCAAGCCGTGGCGGACCAGCAGCACGACCGACCGGGCGTCGGGCATCCCGCGGAGGGCTACGAGACGGCCCGCCGCTTGGAGCGGACGAAGTCGACGAGCACGTACTCGCCGAGGCGATCCGAGGTGGCGAAGAAAGCGCGACCGCGGTTGATGCGGGTCATCTGCTCCACGAAGGCGGCGAGGGCGTGGCTCTGCTCCAGCATGAAGGTGTTGATGGTGATGCCCTCGCGGGTGCAGCGCTGTACCTCCTTGAGCGTCTCCTGCAGCGTCCGCCGGGTGGGCGGATAGGCGAACTCGGGCTCGGTGCCCTCCATGTGGGCGGTGGGCTCACCGTCGGTGATCATGATCACCTGCTTGTTGCCGCCCTTGTGCCGGGCCAGGAGCTGCCGGGCGAGCTGGAAGCCGGCGTGCATGTTGGTGCCCACGCTCCACTCGCCGGGGGCCAGGTGCGGCAGCTGGGCCGCGGTGAACTCGCGCGCGTAGAGGGAGAAGCCCACGATGTGGAGGCTGTCGCGCGGGAACTGGCCCCGGATCAGGGCGTTCAGCGCGAGGGCCACCTTCTTGGCGGGCAGGAAGCAGCCGTTGAAGATCATGGAGCGGCTCATGTCGAGCATGAGCACGGTGGCCGCGTGGGTCTGGGTCTCGGTGCGCGCCACCTCGAAGTCGGCGGGGGTGAGCCGCACCGGAAGGCCGGCGCCGTTGCGCTCCACCGCGTTCATCAAGGTCTCGCGCAGCTCCAGCAGGAAGGGGTCGCCGAACTCGTAGGGCTTCGACTGGTCGGTGCGGTCGCCCCCCGCGCCCCGCCGCTCGATGGGGTGGCCGCCGAAGCGGTCGCGCTTGAGGTGGCCGAAGATGTCGCGGAGAGCCTTGTCCCCGATCTTGCGGATGGCCCGCGCGGTCAGCTCCATGCGGTCGCCCTTGCGCTCGAGGTAGCCCGCTTCCTCGAGCTTGCGCGTCATCTCGCGGAGGCGCTCGAGATCCTGCTTGGCCTCCTCGCCCAGCAGCGCCTCCACCTGCTGGGGATCGATCTTCTCCAGGTCGTTGGGATCGCGGACGCGCTGCATCTGGCGCTCAAGCTCGTCCAGCTGGCGCAGCTCGTCCATCAGCTCCATGGCCCGCTGCATGGTGAGGTCCTGGTCACCGCGGAAGTTGTAGCGACGGCCGTCGGGCGGGGGCAGGAGCTGGGAGAGGTTCATGCCGAGCTGGCGCAGCTCGGCCTCCAGACGCTCGTCCTGCATGAACAGCGACTGCATCATGTCCTGCAGCTGACGCCGCTGCCCCGGGGACATGCTCGCGAGCAGCGACTGGATCTGTCCGCTCTGGCGCGCGATCTGCTCCAGCAGCTGGTCGAGGTTCTGCGCGCCCGGGAAGTGGTCGCCCCACTTCTGCTTGAAGGTCTCGAAGTCCGGCTCGCGGCCCTCCGCCCGCTCCTGCAGCATGCGGTTGAGATCGCGCAGCATCTCGCGCATCCGCTCGAAATCCTGGGGCGTCATGTTGCCGAGGGCCCTCTGCATGTCCGAGAGGAAGGGCTGGAGCATCTGCTGCTGCAGGCCCTGCATCAGCTCCCAGAACATGCGGTGGGCGTCCGGATCCATGAACTCGTAGCGCTGGAGGTTCTGGATCCGCCCCGCCGGCGACTCCGGCATCTCGTCGAGGGCCTTCGTGTGCTCGGCGGCCGCGCGCTCCATCGCCTCCCGGAACGATTCGGGCGCCTCCCCCTTCCGGGCCCGCTCCTTCGCGTCGGCTACTCGCCGATCGATGCCCTCCCGCTCGGTCTGCAGGATCTTGTCGAGCTTCTGCTTGATGTCGTCGAGCACCGAGGAGAGATCGTAGCGGTCGAGCTGCTGCTGCCGCTGCCGGCGCAGCCGGCTCAGCAGGTCTTGAAGACCGGGCAGGTTGGCCCCGTCCGGGTTGCGGGCCCCGCGCTGGAAGAGACGGCGCAGCGCGCTCCACGGATCGCCGTCTGACAGGATGTCGTCCGACATCGCCTCCAGGAGCTGATCGGCGTCGAGGTCGTCGAGCCGCTGGGTGCCGTCCCAGCGCGAGTACCAGCTCGGGGGCGCCATGGGATCAGGCTCCGCGGTACCGCGACTGGCCGGCCTGCACGTCCTTGTTCAGCTTCTTGCTCAGGTGCAGACCCTCCAGGACGAACTCCACCGCGGCGGCCACGCTCCCCGGGTCCTGCGCGCCCAGCTTCCGCACCGCGGCCTGGAGCGGCCGCACCTGACCGAGGTGGCGCAGGTAGAGCTCGGCGGGCATGGTGTCGGACACCTCGATGCGCAGGCCGTCCTGGAACGCGCCCACCACCTCGTCCAGCTCGCCGGCCGCGAAGGTGCGGTTGAACACGTTCAGGACCGCGCGCTGCATGAGCCGGTTCAGGACCTTCTCCTCGCTGGTGTCGCCGAGGCTCTCCATCTCGATCTTGCCGCCGGTGGACGCGACGATCGCGCCCAGGTCGCTGACCCGCGGCGCGGCCACCGTCTCGCCGAGGCGGATGGCCCGCTTGAGCGCGCTGGAGAGCAGGTTCTCGTAGTTGCAGATGGTGACCCGCACCGAGACGCCGGAGCGCTGGCTGATCTCGGGCGACCGCCGGGCCAGGTGGGTGACCTCGGCCACCAGCTCCTTCATGAACCGCGGGGTGCGCGTCTCGACCCCCGCGTCGCGGAAGGCCGACTGCTCCGCCTCCATGATGGTGATCTCGTCCTCGACCCGGCGCGGGTAGTGGGTGCGGATCTGGGAGCCGAAGCGGTCCTTGAGCGGGGTGATGATCCGGCCGCGGTTGGTGTAGTCCTCCGGGTTCGCGCTCGCCACCACGTAGAGGTCGAGGGGCAGCCGCACCTTGTAGCCGCGGATCTGCACGTCGCGCTCCTCCATGATGTTGAGCAGGCCGACCTGGATGCGCTCGGCCAGGTCGGGCAGCTCGTTGATCGCGAAGATGCCGCGGTTGGTGCGGGGCAGGAGCCCGTAGTGGATGGTGAGCTCGTCGGAGAGGTAGCGGCCCTCCGCCACCTTGATCGGATCGACCTCGCCGATCAGGTCCGCGATGGTGATGTCGGGGGTCGCCAGCTTCTCGCCGTAGCGGCGGTCGCGCGGGATCCACGTCACCGCGGCGCGGTCGCCGACCTCCGCCACCCGCTGCCGGCACGCCGCGCAGATGGGCGCGAAGGGATCGTCGCTGATCTCGCAGCCGGCCAGCGCGGGCATCTCCTCGTCGAGCAGGTTCACCAGGAGCCGCGCCATGCGGGTCTTGGCCTGGCCCCGCTCGCCCAGGAACACGATGTCCTGCCCGCTCAGCACCGCGTTCTCGATCTGCGGGACGACGGTGTGCTCGTAGCCCACGATGCCCGAGAAGAGGTCCTCCCGCGTCCGCAGCCGCGCGATGAGGTTGTCGCGTAGCTCCTGCTTCACGGATCTGGGGACGTACCCGCTGTCGCGCAGCTCCCGGATCGAGGTCGGCTTCGCCATGAGGGCTCCCTTCGCGTTCGTGGGCTCACTATGCGGCGGGGGGTGGCCGCTGTCAATCTGACGTGCGGGCCGACGGGCGGGGCTCCGGTGGGGGCGGCAGGAAGTAGCTGACCAGCAGCACGTTGAGGTGGAGCAGGAGGAGCTTGTTCCACGCGGTGGCGGCCGCGAGCGCCCGCTCCGCGTCCGGCAGGGTCCGCCGGAAGAGGTCGGCCAGCGCGGTCTGGGTGAGGCTCATCGCGGCCACCATGAACTGGGGCGGGATCTTGCCGCCGGGGCCGTAGTCGCGGTGGCTGTGCGCGATGCCCACCGAGAGCAGGTAGTAGACGAAGTCGTGGGTGAGGGCGACCTCCGCGGTCTCCCGGAGCCAGCGGGCCAGACTGTGCTTGCGCCGCTCGATGCGCGCCCGGTCCGGGGTGCCGTCGGGGGCCAGGAAGAAGCGGGCGGTGGCCGGAAACTCGAGGAAATGCTCGTAGAGCGCGGTGGTGAGCGCGGCCTCGTGCTCGAGGACCACGGGCGCGCTCTCCCGGATCACCGCCGCGTCCGCCTCGTCGAGCCCCACGAACGCGGCCAGCTCGGTCACGTACCGCTCCAGATCCGCGCCGGGCGGGACCCGGCTCTCATCGTCCGTGCTCATCCGATCCATCCCGGGACCTTACAACAGGCCCGTCCCCGCAAAGCCGATTTCTCCGGCCCGGCGGCGCGAGTCGTCGAGCCGGCGATCGAGCCGGTGATTGAGAATGTCGCGCCGGCCATTGATAATGAGCGCCATGCGAGCCGTGGTCGCGGCCCTGCTGCTGAGCGCGATGCTGACCGCCTGTGCGTCCTCGAGGCTCGATCTGCCCTACCGGCCGGAGGTGCAGCCGAGCGGCGCCACCATCTCGGCCGCGTACACCATCGTGGGCGATCGGCTGCGCGTGGAGATCGCCACCGACGGCCGGCGCCTGGAGCGGGCCCAGATCGTGCGGCCCGACGGCGGGCTGCTGGAAGCGCAGACGATCGAGTACAGCGCGCCGTCCGGCGGCGGAGGCACCCCGGTGGGCATCGGCTTCGGCATCGGCAGCTTCGGCCACCTGGGCGGCGGCGTGAGCACCGGGGTCGGCGTCTCCACCGGCACCACGGTGGGGGGCGGCCCGTCGTCCGCGGTGGGACCGTCCACGATCGCGTCGTTTCCGCTGTCGACCGCCGGCCCGAGCCCCTGGCGCGTGCGGGTGAAGCTGCAGGGCGTGGACGCCGCGGACATCCTGGTCGGCGAGCCGACGGGACCGGCGCCGCGCTGATCTCCCGCGGCGCCGGCTGGCGCCGCTCAGCGGCGACGACGACCCGGGCGCGGGGGCGGCCCGCGCCGCGCCCGCTGATCGTCGACGAGCCCACCCCCCGCGGCGCCCGGGGTGACCGGGGCGGGCCGGCGCTCCTCCATCTCCTCGAGCGTGCGCGGCCAGTCCCGCCGGAGCAGGCGCGAGAGCGCGCGGTCGGCGAGGAGACGGCCCCCGGTCTGGCAGCGCGCGCAGTAGTTGGTCTCGTTGTCCGCGTGGACGATGCGCTGCACGGGCGATCCGCACGCCGGGCAGGGCCTGCCGTAGCGGCCGTGCACCGCCATGTCGGGCCGGAACGCGGTGACCCCCTCCGGGAAGCCGCCCGCCGCGTCGCGCCGGAGCCGTCCCACCCAGTCGGCGAGCGTCGCCCGCGCCGCCTCGAAGAGGCGCTCGATCTCCTCGTCGGTGAGCTGGCGGGTCATCCGCACCGGCGACAGCCGGGCGCGGTGCAGGATCTCGTCGGAGTAGGCGTTGCCGATGCCGCTCAGGATGCGCGGATCGGTCAGCGCCCGCTTGAGCGTGTGCGACTCGCGGGTCAGCGCGGCGCGGAACGAGGCCAGATCGGCCTCGAAGAGCTCGAGCCCGCCCGGATCGTGGGCGGCCAGCGCCTCCTCGCCCCGCACCAGGTGGATGGCCGCGCGCCGCTTGGAGCCCGCCTCGGTGAGGGTCAGGGTCCCGGTCGAGAAGTCGAAGGCGGCGAGGCCGATCTTGCCCGGCACGCGCGCGCCCGCCTCCTTCCAGTGCAGTCGCCCGGCGATCATCAGGTGGATGAGCACGAAGCACCCGTTGGCGAGCTCGATCACCAAACGCTTGCCGAGGCGGCGGAGCCCGATCACGGTCTGACCCGCGACCTCCGAGGGCGACGGGGCGACCGAGCGCAGCACGAACGGGCTGGCCAGGCGCAGCCCGAGCAGGCGCGCGCCGAGGATGCGCGCCTCGAGGGCCTCCAGGTACACCGTGACGTCCGGCAGCTCCGGCATCGGCGCAGCCAGTGTAGGGACCGACCGGCGGCCCGCGCAAGCGCGGCCGCTGTGGTACGGTGCCAGGCATGTCCGCCACGCCCCCCACCGCCAAGCGGGTGCCCCGGACCGAGATCGTGCACGGCGACGTCCGCGTCGACGACTACTACTGGATGCGCGATCGGGACGACCCCGCGGTCACCGAGTACCTCACCGCGGAGAACGCGTACGCCGACCTGGTCATGGCCCCCGCGGCCGCGTTCCAGGAGAGCCTCTACGCGGAGATGCTGGCGCGCATCAAGGAGGACGACCAGACTGTCCCCTATCTCCAGCGCGGCTTCTTCTACTACTCGCGCACCGAGACCGGCAAGCAGTACCCGATCTACTGCCGCAAGGCGGGCAGCCTCGACGCCCCCGAGCAGGTGATGCTCGATCTGAACGCGCTCGCGGTCGGCCATCCGTTCCTGTCGATCGGCGCGGCGGCGGTGAGCGACGACGGCCGGCGGCTGGCCTACACCACCGACGTCACCGGCTTCCGGGAGTACACGCTTTACGTCAAGGACCTGGACACCGGCGCGCTCCTGCCGGACCGGGTCGACAAGGTGAGCGCGGTGGCGTGGGCCGCCGACGGGGAGACCCTCTTCTACGTCACCGAGGACGAGGCCAAGCGCCCGTACCGGCTCTACCGGCACCGCCTGGGCACCCCGTCGTCGGATCTGCTCTTCGAGGAGACCGACGCGCTCTTCCGGCTCCACGTGGCCCGCTCGCGGAGCCTCTCCTTCCTCTTCCTGATCTCCGGCAGCTTCACCAGCACCGAGACGCGCGTGTGCCCGGCCGCGGATCCGCACGGGGCGTGGCGCCTCATCGCGGCCCGCGAGAAGGACCACGAGTACCAGGTCGACCACGGGCGCGGGCCGGACGGCGACGTCTTCTACATCCGCACCAACGGAGGCGGCCGGCGCAACTTCCGGCTGGTGACCGCCCCGGTGCGTGATCCGGCGCCCGCGCGCTGGCGCGAGATCCTGCCCCACCGCGACGACGTGATGCTGGAGGACGTGGAGGCCTTCGCCCGGCACTACGTGGTCCACGAGCGCGAGGACGGCCTCATCCGCCTGCGCATCACCGACGTGGCGAGCGGGGCCCATCACCACGTGCAGTTCCCCGAGCCCACCTACGACCTCGGCGCCGACGCCAACGCCGAGTTCGAGACCGACGCCTACCGTCTGCGCTACCAGTCGCTGATCACGCCGGCCTCGGTCTTCGACTACGACATCGCGGGCCGGCGCCTGGTGCTGCGCAAGCAGACGGAGGTGCGGGGCGGCTACGATCCCTCCCGCTACCGATCCGAGCGCGTGTACGCGGTCGCCGAGGACGGGACCCGGATTCCGATCTCGCTGGTGCGGCGCGCCTCCGCCGAGCGCGACGGCCGCGCCCCCATGCTGCTGACCGGCTACGGCGCCTACGGCTTCCCGTATCCGGTCACCTTCTCGTCGAACCGCCTCAGCCTGCTCGATCGCGGGCTCAGCGTGGCCATCGCCCACGTCCGCGGGGGTGGCGAGCTGGGCAAGCGCTGGCACGACGAGGGCCGCATGCTGGCCAAGCGCAACACCTTCACCGACTTCATCGCGGCCGCCGATCACCTGGTGAAGAACGGCTACACCCGGGCCGATCGCCTGGTGATCGAGGGCGGCAGCGCGGGCGGCCTCCTCATCGGCGCGGTGCTCAACATGCGGCCGGACCGCGCGGCGGCGGCGGTGCTGCGGGTGCCCTTCGTCGACGTGATCAACACCATGCTCGACGAGTCGCTGCCGCTGACCGTCGGCGAGTTCGAGGAGTGGGGCAACCCGAAGATCCGCGAGCACTACGAGTACATGAAGTCGTACTGCCCGTACACGAACCTGGCCGCGCGCCCCTATCCGGCGCTCCTCGTGAAGACCTCGCTGCACGACAGTCAGGTGATGTACTGGGAGCCCGCGAAGTACGTGGCCCGGCTGCGCGCGATCGGCTCGGCGGTGGTGCCCCCGCTGCTGAAGGTCAACATGGCGGCGGGACACGGCGGCGCCTCCGGCCGCTACGACTACCTCCGCGAGATCGCCTTCGACTACGCCTTCATCCTGGGCCGCCTCGCCCCCTTCCTCTCTCCCTCCTCTCCCTCTCCGGGGGAGAGGGAGAGGAGGGAGAGAGGAAGGGGGCAAGGGTGAGCAGCGGGTGACCGGCGTTCCCGGCGACCCCTCCGACCTCGCCCCGACCCTTCTCACCCACCTCCGTCGTCACCTCGCGGCGCGCGCCCTCGCCTACGCGGCGCCGCCGACGCCGATCGCCGGAGGCTACGACACCCGCATCTGGACGTTCCGGCTCCACGACGCGCCCGCCCCGTGGAGCGGGCCGCTGGTCCTGCGCGTGCTGAACCCGGCCCGCGATCCACGGCGCGCGCTGCGGGAGCGCGCGATCCAGAACGCGGTCGCGCAGGAGGGCTACCCGGCGCCGCGCGTGCTCTGGGCCAGCGCCGATCGCACGTGCCTGGGCGCCGGCTTCCTGGTCATGGAGCGCGCGCGGGGCCGGCCGCTGCTGGAGGACCGCCTCCGCGGGGTGGGCGTCACGCTCGCCGGCGCCCAGGCGCGCCTGCACGCGCTCGACCCGGAGCCGGTGCTCCGGGCCCTCGACAAGGAGGGGCGCCCCGCGGGCGGGGGCGTGGACCGGAGCGTGGTGGGCTACGGCGCGCTCCTCGACGCGTTCGATCGCGGCGTCGCCGACGCGGCGCTCGAGGGCCTCGCGCCCGGCGTCCGCTGGCTGCGCGCGCACCGCCCCGCGGCGGGCGCGCCCGCGATCTGCCACGGGGACTTCCACCCCCGGAACCTGCTGGCCGAAGGCGGCCGGGTGAGCGCGGTGCTCGACTGGCCGAACACGGTGGTCACCGACCCGGAGTACGACGTGGCGGCCACCCTCGTGATCCTTCGCCTCGTCCCCATCGCCCTCCTGCCGGTCCCGGCTCCGCTGCGGCCGGTGGTGGCGGCGGTCCGCGCGCTGATGACCGCGCGCTACCTCGCGGCGTACCGCCGCGCGCGTGGTCTCGATCGCGACCGGCTCGCGTACTACGAGGCCGCCGCGTGCATGCGCGGCCTGGTGCGCACGGGGGCGGCGCGCGTGGCGGGCGATCGCAATCCGCTCGACGCCTCGCGGTTCGGGGCGCGGCTCGCGGCGCGCTTCGCGCGGGTGAGCGGCGTGGCGGTGTCGCTGCCGCCGTGGCGCCGCTGACCGTGCTACCATGCCCGCGACGTCCGATTCCCCGCTCCGGAGAGAGAGATGAACGCCACCGATCTCGCCTACACTCCCGCCACCGAGCTCGCGGCCCGCATCCGATCCCGGGCCCTCTCGCCGGTGGAGCTGACGCGCGCGGTGCTCGAGCGCATCGAGCAGGTGAATCCCCGCATCAACGCGTTCTGCACCGTGACCGCGGACGCCGCGATGGCCGCGGCGCGCGCCGCGGAGGCGGCGGTGATGAAGGGCGAGCGCCTGGGCCCGCTCCACGGGATCCCGGTGTCGATCAAGGATCTGGCGCTCGTGAAGGGCCTGCCCTGCCGCTTCGGGTCCTACATCTTCGAGCACCGGGTGGGCGAGGTGGACGCGCCCTTCGTGCGGCGCCTCCGCGAGGCGGGCGCGATCCTGACCGGCAAGACCACCACCCCCGAGTTCGGGTGGAAGGCCCTCGGCGACAGCCCGCTCACCGGCATCACCCGCAACCCCTGGAATCTGGGCATGACCTCGGGCGGCTCGAGCGCGGGGGCGGGGGCGGCCGCGGCGGCGGGGCTGGGGCCGCTGCATCAGGGCTCGGACGGCGCCGGCTCGATCCGGGTGCCGTCGGCCTTCTGCGGCATCTACGGATTCAAGCCCACCTTCGGCCGCGTGCCGATGTGGCCGGTCTCCAACACCGACAGCGCCTCGCACGTGGGACCGATGACCCGCACCGTCGCCGATGCCGCGCTCATGCTCTCGGTCATGGCCGGGCCCGACGACCGGGACCGGCAGTCGCTGGACGCCCCGCCCGCCGACTACGTGGGCCGCCTGCGCGAGGGCGTGCGGGGCCTCCGGGTGGGCTTCAGCTCCGATCTCGGCTGCTGCCGCGTCGATCCGGAGGTGGCCGCGGTGGTGCGGAAGGCGGCGGAGGCGTTCCAGGAGCTGGGCTGCGCGGTCGAGGAGGTCAAGATCAGCTGGCCCGACACCCGGGAGATGATCCACCTGATGTGGAACGCCCACTACGCGGGCAACTACGGCGCGCACCTCGAGAAGTTCCGGAGCCGCATGGACCCGGGCCTGGTGGCCGCGCTCGAGGACGGCCGGCGCTACAGCGCGGAAGCCTACGTGGAGATGCGCGGGCGCAAGCACGGCTACTGCGACGCGGTGCGCGCCTTCTTCGACACCCACGACCTCCTGCTCACCCCGACGGTGTCGGTGGCCGCGTTCGAGGTGGGCCGGCTGAACCCCGCCCACTTCCCGCAGCACGACTGGGACTGGTTCCCGTGGGCCGGCTTCAGCTATCCGTTCAACTTCACCGGGCAGCCCGCCGCCACCGTGCCCGCCGGCTTCACGCCCTCCGGCATGCCGGTGGGCCTGCAGATCGTGGGCCGGCGCCTCGCCGATCTCCAGGTGCTGCAGGCCTCCGCCGCGTTCGAGGAGGCGCGGCCGTGGGCGGCGAAGCGGCCCGCCCTCGACTGAGGCCGCGGCGGCGTCCGCGCCCGGGGATGCAATGACCGGGACCCGCCCGTACGACGTCATCACGTTCGACTGCTACGGCACCCTCATCGACTGGGAGGCCGGCATCCGCGCCGCGTTCGCGCGGGTCCTCGCGGAGACCGGCGCCGGCCTCGACCCCGCGCGCGCGCTCGAGGCCTACGAGGAGGTCGAGGCGGAGGTCGAGGCCGAGCGCTACCGCCGCTACCGCGACGTGCTCACCGAGACCGCCCGCCGCCTCGCGCACCGCCTGGGCTGGGCCCTGCCCGAGGCGCGGGCCGGCTTCCTCGCCGAGAGCCTGCCGCGCTGGCTCCCGTTCCCGGACACCAACGCGGCGCTCGAGCGGCTCTTCAAGGCGGGCTACCGGCTCGGCATCCTCTCGAACGTCGACGACGACCTGCTCGAAGGCACGCGCCGGCACTTCACGGTGCCCTTCGACCTCATCGTGACCGCGCAGCAGGTGGGCTCCTACAAGCCGGCCCACGGGCACTTCACCGCGGCCCGGGCGCGCATCGGGAGCGGCCGCTGGCTGCACGCGGCGCAGAGCCATTTCCACGACGTGACCCCGGCCCGCCGTCACGGCATCGCGACGGCCTGGATCAACCGCAAGCGCCTGGTCCGCGGCGAGCCGCGGCCGGATCGCGAGCTCCACTCGCTCACCGAGCTGGCCGACTGGCTCGCGTAGGGGAGATTCGATGACACTCGAGCAGCAGCTGACCGACACCCTCACCCAGGCCATCAAGGCCAAGGACGGGCGCACCGCGGACGTGGTGCGCATGATCAAGACCCGGATCCAGGAGCGCCGGACCGCCAAGGGCGCCTCCGGCCAGGTGGACGACGCGCTCGTGCTGGACGTGATCGCGGCCTACCGCAAGCAGCTGCAGAAGGCGCTCGCGGAGTACGACCGGGCGGGCGAGAAGGGCGCGGCCCAGGCCGCGGTGCTGCGGTTCGAGATCGAGTTCTGCGAGCGCCACCTGCCCAAGACCATGGACGAGGCGGCGGTGCGCGCGCTGGTGACGGAGCGCATCGCCGCGCTCGGGGTGTCGGACCCCAAGCAGGTCGGCCGGCTGGTGGGCGACATCATGAAGACCCACAAGGGGCAGGTGGAGGCGGCGGACGTCAGGCGCGTGGCCGAGGAATTGCTGAAGGGCTGAGCGCGCGCTACCGCCGGAAGCGGGCGCGCGGGTCGTTGCGGAGCGCGTCCGCGATGCGCATCCCGTGCCGCGGCTCCATGGGGGGCAGGGCGTCGGGCGGGAAGTACCGCAGCTCGAGCGACTCGTCGTCGTTGACGCGCGGCTCGCCCCCGAGCGACCGGCACGCGAAGGTGATGCTCACGATCATCGCCTCGTCGCCGTTCGCATAGCGCACCCGGAAGTCGGGTCCGCTGTAGACGCCCACGATCCGCTCCGGTACCACCTCGAGCGCCGTCTCCTCGCGCACCTCCCGCACCAGGCTCTGCGCCGGCTCCTCCCCCGGCTCCATCGCCCCGCCGGGCAGTCCCCACTGGCCGTCGTCGCGGCGGCGCTGGAGCAGCACGTGGCCGGCGTCGTTGAAGATCACCGCGGCCACCCCGGGAGTCAGCAGGAGATCGTGGCCGATCTTGGCGCGCAGCGCGGAGATGTAGTCGGAGATGCCCAAGCCGCTCAGCGGCGGCTCGCGGCGTACCGCTTCTCGACGTAGTCGTCGAGGATCTTCAGGAAGTCGGCGACGATGGTGTCGCCCTTGAGCGTGAGCTTGAGCGCGCCGTCCACGAAGACGGGGGCCTTGGGCTCCTCGAAGGTGCCGGGCAGCGAGATGCCGATGTCGGCGTGCTTGGACTCGCCGGGGCCGTTGACCACGCAGCCCATCACCGCGACCTTCAGCTCCTCCACGCCCGCGTACCGGTCCTTCCACACCGGCATCCGGTCGCGGATGTAGGCCTGGATCTGCTCCGCCATCTCCTGGAAGAACGTGGAGGTGGTGCGCCCGCAGCCGGGGCACGCGGTCACCAGCGGGAGGAAGCTCCGCAGCCCGAGGGACTGGAGGATGAGCTGGGCCACCCGCACCTCCTCGGTGCGGTCCCCGTTGGGCTTGGGGGTCAGCGACACGCGGATGGTGTCGCCGATGCCCTCCTGGAGCAGGATCGCGAGGCCGGCGGTGCTGGCCACGATGCCCTTGGCGCCCATGCCGGCCTCGGTGAGGCCGAGGTGCAGCGGGTAGTCCGAGCGCGGGGCGAGCTTGCGGTACACGTCCACCAGGTCCTGCACGCCCGAGACCTTCGCGGACAGGATGATGCGGTCGTGCCCGAGGCCGGTCTGCTCGGCCAGCTCGGCGGACCGGATCGCGCTCTCCACCATCGCGTTCATGGTGACGTCGCGCGCGTCCAGCGGCTGGGCGCTCCGGGCGTTGGCGTCCATCATCTCGGTGAGCAGGTTCTGGTCGAGGCTGCCCCAGTTCACCCCGATGCGCACCGGCTTGCCCTGGTCGATCGCCACCTGCACGATCGCGCGGAAGTTGTCGTCGTGGTGCTTGCCCCCCACGTTGCCGGGGTTGATGCGGTACTTGGCCAGGGCCTTCGCGCACGCCGGGTACTTGGTGAGGAGCACGTGCCCGTTGTAGTGGAAGTCCCCGATCACCGGGACCTGGACCTGCTCGACGATCTCGGGGACGGCGCGCGCGGCGGCTTCGGTGTTGACGGTGACCCGCACCAGCTCGCTGCCCGCGGCGTGGAGCGCGTTGACCTGGGCCACCGTCGCCGCCACGTCGGCGGTGTCGGTGTTGGTCATCGACTGCACCACGATGGGGCGGCGGCCGCCCACCGTCACTCCACCCACGTCGACCGCCACCGTCTTCCGTCGCTCGGGCGCGCTCATGGCGTGGAGGCCATGATACCACCCCATCCCCGAGGAGTATCATGACGGCCATGTCGCGCTCCGCCGCCGCGGCCGTCGCTCAGGTGGTCGCCTCGTTCGAGGTCGGCGGGCCCGCGCTCGATGCCATCGCCCGCGACTTCAGCGCCCAGATCGTCCGGGGGCTGGCCGGCGAGGGCGGCTCCCTCAAGATGCTGCGCACCTTTACGCGGCAGCCCACCGGCGCCGAGCGCGGGCGCATCGTGGTCGTGGACTGGGGCGGCACCAAGGCGCGGGCGAGCCTGGTGGACCTGGCCGGCGGCGGCGTGGCCCACACCGTCGCCGAGGAGTCGTTCACCTTCCCGGACGATCTCAAGCGCGGGGCGCCCGAGCCCGTCTTCGACCTGATCGCGGGCACGGTGGCGCGGGTGGCCGCGGCCCAGGGCGTGTCGGCGGCCCCGCTGGCCTTCGTCTACTCCTATCCGGCGCGGCTCGAGCGCATCGACCGTGCGGTGGCCCTGGCCTCCACCAAGGGCTGGCGCCTCGAAGGGCTGGTCGGGCAGGACGTGGCGGGCCTGCTCACCGCCGCGCTCCGGCGCGCCGGCCTGCCCGGCATCCGCGTGGTCGCGGTGGCCAACGACACGGTGGCGGCGCTCGTCCTCCTGAGCTACCGCAAGCGGGGGACTCCACGGAGCGAGGAGCCGGCGCTCGCCGACATCGGGCTCATCCTCGGCACCGGGACCAACCAGGCCGCGGACCTGGGCCCGGACGGCATCCGGAACCTGGAGTCGGGCAACTTCGACGGGGTGGCGTGCGTCGAGACCCCGTACGACGCCGCCCTCGACCGCGAGCTGGACGAGCCGCCGCCGGGCGCGCAGCGGCTCGAGAAGATGGTCTCCGGTCACTATCTCGGCGAGATCGTGCGCCGCGTCCTCGTGGACCTGGCCCGGCGGACGGACGCCTTCCAGTGGAAGGCGGCCCCGGTGATCGACACGCCGTTCGCGCTCGACAGCGAGTACCTCTCCCGCATCGCGGCCGACGGCACGCCCGACCTGTCGGAGGTGGACGCGCTGCTCCGCTCGCTGGACGTCGCGGCCACCGGCCCCGAGCGCCAGGGCGTGCGGGCGCTGACCGGGGCCGTTGCGCGCCGCGCCGCGCGGCTGGTGGCCGCCGCGCTGCTCGGGACCCTGCGCCACCTCGATCCGGAGCTCGCGCGTCCCCGGAGCATCGCGGTGGACGGCAGCCTCTGGGGCGGGTATCCCGGGTTCGAGGGCCTGGTGCGCGAGACCTTCCGGGAGGTGGCCGGGCCCGACCGCGCCGCGCGCATCGAGACCACGTTCGTGAAGGATTCCACCAGCGCGGGGGCGGCCGTCATCGCGGCCGTGGCCGCGGGGCAAAGGAGCGAGTGATGCAGCTGGGCATGGTCGGGCTGGGGCGCATGGGCGCCAACATGGTGCGGCGACTGCGGAAGGACGGACACGACTGCGTGGTCTACGACGTGCACGCGGCCGCGGTCTCCGCGCTCGAGAAGGAGGGCGCCACCGGGGCCACGTCGCCGGTCGCCTTCGTGAAGGCGCTGGCCCCCCCGCGCGCGGTGTGGCTCATGGTCCCCGCCGGGGTGGTGGACGCGACGCTCGACGATCTGGTCCCGCTGCTCGAGCCCGACGACGTGGTGATCGACGGCGGCAACTCGCACTACCACGACGACATCCGGCGCGCCGCCATGCTGCGGGAGCGGCGCCTGCACTACGTCGACGTGGGAACCAGCGGCGGGGTGTGGGGGCTCGAGCGCGGGTATTGCCTGATGATCGGCGGCGAGGAGGCCACGGTGCGCCGCCTCGATCCGATCTTCAAGTCGCTCGCGCCCGGGATGGGATCGGTCCCGCGCACCCCGGGGCGCGAGACGCTGGGGGGCACCGCCGAGCACGGGTACCTGCATTGCGGGCCCGCGGGCGCCGGCCACTTCGTGAAGATGGTGCACAACGGCATCGAGTACGGGCTGATGGCCGCCTACGCGGAGGGGTTCAACATCCTGCGCCACGCCAACGTGGGCGCGAGCGGGCACGCCAGCGACGCGGAGACCACCCCGCTGCGCCACCCCGAGCACTACCGCTACGACCTCCCGCTGCGCGACATCGCGGAGGTGTGGCGGCGCGGCAGCGTGATCGCCTCCTGGCTGCTCGACCTCACGGCCAGCGCGCTGGTCAAGAGCGGCGACCTCGCCACGTTCTCCGGCCGGGTCTCGGACTCGGGGGAGGGGCGCTGGACGGTGCAGGCCGCCATCGAGTCGGGCGCGCCGGCCCCGGTGCTGAGCGCGGCCCTGTACGAGCGCTTCACCTCGCGCGGGGAGTCCGACTTCGCGCACCGGCTGCTCTCCGCGCTGCGGTTCGAGTTCGGGGGCCACCACGAGAAGCCGCCGGACGGCGGCGGGGCGCGCGCGTGAGCCCGGCCGCCCGCGCGGAGGTGGCGTTCCTGGTCGACGTGGACAACACGCTGCTCGACAACGACCGCGTGACCGCCGACCTGCGCCGCTACCTCGACCAGACGGTGGGGGCCGAGCGGCGGGCGCGCTACTGGGCCCACTTCGAGAGCCTGCGCAAGGAGCTGGGCTACGCGGACTACCTGGGCGCGCTGCAGCGCTATCGCCTGGAGTTCCCGCGCGATCCGCACCTGCTGAACGCGTCCGCGTTCCTCATCGACTACCCGTTCGCCAACCGCCTCTACCCGGGATCGCTCGACGTGCTCGAGCGCTTCCGCGGCTGGGGGCCCACCGTGATCCTCTCGGACGGCGACGTCGTCTTCCAGCCCCGCAAGATCCAGCGGTCCGGGCTGGCGGAGGCGGTGGACGGCGTCCTGATCTACGTGCACAAGGAGCGGGAGCTCGACGACGTCGAGCAGCGATACCCCGCCGACCACTACGTCCTGGTGGACGACAAGCTCCGCATCCTGACCGCGGTGAAGCGCGCGTGGGGCGCCCGGGTGACCACCGTGTTCCCCCGGCAGGGCCACTACGCCCGCGATCCGGAGATCCTCGCCACCAATCCGGCCGCCGACCTCACCGTCGAGCACATCGGCGACCTCGTCGAATACGACCTCTCCGCCCTGCGGGCCCGCGCCGGCGCGGGCGCCGCGGCGGCGCCGGGTCATCGGAGATGAGCCCATGGCGATGTCGGCCGATCAGATCCACCGCCTCGATGCGTACTGGCGCGCCGCGAACTACCTGACCGTCGGCCAGATCTACCTGCAGGACAACCCGCTGCTGCGGGAGCCCCTGCGCCCCGAGCACATCAAGCCGCGCCTGCTGGGCCACTGGGGCACCTCCCCGGGGCTCTCCTTCATCTACGCGCACCTGAACCGGCTCATCGTCGAGCAGGACGCGAACGTGATCTACCTGGCCGGGCCGGGCCACGGGGGGCCCGCGATCGTCGCCAACGTGTATCTCGAGGGCACGTACTCCGAGATCTACCCGGAGGTGTCGCCGGACGTCGCGGGCCTGCGGCGGCTCTTCCGCCAGTTCTCGACGCCCGGCGGGATCCCGAGCCACGTGAGCGTGCCGACGCCGGGGTCGATCCACGAGGGCGGCGAGCTGGGCTACGTGCTCGTGCACGCCTTCGGGGCCGCCTTCGACAACCCGGGCCTGATCGTGGCCGCGGTGGTGGGCGACGGCGAGGCCGAGACGGGCCCGCTCGCGACCAGCTGGACCGGCATCGACTTCCTGAATCCGGCGCGGGACGGCGCGGTGCTGCCGATCCTGCACCTGAACGGCTACAAGATCGGCGGGCCCACCCTGACCGGGCGCTCCGACGACGGCGCGGTCGAGGGCATGCTGCGCGGGCTCGGCTGGGAGCCCCACCTGGTCGCGGGCCACGACCCGCTCGCGGTGCATCCGCGGTTCGCCCAGGTCCTGGACGAGTGCTACGCGCGCATCCGCGCCATCCAGGTTGAAGCCCGGCGGCCGGGCGCGGGGCCGGCGGGCGCGACCCGGCCCCGCTGGCCGATGATCGTGCTGCGCACGCCCAAGGGGTGGACGGGACCGAAGACGGTGGACGGCGAGCCGGTGGAGGGCACCTTCCGCTCGCATCAGGTGCCGGTCGACCGGGTGCGCGACGACCCCGGCCACCTCGCGATCCTCGAGGAGTGGATGCGGAGCTACCGCCCGGAGGAGCTGTTCGACGAGGGCGGGCGGTTCCGTCCCGAGCTGGCCGCGCTGGCGCCGAAGGGCGAGCGCCGGATGGGCGCGAACCCGCACGCCAACGGCGGGCGCCTGCTGCGCGCGCTGGACCTGCCGGACTGGACGGACTACGCGCTGCCGGTACCGCGTCCCGCCACCGAGCTCCACGAGTCCACCCGCCAGCTCGGGATGTTCATGCGCGACATCTTCATCCGCAACAAGGAGGCGGCGAACTTCCGGCTCTTCTGCCCCGACGAGACGCGCTCGAACCGGCTCGGCAACGTGTTCGAGGTGGAGCGCCGCTGCTCGATGCTGCCGGTGCTGCCCTCGGACGACCGGGTCGGTCCCGACGGGCGGGTGATGGAGATCCTGAGCGAGCACTGCTGTCAGGGCTGGCTCGAGGGCTACCTCCTCACCGGCCGCCACGGCCTCTTCGCCAGCTACGAGGCCTTCGCGATGGTGTCGGCCTCGATGACCGTGCAGCACGCGAAGTGGCTGCAGGAGGCGGACCGGCTCCGGTGGCGCGCGCCGGTGTCGTCGCTGAACATCCTGCTCAGCTCCACCGCGTGGCGCCAGGACCACAACGGCTTCAGCCATCAGGGCCCGGGGCTGATCGACGTGGTGCTCTCGAAGAAAGGGACGGTGTCGCGCATCTACCTGCCGCCCGACGCCAACTGCCTGCTCTCGGTGGCCGACCACTGCTTCCGCAGCCGGAACTACGTGAACCTCATCGTGATCGACAAGCAGCCGCAGCTGCAGTGGCTGGACCGCGAGGCCGCGCGCGAGCACTGCGCGCGGGGCGCCTCCATCTGGCGCTGGGCGAGCAGTCCCGGCGACGGGCCGCCCGACGTGGTGATGGCCTGCGCGGGCGACGTTCCGACGCTCGAGACGGTGGCCGCGACCTGGCTCCTGCGCCATCACGCGCCCGGGCTGCGGGTGCGGGTGGTGAACGTCGTCGACCTCATGACCCTCTTCGCCCCGCGCTTTCATCCGCACGGGCTGCCGGACGAGGCCTTCGTGCCGCTGTTCACCGAGGCGGCCCCGGTGGTGTTCGCGTTCCACGGCTACCAGCGGGCGGTCCACGAGCTGATCCACGGCCGCCCGAACGCGGAGCGCTTCCACGTCCGCGGCTTCAACGAGGAGGGCACCACCACCACCCCGTTCGACATGGTGGTGCGCAACGGGATGAGCCGCTACCACCTCTGTCTGGAGGCCCTGCGCCGGACCGAAGCCCGCGGGCAGCGCGAGGGCGCGCGCCTCGCCGAGCTGTGCCGGGCCATGCTCGAGCGGCACCCGGGCTACATCCGCGAGCACCTCCAGGATTTGCCGGAGGTGCGGGACTGGCGCTGGAGCGAGCCCTGATGCCGGACGCGCCGGTCCTCCTCTGCCTGAACGCGGGCTCCTCGTCGCTCAAGTTCTCGGTGTGGGATGGGGACCGCTGCCTGCTCGAGGGCGAGGTGGAGGAGATCGGGCGCCCGGGCACGTTCGCGTGGGTGGCGCCGGCGGGCGGGCCGCGGCGCCGGCTGCCCGGCCGGTGGGCCGACCACCGCGAGGCCGTCGACGGGGTCTTCTCCCTCCTCGGCGAGCATCCGCTGCCCCGGCCGGCGGGCGTGGGGCATCGGCTGGTGCACGGCGGGCTCCACCACGTGGCGCCGGAGCGCGTGAGCAAGGAGCTGCTGGACGACCTGCGCGCGCTGGTGCCGCTGGCGCCGCTGCACATGCCGAGCGGGCTCGACGGCGTGGAGGCGGTGGCCGAGCGCTTTCCCGACCTGCCGCAGGCGGTGTGCTTCGACACCGCGTTCCACCGGGACCTGCCGGAGCCGGCCTGGCGGGTGCCTTTGCCGCGCGCGCTGGTCGACGAGACCGGCCTCCGGCGGTTCGGCTTCCACGGCCTGTCGTACGAGTACGTGATGGAGACCCTGGGGCCGGCCGGAGGCGGGCGGGTGGTGATCGCGCACCTGGGCAACGGGTCGAGCCTGGCCGCGGTGCGGGACGGACGGCCCGTCGACACCAGCATGGGATTCACCCCGACCGGCGGCGTCATGATGGGCACGCGGACCGGCGATCTGGACCCCGGCGTGCTGGTCTACCTGATGCAGAAGGGCTACGACGCGGATCGGCTGGACCGGCTCGTCAACCGCGAGTCGGGCCTGCTCGGGGTCTCCGGCGCGACCGGGGACGTGAAGAGCCTCCTCGAGCGGCGGGAGGGAGACCCGCGGGCCGATCTGGCTCTCACCATGTTCTGCGGCCAGGTGCGCAAGCAGATCGGCGCGTACGCGGCGGCGCTGGGCGGCCTCGACACGCTGGTGTTCACCGGCGGCATCGGGGAGCGCGCGGCCCCCCTGCGGGCCGAGATCTGCGAGGGGCTCGGCCACCTGGGGGTGCAGATCGACCCGGCCCGGAACGCGGCCCACCAGAGCCCGGTCAGCGTGCCGGATGCGGGCTGCGCGGTGCGGATCGTGAACACGAGGGAAGACATGATGATCGCGCGGCACTGCCGCGCGGTGCTGTTCGAGGGACGGAAGGAGACGCGGTGATCAGCCAGAGCGAGGCGTGGGCGGCGTTGCAGAAGCATCACGAGCAGGTGCGGAACGTGCATCTCCGCGCCCTGTTCGCGGAGGGACGGAACCGGGGGGAGCGGCTCGCGGTGGAGGCGGCCGGTCTCTACCTCGACTACTCGAAGAACCGGCTCACCGAGGAGACCCTGCGCCTGCTGCTGGCGCTGGCCGAGGCCTCCGGGCTCCGCGCGCGCATCGACGCGATGTTCGCGGGCGAGAAGATCAACGTCACCGAGCACCGCGCGGTGCTCCACGTGGCCCTGCGGGCCCCGCGGGGGCGGAAGATCCTGGTCGACGGCGTCGACGTGGTCCCGGGCGTGCACGCGGTGCTGGACCGGATGGCCGCCTTCTCCGACCGCGTGCGGTCGGGCGCGTGGACCGGCTTCACCGGCCGCCCCATCCGCAACGTGATCAACATCGGCATCGGCGGCTCGGATCTGGGGCCGGTGATGGCGTACGAGGCCCTGCGCCACTACAGCGACCGGCGGCTCACGTTCCGCTTCGTCTCCAACGTCGACGGGACGGACTTCGTGGAGGCCACGCGCGACCTCGACCCGGCCGAGACGCTCTTCATCGTGTCGTCGAAGACCTTCACCACCCAGGAGACCCTGGCCAACGCGCGCGCGGCGCGGGCGTGGAGCCTGGCCGCGCTCCGCGACGAGCGCGCGGTGGCGAAGCACTTCGTGGCGGTGTCGACCAACGCGCCCGAGGTGGCGAAGTTCGGCATCGACACCGCCAACATGTTCGAGTTCTGGGACTGGGTGGGCGGCCGCTACTCCGTCGACTCCGCGATCGGGCTCTCCCTGATGATCGCGATCGGCCCCGAGCACTTCCGCGCCCTGCTGGCCGGCATGCACGAGATGGACGAGCACTTCCGCACCGCGCCCTTCGAGGCGAACCTGCCGGTGCTGCTGGGCCTGATCGGGATCTGGTACGTGAACTTCTTCGGCGCCGAGAGCCACGTGGTGCTGCCCTACAGCCAGTACCTGGCCCGGCTGCCGTTCTATCTCCAGCAGCTGGACATGGAGTCCAACGGCAAGTCGGTGGGCCTCGACGGCCGGCGCGTGGACTACCAGACCGGCCCGGTCATCTGGGGCACCCACGGCACCAACGGCCAGCACGCCTACTTCCAGCTGCTGCACCAGGGCACCCGGCTCGTCCCGGCCGACTTCATCGGCTTCGCCCGCACCGCGAACCCGCTCGACCGGCACCAGGACCTGCTCACCGCCAACCTGATCGCCCAGACCGAGGCGCTCGCCTTCGGCAAGACCGCCGCCGAGGTGGCCGCCGAGGGCGTGCCCGCCGCGCAGGTGCCGCACCGGACCTTCGAGGGCAATCGCCCCAGCAACACGATCCTGGCGGAGGCGCTCACCCCGGCGACGCTGGGCCGCCTGGTCGCGCTCTACGAGCACAAGGTGTTCGTGCAGGGCACCATCTGGGGCATCAACTCCTTCGACCAGTGGGGCGTGGAGCTGGGCAAGGCGCTGGCCGGCCGCATCGTGCCGGAGCTGGAGGCGCCCGGCGAGCCGCGGCTGGACCACGACAGCTCCACCAACGCGCTGATCCGTCGCTACCGCCGCCTGCGCGCGCCCGGCGCCTGATCGCTCGCGGACGGCCCCGGCCGCGACCGATCTTGCGGAGGCGCGGGCGCTGTGCCACGATCCGCCCGGCTTCGCAGCCGGTGGCTCGCCCCCAACGCGGAGAGGAGATCATCATGCGCGCACGTGACGTCACGCTCCCCGTTCTCTCGCTCCTGCTCGCGGCCCTCCTGGGTCCGCTCGCGTCCTCGGCTCGCGCCGATCTCATGATCATCGGCCTCGACGAGAAGGTCAGCTTCGACGCGGAGGGCAACCGCGCCTTCACGGCGCCGGGCAAGGACGCGATCGTGGTGGTGGACATCACCAACCGCGAGTCTCCGCGGATCGTGGCGACCTTCCCCCTGATGAACTCCATCTTCGGGCCGCCCACCAACCTGGCCATCACCCCGGACGAGCGCGTCGCGGTGGTGGCCAACTCGGTGACGTGGGTGCAGGACGGCTCGGCGTGGAAGCCGGCCCCCGACAACAAGCTCTACGTCTTCGACCTCAAGGCGAATCCGCCCGCGCAGGTGGGCGTCGTGGAAGTCGGCAAGCAGCCGTCGGGGATGGCGATCAGCAAGGGGGGCGACCTGCTCCTGGTGGCCAACCGCGCCGACAAGTCGGTCAGCGTGCTCACCATCCGGGGAACCGACGTGAAGCTGGTGGACACGGTGCCGATGGCCGACGAGGTGGCCTCGGTGGCCATCGCGCCCGACGGCAAGCGCGCGCTGGTGACCAAGTTCCCGGGCCACAAGATCGCCCTGCTCGAGATCGCGGGCCAGAAGGTGACCTACAACAAGTGGGACATGCCGGTGGGACAGTGGCCGTACAACATCGGCATCACGCCCAACGGGCGCATCGGGATCTCGGCCGACAACGGCGCCTCCGGCTCCCCGGACGGCCACGTCGACACCGTCAGCGTCATCGACATGGAGGCCAACCCGGTCCGGGTGATCGACCGGGTCGCGATCGGCGACGCGCCGGAGGGCTTCGTCATCAGTCCGACCGGCGATCTGGCGGTGGCGGTGCTGCTCGGCGGCGGGGCCGTCGCCAAGGCGCCCAACAGCTGGTTCTGGAAGCGCAACGGCGACCTCGCGCTTCTCAAGATCGACGGCAAGAAGGTCACCAAGGTGGGCGAGCTCCCGGTCGGGGGCCTGCCGGAGGGCGCGGTGTTCAGCCCCGACGGCAAGTATCTCTACGTGGGCAACTATCTCGATCGCAACGTCTCGATCCTGAAGGTCGACGGCACCCGCGTCACCGATACCGGCAAGAAGCTCACGCTGCCCGGCCAGCCCGCTTCGATGCGCGGAACGAATCCCTAGGAAGCGCGCCATGGACCTCTCGCGGCGTGGATTCATCAAGCTCTCCGCCGGCGCCCCGGCCCCGCTCGGCTTCAACCCCGCCGACGCCTCGCTCAGGTACGAGCTGGTGATCGCCAACGGCGACGTGCTCGACCCGGTGCAGAGGAAGCGCGCTAGGCGCGACGTGGGCATCCGCTTCGGGCAGATCGCGGCACCGCGGGGGCCCGGGGCAGGGAGCGATCCCCGCGCCGTGCTATCCTTGGGCTCGCTTCGCCGCCGGACGGACGCGCCCGCCGTGCGAGAGTGGCGGAACTGGCAGACGCGCTGGACTTAGGATCCAGAGGGGCAACCCGTGGGGGTTCAACTCCCCCCTCTCGCACCATCCTTCCTTCCGGCTCGAGGCTTGCCATGAGCATCAGGGGCATCGATCACTGGGTCATCGTCGTCGCCGACGTCCCCCGCACCCTGGCCTTCTACGAGCGGCTCGGGCTGCCCATCGCCTGGGAGAAGCGGCCGGGGCGCCCGGACATGCCGACGATCCGGATCGGGGAGGCCCAGAAGATCAACGTCCACGCGAGGGACTGGCCGGACGCGGCCGGATACCTCGGGGCGAGGCGGCCGTTCGTGGGGGGCGCCGACTTCTGCCTGGAATGGGAGGGGACGGTGCCGGAGGTCCTCGATCACCTGAAGCGGGCGGGAATCACCCCCGAGGTGGGCCCCTCCCCGCGGACGTGCGCCCGCGGGCCGGCCACCAGCGTCTACTTCCGCGACCCCGACGACAACCTGGTGGAGCTCACCGTTTACCCGTCCGCCTGACCCCCGGCGCCCCGGGCAGTGTCCGGCAAGTGGTTGTTTTGTTGACGCTGCGGCCGGATGGTGTAGGATGCGTCTCTGGCCCGCGGGCCGCGCGACATCCAGCAGCACGACTTCCACACTGTGAGGGCCGATCGTGAGGGCGAAGCAGCCATGAAAGTCGCCGTCGAGGAGCTGGGGGCCTGCAAGCGCCGCCTGCAGGTGGAGGAGACGCCGGAGGTCGTGACCCGAGCCTGGGAGCAGGCCTTCGGCCGCGTGCAGCGCGAGGCCAAGCTGCCCGGCTTCCGCAAGGGCAAGGTGCCGCGGAGCATGATCAAGCTGCACTTCGCCGACGACGTCCGGCAGGAGGTGGCCCGGCAGCTCATCCCGGACGTCTACCGGCAGGCGCTGGCCGAGACCCGCATCGAGCCGGTGGAGGAGCCGGACCTCCAGGAGGTCACCCTCGAGGAGAACGCGGCGCTCAAGTTCGCGGCGGTGGTCGAGGTGAAGCCGGCGATCACCCCGGGGGCCTATACCGGGCTCGCGATCGAGCACACCCCGAAGCCGTTCGAGGAGCGCGAGGTGGACGAGGCGCTCGCCGCTCTCCAGGAGCAGCACGCGGAGTATCGGGCGGTGGAGCGGCCGGCCGATCCCGGCGACCTGGTGATCGTCGACTACACCCTGACCCCGGAGGGCATGGAGCCCAGCTCGCAGACCGGCTACGGCTTCGTGATCGGCGGGGGCGGGGTCCTGCCCGAGATCGACCAGGCGGTGGTGGGCCTGAGCGCGGGCGGCTCACGCCAGATCCGCGTCCGCTTCGCGGACGACCACCGCAACGAGGCGCTGCGCGGCAAGTCGGCGGAGGCGTCGGTGACCGTCACCGAGGTGAAGGAGAAGGTGCTGCCCGCGCTGGACGACGAGTTCGCCAAGAGCGTGGGGGGGGACTTCGAGACCCTCGACGCGCTGCGGGAGGAGATCCGCAAGGGGCTCCAGGCGCGGCGCGAGGCGGAGAACCGGCGCGCGCTCGAGAACGCGGTTCTCGACGCGGTCCTCGCCGGGCACAGCTTCGAGATTCCCGAGGCGCTGGTGCTCCGGCAGGTCGGTCATCAGATCGAGCACGCGCGCGATCACATGCGGCGGCAGGGGATCGATCCCGACCGGGTGCCGTGGGACTACAAGAAGCTGCTGGAGGACCTGAGGCCGGGCGCGGAGAAGGCGGTGAAACGAGCGCTCCTCATCGAGGCCATCGCGGACAAGGAAGGCCTGCGGGCCACCGACGCGGAGGTCGACGCGGAGGTGGAGCGGATCGCCCAGGCCACCCAGCGGCCCGGACCCGCGGTCCGACGCATGCTGGAGCAGAGCGGGGAGCTCGAGGGCATTCGCCACACTCTCGGCGAGCGCAAGACCATCGACTTCCTCATCGAAAAGAATCCGGTAAAGAGCGCCTGAGGTACACTACGGTCATGGCAAGGAGGCGCCCGATGGGATTGGTCCCGATGGTGGTCGAGCAGACTCCGCGCGGCGAGCGCGCGTTCGATATCTTCTCCCGGCTCCTGAAAGAACGGATCATCTTCCTCCCGACGTACATCGAGGACGAGATCGCGAACCTGGTCATCGCCCAGATGCTGTTCCTGGAGGCGGAGGACCCGGACAAGGACATCCACCTCTATATCAACTCGCCCGGCGGGTCGGTCACCGCGGGCATGGCCATCTACGACACCATGCAGTACGTGAAGCCGGCCATCTCCACCATCTGCATGGGGCAGGCCGCCTCGATGGGCGCCCTGCTCCTGTGCGCGGGCGCCAAGGGCAAGCGCTTCGCGCTGCCGCACGCGCGCATCATGATCCACCAGCCGCTCGGCGGGGTGCAGGGGCAGGCCACCGACATCGACATCCAGGCCCGGGAGATCCTCCGGATGCGGGAGGAGCTGAACCGCATCCTGGTCCACCACACCGGGCAGGACATGGCGAAGATCCAGCGGGACACCGACCGCGACTTCTTCATGACCGCGGAGCAGGCGAAGGAGTACCGGATCGTGGACGAGGTCATCGCGTCGAAGCCGACCACCCGGCCCGTTCCCGAAGTGGTCGTCACCCCCAAGTAGAGGACCCATGGCCCGGACCCGCGAAGGCGGCGCCGCGCTCAAGTGCTCGTTCTGCGGCAAGAGCCAGAACGACGTCCGCAAGCTCATCGCCGGCCCCACCGTCTACATCTGCGACGAGTGCATCGAGCTCTGCAACGACATCATCGCGGAGGAGTGGGAGGAGGAGAAGAGCCGGGAGCTGCGGAGCCTCCCCAAGCCGGCCGAGATCAAGAACGTCCTCGACCAGTACGTGGTCGGGCAGGAGCGGGCCAAGAAGATCCTCGCGGTCGCGGTGCACAACCACTACAAGCGCATCGAGGCCGGCTCCGAGGTCGGCGACGTCGAGCTGCAGAAGGCCAACATCCTCCTGATCGGCCCCACCGGCTCCGGCAAGACCCTGCTGGCCCAGACCCTCGCCAAGATGCTCCACGTGCCGTTCACCATCGCGGACGCGACCACGCTGACCGAGGCGGGCTACGTCGGCGAGGACGTGGAGAACATCATCCTCCGGCTGCTCCAGGCCGCCGACTACGACGTGGAGCGGGCCCAGCGCGGCATCGTCTACATCGACGAGATCGACAAGATCGCGCGCAAGTCCGAGAACCCGTCGATCACCCGCGACGTGTCGGGCGAGGGCGTGCAGCAGGCCCTGCTCAAGATCCTGGAGGGCACGGTGGCCAACGTGCCGCCGCAGGGCGGCCGCAAGCACCCGCACCAGGAGTTCATCCAGGTCGACACCACCAACGTGCTCTTCATCTGCGGCGGGGCCTTCGTGGGCGTGGACAAGATCGTGGAGGGCCGGGTGGGGCGCACCGGGATCGGCTTCGGGGCCGAGATCAAGAGCCGCGAGGACCGCCGGGTGGGCGACCTGCTGGCCCTGATCCAGCCGGAGGACCTGCTCAAGTACGGCCTCATCCCCGAGTTCGTGGGCCGGCTGCCGGTCGTGGCCACGCTGCACGACCTCGACGAGGGCGCGCTGGTGCGGATCCTGCGCGAGCCCAAGAACGCGATCATCAAGCAGTACCAGAAGTACTTCGAGCTCGAGAAGGTGCGGCTGAAGTTCACCGACGACGCGGTCGCCGCGGTGGCGCGCGAGGCCATGAAGCGCGGCACCGGGGCGCGCGGCCTGCGCGCGGTGCTGGAGGAGGTCATGCTCGAGGTGATGTACGAGCTGCCCTCGCTGCCCGGGTTGAAGGAGTGCATCATCACCCGGGAGGTCATCCTCAACAAGGACCGCCCGATCCTCATCTCCGAGCAGAAGGAGCAGTCCGCCTAGTCGCGCTCTCCCCGCCGGGGGAGGGCAGGGTGAGGGGTTCCCCGTGCCGGGCACGCTGTACGTCGTCGCCACCCCGCTCGGCAATCTCGATGACATCACCCTCCGCGCCCTCCGCGTCCTGAAGGAGGTGGCCCTGGTCGCCTGCGAGGACACCCGGCGCACCCGCATCCTCCTCGCCCACTTCGGCATCCACGTCCCGGTCACCAGCTACTTCGAGCACAACAAGCTCCGGAAGGGCGCGCGCCTGCTCCAGACGCTGCAGGCCGGCCAGTCGGTGGCGCTGGTGACCGACGCGGGCACTCCCGGCATCTCGGACCCCGGCTTCCTCCTGGTGCGCCAGGCCCGCGAGGCCGGCGTGAGGGTCGTGCCGGTGCCCGGGCCCTCCGCGGTGGTGGCCGCGCTGTCCGCGGCCGGCCTGCCCGCGGACCGGTTCGTGTTCGACGGCTTCCTGCCCGTCAAGCCCGGCCGGCGCATCCATCGTCTGGAGGCTCTCCGGGACCTCGAGATGACGGTGGTCTGCTACGAATCGCCGCATCGCATCCTCGCCACCCTCGACGCGGTGGGTCAGGTGTGGGGTGACCGGGAGATCGTGGTGGCGCGCGAGCTCACCAAGCAGTTCGAGGAGATCGCGCGGGGGCCGGCCGCGCGCCTGCGGGTTCACTTCGAGGCGGCGGGGCCCCGGGGCGAGTTCACCCTGGTCCTGCCCTCGCCACGTTTCGAGCCCGGCGGCCCGACACCGATGGTAAAGTGAGCGCCATGATCAAGCGCGGGCTCGCGGTGCTGGCGGCGATCGTCTCCCTCGGTCTCGGCGCGGCCCCCGCCTCGGCGGAGTGGTTCGCGGACGTCTTCGCGGGGTTAAGCTTCACCCGCGACCACGACGTCAAGATCCACGACTTCGGCATCGGGACCGGCACCTACGAGGACGTGGAGTTCGATCGCTCGCTGGCGTGGGGCGGGCGCGCCGGGCGCTACTTCGATTCGCTGCCGTTCCTGGGCCTGGCCGTCGACTTCTTCCGCTACAACCCGGACATCGGCGGCCAGTCGGTGCAGCTGCGGGGCTGCTTCTTCCCGGGCGGCAGCTGCGGCAGCGGCAGCGGCGGCACCGGGCGGTTCGACGTCGAGGTCACCGCGCTCTCGGTGGACCTGATGCTGCGCCTGCCGCTGCTCAAGAGCGACGATGCCCCGTGGGGGCGGCTGCAGCCCTACGTGGCGGTGGGGCCGCCGCTCTACATCACCAACGTCACCCCGCGCAACACCCGCAACTTCCGTAACCACGACGACGACACCGATCTCTCCGTCGGCTACAAGCTGGCGGGCGGGGTGGCGTTTCAGATCTTCAAGAACCTGGCCCTGTTCGGCGAGTATCGCTTCACCCACGTGTCGCCCGAGGTCGAGCTCCGGGACGCCAACATCGGCCGCACCACCCTGCGGACCGACCTCGACACCCACTCCGCGCTGATCGGTCTCTCGGCCCGCTGGTAGCGCGCGCGGGCGGCATCGCCCGCGCCGCCGACGGACCCCCGCGGGTCGCCCACGGGTCGGCCGGTCGCCCGCGGTCGGAGCAAGGGGGAGGTTCTCCCGGACGCCCCTCGGCGTATCCCGTATACTAAGGGGCCATGTTGATTGCCAAGGCGCTCACGATCGCCGGCTCCGACTCCGGCGGGGGAGCGGGCATCCAGGCGGATCTCAAGACGTTCTCGGCGTTCCGCGTGTTCGGCATGTCCGTGATCACCGCGGTGACGGCGCAGAATTCTCTCGGAGTCCAGGGCGTCGAGAACCTGCCGTCCGCCTTCGTGGCCCGGCAGCTGCGCTCGGTGCTGGACGACTTCGGCGCCGACGCGGCCAAGTGCGGGATGCTCTCGACCGCGCCCATCATCGAGGCGGTGGCGGACACGCTCGCCGGGCACCGGCTGGAGAAGCTGGTGGTGGATCCGGTGATGGTGGCCAAGTCCGGCGACCCCCTGCTGCAGGCCGACGCGCGGGCCGCGCTCGCGGATCGCATCCTGCCGCTGGCGATGGTGGTGACGCCGAACCTGCCCGAGGCCGAGGTGCTGGCCGGCATGCGGGTGGCCGAGCCGGAGGACATGGAAGAGGCGGCGCGCCGCATCCACCGGATGGGGCCGCGCTACGTGCTGATCAAGGGCGGCCATCTCAAGGGTGACGCCACCGATCTGCTGTGGAACGGCAGGGAGTTCACCCGCTTCACCGCGCCGCGGGTCGATTCGACCAACACCCACGGCACCGGCTGCACCTTCTCGGCCGCCATCGCGGCCGGCCTCGCGCGCGGGCAGGCGCTCGGGGACGCGATCCGGGCCGCCAAGGCCTACGTGACGATGGCCATCCGCGAGGGATTCAAGGCCGGGCGCGGGGTGGGCCAGCTCCGTCACTTCGTGACCGACTGGTGATGGCCGACTCCGACCCGATCGCGGACACGCCGGGGGACGACGATGCGGGCAAGATGTCGTTCTTCGAGCACCTCAGCGAGCTCCGCACCCGCATCATCTGGAGCCTGATCCCCGCCGGCGTCGGCCTCGGCATCGCGCTGTACTTCACGAACAACGTGATGCGGTTCCTCTCGGGGCACCTGAAGACCGAGCTGGTCTTCACCACGCCCACCGAGGCCTTCTGGACCTACATGAAGGTGGCGATGATCCTCGGCATCTTCATCGCCATGCCGGTCATCCTGTGGAACGTGTGGGCCTTCGTGGCCCCCGGCCTCCACAAGCACGAGCGCAAGTACGCGGCCCCCTTCGTGATCGTGGGCTCGCTGCTCTTCATCGGGGGCGGCGCCTTCGCCCTGTTCGTGATCATCCCGTTCGCGGTGAACTTCCTGGTGACCTTCGGGCAGGATCAGGGCCTCAAGCCCATGATCACGATCTCGAGCTACATCGACTTCATCATCAAGTTCACGCTCGCGTTCGGGGTGGTGTTCGAGCTGCCGGTGGTGATCACCCTGCTCTCCATGCTGGGCCTGGTGACACCCCAGTTCCTCTCCAAGAACCGCAAGTACGCGATCCTGATCAACTTCATCATCGCGGCCATCCTGACCCCGACCCCCGACATCGTGAACCAGAGCCTGATGGCGGGGCCGCTCTGCATCCTCTACGAGCTGGGCATCATCTCCGCGCGAATCTTCGGACGGAAGCCGAGGCCCGCGCTCTCGCAAGACCCGGCGAGATGAGCCCGCTCGAGTTCGGCTCCCTCGAGCTGCCGGAGGCGGTGCGGCGCGGCATCCGGGACGCAGGCTTCGTCACCGCGACCCCCATCCAGGAGGCGGCCCTGCCGCTGGCCCTGCGGGGCAAGGACGTCGCGGGCCAGTCCCAGACCGGCACCGGAAAGACCGCCGCGTTCCTCATCGCCGCGTTCACCCGCTGCCTCACCCATCCCGCCCCGCCGCGGGCGGGGGTCACCTCGCCGCGCGTGCTCATCATCGCGCCCACCCGGGAGCTGGTGGTGCAGATCGAGGCCGACGCGCGCCTGCTGGGGGCCCACACCGGGCTCACGATCCTCGCGGTGTACGGCGGCATCGACTACAACAAGCAGCGGGATGCCCTGCGCGAGGGCTGCGACATCCTCATCGGCACGCCGGGCCGGCTCATCGACTACCTCAAGCAGCACATCTGGTCCCCGGGCCGCGTCGAGGTGCTGGTCATCGACGAGGCGGACCGGATGTTCGACATGGGCTTCATCGCCGACCTGCGATTCATCCTGCGGCGGCTGCCGAAGCCCGAGAAGCGGCAGTCGTTCCTCTTCTCGGCGACCCTGTCGTTCCGGGTGATGGAGCTGACCTGGGAGTTCATGAACAATCCCTCCCAGATCACCATCACCCCCCAGCAGAAGACGGCCGAGAAGGCGGAGCAGGTGCTCTACCACGTGGGCCGCGAGGAGAAGTTCAACCTGCTGCTCGGCCTGCTGCGCCGCGAAGGGGGCAGTCGCATCCTCATCTTCACCAACACCCGCGAGGAGGCGCGCCGGCTCGAGGACCGCCTGGGCCGCAACGGCTGGGAGGCGCGGGCGCTCACCGGCGACGTGGACCAGAAGAAGCGACTCCGGATCCTGAACGACTTCAAGGACGGCAAGCTGCCGATCCTGGTCGCCACCGACGTCGCCTCGCGCGGCCTGCACATCGAGGGCGTCAGCCACGTGGTGAACTGGGATCTTCCGCAGGATGCGGAGGACTACGTGCACCGCATCGGGCGCACCGCGCGAGCGGGGGCGGCGGGCAAGGCCATCAGCCTGGTCGACGAGGCGGGCGCGCTCGCGCTCGAGCCCATCGAGAAGTTCATCGGCCAGAAGATCCAGGTGGACTGGGCCGACGACGATCTCTTCCTGCCCGAGATCAAGCCGACCAGCGAGGAGCGGCGCCGCTACGCGGAGGAGAAGCGACAGCGCATGGCCGCGCGCGGCGGCGGCCGCGGCGGGGCGGGCCGGCCGGGAGGCGGGGGCGGCCGGCGCGGTCAGGGCCGCGGCCCTCGCCGCTGACGACCCTTCCTTCTCCCTCTCCCTTCCGGGGAGCGCGGACATGACCCCGCCGCGGGTCGACCTCACGCTCCCGGCGGACGACCGCGCCCTCGCCGCCTCCCTCGCCACCACGTGGCGCGATCTCCTGTACCGGCCCGGTCCCGGTCTCACCTCGCCGCTCGATCCCGGGGCCTACCGCTCGAGCCTGGTGGTGATCCGCGGCGACGGCGTGGCGATCCGCGTGACATCGCGCGTGAGCCCCGCGTTCGGCGCCGACCTGAGCCGGCTCGCGCTCGAAATCATCGCGCCCGGTCGCGTCGACCGGCTGGGTGAGACGCTCGGCTCCTTCTTCGATCCCGCGCGCACCGGCACCGTCTATGTGCTGACGCCGGATCGGGGCGCCGGCGCGGCGCGTCCGCCCGAGCGGGCCGAGTGGCGCTACGACGGCCCTTCCCTCGCCGGCCGTCTGCAGCGCATCGCGCGCGTGCGGGTGCTGCGCGAGCACGGCCGCGGGGCGGAGGCCGGGTGGAGCGCGGATCGGGGGCTGGTGCTCACCACCGCCGACGGCGCGGAGTGCCTGATGCTGGCGGTGAGCGAGCCGGCCGAGGTCGCGCTCTTCCTGCCCGCTCCGGGGCTGTATCGGGCGCTGCTGGACGGCGCCGCTGCGCCACAACCCGGCGTCACGGTTCGCGATCTGCTCGGCCACGGCGACCGCGACGATGACGTGGACGTGACGGTGACGCTCCATCCTCTCTGAGGCTGGCACGGTCGCCGGATGGGGTGTACGGTGGCCGGTAGCGCACGGACCGTTGCAGACCGATCACGTCAGAATCGAAAGGAGGAGAAACCATGGCCACGAAGACCGCAACCTCCCCCGCCGGAACCAGGAGCGGGAAGGTCAAGCCGATCCCGACCGGGTATCACTCGATCACCCCGTACCTGATCGTCGACGGCGCCGCCCGCGCGATCGACTTCTATCAGCGCGCCTTCGACGCCAAGGAGATCATGCGCATCCCGGCCCCGAACGGGCGAATCGGGCACGCCGAGATCAAGATCGGCGATTCCGTCGTCATGCTGGCCGACGAGCACCCCGAGATGGAGGCACGCGCGCCCGGGCACTTCGGGGGCAGCCCGGTGAGCCTGCTGCTCTACGTCAACGACGTGGACAAGCAGTTCCGCCAGGCCCTCGACGCGGGCGCCACCGAGGTGCGCCCGGTGGCGGACCAGTTCTACGGCGATCGCTCCGGCGCGCTCAAGGATCCCTTCGGCCACACCTGGCACCTCTCCACGCACAAGGAAGATGTGAGCCTGGAAGAAATCGCCCGCCGCATGGCCTCGATGAAGCAAGAGCAGTAGGGGGTCAGGTCTTACATTCCGACATTTTCCCGGCGGGGATGGCCGCCGGGAAGTGGTCCCCCGCGTCGCATGCGGGGTCGGGATGTACGAGACGGGAGACACTTGCAGGCTCGGCGGCCGGGACGGTAGCGTCGACGAATGGCGCGACCGCTCCGGCCGTTTTTTCCCGGCGGGACCTATCACGTTACCGCGCGGGGCAACGATCGGCAGACGATCTTCGCGGACGACGCCGACTGCGCCTCGTTCCTGATCGTGCTGGCCTCCGTGGTGGCACGCTATCGAGTCGGGTGTCACGCGTACTGTCTGATGGGCAACCACTACCATCTGCTGCTCCAGACGCCGGAGGGCAACCTGTCGGCCGCCATGCGACAGCTGAACGGCGTGTACACACAGCGGTTCAATCGACGGCACGAGCGTTCCGGTCACGTCTTCCAGGGGCGGTATGGCGCTCAGCTCGTGGACGGACAGGCTTACCTGCAGGAGGTCTGTCGGTACATCGTGCTCAACCCGGTCCGCGCGGGCCTGGCGGCGCATCCCCGGCAGTGGGCGTGGAGCAGCTACCGGGCGACCGCCGGCGAGGCGCCCGCGCCGGGGTTCCTGACGGTCGACTGGCTCCGCGCCGTGACGGGAGCGGGCCGCGCGACGGGGGCCGCGGGATATGTGCGGTTCGTCGAGGCGGGTCTGCAGGCGGTTCGCGGCGAGAGCCCCACGGACCGCCCGCCCGCGGGCCCGTATCCCCCCAGCGCGGCGGTGCGGGATCACCTGGCTCGGGCCTGTCGTGCCGCCGCGCGCGATACCGAGATCCCCCGGGCCCAGCGACACGCCACCCGCCCGTCCCTGGCCGCGCTGTTCGAGGGCGTCACCACGCGCGCCGAGCGCGACGCCCGCGCGGCGAGGGCCGTCCGGGACCACGGCTATTCCATGAAGGCGGTGGGTGACTTCATCGGCCGGCACTACGTGACGGTGAGCCGGGCGGTGGCCAGATCCGAGGGGCAGACGTCGACGTCGAAAATGTCGGAATGTAAGACCTGACCCCGCCTAGAAGCGGCGGCGGCCGGCGAGGGACTTCTTGCGCAGGCGGAGGGACTTCGGGGTGATCTCGAGGAGCTCGTCCTCGCGGATCCACTCGAGCGACTGCTCGAGGTTCATGAGCCGCGGGGGGGTCAGGCGCACCGCCTCGTCCGACGTGGACGAGCGGACGTTGGTGAGCTTCTTCTCCTTGGTGATGTTCACGTCCAGGTCGTTGTCGCGGGCGTTCTCGCCCACCACCTGCCCCTCGTAGACCGGCTCGCCGGGCCCCAGGAAGAGCACGCCGCGCGGCTGCAGGTGGTCGATGGCGTACGACGTCGTCTTGCCGGGTCGGTCCGCCACCATCGCGCCGTTGGCGCGGTGCGGGATGTCGCCCTGCCACTCGGCCCAGCCGTCGAACAGGTGGTTCAGGAGCCCGGTGCCCCGCGTGTCGGTGAGGAACTCCGAGCGGTAGCCGATCAGCCCGCGCGACGGGATGCGGTACTCGAGCCGCACGCGCCCGGTCCCGTGGTTGATCATCTTCACCATCTGGCCCTTGCGCGGCCCCAGCTTCTGGGTGACCGCGCCGATGAACTCGTCCGGCACGTCCACCACCAGGTGCTCCATGGGCTCGAGGGTCTTGCCGTTCTCCTCGCGGGTGATGATCTGCGGCTTGGAGACCTCCATCTCGAAGCCCTCGCGCCGCATCATCTCGATGAGGATGGCCAGCTGCAGCTCGCCGCGCCCGGAGACCTTGAAGGTGTCCGGGGAGGCCGTCTCCTCGACCCGGAGGGCGACGTTGCTCCGCTTCTCGCGCCAGAGCCGGTCCCGCAGCTGGGTGGAGGTGACGAACTTGCCCTCCTTCCCCGCGAACGGCGACACGTTGGCCGAGAACAGCATGGACACCGTCGGCTCGTCGATGCGCATCACCGGCAGGGCCACCGGCTTCTCGGCGTCCGCGACCGTCTCGCCGATCTCGATCGACTCGATGCCCGCCACCGCCACGATGTCGCCGGCGGAGGCCTCCGGCACCTCCACCCGCTTCAGCCCCTCGTAGCCGTAGAGGACGGTGATCTTGGCGTGCTCCACCGCGCCGTCGCGGTGCGCCACCGCCACCCGGTCGTACTGGCGGATCTTGCCGTTGACGATGCGTCCGATGACGAGGCGGCCCACGTAGTCGTCCCAGTCGAGCGAGGTGGCGCGCAGCTGCAGGCCGTGGCCCTCCTCGTACTGCGGGGCCGGGATGGTGGCGAGCAGGGTGTCGAAGAGCGGGGCCAGGGTCTTGGAGTCGTCGTCCAGCGATCGCTTGGCGATGCCCTTGCGCGCGTCGGTGTAGAGGACCGGGAAGTCGAGCTGGTCCTCGGCCGCGTCCAGGTCGATGAAGAGGTCGTAGACCTCGTCCAGCACCTGCGGGGGCCGGGCGTCCTGGCGGTCGATCTTGTTGATGACCACCACCGGGGTGAGCCCCGCCTCCAGCGCCTTCTTCAGCACGAACCGGGTCTGGGGCAGGGGGCCCTCGGCCGCGTCGACCAGCAGCAGCACGCCGTCCACCAGGGTCAGCGTGCGCTCGACCTCGCCCCCGAAGTCGGCGTGGCCCGGGGTGTCCACGATGTTGATCTTCACGCCCTGGTAGTGGATGGCCGTGTTCTTGGCCATGATGGTGATGCCCTTCTCCCGCTCCAGGTCGATCGAGTCCATCACGCGCTCGGCCACGTGCTCGTTGGCCCGGAAGATGCCGGACTGCCAGAGCATGGCGTCGACCAGCGTGGTCTTGCCGTGGTCGACGTGGGCGATGATGGCCACATTTCGGATGTCGGGGCGCTGCGGCATGGGATTCACTCTACCACGGGCCCGCGACGACGGGCACATGGCCGGCGCGTTTCCGCGGACAAGGTGGCGAAGCGGCGCGCGGCTGGGGCATAATGACGCGCGTTCACCCCCGTGTTCCACCTCAAGGAGGACTCATCGGTGAAGGCTCGCCCGACCCCCATCGCGCTCGTCGCGCTCCTCGCCGCGCTGCTGATCTCCGCTCCCGGCTGGGTCACGCCGGGGCGCGCCCAGCAACCCACCCAACCCGCGCCGGCCGCGCCCAAGGCCGCGCCCGGCGCCAAGGACGCGCCCACAGGAGGCAAGAAAGTGAAGCAGACCGCGGTCATCACCATGGAGAAGGGCGGCGAGATCAAGATCGAGTTCTTCCCCGAGGACGCGCCCAAGACGGTGGAGAACTTCGTGACCCTGGCCAAGAAGGGTTTCTACGACGGGGTGACGTTCCACCGGGTGGAGCCGAACTTCGTGGTGCAGGGCGGCGACCCGAAGGGCAACGGCACCGGCGGCCCCGGCTACACCATCAAGGACGAGTTCAACAAGCAGAAGCACGTGCGCGGCGTGGTGGCGATGGCCCGCACCCAGGCCCCGAACTCGGCGGGCAGCCAGTTCTACATCACGCTCGCCCCCGCCCACTTCCTCGACGGCCAGTACACCGTCTTCGGCCGCGTCACCTCCGGCATGGACGTGGTCGACAAGATCCGGGTGGGCGACAAGATGAAGTCGGTCCGGATCATCGAGGTCGCCCAGTAGACCCATGGCCTGGTCGCTGCTGATCCGGAACGGCACGGTGGTGGACGGCAGCGGCGCGCCCGCGCGCGCCGTCGACCTGGCCGTGGAGGGCGATCGCATCGCGGCGATCGAGCCCGGTCTCGGCGGCGAGGCCGAGCGGGTCATCGACGCCACCGGGCTGATGGTGGCGCCGGGCTTCATCGACGCCCACTCGCACTCGGACCTGGTCTACGACAAGTGCCCGTCGGCCGAGTCCAAGGTGCGCCAGGGCGTGACCACCGAGGTGGTCGGCATGTGCAGCTTCTCGCCCGCCCCGGTGGCGCCGGGTCGGGCCGACCTGGTGCAGGAGTGGGCGGGCGGCATCGGGGGCGCGCTGCCGATCACCTGGAACACCTTCGGGGAGTACCTGGAGCACCTGCGCCGCCTGGGCCCCACCGTCAACATCGTGCAGTTCGTGGGGCACGGCGCCCTCCGTCTGGCCGCGGTCGGCCCCGACGCGCGGCCGGTCACCCCGGACGAGCAGAAGGCGATGGAGCGCCTGCTCGCGGAGGCGCTGGACGCGGGGGCGTGGGGCTTCTCCACCGGCCTGGTGTACCCGCCCAGCGTCTACGGGGACACCGACGAGCTGATCGCGCTGGCCCGCAGCATGGCCGGCCGCCGCGGGCTCTACTTCTCGCACATCCGCGGGGAGGCGGCCACGCTCGAGCAGGCCGCCCTAGAGGCGATCACCATCGGGGAGCGCGGCGGGGTTCCGGTGCAGATCGCCCACGTGAAGGCCTCCGGCCGCGAGAACTGGGGCAAGATGGACCGGGTCCTGCGCATGATCGACGCGGCCCGCGCGCGCGGCGTCGACGTGACCGGCGACGTCTATCCCTACCCGGCGGGCAGCACCAAGATGGACAACCTGCTGCCGGCCTGGATGCACGACGGCGGCATCTCCAAGCTGCTCGAGCGCCTCACCGATCCCCGGATGCGGCAGCGGGCCATCGCCGATTGCCTGGTGGACGGCGAGCGCTGGCGCACCGGCTCGGGCGGCATGGGCTGGGACGAGATCATGATCGCCACCTGCTCGAAGCCGGAACTGGCCGGCATCCACATCGCGGAGCTTGCCCGGCGCACCGGCAAGGAGCCGGCCCAGGCCATGATGGACCTCGTGCTGGAGGAGCGCGCCGGCGTCTCCATGGTGGTCTTCTCGCAGAGCGAGGACAACGTGGGAACCGCGCTGGCCTACGCCCACAACATGATCGGCTCCGACTCGCTCTCGCTGCACGCGGGACCCGGCCCGCATCCGGGCAAGCCGCACCCGCGTAGCTACGGCACCTTCCCGCGCGTGCTGGGCGTCTACTGCCGCGAGAAGCGCCTCTTCTCGTGGGAGACGGCGGTGCACAAGATGACCGGCATGCCCGCGGCCAAGCTCGGCCTGAAGGACCGCGGCCTGCTCCAGGTCGGGCGGGCCGCGGACATCACGCTGTTCGATCCGGCCAGGGTGCGCGACGAGGCCACGTTCCCGGATCCGCACCGGCACCCGGCGGGCATCCCCTACGTGATCGTCAACGGCGAGGTGGTGGTGGACGGCGCGCGGTACCACGCGCGGCCGGCCGGTCGGGTGCTCACCCGCTCCTGAGGGGCGCCGTCGGGCGATCCCCGGCCGCCTTCAGAAGCTCAGGCAGGGGCTCCCGTCGGAGAGGAACTCCACCAGCTTCGCGCCGCCCACGATGGAGGCGCCCGCCACCAGCGTGCCCTCCTCGAGCTTGCGCTTCTTGAAGCAGGGCGAGCAGACGTAGATGATGCCGCCCCCCTTGGCGAAGCTCTCCATCAGCTCCTTGAGCGGGGCGAACCCTTCCTCCCGGATGTCGTCGGCATACCCCTTCTGGGAGAGGCGCACCCCCTCCACGCTCAGGAACACCACCGTCTCCTTGCCGGAGCCCAGCGCGGCGTTCGCGAGCACGAAGGCCACGGTGGCCTTGTCGGGGTTGTCCTTGGCGCAGGTGAGGTTCACGCAGAACTTGTTGGCCATGGCTCACGGCTCCTTTCGGATGACGTATCGCGGGTGCCGTTCCGACACGAGGGTGTGACCGGTCATGCGGCACCAGGCCGGGATGTCCGCTCGCGCACCCGGATCGCGCGCGATCAGCGTGAGGACCTGGCCCGGCGCGAGGGCCGCCAGGCGCGCGCGCAGCTCCAGCACCAGCTCCCCGCACCCCATGTCCGCCGCGTCCCACTCCGTGTCGCTCACCGGGCGTTCCCTCGCGCGGACACGATGGTCTCCACGCGCTCAGCATACGGCTTCGGTCGAGCCCGCGGGGCCGGCCGGTCGGCCGGTTCGGTGGGTCTGGGGCTCGCGGCGGAGGGGTCGGCCGGTCAGGCGGGCCAGCCGCCCCCGCGCAGGTACTCGACGGCGGCCAGCGCGGCGGTGGCCCCGTCGCCCGCGGAGGCGACCAGCTGGCGCGCGGACTCCGCGCGGACGTCGCCGGCGGCGAGCAGCCCGGGGACGCGCGTGCGCATCCGCAAGTCGGTGACGATCTGCCCCCGCGCGTCCAGGGGGGCGAGGCCGGCCACCAGCTCGCTGTTCGGCGTGAGCCCGGCGTAGATGAAGACCCCGGCCGCCTCCAGCGTGGCGGTCCGGCCGCTCGCCGCGTCCGCCACCTGCACCCGCTCCACCCCGTCGCCGCCCTCGATGGCGCGGACCATCGTGTTCCACCGGAAGGCGATCTTGCGCTCGCGGCGCGCGCGCTCCTCGAGGCTCGCGCACGCGCGCAGGCGATCGCGACGGTGCACGATGGTGACGGAGGAGGCGTACTGGGTGAGGTGCAGCGCCTCGTCCACCGCCGCGTCGCCCCCGCCCACCACGACGACCGGCTTCTGCATGAAGAAGGAGCCGTCGCAGGAGGCGCAGTGGGAGATCCCGCGACCCAGGAACTGCTCCTCGCCGGGGACGCCCAGGGCGGTGAAGCGCGAGCCGGTGGCCACGATCACCGCGCGCGCGGCCTGGATGCCGGCGTCGCTCTCGACCAGGAACAGGTTTCCGTCGCGGCGGACCGCGGTGACCTCGTTCATGGCCACCTCGAGGCCGGCCGCGGTGGACTGCTCCTGGAGCAGCGGCCCCAGGGTGTAGCCGGCCACCCCCTGGGGGAAGCCGGGGAAGTTCGTGATGTGCTCGCAGTTCAGGACCTGCCCGCCCGCGGAGAACTTCTCCAGCAGCCGGGCCCGGAGACGATCGCGGGCGGCGAAGAGGCCGGCGGTGTAGCCGGCGACTCCGCCGCCCACGATCAGGACGTCGAGAGCGTCCGCCACGCGGAGCCTACAGCTGCTTCAGCATCGTGTCGGCGTCGCTCACCTCGAACTTGCCGGGGGCCTCCACGTTGAGCGACTTCACCACGCCGTTGTCCACCAGCATCGAGTAGCGCTGCGAGCGCACGCCCATGCCGCGCGCGGTGAGGTCCATGTCGAGCCCCATGGCCTTGGTGAGCATGGCGCTGCCGTCGGCCATCATGCGGATCTTGCCGTTGCACTTCTGGTCCTTGGCCCACGCGCCCATGACGAAGGCGTCGTTGACCGAGATGCACCAGACCTCGTCCACGCCCTTGCTCTTCAGCTTGTCGATGTTGGCCACGTAGCTGGGCACGTGCTTGGCCGAGCAGGTGGGGGTGAACGCGCCGGGCAGCCCGAAGATCACGATCTTCTTGTCCTTGGTCAGATCCGAGACCTGGAACGCGTTGGGGCCGACCGTGCAGCCCGGCGTTTCCTGCTCGATGAACTCCGTGAGCGTGCCGTCCGGCAGACGGTCGCCGACCTTGATCGCCATGAGTGTTCTCCTCCTCCGGATGATATGAGGGTAGTCGCCCCGAGCGGCCCTCCAGCGGGCGGCCGATAGGGTACCACAGCGCGCCAACCGCGGCCGCGGTCAGACCCGTGAGAGCCCCACCTCGGCAGGATCGGAGACGCCCAAGCACCTGTTCTGGCTCACAAAGGACTCGGCGGCCCCAGCCCCTGCAAGCACCGCGCGGCGAGCCGGCCAGTCGTGACGCGGCGCGATGCCCCTTCCACGTCTGCCTCGGCGAAGACCGGCCCGCGGCGCGCCGCGCGCGTCACCGGCAGATGACCGGGCCCTTTCGACCGTCCAGCGATGACCTTCCGGATCGCCATGATGGTTTCCGGCCGCCTGTGCGCGCTTCCACGGGCTCCGAGCCGGCGGCACGCGGCTTGCGGCCCAGGAGCGCGACGGATGCCCGATCCCGGGGCCGCCCGCCCCAGCTCGGGCAATCCCGGCTTTCCGCTCGCTGTGCCGCCCGATATTCGTTGACTATGCTGGGCGTGACGTATATACCTGCCGGCGGGAGCGCATAGACGTGCGGTACCTGGCTCGATCGTTCTCGCTGGAAGTCCCTAAGGGCGCGGCGGAGGTCGGGCACCCGGTGGTCAAGGTGCGCGGTACGGATGCGGTCGAGGTCGAGGATCACCTCGCGGTCGAGGAGCCCCTCGAGATCCGGCTGGGAGGCCATCCCTTCTCGGTGACCATGCGCACTCCCGGCCACGACGAGGACCTCGTGGCGGGGCTGCTGCACGCCGAAGGCATCATCCAGGACGCGGACGGCCTCGACGTCATCGGCCGCTACCGCACCGGGGACGGCGAGGCCGACCAGGGCAACGTGGTCAACGTCCTCCTGAAGGGTGACGTGCGCGTCGTGCGCGAGCGGCTTCGGCGCAGCCTGGTCGCGTCGTCGTCGTGCGGTGTCTGCGGCAAGGTCACCGTTGACTCCATCCGCACCGCGTGCCCGCCGATCGACTGCGACGCGGTGGTGCCCGCCGCCCTCTTCGCCCGGATCAGCGTGGCCCTGAGCGCGGCCCAGCCCACCTTCGACCGCACCGGCGGCCTGCACGCCGCGGGGCTCTTCGACCTGTCGGGCCGCCTGCTGGTGCTGCGCGAGGACATTGGCCGCCACAATGCGGTCGACAAGGTCGTCGGCCACATGCTCCGGAGCCGCCGCCTGCCCCTCGACCACCACATCATGATGGTCAGCGGCCGGGCCAGCTTCGAGATCATGCAGAAGGCGTGGATGGCGCGCGTTCCAGTGGTGGCCGCGGTGTCGGCGCCGTCGAGCATGGCGGTGCAGATGGCGGTCTCCGCCGGCATGACCCTGGTGGGGTTCCTGCGCGGCGGCGGCTTCAACGTGTACGCGGGCGCGCAGCGCATCGACGTGAGCGCGCGGGAGATCGTCTGATGCCGATCACGTTCCAGAATCGAAGGCGGAACATCGAAGCCAAGGAGGCCTGATCCATGCACGAGGTCACCCGCCGGGATTTCCTGAAGGTCGGGATCGCGGGAGCGGGCGCCGCCGGCGCCACGTCACTCGGCTTCGATCTCGCGGCCGCGGTCGAGGTGAAGCAGACCCTTCGCATCGCGGGGGCGAAGGAGGTCCACTCCCTCTGCCCCTACTGCGCGGTGGGCTGCTCCATCGTGGCCTACACCAAGCAGGACGCCCAGGGACGCACCCGGCTCCTGCAGATCGAGGGCGATCCGGACAGCCCGGTGAACGAGGGGCGGCTGTGCCCCAAGGGGGCGACGTCGATGCAGCTCGCGATCAGCGGCCGCCGCGTCGAGAAGCCGCTCTACCGGGCGCCCGGCAGCGACAAGTGGCAGGAGATCACCTGGGACCAGATGCTCGACCGGCTCGCCCAGCGCATCAAGGAGTCCCGCGACGCGACGTTCGTCACCCAGGACTCCGAGGGCCGCACCGTGAACCGGTGCGAGGGCGTGGCCTTCGCGGGCGGCGCGGCGTTCAGCAGCGAGGAAGGGTACTTCGCCACCAAGCTCATGCGCGCCCTGGGGGTCGTGCACATAGAACAGCAGGCCCGAGTCTGACACGGCCCCACGGTCGTCAGTCTGGCGGCCACATTCGGGCGGGGCGCGATGACGAACCACTGGCGTGACATCCGTCACGCCGACGTGATCATCATCAACGGAGCGAATCCGGCCGAGGCCCATCCGGTCGGCTTCCAGTGGTTCATGCAGGCGAAGCTCGATCCCAAGCGCGGAATCGGCTCGGGCGGCGGCGCCAAGATGATCCACGTCGATCCACGGTTCACCCGAACTTCCGCGGTGTGCGATATCCACGCACGACTGCGGACGGGCACCGACGCTGCCTTCTTCGGCGGACTCATCAACTACGTGCTGGAGAAGAACCTCATCCACCACGAGTACGTCCGGAACTACACGAACGCGTCCTTCCTGGTGAAGGAGGGCTACGGCTTCCACGAAGGTCTTTTCAGCGGCTACGATCCGGCCAAGCGTGCCTACGACGTCTCGACCTGGGCCTACGAGGGAGACGCCGCCGGCCAGGCCGCGTTCGAGCGGACCCAGCAGGAGATCGCGGCCCACGGGCAGGGCCCGGCCCGGTCCGGCCAGGCGGGGGCGGGCAAGCCGGCGGCGCCGAAGGTCGGTGCGGGGGTGGCCATCGCCAAGCGCGACATGCAGCTCGAGCATCCGCGCTCGGTCTTCCAGCTGATGCGGAAGCACTACGCCCGCTACACGCCCGAAATGGTGACCGCAATCACCGGCATCCCCACCCAGCAGTTCCTGGAGATCGCCAAGATCGTCGGCGAGTGCGGGCGGCCCGACAAGGTGATGACCATCGTGTACGCGGTGGGGCTCACCCATCACACCACCGGCGGCCAGATGATCCGCAGCGCGGCCCTCCTGCAGCTGCTGCTCGGCAACATGGGCCGGCCCGGCGGGGGCATGAACGCGGAACGCGGCCACGCCAACATCCAGGGCAACACCGACCACGCGATCTCCTGGGAGATCCTGCCCGGCTACCTCCGGATTCCGGCTCCCGGGCAGAAGAACCTCAACGACTACGTTTCGCAGAGCGCGCCCAAGAAGTTCGACGCCAACTCCTGGAACTTCTTCGGGACCAACTATCGCAACTTCATGGTGAGCCTGCTCAAGGGCTGGTACGGCGACGCGGCCAAGCCCGAGAACGAGTTCGCGTTCGACTTCATCCCGAAGCCGTCTTCAAACTCCTCGTGGATCTCCATCTACGACCAGGCCCTCAAGGGCAAGATGCAGGGCGTGGTACTGTCCGGGATGACCGCCACCAGCATCGGACCCGACGCCAACCAGGTGATGCAGGCCCTCGCCAACCTCAAGTGGCTGGCCGTGATGGACCCGCTGCCGACCACGAGCTCCGAGTTCTGGCGCCGGCCGGGGGCCGATCCGAAGTCGATCCAGACCGAAGTGTTCATGATCCCCACCACCCACTGGATCGAGAAGGACGGCTCGTTCGTGAACAGCGGCCGGTGGTTGCAGTGGAAGGAGCAGGTGATCCCGCCCCACGGGGAGGCGCGCCACGACCACTGGGTGCTCGCGGAGGTCTTCCAGCGCGTGAAGAAGCTCTACCAGCAGCAGGGCGGCAAGTTCCCCGATCCGCTCATGGCGCTGACCTTCAACTACAAGGACCCGGTGAAGCCGGAGCTGGACGAGCTCGCCAAGGAGATCAACGGCTACGACCTGACCACCGGTCAGCGCCTCGACACCTTCGGCAAGCTCAAGGACGACGGCACCACGACCGCGGGCGACTGGATCTACACCGGCTCGTACCCGGAGGCGGGCAACCTCGCCAAGCGGCGCGCCGGCGTTCAGGACCCGGCCAAGAACGACCCCACCGGGCTCGGCTTCTACCACAACTGGGCCTGGAGCTGGCCGCTCAACCGGCGCGTGATGTACAACCGTGCGTCGGCCGACCTCGACGGCAAGCCGTGGGATCCAACGCGCCCCGGCATCCAGTGGGACGCGGCCCAGAAGAAGTGGGTGGGCGACGTGCCGGACTATCCGCCCACCATGGAGCCCCGCAGCCCGAAGGCGTGGGGCCCCTTCATCATGAATGGGGAAGGGGTGGGCCGGCTCTTCTCGGCCTCCATGCTCGACGGGCCGTTCCCCGAGCACTACGAGCCGATGGAGTCGCCGATCGAGAATCCGCTGCATCCGAATCAGTCGGAGTCGCCGGTGGCCTTCCTCTACGACAAGGCGGCCGGACGCCCGAACCGGTTCGGCACCGTCAAGGAGTACCCGTACATCGCCACCAGCTACCGGCTCACCGAGCACGAGCACTACGTCACCCAGCACGTGCCGCACCTGGTGGGGCTGCAGCCTTACCCGTTCGTGGAGGTGCCGGTGGACGTGGCGAAGGAGAAGGGCATCAAGAGCGGGGACCGGGTGCGCGTCTCCTCAAAGCGCGGCAAGCTCGAGGTGGCCGCGATCGTGACGCCGCGGCTCGGCCCGGTGGAGGTCGGAGGCAAGAAGGTCTACCACATCGGCATCCCGATCCACTGGGGGTTCGTGGGCATCGCGGCGGATCGCGATCCCACCAGGGGCGCCAACTGGCTCGCCAACGCCCTGACCCCGTTCGTGGGCGACGCCAACTCGCGGACGCCGGAGTTCAAGGCGTTCCTGGTCAATATTGAAAAGATCTGAGTCCGTTCAGGCGGCCGCCGCCGCCGCGCCGCCGTGGTCGGCGCGGCGGCGGCGGGCCGGCCATCTGCGGGAGCGCTGGCCGCACGCGGCCGAGATGCTGCGCCTCTACGAGGCGCTGCTCGAGGTGCAGGAGCCGGCCTACCGGGACGCGCGCGGCGAGCGGCCCGATCCCGAGGCGCTGCCCGGCTACGTGACGGCGCGGGTGATGCCCGCAATCGTCGCCGCGACCATCACGGCGGGACCGGCGGCCCTCGCGGAGGCCTTGCGGAGCTCGACGGGTGATCGCGAGGGCGCGGTGCGCCGCTGGCTCGCCGGCGAGAGACAGCCTCCCGTGGAGGAGTACGTCGCGCGCGCGGCGACCGCACCGGTGCTGGAGGCGCTCGGCGCCGCCGGCCTGGCGCGCCCGGTCACCGACGGCGGCTGCCCGCACTGCGGCGGCCGGCCGCAGCTCTCGTACGTGACGGAGGCGGCCGAGGAGCTGCTCACGCCGCCCCGCCGCCTCCTCTGCTGTCGCTGCGGGGGCTCGTGGATCCACGAGCGCATGGCGTGCCCGGCGTGCGGCGAGCGCACGAGCACCCGCCTGCCCATCTTCGCCGACGACGAGCGGCTGCCCGCCCTGCGGGCGGACGCCTGCGAGAGCTGCCGCCGCTACCTGATCAGCGTCGACGGTCGCAAGGATCCGGCCGCGGTGCCGGAAGTCGACGAGCTGATCGCCCTGCCCCTGGACCTGCACGCGCGGGAGCGCGGCTTCGCCAAGATCGTGCCGAATCTCATGGGGATATAGGAGACCCGCCATGGCACGCACCGTGGGCTTCTTCACCGACACCACGCTCTGCATCGGCTGCAAGGCGTGCGAGGTGGCCTGCAAGGAGTGGAACCAGCTCCCCGGCCACGATCCGAAGTTCCTCGACAGCTTCGACAACACCGGTCAGCTCGACGACCAGAACTGGCGGCACGTGCAGTTCATCGAGCGCTCGACCGGCAACGGGGGCGTGGCGTGGAGCATGATGAGCGACGTGTGCAAGCACTGCTCGCTGGCCTCCTGCATGGAGGTCTGCCCCACCAACGCCATCATCCGGACCGAGTTCGACACGGTGTACATCCAGCCGGACGTCTGCAACGGCTGCCGCGACTGCATCGCGGCCTGTCCCTACGCCGTCATCGGCTTCAACGAGAAGACCGGGCTGGCCCAGAAGTGCACGTTCTGCTACGGGCGCTTGCAGAACAACCTGACGCCGGCCTGCGCCAAGGTGTGCCCGACCCAGTCCATCAAGTTCGGCGAGCTGAGTGAGATGCGCACGGTGGCCACCGCGCGCCTGCAGCAACTGAAGGCCCAGGGGGTGAGCGACGCCCAGCTCTACGGGGAGAAGGAGTACGGCGGGCTCCACGCTCTGTTCCTGCTCACCGACAAGCCGGAGGCCTACAAGCTCCCCAGCGTGGAGAACGCGGTGCTGCCGAGCCGCAACAACGCGCGCGGCTACCTGGCCTCGGTGGTCACCGCCGTCCTGGGCGTGCTGGGCGCGGTCGTCGCGTTCCGGCAGCGCGGGGAGGGCTAGCCATGCCCCAGCACTTCGTGGCCCCGCCGCTCTGGGCGTGGTACATCGTCTGGTATTTCTTCCTCGGCGGTCTCGCCGGGGGCGCGTACCTGCTCGGCACCCTGCTGCGGTTGAACGGTGATCCGCGCGATGAGGGCGTGGCGCGGCTGGCCTTCCTGGTCGCGTTCCCCGCGGTGGTGATCTGCCCGATCCTGCTCACCCTCGACCTCGGGCACCCGCTCCGCTTCTGGCACATGCTGATCAACAGCCGCACCGGGGGGCTCAACTTCAAGTACTGGTCGCCGATGTCGGTGGGCGCGTGGGCCCTGCTGATCTTCAGCTTCTTCGTCACCGTGTCGTTCATCGAGGCCCTGTTCGGCGCCGGCTGGACGCGGCATTCCGCGGCGCGGAGCATCGCGGGCGGGCTCTCCGGCGCCTTCGGGCATCTCTTCATGGTGGTGGGTTCCCTCTTCGGGCTATTCGTGGCCGGGTACACCGGCGTGCTCCTGAGCGTCTCCAACCAGCCGGTGTGGAGCGACACCTGGGCCCTCGGCGGGCTGTTCCTCGCCTCCGGATTGAGCGTGGCCGCGGCGACGCTGGCGATCCTGGCCCGGTCGCGCGCGGACGCGGTGAGCACCGAGCGCAAGCTCTCGCGGGCGGACCGCTTCTTCGTCGTGCTCGAGATCCTGCTGCTGGCCGCGTTCTTCGTGACCCTGGGCACGCTCGCGGGCCGGCTGTTCGCGCCGCGCTGGATCGTGCTCTGGGTGCTCGTCGCGCTCGGCATCGTCGCGCCCTTGGTGCTGAACCGCGTCTCCGGGCCGGGCCGCCTGGGCTCGCCGGGGCTGGCCGCCTTCCTGGTGCTGCTGGGCGGCCTGGCCCTTCGGATCGTGCTCATCTTCGGCGCCCAGATGTAGCGTGCTGAAGATCGGCGTGCTTCTCCCCGGCCGCTTCAGCGAGGCCGGGGACTATTTGGCCGACGCCCGCGCGCTCGAGGCCGCGGGCGTCGACTCGTTGTGGCTGCCCGGCGACGGGTTCGATCCCTGGCTGGTCCTGGCCGGCGTGGCCTCCGTCACCGGCCGGGTCCGGCTCGCGGTGCCGGTGTCGGCGCGCGACGGAGCGGATCCGGACGGGTTGAACCGGCGGCTCGACACCCTGACCACCCTCTCGCGCGGACGGGTCATGCCGACCGTCGCGGCCGGGTCCGACGGGGCGGGGACCGAGGCCCTGATCGCGTGCGCCCGCGGAGACGGACGTCCGGTGCTGCTGCGGGCCGACGGCGGCGCGCCCGCCCTGCTGGCGAGCCGACTGGCCGACGGCCTCGTGGCCGCTCAGGAGCCGCCCCTCTGTCGGGCGACCTTCGCCCAGGTGCGCGATCGGCGCGCCCGCGACGGGCGGTCCGCCTCGTTCGAGCTGTGGACCCACCTCGCGCGGCCGACGGGGCGGGACGCCTGGCGCGAGGCGCTGGCCGCTGCGGCCGCGACGGGCGCCACCGGCGTCGTGGTGCCCGCGGATCCTCGCCTGCTCGACCTGGTCCGCAACGCCGACGAGGAGGAGGACCGCTCCGATCTGACCCTCGCCCAGGGCTGACCGCCGCCAGTCCGTGCCCGCCAGCATGAAGCCCAAGCTTCGGGTGTGGGTGACGTTCGGGGACGCGCTGAAGTTCGGCGACGGGCGCGCCCAGCTGCTGGAGCTCATCGAATCGCGCGGCTCGCTCCGGAAGGCGGCCCAGGAGCTCGAGATGTCCTATCGCAACGCGTGGGGCTTCCTCCGCGACCTCGAGCGGGCGGCCGGCTTCAAGTTCGTCGAGCGGACGCCGGGCGGCGGGCCCGACAGCGGGATGCGCCTCACCAAGGCCGGCAAGCGGTTCCTGGAGCGCTACCACAAGTTTCGCGACGGCCTGGACGAGGCGGCGCGGCGGCAGTTCGACCGCGCCTTCGGCGCGTGAGCCGCGAGCCGACGCATCTCTACCTCACCACCACCGGCCGCGTCACGGGCCGTCCGCGCCGCATCGAGATCTGGTTCACCCGCCATGAAGGCCGCTACTACCTGATCGCCGAGCACGGCCGCCGGTCGCAGTGGGTGCAGAACCTCCTCGCGGATCCGGCGGTGCGGTTTCGCGTGGGGACGCGTTCGGGGCGCGGGCGCGCCCGGGTGGTCGACCGCCGCGCCGAGCCCGCGCTGGCCGGCGCGATCCGCCGGCGGTCGGAGGCCAAGTACGGCTGGGGCGATGGGCTCGTGGTCGAGATCGAGCCGGCGGCGCCCGCGGCCTCGCGCCGGCCGCGCCGTCGGCGGGCCGGAGGCTAGCCCCCGGTCGCCACCTCGATCAGGGCGCCGTCGGCCCGGGACGGGACCACCACGCCGATGACGGTGGCCGCCTCGTCCCCGGCCGCGCGCAGCGCCGCCAGCAGCGGCTCGCCGCGCTCGGCCGGGACGCCGAGCACGAGCCCGCCCGAGGTCTGCGGGTCGAAGAGCAGGTCGAGGGCCGGATGCGCCGCGGCCGCGTCGGACACCCACATCGCGCGCCGGGCCTTCGCATTCTCGGCATGCGCGGTGCTGCGGATCCCGCGGCCCAGCAGCGAGAGCGCGCCGGGCAGCGCGGGCAGCGCCTCGAGATCGAGCCGCGCCGAGCACTTGCTCGCCCGCAGCATCGCGCCCAGGTGGCCGGCGAGGCCGAAGCCGGTCACGTCGGTGGCGGCGGAGGGCCGGAAGGGCGCGGCCGCGCGCGCGGCGTGCGCGTTCGAGCGCAGCATCGACGCGAGCGCCGCCTCGATCCATGCCCCGCGGGCCAGCCCGCGCATGTCGGCCTGCAGCAGCACGCCGGTCCCGAGCGCCTTGGTGAGGACCAGGCGGTCGCCGGCGGCCAGGCCGCCCAGGCGGATCAGCGCGTCGGCCGACGGCACGGTGCCCCACACCGCGAAGCCCGCCACCAGCTCGGGGCCGGTGGTGGTGTGGCCGCCCACCAGCGTGACGTGGTCGGCGTCGAGGGCGGCGCGGGCGCCGGCCATCACCTGGTAGAGCGTCTCCTCGGCGCGCGCGGGCTCCTGGTCGGGCACCGTCACCTGGGCCAGCGCGAAGCGCGGCGTCGCGCCCTTGGCCCAGAGGTCGCTCACCGCGTTGACCGCGGCCACCCGGCCGACCAGGTAGGGATCGTCGGTGAACGCGCGGAAGCCGTCGATGGTGGCCGCGATGATCTCGCCGCGCTCGGTCTCGACGGCAGCCGCGTCGTCGGGCCGGGCCAGGCCCAGGATCACCGCGGGGTGGCTCGTGGGGCCGAGCCGCTCCAGGGCGCGGGTCAGCGCGGACTCGCCGACCTTGCCCGCGCAGCCGCCGCAGAGCATCTCGCGGTCGGCCATCCCGGTGGCCGCGAAGTCGGCCGCGACCTCGTCGTCCGGGCGCAGCACCTGGAAGCGGCGCACGAAGCGACGGTCGATCCAGTCCTTCAGCGTGAAGAGCGCTCGACCTTCGGCGGCCAGGCCCCACTTGGCGCCGATGGCGGTGCCGTCGCCCAGGTTGAGCAGGGAGAGGAAGTCGCGCTGCGGGCGATAGCGCCGCAGCCGGTTGCCGCGCGCGCGGGCCGTCGACCCGCCGGAGCGCGCGATCAAGTTCTCGGCCAGCACCGGGCCCTGGCGGACCGCGTACACGCCCGCTTTGGGCAGCGCGGGGCCCGCCGTCCACGCCGCGCAGTCGCCCGCCGCGAACACGTCCTCGCGTCCCACGCACGCGAGCGTGGGGCCGATCCGGAGAAAGCCGCGCTCCGTCGCGAGCCCGGAGTCCTCGAAGATCCCCAGCGCGGCGGCGCCGCTCACCCACACGGTGGCGTCCACGGCGACGCGCTCACCGCCGGTGAGATGCACCGCGTCCGCCTCCACGCGGGTGACGGTGGCACCGAGCCGGATGCGGATGCCGCGCGCGGCCGCAGCCGCCGCCACGCGGCGGGCCGCCCGCTCGCCGTGCCCGGGCAGCACGCGGTCGCCCGCCTCGAGCAGCAGGACCTCGGCGCGGCCGCCGGTCTCGCGGCGGAGGCGCACGGACAGGGCGAAGGCCACCTCGACGCCCGCCGCGCCGGCGCCCACCACCGCCACGCGGAACCCCGCGCGGCCGCGGGCCGCGGCCACGAGGGCCTCGACGCGCGAGACGAAGGCGCCGATGGGACGGGTGGCCACCGCGTGCGCGCGCACCCCCGGGATGTCCGGGCCCGCGACGGTGGCGCCCACGTCGAACGAGACGGTGTCGTAGCCGATGGACGGGCGGCCGTCGAGCAGCAGGCGACGGCCGGCCGGATCGATCCCGGTGGCCTGGGCCACGATGCAGCGCGCGCCGGCGCGCAGCGCCAGCGGCCGCACGTCGATCTCGAGCTCGTCACGGCGGTACTGCCCGGCCACGAACCCGGGGACCATGCCCGAGTAGACCGCGACCGGCTGGTCGACGACCAGGGTGAGGCGCGCGCCGGCGACCGCCCCGGAGGCGCGGGCCATCGCCCAGCGCCGGAGCACCTGGATGTGGGCGTGGCCGCCGCCCACCAGGACGAGGTCGTGCCCGACGCGATCGGGGCCGGCGGGAGGCGTGCTAGCGGTGTCCGTTCCCGCCCGCGACGGCGAGCGCGATGCGCTCCGGGGTGAGCGGCAGCTCGGTGATGCGCGCGCCCACCGCGTCGTGCACCGCGTTGGCGATGGCGGCCGGCGCCGGCACGATGGGCGGCTCGCCCACCCCGCGCGCGCCGAAGGGCCCCGCCGGCGAGGGCACCTCCACGATGATCGTCTCGAGGTTCGGCAGGTCGGCCGCGGTCATCTTGCGGTAGTCGAGCAGGCTCGGGTTGGTGAGCCGGCCGTTGTCGTCGAAGATGAGCCCCTCGGTGAGCGCGATGCCGAGGGACTGCACCGCGCCGCCCTGCATCTGGCCCTCCACCCCGAGCGGGTTGATGGCCTTGCCCACGTCCTGCACGATCACGAAGTCGCAGACGGTCACCTCGCCGGTGTCGGGATCGACCTCGATCCGCGCGAGCTCGGCCGCGAAGCCGGGCGCCTGCTGGGTGAAGGCGGGGTTGGCCTTGCCCAGCACCGGCGGCGTCTTCGACATGTAGAGGTTGCCCTTCTTGCCGATGGTGGCGAGCGTGATGTGCTTGTCGGGCATGCCGCGCACGACGACCTTGCCGTCCACGATCTCCAGGTCGTGGACCGACGCCTCGAGCTCGGCGGCCGCGATCTCCAGCGTCTGCCGCCGCGCGTCCTCCGCGGCCTGGAGCACCGCCGCCCCCACCGTGTAGATCGTCTTGCTGCCCGCGCTCAGCCCGGTCACCGGCGCCACGTCGGTGTCGCCGGTGGTGATGCGCACCAGGTCGGTGTCCACGCCGAACGCGGAGGCCGCGATCTGGGCCAGGGAGATGTTGGTGCCCGCGATGTCCACCTGGCCGGTGAGGACCGCGAGCGAGCCGTCGGGATTGAGGCGCACGGTGGCGCCGGTGGGCTGGAGCCCCCCCAGCCAGCCCCCGAGGGCGAAGCCCACCCCACGCTTCTTGCCGCCCTTGGCCTCGGCGACCCACTGCTTGCGCGTCTTCCAGTAGGGATGGGCCGCGATCCGGTCCAGCACCTCGTGGGCGCCGTTGGACTGCCAGGGCTGCCCGTTGACCATCGGGTCACCCGGCCGGATCAGGTGGCGCTTGCGGAACTCCACCGGGTCGAGGCCCAGGTCGCGCGCGATCTGCTCCATGTGCGACTCGATCGCGAAGATCGTCTGGGGGGCCACCGGCGCGCGGTAGGCGGCCACGCTCGGCTTGTGGGTCAGCACCTCGAAGCCGCGGATGTCGAAGGCCGGCCACTTGTACATGCTGCCGAGGAACACCGCGCTCACCGCCAGCACCGCGCCGGAGTAGGCGCCGGAGTCGATGACGGTCTCGGCCTCGATGGCCATCAGGGCGCCGTCGCGCTTCACCCCGGTCTTGAGCTTGATGATCACCTGGGGCGCGGGCATGCCCGCCTCGAGCTCCTCCCGTCGCGTCATCACGTAGCGGACCGGGCGCCGGGTCACCTGGGCCAGCACCGCGGTGATCGGCTCGCAGAGCGCCCGGATCTTGCCGCCGAAGCCGCCGCCGCACTCCATCGGGATGACCCGGATCCTGTTTTCGGGGATGCCCAGCACGTCCGAGACCTCGGAGCGGGTGTTGAACGAGCCCTGGGTGCTGGCCCAGATCGTGAGCAGCCCGTTGCGGTCCCACTCGGCCAGCACCGCGTGGGGCTCGAGATAGCCCTGGTGCACCATGGGCACCCGGTAGGTCTTCTCCAGCACGTGATCCGACTGGGCGAACCCCGCCGCCACGTCGCCGCGCGTGAGGCGCGCCTGCTGGGAGACGTTGGCCGCCCTGGCCGGCGTCTCGCTCTTGGCGATCGCCACCGCGGAGTGGGCGAGGGCCTCGCTGGTGTCGGCCTCCGTGCCCGCGTCGGCCACCGGCGGGGCGCCCGGCTGCATCGACTTGAGCGGGTCCACCGCCACCGGCAGCACCTCGTACTCGACCTTGATCAGGTCGCAGGCCTCCTCGGCGATCGCCAGCTCGTCCGCGGCCACCGCGGCCACCGGCTGGCCCATGAACACCACGCGGTCGATGGCGAGCACCGCGTGGGCCCGCGTGGGCGCCTTCTTCCTGAGCTGCGGGATGTCCCGGGCGGTGATCACCGCGCGCACCCCGGGGAGCGCCTTGGCCGCGCTCGTGTCGATCGAGCGGATCCGGGCGTGGGCGTGCGGGCTGCGCAGCAGCTTGGCGTGGAGCAGCCCCTTGGGCTGGAGGTCCGCCACGTACTGCACCCGGCCGGTCACCTTCTCCGGCCCGTCCGGCCGGGGGATGGAGACCCCCACTCCCCTGACGTCGCGCGTGGTCTTCATCGTGCTCATCGAGCGCTCCTCTGCGCGGCGACGGCGGGCGCCGCCTCGCTGATCGCGGTCACCATCTTGGTGTAGCCGGTGCAGCGGCACAGATTGCCGGCGATGCCGTAGCGGATGTCCTCCTCGGAGGGATTCGGGTTCTCCTCGAGGAGGGCGGCCGCCGCCATCAGCACGCCCGGGATGCAGAAGCCGCACTGGGGAACGCCGTGGCGCACGAAGGCATCCTGCAGCGGGTGCAGCCCTCCGTCCGGCCCCGCGAGCCCCTCGATGGTGCGGATCGACTTGCCGCGCGCCTGCATCGCGAGCATCAGGCAGCTCGCCACCAGCTTGCCGTCCACGTGGACGGAGCAGGCGCCGCAGTCGCCGGTGCCGCAGCCTTCCTTGGGACCGGTGAGGCCCAGGTCCTCGCGGAGGGCGTCGAGCAGGGTGGTGTAGGGCTGGACGAGCGCCTCGACCGGCTCGCCGTTGACGGTGCACTGGAGGACTTGCTTGGGCACGGGGCTGGACCTCCCGATCAGGCGCTCGCGCGCTCGAACGCGGTGGTGAGGGTGCGACGGGTGAGGACGCGGACCAGGTGCTTGCGGAACTCGACCGAGCCGCGCTGGTCGCTGATCGGCCGGGCCGCCTCGACCGCGAGCGTGGCCGCCTGCTCGATCAGCGCGGGCGTGATCGCCTGGCCCTCGAGGGCCCGCTCGGCCGCGGTGGCCCGCACCGGCGTGGGCGCCACCGCGGCGAGCGCGATGCGCGCCTTGGTGCACCGGCCGCCGGCCAGCGTGAGCTGGGAGGCCACGCCCACCACCGCGATGTCGAGCTCGCGCCGCGGGGTGTGCCGCAGGTACTGCCCGCCGCTCCCCGGCCCGGGGGCGGGGACCACGATCTCGACCAGCACCTCGTCGGGGGCGAGCGCGGTCTTGCGCACGCCGGTGAAGAGATCGGCCATCGGCACGCGCCGCTCGCCCCTGGGGCCCGCGATCACCGCCTGGGCCTCCAGCGCCACCAGGGGCGGGGCCATGTCGGCCGACGGCGCCGCGTTGCAGAGGTTGCCGCCCACGGTGGCCAGGTTGCGGACCTGGATGGAGCCCACCAGGGCGCCGCTCTCCGCGATCGATCGGTAGGCGCCGCGGATCGCCGGGCTCTGCTCGATCTGGCGCGCGGTCACCGCGGCGCCGATGCGGAGGCCCTGGCCGTTGCCGGCCTGGATCTGCCGGAGGCGCTCGATGCCGGACAGGTCCACCACGACCCGGGGCCGGCTGACCCCGGTCTTCATCTGGGGCAGCAGGTCGGTGCCGCCCGCGAGCGGCCGGGCCTCGGCGCCGTGCCGCGCGAGGAGCTTGATGCAATCGTCGAGGCTCTGGGGCAGGAGGAGGTCGAATCGTCGCATGGCGTCTCCCGAGGATGTTGGCGCGCGCTCGCATGATACACCGAGTCGCGGAGGGCCGGCCGGAGTCTACTATGCTCCAGAAAGCATAGTCAACGCGGCGGCCCCGTCGCGTTTGACGGCGGTGAGGGGCAACGGTATGCTCTCGCGAGCATATTCGGCTCGCGGAGGCATATCATGAGGTCTCGATCCGTCGTGGGGATGTGGCTGCTCGTCGTCGGCCTGCTGCTCGCGCCGACCGGGGCGGCCCTGGCCCAGTCGAACGTGGTCATCGTGTCCACCACCACCAGCACGCAGGATTCCGGCCTGCTGGACGTGCTGGTGCCGCTGTTCGAGCGCAAGACCGGCCTCAGCGTGAAGACCATCTCGGTCGGCACCGGCCAGGCCCTGGCCCTGGCCGCGCGCGGCGAGGCGGACGTGACCCTGGCGCACGCGCCGAGCGTGGAGAAGAAGTACGTCGCGGAAGGCAAGATGTCGAACCGCCGCCTCGTCATGTACAACGACTTCGTGATCATCGGTCCCGCCGAGGACCCCGCGAAGATCAAGGGCCTGCCCCGCGCGGTGGACGCCCTGCGGCGCATCGCGGAGAGCCGGTCGCGCTTCGTCTCGCGCGGCGACAAGTCCGGCACCCACGTGCTCGAGCAAGGGCTGTGGAAGCAGGCCGGCATCGAGCCGAAGGGCGCCTGGTACATCGAGTCCGGCCAGGGGATGGGGCAGACCCTGGGCATCGCCGACGACCGGCGCGCCTACACCTTGACCGATCGCGGCACCTACCTCGCGTTCCAGCGGCGAATCGACCTGCCGATCCTGGTGGAGAAGGACCGGCCGCTCTTGAACGTGTACTCGGTGATGGAGGTGAATCCGGCCAACGGTCCCCGGGTGAACGCGGCCGGCGGCAAGGCCTTCGCCGACTTCATGCTCGCGCCGGAGACCCAGGCGGTCATCCGCACCTTCGGGGTCGACAAGTACGGCCAGCCGCTGTTCGTGCCCATCGCGGGCAAGAAGGACGAGGACCTCTAGCCCGGCGAGACGGCGGCGGTGAGCCTCTTCGTCGAGGGCGTCGTTCAGGCCATCCGGCTCCTCCTGGGCGGGGACCCGGACGTCTGGCAGATCACCTGGCTCTCCATCCAGGTCTCCGCCACCGCCACCGCGCTCTCCCTGCTGGTCGGCGTGCCGCTGGGCGCGCTGCTGGCGCTGGCGCGCTTTCCCGGGCGCGCGGTGGCGGTGAGCCTGGTGAACACCGGCATGGGCCTGCCTCCGGTGGTGGTGGGCCTCTTCGTGACGATCCTCCTCTGGCGCAACGGCGCGCTCGGCGCGCTCGAGCTGCTCTACACCCCGACCGCGATGGTGGTGGGCCAGCTCGTGATCGCGGCGCCCATCGTGACGGGGCTCACCCTGGCCGCGGTGCAGCAGGTGCCGGAGGCCTTTCGCCTCCAGCTGCTGGGCCTGGGCGCCTCGCAGTCCCAGATGATCTGGATGCTGCTCAGGGAAGCGCGGCTGCCGATGCTGGCCGCGGTGATGGCGGGCTTCGGCGGGGTGATCTCCGAGGTGGGCGCGTCGATGATGCTGGGCGGCAACCTCAAGGGCTCCACGCGCGTGCTCACCACCGCCACCGTCCTCGAGACCGGCAAGGGCAACTTCGACGTCGCGATCGCGCTCTCGGTGATCCTGCTCGCGATCACCTTCCTGGTGAACTGGGCGCTGAGCTGGATCCAGCAGCGCCGCCCCGTCTAGCCCCGCCGCCCTCGCGCGCGGGTGTACGCTGACCGGCAAGGAGACCGCACATGGCGAACCCCAACAACCTCAAGTTCTACATCGACGGCGCGTGGGTGGATCCGGTCGAGCGCCGCACCCTCGACGTGATCAACCCCGCCACCGAGCAGTCGGTGGCCCGGATCAGCCTGGGCGGCGCCGCGGACGTGGATCGCGCGGTGAAGGCGGCCCGCGCCGCGTTCCCCGCCTACTCGCGCACCTCCAAGGCCGAGCGCATCGCGCTGCTGGAGCGGATCGTCGAGGCCTACAAGGCGCGCTACGACGACATCGCGAAGGCGATCTCGCTGGAGATGGGCGCGCCCACCACCCTCGCCACCAAGGCCCAGGCCGCCACCGGCATCGGCCACCTCAAGCAGATGATCACGGTGCTCTCCGAGTACGAGTTCGAGCACATGCAGGGCAGGACCCGGATCATCCGGGAGCCGATCGGGGTGTGCGGGTTCATCACGCCGTGGAACTGGCCCATGAACCAGATCACCTGCAAGGTGGCCCCCGCCCTCGCGGCGGGCTGCACCATGGTGCTCAAGCCGAGCGAGATCGCGCCGCTCAACGCGATCATCTTCGCGGAGGTGCTGCACGCGGCGGGCGTGCCGAAGGGCGTGTTCAACCTGGTCAACGGCGACGGGCCCACCGTGGGGCAGGCCATCGCGGCGCACCCCGACGTGGACCTGGTCTCCTTCACCGGCTCCACCCGCGCCGGCATCCAGGTGGCCAAGACCGCCGCCGACACCGTCAAGCGCGTGCACCAGGAGCTGGGCGGCAAGTCGGCCAACATCATCCTGCCCGACGCCGATCTCAAGAAGGCGGTGACCGACGGCGTGCGGAGCTGCTTCCGCAACAGCGGGCAATCGTGCAACGCGCCTACCCGCATGCTCGTCCCTCGCGATCTGCAGGCCGACGCGGTGGCGGTCGCGCGGGAGGCCGCGGAGGCCATGAAGGTGGGCCCGCCGGATGCGCCCGACACCGCGCTCGGGCCGGTGGTGAGCGAGGCCCAGTTCAACAAGATCCAGCGGCTCATCGAGGCCGGCCTCCGGGAGGGCGCCACCCTGGTGACCGGCGGTCCCGGGCGGCCCGCCGGCTTCGAGCGCGGGTACTACGTGAAGCCCACCGTGTTCGCGGACGTGAGGCCGGAGATGACGATCGCGCGGGAGGAGATCTTCGGCCCCGTGCTGTCGATCCTGCCCTACGACACCGAGCAGCAGGCGATCGATCTCGCCAACGACAGCGTGTACGGGCTCGCCGGCTACGTGTCGTCGGGGAATCCCGAGAACGCGCGGCGGGTCGCGTCCGCGCTGCGGGCCGGCCAGATCACCATCAACGGCGCGCCCGGAGACGTGGCCGCGCCGTTCGGCGGCTACAAGCAGTCCGGCAACGGGCGCGAGTGGGGCAAGTTCGGCTTCGAGGAGTTTCTCGAGGTGAAGGCGGTGATGGGGTACTAGATCGCGGGCGACCGGTCCGTTCGGACGTCGGGGCGCGCGGTCAGCGGGATCGGGACGCAGTCGGACCCGCACGGCGAGGCCGTGGGATCGGGGGCGGGGACGGCCCGGTGGAGCACGGCCCGGGTCGGGGTGAGCCGCAGGCGGAAGGCGCGGTCGTCGGGGGTGGCCTCCACCGCGACCACCCCGTCGATGATCAGGTTGCGGTCGTGGTCGTGGCGCGACGGGAAGAGCAGGCAGACGCGGGCGCGCGCTCGCGCGTTGGCGGCGGTGCGCGAGCCCACGATCGCGACCACCTCGTCGCCGGAGACCTGGGCATCGGCCTGGACCACGTGCGGGGCGCCGTCCTCGCCCACGGTGAAGACGTAGGCGAGCGGTCCCCGCTCCCGGGCGGCGGCTTCCAGACGAGTGGGCGCGACCGGGACGCTCATGTCGGCGACAGCGTACCACCGCCCCGGGTGGCGACGCGATCGAGAGGAGGTCGGTCATGCGGAGCCTCGGTGCCTGGTGGGTGACGATCGCGACGATCCTCCTCGTGGTGGCCCTGACCATCGGGCTCGGCGGGCCGCCGCGCCCCGTGGGCGGCGAGACCGCGGCGGTGATCCCGCCGCCCGCGCTCGACAATCCGAAGACCCCGGGCCCGAGCCAGACCGCGGTGCTCGCGGGCGGATGCTTCTGGGGCGTGCAGGGCGTCTACCAGCACGTGCGCGGCGTGGAGCGGGTCCTCGCCGGCTACGCGGGAGGCCGCAAGGAGACGGCCGACTACGAGACGGTCAGCCGGGGCGACACGGGCCACGCCGAATCGGTCGAGATCCGCTTCGATCCGGGCCGGCTCTCCTACGGGGAGATCCTCCAGATCTACTTCTCGGCGGTGCACGATCCCACCCAGCGCGACCGGCAGGGGCCGGACGTCGGCCCGCAGTACCGATCCAACGTGTTCTACGTCGACGACGCGCAGAAGCGCATCGCGGCGGCGTACATCGCCCAGCTGACGCGGGCCCGCGTCTTTCCGGCCGAGATCGTCACCCGCGTGGACCCGCTCCGGGGCTTCTACCCGGCCGAGGCCTACCACCAGGACTTCATGCTCCGGCACCCGACGTATCCCTACATCGTCGTGCACGACCTGCCGCGGCTGGCGCGCTTCAAGGCGATGTTTCCGGCCCGCTACACCGAGGACCCGGTGACGGCCCTGCGGTCGAAGTGGCCCGCCCGCGCGCGCGGCTGACTTCCCACGGCCGGATCGCGTAGAGTGTGCCGCCAGGAGGAGCCGCCCATGACCGCCCCGCTCGTCACCTACGCCGTCGACGGCAAGATCGGCATCGTCACCCTCAACCGGCCCGACAAGCTCAACGCGATCTCCCCCGAGCTGAAGGCCCTGCTCATCGAGCGCTTCCTCGAGGCGGACCGTGATCCGGCCACCAGCGTGGTGGTGCTCCGCGCGGAGGGCCGCGCCTTCTCCGCGGGCTACGACATCTCGCCGAGCCCGGCCCGCGCGGCCCGCCGCGGCAACGCGCTGGCCTGGCACGAGTCGCTCACCGACGACGTGCGCCTCGAGATGACGCCGTGGGACATGCGCAAGCCGGTCATCGCCTCCGTGCAGGGCCACTGCCTGGGCGGCGGCTGCGAGATGGTGATGATGTGCGACGTGACGATCGCCGCGGACGACGCGCTCTTCGGAGAGCCGGAGATCCGCTTCTCCAACGTGGGGCCGGCGCTGGTGATGCCGTTCATCGTGGGCTTGAAGCGCGCGCGGGAGCTGCTCTATCTGGGCGATCCGATCGACGCCCGGACCGCCCTGGCCTGGGGCATGGTCAACCGGGTGGTGCCGCGGGCGGAGCTGTCCACCGCCACCATGAAGTTCGCGCGGCGCATGGCCCTCATCTCCCCGGAGGCGTTGATGGCCACGAAGCTCGCGATCAATCGCGGCGCGGACGCGGCCGGCTTCCGCAACGCGATCCGCGCCGGCCTCGACGTGCTCGCGCCGCTCTACGCGGGCCGCACCGAGGTCGGGATGAAGTTCGACGAGATCCGGGAGAAGGAAGGACTCGGCGCCGCGCTCCGCTGGCGCGCCGCCCAGTTCGCCGAGTAGCCGCCGCTCCCGCAGTCGCCCTCTCCCCTCAGGGGGTTGAGGGGTGTCGCCGCCTCAGCGACTGGTCCGGGAGGTCTTCCGCGAGCGTGCGCTCGAGGTCCGAGCGGCCCCGCGCGCCACGTTCCGTCCGGCCCGCCCGCGCGCCGCCACCTCGTCGGGCGTGGGCCCGCTCGGGCCGAGCGCCTCGTCGATGCGGTCCCGCAGCGCCCGCAGCCGCTCGAGCAGCAGGTGGCCGGTCTCGGTGAGCTCCATGCCCCGCGCCAAGCCGCGACCGGCCCGGGTGCGGACGAGCGGCGTCTCCAGCGCGCGCTCGGCCCGCCGCAGGTAGCCCCACGCGTGCCGGTACGACCAGCCCATCTCCCGCACCGTCCGGGCGAGCGAGCCGTGACGAAGGATGCCGCCCAGCAGGTGGATCCCCCCGTCGCCCGCGAAGAACTGGCCGCCGAGGACGAGCCACACCTTCGTCTTCACCTGCGCCGCGATTATGCTCTCGAGAGCATTTTGAACTCTGTCGCCGCGCTGCGTAGCATGGGCTCCCGACGGTCGGCTGGTCATGGCGGTCCTTACCCTACCACGATCGAGCGCACGCTCAGGAGGCTGGACGGAATGCGGTTCATGCGAATGCTCGCGGTCACGCTCGCGGCGGTGCTGCTCCTCACCTCCGGAGCCACCGCCCAGGAGCTCACGCTGTCGGTGGCCATCAGTCTGAAGGACGTGACCGAGGAGCTCGGGCGCACCTTCATGGCCGCGCATCCCGGTGTGACCCTGCGCTACAACTTCGGGGCCTCCGGGGATCTGCAGAAGCAGATCGAGGCGGGGGCGCCGGTCGACCTCTTCCTCTCCGCGGCGCAGCGGCAGATGGACGAGCTGGAGCGGAAGAGCCTCATCCTGGTGGAGACTCGCCGGGCCTTCGCGCGGAACGCGCTCGTGGTGGTGAAGCCGGCGGACTCGAAGGTCGACCTCACCAAGCCCGCCGATCTGGCCGAGGCCCGCATCGGCCGCATCGCGATCGGCAATCCGAAGAGCGTGCCCGCGGGGCAGTACGCGGAGGAGAGCCTCCGCACCCTCGCCCTCTGGGACCGCGTACAGCCCAAGCTGGTGTTCGCGGAGAACGTGCGCCAGGTGCTGGACTACGTGGCCCGCGGAGAGGTCGACGCGGGATTCGTCTACTCCACCGACGCGGCCATCCGTCCCCGGGGCGTGAAGGAGGCGTTCCGGCCGCCGGACGACAGCTATCGGCCGGTGGTGTATCCCGGGGCGGTGGTGGCGGCGTCGAAGCAGGCCACGCTGGCCCGCGCGTTTCTCGACCTGCTGACCGGCGAGCAGGGCCGCGCGGTCCTCGCCCGCTTCGGCTTCCAGCCCCCGCCGGCCGGCGCGCGCTGACCGGGCGCGATAGGAGGCTTCGACTCAGAGGAGACGCACATGCGACTCAGCGCTCGCAACATCATCAAGGGCAAGGTGCTGGAAATCACCAAGGGCGCCACCACTGCCCACGTGAAGCTCGACATCGGCGGCGGCGTGGTGATGTTCTCGTCGATCACCAACGAGGCGGTGGACGCCCTCGCCCTCCGGGTCGGCGACGCCGCCTACGCGGTCATCAAGGCCTCCGACGTCATGGTGGGCAAGGACTGACGCGTTCGCGCCGGCGGCCCGCGGGCCGACCGCACCTGCCGGTCCCGGGGCCGGCCGGCGTGGCATACTACGCGGGCACCCAGGACCCCCGACGTGAGCCCGGACAATCTCTCCGCCCTCCGGCTGTCGCTGCAGGTGGCCGTGTCGGCCACCGCGCTCAACGCGCTCATCGGGATCCCGATCGCCTACGTGCTCGCGCGGCGCCGCTTCTGGGGCCGGAATCTGGTGGACCTGCTGGTGACGCTGCCGCTGATCCTGCCGCCCACCGTGGTCGGCTACTACCTGATCGTGCTGCTGGGCCGCCGCGGCCTGCTGGGCGCGCCGCTCTACCACGCCACCGGCTTCACGATCACGTTCACGTGGTACGCGGCGGTGATCGCGGCCACCGTAATGGCGCTGCCGCTCCTGGTGCGCACCGCCCGCGCGGCCATCGAGTCGGTGGACCGCGATCTGGAGCGCGCGGCCTACACCCTCGGCCATTCCGAGCTGCGCACCGCGTTCGAGGTCACGCTGCCGCTGGCCCGCAACGGCATCCTGGCCGGGCTGGTGCTGTCGTTCGCCCGCGCGCTGGGCGAGTTCGGCGCGACCCTGATGCTGGCCGGCAACATCCCGGGCCGCACCACCACGGTGCCGCTCTCCATCTACACCGCGATGCAGACCGGGGAGGACGCGGAGGCCTTCGTGCTCGTCGCGGCCCTCACCGCGCTCTCCTGCGTGGTGCTGATCGCGACCAACCGCCTGGTGGCCCGCCCGATATGACGAGCCGCCTCGAGGTCGCGATCCGCAAGCAGCTCGACGGCTTCACGCTCGACGTGCAGTGGAGCGCGGGGGACGGGGTCGCCGCGCTCTTCGGTCCCTCCGGCGCGGGCAAGACCCTGACGCTCCAGTGCCTGGCCGGCCTGGTGCGCCCCGACGCGGGCCGCATCGTGATGGGCGGTGAGGTCCTGTTCGACTCGGAGACCGGGGTGGACGTGCCGCCCCAGCGGCGCCGCCTGGGCTACGTCTTCCAGGGCTACGCGCTGTTTCCCCACCTCACCGTGCGGAGCAACGTGGGCTTCGGCCTGCGCGGCCGCGACCGCGCCGAGCGGCGGCGCCGCGAGGACGAGGTGCTGGCGCGCCTGGGCCTCGAGGCCCTGGCCGATCGCTACCCACGCGAGCTGTCGGGCGGACAGCGCCAGCGGGTGGCGCTCGGCCGCGCGCTCGCCCCCGATCCGGCGCTGCTGCTCCTGGACGAGCCGCTCTCCGCGCTCGACCTGCCGCTGCGGCAGGCGCTGCGCGACGATCTGCGGGGCATCCTCGCCGACTGGGGCATCGCGGCGGTGCTGGTCACCCACGACCTCACCGAGGCGTACCGCCTCGGTGATCACATCGTGGTCTACGAGGAGGGACGGGTGATCCAGGCCGCCCCGCGCACGGAGCTGCTCTGGCAGCCGTCCTCGCGGAGCGTGGCCCGCATCATGGGCATCCGCAACCTGATGCAGGGGGTCACGCTCAAGGCCACCCCCGACCGCATCCAGTTCCGCTGGCGCGGCCAGGTGCTGGAGGCGGTGAACTCGCCCACGCGCTCGTACCTGCCGGCCCCCGACACCCCGCTCGCGTTCTTCATCCGGCCCGAGTACGTGCGGCTGCTCCGCAAGGACCGCGGCGGCGTCGACGGCGCGCACCACATGAATTTGATGTCGGGCACGGTGGTGCGCGAGGTGGACCTCGGCACCTCCTGGACGCTCTTCCTGCGGCTCGACGAGCCGGGCCCGCCCGCGCAGGGCGACTACGATCTCGAGCTGGAAGTGCCGCGGCTCGTCTACGAGATCCTGGAGATCGAGCGCGACCGGCACTGGCAGTTCTCCCTCCACCGCGGCGCGATCCACGTGCTGCCGTCCGCCTGATGGCGCCCCCGGTCGTCGCCCTCCACGGCATCCGCGTCGTCCACTCGGGCACGACGGTCCTCGACGTGCCGGAGCTGGCGGTCGAGGCCGGCCAGGTGCTGGCCGTGATCGGCCCGAACGGCGCGGGCAAGTCCACGCTCCTGCGGGTGATGGGGCTGCTCCAGGCGCCGACCGCGGGGAGCGTGCGCTTCCAGGGCGAGCGGGTGAGCGCGGCGGACGGGCTCACGGTGCGGCGGCGCATGGCGAGCGTGTTCCAGGCCCCGCTGCTCGCCGACACCACCGTCCGCGCCAACGTGGCGCTGGGCCTCCGCTTCCGGGGGCTCGGAGGCGAGCGCGGCGCCGCGCGGGTGGGGGAGTGGCTCGATCAGCTCGGCATCGCGCACCTGGCGGACCGCCAGGCGCGCTCGCTCTCGGGCGGCGAGGCCCAGCGCACCGCCCTGGCCCGTGCCCTCGTGCTGGACCCGGAGCTGCTGCTCCTGGACGAGCCGTTCTCCGCGCTCGATCAGCCCACCCGGGAGGGCGTGATCGAGGACCTCGGCCGCATCCTCCGGCGCCGGCGTACCACCGCGGTGCTGGTGACCCACGACCGGGGCGAGGCCCAGGCCCTCGGTGACCGGGTCGGGGTCATGCTGGGCGGCCGGCTCCTGCAGGTGGACCAGGTGGATCAGGTCTTCCGCGCGCCGATCTCCGACGAGGTCGCGCGGTTCGTGGGCGTCGAGACGGTGCTCGCGTGCCGGGTCCGCGCGGTGAGCGACGGCGTCGCCGTGCTCGAGGCCGGGGGGCGGACCATCGAGGTGGCGCAGCCCGCCGAGGTGGGCGAGTGGGTGCGTCTCTGCGTGCGTCCGGAGGACGTCACGCTCTCGCCGCGCGCGGTCGGGGGGGCCCCGTCGAGCGCGCGGAACCGCCTCGACGGGGCCGTCGTGCGGGTGACCCCGGTCGGGCCGCATGTGCGCGTGACGATTGACTGCGGATTCCCCCTGGTCGCGCTCGTGACGCAGCGCTCTGCCCGCGAGATGTCGCTCGCGCCGGGCACGCCGGTGACCGCGCACGTCAAGGCCACCGCGCCCCATCTGCTCCGCCATGCCGAGCCTTGACAGTCCGAAGAGGCGGGGAGTATAAGGCAGGTACCAACGCTGGCTGGGGCAGGTTCCTTCGCAGCACCTGCGCAAGGGAGGTCCGCATGGCCGACTCGGAAGCACTCATCGAGCGACTCGCTGCTGAAAACCCGGAATTCCGCAAGTTCCGCGACGAGCATCAGCGCTACGAGGAAGAGCTCTCCGAGCTCAACGGCCGTGGCTTCCTCTCCCCCGAGCAGCAGTGGCGCGTGAGCGAGCTCAAGAAGCTCAAGCTCATGGCGAAGGATCGGATGGAGAGCCTTCTCCGGCACGCGCGCGCCGCGACGCACGCCTGAGTCGGGTCCAGCACCCGAGGGATGGGCCCGCCGCGGGATATGCCCGGGTTCCGCGGCCTCTCACACCTGACCTCCGCGGGTGAGGCCCGCATGGTGGACGTCTCCGCCAAGTCGGAGACGGTCCGCGAGGCGGCCGCCTGCGTCACCGTCAAGATGAAGCCGGCCACCCTGGCCGCGGTGCGCGCGGGGCAGCTGGCCAAGGGGGACGTGCTCGGGGTGGCGCGGACCGCCGGCATCATGGCGGCCAAGCGCACGCCGGACCTGATCCCGCTCTGCCATCCCCTCCGGATCACGGGCGTCGACGTGGACTTCTCGCTCGACGCGCGCCGCTCCACCATCACCGTGCTCGCGCGCGTGCGCACCGTGGACAAGACCGGAGTCGAGATGGAAGCGCTGACCGCCGCCGCGGTGGCCGGCCTCACCGTCTACGACATGGCGAAGGCGCTGGACAAGGGCATCGTGCTCACCGGCCTGTGCCTGGTGGAGAAATCGGGCGGCAAGTCGGGCCCGTGGGTCCGGGGCCGCAAACCGCCGCGACGAACCTGACATGCCCAAGCCCACCACCGCGATCGTCTACTCCGACGAGTGGCGTCAGTTCGACTACGGGCGCGAGCACCCGCTCCGCATGGAGCGCCTCGGCCTCACCTGGAAGCTCATGGAGGCCTACGGCCTCACCGCGCTGCCCCGGGCCAAGGTGCTGACCCCGGAGGCCGCGCCGCTCGACGAGATCGCCCGCTTCCACAGCCGTGAGTACATCGAGATCCTGCGGGCGGTCAGCGCGGGGGACTGGGTGCCGCACGCGGCCCGCTACGGGCTCGGTCCCGGCGACAACCCGATCTTCCCGGGCCTCTGGGAGGCGGCGCAGCTCGCCGCCGGCGGCTCCCTGCTGGCCGCGCAGCTGGTGGCGACCGGCGAGGCGGATCGCGCGTTCCACTTCGCGGGAGGCCTCCACCACGCGATGCCGGGGCGCGCCTCCGGATTCTGCTACGTGAACGACGCGGTGCTCGCCATCATGCGCCTGCGGGCGCACGGCCTCCGGGTCGCCTACGTGGACATCGATGCCCACCACGGCGACGGGGTGCAGTTCGCCTTCTACGACGACCCCACCGTGCTGACCATCTCGACCCACGAGCGGGGCGATCGACTCTTCCCGGGCACCGGCTTCGTGGTGGAGATGGGCGAGCGGGACGGGCTCGGATACGCGGTGAACCTGCCGCTGCAGCCCCTGACCGACGACACGGTCTACCACCACGCCTTCGAGGCGGTGGTGCCCCCGCTGGTGACGGCCTTCAAGCCGGACGCGCTCGTCATCCAGCTCGGGATCGACTCTCACCGCACCGATCCGCTCACTCACCTGAGCCTCACCGTGCAGGGGTTCATCCAGGCGGTGCGCCGCCTCCTGCCGCTCGCCCCGCGGGTGGTCGCCCTCGGGGGCGGCGGCTACGACCTCGCCAACGTGGCCCGGGCGTGGACCGCGGCGTGGGCCGCCCTGAACGACATGGAGCTGCCGGACGCGCTGCCCGCGGAGAGCCACGCCGAGCTGCGGGCGCACGGCCTCGTCCGGCCGACGCTCGGCGATCCGGCCGAGACCCTGCCCGAGGAGACGCGCCGCTGGACCGAGGAGTACGCGCGGCGCCAGGTGGGAGAGATCCAGGACCGGATCTTCCCCCTCCACGGGCTCTAGGAGCGGACCGACATGGAGGCGCCCGCCACCTCCGCCACCGTGCCCGCCGTGACCGGGCCGGCGAGCGCGACTGCCGTCGAGCACGCCGCCATCCGCGTGTCGCTCAAGGTCAAGCTGAGCCTGCTCATCACCGCGCTGGTGGTGCTGACGGTGGCCCTGGTCGGGCTCTTCCTGCTGCGCCAGCAGCAGCAGAGCCTCACCGCGGAGATGACCAAGCGGGGGCTCACCATGGCCGAGAACTTCGCGGCGGGGGCCAAGACCCCGCTTCTCACCGGCGACGACCTCACCCTCGGCGTGCTCGTCACCGACGCCATGAAGGATCCCGACGTCTCCTACGTGATCGTGGCGGATCACGACGGGCGCGTGCTCGCGCACTCGGATCCGCGCGCCGCGGTGAAGAGCACGGTGGACCGGCCCAAGGGCCTGGAGCCGCTCAAGGACCGCGTGCTGGTGCAGAGCTACAAGACCCCGCAGGGCCGCATCATCGACTTCGCGGTGCCGCTGGTCTACAGCGGCGTGCCGGTCGGCGCCCTCTACCTGGGCTTCAGCGAGGAAGCCATCGCGGCGGCCCTCGCCCGCGCGCGCAACCAGGCGCTGCTCATCACGCTGCTGATGGTGCTGGCCGGCCTGGGCGGGGCGGTGGGGCTGGCCGCGCTGCTCTCGCGGCCGATCTTCCGCCTCGTGCAGGCCACCCGGGCCGTCGCGGCCGGGAACTTCAACGTCGCGGTGCCGGTGGCCTCGCGCGACGAGCTGGGGGTGCTCACCGACTCCTTCAACCGCATGGCCCGCAGCCTGCGCGAGAAGGAGATGATCAAGCGCGCGTTCACCCGCTACGTGGCGCGCGAGGTGGTGGAGGAGATCCTCAAGAATCCGGAGAACATGGCGCTCACCGGGGAGCGGCGCGAGGTGACCGTGCTCTTCTGCGACGTGCGCGGGTTCACCCCGCTCTCCGAGCGCATGACCCCGGAAGAGGTGGTGCTGCTGCTGAACGATTTCTACAACCTGATGATCGAGACCACGTTCAAGCACGACGGCACCCTCGACAAGTTCCTGGGCGACGCGGTGATGGCGGTCTTCGGCGCGCCGATGGCGCACCCGGACCACTCGGCCCGCGCCATCCGCACCGCCGTCGCCATGCAGGAAGGGATCGTGGCCCTGAACGAGCGGCGCGCCCGCGACGGCAAGGAGCCGATCGCGGTCGGCATCGGGGTGAGCGCGGGCGAGGCGGTGGCCGGGACGGTGGGCACCGAGGACCGCATGGAATACACCGTCATCGGCGACAGCGTCAACCTCGCCGCCCGGCTCGAGTCCAACGCCAAGCCGGGCCAGATCCTGATCAGCCATCGCACCTACGAGCGCATCCGAGACCTGGTCGACGTGCGGCCGCTGGGCCGCATCCGGGTCAAGGGCAAGGAGGAGGAGGTCGAGGTCTACGAGGTGCTGCGGCTGGCTCCCGTAGTTTGATCCGCTTGTCCGCCCGCTCAGCGTAGGATATGGGGATGATGACGCGCCGCACCCTCGGTCCGGCCCTCTGGAGGTCGGCGCTGGCCCTCCTCCTCGGGGCCTGCGCGACCGCGTCCGCACCCACCGAGTCCGGAGGCCCCGCGCCGTCGTCCCGGCCGGCCGCCCGTCCCGCCGCCTACGAGTCCGAAGAGTTCGTGGTCACCTTCGCCCAGCCCGGCGACACCCCGGCGACCCTCGCCGCCCGCTACCTGGGCGACGCGAGCCGGGCGTGGATGATCGAGGACTACACCGGGCTGCAGGCCTTCTCGTCCGGGCAGGAGGTCGTGATCCCGCGGCGGCCGTGGAACCCCTCCGGGGTCACGCCGGGCGGCTACCAGATCGTGCCGATCCTGACCTACCACAACCTGGCCGAGCAGGCGAAGGGCCGGCTGGTGCTCGCGGCCTCCTCGTTCCGCGAGCAGATGCAGTACCTCAAGACCAACGGCTACCGGGTGGTGAGCCTCGCCGACTTCATCGAGTTCACCCATCTGGGCCGCCAGCTGCCGCAGAAGGCGGTGGTGCTGACCTTCGACGACGGCTACCGGTCGTTCAAGGAGTTCGCGTACCCGGTCCTCAAGGAGCTGGGCTTCACCGCCACCCTCTTCATCTATACCGACTGGGTGGGGGCGGGGCGCGGGGCGCTCTCCTGGAACGATCTGAAGGAGCTGTCCGCCGCCGGCTTCGACGTGCAGGCCCACACCAAGTCGCACGCTGACCTCCGCCGGGCCCAGGGCGAGACCGAGGCGCAGTACGCCCGCCGCATGCAGGCCGAGCTGGAGCAGCCGCAGGAGCTCTTCAACCGGCACCTCGGCCGGCGCAGCCAGGTCCTGGCCTATCCCTACGGGCGGTGGGAGGAAGGGCTGCTGCCGAAGGTGCAGCAGTACGGCTACATCGCGGCGTTCTCGGTACGACGGCAGGGCAACGCCTCGTTCGTCCGCCCGCTGGCCGCGCACCGCAGCCAGATCTACTCCGAGATGACCCTCGACGACTTCGTGAAGAACCTGAACGTCTTCCAGGAGGAGAACCTCCGGTGAGGGTTGGCGAGCGGCGCCGGCTCGCCGCGGCGATCCTGGGCCTGGCTCTGGGCGGCTGCGCCGGGCTGTCCGCGCCCACCGGGGACGCCACCAGCCCCGGCGCCAGGCCGGGCGCCTCGGTGGCGCGCGACCCGCTGGCCGCCCGCCATCGCCAGCAGGCCGAGATCCTGGAGCGCGACGGCCAGCTGCGCCGCGCCGCCGAGGAGTGGAAGATCGTGCTCACGATCACGCCCGGCGACGCCCAGGCGCGCGAAGCCCTGCGCGCGCTGCAGGCGAAGATCGCCGAGCAGGTTGCGGCGCGCCTGGACGAGGGGCGCAAGGCGCTGGCCCGCGGGGTGCAGCTCGAGGCCCGGCGCAAGTTCCTGGCCGCCCTGGCGCTCGATCCCGGCAACCGTGCCGCCTTCGACGCCCTGCAGGCCGAGACGCGCGAGGTCGAGTTCGTGACCCACACCGTGCGGGCCGGCGAGACGCTGTCGAGCCTGGCGCAGCGGTACTACGGTGACCGATCGCGCGCGGAGGTGATCTGGGAGACGAACCAGCTGCCGCCGAACCCGCGGCTGGCGCCCGGCACCACGCTCAAGATCCCGGAGATTCCCGGCGTGCCCTTCGTCCACCCCGAGGCGCGCCCGCGGGCGCCGGTGGTCGCGGCGGTGCCGACTCCGGACATGCCGCGTCCCGGCCCCACTCCGAGCCCGACCGCGCCGGCCGGTCCCCCGGCCAAGGACGAGCCCGCGCCGCCGGAGGTCAACCCGCTGCTGGCCGAGGCGCGGGAGGCGCTCGAGCGGAGCGACTATCCGGACGCGATCGACACGATCGACAAGTACCTCGCGAGCAAGCCGGGCGACCGCGAGGGGCTCTCCGTCAAGAAGCAGGCGCTCTACGGGCAGGCCAAGAGCCAGATGGCCGCCCGGCAGTACCAGGAGTCCATGCAGACGCTGACCCTGCTGACCCGGCTGCAGCCCGACTACGAGGACGCGCCCGCCCTGCTGAAGCAGGCGCGCGCGCGCATCATCGAGCAGCACTACACCCAGGGCGTGCGCTTCTACCGCGAGGAGAAGCTGAAGCAGGCGATCGCGGAATGGCGGGTGGTGCTCGAGATGGATCCGGCCCACGCCAACGCACGCCGCAACATCGATCAAGCCGAACGTCTCCTGCGCGGCCTCGAGCAGCGCATGAAGAAGTAGTCCGGCTTCCAAGGAGAACTCGATGACCGGATCCAGGATTCGCCATGTTCGCTCGGCGGCCACCCTGTTGCCGATCGTGGCGCTCACGCTGCTGCTGGCCGGCTGTCCGAAGCGCCCGGCCATGACCCAGGCCAGCGCGCCGCCGCCCGTGCCGCCACCGGCCGCGGCCGCGCCCCCGACCCCCGCTCCGGCCCCGGCGCCCGCACCCGCGCCGGCGCCCACGCCGGCGGCCCCCCCGACCGCCGCGCCCGCGCCGCCCAAGGAGTACCGGGCCAACGACGCCCTCAAGCAGATCTTCTTCGCGTTCGACAAGGCGGACATCCGGCCCGCCGACGCGAAGACTCTCGATGTCAGCGCGGCCTATCTCAAGGCCAACCCGAACCTGCTGGTGCTGATCGAGGGGCACTGCGACGAGCGCGGCACCTCCGAGTACAACCTGGCCCTGGGCGAGCGGCGAGCGAAGGCGGCCATGAACTACCTGGTGTCCAACGGCATCGAGGCCGGCCGCATCACCACGATCTCCTACGGCAAGGAGCGCCCGGTGTGCACGGAGCACAACGAGGCGTGCTGGTCGAAGAACCGCAACGACACGTTCCTGACCAAGGAGAAGTAGCGACGCTGGAGACGTAGCGGCACTCTCACGGCCCTCACCGGCGAACGGAGGCACGGATGCCTGCTCAAGACCTGATCGTCGATCTGGCGATTCGCTACGGGTTCCAGGTGCTGGGGGCGTTCGTGATCCTGGGCGTCGGCCTGCTGGCCGCGTGGTGGGCGGGCAACCTGGCGGAGCGCCCGCTCACCCGCATGGCGCTCGAGCCGCCCATGCGGCGGCTGATGGTGCGGGTCGTGAGAGTGGTGGTCCTGCTGTTCGCGCTGGTCATCGCGCTCGACAAGTTCGGCTTCCAGATCGCCCCCCTGGTGGCCGGCATCGGGGTGGCCGGCCTCGGCATCGGCATCGCGCTGCAGGGGGTGCTGAGCAACGTCATCGCCGGGCTCACCATCATCTTCACCAAGCCGTTCCGGGTGGGCGAGCACATCGAGATCGTGGGCATGAAGGGCGACGTCGCCAACATCGAGCTGTTCTCGACCACCCTGCTGCACCCCGACCAGTCGCGCATCATCATTCCCAACCGCAAGATCGTGGGTGAGATCCTCCACAACTTCGGCACCATGCGCCAGCTGCATCTCTCGGTGGCGGTGCCGCACGGCTCCGACCTCGACGCGGTGCTGGCCCTCGTGCGCGACGTGGTGAGCGCGAATCCCCGCGTGCTCGCCCAGCCGGCCGCGGTGGTCGGCGTCGCCCAGATCGAGCCCGCCGGCGTGCGCATCGGCGTGAACCCCTGGGTGAAGGTGCCCGACGTGGTGGCGGCCGAGGCCGAGATCTACCGGTCCCTCGTGGAGCGCTTCGGCCGGAGCGGCATCGGTGTGCCCGTGCCTCGTCAGGAGGTTCAGCTCGTAAAATCAGCTATTTAACCATCGCCTTCTGACTTCTTGACAACACCGGTCGAGATAGTACCATTCGATCCAAAGGAGGCGAACATGGCACTGCAACTCGGCGACACGGCTCCCGACTTCCAGGCCGACACCACCGTCGGCCCCATCTCGTTTCACCAGTGGCTCGGCGACCAGTGGGGCGTGCTCTTCTCGCACCCCCGCGACTTCACGCCGGTGTGCACCACGGAGCTCGGCTACGTGGCGCGACTGGCTCCCGAGTTCGAGCGGCGGGGGGTGAAGGCGATCGGGCTCTCCGTCGATCCCGTCGACTCCCACCGCAAGTGGGCCGCCGACATCCAGGAGACCCAGGGCTACGCGGTCAACTTCCCGATCATCGCGGATCCCGACCGCAAGGTGGCGAACCTCTACGGCATGATCCATCCCGCCCACGACGAGGTGCACACCGTCCGCACCGTGTTCGTGATCGATCCCCTGAAGAAGGTCCGGCTCTTCATCACCTATCCCCAGACCGCCGGGCGGAACTTCGACGAGATCCTGCGCGTGATCGACTCGCTGCAGCTCACCGATCGGCACAAGGTGGCGACGCCGGTGAACTGGAAGCCGGGCGAGGACGTGATCATCGTTCCGGCCGTGAGCGACGAGGAGGCGCGGAGCCGGTTCCCCAAGGGGTGGAAGGCGCTCAAGCCCTACCTGCGGCTCACCCCGCAGCCGGCGGAGCCCGCGAAGCGCTAGGCCACGAAAGTTTGACACGCGGTCCCGGCGGCGCCTACCTTGTGGGTCAGGCTCGCCATGAACAAGACGTCCCTGGTCCTGGCTGCGGTGCTCCTCGCTCTCGCCGGGTCCGCGTCCGCTCAGGGCCCGTCCAAGGCGCCGACCGCGGGCGGCTCGATCGACCTGCAGTACAAGCAGCGCTCGCCGGCCCTGCAGAAGGTGTCGCCCCGGAAGGTCGAGGAGGATACCGCCCAGGCGCTCAGCGAGCTCGACCGGCAGCGGACCGAGCGCACGCTGCGGGAGAGCGTGCCCAAGCCGTCGCGGCGGCCTGACCTCGACCGCGACGTCACCCAGGGCATCCAGTCGCGCGGCCTCGGCCGCTAGCGCCGCCTCCGCCCGCCGACCCGCTCCGTCCGTCCCCGCGCCTCGTCCACCGGCACGCCGTCCCGATAGGTGACGCGATGGCCGAGGACGGCGGGCACCCGCGGGCCCGGGGTGACCACGCCCGCCAGGTTGAGGGGATCGCAGGCCGACACGGACACCGTCTGGCCGCCGGGCTGCTCGCGCCGGATCGCGCGCAGCGCCTCGAGCGCCTCGGGGGCCGCGAACTGCTCGCCCACGAAGCCGCTCACGATGCGCCCGCCACGGAGCTCCCCACGCATCTCGAGGCGCCGGTAGACCCGCAGCAGGTCGCGCCACGCCGGCATGCGCGGCTCCCGCTGGAGCAGATCGCGGAACACGATGCCGTAACGGCGGATGTACTGGCGGGCCTGCGCCTCCACCAGGTCCTCGGCGGGAGGGGCCGGCGGCGGCTGGACCCGCGCCCACCGACCCGTTCCCGGTGACGGACGGGGAGCGGCGGGACGGCCCGGCCTCGGCCGGCGCCGCTTCTCGGAGTGCAGCAGGCTCCGCAGGCCGGCGAAGCCGTCACCGGTCACGAGGCCGGCGGTCACCAGCTCGCAGAGCGCCTCCTCGACCTCGACGCGCAGGCGATGCACCCCGGTGGCGATGTCGTCCACGAACGAGGCGCCGCGCCGCTCCAGGTAGCCGAGCACGTCGAGCGCCGGTCCCGACGGCTTGCCCGGCAACACGCCGGGCTCCGACGCCGCGCTCGTCTCGGGCCGCGGGTCCAGGAGCCAGGCCAGGTCCCGGCGCAGCAGCACGGCGAGGGGCACGGTGGCCGAGAGGCGTCGGCCCGCGTGCCGCGCGCTCGCGTGCAGGCCGAGCCGGCCCCAGGTGACCTCGCCGGACAGGCACAGCTCGTCGAGCCAGCCGGGCTGGTAGCCCGCCACGCGCGCGGACAGGATCTCCCGCTCCCATGCGCCGGCGGCCGCCTCGAAGCCCTGCAGGCGCTCGATCACCCGCAGGAGCCCGTCGCGGCCGTGCTGCTGGGCGCCGGGGGCCACGTGCTGCCAGGCGAACAGGAAGCGTAGCAGCGCGGCCGGGGAGACGGGCTCGATCAGCCGTCGCAGGCCGTCCAGCGTGCGGCGGTGGATGCGCGCGAGCAGCCGGCGGTCGCACCATTCGACTGTGTCGGGGCTGGCAACCGTGCCGGCCAGGGCCCCCGGCGTGAAGCGCCCGCGCAGCACGCCGCCCTCGGCCTCGACCGCGGCGAGCGCCGCGTCGATCTCGCCCACGCTCACGCCCAGATCCTCCGCGAGCGCGGGTGCGGTGGTCGGGCCCACCAGGCCCGGGCGCGCGCGGACGATCTCCACGAGCGCACTCTCGCGATCGGACCACGCGGGTGCCCGCCGCGCCGGCGGCTCCGCCACGTCGGGCTCGAAGCGGCCGCGCGGCCAGACGGTGGCCGCCAGCGAGCGGCGCTCCGCCGCGACCCAGAGCACGCGCCCCTCGTGGAGGAGCCTCGCCGCGCGCCCGGCCGCCATCAGCTCCTCGAGGTAGGCGGTCCAGATCTCGGTGCGGGCGTCGGTGCGATCCGCGGGGAGGGCGCCCACGTCCAGCAGCAGATCGTGCAGCTCGTCGGCCGAGCGCAGATCGGGCCACGCCTCGTCCACCACCGCGGCGATCGCCTCCGGGTCCAGGCGGCCCACGTCGTCGGCGACCACCGCGGGCAGCCCGCGCCGCAGCGTGACCGCGCGCGCCCTCCGCTCCTCGAGCGGCGCGTCGTCCAGGTAGGCGTAGGGGTTCGCGTTCAGGATCTCGTGGGCGAACACGGACGGCTCGGGCGTCTCCCGCGTCACGCACTTGATCTGCCCGGCGTGGATGGCGGTGAGGACGGCGCGCAGGCCCTCGACGTCCATCGCCTCGGTGAGACAATCGCGCAGGGTCTCGCGGACCAGGGGATGGTCCGGCAGCTCGATGGGGCCCGGCGCCATGTTGTCCTGGCAGGCGAGCTGGGCCGGGAACACCGCCACCAGCAGGTCCTCCGCCCGCATGCGCTGCAGATACGGCGGCACGCGCCGGCCGTTCTGCCAGCGCAGGAGCGCCAGCGCGCGGTTGGCGTTCCAGCGCCAGCGGGTGGTGAACATCGGCGCCTGCAGGGCGGCCTGGGTCAGGAGCTCGTCCAGGCCCTTGGGGTGCAGCATCTCGAAGACCGCCTCGAGCGGGAAGCTGTGCTGCGGGCCCAGCGAGAGCAGCACGCCGTCGTCGGTGGCCGCGGCCTGCAGCTCGAAGTTGAACGAGTGGCAGAGCCGCTTGCGCAGCGCCATGCCCCACGCCCGGTTGACGCGCCCGCCGAACGGCGCGTGGACCACCATCTGCATGCCGCCCGCCTCGTCGAAGAAGCGCTCGACCACCACCGTGTCCCGCGTCGGCACCGCGCCCAGGGCCGCGCGCGCCGCCGCCACGTAGTCGCGCACCAGGAGGGCGCCGCGCCGGTCGAGCCCGGTCTCGCGCTCCAGCCACTCCACGGCGGCCTCGGGTCCGTCCGGCGGATCGGCCAGCCGCTCGGCCACCCCCTGCCGCACCGCGGCCAGCTCGGCCGAGAGCTCCGGCGTGCGCGCGGGACCCTCGCCGAGCCAGAACGGGATCGTGGAGGGCGCCCCGCCCGCGTCCTCGACCCGCACCCGCCCGTTCTCGATCCGTCGGATGCGCCAGGAGGTGTTGCCGAGCAGGATCACGTCGCCCGCCATCGACTCGATGGCGAAGTCCTCGTCGAGGGAGCCGATGGTGGTCTCGTCCGGCTCCAGCACCACCTCGTAGCTGGCGTTGTCGGGGATGGCGCCCCCGGAGGTGATGGCGGCCAGCCGCGAGCCCCGCCGCGCCTTCAACGTGCGGTGGACCGCGTCGCGGTGCAGGCGCGCGGCGTAGCGCCCGCGGCGGGTGGCGATGCCCTCGGCCAGCATGTCCACGATCTGATCGAAGTCGTGGCGGCCGAGGCTCGCGTAGGGCGCGGCCCGGCGGCAGAGCGCGAAGAGGCGGTCCTCGTCCTGCTCCTCGCTGGCGCAGATGGCGACCACCTGCTGGGCCAGGACGTCGAGCGGGGCGTCGCGCAGGGTGAGCCGGTCGATCTCGCCCCGTCGGGCCGCGCGGACCAGTGCCGCGCACTCCACCAGCTGATCACGGGTGAGCGGGAAGAGCCGGCCCTTGGGGGTGGCGAGCAGGGCGTGGCCGGAGCGGCCCACCCGCTGCAGCGCGGTGGCGATGGAGCGCGGCGAGCCCAGCAGGCACGTGAGGTCGACCGTGCCCACGTCGATGCCCAGCTCGAGCGAGGCGGTCGCCACCACCAGCGAGATCTCGCCCGACTTCAGGCGCTGCTCGGCGTCGAAGCGCCGCTGGCGGCTCAGGCTGCTGTGGTGGGCGGCGACCCGCTCGGCCCCGAGCCGGTCCGCCAGGTGGCGCGTCACCCGCTCCACGAGCCGCCGGGTGTTGACGAACACCAGCGTGGAGCGGTGCTCGCGGGCCAGGGCCGCCACCCGGTCGTAGATCTCCTCCCACTGCTCGTTGGTGCACACCGCGCCGAGCTCGTCGCCCAGGACCTCGATGGCCAGGTCCATGTCGCGGCGCTGCCCCACGTTCACCACCTCGGGCAGCGGCCGCGAGGCGCCCACCAGGAGCCGCGCCGCGGTCTCGATCGGGCGGACGGTGGCCGAGAGGCCCACCCGCTGCAGCCGGTTGCCGCCGCGCGAGACGACCAGCGCTTCCAGTCGCTCCAGGGACAGCGCGAGGTGCGCGCCGCGCTTGTCGCCCGCCACCGCGTGGATCTCGTCCACGATCACGGTGCGCACCTGCGAGAGCCACGCCCGGCTCGACTCCGCGGTGAGCAGGATGTAGAGCGACTCCGGCGTGGTTACCAGCACGTGGGGAGGACGGCGCCCGACCGCGCGCCGCTCGTGGGCCGGAGTGTCGCCGGTGCGGACCGCGGTGCGGATGCCCGGGCCGGGCAGACCGGCGGCCACCGCGGCCCGGGACAGCTCGCCCAGCGGTTCCTCCAGGTTCCGGCGCACGTCGTTGGACAGCGCCTTGAGCGGGGAGACGTAGAGGATCGCGGTGCGGTCCTCCAGCCGTCCTTCCACGCCCTCCCGGAAGAGGCGATCGAGGCAGGCGAGGAACGCGGCGAGCGTCTTGCCCGACCCGGTGGGCGCGGTCATCAGCACGTCGCGGCCGGCCGCGATGAGCGGCCACGCCTGCGCCTGCACGGGCGTGGCCTCGCGGAAGCGGGCGCGGAACCACGCGTCGACGATGGGATGGAACATCGACCTAGTATAGTCGGCGTGTCCAGGGCGCGACCGCCCGATTGACTAGCCCCGCGTGGCTCCGTAGGCTTGCCGCACCATGGAGCGCAGCGAGCCGGCCGAGCGCCACGAGACGGTGATCATCGGCGGGGGCCAGGCGGGCCTCGCGATGAGCCACGCGCTGAGCGGACGCGGCCGTCCGCACGTGGTGCTCGAGCGGGGGCGGGTGGCGGAGCGCTGGCGGAGCGAGCGGTGGGATTCGCTCTGCTTCCAGTTTCCCAACTGGAGCCTGGCGCTGCCGGGTCAGCCCTACGACGGCGCCGAGCCGGAGGGCTTCGCGAGCCGCGAGCAGGTCGTCGCCTTCATCGAGCGCTACGCGGCCGCGATCGCGCCGCCCATCCGTACCGGGGTGACCGTGCTCTCGCTCGGCGCCGCGCGCGGCGGCGCCGGCTTCCGTCTCCAGACGACGCAGGGCGTGCTCGCCGCCGACAACGTGGTGGTGGCGACCGGCCCCTACCAGCAGCCGGTGATCCCGGCGCCGGGCGCCGCGCTGCCCGCGCGCATCACGCAGGTGCACTCGAGCGCCTACCGCAACCCGGCTCTTCTGCCCGCGGGCGCGGTGCTCGTGGTGGGCTCGGGCGCCTCCGGCTGCCAGATCGTCGAGGACCTGCTCGCGGCGGGTCGCCGCGTGTTCCTCGCGGTCGGACGCCATCGCCGGTTCCCCCGACGCTATCGCGGCCGCGACATGTTCTGGTGGATGGACCGGCTCGGCGCGCTCGACCAGACGCTGGAGGAGCAGCCGGAGGCGCGCCGACGGCCCAACCCGCTGGTCACCGGCGTGGGCGGCGGTCACGACATCGATCTGCGCGACTACGCGGCCCGAGGCGTGGTGCTGCTCGGGCACGTGGAAGCGGTGGACGGCGAGCGCCTGCACCTGGCCGACGATCTCCACGCGCAGATCGCCCGCGGCGACGAGGGCGTGGCGGTCTTCACCCGCGCCGTGGACGCGCTCGTGGCGCGGGCGGGGCTCTCCGCGCCCGAGGAGACGGTGCCGGCCCCGGGACCCCTGCCGCCCGGCGAGCCTCCCCGGACCCTCGACCTGGACGCGGCCGGGATCACCACGGTCGTCTGGGCCACCGGCTTTCGCCGGGACTTTTCGTGGATCGGCCTGCCGGTGCTGGACGCGTCGGGCGAGCCCGTCCACCGGCGCGGCGTCACCGGCTGCCCCGGCCTCTACTTCCTGGGGCTGCCGTGGCTCCACACCTTGAAGTCGTCGGTGCTGTGCGGGGTCGGCCGCGACGCGGGGCACCTGGCCGAGCACATCGCGACGCGCGCGAGGCCTCCCGCGCTCGCGCCCGCGCTCAGGAGGGCGTGATGGCCATCGAGCTGATCGGGATGATCGGGGTGCGGCCGGAGGGGGCCGACGGCGCGGCGGTGCACGTCATCGGCGGCGAGATCGACCTGGCCTGGGTCCGGGATTTCTCGGCCGCCCATGAGCGGGCCGGCTTCGACAAGGTCCTGGTCGGCTACACCGCGACCTCGGCCGACGGCTTCCTGGTCGCGGCCTACGCGGCGGCCCACACCGAGCGGCTCGGCTACCTGATCGCGCACCGGCCCGGCTTCGTGGCTCCGACGCTCGCCGCGCGCAAGGTCGCCACCCTCGATCGGATCTCGGGCGGCCGCGTGTCGCTGCACATCATCACCGGGGGCAGCGACGCCGACCAGGCGCGCGACGGCGACTTCGTGGATCACGACACGCGCTACCGGCGCACCGACGAGTACCTCACGATCCTGCGCCGCGTCTGGAGCGAGGACCGGCCGTTCGATTTCACGGGGGACTTCTACCGTGTCGTCCGGGCGGCCTCGGACGTGAGGCCGCTCCAGCCCAGGATTCCGCTCTACTTCGGCGGCGCCTCCGAGGCCGCGCACCGCATCGGGGCCCGCCACGCCGACGTGTACATGCTGTGGGGGGAGCCGCTCGCGGCCATCCGCGACCGGATCGCCGCGGTGCGCGCCGCCGCCGCGCGCGTGGGCCGGGAGCCCGATGATCTACGGTTCAGCGTCTCGCTGCGGCCGATCATCGCGCCCACCGAGGCCCAGGCGTGGGAGAAGGCCCACGCCATCCTCGCGCAGGTGCGCGCGAAGCAGGGCGACCGCACCCTGCCGCCGCCGGAGGCGGTGGGCGCCCGACGCCTCGTGGACTTCGCGGGGCAGGCCGAGGTGCACGACGCGCGCCTCTGGACGCCGATCGCGGCCGCGGTGGGCGGCGCGGGCAACACCACCGCGCTGGTGGGCACGCCGGAGCAGGTGGCGGAGTCGCTGCTCGCCTACTACGATCTGGGCGTGGGCGCGCTGCTGATCCGCGGCTTCGATCCGCTCGCCGACGCGAGCGAGTTCGGGCGGGAGCTCATCCCGCTCGTGCGGGCGGGCGCGGCGCGGCGCGACCGCAGCCGGCCGGCGGCCTGAGCCGATGCCGCGCCTGCTCGCGGTGGTGGGGGCGGTGACGCCGCCGGGGCGGCTGGACGCGGCGGTCCGCTTCGCGGCCGACTGCGCCGGCGCGCTGCCCGACGTGAGCACCGCGGTCCTGAGCCTGCACGACCATCGCCTGTCGTTCGCGGACGGCCGGCCGCCGGAGAGCTATCCCGACGACAGCGGCCGCCTGGTGGCCGCGCTGGCCGCGGCCGACGCGGTGCTGCTGGCGAGCCCGGTCTACCGCGCCTCGTTCACCGGGGCGCTCAAGAACCTGCTCGACCTCACCCCGCTGGACGCGCTGCGCGGCAAGCCGGTGGGCATCGTGGCGATGGGAGCCACCGCCCATCACTACCTCGGGGTGGACTGGCAGCTGCGCGCGGTGCTCGCGTGGTTCGGCGCCCTGGTGGTGCCGACCAGCGTCTACCTCGAGGCCGGCCACTTCCAGGACGGCCGGCTCGCCGACGCGGCCGCCGCCTCCGCGCTCACCGAGCTCATGCGCGCGCTGGTCGCGATGACCGCCAGCGCGCGTGATCAGGCGGGGCCGCCGCCGCTGGCGGCCGGACGCGGATAGCCAGAGCGGCTAGCTGTGATCTCCCAGGACGTTATACATGTCGGCGGGGGTGTGTGGTAAGACGGCGAGCGGGGAGGGTCCGACGATGAAACTGCATGCGAACGCCCCACATGGGCCGAGGGGCCGGG
>Ga0070741_10000623_pt1 | contig 122359 bp, 134 predicted proteins | sample Coa_R1_4_FD_66440 | JGI IMG/M metagenome (GOLD analysis project Ga0070741, IMG submission 66440) | Surface soil microbial communities from Centralia Pennsylvania, which are recovering from an underground coalmine fire - Coalmine... | ecosystem: Environmental > Terrestrial > Soil >... | reverse complement strand
AGTGTGTGTTCCCCCCGGATTCGCAGGCTAAACCTCGGAGATCCTGCCGAATCCTATCGTCCAGCCGCTCCGCTCGTTCCGGCGATTCCCGGCGCGGCCGGTTCGCTAACCCGGAGGCGGCCGCTCGTCGAGCGTCACGGGCACCGTGCGCCGCGTCGTGCCCCGGACGACGGTGAACGGCGCGGTCTCGCCGGGGAGGAGCCGCTCGGAGACGACGCGGACGACGTCCTCGGCGCTCGCGACGGGAACCCCGTCGATGGCGACGATCGCATCCCCTCCGACCTTCACGCCCTGCCCGCGGAAGACGACGTCCTTCGAGCCCGCGACGAGCCCGGCGCGCGCGGCGGCCGTGCCCGGGCGCACCAGGTCGATCAGGGCGCCCCGCCGCGCCGAGTAGCCGAAGCGGCGGGCGATCGACGGCGTCAGGTCCTCGGTCGTGATGCCGACGTACGCGTAGCGGACCCTCCCCGCCGAGAGGAGCTGCGAGAGCGAGCGGCGCGCGGAGTCGATCGGGACGGCGAACCCGACCCCTTCGAAGCCGGAGCTCGTGCCGCTGGAGCGGATCTGGGCGTTGATCCCGATCACGCGGCCGCGCGCGTCGAAGAGCGGGCCGCCGGAGTTGCCGTGGTTGATCGGAGCATCCGTCTGGATTGCGTCGACGAGGTCGTAGCGGGTCGTGAGCGAGGGAATCGAGCGCCGGATCGCCGAGACGACGCCGACGGAGAGCGAGTCCGTGTTCCCGAAGGGGCTCCCGATCGCCGCCACCGGCTGACCGACGACGACGGAGCTCGAGCGCCCGAGCGGCACGGGGTGCACCGCGTGCAGGGCCGGGTCGACGCGGATCACGCCGACGTCGTCGTAGAGGTCGTAGCCGACGACCGTCGCCGGCACCCGGTCGCCGTCGGAGAACTCGACGAAGACAGAGCGGGCGACCGTCGGCTTGCCCGTCGTCCCCTGGCCGGCCGTCGTGATCACGTGGGCGCTCGTGAGGATCCGGCCCGCGCGGTCGACGACGAATCCGGAGCCCTGCCCGGCGCGCGCGTCCGGGATGGTCGCGTCGTCGAAGTACGAGATGATCGTCACGACCCCGGTGCTCCGCGCACGGTAGATCTGCGCCGGCTGGAAGCCGTTGCCCACGAGCGGCTTCGCGGCGAGCACGGGGGCGAGGTCGCCGCGGGCGGGCGCGGCGTCGCGGATCACGACCGTCCGCGTGGTCTCCGCGTGGAGCCACCCCGCGGCCCTCGCGACGACGAGCACGGCGACCCCGCCGACGATCGCGGCGACGAGGGCCAGCACGGCGTGGGAGCTCGAGCGCACGGAGGGAGGCCACTGTAGCCGGGGCCGGAACGCCGTCGGCGGATTTGGCTCTAGAAGGGCGTTTGCGCCGTTTCCACGGTTTTCGCGGCCCGCTCGGCGGCGAGCACGAGCGCGAAGAGCGTCCAGCCGTTCTGCGAGTCGAGCTCGATCCGGCCGCCCATCAGCTCGGCGAGCTCGCGGGCGATCGCGAGCCCGAGACCGCTGCCGGAGGCCCTGCCGCCGTCGAGGCGGTAGAAGCGCTGGAAGATCTGCTCGTGCGCGTCCCGCGGGATCCCGGGGCCGTCGTTTGCGACCGTCAGGGTCGCCCGGCCGCCGTCGAGCGCCGCGCTCACGCGCACCGTCGTCCCCGCCGGCGTGTGCACGAGCGCGTTCTCGACGAGGATGCGGCCGATCTGCAGGATCCGCTCCGCGTCGCCGCGCGCCTCCACGGGGACGGCGCCGACGCTCTCGAGCGGATGCCCCGAGACGGCGGCGCGCGGCCCGAACTCGACCGCGAGCTCCTCGGCGAGGTCCCCCAGGTCGACCGTCTCCTGCACGACCGTCAGGCGCCCCGCGTCGAGCCGCGAGAGGTCGAGCAGGTCGGTCGCGAGCTTCGTCAGCCGCTCTACCTGCTCGCGCATCTGGCCGACGAACTCCTCGCGCGTGCGCTCGTCGAGGTCGGGGTCGTCGAGCAGCTCGAGGAAGCCGCCGAGCGAGAAGATCGGCGTCCGCAGCTCGTGGGAGGCGTTCGCGATGAACTCGCCGCGGGCGCGGTCGAGGTGGGCGAGCCGGAGGCGCATCCGCTCGAAGGCGCGCGCGAGCTGGCCGACCTCGTCCTCGCCGTGGTCGACGACCGGCTCGTCGAAGCGGCCGGCGGCGATCCGCTCCGCCGCCTCCTCGAGCCGCCGGATGCGCCGCGCGAAGACGCGCGCGCCGGCGTAGCCGAGGAAGACCGCGAAGAGCGTCGCGAGCGCCCCCGCGACGAGGACGCGCGTCCGGACGACCGAGACCGCCTGCAGCTGGTCGTGCAGGGAGGCCGACAGCATCACGACCGAGCCGCCGAGCGGGTAGGCGACCTCCGCGTAGGTCTGGCCGTCGCGCTCGACGGTGCCACGAGAGAGCGTCCCGCCCCGGATCGCGGCGAAGGCGACCGGGTCGTTCTCGACGTCGCTCGAGTCGGTCTCGGAGGCGGAGTCGCCCACGGGCTCGAGGAGCGCCGGGACGAGGTTCTGCAGGTCGAAGACGACGACGCGCGCGTTGACCTTCGGCGCGTACTCCTCGGCGAACTGCTGCTTGCCGTAGAGCTCCGCGGGGAAGTTCGGCACGGCGATCGTGAGCAGCGACGTCTCGAGCGCCTTCAGCTCGGTGTTCTCGAGCGACGAGCGGTAGGACGGGACGACGATCAGGTAGACGATCGCGAGCACGCCCGCGACGATCACGAGGAGCGCGAGGGCGAGCCTGCCGCCGACGCTCCGGAACGGGCTCACCGGTCGCGGAAGCGGTAGCCGACGCCGCGCACGGTGAGGATGTACTCCGGCGTCCGCGGCTCCGCCTCGAGCTTCTCGCGCAGGTGGCGGACGTGGACGTCGATCGTGCGCGGATCACGGTAGTCGGCGCTCTTCCAGAGCGCCTCGAGGAGCATCCGGCGGCTGAACACGCGTCCCGGGTGGCCTGCGAGCGTGCGCAGGAGCTCGAACTCGACGTACGTGAGCTGGACGGACTCGCCGCGCACCTCGACCGTGCGCCGGGGCACGTCGATCACGAGCCCCTCGAACTCGAGGCGTTCGTCGGGCTCGTCGCCCGGGGCGTACGGGGCGCGGGCGCGGCGCAGGAGTGCGCGGACGCGGGAGCGGAACTCGCGGATCGAGAACGGCTTCGTGATGTAGTCGTCCGCGCCGAGCTCGAGCCCGATCACCTTGTCGAGCTCGTCGTCGCGGGCCGTGAGCATGATGATCGGCACGCCGCTCGTGGCGCGCAGGCGCTTGCAGACCTCGAGCCCGTCGAGCCGCGGCAGCATGATGTCGAGCACGACGAGGTCGACGCTCTGCGCGGAGAACTGGCGCAGCGCCTCCTCCCCGTCGGCCGCCTGGACAACGGTGTATCCGTCCTTCTCGAGCGGGAAGGAGAGCACCTTCCGGACGGCGTCCTCGTCGTCGACGAGGAGGATCGTGGGGGACGGATCGGGCATCGGTCGCCTGGCGCTGCCAGGATAGCCCTCGGCATGTCGACGGCCCGGACTCCGAAAGCTCGGCGCCGGGCGCGCCGCGGCTCGCTCGAGCGCCCGGTGAACGCGCGCCTCTACCGCAGCGCGTTCCTCCTCCTCTCATTGCCCCTGCTCGTGCTCGCGTTCAGCGTCACGCGGCCGACGACCTTGCCGGCGCCGCTCCTGCCGCCGAACTTCGACGGCCGCGCCGCGCGCGCGCTCGCGAGCGAGCTCGCGACGGAGGACCCGGACCGCTCGCCGGGCGGCACCGGGCAGGTCCGCGCCGCACAGTGGTTCCGCGACCAGCTCGCGCCGTACGGGCTGCCGGTCTCCGCCGACACGTGGCGCGCGCGCCTGCCGGGCCGCGGCAGCGTACGCCTCCAGAACCTGTGGGCGGTCGCCGGCGGGCAGTCGTCCGACGCGATCGTCGTGATGGCCCACCGAGACGACACGGGCGAGGGTCCCGGCGCGAACGACGACGCGAGCGGGACGGCCGCGCTCGTCGAGCTCGCCCGCGGCTACGCGCAGCCGGACACGCCCGCTGCACAGCGGGTGCGCGCCGCGCACACGATCGTCTTCCTCTCCACCGACGCCGGCTCGTTCGGCGGCCTCGGCGCGAAGCGGTTCGCGGAGCGCTCGCCCTTCCACGTCGTCGCGACGATCAACCTCGCGGCGATCGGCGGCCCGGGGCCGCCGCGCATCGTGATCGCGGGCGACACGCCCCGGTCGCCGGCCGCATCGCTCGTCGTGACGGCGGCGAAGCGCGTGCTCGAGCAGACGGGCAGCCGCCCCCGGCGCACGGCGTTCCTCTCGCAGCTCGTCGATCTCGCCTTTCCGTTCACGCTCTACGAGCAGGGCCCGTTCGTCGCGCGCGGCATCCCGGCGGTGACGTTGACGACGGCGGGAGAACGGCCGCCGGAGGCGTTCACGGACCGTGCCTCGGCGCTCGACGCGGCGCGGCTCGGAGCGATGGGCCGGGCGACGCAGGAGCTCATCGGCTCGCTCGACCAGGGAATCGAGCTCGCGCAAGGGACGACGAGCTTCGTCTGGGTGGGCGACCGCATCCTGCGCGGCTGGGCGGTCGAGCTCGTGCTGTTCGCCCTGCTCCTGCCGTTCCTGGTCGTCGTCGTCGATCTGTTCGCACACTGCCGGCGACGTCGCATCCCGCTGCTGCCGGCGGCGCGCGCGCTCCGGAGCCGCGTCGTCTTCTGGCTCTTCCTCGGCGGCGCCTTCTACGTCTTCCGGTTCCTCGGCGCGTGGCCGGGCGGCGTCGCGCGGCCCCCGAACCCGGCGCTCCCGAGCTCGGGCGACTGGCCGGTGCTCGCGCTCCTCGGGCTCGGGATCGTCGCGCTCTGCGGATGGATCGTGGAGCGGCACCGGCTCGTGCCGCGGCGCGAGATCGGCGCGGACGAGCAGCTCGCCGGCGAGACGGCGGCGCTGATCGGGCTCGGGGTGGTTGTGTTGCTTGTCTTGGCAACAAATCCGTTCGCCCTCCTCTTCTTCCTCCCGGCGGCGCACCTCTGGATCTGGCTGCCGCAGCTCCGTCACGGGCGGCCGCCCGCGCGCGCGCTCGTGTTCGCTCTCGGCCTCGCCGGACCCCTCGCGATCCTCGTCTCGCTCGGTGTGCGGTTCGGCCTCGGGCTCGACGCGCCCTGGTACCTGCTCGAGCTCGTGGCCGTGGGCTACGTGCGGCTGCCGGCGGTGGCGATCACGCTCGCCGGCGCCGGCTGCGCGGCACAGCTCGCAGCCGTCTCGGCGGGCCGGTACGCGCCGTACCCAGGCGCGCGGGAGCGGCCGCCGCTCGGTCCGGTGCGCCAGGTCGTCCGCAGCGTCGTGCTCACGCTGCGCACGCGACGCCGCGTGGTCGAGGCGCGCCGGCGGGCGGTCTCCTAGAGCGGAAGGTAGGCGGCCGTCGCGCCCTCGGGCACGACGCCCTCGCCGCGACGCACGAGCACGAGCGCGTCGGCGGCGGCCGCACGCGCGATCATGTGCGACTCCTGGCCCTGCGCGGGACGGAGGACGACGCCGGCGGTGCCACTCTCGACGCGTGCGCGCACGAGCTCGTCCCGCTGAGGCGTACGGCGGACGGCGCCGGCGAGTCTGCCGGCGAGCCAGCGCGGACCCGGCTCGCGCGCCCCCTGCAGCGCACGCAGCGCCGGCCGCACGAAGAGCTCGAAGCCGACGAGCGACGACACGGGGTTGCCGGGGAGCCCGAAGACGAGCGTGTCGCCGCGGACCGAGAACGCGAACGGCTTCCCCGGCTTGACGGCGACCCGCCAGAGAACCTCCTCCGCTCCGAGCTCCGCGAGCGCTGCGCGCACGAGGTCGTGCGGGCCGACGGAGACGCCGCCGGAGGTGACGAGCACGTCGTGGCCGAGACCCCGCTCGAGCGCGGCGCGCGTCGCCTCCTCCTCGTCGCCGACGGCGGGGAGGACGGTCACCTCGGCGCCGGCCGTCTCGAGCGCGGCGGCGAGCAGAAGGCCGTTCGACTCGTAGATCTGGCCCGGCGCGAGCTCCGCGCCCGGCGGCCGGAGCTCCGTCCCGGTCGCGAGGACGGCGACGCGCGGACGCCGCGCGACCTCGAGCTCGGCCACGCCCGCCGCGGCGACCGCGCCGAGCCGTGACGGCGTCAGCTCGGTGCCGGCGTCCACCACCACGTCGCCGCCGCGCACGTCGCCGCCGCGCGGTCTCACGTTGCCCCCTTTGGCAACCGCCTCCACCGTGACGGAGCCGCCGGCGACCGTGACGCGCTCCACCGGCACGACCGAGTCCGCGCCGTCCGGCACGACCGCGCCGGTCGAGATCTCGACGGCGGTGCCGGCGGTGACCACGACGTCCGCCGGCCGCCCGGCCGCCGAGCGGCCCGTGATCCCGAGCCGGCCGGGCGTGTCCGCGGCGCGCACCGCATAGCCGTCCATCGCCGAGCTCGGGAAGGGCGGCAGGTCGGTGACGGCACGCACGGGAGCCGCCGTGACGCGGCCGCGCGCGGCTCCGGTCGGGACCGACTCGGCCTGGAGCGGCCGCACGCGCGCGAGAACGAGCGCGAGCGCCTCTTCGATCGTCGGCAGCCCACTCACCGCCGATCACGATAATCCGGCCCACGATGTCCGGGGAGCTGATCGCGGGGCGGTACCGCCTGCTCGAGCCGCTGGGCCGCGGCGCGATGAGCGCGGTGTGGCTCGCCGAGGACGAGGAGCTCGCACGGCGGGTCGCCGTGAAGATGCTCGCGCCGACCGCGGACCGGGCACGGTTCGAGCGCGAGGCACGCGCCGCGGCGGCGCTCTCGCATCCGCACATCGCAACGCTCTACGACTACGGCGAGGCCGAGGACGGCCGGCCGTACATGGTGCTCGAGCACCTGCCGGGAGGGTCGCTCGAGGACCGGCTCGCAGCGCGCGCGCAGCTTTCCGACGACGAGACGGCGCGCATCGCGGGCGAGCTCGCGGCCGGGCTCGCACATGCGCACGAGCGCGGGCTCGTCCACCGCGACCTGAAGCCGGCGAACGTGCTGTTCGACGCCGAGGGCCGCGCGAAGATCGCCGACTTCGGGATCGCGCGGATGACCGGGACGGGAACGCTGACCGAGGCGGGGACGGTGCTCGGCACGGCGTCGTACATCTCGCCCGAGCAGGCCTCCGGGCTCCCGGCCGGACCGGCGAGCGACGTCTACTCGTTCGGCGTGATCCTCTTCCGGATGCTCACGGGCTCGCTCCCGTTCGTGTCGACGAACGCGATGGAGCTCGTCCGCATGCACCGCGACGAGCCGCCGCCCTCGGTCGCCGACGTCCGCGGCGACGCCCCGCCGGCGCTCGCGGCGGTCGCGGCGGCGGCGCTCGCCAAGGACCCGGCCCAGAGACCCGCCGACGGGGCGGCGCTCGTGCACGAGCTGGGCGGCGGCGACGGAACCGCCACGGCGATCCTGCCGCCGGCGGCCGCGGCGGAGACCCAGGTGCTCGCGCCGCCTCCGGCTGCGAGGGGCCGCCGCACACCGGCGCTCGCGGCGGTCCTCGCGCTGCTCCTCCTCGGCGGGGGCGCCGCGCTCGCCGTCGCGTTGACGCGCGGCGGAGGCGCGTCGCCGGCGGCGACCACCGGCGGCTCGATCAGCCTGCCCGTCGTCCCGACGCAGGGGACAACGACGGCGACACCCTCGACGAGCGCTCCGGCGACGACCGCCCCGACGACCACAGCGCCCACGACGACCACCACGCCCACGACGACCAGCGCGCGGACGACCACGACAACACCCACGACCACGACCGCCCCGACGACGACCGCGCCCACGACGACCACCACGCCGACGACGACCGCCGACACGACGACGGACACGTTCCCGACGACCACGGCGGCGACGATCGCGACGACGACGGACACGACCACGACGACCGGGCCGTGAAGGTCCTCTACTTCGGCACCTACGACCGCGAGCACCCGCGGAACGTGAACGCGATCGCGGCACTGCGGGCGGCGGGCGTGGAGGTCGCAGAGCGGCGCGCGGAGGTGCGCCACGGCGGCGCCCGCGGCATGCTCTCCGTGCTGCGGGCGGAGACGCGCCTGCTCGCACCGGTACGGCGCGACTTCGACGCCGTGATCGTGGGGTATCCCGGTCACTTCGACGTACCGCGGGCACGCCGGATCGCAGGGCGGGTGCCGCTCGTCTTCGACGCCGTGCTCTCGCTCGAGGACGAGCTCGTCGCCGTGCGACGGCGGTTCCGCCCCCGCTCGACCGCGGCCACGGTGCTGCGCGCCGTCGACTCCCGCGCGCTGCGGCTGCCGGATGCGGTCGTCTGCGCCACCGAGGCGGAGGCGGCCTACCTGCGCAGCCTCGGGGCACAGGTGACCGAGGCGATCTTCCTCGGCGCCGACGAGGAGGTCTACCGCGAGACGTGGGCGCCGGCATACCCGTTCGCCGCCGTGCACGTGCTCGACGGCTCTGCGGAGACGGTGCGCGCCGCCGCCGAGCTCGCGTCGACGCCCGTGCGCTACGAGGACCCACCGCGCGACGACGGCCTCACCTACGCGCACGCGGGCGTCGTCGTGGCGGGCGTCGGCGAGTCGAGGGCGATCGCCGCGGGCGTCTTCAACGCGCTCGCGACCGGGGCGCCCGTCGTGACGGCCGACACGGCGGCCGCGCGCGAGCTGCTCGAGCATCGCGTCTCGGCGCTCCTCGTGCCGCCGGGCGACGCCGCTGCGCTCGCCCGCGCGATCGACGAGCTCGCGCGTGACGAGGGGCTGCGGAGGCGGATCGCCGCGCGGGGGAGCGAGATGTTCCACGAGCGCGCCGGGCGGGCGGTGCGCGGCGCCCGCTGGCGCGCGCTCCTCGAGCGCCTCTCACACGAGTAGCCGCTGCGGCAGCAGGTAGGCGCACAGCGCGAGCGTGAGCACGGTCGCCGTGTCGTCGTCCTCCCGCGCCGCGAGAACGAGCGGCCACAGGACGTACCACACGGTCAGGTACGGGAGGCAGCAGAGCAGGAGTGCGAATGCGAGCGCGAGGCGGGCACGGCCGCGCGCAGCGGCGCGGAGCAGCCACAGGTAGGCGAGGGCGTAGCCGGCGACGAACGGCCACGTCGGCAGGTCGAGGCGCGAGGGCAGCGCATAGCTCGTCCTCCGCGACGCGTCGCGGGAGAGCGGGACGATCGCGTGCAGCCAGTCCAGCCGCCACAGGAGCGTGGCGGCCGCGAGCACGACGACCGCCGTCAACGCGAAGCCGAGGTGGCCGACGCGCCGCCTGCGCGCCCGCGCCTCGAGCGCGCGCAGCGGCAGCAGGATCAGCGGCATCCACTTCACGAGCACGGCCGTCGCCCACGCCGCCCCCGCCGACTGCACCCGTCCCCGCTCCCCGAGCGCGAGCGCAGCCGCGACGAGGGCCATCATCCACGCGTCGTTGTGGCCGCCTCCACCGAAGTGCACGGCCACGACGGGGTTCCACCCGACGAGCGCCGCCGCGAACGGCCGTCGGCGCGAGACGAGCCAGGCGGCCGCGAGGACGCACAGCGCGGCCGCGGCCTTGAACGCCCACGCGGCCGCGTCCGGTGATCGTGTCAGCCCGGCCGGCCGCGAGAGGAGGGAGAAGGCGGGGCCGTAGACCGACGTCTCGTCCACATACGCGCGCCCGGCATAGCGGCTGGAGACCGCGTCGTCGCGCGGCGTGTCGCGGTACGGATCGTGCACCCGCGCGTAGCTCCAGTACGTCCACGCATCCGTGGAGACGAGGAGCGGGGCGGCGAGCGGGGCGAGCTGGATCACGCACGCGAGCACGAAGACGGGCACGAAGCGCGCGCCGCGGCGGACGAGCGCGAGCCCGACGACGTAGGCCGCGAAGGCGCCGGCGAGAAGCCAGAGGAACAGGCTGCCGAGGGCCGGGTCGCCGGTCAGTCGGCCGCCGGGGCGCACCGCCGCAGGCGCCCCGTCGAGCCACGCGACGGCGACGCACGCGGCGAGCAGGGCGAGCGTGAGCACGCCCGCTGCGAGCGCGCTACGGGATTTGGCCAGGTGTGGTGGTCGGCGTCGAGTCCGTCGTGGGCGGCGGCGCGGGCGCGGTCGTCGCCGGTGGCGGCGTGGGCGCCGGCGCGGGAGCCGGCGTGGGGGTCGGCTTCGGCTTCGGCGCGGGCGTCGTCGTCCGAGTCGCCGGCGGCCGGGAGGTGGCGGGCGGCGGGGACGTCGTCGTCGCCGCCGTCGTGGTGGTCGTCGACGACGACGAGTAGGTGGTCGTCGGGTAGTACGAGAAGCTGCCGTAGTTCCCCTTCGTGAACGGACGGAACGTCGGGTACTTGTCCGGCAGGCGGAACGGGACGACCTTGCGGTTCCACAGCGCCGCGGTCATGTACTGATGCCAGATCGGCACCGGGAACGTCGAGCCCGCAACCGAGACGCCGTGCACGTTCAGCATCGGTATCTCGCCCTTCGGATAGCCCATCCAGACGACCGTCGACAGCGTCGCCGTGTAGCCGTCGAACCACGCGTCCGCGTGGTTCTCCGTCGTCCCGGTCTTGCCCGCATTCGGATGGATCCCGTCGCCCGAGCCGGCGCCGGTGCCGTAGAGCGCGTTCTGGCGCAGGATGTCCGTCACCTTCCACGCGACCCCCTCGGAGAGCGCCCGCTTCGTCCGCGGCCTGCCCCAGCCGGAGCTCCGGTCGACGTGCCCGCCCGGCAGGACGACCTTCGTGATCGCCATCGGCTCGGCGTAGACGCCCATCGCAGGCAACGTGGCGTAGGCGGCCGCCATGTCGAGCGGCGAGACGGCGAGCGAGCCGAGGCCGATCGACGCGACGGGCTTGTCGGGCGAGAGGTGGACGCCGAGACGGTGCGCCATGTTCCAGACGTAGCGCGGGCCGACGTCGAGCGTCAGCTGCGCGTAGACCGTGTTGTCCGACTGCAGCGTCGCGCGCGTCAGCGACTCGCTGCCGGAGTACGTGTTCCCGTAGGTGTGCACCTGCCACGCCGGCTGGCACCACGGGCCGATCGAGCACGTGAACGGCGCCGACGTGTAGTAGGTGCTGTCGGGATCGACGCCCTTCTCGATCGCCGACGCCAGCACGAACGTCTTGAACGTCGAGCCGGCCTGGCGGCCGGACTGCGCAGCGAGGTTGAACTGGTTGCCGGCGCTGCGGACGATCGCGGTCATCGCGCGGATCGCGCCCGTGCCCGGCTCGACGGAGACGATGGCGGCGGCGGGATCCGTCTTGTACGGGAGGATCTCGCGGATCGCCTTGTTCGCGAGCCGCTGCAGGCGCGGGTCGATCGTCGTGTAGACCGTGAGGCCACCCTCGCGGACGGTGTTGGCGCCGTACTGGCGCTCGAGCTCGTCGCTCACGTACGAGAAGAAGTAGCGCTGCTTGATCCGCGTGTAGATGCGGCCCGGCTTCAACCCGAGCGACGTCGAGCGGACGGCGACGGTGTACTGCCGCAGCGTGATGTCGCCGTTCGCGAGCATCGCGCGCAGCACCTCGTCGCGCCGGTCGAGCGCCGACTGAGCATTGTGGAACGGGTCGTAGAGCGACGGCGCCTGCGGCAGGCCGGCGAGCAGCGCCGACTGCAGGAGCGTCAGGTCCTTCGCGTGCTTCGAGAAGTACGTCTGCGCGGCGGCCTCGACGCCGTAGGCGTGGTTGCCGTAGTAGACGGTGTTCAGGTACTCGGCGAGGATCTTCCCGCGCGGCCACTTCCGGGCGAGCTTGATCGCGAGGCACGCCTCCTTCAGCTTGCGGTTGAGCGTCTTCTCGCGCCCGGTGTAGAGGTTGCGCACGAGCTGCTGCGTGATCGTCGAGCCGCCCTGCACCGCCTTGCCGGCCGTCACGTCCTTCCAGGCGGCGCGGGCGATACCGACGTAGTCGACGCCGCCGTGCCGCCAGAAGCGCCGGTCCTCGATCGCGACGGTGGAGCGCGGCAGCCACTTCGACATCTGCGCGAGCGTGACGGGCTCGCGGTTGCGCTCGGCGGGGATCGAGCCGAGGAGCGACCCGTCGGCCGCGTACACGAACGAGTTCTGCCCGATCTCGACCGCGCGCAGCGAGTTGAGGTCGCAGCCGGCGGAGAGTGCGACGCCTGCGCCGAGAGTCGTGCCGACGGCGACCGCGACGGCCGTGATCAAGACCGTCGCCGCGACGATGCCCGCACGCCGGCGCCTGCGCATGCGACCGGACCGCTTCCGCTTCCTGTTCCGGTGACCGAGCAGGAACTCGAAGTCGTCGTGCCGGCGGCGCCGCGTCATGTCGCGAACAGGCGCTCGGCGATCGCGAGGCGCAGGTCGCTCGCAGTCCCGTCGACGGCGGCCTCGCCGTCGACCCACTTCCGCACCGTGATCGTCGCCTTGTCGCCCGTCAGATCGGTCACGAACACCTCGTCGGCCTCGCCCCGGAGCGCGTCGACGGCGGCGCGGAGCCCGGGTCCCGCCGGAACCTGCACGCTCACCTCCGCAAGCGACTCCGGGCTGCGGATGGTCGAGTTGCGGATCGTATCCGAGGCGAGCTTCTCGTTCGGCACGACGAGCCGGTCGTTGTCGCGCGTGCGGATCCACGTGTAGGTCAGTCCGATCTCCTCGACGACGCCGCGCGTGCCCTGCACCTCGACCTCGTCGCCGAGCCGGAGCGGCTGGCTGACCGCGATCAGGATCCCGGCGACGACGTTGCCGATCGTCCGCTGGCTTGCGAAGCCGAGCACGAGGCCGACGACGGCCGACGAGGCGAGCACCCCGCCGGCGACCGCCCTGATCTGGGGGATCACGAGCAGCGCGGAGACGACGCCGACGAAGACGATCGCGGCGAACACGGTGCGGCGGAGCACGCGGTAGCGGGTCGCGAGACCGGGCGCGAGGTCGCGCCGCGCGATCCGCCAGTCCACGACCTTCGCCACGGCCGACGCGCCGACGATCACCGCCACCGCGATCAGGAGCCGCTGCCAGAAGAGCGACATCGCGTCCTATTCGCTCCAGTCGATCGGTTTCCGGCCCGCGAAGCCCTCGTCGAGGCCGTGCCAGGTCTCGACCGCGTCCTCGCCGACGTGCCAGCAGAGGAGAACCTCGACGCCGCGGCGGAGCGACGGGAAGTCCACGAGACCGAGATCGAGGTCCTTGACGAGCACGCCGAGGTCGACCAGGCGCTCGACGCAGGCGCGGGCCGCCTCGGCGAGGCTGTGCAGCTCCGCCTGCGCCGCGTTCAGGTCGCTCCCGGCGTACCCACCGCCGTTTCCGCCGATCGCGCTCACGAGCTCGCCCTGCTCACGCTCGAGCTCGCGCATCCGCGCGCGGACTGCGACGAGGCGCTCGGCGACGTCGCGCACCTCCGGGAGGGCGCTGTTAGCCTCGTCGGGCGTGAACATGCGATCGGCCACGGCGTCGCCGTATCGTAGGGACGCCGTGCCGCGGCTCGCACTGTGGCTGGCGCTCGTCGCGGTGATGATCGCCGTCTCGTACGCCTCGCGGGCCGCCTCCGGGAAGCCCGATCCCGAGATCCTCTACCGCTATACGACCGCGATCGGCGCGCTCGTCCAGGACGGGATCCTGCTCGCGCTGGTGCTCGCGATCGCCGGCCTGCGTGCGGACCTCCTCGGGCTCCGCGCTCCGGCGGGCGGCCTCTGGCGCACGCTCGGCACGCTCCTGTCCGCGCTCGTCGCGGTGTACGTGTTCGAGGTCGTGTACTCCTCGCTCACGCATCCCGGGAACGAGCAGGGCCTGACGCCGAGCCACTGGGAGCCCGCGCACGCGGCCGCCTACGTCGCGAACGCCGTCGTCATCTGCACGTGGGTGCCGTTCGTCGAGGAGGTGACCTACCGCGGCCTCGGCTACTCGCTGCTCGAGCGCTTCGGCCGGTGGCCCGCCATCCTCGTCGTCGGTCTCCTGTTCGGGCTCGCGCACGGACTCGTCGTCTCGCTGCCGGTGATCGCCGCGTTCGGCTGCGTCCTCGCGTGGATCCGCTCACGCACCCGCAGCGTCTTCCCGGGGATGGTGCTGCACTCGCTCTTCAACCTGATCGCGCTCGTGGCCGCGGTGACCGTCAATAACTAGATTGAAGTGATGCTCGACGACTTCCGCGACCGCATCACCCGGATCGACCGCGAGATCCTCGCGCTCGTCAACAGACGGCTGCAGCTCGTCGCGGAGCTGAAGGCGTACAAGGACGAGCACGGCCTCGCCTTCGTCGATCCCGAGCGGGAGGCGCGCATGTTCGAGGAGCGCGCACGGGAGAACGAGGGACCGCTGTCCGACGACGGCCTCCGGTCGTTCTACGCAGAGCTGCTCGCGCTCACGAAGCGCGAGCTCCCGAGCTAGTCCTCCTCGGACTCCGGCTCGGACTCGGCCTCTTCCTCCGTGAGCTCGTCGACCTCGACCTCCGCGAAGTCCTCGGCCGACACCCGGTCGAGGAACTTCTTGAACTCGTCGACGATCTCCTCCTCGTTCACCTCGTCGCCCTCCATCTCGATCGCCGACTCCTCGATCACGTCGTCGGCCGCGAAGATCGGCACGTGCGCGCGGACGGCGACCGCGATCGCGTCCGACGAACGCGAGTCGATCTCGAGCTCGTTGCCGTTCTGCACGATCGTGATCGACGCGTGGAACGTGTTCTCGCGCAGCTCGGTCACCGTGACGCGCGTGATCTCGACGTCGAGCTCGCCCAGGATGTTCACGAGCAGGTCGTGCGTGAGCGGCCGAGCGGCGCTCGCGCCCTGCAACTTCATCAGGATCGCCGCGGCCTCCGGGTGACCGATCCAGATCGGCAGGTACCGGTTTCCCTCCGCCGTCTTCAGCAGCACGATCGGCTGCTTGCCGACCAGGTCGAACGAGACCCCGTAGATCGTCATCTCGACCATCGGTCCTAGATTACCCCCGACCTGCGGGCCAAACGCAGCTACAATCCCGCCCGCTCCGGGCGATTAGCTCAGCTGGTTAGAGCGCCGCTCTGATAAGGCGGAGGTCCCTGGTTCGAATCCAGGATCGCCCACTTTCGCGCCCGAAGCCGCACGATCATCATGTGCGGATGGCGATCGTGGGGCGCAGCGCTGAGCTCGCCGCGGCGGGCGCGCTGCTCGAGCGCCCGGGCGGGTTGCACGTGCTCGTCCTCGAAGGCGAGCCTGGCATCGGCAAGACGGCCATCTGGGAGGCGGCGCTCGCCGGCACCACGCGTGCGCAGCTCGTCTGTCGACCGGTGGAGGCGGAGGCAGGCTACGCGTTCGCATCGCTCGCCGACCTGCTCGCCCCGGTCGTCGACGATCACGCTGCCTCGCTCCCGGAGCCGCAGCGAACGGCGCTCGACGTCGCGCTGCTCCGGTCGCCGCCGGCGCGGAGACTCGACCGCCGCGCCGTCGGGGCGGCGGCTCTCTCGCTCCTGCGGGCTCTCACGGCGGAGCGGCCGGCCGTCGTCGCGATCGACGACGTGCAGTGGCTCGACGCCGCCTCGGCCGCGGCGCTCGCGTTCGCGCTGCGACGGCTCGGTGACGCCCCCGTGGCGGTCGTCGCGACAGTCCGCGCCGGGACGGGGGAGCCGCTCGGGCTCGAGCGGCTGTCCTCGCAGTCGTTCGTCCGGCTTCGCGTCGGCCCGCTCAGCCTGAGTGCGCTGTACCACCTGCTCAGGGAGCGCCTCGGCATCGTCTTTCCGCGTCCGACCCTCACGCGCATCGCCGAGGCGTCCGCCGGCAACCCGCTGTTCGCCCTCGAGCTGGCGCGCGCTCTCGCCGAGCGCGGGGCGCGGCCCGGCCCGGGCGAGCCGCTCCCCGTGCCGGGCACGCTCGCGGGGCTGCTCCGCTCGCGCGTCCGGTCGCTCGAACCGGCGGCACAGGCGGCGGTGCTCGCAGCGGCGCTGCTGCGCCGGCCGACGGTCGCGCTCGTCGAGAGCGCGTGCGGTGGATCGCTCCGCGCGGCCGAGGCGGCCGGGCTCGTCGAGCTCCGTGGGGAGCGCATCGTGTTCTCCCATCCACTGCTCGCGACGGCGGTCGAGTCCTCGGCGATCGACACCGAACGCCGGGCGCTGCACGCGCGCCTCGCGACCATGCCGCTCCCGGTCGAGGAGCGCGCCCGTCACCTCGCGCTCTCCGTGACGGAACCGCGGGAGGATGTCGCCGCGCACCTGGCCGACGCCGCGCGCGAGGCACTCGAGCGCGGCGCTCCGGATGCGGCGCTCGAGCTTGCCGAGCTCGCCGTCGCTGCGACCCCACCGTCCGAGGATGCCACGGTCCCGGCGACGCGGCGGCTCACCCTCGCCGACTGCGCGTTCCGGACCGGCGACACCGGGCGTGCGCGGGCGATCGCCGAGGAGATCGCGTCCGGCTCGTCGCAACCGGCTCGCGTCGGCGCACTCGAGCTCCTCACGCACGTGCTGATGGTCTCCGGCACGACGGCAGAAGCGCTGGCGTCCGTCGAGCGTGCGATCGGCGAGGCCGACGGCGACGAGCTCCTGGCGCGGCTGCACGCCGTCGCCGCCCGCGTTGCCTACGACGACGCGGCCCGCGCGCGCGACCATGCCGAGACCGCGCTCGCGCTCCTGCAACGCATCGACGACCCGGATCCCGCCGTCGTCGTGCAAGCGCTCCTCGCCCGCATCGGCGCGGACTGGACACTCGGCGAGCCGTTCGACCGCGACGCGATGGAGCGCGCGCTCGAGCTCGAGCGCGCTGCTCCGGCGGCGTTCGTCGCCGACCGTGCGCTTGCAGCACTTGCCTACTACGAGAAGCAGCTCGGCGCACTCGACGAAGCCGTCCGCATCTTCGAGGAGCTCCACCGGGCGGCGGTCGAGGAGGGCGACGCGAGCTCCCAGCCGTGGGCGGTCAGCCACATCTCGCAGATCGAATTGTGGCGCGGCGACTGGGAGTCTGCCGAGCGGCGCGCGCTCGAGCATCTCGCCCTCGCCGAGGAGGCAGCCCAACCCGACCAGCGCCGGCAGGCGCTGCACAACCTCGCCGCCGTGCACGCGCACCAGGGCCGCACGCAGGAGGCACGGGCAGAGGCGGAGGCGCTGCTCGCAGAGGCGGAGGGCGAGGGGGACCTGTGGTCGGTCGGAAACGCACTCGTCGTGCTCGGCCTCGCCGCGCTCGCCGACGACGACGCGGAGCGCGCCGTCGAGCTCCTGCGCCGTAGCCGGGAGGTCGCGGACGTGATGAACCGGACGGAACCGCTGCGCCACGACGCGGACCTCGTCGAGGCGCTCGTCGGCGCCGGGGAGATCGCCGAGGCGAAGGAGGTTGCGGCGCGATTCGCAGAGCGCGTGTCGGGCGGCGGGCGGCCGCCGCTCGCGCCGCTCGCCGAGCGGGCGTCGGCGCTCGTCGCCTCTGCCTCCGGCGACGCCGGCGCCGCGACCGCTGCGCTCGAGCGCGCCCTCGCGTTGCACTCGACTGTGCGATTCCCGTTCGACCTCGCCCGCACCCTGCTCGTGGCGGGCCGCGTGCGGCGGCGGCACGGCAACCGCCGGCTCGCACGCGACGCGTTCGCGGAGGCGGCGGCCCTCTTCGCGGACCTCGGGGCGGTGCCGTGGCGGGCACGGGCGGAGCGCGAGCTGCGGCGCATCCCGATCAGGCGCCCGGCGGGCGACGACCTGACCCCGACCGAGCGCCGCATCGCCGAGCTCGTCGCGGCCGGCGGGACGACGCGCGAGGTCGCACAGGCGCTCTTCGTCAGCCCGAAGACGGTGGAGGCGAACCTGACGCGCATCTACCGCAAGCTCGGCATCTCCTCACGCGCGGAGCTCGGGGCGCGGATCGCCCTGCAGCGCGACGCCGACGCGACGCCCAAACCGTAGGGATCCCCCCGATGCGGTCGTGGGCGGCCGCGCCGTAGCGTCGCCCGCCATGGGAAGCGGAGCGACACGCACCTTCGTCGTCGAGCACTACTGGCCCGACGTGACCGCAGACGCGTTCCGCGCGAGCACCGAGCAGGTGCGCGCGGCCGCGGGCGAACTGGCCGGCGTTCGCCTCCTGCACGCGACACTCGTGCCGCAGGACGAGAGCGCGTTCTGCGTCTTCGCCGCGGTGTCGGAGCAGGACGTGCAGGCCGCCTACGCGCGGGCGGGCGTGCGCTTCGAACGAATCGTCGAGGCACTCGACGACGGGGAGGAGCGGTGAGGGCGATCGTGGTTGCGCTGGTCGCAGCGGCTGCGCTCGCAGCCGGTGCCGCCGACGCGCGGGTGGCGGCGGCGGTGAACTGCGGGACGTTGCAGGCAGGCGGGCGGACGTGGCACCTCCTCGTCGTGGGCGTCTCGTGCAAAACCGGCCGCGGCGTGGTGCGAACGCTCGCCGGGAAGCCGCTCCCGCCGCGGTCCTTGCCGCGATACCCCGGCACGTACACCGGCATGGGGTGCGTCGGCGGCGCCAAGAACGGGCGACGTGTGCTCGAGTGCATCGACCCGAACCGAAAACGCATGGTGATCGCCACCGCCGTCACGCGATGAGACGAAGGGAGAGGGAGAGATGAGGAGGGTGAGCAAGCGCCATGCGCTCGCGCTCGTCGTGGTCGGCGCCGCGGCGCTGTCGGCGGGGGTCGCCTACGCGACCATCCCCGACGCGGGCGGCGTCATCCACGGCTGCTACGTCAAGTCGAATGGGCTCCTGCGCGTCTACGACACGACGGGGACCGCGAAGACACCGGTGTCGACGCCGTGCCTCAAGGACGAGGCGCCGCTCAACTGGAACGAGACGGGGCCGCAGGGGCCGAAGGGCGACACGGGGCCACAGGGACCGCAGGGAGCGAAGGGGGACAAGGGAGACAAGGGAGACACCGGTGCCCAGGGACCTGCGGGCGCACAGGGACCGCAGGGGGTGCAGGGCCCGCCCGGGCCGGCAACCGCCCCGACCCTGTACCAGTCGTTCGGGCCCGACGTGCCGATGTCGAACGCGAACCCCGTTCTCAGCTCCGTCACGGTGCCGCCCGGCTTCTACCTCGTGACGGCCTACGTCCGCATGTACACATCCGGGAAGGACGAGACCTTCATCGACAACATCTGCCGGATCGGGACCGGATCCCACGCCATCCAGTTCGACGGGCCGCTCGACGGGGCGTCGAGCTTCCCGCAGGACGCCGTCTTCAGCTACGCCGTCGGTATCCAGGCGACCGACGGCGACAACACGATCGCGCTCAGCTGTACGAGCGGCAAGCTGGACGGCGCGTTCTACAACCCGCATCTGACCGCGCTGCCGGTCGCGGGCTTCCAGTAGGCCGCTACTCCGCCGGCGCAGGCTCGAGCGGCCGCCGCCGCTCGGGCCGCTTCGGCGGCACGAAGGCGCGCCAGAACGTCGCGCCCGCGACGAGCGCCACGGTCGACGCGTACATGAGCCGCGCCCAGGCGTGCGTCGTGTCGCTCCCGCTGAAGACGCCGTGCGCGACGAATGCGCCGAAGAGGCCGTAGGTCGCCCAGTGGAGACGCCGCCAGTTCTTCACGCCGATGCGCTTGCGCTGCGAGAACGAGATGTAGACGACGAGCATCAGCTCGGCCGCGACGACGCCGATCCCGGTCGCGAGGGGACGGTAGGGGACGCCGCCCGGCACGAACAGGTCGCTCACGGTGATCGTGATCGAGCGGTCGAACACGAGCGTCACCCCGTGCACCGCCGTGGCGGTGAGGGCAAGCAGCGCGAGGAAGCGGTGCATGTCGGTCACCGATGCCGGCTTCGGCGAGTTACCGAACGGCTTCGACTTGAGGAGCAGTCCTGCGAGCACCGAGACCGTGACGAGCAGGTACGCGACCATCCCGCTAGCGCGTGCCTCCACCCAGAACGTGGGATCGTTCACTCGAGCCCTCCCGCGAGCACCGCGTCGCCCTCTGCCGGCACGAGCACCGCGGGGATGCCCTCGGCGTCGGCGCGCGCCGCGCCCTCGACGGCGCCGAGGAGGAACAGCGTCTTCGCGCGGATCTCGGCCTCGACGGCGGTCGCGCCCCACGCCGTCGCCCGCACGAGGTCGGAGTGCGACGGAGCGCAGGTTCGTGGATCGATCAGGTGGTGCGCATCGACGTCGCCTGCGCGCCAGCGCCGCACCGCGGTTCCGGACGTCGCGACCGCGCCGCCGGAGACGTGCAGCGTCAGGGTGCGCTCGGGAAGCTCCACGCCGACCGCCCACGGCTCGCCGTCGGGCGAGCGCAGCGCGAGGTCGCCGCCGGCGTTGACGAGACAACGGCCGCCGAGGATGTCGCACGCGCGGTCGACGGCATAGCCCTTCGCGAGTCCGCCGAAGTCGAGCGTGACGCCGTGCTCGAGCTCCACCGTCGACGCAGCGCGGTCGACATGCACGCTCCCGCCGCAGGCGGGGACCACCGCCGGCTCGCGCCGCTCGCCGCCGAGCACGTCCGCGAAGGTCCTGTCGTAGCCCCACGCCACGAGCGCGCCGTGCACGGTCGGGTCGACGAGGCCGCCCGTGCGGGCTCGGGCCTCGAGCGCGAGCTCGGTCAGCGTCAGAAGGTCATCGCCGACGACGAGGCGGCCCGCCGCGTTCAGTCGCGAGAGCTCGCTCCGCGGGCTGAAGCGCGAGAAGATCGCCTCGAGGCGCGCGAACTCCCGCTCGACCGCCGAGAGGCGCTCGCCGACGGACGCCGGAGCGTCGTCGACGAACACCTCGACCTCGACGGCCATGGAGTCGAACACGTGCCGGAGGAGCGTGTCCGCCGGGTTCGTCACTTCTTGTGACCGCTCGGCGTCGTCGTCGTCGTCGGCTGCGACGGCGGCGGCGCGACCACGACGGGCGGGGCCGGAGCCGGAGCGGGCGCCGGTGTCGGCGCGGGCTTCGGCGCAGGCGCCGGGGCCGGCGCGGGAGCGGCGGCCGGAGCGGCGGGCTCGGGCGCAGCGGGGGCCGGCGCCGAGGCGGCCGGAGCCGACGGTGTCCCCGCTGCCGACGAGGAGGCCGACGGCACCGGCGCGGCCGCCGACACCGAGGTGCCCGAGCCGCGCGACACGGTCGTCTTCACCGTTGCCGTGGAGCCGCCCTTGGTCGGCAGCGCGACAGACGCGACGCTCGTCGAGCCGCTCGCTGCGCCGGCGCTCAGGGCCTGCGCCCAGGCGACGACGCGGGCGGCGTACGCCCGGGCGGCGGCGTTCTGTGCGTTCGCCGCATGCGCAGCGCGAACCGCGGCGTAGTAGGCGGCCTCGAGCTCGTGCATGTGGTTTGACTCGACCGTCGCGATCAACTGCTCGCGCTTCGCAAGCCGTTCGCGGTAGAGCGCCCAGCGACGCTCGACGATCGCGTTCACCCTGGCCGCACGCTTCTTCAGCTCCTTCTCGCGATGGGCGAGCGCGGCCTGCCTGCGGTCGGCCGTCACCCGCGCCGCCTTCTCCCACGGCTTGGCGGCGATCCCCGCCCAGAGAAGGAAGAAGATGCACAGCGTCGCGAGCCCCGCGTAGAGGCGGGCGAGGGAGTTAGTCATGGCTGCCCTGCCCTTCCGCCTGCTGCTTCAGTGCCTCGCACTGCTGCTCGGCCTGCCGCTTCGCGGCCTCGCCCTTGTTCTCCGCGGCACGCTTCAGCGCCTCGCACTGCTGCTCGACGCTCATCTGCGTGGACGTCGTCTGCGTGGTCGGCGGCGGCGGGGGCGGGGACGATGCCGACGCGGCCGGAGCCGCGGGCGGTTCGTCGGACTGCGAGGCGGCGGGCGGGTCGACCGGCTTCGGCGCCGGCGCAACCGACGCGGGCACGTCGCCGCCGCGGTCGCGGCCGCGGCCGCCGACCGTCGGGGTCGCGGCGATCAGGGCGACTGTCTCGTTCCGCTTTGCGTGGCGGGTGCCAGCCGTGTGCGTCGGCTTGACCGCCGGCTTCGCGGCGGCCCGCGCGGGGCGGCGGACGACGACGAGCTGCGGCAGGCCGCCCGCCGAAGCGGGACGCATGACGACGATCGTCGCGTACCGAGGGACGGGCGGCAGCGCAGGCGTCCTCGTCTTCAACGCGCGATCGAGCGACGCCTCCCAGGCATCAAGCTGCTTCGCGCGCTTGGCGAGTGCCGCGCCGCGCGCGACCTCGGGCTTCGGAGTCGACTGCCCGAACTTCGCCGTCGAGATCACCGCGTAGCTGCCCCCGGTCACCGTAGCGGCGAGCAGGAGCGCGATCACGAGCGCGTGCACCCTCTTCATCGGGACCACCCGGACGACGAGGGTCCCCTGACGGCTCTGCATCTTTGTCGACCTCCTGAACTAGGGAGTCGACCCCGGCCCGGAGATTCCACGACGGCCGTGCGGCCGGCGTCCCCCGGAAGGGGGACTTGCGTGCACGTTTTCAGTGGTGCGAGCGTGTTCTGTGGACGTATTCGTCCACCGCGTGCAGGAACGTCGCGTCCCGTGCGAGCTCGGCCACGGTCAGTTTCGTCGCGTCGTCGAGCTCCCGGTCGTGGGCGAGCTCGCGCAGGAACGGCTGGAGCCGGCCGCGGCCGGACATGTCCGCCATTCGGAGGAACAGTCGACGGGTCTCGTCGTCCTGCGAGATCGCCTCGAACGCCTCGATGTCCTGCAGCCACAACCCGTCCACGCCGGTTCAAACGGGCGCGGCCGCCGGATCGTTACGGGCCGAGGAGCCGCTCGAGGGCCTCGACGAGCTCCTCGAGCTGCACGTCGCCGTCGAGCTCGACCTGGAGGCCGGCGGCGCCGACCTTCGCCTCGAAGCCCGTCAGCCGCCTGAACGCCTCCCTCGCGCGCGCGGCGAGCGCCGGATCGACGGCGTGCACCCGCCGCTCGCGGGTGCGGGCACCCGCCGCCCGGGCGGCACGTTCCGCCGCCCGTACCGACATCCCGTCTCGAACGATCCGCCGCACGAGCCGCCGCCGGCCGTCCTGGTCCGGCACCGAGAGGACCGCGCGGGCATGGCCTTCGCTGAGCTCGTTCGCGTCGAGCAGGGCGAGCACGTCATCGGGCAGCTCGAGCAGACGGATCCTGTTCGAGACGGTCGGCTTCGACTTCCCGACGCGGTCTGCGACCTCGGCGAGCGACAGGCCGAACTCGTCGATCAGGACCGCGTATGCGCGGCCCTCCTCGACCGGCGACAGGTCCTCGCGCGCGACGTTCTCGACGAGCCCGAGCAGGAGCGTGTCGCGGTCGTCCGCCTCGCGCACGACGGCAGGCACCGTCGCGAGGCCCGCCTCGCGCGCCGCGCGCCAGCGGCGCTCGCCGGCGATCAGCTCGTAGCCGCCGGCGAGCCGGGGCCGGACGACGACCGGCTGGATCAGGCCCTGCGCCCGCACCGATTCGGCGAGGCCGCCGACTCCCTCGTCCTCGAACCGCTTGCGCGGCTGCTTCGGGTTCGGGTGGATCTGCTCGACGGCGAGCTGCGCCAGCTCCGGCTCGCCGCCGCCGATCAGGACCTCGAAGCCGCGGCCGAGCCCGCGGCGGGGGCTAGCGCCGGTCGACAAGCTCCATCGCCACCTTCCAGTAGGCCTCGGCGCCGCGTGAGCGCCGGTCGTAGTGGGTCACCGGAACGCCGTGACTCGGGGCCTCGGCGACGCGCACGGAGCGCGGCACCACCGCGTCGAAGACGAGCCGGCCGAAGTGCTTGCGCACCTCTGCCTCGACCTCCGCAGAGAGCCGCGTGCGGCCGTCGGCCATCGTCAGCAGCACGCCGGCGATCTCGAGCGCGGGATTGAGCCGCGTCTTGATCAGGTTGATCGACTGAACGAGCTGCGCGAGGCCCTCGAGCGCGTAGTACTCCGCCTGCACCGGGACGATCACGCGGTCGGCGGCGGCGAGCGCGTTGACCGTCAACGGCCCGAGCGACGGCGGGCAGTCGAGCAGAACGAAGTCGAATCCCTCGGCGTGGTGGAGCGCGTCCGCGAGGTACCGCTCGCCGTCCTCCCGCTGCGAGAGCTCGACCGCAGCACCCGCCAGCTCCGGCTTCGCCGGCACGAGGTAGAGGTTCTCGAAGGCGGTCGGCTTCGCGAGCTCGGACAGCGGCGCACCGTCGAGCAGGTCGTAGCTCGACGTCCCGTTCGCGCGCATCCCGAGCCCCGAGGTCGCGTTCGCCTGCGGATCGAGATCGACGACGAGCGCTCGCTCGCCCGCCTCGGCGAGGCACGCCGCGAGGTTGATCGCCGTGGTCGTCTTCCCGACGCCGCCCTTCTGGTTCGCGAACGCGTAGACCTTCCCGGGCACGCGACCCAATCTAGCCGCGTCCGCGGACGGGTCCGGTCAGGCGAGCGGCCGCTTCCTCGCCAGGCCGGGCCGGCGCGGGAAACCCGCCGGCGTGGGCGCCGTCTTCACGAGCACGAGGAACCCCGGCGGCGACTCGACGAGCTCGGCGGCAAGCTTTCGCGCGACCGCGGCGACCCGTCCCTGATCCGCGGAGGGGCCGACCCAGAGGACGGCGGCGCCTCCGGGCCGCACCAGCGGCAGGCACCACTCTGCGGCCGTGGGCGGGTGCGCGAGCGCCTTTGCGACGGCAACCCCGGCCCAGTCCGTCTCCTGCTCCTCGGCGCGGCCCCGGACGACGCGCGCGTTCGGCGGAGCCCACCGCTCGAGGAACGCGCACTTGCGGCCCTCCGCCTCGAGCAGCACGAAGTCGCGGTCAGGCAGCGCGTGCGCGAGCGGGATCCCCGGGGCCCCGCCGCCGCTCCCGACGTCGACCACGACGCCGTCTCGGGCGTCGACCAGGCCCGCGCCGCGGAGCGAGTCGTCGAGCAGGACGCGGCGCGCCTCGTCGAGGTCGCGGATCGCCGTCAGCCCGCGGCCCGCGACGACCGCGCGCAGCCACTCCTCAAGCGGGGTGGACGACGACGTGCCGATTCGGCTCCGTCCCCTCGCTCGAGGTCGCGACGCCGGGATACTCCTTGAGCCGCTCGTGCACGACCTTCCGCTCGACGGGCGTCATCGGCTCGAGATCGACGCGCTCGCCCCCGGACGCACGCTCGGCGGCGCGGACCGCGATCGACTCGAGCGTCGCGCGGCGCCGCTCGCGGTAGCCGGCCGCATCGACCGTCACGGGCTTGCCGATGCCGCTCCGGTAGGCGGCCGCGTTCGCCACGTACTGCAGCGCGTCGATCGTCTGGCCGTGCTTGCCGATCAGCAGGCCGAGATCGCCGCCCGTGCACACGACGTGGAGCTCGTCGGCCGTCTCGCGTACATCGACGGTCGCACCCACGCCGATCGCCGCCACGACGTGCTCGACGAGCGACCTGATCCGCGACTCGGCGTCCGACTCGTCGCGGGGCGGCGGGGCGGCGACGCCGGCGGCCGGCGCGGGCGCGGTCGCGATCACGCGCGCCGGCGTGTAGCCGACCCCCAGCAGGCCGCGCTCCCCCTCCGTCACGACCTGGAACCGCACCGCCGACTTGTCGAGGCCGGGCGCGGCGCGCTCGAGGTCGCGCAGCGCCTTCCACTTCGCCTCGCCGACGGTCTCCCCCGTCGCCTCGACGGAAACGTCCGTCACCGTTTCGCGCGGCCCTTCTTCTTGACGCGCCGCGGCTGCCCCGGCTTCGGCCGCGCGGGCTCCGCCGCGCCGCCGTTGTCCTCGGCCGCGACAGGCTTCGGCTCCGCCCGTGACGAGCGCTTCGGGCCGGCGGGTGCGGGCGCGCCGGCGGCGGCCGGCTTCGGGACGAGGCGGCGCGTGACGAGACCCTGGCCGACCGTCCACAGGTTCGTGGTCATCCAGTAGAGGACGAGGCCCGTCGGGAAGTGCGAGACGACGGTGAGGAACACGAGCGGCAGGAACATCATGATCCGCCGCTGCGTCTTGTCCATCGTCGTGCCCATGAAGTACGTCGACGCGATCTGCGAGCCCGCGTAGATCGCGAGCAGGACGTAGCCCGACCAGTGGGCCGTCGTCTTGTCCGAGATGTTCGGCACGACGTGCAGCCACGAGCCGGTGATGTGCTTCGTGTTGTCCTTGAGCGTGAAGTAGAGCGCGATGAACACCGGGAACTGAGCGAGCAGCGGCAGGCAGGACGCGGCCGGGTTGATGTTGTTCTCCCGGTAGAACTTCATCAGCTCCTCGTTGAGCTTCTGCCGGTCGCCCTTGTACTTCTGCTGGAGCCGCTTCATCTCCGGCGCGTGCGCCTGGAGCGACTGCATCGAGTGAATCTGGCGCACCGTCAGCGGCACGAGCGCGACGCGCACGACGATCGTCAGCGCGACGATCGACCACGCCCACGGCAGCCCGACCGACGAGTGGAAGAAGTCGAGGATCGACTTCATCACGTTCTCGAGCGGTGTCAGGATCCCGAAGACCACGAAACCCGTCACGGGTAGTCCACCCCGCCCTTCGACCAGGGGTTGCAGCGGAGCAGGCGCCACGCCGCGAGCGGGACGCCGCGCAGGACGCCGCGACGCCGGATCGCGAGCACCGCGTACTCGGAGCAGCTCGGGTGGTACTTGCAGGTATTCGCCGGCAGGAGCGGCGACACGAGCAGCTGGTAGAGCCTGATCGGGAGGATCGCGATCATCCGGACGGCGGAGGTCACGCGGCCGCCTTCCCGAGCACCTCGTCGACCCGCTCCGCGAGCCAGTCGTGGCCGTTCGCCTCCGCGGCCTCCGGCAGCCCCTGGCGCACGACGAGGACGTAGTCGTTCGCCGGCGGCGCCCCCTCGAGGCGCTCGCGGACGATCTCGCGCAGCTGGCGCTTGATCCTGTTCCGGACGACGGCGTTGCCGACGGCCTTCGGCACCGCGAACCCGAGCCGCGGCTCGCCGACATGCTCCTCGCGCTCGAACCAGTACAGGGTCAGGAACCGCGTCGAGACCGAGCGGCCGTGGCGGTACACGGCGTCGAAGTCGCGAGACCGGGAGAGGCGGTTCCGCCGCTGCACGGCGCTACTCCTCAACCGTGCTCACGCGGAGAGGCGCTTGCGGCCCTTCGCGCGGCGGCGCTTCAGGATGAGGCGGCCGGCGCGCGTCGACATGCGGGCACGGAAGCCGTGCTTCCGCTTCCGCCTGCGCACGTTCGGCTGGTAGGTCCGTTTCATGGCGTCCGAAAAGAAGAAGGAGGCCGACGGATGCCGGCCGCGGGCGAGTATAGCCGGACCCTCCGCGCGGCCGGTTGTCCACAGGGTCCCCACAAGGGAAAGGCGTGGAAAGAGCGCGCGAAGCAGGTGCGGCTCCGACCACTGTCCACACCTGTGGAGACTCGTGTGGAGCCTCGAGAAATCCCTGCAAACAAGGCACTTCTACAGGGAGGGACGGGGCCGGAAATCCTCATTGAGCGGCCCCGGGGACGCTGCTATGCTCGCCACCCCCAGGGGTCGAGTCGGAAGGAGAAACGGCGGGCGTGGAGCGGCAAATCGAGCTGACGGCGGAGGGTCTCTGGAACGACGTTTCCGCCCGGCTCCGCGAAGCGCTGAACGACACCACCTACTCGACGTGGTTCGGCGAGGTCGACGACGCCGCGTTCGACGGCGAGACGTTCGCGCTCAGCGTGCCGAACGACTTCACGCGTGAATGGATCGAGGACCACTTCCTCGACCTGATCCGCGCAGCGGTGCGCGACGCCGGCGCGGGCGAGGTGCACGTCGCGCTCAGGGTCGCCGAGCCGCCGCCGCAGCCTCCCGTCTCGCTCGCATCCCCGGTGCCGGCCGCGGTCCAGCCGCTGCCGGCGGAGGTGCTGTCGCCGCCGCGCTCGGAGGTCGCGGGGATCAACCCGAAGTACACGTTCGACTCCTTCGTGATCGGCTCGTCGAACCGGTTCGCTCACGCCGCGGCGCTCGCCGTAGCCGAGGCGCCGGCGCAGGCGTACAACCCGCTCTTCATCTACGGCCACACCGGGCTCGGGAAGACGCACCTCCTGCACGCGATCGCGAACTTCGTCACCGACCACGGCGGCGGGCTCACGTGCCGCTACGTCACGTCGGAGACGTTCATGAACGACTTCATCAACAGCCTCCGCGACAAGCGCATCGAGGGCTTCAAGCAGAGGTACCGGACCTACGACGTGCTGCTGATCGACGATGTGCAGTTCTTCGAGCACAAGGAGCGGATCCAGGAGGAGTTCTTCCATACCTTCAACTCGCTCTACGAGGCAGGCCGGCAGATCGTCATGTCGAGCGACCGCCCGCCGCGCGAGATCTCGACGCTCGAGGAGCGGCTCCGCTCGCGCTTCGAGTGGGGCCTGATCACCGACATCCAGCCTCCCGACCTCGAGACACGCATCGCGATCCTGCGCAAGAAGGTCAAGAACGACCAGATCGAGATCCGCGATCCCGAACTGCTCACCTTCATCGCGTCGCGCGTCTCGACGAACATCCGCGAGCTCGAGGGTGCCCTCACGCGCGTCGTCGCGTTCTCGTCGCTCACCGGCCGGCCGCTGACGCCTGACCTCGCGCAGGACGTCCTCAAGGACGTCTTCCCCCAGGGCGAGGTGGTGCAGATCTCGATCGAGCGGATCCAGGACCTCGTCTGCGAACGTTTCGGGGTGACGATGGCCGAGCTGACGGGCGACCGCCGGTCGCAGAACATCGTCTATCCGCGACAGGTCGCGATGTACCTCTCCCGCGAGCTCACCGACTCCTCGCTGCCGAAGATCGGGAAGCAGTTCGGCGGCCGCGACCACACCACCGTCATCCACGCGACCTCGAAGATCGCGCGCCTGATCCGTGAGGACAGGTCTGTGTACAACCTCGTCCAGGAACTCACAGCCCGCGTGCGCCAGGCGCGCTGAGGCGGACCGCTGTGTATTCACCCGGGTTGTCCCCCGTCCGCTCCCACAGCGAGAATGGCTCTGCGAGAGGGCTCAGGAGGACGTTTCCCCGGACCCACAGGGCTTACGACTACAACGAGGTTTTCATTAGATGATTGACTCAGACATCGTGGTGGGCGCCGGGCTGAGGATTACCGCGTCGCGCGACGAGCTCGCGGCGAAGCTGACGACGGTCTCGCGCGGTGTGTCGACGCGCACGGCCGTCCTCGTGCTCGGCGGTATCCAGCTGCGCGCGGAGGGGTCGCAGCTCCACCTCGCCGCCACCGACATGGAGGTCTCGCTGCGCGCGTCGCTCGACGCGCAGGTCTCCGGCGAGGGCGCCGTCGTCGTGCCGGGCAGGCTGCTGCTCGACATCTCCCGTTCGCTTCCCGATGCGGAGGTGACGATCGAGCATCGCCCGGAGGAGGCGGTAGTCGTGGTCACGTCCGGGACGGCGACCTACCGGCTGCACACCTACAGCGCCGAGGACTTCCCGCGCCTGCCCGAGATCGACGAGTCGACGCTGCACACCGTCGACCGCGACGCCCTCGTCGAGACGATCGGCCGCGTCGGGCGCAGCGCCTCTCGCGACGAGAGCCGTCCCGTCCTCACCGGCATCCTCGTGCGCTTCGAGCCCGGCAAGATCGTGATGGCTGCGACCGACTCGTACCGCCTCGCGGTGAAGGAGACGCCCGTGGACGTCGCGCTGCCCGATCTCGAGGCGATCATCCCCGCGCGGGCGCTGCAGGAGCTCTCGCGACTCGCGGCCGGTGCCGACGAGATCCGCCTCGGGATGCAGGAGAACCACGTCGTCTTCGGCGCGGACGGCGCCTGGCTGACGACACGCCGCATCGACGGCCAGTTCCCGAACTACCGCCAGCTGCTCCCGGAGCAGTTCGAGCACGAGGTGACGCTGCCGCGCGAAGAGGCGCTCGAGGTCGTCCGCCGCGTGTCGCTGATGGCGCAGCGCAACTCGCCGCTCCGGCTGCGCTTCGCCGACGGTGAGCTGACGGTCTCCGCGATCACGCAGGACGTCGGCGAGGCGCGCGAGGCGCTGCCGGCGCCGTACACGGGCGACGCCATGGAGATCGGGTTCAACGCCGAGTTCCTCCGCGACGGCCTTGACTCGGTCGACTCCGACACGGTGCGGTTCAAGCTGATCAGCCCGCTCCGGCCCGCCGTCCTCGAGGGCGAGGGCGACGACTACGTGTACCTGATCATGCCGATCAGGCTCGCAGGCTGATCGTCGACGCGGTCCAGCTCCGCCAGTACCGCTCCTACGCGTCGCTCGACCTCGCGCTCGAGCCGGGCGTCGTGCTCGTCGTGGGCAGGAACGGCGTCGGCAAGACGAACCTGCTCGAGTCGCTGCACCTCGCGACGCAGGGCTTCTCGCCCCGTACGCGCCAGGATGCCCAGCTGATCCGCTTCGGGGAGCAGGCGGGTCGTGTCGCCGTCACGGGCCGCCGCGCGGGAGCGCCTGTCGAGGTGTCGGTGACGCTGCGCCACGGCCAGGCGAAGGAGGCGCGGTTGAACGGCGCGCGCCTGCCGGCGGCCGAGTCGCTGCGCCGCGAGCTCCCGACACTCGTCTTCACGCCGGACCGGCTCGCCGTCGTCAAGGCAGGCCCCGCCGCCAGGCGCGCGTACTTCGACCGCGTGCTCGGTCGGCTGTTGCCTGCGCGGGCATCGCTTCCGCAGGACTACCTCGCGGCGCTGGCCCAACGGAACGCGGCGCTCCGGCGCGTGCAGCTCGGGCTCTCCGACCGGAGCGCGCTCGAGCCGTGGACGGAGCAGGTGGCGAGCCTCGGCGCCGAGCTCGTGGCCGCCCGACGCGCGACGCTCGAGTCGCTCGCGCCCGGGTTCGCCGCGCGCGGCGAGGAGCTCCTCCTGCCCGACGCGCGCCTCGCCTACGACGCGGAGCCGCCGACGGCGGCCGCCCTGGAGGCCCGGCTCGCGCGGGACGTCGAGCGGGGAACGACCGGGCTCGGGCCCCACCTCGACGACGTCGTGATCGCGAGCGGCGATCGCGACCTACGTCAGTTCGGCTCGCAGGGAGAGCAACGTCTCGCCGTGCTCTCACTGCTCCTCGCCGAGGCGGAGCTCCTGCCGTCCCCGCCGCTCCTGCTCCTGGACGACGTCCTCTCGGAGCTCGACCCGGGCCGTCGCGAGGTGCTCGCCGCGCGCGTCGCGGGTATGGGCCAGACCATGATCACCGCGACGCACCGCTCGGCGCTTCCGGTCGAGCCCGCGCAGGTGGTGGAGGTGGAGTCTGGAACCGCTCGGTAGCGAGGTACGCCGCGAGCTCGGCCGCCACGGGCCGCAGGCGGGCATGCCGGAGCTGCTCGAGCGGTGGCCGGCGGCGGTCGGTCCGGCGATCGCGCGCAACGCGTGGCCGGCCCGCATCGCGCGTGACGGCACCGTCCACGTGAACACGGCCGACTCGGTCTGGTCGTTCGAGCTCGGCCAGCGCGCGGCGGAGATCGCGGTGCGGCTCGAGGTGCCCGGCCTCCGGTTCGCACCCGGTCCGCTGCCGGAGCCGGAGCCGGAGCCCGTCGAGCGGAGCGTCGAGGTGCGGCCCGAGGACGCCGAGCGCGCCCGTGCAATTGCCGCCGCGATCGAGGATGAGAACCTGCGCGAAAGTGTGCAAAAAGCGGTCAGTTTGAGCCTCGCCCGCGGGCGCGGCGACCACCCCGTCTGATACACTTCCCCTGCCTCGCAAAACCGCAGTTTTGCAGGCATTTCTTGATTATGGCGAAGACCAAGGCGAAGGCCGACTACTCGGCCAAGGACATCACCGTGCTCGAGGGCCTGGAGCCCGTCCGGCTCCGGCCCGGGATGTACATCGGAACGACCGGTCCACGCGGCCTCCACCACCTCGTCGAGGAGATCGTCGCGAACTCGGTCGACGAGGCGCTCGCGGGTCACAACGACACGATCGAGATCACGATCCACCCCGACAACTCGGTCACCGTGCGCGACCGCGGCCGCGGGATCCCGGTCGACGAGATCCCCGAGCAGGGGATGTCGGCGCTCGAGGTGATCATGACCAAGCTCCACGCCGGCGGGAAGTTCGGCGGAGGCGGCTACAAGGTCTCCGGCGGGCTGCACGGCGTCGGCGCCTCCGTCGTGAACGCGCTCTCGGAGTGGCTCGTCGTCGAGGTCGAGCGCGACGGGAAGGTCTACCGCCAGGAGTTCGACCGCGGCGCGCCACGCGGGACGATGCAGGTCGTCGGCGAGTCGAAGGAGACCGGCACGACCACGACGTTCCTCGCCGATCCGGAGATCTTCGAGGAGGTCCACTACGACGCTTCGACGCTGCTCTCGCGGTTCCGCGAGGTCGCGTTCCTCACCCGCGGCCTGCTGATCAAGTTCGTCGACGAGCGCGCCGAGGGCGGCAAGCCCGTCGAGTTCCACTACGAGGGCGGCATCAGGGACTACGTCTCGTACATCAACGAGTCGAAGGACACGGTCCACCGCCACGTCGTCTACTTCTCGAGCTCGAACGAGCAGGGCGAGGTCGAGGTCGCGATGCAGTGGAACTCGTCGTACCAGGAGTCTGTCTTCTCGTTCGCCAACAACATCAACACGCACGAGGGCGGCTCGCACATGTCGGGCTTCCGCGCGGCGCTCACCTCGACGATCAACAAGTACGCGCGCGACAAGGGACTGCTGAAGGAGAAGGACGACAACCTCGAAGGCGAGGACGTGCGCGAGGGCCTCGCGGCCGTCGTCTCCGTCAAGCTGCAGGACCCGCAGTTCGAGGGACAGACGAAGACGAAGCTCGGCAACCCGTGGGTGAGCGGCCTCGTCTCGTCCGCGGTCAACCAGAAGCTCGCGGAGTTCTTCGAGGAGAACCCCACGGACGCGCGCCAGATCGTGAACAAGGCGATCGCGGCCTCGCGCGCACGGCAGGCCGCCCGGAAGGCGCGCGAGCTCACGCGCCGCAAGTCCGCGCTCGAGTCGATGTCGCTGCCGGGCAAGCTCGCGGACTGCTCGATCAAGGACCCCGAGTCCGCGGAGCTCTTCATCGTCGAGGGCGACAGCGCCGGCGGCTCGGCGAAGATGGGTCGCGACCGCACCTACCAGGCGATCCTGCCGCTGCGCGGGAAGATCATCAACACCGAGAAGAACCGCATCAACAAGGTTCTCTCGAACAACGAGATCCAGGCGATGATCACCGCGATCGGAACCGGGATCGGCGACGAGTTCGACCTCGAGCGGCTCCGGTACCACCGGATCATCGTCATGACGGACGCCGACGTCGACGGCTCGCACATCCGCACCCTGATCCTCACGTTCCTCTACCGCCAGATGCCGGACCTGATCAACGGCGGCTACGTCTACATCGCGGTCCCGCCGCTCTACAAGGTCAAGCTCGGGAGCCAGGAGTTCTACTTCGAGAAGGACGCGCAGCTCGAGGAGCTGCTCGCGCGCGAGCGCGTGCCCGGCGTCGACGTGACGACGCGCGACGGCTCGCCGCTCAAGCTCACCGAGGCGAAGTGGAACCGCTTCGTCAAGGACATCCACCAGTACGAGGGCTACCTCGCACGCCTTCGCTCCGACTTCGGCCCCGCCGCGACCGAGCTGATGATCCTGCACCGTCTCGTCGAGCACGAGATCGAGAGCGAGAAGGACCTCGCGAAGGCGATCAAGGCGATCGGCGAGAACGGCTACGTGCTCTCGCTGCTCGACGGCGGCGAGGACGAGCTGCGGATCCGCGTCGTCGAGACCGAGACGTCCGCCGCACGAAACGTGACCGTGCCGATCGAGCTCCTCGCCTCACCCATCTACGGCGGCCTCCGGAACGCCTACGCGAAGCTCGCCGACCAGATCGGCTCGCCGCCGTTCACCGTCGTCGTCGGGAAGGAGCCCGTCGTCGCCGAGAGCTTCGAGGAGCTGCGCGCCGTCGTGCTCGACGCGGCGAAGCAGGGGATCCAGCTCTCGCGCTTCAAGGGCCTCGGCGAGATGAACGCGGAGCAGCTCTGGGAGACGACGATGGACCCCGCGAAGCGCCTGCTCGTGCGCGTCGACGTCGAGGACGCCGCCGCAGCAGACCAGGTGTTCTCGATGCTCATGGGTGACGCGGTCGAGCCGCGGCGCGTGTTCATCGAGGAGAACGCGACCAACGTGAAGTTCCTCGATGTGTAGGCGCGTCGATGTCTGAGCTCGAGACAGGAGCGCTGGGGCCCGGCCGCATCGAGTCGCGCGAGCTCGAGCAGGAGATGCGCTCGAGCTTCCTCGACTACGCGATGTCGGTGATCGTCTCGCGCGCGCTGCCCGACGTGCGCGACGGCCTCAAGCCGGTGCACCGCCGCGTCCTCTACTCGATGTGGACGAACGGCAACCGCCCCGGCCGGCCGTACGTGAAGAGCGCGAACATCGTCGGGTACGTGATGGGGAACTTCCATCCCCACGGCGACTCGGCGATCTACGACACGCTCGTGCGGATGGCGCAGCCGTTCTCGCTGCGCTACCCGCTCGTCGACGGTCAGGGCAACTTCGGCTCGATCGACGACGACCCACCGGCCGCCATGAGGTACACCGAGGCGCGGCTCGCGCGCATCTCGGAGGAGCTGCTGCGGGAGCTCGACGCCGACACCGTCGACTTCGAGCCGAACTACGACGAGTCGAAGCAGATCGCGACCGTCCTGCCGGCTCGCTTCCCGAACCTGCTCGTGAACGGCAGCGCCGGCATCGCCGTCGGCATGGCGACGAACATCCCGCCGCACAACCTCGGCGAGGTCGTCGACGCCGTGATCGCGCTCATCGACAAGCCCTCGTCGTCCGTCGAGGACCTAATGAAGTACGTCAAGGGGCCCGACTTCCCGACCGGCGCGATCATCGTCGGCCGCAGCGGCATCCGCGACGCATACCGCACCGGCCGCGGCCGCGTCGTCATGAGGGCGCGCGCGCACATCGAGGAGCTGCGCGGCGGCAAGAGCGCGATCGTTGTCACCGAGCTCCCGTACGGCGTCAAGAAGGGCGGCGACAGCGGCGTGATCGCGAAGATCGCCGAGCTCGTCAACGACAAGGTCCTGAACGAGATCTCCGACCTCCAGGACCACTCCGACCGCTCGGGCATGCGCATCCAGATCGAGCTGAAGCGCGACGCGGTGCCGCAGGTCGCCCTGAACAAGCTCTTCAAGCACACGCCGCTGCAGTCGACGTTCGGCGTCAACACGGTCGCGCTCGTGGGCGGCGTCCCCCGCACGCTCTCGCTGCTCGAGCTCCTGACGTACTACCTCGACTTCCAGCGCGAGATCGTCACGCGCCGCTCGAAGCACGAGCTGCGCCAGAAGGAGAAGCGCGCCCACATCCTGCAGGGCTATCTGATCGCGCTCGACAACCTCGACGCTGTGATCGCGCTCATCCGTAGCTCGACCGACACCGAGGCGGCGAAGAACGGGCTCATGGAGCAGTTCGACCTCAGCGAGCGCCAGGCGGTGGCGATCCTCGAGCTCCGCCTCCGCGCGCTCACCGCGCTCGAGCGCCAGGCGGTCGAGGACGAGTACCGCGACATCCAGGAGCGGATCGCGGAGCTGCGTGCGCTGCTCGGAGACGAGGCGAAGATCGATGCGCTGATCAAGGACGAGCTGCTCGAGCTGAGGGCGATCTACGGCCGGAACGACGACCGCCGTACGGAGATCGTCGCCGCCGAGGAGGAGCTGGAGCTCGAGGACCTGATCGCGGAAGAGGACATGGTGATCGCGATCACCCGCTCCGGCTACATCAAGCGGCTGCCGGTCACCGCCTACCGCGAGCAGCGCCGCGGCGGCATCGGCGTGATGGGGATGGACCTGAAGGACGAGGACTACATCGAGCACCTCTTCGTCGCCTCCACGCACGACTACATCCTGTTCTTCACGAGCGTCGGCAAGGTCTACCGGCTCAAGGTGCACGAGCTGCCGCTCGGCTCGCGCCAGTCGAAGGGCCGCGCGATCGTCAACCTGCTGCCGTTCCGGCAGGGCGAGACAGTGCGGGCCGTGATCCAGACGCGCGACTTCCAGGAGGCGAAGTACCTCCTGTTCGCGACGAAGAACGGCGTCGTCAAGAAGACCGAGCTCGCCGCGTACAACACGTCGCTGAAGGCTGACGGGATCATCGCGATCAAGATGCGCGAGGGCGACGAGCTCGTCGGCGTCCGCCACAGCTCGGGCGAGGACGACGTGCTGATGGTCTCGCGACTCGGGCAGGCGATCCGCTTCTCCGAGCGCGACGTCCGCGCGATGGGCCGCGACGCCTCCGGCGTGCAGGGAATGCGGCTGCGCGGCGACGACGAGGTGATCGCCGTGGCGATCGCACATGACGACGCGGACCTGCTCGTCGTGACGGAGAACGGCTACGGCAAGCGCACGCGCGTCTCCGAGTACCCGAAGAAGGGCCGCGGCGGCATGGGCGTGAAGACCGTGCAGCTCACCGCGGCACGCGGGCATCTCGCCGGCGCACGCGTCGTCCGCGACGGCTACCAGGTGATGCTCATCTCGACCGGCGGCACCGTCATCCGCATGTCGGTCGAGGAGGTCAAGCGGCTCGGCCGGTCGACACAGGGCGTGATCGTCATGCGTCTGCGCGAGGGCGAGCAGGTCTCGTCGCTCGCACCCGTCGTCGATTCCGGCGACGACCCGCAGGACGACTGAACCGCCCGCGCATCCCCCGCGTGTGCGATTTGCCGCGCTGACGCTTCCCTTTTGCAAGGGGTAGTGGTAGAAGTGTCAAGCGAGGGGTCGGGCGACTGCGACGAGAGGAACCCCCGGACGATGGCGTACGGCAAGCAGGTCGATTTGCTCGAGCCGATCGACATGGCGGAGCATCTCGACAAGATCGAGCTCTACCTCGGCCAGGTCTGCGCGATCGCGGGCATCTCGAAGATGCAGCTCGACTACTGGACGAACAAGGCCCAGATCCCGACGAAGGGCAAGAAGCAGCGGATCTACGACATGGACGCCGTCGAGACCGTGATGCTCATCAAGCAGGCGAAGGACAAGGGCCTGAACCTCGGCGCGGCGATCGACGCCGCCCGCCGCTTCCGCGAGCGCCAGGCCGAGCCCGCCTGAGCTAGCTAGCCGTCCTTGCCGAGGAACGGCTTCAACAGATCGATCGGCGCGGGGAAGACGATCGTCGTCGCCTGCGAGGAGCCGAGCTCGAGCAGCGTCTGCAGGTAGCGGAGCTGCAGCGCGACGGGGTGCCCCTCGATCACGTTCGCGGCGTCCTTCAACCGCTCCGAGGCCTGGAACTCTCCCTCCGCGTTGATCACCTTCGCGCGGCGCTCCCGCTCGGCCTCCGCCTGGCGGGCCATCGCGCGCTGCATCCCCTGCGGGATCTCGACGTCCTTCACCTCGACGATCGAGACCTTGATGCCCCAGGGGGCCGTCGCCTCGTCGATGATCTCCTGGAGGATCGAGTTGATCTTCTCGCGCTCCGAGAGCAGCTCGTCGAGCTGGTGCTGGCCGAGCACCGACCTCAGCGTGGTCTGCGCGATCTGCGAGGTCGCGACCATGAAGTTCTCGACCTGCACGATCGCCTCCTGCGGCTGAACGATCCGGAAGTACGCGACGGCGTTCACGCGCACCGGCACGTTGTCCTTCGTGATCACCTCCTGCGGCGGGATGTTCAGCGTGATCGTGCGCAGGTCGACGCGCACCATCCGGTCGACGATCGGGATCAGGAAGATCAGCCCCGGCCCCTTCGGCTGCGGGAACAGCCGGCCGAGCCGGAAGATGATTCCGCGCTCGTACTCGCGCAGCACCTTGATCGCCGCGATCGCGTACAGCACGAGGAAGAAGACGACGACGACGAGGACGACGAGCGCTGCGGTCACGGGGTGATCCTATGCACGTCGAGGGTCAAGCCGTTCAGGGCATCCACGGAGACACGGTCGCCCGTGCGCAGCGGCTCGGCCGAGCGGGCGCGCCAGAGCTCGCCGCGCACGAACACCTGGCCGTCGTCCCGGACGACTCCCTCCAGGCCGACGATCTGCTCGGGCCCGACGGTCACCGGCATCCGTCGTGCCGCCAGGGACTTGCCGATCGCGATCGCCCAGAAGCCGCCGAGCACGGCCGTGACGCTGACGACGAGCGAGACGGACGTGTGGTAGGGCGCCGGCGCCTTGTGGAAGAGCGTCACGAGCCCGATTGCCATCGCGGCGAGCCCCGACAGCGTCAGCGCCCCGTGCGAGGTGACGTGCGCGTCGATCACGAGCAGCGCCGCGCCGAGCAGGACGAGCACGAGGCCCGCCCACGAGAGCGGCAGCACGGAGAAGCCGAAGAGAGCGCAGACCATGCAGATCGCGCCGAACGCGCCCGGGATGACGACGCCCGGATGGAAAAGCTCGAAGCCGAGGCCGGCGAGGCCCGCCAGGAAGAGCAGGCTGACGATGTTCGGGTCGATGAGCATCGAGAGGAACCGCGTGAGGAATCCCGGCCGCGCGTCCACGACCACGGCGCCGGCGGTGTGCAGCGTCAGATGCCGCGGCACCGTGCGCCGGCCGTCGATCGTCTTCAAGAGCGCAGGGAGCGAGGGCGACACGAGGTCGATCACGTTCAGCCGCAGCGCCTCGTCGGCGCTCAGGTTCGACGCCTTCCGCACCGCGGCGTCGGCCCACTTCGCGTTGCGGCCGTGCGACTTCGCGAGGCCGCGCAACGAGGCTGCCGCGTCGTTCACCACCTTGCGCCGCAGGTCGCTGCCGATGTTCGCGCCGGTGCCGTTGATCGGGGTCGACGACCCGATGTTCGTCTCCGGCGCCATCGCGAGCACGTCGGCGGCCTGCGAGATCCAGACGCCGGCGGACGCCGCCCGGGCGCCGTTCGGCGTGACGTAGACGACGACCGGCACGGGGACCGCGAGCTCCTTCTGCACGATCTTGCGCATCGACTCCTCGAGACCGCCCGGCGTGTCGAGGAGGATCACCGCGGCCGCGTAGTGGCCGTCGGCCGCACGGCCGAGCTCGTGGTTCAGCCAGTCCTGCGTGACGGGGTTGACGTCCTCCGTGAAGTGGATCGCGAGCACGCGCGGCGGAGCCGCCGCAGCCGCCGGTACGACGGCGGCGCAGAGGCACAGCGCGATGAGCAGGCGTTTCAGCGTCGTAAGGATTGTATTCGGGAGGACCCGGCCGGGGTTGAGCTCGAGCCCTCCGTGCGGCACGGTCTCTTCAGGCAGCGCATGCAGAAGCTCCTTCCGTTCCTCGTTCTCGCCGCGCTCGCCGCGCCGGCGGTCGCGCGCGCGGGCGACGTCACGATGCGGGTGGTCGACGTTCCGCTCGGTGCGCGCACCGTGGCCGGCGCGCCTGCGCGCGCGCGGTTCAACATGCTCGGCGCGCACTGGCGCGGACCCGGGTCCGTCTCCTACCGCGTCCATCGGCTGCGCGGCGGCTGGTCGGCCTGGCGCCCGGTGGACGCAGACGGCGCCCGCGGAATCGGGAGCCTCGACTGGACCGGCGCGGCCGATGCGGTCCGCTTCCGTGCGCACGGCGCAGTGTGGAGGCTGCGCGCCTACGAGCTGTGGTCGCGGGTGCGCGCCGCGCCGGTGCGCGTCACTGCGTCGGCGGGGTTGCCGGCGATCGTCACGCGCTCGGGCTGGGACGCGAACGAGGAGATCGTGAGGCAGCGGCCGCTCGTCGCGCCGGTCCTGAAGCTCGCGATCGTCCATCACACGGCCGGTACGAACGTCTACACGCGCGCGCAGGCGGCCGCGATCGTGCGGGGCATCGAGACCTACCACGTGCTCGGGAACGGCTGGAACGACATCGGCTACAACTTCCTCGTCGACCGCTTCGGCACGATCTACGAGGGCCGCGGCGGCGGGATCGACCGGAATGTCATCGGCGCCCATTCCCTCGGGTTCAACGCCGCCACGGTCGGCGTTGCGTTGATCGGCAACTACGGCGCGGCTGCCCCGACGAAGGCGCAGCTCGACGCCCTCGTGCGGCTGCTCGCGTGGCGACTCGACGTGGCGCACGTCGATCCCCGCGCGACCGTCGTCTACACCTCCGGCGGGAACTTCAAGTATCGGGCAGGGCGGCTCGTGACCCTGCGGGCGATCTCCGGTCACCGCGACACCGGACCCACCGAGTGTCCCGGAGGCCGGGCGTACCGCCTGCTCGGCGCGGTGACGACGCGCGTGGCGTCGACGGGGCTCCCGAAGCTCTACTATCCGACCGTCGCCGGCTCCCTCGGCGGGCCGGTCACCTTCCGTACACGCCTCTCCTCGGCCCTGCCGTGGACGGTGACGGTCACCGACCAGCTCGGCGCCGTCGTCGCGCGCGGGACGGGCCGCGGCAGCCTCGTCGACTGGACGTGGAGCTCCGCGCTCGCCGGCACGGGGCGCTTCACGTGGACGATCGCAGCGGCGGGTGTCCGGCCCGCCTCCGGCTCGCTCGGCGTCGGCCGCCCGCTGCCGCCGCCCGCTGCCGCCCTCTCCCTGACGGGCCTCACGCCCGCCGCGCCGGTGATCGCGGGCGGCGACACGAGCCTCTCGTTCACGCTCGGGGCGCCCGCGCTCGTCACCGTCGAGGTCGCAGACGTCACCGGGGCCTCCACCCTGACCGTGCTGAGCGAGCCGCGCCCGGCCGGCGCGAACACAGTCCCCTGGAACGCCGACCCGCTTCCGGACGGCCGCTACCGGATCGTGGTCACCGCCGTCGCCGGCGGGGTCCAGGCCCGCAAGGCCGCCGACCTCGTCGTCGACCGGACGGTCACGGGGCTCGCGGCCGTGCCTTCCGGGGCGGGCGGGGCGACCCTCTCGTTCACGCTCGCCCAGCCGGTTCCGGTGCGGCTCGACGTCGTCCAGAACGGCGTCGTTGTCGCCACGCCCTTCCAGGGGGCGCTTCCCGCGGGGCCGCAGTCGCTCGTGTGGGACGGCACCGCCGCGGGCCTGCCGCTCCCCGCGGGCCGCTACGCACTCGTGCTGACCGTGACGGACGCCCTCGGTGACGTCCCCTACGCGGTGCCGGTCGACACCCAGGCGTCGTAGCCCCGCTCCAGCCGCTCGAGCACCTCGACGAGGAGCTCGAGGCGGTCGCGGTCGATCCACCCGGCGCCGGGAAAGCCCGCGCCGCGCACGTTGATCCCGATCCCGAGCACGACCCGCTCGCCCGCCTCCGCCAGGATCCCCGCCGCCTTGCGGCCACCCACGAGCACGTCGTTCGGGTGCTTGATCGACGCCCCCGGCCCGGCGGCGGCCGCGACCGCCTCCGCCGCGACGAGCGTCAGCTCGGGCCACCGCGCCACCGGCGGCGGCGGGCGGAGGCAGACCGAGAACATGAGCGCCGAGTCGACCCACCTTCGCCCCAGCCGGCCGCGCCCCTCGGTCTGCCGCTCTGCGAGGGCGACGGCGCCGTGGGCGGCGTCCTCGGGCAAGAGGCGCTGTGTCGTCTCGGTCTCGGCGGCCCAGTGGTATTCGCGGCCGAACGTGCCGCGCAACGCCGGCAGCACGACAGCGGGCACGAGTTCCACGCCACTAGAGTAGGCCGGTCATGCAACCTTCCCGCCGCCGCGCGCGTCGAATCGTCACCGCGAAGCGGCCGGATGCGCCGCTCGTCTACGAGAAGCTGTCCGACCCCATCCTCGTGCGACGCTCGAAAGACGGAGACAGACTCGCGCTCGCAGCGCTCTGCGAGCGCCACGCGCCGCGGGTGGAGCGGATCGCCCAGCACGTCCTCCACGATCCCGAGGACGCCCGCGACGCCGCACAGGAGTCGCTCGTCAAGCTCGTCCAGCGGGTCGGCCAGTTCAACGGCAACTCGCAGTTCACGACCTGGCTGCACCGGCTCGTCGTCAACACCTGCAAGGACGTCGCCCAGGCGCGCTGGGCATCGCAGCGGCGGACCCAGCCGCTGCAGGAGGACACCCGCGTCGCCGTCGACGCCGATCCGGCCCGCGCGCTCGCCGCCTCCGAGACCCGCCGCGAGCTCGGCAGGCGGCTCGCCGAGCTGCCGGCCGCGCAGGCGCGGGTCGTGGCGCTGAAGGACGGCTTCGACGTCCCGTTCGAGGAGATCTCCGCCGTCACCGGCCTGCCGGTCGGAACCGCGAAGTGCTATGCCCATCGCGGCCGCAACGGGCTCCGGGAGAAGCTCTCCGCTTGACGGCGCTCATGGACAAGGCCGCCATCGAAGCGGTCCTGCCCCACCGCGATCCCATGCTTCTGATCGACGAGGTGGTCGAGCTCGTGCCGGGCGAACGGGTCGTCGCGCGCAAGACCGTCACCGACGCCGACTGCGCCGGCCACTTCCCGGGGAACCCGATCATGCCGGGCGTGAAGATGGTCGAGGCGCTCGCCCAGTGCGGCGCCGTCGCCGTCCTCTCGCAGGAGGAGAACCGCGGCAAGCTCGCCCTCTTCGCGGGCATCGACGACGTCCGCTTCAAGCGCGTCGTCAGGCCGGGCGACGTGCTGACGCTCGAGTGCGAGATCGAGACGGTGCGCGGGCCGGTCGGCCGCGGAAAGGCGCGCGCGACGGTGGAGGGGCAGCTCGCCGTGCGCGGGACGCTGACGTTCGCGGTGGGAGAGGGAGCGTGATCGGGAGGGCTGAAGGGCCGCGGATCTCGATCACGGGTCTCGGGTGTCACGTGCCGGAGCGGGTGGTCACGAACGAGGAGCTCGCGCAGCTCGTCGACACGAGCGACGAGTGGATCGTCACCCGCACCGGGATCAGGGAGCGGCGGATCGCGGCGGACGAGGAGGCGCTCACCGACCTGGCGCTCCCGGCGTGCCGGCGGGCGCTCGAGATGGCCGGGATCGAGCCTGCCTCGGTCGACCTCGTGGTGGTGGCGACGGTCACCCCCGACATGGCGTTCCCGTCGGCGGGGGCGCTGCTCGCAGACGCGCTCGGGATGCCGGATGCCGCCGCCTACGACCTCTCGGCCGGGTGCACGGGGTTCGTCTACGCGATCGCGCAGGCGCACGCCATGCTCGCCGCCGGGCTCTCGCACCGCGCGCTCGTCGTCGGCGGCGACGTGCTCTCGAAGATCCTCGACTGGACCGACCGCTCCACGCTCGTCCTCTTCGGCGACGGCGCGGGTGCCGTCGTGCTCGAGCGGGTCGAGACGGGAGGCTTCCTCGGGTTCGAGCTCGGCGCCGACGGGGCGGGCGGCCAGAACCTCTGGCTCCCCGGCAGCGGGTCGCGGCACTTCGAGGATCCGGACCGGCTGGTGAAGATGAACGGCCGTGAGGTGTTCAAGTTCGCGACGCGCGTGATGGTGAGCTCCGCGGAGGCGATCCTGGCGGAATGCGGAAAGACGGTGGAGGACGTCGACGTGTACGTCCCGCACCAGGCGAACGTCCGCATCATCGACCACGCTGCCCGCAAGCTGGGCTTCCCCGAGGAGAAGACGATCGTGAATGTCGACCGCTACGGCAACACCTCGTCGGGATCGATTCCGCTCGCGCTCGCCGACGCGGCCGACGAAGGTCGCCTCGAACCGGGCAAGCTGGTGCTGCTCACGGGAATGGGCGCCGGCCTCACGTGGGGCTCGGCGTTGATCGACTGGACTCATACGACGACTGGAGCTTGCATATGAGCAGGATCGCGTTCATGTTCCCCGGCCAGGGGTCGTTCGAGGCCGGCATGGGCCGTGACGTCGCGACCGCCGTTCCCGAGGCGATGGCCGTCTACGACGAGGGGAGCAAGGCGGCGGGGCTCGACCTCAAGGAGCTCTGCTTCGACCGCCCCGTCGAGGACCTCGTCGACACCGAGGTGCAGCAGCCGGCGCTCGTCGCGACGTCGCTCGCCTTCGACGCCGCGCTGCGCGCCCGCGGCCTCCGGCCGGACGTCGTCGTCGGCCACTCGGTGGGGGAGTTTTCGGCGCTCGGCGCCGCGGACGCGCTGACGGCGTCCGAGGCGATCGCGCTCGTCCGCGAGCGGGGCATCGCGATGGCGGAGGCGGCGAAGGAGCACCCCGGCTCGATGGCCGCCATCCTCGGGCTCGCCGACGACGCGGTGGAGGCGCTCTGCCGCAAGATCTCGAACGTGTGGCCGGCGAACTACAACTGCCCGGGGCAGCTCGTCATCTCCGGCGAGACGGTTTCGGTCGACGAGGCGTGCGTCGAGGCGGAGCGCGAGGGGGCGCGCCGCGCGATCAAGCTCCGCGTCTCGGGCGCGTTCCACACACCGCTCGTCGCGCGCGCGGCGGAGCGTCTGCGTCCGGCGATCGAGCGCGCCCACCTGAAGGAGGGCACGGCATCGTTCATGTCGACCGTGACCGCGAAGCTCGAGGACGCGCAGCATTACCGCGAGCTCCTCGTCGAGCAGCTCACCGCGCCCGTCAAGTTCACGCAGGCGGCGCGCGAGCTCGTCGCGAGCGGCGTGACGACGTTCGTCGAGGTCGGGCCCGGCAACGTGCTCTCGGGTTTACTGAAGAGGATCGACCGCTCGGTGCGCACGTTCTCGGTCAACGATCTGCGGTCGCTCGACGAGGCCACGAAGGCGCTTGGCTGAGAAGCCCTTCGCCTCGCTGGAGGGAAAGCTCGCGCTCGTCACCGGCGCCTCGCGCGGGATCGGCCGCGCAATCGCGTCCGAGCTCGCGCGCGCCGGCGCGGAGGTCGTGCTCGGCTACCGGTCGGGCAAGGAGGAGGCGGAGGCGCTCGCGACCGAGCTCGGGGCGCGGGCGGTGCAGGCCGACGTCTCGTCCGCGGACGACGCGAAGCGGCTCGTCGAGGAGGCCGGCGACGTCGACGTGCTCGTCAACAACGCGGGCCTGACCCGCGACGGGCTCCTCGCGCGGATGCCGGACGACGACTGGCGCACGGTGATCGAGACGAACCTGAGCTCGGTGTTCTACACGTGCCGCGCGGTGACCCGGCCGATGATGAAGAAGCGGGGCGGCTCGATCGTGAACATCAGCTCCGTGGTCGGCGTCCACGGCAACTGGGGCCAGACGAACTACGCCGCGTCGAAGGCGGGCATCATCGGCTTCACGAAGTCGCTCGCGCGCGAGCTCGGCTCGCGGAACATCCGCGCGAACGTCGTCGCGCCGGGGTACGTCAAGACTGCCCTCACGGAGGTGCTGCCGGAGGAGGCGACGGCGGCAATGGTCCAGAACACGCCGCTCGGCCGGGTGGCCGAGCCGGAGGAGATCGCGGGCGCGGTACGCTTCCTCGCCTCCGACGAGGCCTCGTTCATCACGGGCGAGGTGCTGCTGGTCGACGGCGGACTGGGGATGTGATGGGGAGACGTGTGGTGATCACGGGGCTCGGCATGGTGAGCCCGCTCGGCAACGACGTGCAGACGTCGTGGTCGCGGCTGCTCGCGGGCGAGTCCGGCGCCGCCGAGATCACCGCGTTCGACCACTCCGACTACAACGTCCACTTCGCCTGCGAGCTGAAGGAGTTCGACCCGACGGTGTGGGTCGACCGGAAGTCGGCGCGCCGGATGGACCGCTTCGCGCAGATGATCCTCGCTGCGGCGCGGCAGGCGGAGGCCGACTCCGGCGTCGACGTCTCCGAGGCGCCGGACCGCTACGGCGCGTCGATCGCAACCGGGATCGGGGGCCTGCACAGCTACCAGGAGTGCTACCACGTCCTCCTCACCAAGGGCCCCGACCGCGTCAGCCCGTTCTCGATCCCGTCGATCATCCCGAACATGGGCGCCGGCTGGGTCTCGATCGAGCTCGGCACGAAGGGCCCGCTGATGAGCGAGTGCACCGCCTGCGCGGCGTCGAACATGGCGATCGGCGACGCGCTCGACGCGATCCGCGTCGGCCGCGCGGACGTGATCTTCGCGGGCGGCACCGAGGCGCCGATCACCGAGGTCGGCATCGCCGGCTTCGACGCGATGCGCGCGCTCTCCCGTCGCAACGACGATCCGGTGCGCGCGTCGCGGCCGTTCGACAACGCGCGCGACGGACTCGTGATGGGCGAGGCCGCTGCGGTGCTCGTGCTCGAGGAGCTCGAGCACGCGCGCGGACGCGGCGCGAAGATCTACGGCGAGCTCGTCGGCTACGGCATGTCGTCGGATGCGGCGCACATGACGGAGCCCGACCCGACGGGCGAGAGCCCTGCACGCGCGATCTCCATGGCCCTGCGCGACGCCGGCGTCGAGCCGGGCGAGGTGGGCTACGTGAACGCGCACGCGACCTCGACGCCGCTCGGCGACGCGGCCGAGACCAAGGTGATCAAGATCGCGTTCGGCGAGGAGCACGCCACGACGACGCTCGCGGTCTCGTCGACCAAGGGAGCGACCGGGCATTGCTTCGGAGCGGCGGGCGCGGTCGAAGCGGTGTTCACCACGCTCGCCGTCGTCGACCGGAAGGCGCCGCCGACGATCAACCACGACGAGGCCGATCCCGACTGCGACCTGGACTACGTCCCGAACGTCGCGCGGGACCTGCCGGACCTCGACGTCGCCGTCTCGAACTCCTTCGGGTTCGGCGGCCACAACGCGTCGATCGTCGTCCGCAGGTTCTCCGAGTAGGAGAACGGGTGCGAAGGGGCGAACCCTTCGCGCATGGCGGGCACAAGCGTTGTCGTCCGAGACGACTCGTACCGTGCACCGATGCGGCTCGTCGACGTGGGTGGGCGTCCGGTCGAGGTGCACATACGGCGATCGAATCGCGTCAGCGGCCACCGCATCTACTTCCGGCCGGGGGCGCCGCCCGAGCTCGTCGTCCGCCCGCGCGCGTCGGAACGCGAGATCGACGAGGCGCTCGCCTCCCACCTCGCGTGGCTCGAGCGCCAGCTGCGGCGGGCGACACCCGCGCGGCTCGGCCTCGAGCGGCTGCGGCTGACGGAGGAGCAGGGGCGGCGGGAGGCGCAGGCCCGCGTCGCGCTGATCGCGCAGTCGGAGGCGGCCGCGCTCGGCGTCTCGTACTCGCGCCTCACCGTGCGCGACCAGCGCAGCCGCTGGGGCTCGTGCTCGAGCAAGGGTGCGCTCAGCTTCAACTGGCGGCTCGTGCTCGCGCCGCACGACGTGCTCGACTACGTCGTCGTGCACGAGGTGTGCCACCTCGTCGAGCACCACCACGGCCCCGCGTTCTGGCGACTCGTCGAGCGCCGGCGGCCGGCGTATCGCGAGGCGAAGGCGTGGCTCGACGAGCACGGCTGGGAGCTGCTCGCGTACCGCCCGCCGCTCGACCTCGCCGCCTGAGGGCCTCTACGATGGCCGCGTGGAGCGGTGGGCGACCTTCGACTGCTACGGCACGCTGATCGACTGGAACGGCGGCGTTCGCACCGAGCTCGCGCGGGTCTTCGGCGAGAACCGGGCCGACGAGCTGCTCGCGCGCTACCACGAGGTCGAGCGCGAGCTCGAACGAGACGGGTCCCTGAGCTACCGCGACGTGATGACTCAGGCGATGCGACAGCTCGGCGCGCCCGCCGGCGAGGAGCACGGGCTCGCGGAGTCGCTGCCCGGATGGCGGGCGTTCCCGGAGGTGCGCGGCGCGCTCGAGGAGGTGCGGCGGCGCGGCTTTCGGCTCGCGATCCTCTCCAACACCGACGACGACTTCATCGCCGCGTCGCAGGTGCAGATCGGTGTCCCCTTCGACGAGGTCGTCGTGGCGCAGGAGATCGGCTCCTACAAGCCGGCCCGCCGCCACTGGGACGAGTTCTTCGCGCGGACGCGCGCGCCGCGTGAGGGGCACGTGCACGTCGCGGCGTCGCTCTTCCACGACGTCGCGCCCTGCCGCGAGCTCGGCCTGCGGTCGATCTGGGTCAACAGGCTGGGCGAGGAGGCGACGGTCGAGCCCACGCGCGAGCTCGCCGACCTGTTCGAGCTGCCGGAGGCGCTCGCTGAGCTCGTTCCGGTGTAGGCACGCCGTGATCGTCGAGAAGGAGCTCGACGGTGCTGCGTGAGCTGCGCGAGGAGGATGCGGTGCAGGTCGCCGCGCTGTTCGTCGCGTCGTTCGGCGACGCTCGCAAGCTGGATGCGGAGGAGGTGCGCTCGTGGTTCCGCAACGCCGAGCTCGAGCCGGCGTGGCTCCGCGTGCTCGAGGAGGACGGCCGTGTCGTCGGCTACGGCGACGTCCACCCGCAGCAGTCGGCCCTGGACGTCGACGTCGCCGCGCCCGGACGCTGGGACGTCTTCTTCGACTGGGCCGAGCGCGAGGCGCGTGCGCGCGGGCTCGCGCGGGTCCGGACTCAGGTGCCGCACGGCCACCCGCTCGCGGATGTCGTCCGCGCACGCGGGTACGTGCCGTGGCGGCATTCGCTCACGATGGAGATCGCGCTCGACGACGAGCCGGCGCAGGTGAACCTGCCTCCGGGTCTCGAGCTGCGCACGTTCCGCGACGACGACGGCGAGATGTTGCGCGCGGCGTTGAACGAGGCGTTTGCGGCCGATCCGTTCTGGACCGACGTCTCACCGGCAAGCTTTCGCGAGTTCTACCTCGCCGCCCGCGGCTTCGACCCCGACCTGTGGCTGCTCGCCTGGGACGCCGGCGAGCTCGCGGGCTTCTCGCTCTGCTACCCGGTGCGCGGCAGCGACGATGCGCTCGGCTGGGTCGCCACGCTCGGCGTGCGGCCGTCGTGGCGCCGGCGCGGCCTCGGGGAAGCGCTGCTGCGCTCGTCCTTCGCCGTGCTGCACGGGCGCGGTCTGCGCCGCGTCGGCCTCGGCGTCGACGCAGAGAACGTCACGGGCGCCTTGCGACTTTACGAGCGGGTCGGCATGCGCAGCGTGCGGCGCTCGGACAACTGGGCGAAGGATCTGTGAGCGCCCTTCGGGCGCGCTGCCCCGACTGCGGCACCCTGACGGCCGTCGCCGTCGGCCCCGACTACCAGTGCCACGCCTGCGGACGCGAGTTCGCGGCCGGTCTCGTCCGCGTGCCGCGCGCCTGGGGCGCGGGCGGCGAGGCGATGGCCGACGCGGCCTCCATGCCCGTGCCCTGGCCCGAGACCGCGGTCGTCGCCGAGCCGACACTCGACGCGCAGACGGCGGCGCTCGGGCGGCTCCTCCCGGCGCGGCCGCTCGTGCTCGGCGGCTGCTGCTGCGCCCACGTCGGTGTCGTGCGCGAACTGGCGCGGCGCCACGGGCGCCTGGCGGTCGTATGGCTCGACGCGCACGGCGACCTGAACACGCCCGAGACCTCGCCGTCCGGCAACGCCTGGGGAATGCCGTTGCGGATGCTCCTCGACGCCGGCGACGTGGCGCCGCACGACGTGACGCTCCTCGGTGCCCGCAACCTCGACCCGCCCGAGGAGGCGTTTCTCGTCGAGGCGGGACTCCGCCGCGAGCTCGGCGACCTGCCGGACGCGGTGTACGTCGCACTCGACTGCGACGTCGTCGACCCGCCGGGTCTCGACGTCTTCATGCCGGAGCCCGGCGGGATCCCGCTCGGCGAGCTCGAAGGGCTGCTCGCCGGGATCCCACGGCCCGTCGGCGCGGGCTTCACCGGCCTCGTCCGCTCGGACCGAAACGCGGCCGCGCTCGAGCGGCTCGGCCACGCTCTCGGCCTGTAACCGGGCCGTCGTCCGCAGGGGTCTAAGCTCTCGGCATGTCCGAGGCGCGGATCGACGTCCAGGTCGAGCACCGGCACGCTCCGCCGCCGGCGGAGGGGAAGCATCCGAACACGTGCCCGAAGTGCGGCTCCCACTACCGCGACGACGAGCTCGAGGCCGCCCTCTGGGTGTGCCGCCACTGCGGCCACCACTACCCCATGCGTGCACGCGCGCGCATCGCCTGGTACGCCGACGAGGGATCGTTCGTCGAGGAGGCGGCCGACGTCCGCTCCGAGGACCCGCTCGACTTCTTCGATCTCCGCCCGTACGCCGAGCGGCTCGCCGAGGCCGAGCTCAACACCGGGCTCGGCGAGGCGGTCGTGATCGGGCAGGCCGCCATCGGCGGCCATCCCGTCGAGCTGTCCGTCATGGACTTCACGTTCATGGGCGGCTCGATGGGCAGCGCCGTCGGCGAGAAGTTCTCGCGCGCCTGCGACTCTGCGCTCGAGCGCGGCGTGCCGCTCGTCTCGGTGACGAGCTCGGGCGGTGCCCGCATGCAGGAGGGCATCCTCTCCCTGATGCAGCTGCCGAAGACGGTGTGCGCCGTCGAGGAGCTGCACGACGCGCGCATCCCGATGATCACCGTGATGGCGCACCCGACGACGGCCGGCGTGCTCGCGTCGTTCGCGTCGCTCGGCGACGTGACGATCGCCGAGCCCGGCGCCCTGATCGCGTTCACCGGCCCGCGCGTCGTCCAGCAGACGACGCGGGAGAAGCTGCCGGACGACTTCGGACTCGCCGAGCAGAACCTCCGCTTCGGCCACGTCGACGCGATCGTCCCGCGCCCCGAGCAGCTCGACTATCTGCTGCGCGTCCTGAGGCTCTTCTCGTGAGCGAGCGCGACCAGGAGGTCAACCTCCGCCACCGGCTGTCGGGACTGTCGCGGCTGCCGCTCCTGCGCGGCACGCGCGTGCAGGGCGAGGCGGCGCGGCTCGAGCGGCAGCTCGAGCGGCTGAAGGCGGACACGACCGACGAGGCGATCTGGCGGTCGGTCGAGCTCGCGCGCCACCCCGAGCGGCCGTACACGCTCGACTACGTCTCCCGGATCCTCGAGGACTGGGTCGAGCTGCACGGCGACCGCGGCCGCGCCGACGACGGCGCCCTCGTCACCGGCCTCGGCCGGCTGGACGGGCGGACGGTCGCCCTCGTCGGCCACCAGAAGGGCCGCGACGTGAAGGAGCGCCTCGACCGCCAGTTCGGGATGGCCTATCCCGAGGGGTACGTGAAGGCGATGCGGGTGATGGAGATCGCGGAGCGGTTCGGGTTCCCGCTCCTGTCGCTCGTCGACACGCCCGGCGCCTACCCGGGCGTGGCTGCCGAGCAGCACGGCCAGGGCGGCGCGATCGCCCGTTCCCAGGCGGCGATGGCCCGCCTCACGGTGCCCACGGTCGCGTGCATCATCGGCGAGGGCGGCTCCGGCGGCGCCGTGGCGATCGCCGTCGCGGACCGCGTGCTCATGCAGGAGAACGCGATCTACTCGGTGATCACCCCGGAGGGCTGCGCGGCGATCCTCTGGCGCGACGCCGGAGAGGCCAAGAAGGCGGCCGCGGCGTTCAAGCCGGACGCCCTCCACTGCCTCGACCTGGGTGTCGTCGACGCGGTGGTCGCCGAGCCCGAGGGCGGCGCGCAGAACGACCACGGGGAGGCGGCGAGGCTCCTGAAGGCGGCGCTCGTCGAGTCGCTCGAGGAGCTCGAGGACACGCCGGGCGAGGAGCTCCGGCGCCGGCGGCGGGCGAAGTTCCGCGGCATGGGCGTCTTCGCGTGACCCTGCCTGCTTTCCACATCATCCACAGGGTTTTCAACGGGGACAAAAGTCATTACAAACGCGTCGAGGCCCGTGAGTCACGGGCCTCGCGCGCCTAACCCCCCGTCAGGTGGAGAAAGCGTCGCCGGGAGTTCTCTCCCTGGCGACACGCTCTAAACCCTGTTTGCCGGCCGCCGGGCTGTGGAAAAACGCCGTCCCGATGCCCCGCTCGATCTGGACCGGCGCGATCTCGTTCGGGCTCGTCTCCGTCCCCGTCCGGATGTACACCGCGACGGAGTCGAAGGAGCTCCGGTTCCACTTCCTCGACCGCCGCGACGGGAGCCCGATCGGCTACGACAAGGTGAACAAGGCGACCGGCGAGCACGTCGAACCCGACGACATCGTCCGCGGCTTCGAGGTCGAGAAGGGGCGGTTCGTCGAGCTCACCGAGGAGGACGTCGACCGGCTCGACATCGAGCTCACCCACTCGATCGACATCTGCGACTTCGTCTCGATCGACGAGATCGACCCCGTCTACTTCCGCAAGGCGTACTACCTGCTGCCGCAGGAGGGCGCCGAGAAGCCGTACCGCCTCCTCGTCAAGGCGCTCGAGGAGACGCGCCGCGTCGCGGTCGCGAAGATCGTGATCCGGAACAAGCAGCACCTGGCCTGTGTCCGCCCGGTCGGGAAGACGCTGGTGCTCGAGACGATGTATTACGCGGACGAGGTGCGGCAGCCGGAGGACGCGCCCGCGCCGCAGGTGCGGTCGGCCGAGGTCGAGATGGCGAAGACGTTGATCGAGAATCTCGCCGCGTCATGGGACCCGCAGCGCTACCACGACCGGTTCCGCAGCGAGCTGCTCGAGCTGCTCGAGCGCAAGGCGGAGGGTGAGCCGCTGCCCGAGCCGCAGGCCGAGCGGGGCGGCGAGGTCGTCGACCTGATGGAGGCACTGCGCCAGTCCGTCGAGGCGACGAAGAAAGCGCGCAAGAAGACCCGGGCGCGTAAAGCTTCGTAGGTGCCGCTCGACGAGTACCGCCGCAAGCGGAACCCGAGGAACACACCGGAGCCGTTCACCGGCACGGCGGGCAGCTCCGCGCAGCCGATCTTCGTCGTGCAGCGGCACGACGCGCGGCGGCTCCACTACGACTTCCGGCTCGAGCGCGGCGGCGCGCTGGCCTCGTGGGCGGTGCCGAAGGGCGTGCCGCTCGAGCCGGGCGCGAAGGCGCTCGCGGTCCACGTGGAGGATCACCCGCTCGAGTACGCGAGCTTCCACGGCGAGATCCCGCAGGGCCAGTACGGCGCCGGTACCGTCGAGATCTGGGACGACGGAACCTACGAGCTGCTCGAGGAAAAGCGGAACGGCCAGCTGACGTTCGAGCTGCACGGCAGGCGCCTCCACGGACGCTACACGCTCGTCCCCGCCCACCTCGACGGCAAGGAGGAGAACTGGCTCCTGATCAAGCGGCACGACGAGGACGGGGCGGACGTCGTCCAGGGGACGTATGCGCCGATGCTCGCGTCGGTCGACGCGCACATGCCGCACGGAGACGCGTGGACGTACGAGGTGAAGTTCGACGGGTACCGGGCGCTCGCCTACGTGCGCGGCGGCGAGTGCAGGCTCGTCTCACGCAACGACAACGACCTCACCGCGCGGTTCGGCGACGTCGCGAAGGCGCTCGTCAAGGCCGTCAAGAGCCCGAACGCCGTCGTCGACGGCGAGATCTGCCGCCTCGACCCGAGCGGCCGCACGAGCTTCTCGGAGCTCCAGCGCGGATCGGGGCCGCTCGTCTACTACGCGTTCGACCTGCTCGAGCTCGACGGCGCGCCGCTCCTCGACGAGCCGCTGCACGAGCGGAAGGCGCGGCTCGAACAGCTCCTCGACCGGCGGGTGAGCGGCGTCTCGCTCTCGGAGGGGTTCGACGACGGCGACGCGCTCTACGAGGTCGCGAAGGAGCAGGGTCTCGAGGGCGTGATCGCGAAGCGCCTCGACAGCGCGTACAAGCCGGGGCGCCGCACGCGTGACTGGCTGAAGATCAAGACCGAGAACGCCGACGAGTTCGTCGTCGCCGGCTACACGCGAGGCACGGGCCGCCGGGCGGGCACGTTCGGGGCGCTCGTGCTCGCCGTCAACGACGGCGACGAGCTGCGGTACGTGGGCAACGTCGGCACCGGCTTCGACGACGCCGAGATCCGCAAGCTCCTGAAGCTGCTCCGGCCGTTGCACCGCGAGACGCCACCGTTCCGTTCCGTGCCGAAGATGCCGCGCGTCCGGAAGGGCGACGTGCTCTGGGTCGAGCCCCGGCTCGTGGCGCAGGTCCGCTACGGCGAGTGGACCCACGACGACCACCTGCGCCATCCCGTGTACCTCGGGATCCGCGAGGACAAGGACGCCGGCGAGGTGACCCGTCCGCAGCCGAGCGAGACCGCCGAGCTCCCCGACGTCGTGCGGGCGGGCAAGCGCGAGCTCCGGCTCTCGAACCTCGACAAGCCGTTCTGGCCCGAGGAGGGGATCACGAAGGGCGACCTTCTCCGCTACTACCGCGCCGTCGCCCCGGCCCTCCTGCCGCACCTGCGCGACCGCCCGTTCACGATGCGCCGCTACCCCGACGGCGCCGCAGGCGAGGCGTTCTTCCAGAAGGACGCGCCGAAGCACATGCCCGAGTGGATCCCGACGTTCCACGCCCTCGTCTCGGCGCGGGACAAGGCGCGCACGAAGAAGTGGATCGACTTCCCGCTCGTGAACGACGAGCTCGCGCTGCTCTGGATGGTGAACATGGGCTGTATCGACATGAACACGTGGTACTCGCGGATCGACCGGCCCGACCGCCCGGACTTCGTGCTCTTCGACCTGGATCCGACGCCGGAGGTGCCGTGGGCGCAGACGATCGAGGTCGCCCTCGTGCTGAAGGAGCTCCTCGACGCTCTCGAGCTCGCGTCGTTCCCGAAGACCTCCGGCGGCAAGGGATTCCACGTCCTCGTCCCGCTCGACCGCCGCTCGACCTACGAGGACACGCGCGGCTTCGCGGAGATGGTCGCAGGCGCGATCGCGCGCACGCACCCGCGGCTCGCGACGACCGAGTGGTCGAAGGCCCGGCGGCGGGGGGTGCTGATCGACGCGAACCAGAACGGCGAGGGGAAGACGATCGCCTCCGCCTACTCGGTGCGCCCGAAGCCGGCCGCGCCGGTGTCGACGCCCCTGCGCTGGGACGAGGTGAACGAGAAGCTCAACCCCGCGATCTACACGATGCCCGTGGTGCTCGAGCGCGTGCGGCAGCACGGCGACCTCCACGCCGGGCTGCTCTCGACGCGGCAGTCGCTCTCGAAGGCGCTCAACCGCCTGGCTTGATGGGATGTGTCCGCGCCGCCTGCTTGGCGACGGCCAGCTCCTTGCCGTCGATCACCGCGTAGCGCATCGCGATCGCGCTCAGCTCCTCGGACGCCTCCTTCGTCGCGTGCCCGAGCTTCTCGTCGAGCGTCGCCGGGTCGTCCAGGTAGAGGAGCCGCGTCCAGAACGTCGTCAGGACGATCGAGACCCACGGCATGAAGATCGCGTTCCGCTCGAGTGCCGCCGACGGCCGCTGCACGAAGAACGCGACGAAGATGCCGACCGTCAGCCCGGCGAGGCCGACGGCTGCCGCAGCCTCCCCGAGCGACGCGGCGGTGAGCCCCTTCACGAACGCGGCGACGATCGCCGCCACGCCGAACGTCATCATCGCGACGTAGCCGACGAACACGACCCGGTAGGAACGGCGTAGGTATGCCGTCGTCCGGGCGAGCGTCTGCACGTCCTCGTGGAGGATCGCCGCTGCGAGCTCGCGCAGCGCCTCCGTCGTCTGCAAAGGATCCCCGTGCCGCGGGCGGGGCAGTCGCATCGTCATGACCACCCTCCGTGTTCGTTCGCTCGCGCGACTCTACAACGGAAAGAGCCGGGGCGCGCGCCCCGGCTCTTCCGTGGTGGTGGCTCTGGGAGTCGGCGGGGTTACGTCGCCGGCGTCGGAGCGAACTTCGGCGCGGTCGCCTTGGCAGCGGCCTCCCGCCGGAAGGCGTTCCCGAGCACCGCCAGGCTGAGGATGACGAAGCCGATCCCCGAGAGCAGGAGGGCGAAGCCGACCACGATGCTGAAGAGCGCGATCTGGCTCGCCAGGAAGCTCATGTTCAGCGCCGTCGTGAGGGCGGTCTCCGTCACCCAGAGGTTCCGCAGGCCGTTCTCGGTGGGCTGGCCCGTCTTCGGATCCTTCGCGGCCTTCGTCGCGTCGTTCGTGGACTTGCCGTTCGGGTCGATGTAGCGGCCCATCTGCGAGTAGGTCAGGCCGCCCGTGGCCTCGAAGGTGTGAATGCGCATGTACTGCGCGAAGATGCGGGCGCGCTCGCCGTTGTTGATCTCCTTGTTCGCGATGCTCTTCGTCGGCAGGTCGAGCTTCGCGAGGTCGAGGCCGGCCTTCTGGGCCTCCTGCTTGATCAGCGCCGGCGTCATGTCCGCCGAGCCGACGATGTACTCGTCCTTGAGGCTCGACTTGACGGTGCTCGACCCGTTGAAGCCCATCACGATGGCGACGATGCCGAAGATGATGAGAATCGAGCCGGCAGCGAGGCCGCCGTATTCGAGGAACTTCTTGATGGTCATTGTTCGCTCCTTTTCGTTCCGCGTTGCCTGCCAGCAGTCTCGACAGGCGGGCCGGCCGCGGAAACGGGGAAAGCACCCGAGTGATCTACGTAGATCTCCACATGTCGTGGGAAATCGCTACGTAGGAGCGCGCAACAGGGGCAGTGCCCGCTCCAGACCCGTGAACGAGACCGCCACGAACGGCCGGAACGCAGCCCGCCGGAGCTCCAGGTCCGTGTGCTCGACGGGCTCGCCGCGGGGCGCGAAGGTGCGCGACCCCACGGCGACGTAGCCGAGCTTGCGCGAGACCCCGAGCGACTGCTCGTTGCCGGCGAGCGCCCCGGAGCGGGCGACCTCGGCCCCCAGGTGGTCGAAGGCGAGGGTGAGGACGGCCGACCGCATCTCGGTGCCGAGGCCGCGGCCCTGGAAGCGACGGCCGAGCCACGAGCCGGTGCTGACCGCCGGCAGCTCGACGTGGAGCCCCTGGACGCCGATCGGTGCGCCGTCGAGGAAGGCGACGAGCTCGAGCCGGCCCGGGCTCCGGTCGAGGTGGTAGGCGAGGAAGGCGTCCTCGTCGAGGTCGTCCGTCCACGGCACCTCGAACGGCATCTCCGACGGGTCGTGGATCCCGGCCTCCGCCACCCGGTAGAGCGCGCGCAGCTCCGCGACGCTCGGCAGGCGCAGCTCGAGCCGGGGTGTGCGCAGCCTGAGGCGCGTCAGCGGGCTCGGGAGCCGCGTGTAGAAGTCGCGCCGGTCGACGACCTGGAAGCCGAGCTTCGCGTACAGCTCGCGCGGCCAGTCGTCGGCGAGCGCTTCGAGGAAGACGAGCTCGTGCCGGCGTAGCCCCTCGTCGAGCGCGTGCTGGACGAGCGCGCGGCCCAGGCCGCGACCGCGGTGGCGCGGGAGGACCTCGACGTCCTCGATCTGCGCCGTCCGCCCGTCGCTCCGCAGCTCGCAGTACCCGGCGACCTCTCCGTCCGCGAACGCGCCGAAGAAGGTGGTCGGGATCGCCTCGGCAATCCGCCGCTTCGCGCCCTCCAGCTGCTGCGCGATCTCGAGGTCGCCCCACGGCTCGGCGAGCACCGCCGCCTCGCGCACCGGCTCGAGGTCGTCGAGCGAGACGACCCGGACCGCGGCGGTGTCGACGCGGCGGTCGGGCCGGGCGCGGTGCGCGAGCACGAGGTGCGTCGAGAGGCCGTATCCGAGGGCCCCGAGGTCGCCGGCGAGCCCGGGGGCGCTCTGCTCGGCGACGACGCGGCGGTGGTGGTGACCCTCCATCAGCTCGTCGGCTGTCGCCGCGAGCTGCTCCGCCGCGACCGTGACGCGCTCCACCGAGAGGTAGTTCGCGTCGTAGACGTCCCGCAGCGAGTCGGAGAACACGCCGACGCCGTACGGCGTCTCGACGACCCGCTCTGCGGAGGCACGCTGGAGCGCGCGCCGGAAATCACGGATGCGTTCGACCACGGCCCTCCCTATCTTGGCGGGATGGCCGCAGTCCGGATCGAGCACCTGCACGTCGTGCGTGGCGGCAACGTCGTCCTGCCGGACATCTCCCTGACGGTCGAGAGCGGAACGGTGACGGGCCTGCTCGGTCCGAGCGGCTCCGGCAAGACGACCCTGATGCGCGCGATCGTCGGCGTGCAGGTCGTCGCCGGCGGCCGCGTCGAGGTGCTCGGGCGCCCGGCCGGGTCGCGCGAGCTGCGCGACCGTGTCGGCTACCTCACGCAGGCGCCGTCGGTCTACGCCGACCTCTCGATCCGGGAGAACCTGAGCTACTTCGCCGACGTCCTCGGAGCCGCGAACGGCACGGTCGAGCAGGTGCTCGAGACGGTCGGCCTCGCCGACCACGGCGGACGCGTCGTGCGCAGCCTCTCCGGCGGCCAGCTCTCGCGGGCCTCGCTCGCCTGCGCGCTCCTCGGCGAGCCGGAGCTGCTCGTGCTCGACGAGCCGACCGTCGGCCTCGACCCGCTGCTGCGGCGCGACCTCTGGGATGCGTTCCGCCGGCTCGCGGCCGACGGCGTGACCCTCCTCGTCTCCTCCCACGTGATGGACGAGGCGGACCGCTGCGACCGCCTGCTGCTTCTGCGCGCCGGTGCGCTGCTCGCCGACGAGACGCCGGGCGAGCTCCGCGCCCGGACCGGCCGCGACGACCTCGACGAGGCGTTTCTCGCGCTCGTCGATACCACATGAGCTTCCGCGTCACCCGCGCGACGGCGCTCCGGGTCCTCCGGCAGCTGCGGCGGGACCCGCGCACGCTCGGGCTGCTCTTCGTCGTGCCGCCGCTTCTGATCACGCTCTTCCGCTACGTGTTCGACGGCCAGCCGCAGACCTTCGACCGCGTCGGCGGTCCGATGGTCGGGATCTTCCCGTTCATGATGATGTTCGTGATCACGTCGATCGCGATGCTCCGGGAGCGCACGACGGGGACGCTGGAGCGGCTGATGACGCTGCCGGTCGGGAAGCTCGACCTGCTCGCCGGCTACGCGGCCGCGTTCGCGCTCGTCGCGGTGGTGCAGGCCTCGCTGACGAGCCTCGTCGCCTTCGGGTTGCTCGGACTCGACGTGCAGGGCGCCGTCTGGCAGGTGATCGCGCTCGCTGTGTGCAACGCCGTGCTCGGGATGTCCCTCGGCCTCTTCGTCTCGGCGTTCGCGCGGACGGAGTTCCAGGCCGTGCAGTTCCTGCCGGCGATCGTCTTCCCGCAGCTCCTCCTGTGCGGGCTGCTCGTCCCGCGCGAGCGGATGCTCGACGTGCTGCGCTGGATCTCCGACGCGATGCCGCTCACGTGGGCCTTCGACGGCCTGAAGACGGCGGTCGCCGGCGGCTCGGGCGGCGTCGTCCTACGGGATGCGCTGATCGTCGCCGGCGTCACCTGCGTCTCGCTCGCCCTCGGCGCGACGACGCTGCGTCGCCGCACCGGCTAGCTTCCGCTCCAGGAACCGGCGCTCGTGCGGGGCGTGCGCGAGCTCGAGCGCCTTCCCGTAGGCGGCGGCCGACTCCGCGCTGCGGCCGAGCCGCTCCAGGAGGCTGCCGCGGGCGGCATGGAAGTAGTGGTAGCCCTGGAGCGGGAGCGCCTCGAGCAGCTCGAGCCCCGCTGCGGGCCCCTCCGCCTCGGCGACCGCGACGGCGCGGTTCAGCTCCACCACGGGAGAGCCGGTGATGCGTGCGAGCTCGCGGTAGAGCGCGGCGATCTCGCGCCAGTCCGGGTCGTCGTCGGCGTGCAGCGACGCGATCGCCGCCTGGACGACGTACGCTCCGCGGCCGCGCAGCGCGAGCGCGCGATCCAGCTCGCGGCGGCCCCGCTCGATCGCCGCGCGGTCCCAGCGCGAGCGGTCCTGGTCCTGGAGCAGCACGAGGTCTCCCTCGACGAGACGCGCGGCGCGGCGCGCGTCGTGCAGGAGCATCAACGCGAGGAGTCCGTGCGCCTCGGGCTCGTCGGGCATGAGCTCGACGAGGGCGGAGCCGAGGCGGATCGCCTCCGCGGCGAGGTCGGCCCGGCCGCCGTAGCCCTCGTTGAAGATGAGGTAGACGACGGCGAGCACCGCGTCGACGCGGTCCGGGAGCAGGTGGTCCGGCGGCACGCGGAACGGGATCCCGGCCGCCTTGATCTTGCGCTTCGCGCGTACGAGCCGCTGCGCCATCGTCGCCTCCGGGACGAGGAACGCGCGCGCGATCTCGCCGGTCTCGAGGCCGCCGAGCGTCCGCAGGATCAGGGCGACCTGCGCATCGAGGGCGAGCGCGGGATGGCAGCACGTGAAGCAGAGCTCCAGCCGCTCGTCCGGGAAGCGCGCCTCGTCCGGCTCGTCGATCACGGCGTCGGGTACCTCGAGCAGCCTCGTCTTCGCGGCGAGCGTCCGGTCGCGGCGGATGCGGTCGACGGCGCGGTTCCGCGCCGTCGTCGTCAGCCACCCGCCGGGGTTGTCCGGGACGCCGATGCGCGGCCACCGCTCGGCGGCGATCGCGAACGCCTCCTGGGAGGCGTCCTCGGCGAGGTCGAAGTCGCCGAGGAAGCCCACCAGGGAGGCGACGACGCGTCCCCACTCGTCGCGGAAGACGGCTTCGAGCTCCGTCAGCGCTCCACCACCGGACGCACCTCGACGGCCCCGCCGCGCCGTGCCGCCGGGATTCGCGCCGCGAGCTCGATGGCCGCGTCGAGGTCGCCGGCCTCGAAGAGGAAGAACCCGCCGAGCGCCTCCTTCGTCTCGGCGAACGGCCCGTCGGTCGTCAGCGTCCGTCCGTCCTGCACGCGCACCGTCGTCGCGGTGTCGGCCCCCTGGAGCTCCTGGCCGCCGACGACGCCGGGTGTCTCCGAGACGGCGAAGTACTCGCCGTAGATCGCCTCGCGCTCCTGCTCCGAGAGGCGTTCCCACTCCGTGTCGTTCGAGTAGATGAGCAGTGCGTACTTCATGTCGGCCTCCTTCTCGTCCGTCGGTGTCGTTCTACGACGAACGGGACGCCCCGAGATCGACAGCCCGCCGCAGGAAGGTCAGCGCGCCGCGCTTGTCGAGCAGGTCGTTGAGGTTCCCGCACTTCGGGCTCTGCACGCACGAGGGGCAGCCGTCCGAGCAGGGGCAGCCCGCGATCAGCTCCGCGGTGTCGCGCGTCCAGCCCTCGAACTCCTCGAAGCCGCGCTCGGCGATCCCGACGCCGCCGGGGTGCCCGTCGTAGACGAAGACGGTCGGGCGGCCCGTCTGCGGGTGCACGTTCGTCGACAGGCCGCCGATGTCCCATCGGTCGCACATCGCCCACAGCGGCAGCACCGCGATCAGCGCGTGCTCCGCGGCGTGCAGCGTGCCGAGCAGCAGCGGCATCTCCTCGAGCTCCGCGAGCTGGTGCGGCTCCGGCAGGAACCAGACCGCCTCCGTCGCGAAGGTCGTCGGCGGCAGGTCGAGGGGCACGAGCTCGAGCCGCTCCTGCCCCGAGATCGTGCGGCGCTCGTACCCGACGACCTGCTCCGTCACCTCGATCTCGCCGAACGCGAGCTCCATCCCGAGGCGCCACGCCACGCGCCGCGGCTCGACGATCGACGTCATCGTCTCCTTCTTCGCCTGCGTGTACCAGTTGCCGGCGAACGGCTCGACGACCGCGTGCAGGGAGACGAGGTCGAGCGCGCGGACGAGGTACGACTCGCCGCGGTGGAGGTAGACCGCCCCCTCGTGCACGGTCGAGTAGGCCCGCGAGCGCTCGACGAGGCCGAGCACGTCGCCGGTCGTGGAGTCGACGACGGTGAACGCGTCGGGGTCGGTCGACCGGAGCGGGACGCGTGCCGCCGGATGGTCCTTGCCCGCCCACACGATCCCCGCCGGTGTCTCGCGGAGCGCGTCGTCCCTCCGCGCGAGCGCGAGCGCCTCCGGGCCGAGGATCGCGGCGTCCTCGTCCGTCAGCGGCGCCTCGTACGCGGCCGCGCGGACGTGGCCGCCCAGCACGCGCGGGTTCGCGTGGTCGAGGATCGCCGCCTCGACACGGCGGCCGAGCAGCTTCTCGGGCTCCCGCATGAAGAACTGGTCGAGCGCGTCCTCGCCTGCGACGAGGACGGCGAGACCGCTGCCCCGCCGGCCGGCACGGCCCCACTGCTGCCGCAGCGACGCGACCGTTCCCGGGAAGCCGACCGAGATGACGGCGTCGAGCAGCCCGATGTCGATCCCGAGCTCGAGGGCGTTCGTGGCGGAGACGCCGAGCAGCTCGCCGCCGGCGAGCCGCCGCTCGATCTCGCGCCGCTCCCGCGCCGTGTAGCCCGCCCGGTACGGCGAGAGGTGCGCGTCGTCGCCCAGGCGCTCCGCCGTGAACCGGTGCACGAGCTCGGCCGCCTTCCGGCTCTTCGTGAACGTGAGCGTCCGCAGGCCGCGCTCCACGAACGCAGCCTGCAGCTTCGCCGCCTCGGCGAGCGCGGAGCCGCGCAGGCCGAGCTCCTCGTCCTGGAGGGGCGGGTTCCAGAGGACGACCGTCCGCTCCGCGCGCGGCGCCGCGTCGTCGCGGACGACGGTCACCGGCTCGCCGAGCAGCGCCGTGCCGAGCTCGCCGGGATTGGAGATCGTGGCCGACGCGAGGAGGAAGCGCGGCTCCGCCCCGTAGCCCGACGCGAGGCGGCGCAGGCGGCGCAGCACGTTCGCGACGTGCGACCCGAAGACGCCGCGGTACACGTGCGCCTCGTCGACGACGACGTGGGTCAGGTTCCCGAGCACGTTTCCCCAGCGGTCGTGGTTCGGGAGCACGCCGACGTGCAGCATGTCGGGGTTCGTGAGGACGACGTTCGCGCCGCGCCGGATCGCGCCCCGCTGCTCGGCCGGCGTGTCGCCGTCGTAGATCGCGGGGCGCAGGCCCGGCACGCGGTACGAGGAGAGCGCCCGGAACTGGTCCTGGGCGAGCGCCTTCGTCGGGTACAGGTAGAGCGCGCGGCTCCGCGGGCGGCGGGCGAGCTCGTCGAGCACCGGCAGGTTGAACGCGAGCGTCTTCCCCGACGCGGTACCGGTCGCCACGAGCACGTGCTCGCCGCGCGCGGCGGCGTCCCACGTCTCACGCTGGTGCGCGTAGAGCCGGGGCACGCCGATCGCGGCGCGGACGCGGGCGTCGAGCGCATCGGGGAGAGGCGCGAAGCGCGGCCCGCGCTCCGGCTCCGTCGTCAGGTGGGCGAGCTCCTCGCCCTGCAGCAGCCCCTCCCAGCGCAGGACGTCCACGCCCACGTCGCCGATGCTAGCCTCGCCTGACCGGGGTGCCCCGCTCGGGGCTGAGATCACACCCGTCGAACCTGATCCGGCTCGTACCGGCGAAGGGAGCAGGGACCGATGGTTCCACGCGCGCTGACGATCGCCGGCTCCGACAGCGGAGGCGGCGCAGGTATCCAGGCCGACCTGAAGGCGTTCGCCGCCACAGGCGCCCACGGGATGTCGGCGATCGTGGCGCTGACGGCGCAGAGCACCGTCGGCGTGACCGCCGTGCACGAGCTGCCGCCGTCCTTCGTGACGGCGCAGCTCGAGGCCGTCTTCGACGACATCGGCGTCGACGCGGCGAAGACCGGCATGCTCTTCTCCCGCGCGATCGTCGAGGCGGTCGCGTCCTTCCTGGAGTCGCACAGGGTGCCGCTCGTCGTCGACCCGGTCATGCTCGCCTCGTCCGGCGCGCGGCTCCTGCAGGACGATGCGGTCGCCGCCCTCGTCGGGCGCCTCTTCCCACTCGCCACCGTCGTCACCCCGAACCTGATGGAGGCGCAGGCACTTTGTGTTGATTCGACACAAGCATCGAAGGCGCGGCTCGCCGAGCGGCTCGTCGAGCTGGGCGCCCCCGCCGCGCTCGTCACCGGCGGCCACGGCGACGAGGCCGTCGACCACCTGTACGACGGCTCGCGCCACGTCGAGATCCCGGTCGAGCGCCTGGACGTCGGCGCGACCCACGGCGCGGGCTGCACGCACTCCGCCACGCTGACGGCTCTGCTCGCCCGCGGCCTGCCGCTCGAGGAAGCTGCGCGCGGCGCCGCGCGTGCGGCGACCGACGCCGTGCGGCACGGGCTGAGCGAGCTCGGGGCCGGCGACGGTCCCGTCGACATCCTCCACGTGAAAGGACGCCATGACCCCCGGTGAATCCCTCCGGCGGCTGCGCGAGTCGCGGCCGCTCGTCCACCAGATCACGAACTACGTCGTCATGAACGAGACCGCGAACGCCACGCTCGCGCTCGGCGCGCTGCCGGTGATGGCGCACGCGCGTGAGGAGGTCGAGGAGATGGCCGCGATCGCCGGCGCGCTCGTGCTCAACATCGGCACCCTCTCGCCGCACTGGGTCGACGCGATGCTGCTGGCGGGCCGCGCCGCGAACGCCCGCGGCGTGCCCGTCGTCCTCGACCCGGTCGGCGCCGGCGCGACGCGTTTTCGCACGGAGACGTCGAAGCGCATCCTCGACGAGGTCGAGGTGACCGTCCTCCGCGGCAACGCGGGGGAGGTCGCGACGCTCGTCGGGGTCGAGGCCGAGGTGCGCGGAGTCGAGTCGATCGACGCCGGCGGCGACGCGGCCGACCTCGCGCGCGAGGCGGCGCGGCGGCTCGGAGTGGTCGCCTCCGTGACCGGTGCCGTCGACCACGTCTCCGACGGGAAGCGCGACGTGTCGATCGCGAACGGGCATCCGCTGCTCGCGTCGATCACCGGCACCGGCTGCATGTCGAGCGCCGTCACCGGCTGCTTCCTCGCGGCCGACGCGTCGGCGCCCCTCGACGCGGCGGCGGCGGCGCTCGTCGCCTTCGGGGTCGCGGGCGAGGACGCCGCGCGCGGCGCGGCCGGGCCGGGCTCCTTCCACGTCGCGCTCTACGACGCGCTCGCGGCGCTCGATCCCGACACGCTGGACTCGAGGGCCCGCCTCTCGTGAAGGTGCACGCGATCGTCGCCGACCTCGAGGCTGCCCGGCAGGCGGTTGCGGCGGGCGCCACCGTCGTGCAGCTCCGCGTCAAGGCGCCGACCGGCGAGGTCGTCGAGCGCGGCCGCGGCTTCCGGTCGCTGCCCGCCACGTTCGTCGTCAACGACGACGTCGACGCGGCGCTCGCGCTCGGCGCGGACGGCGTGCACCTCGGCCGGGGAGACACGGGCGCCGAGCGGGCGCGGGCGGCGGGGCTGCTCCTCGGCCGCTCCGTGACCGCACTCGACCAGGTCGCGGCGCTCGACGCCGACTACCTCGGCGCCGGGCCCGTGTGGGAGACGCCGTCGAAACCGGACGCCGACCCTGCGATCGGCCTCGAGGGGCTGCGTGCGATCTGCGCCGCGTCTGCCGTCCCGGTCGTCGCGATCGGGGGGATCGACGCGTCGAACGCGGCGGCGTGCATCGAGGCGGGTGCGGCCGGCGTCGCCGTCGTGCGGGCGGCCGCCGACCCCGGCGTGAGGAGGGTCGTTGACGACGCTCTCGCAGCTCGGTGAGCTCGGTCTCCTCGCGGAGCTCGAGCGCCGCGGGCTGATCCGGGGGGTCGAGCACGACGCGGCGCAGGTCGCGGATCTCGTCGTGACCCAGGACGGTCTCGTCGAGGGCATCCACTTCCGCCTCGACCGGCTGACGCCGCGCGAGCTCGGCTTCCGCGCAGCGGCCGTCAACATCAGCGATCTCGCGGCGTCGGGCGCCCGGCCGCTTGCCCTGCTCGTCACCCTCGCCGCACCGCCCGCGACGCCCGTCGAGGACGTGCTCTCGCTGTACGAGGGGCTCGCGGAGCCCGGCGTGCCGATCGTCGGTGGGGATACGACCGCCGCCGACCGCGTCTTCCTCTCCGTCACGGCCCTCGGTCGGAGCGCACGCGTGCCCGGCCGCGCCGGGGCACTCCCCGGCGACGCGCTCGTCGTCACCGGCCCGCTCGGGGCGGCCGGCGCTGCGTTTCGCCGGGGCGCCTACGTGCGCCCGCCGCTTCGCGTCGAGGAGGGCGTGGCGCTCGCGGCGACGGCGCACGCGCTGATGGACATCTCGGACGGGCTCGGCGTCGACGCGGCGCACATCGCGCGCCGCTCCGGCGTCCGCTGCGTCGTCGACCTCGAACGGGTGCCGCTCGCGCCCGGCGCGACGCTCGACGACCTGGGCTTCGGCGAGGACTTCGAGCTCCTCGCGGCCGTCCCGGAGCCGGGCCGGTTCCCGGCGATCGGCCGCGTCGAGGAGGGAGAGGGGCTCGAGCTGCGGCTGGACGGGGAGCCGCACGAGCTCGGCGGCTACGAGCACTTCGCCTAGAGGTAGGCGGCGAACGCCTTCGCGTAGTGCTTCCGGGGACGCGCGCCGTGCACCGTCTCGCGGGGCTCGCCGCCGGCGAAGAGGATCACGGTCGGGATCGAGAGCACGCCGTAGCGGGACGCCACGACCGGGTTCGCGTCGATGTCGAGCTTGACGACGTCGAGCGAGCCGGACGCGGCGAGCTCCGCGAGCGCCGGCTCGATCGCCTTGCACGGCCCGCACCACGGCGCCCAGAAGTCGACGACCACCGGGCCGTCGGCGGCGAGCACCTGCTCGTCGAAGGACGCGTCCGTCACCTCGCGCATCGAGAGAGCGTAGTCAGCCGCGCAGCCGCAGCAGCGGCACACGCCAGACCGCCTCGAGAAAGACGGCGCGGCTCATCTTCGACTGGCCGACCTCGCGGTCGACGAACGTGATGGGGATCTCGACGACGCGGAACCCGGCCCGCTTCACCCGCCACGTCGTCTCGATCTGGAAGGCGTAACCGCGCGGCGTGATCGTGTCGAGGTCGAGGCGGTCGAGCACGGACCTCCGGAAGCACTTGAAGCCGCCCGTCGGGTCCTTGACGCCCATGCGCAGGAAGAAGGCCGTGTAGATCGAGCCGCCGCGCGAGATCACCCGGCGGAGGAGGCCCCAGTTGCCGACGCGGCCGCCGCGCACGTAGCGCGAGCCGAGCACGAGGTCGGCGCCCGACTCGGCCGCCTCGATCAGGCGCGGCACGTCGGCGGGGTCGTGCGAGAAGTCGCAGTCCATCTCGAGCACGAGCTCCGCGCCGTCCGCGAGCGCGCGTCGAAACCCCGCGATGTACGCGGGGCCGAGCCCTTCCTTGCGCTCGCGGTGGAGCACGTCGACGAAAGCGTGCGAGGCGGCGAGCTCGTCGGCGAGGACGCCCGTCCCGTCCGGCGAGTTGTCGTCGATCACGAGCACCCGGTCGCCCTCGCGCAGGACGGCGGCGAGCGCGCCGATCATCCGCGGCAGGTTCTCGCGCTCGTTGTAGGTCGGCAGGCAGACGGTGGCGCGCATCGCCGTGCCTATGATCGCTTTTGTGGCCGGACCTCTGCCGCGGAACGACGCGCTCGCGGACCAGTTCGACCTGCTCGCCGACCTGATGGAGCTCCAGTCGGCCGACTCGTTCCGGATCGGCGCCTACCGCCGGGCCGCGGCCCGGATCCGCGAGACGCCGTCCTCGGTCGCGCAGCTCGCGCTCGAGGGGAAGGCGAAGCAGCTGCAGGGGATCGGGAAGACGATCGAGGGAAAGATCGTCGAGGTCGTCGAGGACGGGGAGATCCACGCGCTCACCAAGCGGAAGGCCGAGGTTCCTGCCGAGGTGGCGAAGTTCATGCGGCTCCCCGGCCTCGGGCCGAAGACGGCGCGGCGGATCTGGCAGGAGCTCGGGATCACCACGGTGGGCGCGCTGAAGGCGGCCGCGGAGGCGGGAGAGCTGCGCGGCCACGCCGGCATCGGGCCGGGCACCGAGGAGAAGATCGCCGCGGCGCTCGCACGGCCGCAGGCGGCGGAGGGGCCGCGGCGGTCGCTGCTCGGGACGACGCTGCCGAAGCTGCGCGCCGTCGTCGAGGTGCTGCGCGAGCACCCGGCGTCCGTCGAGGTGTCGCTCGCCGGCTCGGCGCGCCGCATGCGCGAGACGGTGCGCGACCTCGACATCATCGCGACCGCCACCGACCCCCAGGCGCTCGTCGACTACTTCACCTCACTGCGGTGGGTGGTCGACGTCGCGGCGAAGGGCCCGACCAAGGCGACCGTCGTCTCCCACGACGGCCTCCGGTTCGACCTGCGCGTCGTCCCGCCCGAGAGCTACGGCAACCTGCTCCAGCACTTCACGGGCTCGAAAAACCACAACGTCGCGCTGCGCGAGGACGCGGTGCGGCGCGGCTACTCGGTCTCCGAGTACTCGGTCACCGTCGTCGAGACGGGCGAGGAGCATCGCTTCGCGCGGGAGGAGGACGTCTACCGCTTTCTCGGCTACGACTGGATCCCGCCGGAGCTGCGCGAGGACGGCGGCGAGCTCACGGCGGCACGGAACGGCGGCCTCCCGGCCCTCGTCGAGCTTGGCGACCTCCGCGGCGACCTGCACACCCACACCACCTGGTCCGACGGCAAGGACTCGCTGGAGGAGATGGTCGCCGCCGCGCAGGCGCGCGGCTACGCCTACTACGCGGTCTGCGACCACGCCCAGCGGCTGCGGGGCGACCTGCTGCGGCAGCAGTCCGAACAGATCGACGCGCTGAACGAGCTCGTCGCGCCGTTCCGGATCCTGAAGGGGATCGAGGTCAACATCCGCCCCGACGGGACGCTCGACGTCTCCGACGAGGAGCTCGCCACGCGCGACTGGGTCGTCGCCTCGGTGCACTCGCGCTTCGACCACAACCCGACCGAGCGCGTGCTCGAGGCGATGGCGAGCCCCTACGTCGACTGCATCGGCCACGTCACGAACCGGAAGATCGGCACGCGGCAGCCGTCGCCCGTCGAGCTCGAGCGGATCGTCGAGGCGGCCCTCGAGACGGGGACGTTCCTCGAGATCAATTCGCAGCCCGACCGGCTCGACCTGAGCGACGTGCATGCGCGGGCGGCGCGCGAGGCGGGGTTGAAGATCGTGATCGACTCCGACGGCCACGAGGTCGGCGCCCTCGACTTCGTCGAGCTCGGGGTCGGCCAGGCGCGCCGCGCCTGGCTGGCGAAGGACGACGTGCTGAACACGCGCACGTGGAAGCAGATCGAGCGGCTGAGGAAGAAGCGGTGAGCTTCCGCGACGACCTCGACCGCGCCGCCGACTGGGCGGACGCGTACCTGCGGCGCGTCGGCGAGCTGCCCGTGACCGCGCGTGTCGAGCCGGGCGACGTGCGGGCGAGGCTGCCGGACGCGCCGCCGGAGCACGGTGAGCCGTTCGAGGCGGTGCTCGCCGATCTCGACGAGGTGCTGCTGCCCGGCATCACGCACTGGAACCACCCGCGGTTCTTCGCCTGGTTCGCGAACACCGGCAGCGAGCCGGGCATCCTCGCCGAGCTCCTCATCGCGACCCTGAACGTGAACGCGTTCACGTGGCTCTCCTCGCCGGCCGCGACCGAGCTCGAGGTGACGGTGCTCGACTGGCTCGCGCAGCTCCTCGGCCTCCCCCGTGGCCTGCACGGGCACATCGAGGACACCGCCTCGACCGCGACGATCGCCGCGCTCGCCGCCGCCCGCACGCGGCGCCCCGGCGGGATCGTCTACGCCTCCGAGCAGGCGAACTTCAGCGTCGAGAAGGCCGCGCGGCTCGTCGGACTCGAGTTCCGCAAGGTGCCCGTCGACGAGGAGTACCGGATGCTCGCCGACTTCCCCCTCGACGACGCGACGGCCGTCGTGGCGACCTCCGGGACGACGGCGACGACGTCCGTCGATCCGATCCCCGCGCTCGCGGACCGGTGCGAGGAAGCGGGCGTCTGGCTGCACGTCGACGCCGCCTACGCGGGCTCGGCCGCCGTCTGCCCGGAGCTGCGCTCCTGCCTCGCGGGCTGCGAGCGCGCCGACTCGATCGTCGTCAACCCGCACAAGTGGCTCTTCACCCCGATGGACTGCTCGGCGCTGTGGACGCGGCGGCCGGAGGCGCTCCACGAGGCGTTCGCGCTCGTCCCGGACTACCTCGCCGCGACGCCGGAGGCAGTCGACTTCAAGGACTACGGTCCGGCGCTCGGCCGGCGCTTCCGCGCGCTGAAGCTCTGGCTCGTGTTGCGCTGGTACGGCGCCGAGGGGCTGCGCGCGCTCATCCGCGAGCACGTCCGCCTGGCGCAGCTCTTCGCCTCGTGGGTCGAGGCCGAGCCCGGGTGGGAGGTCGTCGCGCCGCATCCGTTCTCGACCGTCTGCTTCCGCCGCGAGGGCGTCGACAACCACGAGCTCGCCCGTGCGGCGACGGCCACCGGCGAGGTCTTTCTCGCCACGACGACGCTGCGGGGGCAGGACGTGATCAGGATCGCGATCGGCAACGAACGGACGACGGAGGACGACGTCCGCCGCACGTGGGAGGTGCTTCGCTCGTGCCTCTGAGGGCCGTCGTCTTCGATCTGTGGGAGACGCTGATCGACTGGAACCCGGCCGAGGCCGACGCGATGCAGCGCCGCATGGAGGAGCTCGTCGGCCCGGGATTCGCCGAGCGCTGGAGTCGCATGCCGCGCCGCTACAAGCGGCCGATCCGCGACGTGCTCGCCGAAGCGGGTGTCCCGGCTTCCGTGATGGACGACGTCTGCACCCTGCGACTCGACTACGTGAAGCGCGCGCTCGTACCGCGGCCGGGGGCCGTCCAGACGCTGCGCCGGCTGCGCGCAGACGGCTACCTCGTCGGCCTGATCACGGTGTGCACGGAGGACGTGGAGCTCCTCTGGCCCGAGTCGGAGTTCGCCGGTCTGTTCGACGCGGAGGTGTTCTCGTCGCGCCTCGGCGTCTCGAAGCCCGACCCGCGCATCTACCACCACTGCTGCGAGCTCCTCGAGGTCGAGCCGCGCGAGGCGGTGTTCGTGGGCGACGGTGCGAACGACGAGCTCGAGGGAGCGCGTCGCGTCGGCATGCGGGCCATCCTCATCCATCGGCCCGGGGAGGATCCGCTGTGGCCCGAGGTGCGATCGTGGGACGGTCCGCGGGTGACGTCGATCCCCGAGGTGCTGCAGGCGCTCGAACGCCTCTGAGGCGCGGCACGGCAGAATCAGGAGCATGCCTCGCGTGCGCAGGCCGAGACGCCGGGTCGCCGCGCTCGAGCTGCTCCACGCGACGCTGCCGGAGCTGAGGCGAGGGCTGACCGAGAGTGCCGCCCGGACGGTCGCCTACGAGCTCTTCGAGAAGCTCGGGTACGGCGCCGTCGCCGTCACGGACACGAGCGCCGTGCTCGCGTTCGTCGGGGCGGGCGCCGACCACCATGCGGTGGGCGACCGTCCGATCCGCCCGGTGTTCGAGGCGCTCGCGCAGGACCGGCCGCTCCTCGCGCCGCTCGGGATCCGCACTGAGTGCCGCAGCGAGGCGTGCCCGCTCGGCGCCGCGGCCGTCGTGCCGCTGCGCCTCCTCGACGGCCCCGTCGGCTCCGTGGTCGCCTTCGCCACCGACGCCTCGCCCCTCGACGAGGCGGCCGTGGAGACGCTCGAGGCGATCACCGAGCAGCTCTCGGCACAGCTGCAGCTGTCGGAGCTCCGGTCGGCGACCACGACCGCGCTCCAGGCGCAGATGGAGCCCCACTTCGTCTTCAACGCGCTGAACACGATCGCGTCGTTCATCCGGACGGAGCCCGAGCGCGCGCGGCGGCTCGTCCTGGCATTCGCCGACCACCTGCGCAGCCGGCTCGCGCGGCCGGGCGAGTTCGTGACGCTCGAGGAGGAGCTCCGGCACGTGCGGAGCTACCTCGAGCTCGAGCAGGCGCGGTTCGGCGGCGACCTGCAGGTGACGGTCGACGCGGTATCCGAGGCGCTCGCCGTGCGGCTGCCGCCGCTACTCGTCCAGCCGCTCGTCGAGAACGCGATCAAGCACGGCAAGACCGACCGGCCGCTGCACCTGCTCGTCCGCGCGCGCGTGCGTCGCGGGCGGCTGCGCGTGACCGTGCGGGACGACGGCCGCGGCATCGCGCGCGACATGATCGACCGCGTGCTAGAGCCCGGCGTCGGCGAGGGGACGGGGCTCGGGCTCGCGAACGTCGAGCGGCGGCTCGTGGCTCACTACGGCGCGCACGTCCGCCTGCGCTCGTTCCCGTTCGGGACGGTTGTGCGCCTGGAGGTGCCCGTTGAGGCGTAGCGGATGCTGCGAGCCCTGATCGTCGACGACGAGGCGCCGGCGCGGTCCGAGCTCCGGTACCTGCTCGCCGCGCATCCAGAGGTCGAGGTCGTCGGCGAGGCGGCGGCCGCCGACGAGGCGCTGCACCTCGTGCAGGAGGCGCGGCCCGACGTCCTCTTCCTCGACGTGGAGATGCCGGGCGCGAGCGGGCTCGAGGCTGCGGCGCTCGTCGCCGACCGGCACGCTGCGCCGGCGATCGTGTTCGTGACCGCGCACGAGCGGTACGCCGTGGACGCGTTCGCCGTCGAGGCGTTCGACTACCTCCTGAAGCCCGTCGACCCGGACCGTCTCGAGCGGCTCGTCGAGCGCCTGCTGGATCGGAGCGTCGAGAGCACGGTCCCGGTCGAGAAGGTCGCCGTCGTCGCAGCGGGGGGGACGCAGCTCCTCGACCGGAGCGAGATCCACTACGTGCAGGCGGACGGCGACTACAGCCGCGTCCACACCTACGACCGCTCCTACCTCTGCACGACGGCGCTCGGGGAGCTCGAGGAACGGCTCGCCGCCGCCGGGTTCGCGCGTGTGCACCGGTCCCACCTCGTCAACCTGGCGAAGGTGGCAGCCGTTCGTCGCGCGGGGCCGGACCGGATCCGCCTCCAGCTCGCGGACGCCTCGCACACGGAGCTCGACGTCGCCCGGCGCCAGGCGCGCACGGTGCGCGAGCGGCTCGGGCTCTAGAGCCGTTTCAGGAGCTCGAGGAACGCCGCGGGCGAGCCGACGACGAGGTCGGCCGCTTCGCCGAGCTCCGACGGGCCCTCCGGCGAGGCGATCGCGACGCGCACCGCCGCCTCCAGCCCGTCGAGCGCGCGGAAGCCGTCGAGGTCGGTCGTGTCGTCGCCTGCGTAGAGCGCGCGGCGGAGTGCGTGCTGCTCGAGCAGGCGCCTGACCGCGGTGCCCTTCGAGACGTCGACCGGCGGCAGCACCTCGAGCACCATCCGACCCCAGCGCGTGCGCAGGCCGGCGTCGAGGGCCGCGGTCGCGACGGGCCCGAGCTGCCGGCGTGCGGCGTCGGGATCGGGAGCCGTCCGGTAGTGGAACGCCGCGGACAGCGGCTTCAGCTCGACCTCCGGCCAGGAGACACCGCCGGCGAACGCGTGGATCTCCGGCGCCCACGCGCCGGCGTCGGGCGCGAGCTCGAGCCCGTGCTCGCCGACGTAGGCAACCTCGTCGACGCCGACGATCGTTCGCGCGAGCTCGCTCGGCCGCCCGGTGACGCAGGCGACGACGGCGTAGCGGGACGCGAGCCGGCGAAGCTCCGCCCTCGTCTCCTCGGGGACGCGCGCGTCCTCGGGATGCGCGACGATCGGCGCGAGCACGCCGTCGACGTCGAGAAACAGACCGGCGCGGCCGGGCTCGGCGACGAGCAGGGAGAGGGGATCCACCCGGCGTAGAGTAGGAGACGTGACCGCCGCGCTCGCCGGCATAGGGTTCGTGGCGGGGCTGTTCGGCGCGCTCTTCGGCGTCGGCGGTGGAGTGGTGATCGTGCCGCTGCTCCTCCTGCTCGCGTTCGACCAGCGCCGCGCCTCCGCGACCTCGCTCGCGGCGATCCTCGTCTCGTCGCTCGCCGGCGCGATCACGTACGCCGCGCACGGCCAGGTCAAGCCGGGGGCCGCGGCGATCGTCGGCCTGCCTGCAGTCGCCGGAGTCGTCGTCGGCGCCGCGCTGCAGCAGCGCATCCCCGTGCACCGGCTCACCTACGGCTTCGCGCTCCTGCTCGCCGCGATCGGCGTGAAGCTGCTCGTATGACGGTCGCGCTCGTCGCGGTGCTGGGTCTCGCCGCCGGGGTGCTGGCCGGCCTCTTCGGTGTCGGCGGCGGCATCGTCTTCGTCCCCGTGCTCGCGCTCGGCCTGGGGCTCACGCAGCTGCACGCGGAGGCGTCATCGCTCCTCGCGATCCTCCCGACGGCGATCGTCGGCACGTGGCGGCAGGCGCGCTACGGGAACGTCGACGTGCGAGCCGCGCTCGTCGTCGGCATCGTGTCGATCCTCGGCGTCCAGGGCGGAGTCCTGATCGCCGAGGCGCTTCCGGAACACGCGCTGCGCCGCCTCTTCGGCGCGCTCCTCCTCGCCACGGCAGGTCAGATCGTCTGGCGGGCGAGGCGAGGATCGTGAACACTTCCGGAGATGAGCGACCCCGACGAGATCTGGATCCCGCTCGTCGACGAGCCGATCGGCTCGATCGTCGACCAGCTCCAGTCCGAGCACGCCGACATCGACGCGCTCGTCTCGGGCCCGCAGCGGATCCTCGCGTTCCGCACGTTCGCGTACATCCGCGTCGGCGTCCTCCTGGGGAGGCTCCTCGTCGACCACGACCTGCCGGAGTACGACGGCAGCGAGACGTGGATCGAGACGCTGCTCCGCGACCCGGCGCACAAGCAGGCGGTCGTCGACGAGCTCCGCGCCGTCGCGGAGGAGATCGCGGCCGATCCGCGCTACGCCGGCGACGTATCGCTCGGACCGGACGACGAGGCTCGCGAGCGGTTCCGCGCCTTCGCGCGCAAGCAGCTCGGCTAGAGCTCAGCGCGACGCGGCGAACGCGATGCCGGCCGTCGCGACGAAGCCGACGACGGTCAGGAGCACGTGCCGCCACGACGCGTGCTCGTGCGCCTCCGGGAGCAGGTCGGTCGCTCCCATGAAGAGGAAGAAGCCCGCGTACGTGGCGAGGAGGTAGCCGAGTCCGCGCTCGCCGATCGCCACCGAGCTGCCGACCACCGCGCCCGCGAGCGGAGCGAGCGCGTCGAGCACGAGCCAGCGCAGCGCCGACGCCGGCGGGCCGCCCTGGCGCAGGATGAACGAGACGGTGTTCATCCCGTCCGCGAAATCGTGCGAGATCACCGCGACGAACACCAGCAGGCCCGTTGCGGTCCCGACCTGGAAGGCCAGGCCGATCCCGAGCCCGTCGACGAAGCTGTGCACCGAGAGCCCCGCCGCGCCGAGGACGCCGATGCGATGGTGCGCGCGGGCGTGCTCCTCGTCGTCGCGGTGGTGCAGCACGAGGGCGCGCTCGGCGAGGAAGAAGGCGAGGAATCCGGCGCCGACGAGCCAGGTCACGCGCCGTCCGCTGCCGACCGTGTCGAACGCCTCCGGAAGGACGTCGAACAGCGCGACGGCGACGACGATGCCGCCCGTGAGCGCGATCAGCATCTTCAGCTCGCCCCGCACGCGCATCGCGACGGCGCCGCCGAGGAGCGTGGAGACGGTCGTCAGCAGGGCGAGCGGGATGGCGACCCAGGCGATCACGCGCAGCGCCGCTCGTCCACGCCCGCGACCCTACCTGACGTCCTTTCGCCCGTCAGCGAACGAGGAATCGACCGGTCCCTGGCAGAATCCGGGAGACGGTGTTCCGCCGCCTCGCCCTGCTGCTCCCGCTGTCGCTCGTCGCGTACGCCTCCGCGGGCGCGGTCGGGCCTGCGCTCGCGCCGACCGCCGCGTCCACGGCGTGGGCGATCCAGGTCGCGCTCCCGAACGCGAACCCGGCCGGCACGCCGGCCGTCTCGGCCCCGCCGAGCGCGCAGCCGGCCGTGGGCGGCGCCTACGCCTATCCCGCCGACGGCTCCGTCGTCGCCGCCGCGTCGACGACGGCGAGCGCGACGACCGCCGTGACGCAGAACGCCGCTGCGAAGGCAGAGAGCGTCGTGACGGCGCTCTCGCTCTTCGGCGGCGAGATCACCGCGGACGCCGTCACCGCCCGCGCCTCCGCCGGCACCGGCCCGTCGGGCGCCGGCGGCAACACGAACGGCAGCGGCGTCACGAACCTGAAGATCGCCGGCCAGCCGGCACCGGCGACGGGGACGCCGTTGCAGCTCGGCGACTGGGGCGTGCTGACGCTCGGCGGCGAGACCGTGGACCGTGCGGCGCCCGACGGGACGAAGGGCTACCACGATCGCCTCACCGAGCTCGTCGTGCACCTGAACGCCGACCACGGCGGTCTGCCCGCGGGCAGCGAGATCCGGATCGGGTATGCCGAGACCGCCGTGCAGACGGCGCCCCCGGCACCGGCGGCGACGACGACGACGACCGTCGAGACGACGACGCAGGCCGCGCCGGAGAACGATCCGACCGCCGGCGACGCGCCCCGCGACCGACCCCACGGCCGCAAGAAGGGCAAGCCGGTCCCGCTCGACGTCCATCCGAAGCTGACGGCCGGCCGGTACGTCTTCCCCGTCTACGGGCCGAGCTCGTACATCGACACGTACGGCTCCGCGCGCGCCGACGTCAGCTACCACCACGGCGACGACATCTTCGGCCAGCTGGGCCAGCCGCTCCTCGCCGTCGCCGACGGCACCGTCTTCTCCGTCGGCTGGAACAAGATCGGCGGCAACCGCCTGTGGTTGCTCGACGAGCAGGGGAACCAGTTCTACTACGCGCACCTCTCGGCCTTCTCGACCGCCGCGGTGAACGGCGCCCGCGTGCGGGCGGGGCAGGTCGTCGGCTTCATGGGCAACACGGGCGACGCGGAAGGCACGCCGTACCACCTGCACTTCGAGGTGCACCCCGTCTCGCTGCTCTACCTCGGCTACGACGGCGCTGTCGATCCGACGCCCTACCTCGGCGCGTGGCAGCACCAGCAGGACCTGCCGTTCCCGGTCGCCGCGGGCTGGGCGCCGGTCGTTCCCGGCGGATCCGGTGCGCCGGAGCCCGGGGCGATCCTGCTCGGCGCGTCGGACATCTCGACGGCCGACGGCCTCGACCCGGGCTCGCTGACGCGGGCGCTGCGCCCGCTCGACTCGTCGGCCCTGATGCAGACGCTCGTGCCGACGGTCGTCGCGCCGAGCCGCGACCTCGGCCGCGGCTAGCTCGCGCTGCCGCCGCCGCCGTTCGACGAGGGGTAGTCGTCGCCGAACTCGTCGCTGCCGCCGGCGATCATGTCCTTCAGCCACTTGCGGGTCTCGGGGCCCGTCACGGGGTTGAAGAGGATGCCGAGGGCGATGCCGGTGACGAGGAGCGTCGTCGTGCGGCCGCCGTGCGAGCGCTTGCCCTGCAGCCGGCCCGCGGCGCTCCGCAGATCCTCGACCGCCTCCTTCAGCTTGTCCCGGATCTCGTCGTCCGTCGCAACCCGCGTCGCGACCGTGACGGCCCGGCGGCCGCCGACGAGCTCGTTGTAGAGCTCCTTCGCGGTCGTGAAGGCGCTCAGCACGTCCTCGCGCAGCTTCTCGTCGTGCATCGCACGGTCGACGTAGGGTTTGACGGTCCCCGCTGCGTCGTAGACCTTGTCCTTCGTCTTGGCCATCCTCGTTCGTTCCTTTCGCCTGGTTGCCGCGCGCCTGATACCCGGGGCCTCCCGATGCAAACAGGCGCTTCTGCTCTGCGCCCTCATCCTCGCAGGCTGCGGCGGCTCGGGCGAGCCGAAGGCGCAGGACCAGACCGTGGCCGCTACGGGGTTCCGGTTTCGCGCTCCCGCAGGCTGGCGCGTCGACCGGGGAGCGACGGGGGTCACGGTGACGAAGGACTCGGAGCTCCTGAGAGTCGCGACGTTCACGCTCGTGAAGCCGTACCGCGCAGAGCTCTTCGACCGCGTCGCGCGTGAGCTCGCGGCGCGCATGGCCGACGTGGCGCGACAGACGGGAGGGTCGCTCGGCGCCGCGCGCGTCGTGACGGTCGACGGGATCCGCTCGCATGCCTACCGCGTCACCGTCGGCGACCATGTCGACGAGTACACGTTCGTGCTCGCCGGAACCCGCGAGTATCAGCTGCTCTGCCGGCGCAAGAGCTCGAGCGGCACCGCGTTCTGCGACGCGCTGCTCACGAGCTTCGTGCGGGCATAGCGGCCTGCCGCTCGACGGCCTGGGGCCGCCGCGGCCGCCCGCGACGCTTGCCGTCGAACGCGGCTGCGAAGACGTCCTCGATCGTGTCGGCGGGAACGAAGGTGATCGTCTCGCGTGTCTCCGCCGGCAGCTCGTCGAGGTCGGGCTCGTTCTCGCGCGGGAAGATCACACGCCGGAGCCCGGCGCGCTGCGCCGCCAGGGACTTCTCGCGCAGCCCGCCGATCGGCAGCACCTGACCCGTGAGCGTGATCTCGCCGGTCATGCCGACGTCGTCTGCAACCGGCTCGTCGCGGACGAGCGAGGCGAGCGCGGTCGCCATCGTCACGCCGGCGGAGGGGCCGTCCTTCGGAACCGCGCCCGCAGGCACGTGCACGTGCACGTCGTGCTCCGCGAACCAGTCGTCGGGCAACCCGAGCTCCGCGGTGTGCGAGCGCACCCACGAGAGCGCCGCCTGCGCCGACTCCTGCATCACCTCGCCGAGCTGGCCGGTGATCGTCAGCTTGCCCTTCCCCGGATACGCGGTCGCCTCGATGAAGAGCACGTCGCCGCCGACCGCGGTGTACGCGAGCCCGGTCGCGACACCGGGCATCGACGTCCGTTTGCGCACCTCGCCCGCGAAACGGCGCGGCCCCAGCCACTCGCGCAGGCGCGCGTCGTCGACGCGGATCTTCTGGGCGCGCCCCTTCGCCACCTGCGCGGCCGCCTTGCGGCACACGTCGGCGATGCGGCGCTCGAGGTTGCGGACCCCGGCCTCGCGCGTGTGCTCGCGGATGATCGTCCGCAGCACCTTGTCGGAGAGCGTGAGCTGCGCGCGCTGCAGTCCGTGCTGGCGCAGCTGCTTCGGTAGCAGGTAGCGCTTCGCGATCCCGAGCTTCTCGTCCTCCGTGTACCCCGACAGCTGGATCGTGTCCATGCGGTCGAGCAGCGGCCCCGGGATCGTGTCGAGCGTGTTCGCCGTGCAGATAAAGAGGACCTTCGAGAGGTCGAACGGGAGGTCGAGGTAGTGGTCGCGGAACGTGCGGTTCTGCTCGGGGTCGAGCACCTCGAGCATCGCGCTCGCCGGGTCGCCGCGCCAGTCCGCGCCCATCTTGTCGATCTCGTCGATCAGGACCACCGGGTTCGCGGACTCGGCGTCGCGCAGCGAGCGGATGATCGATCCCGGCATGGAGCCGATGTACGTCCGGCGGTGGCCGCGGATCTCGGACTCGTCGCGGACGCCGCCGACCGAGAGGCGCACGAACTTCCGCCCGAGCGCCCGCGCGATCGACTGGCCGAGCGACGTCTTGCCGACCCCGGGCGGGCCGACGAAGCAGAGGATCTGACCGGAGACCTCCTGCCGCAGCTTCGCGACGGCGAGGTACTCGATGATCCGGTCCTTCACCTTCTCGAGGTCGAAGTGGTCCGCGTCGAGCACGCCGCGCGCGTGGTCGAGGTCGAGATCGTCGTCGGTGTACGCGCCCCACGGCAGCGTCAGGATCCACTCGAGGTACGTTCGGATCACGCCGTACTCCGCCGCGGCGGCCGGCAGCCGCTCGAGGCGCTGCAGCTCGCGGTCGGCGGCCTTGCGCACGTCCTCGGGCAGCGTGGTGAGGGCGTCGAGCCGCTCCCGCAGCTCGGCCGCCTCCGCCTGCTCGGGGTCGCTCTCGCCGAGCTCCTGCTGGATCGCCTTCAGCTGCTGGCGGAGGAAGTACTCGCGCTGCCCCTTCTCCATCTCGGACTGGACCTGCGACTGGATCTTCGACCCGAGCTCGAACACCTCGAGCTCGCGGCTCAGGATCCCCGAGACGGTCCGCAGCCGCTGCTCGACGTTCACCTCCTCGAGGATCTCCTGGCGCTCCTCCGTCCGGATGGTGCGCAGCGTGGAGGCGACGAGGTGGCAGAGCGCGCTCGGATCGTCGACGTTCGCGGCCGCGAGCTGCAGCTCCTCCGGGAGGTACGGCGCGAGGCCGATGATCCGCGCGAAGAGACCCTGCACGTTCCGCGTCAGCGCCTCGAGCTCGGGCGTCTCCTCGAGCACGTCCGGCAGCGCGCTGAACTCGCCGAGCAGGTATGGATCGGTGTCGAGCCGCTCGTCGAGGTGCACGCGCTCGAGCCCCTGGACGAGGATGCGCAGCGTCCCGTCGGGGACCTTGATCATCTTGTGCACGAGAGCGACGGTCCCGACCTCGTAGACCTGGTCCCAGCCCGGCGCGTCGATCGAGCCGTCGCGCGCCGCGATCAGCGCGAGCATCCGGTCGCCCGAGACGACGTCGTCGATCAGCCGCACCGAGCGTTCCTGGCCGATCGCGAGCGGTGCCATCGACTGCGGGAACACGACCGTCTCCTTCAGCGGCAGGACGGGCAGCGCGATCGGGAAATGAAGCTGCGACTGCTCGAGCTCCTGCGGCTCGAAGCCCGTCTCCGTCATACGCGCTCCACCTCGATCCGGTGGCGCCCGCCGCGCGGGCGGTCGACGACCGGCAGCTCGACCGTGAGCACGCCGTGCTCGAACCGCGCCTGCGCGTGCTCCGGGTCGACGTCCTCCGCGAGCCGCACCTGGCGCTGGAACGCCCCGTACTCGATTTCCATCTGCTGGTACACGCGTCCCGGCACGTGCGGCCGCTTGCGCTCCCCCGCGACGACGAGGAGACGCTCGCCCGCGACCACGCGGACGGACTGCGGGTCGACGCCCGGCAGCTCGACCACGACGGTGAGCGCATGCGGCCCGTCGGTGTGGAAGCAGTCGACGTTCGGGCGGAACCCGTGCCGCAGGCCGGAGAACCGCGGCACCTGCCACAGGTCCGCGAAGAGCTCCTCGATCTCCTCCTGCAGCTTGTCGACGTCGCGACGTGCCACGGGCTGAACGGTACCCCGGCGGCGGCATCCGACGCATCGGAGCGATGCGCGGACGCGTCAGCGAGTCACGGCGTGGACGACCACGACCGCGACCAGCGCGAGGACGACGAGCAGGGCGAGCAGCATCGGCAGGCGCGTCCGCGGCGGCGGCGCCGGCTCCGGAGTGAACGGGTCGAGCTCCTGCGGGGGCAGGACGTGGTCGGCGTCCTCGCCCTCGACCACGATCGAGTCGTGACGCTCGTCGATGTCGCGCGGGTCGGTCACCTCCACCTCATTCCCGCGCGGCCTCCGGCGGCAAACGGGCGAGGATCGCCGCGGCCATCCGGCGGTTCGCCTCGTCGACCATCTCGCCGCCCGCACGCGCCACGCCGCGGACCGCGAGCAGCCGCCGCGCCCGCGCGACCTCCTCGTCCGTGGGCGTGTAGACGTCGTTGCAGACGGGGACCTGAGCAGGGTGGATGCACCACTTGCCGTCGTAGCCGAGTGCGCGCGAGCGCAGCGCCGCGGAGCGCAGGCCCTCCTCGTCCCCGAGTGCGACGTACGGACCGTCCACGGCGGCGATGCCAAAGGCGCGCGCGGCGACGAGGACGCGCAGAAGCGCATGCTCGACGTGCGCTCCTGCGCCGATCGTCAGCTCCGGCAGCCCGAGTGACGCGGCGAGGTCGCCGGGCCCCAGCACGAGCGCCTCGAGCCCGCGCGCAGCCGCGATGCGCTCGCACTCGACGAGCCCCCGCGCCGTCTCGATCTGCGCCTCCGCGGGCACAGGCAGCCCGGCGAGCTCGTCGGGCGACTCGACCTTCGGCAGCACGACGACGTCGGGCCGCGTCTCGGCGACGAGGGCGAGGTCGTCCGCCGAGCCGCGGTTCACCCGCACGGCGACGGTCGCCGCGGTCCACGTGCGGTCGCGCAGCGCGCGTGCGACGAGCTCGCGTGCGTCGTCCTTCCGCTCCGGCGCGACGGCGTCCTCCAGATCGAGGATCACCTCGTCGGCGGCGACGCCGGCGGCCTTCGCGAGCTTCCGCTCGTCGTCCCCCGGGACGGTGAGACAGGAGCGGCGACGGCGGGTCGTCACATGCCGAGGCTAGATCACTAGCGTGGGGGGATGCACGCGGCTCCTCGCCTGCGGGGCGGGTGGGTCGTCCGCGCGCTCTGGCTCCTCGGCGGCCTCTTCCTCTGCGCGCTCGGGATCCTCGCGTTCCTCGAGTCGCGGCTCGGCCTGCCGCCGTGGGACGTCCTCCACCAGGGGATCGCGAAGCGGACACCGCTCTCGTTTGGGATCGCGAACGAGGTCGTCGCCGTGACGGTGCTCTTCGTGGCCTGGCGGCTCGGCGCCCGCCCCGGCCCGGGCACGGTCGCGAATGCGCTGCTGATCGGGCTCTTCGTCGCGCTCGTCCAGCCGCTCCACGTCGTGCAGGACCTGGGCGCATGGCCGCTGCCGGGGCGGGCCGCGCTCGTCGCGGCCGGCCTCGCCCTCTTCGGCGTCGGGTCGGCCCTCTACATCGGCGCGGCGCTCGGCGCCGGCCCCCGCGACTCGCTGATGCTCGTGGGCTCGCTGCGGACGCGCGCCCGGATCGGGGTCGTCCGTGCCGTGCTCGAGGCGTCCGTGCTCGTCGTCGGGTTCCTCCTGGGCGGCCGCGTGGGGATCGGTACCGTGGCGTTCGCCGCACTCATCGGGCCGGCGGTCGAGGGATCCTTCTGGCTCGTCTCCCGAACGCGGCTCGTTCGATGAAACTCGTCTCGCGTCTCTTCCGTCTCGTCTGGGGCGGCGACGTCGACCGCGCGTTGCGCCCGGTGCTCGCCGTCAGCCTCGTCGGCTCGATCGCCGGCTCGTCGGCGTACCCGTTCATGGGCATCTGGGCGGTGAAGGAGCTCGGGGCCGCGCAGTCGACGCTCGCGTTCGCCTACCTCGTCGGCGCCGTCCTCGCCGGCGTCACGGGGTACGTCGGCGGCCACTGGTCGGACAAGATCGGGCGCCGGCCGCTGATCCTCGCCGGCTGGGGGTGCCAGGCGCTCGTCCCGCTCGCGCTGATCGCCGTCGGCCGGCACGTCTACCTCGGCCTCGGGCTGCTCGCGCTGCTGCCCGTCTTCGGCTCGCTGGGCGGCGCCGCCGACCAGGCGATGGTCGCCGACCTGGTCGCCCCCGAGCGGCACGAGGCGGCGTACGCGTCGGTGCGCGTCGCCTCGAACCTCGGCGTCACGATCGGGCCGCCGATCGGCGGCCTCCTGCTCGTCGGGGGGAACTGGCACCACCTCTGGCTCGGCACGCTCGTGCTCGCGGCGGCCGGGTTCCTGATCGCCCACCGCTACATCCCGCGCGGCGGCGCCTACGCGCCGGAGGGGCCGCCGCAGCGCGGCTCGTTCGCAGTGATCGTCCGCGACACCCCGTTCCTGCTCTTCATGCTCTCCTCGATCTTCGCGACGATGACGTACGTCGCGACCGAGACGCTGCTGCCGATCTCCGTCACGACGACGCACCATCTCGCGCCGGCGGCGTGGGGCTTCCTGATGATCCTCAACCCGCTCTTCGTGACGGTGTTCCAGCTGCGGCTGACGCGCCGGGTCGCGCGCGTGCCGGCGTCGCTGAAGCTGGGGCTCGCGATGCCGATGATGGGCGTCCCCTTCCTGCTCCTCAACTGGCACGGCTCGGCGCCGGTGATCGCGGTCGTGATCATGATCTTCGTGCTGGGCGAGATGCTCTGGGTCCCGACCTCCCAGGCGGTCGTCGCCGCGCTCGCACCGGCGGACATCCGCGGCGCGTACATGGGCGTCTTCGGCGGCACCTGGTCGGTGGGCTGGGCCGCGACGCCGTTCCTCGGCCTGCAGGTGCGCCACGCCTACGGCGACGCGACGATGTGGATGTGCGTCGCGGTCGTCGGCGTGCTCGCCGGGATCACCGGCCTCGTCGCCGCCCGCGGCCACGATGCGGAAGCCGCTGCCGTAGGATCGCCCGCGTGAAGGGGCTGATCTGCGCGGGCGGCTCGGCGACGCGGCTCGAGGAGCTGACGCGGGTCACGAACAAGCACCTGCTCCCGGTCGGCCGGTGGCCGATGGTCTACTACCCGCTCCAGCTCCTGCAGCGGAACGGCGTGCGGGAGGTGCTGCTCGTCACCGGCAAGCAGCACGCCGGGCAGTTCATCGACCTGCTCGGCAACGGCCGCGTGCGCGCGCGCGGCGGGGACGAGCTCCTCTTCGACCTAAACCTCACCTACAAGGTGCAGGTCGAGCCGGGCGGGATCGCCCAGGTGGTCGGCATGGCGCGCGACTTCGCCGCAGGCGACCGGCTCGTCGTCTGCCTCGGCGACAACATCTTCGAGCACGCACAGTCGTCGGCGATCGCGTCCTGGGACGGCGGCGCGATGGTCTTCGTCAAGGACGTGCCGGACCCCGAGAACTTCGGCGTCGTCGCCTACGACGACTCGGGCGGCGTCGTCGACATCGTCGAGAAGGCGGGCCGCGTCGACGCACGCTACGACGCGCCTCCGTCGGCCGACGCCGTCGTCGGTCTCTACTGCTATCCGCCGGACGTCTTCGAGATCATCGACACGCTCGAGCCGTCGAGCCGCGGCGAGCTCGAGATCACCGACGTCAACCGCGTCTACGCGCAGCGGGGCGCCCTCGACGTCCGCCGCGTCGAGGGCTGGTGGCACGACGGAGGCAAGCACTGGGCCGACCTCGCCGACGTCGGGCGCCTGATCGAGGAGACGGGGGCGAACAAGCAGTGACCGTGGCGCAGCTCGTCACGCGCTTCCCGCTGCGCCGCTTCGACGACGAGCGCGGCTGGTTCATGGAGCTGATGCGCGCGAGCGGCCTCCCGAAGCCCGTGCGGCAGGCGAACCTCGCACGCTCTCGCCGGGGGGTGATCCGGGCGCTGCACTACCACGAGCGCGGCCAGGACGACCTCTTCGTCTGCCTGCAGGGGATGGTGCGCGTCGTCGTGCTCGACCGGGCTACCGGCGAGACGTTCAGCGAGGACATCGGCGACGACAACCCGGTCGCGATCTACGTCCCCGGCATCCACGCGCACGGGTACGAGGCGCTCACGGACTGCCTCTTCTGCTACTTCGTCACCGAGGAGTACGACGCCGCGAGCCCGGACGAGCACGGCCTCGCCTGGAACGACCCGCGCGTCGCCGGGCTCTGGAGCACGAGGGAGCCGATCCTCTCCGAGCGCGACGCTGTTTGAGCGGCCGCGGCGTGATCGTCACCGGAGCGGCGGGCCAGCTCGGGCGGGCGCTGCTCGAGACCTTTCCGGACGCGCGGGGCGTGACGCGCTCCGAGTGGGACGTCGCCCTGCCGCCGCCGCCGGGGCTCGAAGCCGCCCTCGTCCTGCACGCGGCGGCGTGGACGGACGTTGACGGGGCGGAGGACGACCCACAGGCGGCCGCGGCCGTCAACGTCGGCGGCGTGCAGCACGCGGCGTCGCTCGGCGCGCCGCTCGTCGTCTGGTCGAGCGACTACGTCTTCGACGGGGGCAAGCGCTCCCCGTACGTCGAGTCCGACCCGCCGGCGCCGCTCGGCGCGTACGGACGGACGAAGCTGCACGGCGAGGCGGCGGCGGGGGAGACGGCGTGGGTCGTCCGCACGTCGTGGCTCTTCGGCTGGACGTCGCGGAACTTCGTGCGAACGATGCTCCGGCTCGGCGCGGAGCGCGACGAGGTCGCGGTCGTCGACGACCAGCGCGGCTGTCCGACCTACGTCGGGCATCTCGCCGAGGCGACGCACGCAATCCTCGACCTGCCGTACGGCACGTACCACGTCGCGGCCCAGGGGGACTGCACGTGGGCGGAGTTCGCCGAGGCGATCTTCGAGGAGGCGGGCCTGGCGACGCGCGTGCGCCGCATCATGACCGCCGACTTCGCGGCGCGCGCGCCGCGCCCCGCCTATTCCGTCCTGCGCTCCGAGAGGGGGGCGCCGGAGCTGCCGCACTGGCGCGAGGGGCTGCGGGCCTGCCTGGCTAGGCTTTCCGCGTGAGGATCCTCGTCACCGGCGGCGCCGGCTTCATCGGCTCGCACTTCGCGCGGCGGCTCGCCGCGGCCGGCGACGAGGTCGTCGTCCTCGACAAGCTCACGTACGCCGGCAACCGCGCCAACCTCGAAGACGTCGAGCACGAGTTCCGCGAGGGCGACATCGCCGATCCGGACGCGGTCGCGCGTGCGGCCCGCGGCTGCGACGCGATCGTCAACTTCGCGGCGGAGACGCACGTCGACCGGTCGATCCTCGGTCCCGCCGAGTTCATCCTCACGGACGTCCTCGGCACCCAGGTGCTGCTCGACCACGCACGGCACGCGGCGATCCGCCTCGTGCACGTCTCCACCGACGAGGTGTACGGCGACGTCCCGCCCGGCGCGCCCGCATGCACCGAGGAGGCGCCGTTCCGGACGTCGAGCCCGTACTCCGCCTCGAAGGCGGGCGGCGAGCTGCAGGTGCTCGCGTACGTGCGCACGTTCGGCGTGGACGCCCTGATCACGCGCGGCGCGAACACGTACGGGCCGCGGCAGTACCCTGAGAAGTTCCTGCCGCTCTTCATCACGAACGCGCTCGACGGCCTGCCGCTGCCGGTCTACGGCGACGGCCGCCAGCGGCGCGAGTGGCTGCACGTCGAGGACCACTGCGCCGGAATCGAGCTCGTCCTGCGCGAGGGAGCCGCCGGCGAGGCGTACAACGTCAGCGGCCAGGAACGGGAGAACCTCGAGGTCGTCCGCCGCATCCTCGACCTGACCGGCGCCCGCCCGGATCTCGTGCGCCACGTCGACGACCGTCCCGGCCACGATCGCCGGTACGCGGTGGACTCGTCGAAGCTCCGCGCGCTCGGCTGGGCGCCGCAGCACTCGTTCGACACCGGCGGCCTCGAGGAGACGGTCGACTGGTACCGCGGGCACCGCGGGTGGTGGGAGCCGATCAAGTCGGGCGAGTACCGTCGCTACTACGAGCGGCAGTACGCGGCGCGGCTCGGCTAGCAGGACCTGTCGACGCGCTTGCGCAGGTGGGCGATCTCCTTGCGCCGCCCCTGGATGCGCTCCGAGCGGTCGAGCAGGGCCGCCACGTCGGTGCAGTCGCCGAGCGCGAACCGCGTGTACGCGAGGTTGTAGTCGGCGTACGCCTCGGTCGTCGAGCCGGTGCCGTTCAGCTTTGCGACGGCCTCCTCGAGGAGCGGCCGCGCGCCCGCGAAGTCGCCCGCCTGCATCCGCCGGTAGCCCGCGTCGTTGAGCGCGGCTCCGCTCGACCCGCCCGATCCGCTCGGTGGCGCCGTCGTCGGGGGCGCCGGCGGCGACGTCGTGACGGTGCGTTCGACGGTCCGGCCCGGCAGCGTCACGGTGTGCACGACCGTGGCGGCGGTGTGCGAGCCGCCGTCGCGCGTCGCAAGCAGGGCGGCGACGGCGCCGGCGGCGGCGAGGAGGACGAGCAGCGCGGCGGGCAGGAGGAGCCCTCGCCGCGGACGGGGGACGACGCGGGTCGCCGCCGTGGGAACGGGCCATCCGTCGCGTCCGCCCTCGAGCGCGCCGCGCAGCGCCTCGACGAAACCGACCGAGGTCGGGAAGCGCGCGCCGGGATCCTTGGCGAGCGCGCGGCGGAACACGTCGTCGACGGCCGCCGGCAGCCGCCCGTTCGCATCGTGCGCCGACGGCACGGGTGCGGCCACGTGCGCGGCGGCCTCCGCCGCGGGGGTCTCGGCCGCGAACGGCCGCCGGCCGGTGAGGAGCTCCCACGCGACGACCGCGAGCGCGTACCGGTCGCTCGCCGCCGACGCGCGCTCGCCCCTCGCCTGCTCCGGCGAGAGGTAGCCGGCGGTGCCGAGGATGGTGCCGGTCTGGGTGAACGAGTCGAGGCCGGCGGCGCTCGCCACCCCGAAATCCGCGACCTTGACGCGGCCGCGCTCGTCGAGGAGGAGGTTGCCGGGCTTGACGTCGCGGTGGACGACGCCGGCCGCGTGCGCGGCGTCGAGCGCACCGGCGGCGTCCTCCAGCCAGTCGAGCACCTGCGCCGGAGCGGCCGGCCCGCGGCCTCGCAGCCGCTCCTCCAGCGAGCCTCCAGGCAGGTACTCCATCACGATCAGCGGCCGCCCGGCGCCCTCGCCGACGTCGAAGATCGTGACGATGTTCGGATGGCCCGACAGGCGCGCGGCGGCGAGCGCCTCGTGCCGGAACCGCCGCACGAGCGTCTCGTCGCCCGCGTACCGCTCCGAGAGCACCTTCACCGCGACCTCGCGTCCCAGCTCGGTGTCGGTCGCGCGCAGGACCTCGCCCATGCCGCCGCGGGCGAGCGGCCGGACGTCGCGGTAGCGCGGCGGGAGGTCGATGTCGGGGCGGGCAGGCATGCCTGGGCGGGCAACGAAGAGGGTTGCCGCCGAGGGCGCTATGGAAACGTTCGGTAAACGCGCGCCGACGGGCCGCCGAGGCTCGGCTACCGTGACCGGCGTGGGTCGTCACGCGCTCGCGCTCGCCGCCGCGGCCTTGCTCCTCCAAGTCGGCCTCGCGTCGTCGCTTCTCGTGGCGGGCGCCGTCGGCGCCGGCGGCACCACCTCGACCGGCACGACCCCGGTGACCGGCACGGTCACGACCGTGCCGGCGAACGCCGTGCTGGCCGTCACCGGCCGCGGCTTCGGCCACGGCCTCGGCCTCTCGCAGTGGGGCGCCGAGGGCTACGCCGAGCACGGCCTCGCCTACGACCGCATCCTCGCCCACTACTACCCGGGGACGACGCTCGGGAAGACCGCGACCTCACGCGTCCGCGTCCTCCTCGCCTCGGGCCGGAAGGCGGTCCTCGCCGCCACCGCGCCGTGGACGGTCACCGACGCCTCCGGAGCGACCGCCGACCTCGACCCGGCCCGGGCTGTGACGCTGAAGGCGCCGCTCGTGCTCTCCGGCCACGAGGACCTGCACGCGCCCTTCACCTTCTCGTCCCGGGCCCCGCTGCTCCTCGGCGGGAAGGCCTACCGGGGGCGGCTCGTCGTCTCGGGCGACGGAAGGACGGTCCAGGTCGTCGGCGTCCTCGGGCTCGAGGCGTACCTGAAAGGCGTCGTGCCCGCCGAGATGCCCTCGCGCTGGAACCCCGAGGCGCTCAAGGCGCAGGCCGTCGCGGCGCGGTCGTACGCGCTCGCGAACCTCGCCACGGGGCGCCCGTACGACCTCTACGGCGACACGCGCAGCCAGGCCTACGGCGGCGTCGCCGTCGAGTCGCCCGCGACGAGCGCCGCCGTCGACGCCACGCGCGCGCAGGTGCTGCTCTACGGCGGCAAGGTCGCCGACACGCTCTTCTTCTCGACGTCCGGCGGTCGCACGGCCTCCTCGCTCGAGGCGATGGGGATCGACGTGCCGTACCTCGTCCCCGTGGCCGACCCGTACGACGACGCCTCGCCCTACCACGAGTGGGGCCCCGTGCTGCTCGACGCGAAGGCCGTGCAGAAGGCGTTCAAGCTCTCCGCGCCGCTCGCCGGGGTGGCCGTCGCCACGGGGGCGTCCGGCCGCGTCAGGTCACTGACGCTCACCTCGGGACTCGACACGCAGGTGACGGTGACGGGCAACCAGGCGCGCACCGTCCTCGGCCTCCGCTCGACCTGGTTCACGCCCTCGTTCGTGCAGCTCCGGCCCGCCGCGGCGACCATGACCTACGGCGGGGCCGTGTCGCTCACCGGCACCGCGCCCGGCGCGGCCGCCGCGTCGCTCGAGGCGAAGCCGTACGGCGCCTCCGACTGGGCGCCCTCGGCGGCGCTCGCACCCGCCGCAGGCGGCGCGTTCTCGGCGATCGTCCGCCCGCAGGTGACCACCCGCTACCGGCTCGCCTGGGACGACGCGCGGATCGGCCTCGTCAAGGTGTCCGTCGCCCCGCGCGTCGCCGCGGCCGCGACGCCCGCCGGCGTCTCGGGCACGATCCGGCCCGCGGTCGCAGGCGCCCCGGTGCAGCTCCAGCAGCAGACGGGCGCCGCCTGGACGACCGTCGCGACCACCCTCGCCGACGCCGCGGGCGCCTGGCAGTTCGCGGGCCCGCTCGGCGCCGGCAGCTACCGCGTCCGCGCCGTGCCCGGTGGAGGTCTCGCGCCGGGGGTGTCGTCGACCGTGACGGAGTCGTGAGGCGGAGGCTCGCGCTCGCGGCGCTCCTCGCCGGGCTCGTGCTTCCGGCGGTCGCGGCTGCGTTCCCGAACAACGAGCCGCTCGCCTCGCGCCAGTGGTACCTCGACGAGGACGCTGCCTGGTCGTACTGGACCGAGCAACCGCAGCTCTACCCGATCCGGGTCGCCGTGATCGACTCCGGCATCGACGGGACGCACCCGGAGTTCGTCGGCCGCGTCGCCGCGGCGCGCTCCTTCGTCGGCGGCTCGCCCTTCCGCGACGACCAGGGACACGGCACCTTCGTCGCGGGCGAGATCGCCGCGAACCCGGCGAACAACGAGGGGATCGCCGGGCTCGCGTTCAACGCGCGGCTGCTCGTCGCCAAGGTCGTGACGCCCGGCGGCACCGTCTCGCTGCGCGGCGAGGTCGAGGCGATCCACTGGGCCGTTGACCACGGCGCGCGCGTCATCAACCTCAGCCTCGGCGGCGTGCGCGACCCGCTCGATCCGCGCCTCGACACCTATTCGCCGCTCGAGCAGGCTGCGGTCGAGTACGCGTACTCCAAGGGCGTGGTGGTCGTCGCCGCGGTCGGGAACGGGCCGCAGTCCCCCGCCACGCCGTGGGGCTACGCGCACTACCCGGCGGCCCTGCCGCACGTGATCGGCGTGTCCGCCGTGCGGCAGAACGGATCGGTCCCGGACTACTCGAACCGCGACAGCGTCTACAACGACCTGGCCGCTCCCGGCGACGCGATGTTCTCGACGGTGCCGACGAACCTCGTCGAGGACCGGCCGGGCTGCGCCGGACGTCCGTACAGCGACTGCGGCCCGTTCGAGTTCCGTGACGCGATCGGCACGTCGTTCGCGGCTCCGCAGGTGAGCGCTGCGGCCGCGCTCCTTCTCGGCCAGGACCCGACGCTGAGGCCCGAGCAGGTCGCCTGGCTGCTCGAGCGGAGCGCCGACGACGCGAGCCCCTCGAGCGGCTGCCCGATCTGCCCGGTCGGGCGCGACCTGTACACCGGTTGGGGGACGCTCGACATCGCGAAGGCGCTGACGCTGCTGGCGGAGGGCGTCGCGCCGCCGCCCGACGCGTACGAGCCGAACGACGACGCCGGCCCGTGGTCGCATGCGCTGCCGCCGCTGCCGCGCGCGATCACGGCGACGCTCGACTACTGGGACGACGACGCCGACGTCTACCGCGTCCACCTCGCGAAGGGGCAGCGTCTCTTCGCCCGCCTGACGCCGCAGGGTCGCGGCCGCGTCCGCCTCGCCCTGTGGGCGCCGGGGACGGAGCGGATCGAGGCGCTGGACGCGGCGACGCGCCGCCTGACGGACGCGCGGCGCGTCGGCGGCCAGCTGCGGCTCTCGTATCGCGCGCACGCGACCGGCACCTACTTCCTCTCGGCGAAGCTCGCCGCGCCCGTGCGGGACCCCGTGCGCTACGCGCTCGCCGTCGCGCGCGGCCGCTAGGCCTAGCCGCCGTTCTCGCGCAGCTCCTCCGTGGGGACGTCGCGGAGGACGCGGGCCGGCGAGCCGACGACGACCTTCCCGGCCGGCACGTCCTTCGTCACCACGGCCCCCGCACCGACGAAGGCCTCCTCGCCGATCTCCACGGCGGGGCAGAGGATCGCGCCGCCGCCCACACGGGCGCCGCGCCGGATCGTGGGGCCCTTCAGCAACGCCTTGCGGCGCTCGGTGCGGCCCATGAAGTTGTCGTTCGTCGTGACCACGCACGGGGCGATGAACACGTCCTCCTCGAGCGTCGAGTACGCGGTGATGTAGGCCTCGGCCTGGATGCGCGAGCCGGCGCCGACGGTCGTGTCGTTCTCGATCAGCGAACCGCGCCCGACGACGCAGTCGTCGCCGAGCTCGACCCGCTCGCGGATGCAGGACTGGTCGCCGACGATGCAGCCTGCTCCGATCGTGGCGCCGGCGAAGACGATCGCTCCCGTCGAGATGACGGTGCCGGCGCCGACGGTCGCCGGCGGCAGCGGCTCGCGGCTCGCCGTCGAGCGCGCGCCGAGCGTCGGCTGCTTCCCGATCACGGCGTGCTCGAGCACGCGCACACCCTCGCCGAGCACCGTCCCGGGGTGGACGACGGCGGTCGGATGGACGTCAGGCATCGAGGGACTCCGTCAGCATCTCGAGCGCGCGAACGACGCGTGCGCCGTCGCTCGCCACCTTCGCGCGGTCGTGCTCGCCGCGCACGAGCTCGAGGAAGAAGGTGCACTCGAGCCGGAGCGGCTCGGCCGTGGAGATCTTCGGGATGTAGATGTCGCCGGAGCGCGTCTGCCACTCGCCGTACGTCTCGGCGCGCTTCCACGGCGACTTCTCGTACACGGTCACCTTCCGCTCGAGCTCCATGTCATCGAAGACCGCCATCTTCTCGCGTCCGACGACGGTGATCTTGCGCATCTTGTGCGGGTCGAGCCACGAGAGGTGCATGTGCGCGATCTTGCCGCTCGGGAAGCGGAGGTAGCAGAAGACGACGTCCTCGACGCCGGGCGTGAGGAAGTCGCGGCCGTGGGCGACGGCGAGCGCGGGGTCCTCGTCGAGCAGGTGGAGGATCACGCTCAGGTCGTGGACGCCGAGCGACCACAGTGCGTTCTCGTTCGTGCGCACGATCCCGAGGTTCTGGCGGTTTCCGTAGACGCAGAGGACCTCGCCGAGCTCTCCGGCTCCGACGAGCTCCTTCAGCTTCTGCACGCCGGGGTGGTAGAGCAGCAGGTGGCCCGGCATCAGCACCCGGTCGCCGGCCGCGGCCAGCCGGACGAGCTCGTCCATCTCCGCCGCGCGCATCGCAGGCGGCTTCTCGACGAAGACGTGCTTCCCCGCCTCGAGCGCCTGCTTCGCGAGCTCGTAGTGCGTCGGTACGGGCGTCGCGACGACGACGGCGTCGAGCCCGTCGTCGGCGAGCAGCTCGTCGTACGACGCCGTCGCGCGGGCGTGCGGATAGCGCGCCGCGAGCCGGTCGAGCCGCTCGGCGTCGAGGTCGCAGAGGACGCGGAGCTCTCCGAGCTCGTCGAAGTTGCGGACGAGGTTCGGGCCCCAGTAGTTGAGGCCGACGACACCGATCGTCGGTCGCGTCATCTAGAGCTTCCAGACCTTGCCGTCGACCTCGTGACCCTTCGTGGCGTTCCTGAAGTCGACGATCACCTTGCCGCGGCGGACGAGATCCGCGTAGTCGATGGCGGAGTGGTTCGTCACGATCGCGACGCAGTCGTACTGCTCCGGCTCGAGCGGGGCGGAGCGCATCCCGTCGAACTCCGGGACGTGGGGGTCGTGGTAGCTCACGTCGGCGCCCGCGTTCCGCAGCAGGTGGATCAGCTTCTCGGCGGGCGTCTCGCGCCAGTCGCCGATGTCCGGCTTGTAGGCGACCCCGAGGATCAGGATCCGCGACCCCGCCACCGACCTGCGGGCGCCGTGGTTCAGCGCCTGCGAGATCAGCGAGCGGCAGAAGTACGGCATGTTGTTGTTGACCTCGCCCGCGAGCTCGATGAAGCGCGTCGAGAAGTCGTACTCGCGCGCCTTCCAGGTGAGGTAGAAGGGGTCGATCGGGATGCAGTGCCCGCCGAGGCCGGGTCCCGGCTTGAAGGAGGCGAAGCCGAACGGCTTCGTCGCGGCCGCCTCGACGACCTCCCACACGTCGATCTCCATCCGGTCGCAGAGCTGCGCGAGCTCGTTGACGAGCGCGATGTTGACGGCGCGGTAGATGTTCTCGAGCAGCTTCGTCAGCTCGGCCGCGTCCGGCGTCGACACCTCGTGGACGGTGTCGATCGCGCCGCGGTAGACGTCGGCCGCGGCGCGCGTCGACGCGGCGTCGATCCCGCCGACGACCTTGGGGGTCGTCTTCGTCGTCCAGTCCTCGCGGCCCGGGTCGACCCGCTCCGGCGACATGGCGAGGTGGAAGTCCTCGCCCGCCTTCAGCCCCGATCCCTCCTCGAGGATCGGCTGGAGGACCTCGCGGGTCGTGCCGGGCCAGGTCGTCGACTCCAGTACGACGACCTGCCCGCGCTGCAGCACCGGCCCGAGGCTGCGCGCCGCGTTCTCGATGGAGGAGAGGTCGGGCTCGCGCTGGCGCGAGAGCGGCGTCGGGAGCGCGATCAGGACGGCCTTCGCATGCCGCACCTGCTCGTAGTCGAGCGTCGCCACGGCGAGCCCCTTCTCGACGAGCGCCTGCCACCGCTCCGAGCTGACGTCCTCGATGTGGCTGCGGCCCGCGTTGAGCGCCTCGACGACGTGCGGCTGCACGTCGACGACGAGCGCACGCCGTCCCGCTTCCGCGAATGTCGTGGCGAGCGGCAGGCCGACGTAGCCCGCGCCGATGACTGCGACGTCGTAGAGCTTCGTCTCGGGCACGGCGGTCAAGCGTACAGGGCAGCCGCGACGCGTCCCGACGCGTGCCCGTCGCCGTAGAGCGGGGGCGCCGACGCCGGGAAGCGCGCCGTCGCGACGGCCGCGGCGAGCCCGGCGGGCTCGACGAGCGTGTTCGCGCCGGCCGAGACGGTGTCGACCCACTCGGTGCTCGGGCGGACGGTCACGCACGGGACGCCGAGCCAGTACGCCTCCTTCTGCAGCCCGCCCGAGTCGGTGACGACGACGGTCGCGGAGGCGACGAGCGCCAGCATCTCGAGGTAGCCGAGCGGGTCGACCGTCTCGACGCCCTGCGGCAGCGCGATCGCGTGCTCGGCGAGCGCGCGCCGTGTGCGCGGGTGCACCGGAAAGACGAACCGCGCGTCGCTCTCGCCGAGCGCCTCCGCGATCGCTTGCAGCCGCCCCGGCTCGGTGTTCGCCTGCCGGTGGATTGTCAGCACGGCGTACGGGCGCTCGTACGGCAGCTCGAGGCGCCGCGCGAACGGCTCGAAGAGTCGCGTCGCATCGGCCATCACGTCGCCCACCACCTCCCGCCGCCCCGGCACCCTTTCCGTCTCGAGCTGACGCGCCGACCGTTCGTCCGGGCACAGGAGGAGGGCCGCCAGCCGGTCGACCTCGATCCGGTTCCGCTCCTCGGGCATCGAGAGGTCGAAGCTGCGGAGACCGGCCTCGACGTGCGCGAGCGGCGTCTCCTCGCCGGCCGCGTGCGCCCCCGCGAGTGTCGAGTTCGTGTCGCCGTAGACGAGCACCCAGTCGGGCCGCTCGGCCTCGACCGCCTCGCGGATGCGCGGCGTCATCGCGGCGGCGTCCGAGGTCCGCAGGTCGAGGCGGTAGCGCGGCTCGGGCAGCTGCAGCTCGTCGAAGAAGACCGCCGACATCGAGGCGTCCCAGTGCTGGCCCGTGTGCAGCGTCACCTCCTCGATCCCCGCGTCGCGCAGCGCGAGCGAGAGCGGCGCCGACTTGACGAACTGCGGCCGGTTTCCAACCACGGAGAGGACGCGCATCCGCCGCTACCATACGGGCGCTTCAGGGCCGTTAGCTCAGCTGGTAGAGCAGGGGACTCTTAATCCCAAGGTCGTAGGTTCGATCCCTACACGGCCCACCTTCGTTCCCCGCGTCGCGGCACCATGCGTGCCGTGCCCCGGCAGAACCGCGTGACGCCGCTCGGCGATCTGATCGCGCACCCGGCGCGCGGAACCGTCTACGGCAACCGCGGCTGCCTGCACGACGCGCAGGGCCGGATCGTCCGCCGTTTTCAGGTCAAGCGCTGGATCGCGTGCCGGCTGGAGTTCAAGGGATGGCGGCGGCACCCGCTGCTGCAGCCGGGGCGGTTCACCGAGCTCTTCTTCCTCGACGAGGCGACGGCGCTCGCCGCGGGGCACCGGCCGTGCGCCCTCTGCCGGCGCGAGGACTACCGGGCCGTCATGACGCTCGTCGGCGAAGCGCGGGCGGACGCGGTCGACGAGCGCCTGCACGCCGAACGCGGCCGGCCGTGGCGCTCGCCGCTCGCTGCGCTGCCCGACGGGAGCTTCGTGCTGCTCGGCGGCGAGCCGTGGCTCGTGCACGGCGAGGAGCTCGCGCGGTGGACGCCCGGCGGCTACGCGGAGCGTGTGGCGCGCCCGGACGACGAAGCGACGGTGGTGACACCACCGTCGCTCGTCGGCGTTCTGCGCGCCGGCTTCCGGGGCACCGCGGTGCCCCTGTTCCACGACTCCCTCTAGAAGGGCGAGATGCGGCGCGGCTTGTCCCACGCGACGCGGATCAGCTCCGCGGCGTCCTCGACTGCGGCGTCCTCGGGCCGCGGCTGCCACTGGCGCTTCCCGGACGGGCGCCGGGGCGCCGTCGTGTCCCAGGAGAGACGGTTCATGCGTGCACCTCCTCCGATTGGGCGGGCGCCGGCGCCCGCGTGATCCTGATGTCGCCGCTCACGGTCTTCACCCGCACCTCGACGAGCGGTCCTCCGTCGGCGGGCGCGTCGCCCTGCAGGTCGAGATCCGAGCTCGTGTCGCCGCTCAGCGTGTTGCAGTCGAGATAGGCCGTCGACCCGCGCCGGACGCCGACCGTGACGTCGCCCGAGACCGACTGTGCATTCACCTGGCCGCGCACGACCGCGCCGAGCTCGAGGTCGCCGCTCACGACCATCGCGTGGACGTCGGCGTCGGCCGCGTCGATCTCGACGTCGCCGGAGGCGGTCTGGACGTTCGCGGGGCCGCGCACGGCGCCGATCTCGACGTCGCCCGACGCGGTCTGCACGTTCAGCCCGCCGCCAACGGTGTGGATGCGAATGTCGCCGCTCGCCGACTTGACGTTGACGCTGCCCGCGACGTCGACGGCCTCCACGTCGCCGGAGGCGGTGCGCACGTCGAGGCCGCCGATCGTGCCGCGTGCGGTCACGTCGGCCGACTTCGTCTTCGCCGTGACGCTCGAGCCGGCCGGGCAGCGGATGCGGCAGCCGATGCCGGTGCGTCCGAAGATGAGGCTGAGGTTGAAGCCGCCGCCGCGCTTGTGCGGCACGTCGACGACGAGGTGGTGGTCGCGCAGCTCGATACGCGCCTCCTCGACGAGGCGCTGCGACTCCTCGTCGTGCGCGACGAGCTCGACCTCGGCGCGGCCGTCGAGGGTCGGATCGATCTCGATCTCGCCGGCCGCGAGCTGCACCTCGATCGCGAGCGGCCCGGTGACGTCGAACGTCTTCTGCATCTTCCTCCTCCTAGCTCCGGGCGTAGCCCGACAGGCGCTTGCCGCCGACGTGCACGGGGCGCGACTCCGCCGCCCGCGCGATCGCACGCACGAGCCACGCGTTCGTGGAGACCCCCTCGCGGTCGGCGGCCTTCTCGACCGCCGCCTTGAGCGACTCCGGCAGGCGCAGGCTGATCCGCGCCGAGAGCTCCTCGCCGGCGACGTTGCCCGCGGACTCGCCGGGGGCGTCGACGAAGACGAGCTCGGGCTCCTGGCCGGCGAGGCGAACCTCGACGTGCCCGGAGGGCAGCTTCGACGAGAGCTCCACCGCCGCCTGCGAGAGCAGGTCGAGCAGCTTCAGCCGCAGGTTCGACCCGAGGGCCTCGCCGAGCCGCTGGGCGACCTGCGCGGAGCGCTCGTCGCCCAGCTCGGAGAGCCGCTGGAGGTCCTGCTGGAGCCCGTCGAGCACGATCGTCAGATTCATCGTGACATCACTCTGACATCACAAACGGTGCCTGTCAAGTGTCACGGAGGCGCTCGGTTGCTGTCGGGTGGGTGAACGACCAGTAGTAGAGCCATTTCGGGGGCTCGAGATCGGCGAGATTCGCGAGCGCGAGGCGCCGGTGCAGGGCGAGGAAGGCTGCCCGGTCGCCGGTCGCGGCGAGGGAGAAGCGGTCGGCCGAGCGCTCGAGACGGCGCGAGAGGGCGGCGAGGAGCGGCAGCGCGGCGACCTCGGCGCCGAGCCCGAGCAGGAGGACGAGGCCGGTGTCCGCCGGCCGCGGCCGGTCCAGCACGAGTCGGAGGAGCACGACGAAGGCCGCGGCGGCGGCGGCGCCGACGGCCGCCAGGAGCGCGACGTGGCGCCGTACGCGGTGGCCGAGCTCGTGCGCGAGCACGACGGCGATCTCGTCGGCGGGTGCGGCGAGAAGGGTGTCCCAGAGGACGACCCGCCGCGTCCGACCCAGCCCGGAGACGTACGCGTTCTCCCGCCGCGTGCGCCGGCTCGCGTCGGCCACGAGGATCTCGCGCACCGGCGCGCCGACCGCGGCGGCGAGCGCGTGCAGGCGCTGGCCGAGCTTCTCGTCGGCGAGCGGCCGGACCCGGTTGAAGACGGGCTCGAGGACGACCGGCGCGAGGAAGCCGACGACGAGCGCGAGCAGGGCGGCGCCCGGCGCGGCGAGCCACGGCCACGCACGCGGCAGGGCGTGTGCGAGCGCGAAGAGGGGCGCGAGCGCGGCCGTCGTCAGGGCAGCGCCGACGGCCGCCCCCTTCGCCGCGTCGGCGGCGAAGCCGCGGGCGGCCTGCGTCGAGAGGCCGAAGCGGCGGTCGTGCCGCAGCCGCCAGACGCCGACCGGCAGCCGCGCGGCCGCGACGAGCAGCTCCACGAGCGCCGGCGTCAGGCAGGCGGCGGGCCAGAAGGGCACGGGCAGCTCGACGCGGCGAAGGAGGACGAGCACGCCGGCGGCGAGCGCGAGGTCGGCGACGAGCGCGATGTCGCGCGGCCGGTTGTACGCGCGGGACCGCCGCACCTCCTCCTTCGTGAAACCGACCCGGCTGCTTAACACGAATCCAAGAGGGAACTTTCTAGGCTCAGCGGATGGCAGTCGAGGCACACCCGGCACCGAGGCACGAGCCGCTGCTCGCGCAGCAGTGGCGGAGCCTCGGCCGGGCCGCGACCCTCGTCGCGGTGCTCACGTCGCCGGCGGTGTTCCTGTGGCTGCACGAGCACGAGGGTCTCGCGCTTCGCTACGCGCTCCTCCTCACCGTCGTCGAGGTCGGTGCGTTCCGCGGGCTCGTCGACCTCGTCTTCCGACGGTTCATCGAGTCGCCTAGCCTGTTCGGGGAGGAGAGCGCCGAGCTGCGGGCCGAGGACGTGGTGGCCCGCCGGCGCGTCTCGTTCTGGCGCTCCGCCTGGCGCCTCGCACGGGTGCTGCTCGTGCTGATCACGCTCACCTGGCTCGTGCTCGACTTCTTCGGGCACGGGCTCTCGTGGGGCGAGACGGCGCACGGCTTCTGGCACGGCCTGAGCTTCATCTGGAACCCGAACACGTTCGGCACGTTCATCTCGCTGCCGTTCTTCTTCCTCTTCAACTTCCTGATCTTCATGGGGCCCATGCTCGTGATGGGCATCTCGCAGATCCGCGGCTACCAGCCCGGCGACGCGGAGTGGGGCGTGAAGCTCGAGCACGTCCGCGGCCAGGCGGAGGCGAAGGAGGAGATCCGGCGGATCGTCTCGCTGTGGCAGTCCGGCGAGCGGTTCGAGCGCGCCGGCGGCAAGCGCGAGCGCGGCCTGCTCTTCCTGGGCGCGCCGGGCACCGGGAAGACGATGCTCGCGAAGGCGATCGCGACCGGGTTCAACTGCCCGTTCGTGACCATCCCGGGCTCGGGCTTCGCGCAGACGTTCATCGGCCTCGACTCGATCCTCGTGCGCTACCTCGCCCGGAAGGCGAAGCGCCTCGCGCGCAAGTGGGGCGGGCAGTGCATCGTCTTCATCGACGAGATCGACGCCGTCGGGATGCGGCGCAGCTCGCTCGGCGGCGGCGCGCCCGCCTTCCACGAGCCCGGCTTCGACGCCGCCGGCGACCTGGTGCTCGAGACGCGCGCGTGGCGGGAGCGGCAGTTTCTGCTGCGGGCGCCGGAGCGCCCCGAGCCGGGGAGGTTCGTGCGGATCGTCAACCAGGCGGTTCCCGGCAATTTCCTCGGCGGCAGCGGCCAGATGGCGCTGAACCAGCTCCTCGTCGTGATGGACGGGCTCGACAGCCCGCCGCTCGGACGACGGCTGCTGACGAACGGCGTCAACACGCTCCTCGACGCGCTCTACGTCGTCCCGAGCCAGGCGCGCGGGCGCTCGCTGCGGCTGCCGGCGCCGCGGCCGCGCAACGAGCAGATCTACTTCATCGGCGCGACGAACGTCCCGATCGAGCAGCTCGACCCGGCGCTCACGCGCCCCGGCCGCATGGGGCGACACGTCTGGTTCCGCACCCCGACGAAGACCGACCGCGAGGACATCTTCGACCTCTACCTCGCGAAGGTCGCTCACGTCCCCGAGCTCGACACGCCGGCCCGGCGCGACGAGCTGGCGCGGATGACGATGGGCTACTCGCCGGCGATGATCGAGCAGGTCTGCTCGATGGCCCTGACGATCGCGCACCACGAGGGCCGCGAGTCGTTCGGCTGGGACGACCTCGTCGAGGCGATGACGACCGTCGAGTCCGGGACGGCCGTGAACGTCGAGTACGTCCCCGACGAGACGCGCGCCGTCGCGCTGCACGAGGCGGGACACGCCGTTGCGGCGCACGCGTACATGAAGGGCGCGGAGTCGACGCGGCTCTCGATCCGGCGGCGCGGCGGCTCGCTCGGTCACCACATGGCGATGCAGAAGGAGGAGCGCTTCTCCTCCTGGCGCAGCGAGGAGATGGGCAGGCTGATCTGGGCGCTCGGGGCGATGGCGGCGGAGCGCGTCTTCTACGGCGAGAACTCGACCGGCGTGGGCGGCGACGTGCAGGCCGCGACGGAGCGCGCCGCGTGGATGGTCGGCGCGTGCGGCATGGGCCCCGAGTACGTCGAGCTGCGCTGCGACGACGAGTCCGAGGAAGAGGCGCGCGAGCGCGTGATGCGGCGCTTCCAGCGCATCGGCACCCAGATCGTCAACCGGACGAGCGCGGGCAGCACCGAGTCGGCGGTCCTCCACGACCCGAGCCAGCGTGCGATGGTCGAGCAGCTCCTCGGGCAGGCGTACCTCGCGGCGCACCACCTCGTCGCCGAGAACCGAGACGCCGTCGCGCGCGTCGCCGACGTGCTCGCGGAGCGACGCGAGCTGCACGGGGACGAGGTCGTCCGCCTGCTCGACGCGCAGGCGCTGCGGCTGCCCGAGGTCGACCTGACGAAAGACGAGGCGTGGCCGCGCCTCTGACGCAGAAGCGCCACTTCCGCTTCGCCTACGCCGTGCTCGCGCTCGCGTTCTGGCTGTCGGTGGGCGGGTTCGTGCTGCTGCTCGCGCGGCCTCACCACTCCCGGCAGGTCGCGTGGTCGGCGTGGCGGCCGGCGGAGCAGGGGCTTCCCGGGGCGCACGAGATCGCGCTCCGGATCGCCGCGCAGTACAAGGACACGAACGGCGCACAGCTCGTCGCCGTGCAGGAGCACGGACCGCAGGTGCAGGGGCTCCGCCTCGAGGCGATCGGCGTCCGCCGCCTCACGCAGGGTGGCCAGATCGACCCCTACATCGGCCTCTTCCGCGCGGACAAGACGCTCATCTACGCGTTCTGCGGGCTCCAGGCGAACTGCGCCGTCCAGGGCGGCGACGACCAGAGACGGTCGCGGCTCCTGCGCCGGGAGGCGCTCGAGCTCTCGCTCTACTCGTTCAAGTACCTGAAGGGCGTCGACCAGGTCGTCTCGCTCCTCCAGTCGGTGAAGGACGGCGGCACGAGCGCGGTCTTCCTGCGGCGCGCCGAGCTCCAGCCTGCGCTCGACCACCCGCTCCGCGACACGCTGCCGCTTGCGTTCCCGCCCTCGGCGCTCGCGAAGGACACGAGGGAGAACGCCGTGATCGACGCGCTCACCGTCCCGAACAGCTTCCCGGCCCACTTCGAGCCGCTGCCGGACGGCGACGCGATCCTCGTGCTCGACGTCGCGAACCAGGCGACCCAGTGACGGCAGCCTGGTTCCCGCGGGGGCGGGAACCAGGCTGCAGTGGTTCTAGTAGGGCGGGCCGTCCTCGACGTAGGTCGTCCGGCGGCGGGTGGCGCCGCCGACGCCGCCCCAGCTCGACCAGAACATGAGGGACAGCACGAGGCCGATCGCGCCGACCACCATGAGGATGACGCCGATCGTGTTGATGTCGATTCCCGAGACCGTCGCGTTGACGGCCCAGGTGAGGATCGCCCCGGCGGCGATCAGGATCAGGCTGACTCCGATGCCCATGCTTCCAAGCCTCCTTCGTTTCTCCCGACGTGAGGGGGGTGGTTGCGTTTCGCACGGATTGAACGGCTGAGCAGGGAGAACGGTTACGGCCCCCCGCGCCGCCGGTTGGTCTAGGCTTCGCGCGGGTGCGCAGGGGCTCTGTTCTCCAGATGCTCGCGATCGGCGTCGCGGCAGCGGTCGTGACGACCCTTGTCGCGGTCCTGATCCCGTGGCTGCCGGTCTCCGCCGGCAAGGAATCGCACCGGATCCACTTCGTCTACTGGTTCACGACGGCCATCTGCATCGGCGTGTTCTCCGTCGTCGTGGCCGTGCTGACCTACTCGGTCATCCACTTCCGCGCCCGGCCCGACGACGACTCCGACGGGCCGCCGACCCACGGGCACACGACGCTCGAGATCGTGTGGACGGCGATTCCCGCGGTGCTCGTGACCGCGATCTCGATCGTCAGCGCGGTCGTGCTCGCCCAGAACGGCCACGCCGGGAACGACCCGCTCGTCGTCAAGGTGAAGGCGCAGCAGTTCGCGTGGGCGTTCACCTACCCGAACGGCAAGAGCTACGGGTACCTGACGCTGCCCGAGGGCCGCCACGTCAAGCTCGACATCACCTCGCAGGACGTCATCCACTCCTTCTGGGTGCCCGAGCTCTCGCAGAAGCAGGACGCGGTGCCTGGACAGCACAACACGATCGTCGTCACGCCGACGCGGCTCGGGACCTACCCGGTGATCTGCACGGAGCTCTGCGGCCTCGGCCACGCCGTGATGCGCAGCCACGTCGAGATCGTGAAGGCGGCGGACTTCGACGCGTTCCTGAAGAGCGGGGGGCAGCAGTCCGGCCCCGCCGGGCTCGCGGTCTTCCAGGAGAACGGGTGCGGCGGCTGCCACACCTTCAAGCCGGCCGGCGCGACCGGCAAGGTCGGCCCCGACCTCGACAACCTCGCCGACGCAGCGCAAAAGGCGAATCGCGGACCCGAGGCGCAGTTCGTGCAGGAGTCGATCGTCAAGCCGCAGGCGTACATCGCGCCCGGCTTCACCGACGCGATGCCGCACACCTTCGGCTCGCAGATCCCGCCGGACAAGCTGAAGGCGCTCGTGCAGTATCTCGTGAAGGGTTCCTGATGACGGACGCCGTGCTCACAGACCACCATCACGCCGCCCCGGCGGCCCCGCAGGGCTACCGCCGCCTGACCGCTCCCGGCTGGCTGCGCGTCCTCTGGGTGACGCCGCTCTTCTTCGGCCTCGGCCTCGGGCTGCCGGTGCTCCTGCGCTGGCTCGCCCACTGGGACCCGGTCTGGAAGGGATCCGTGCTCGTGTCGGTCGAGCTCGTGACCACGCCGCTCGGCTTCCTCGTCGGGCTCGGCGGCTTCGACTACTGGGCGCACTACGCCTCGGGGCGCCCCACGCGGCCGGAGGACCACTCGGGCCACGGCGCGCGCTCGTGGCGCGACTACTTCCGTGTGAACACCGACCACAAGGTGATCGGGATCCAGTACGTCGTCACGACGATCATCTTCTTCTGCATCGGTGGACTCTTCGCGATGCTCTTCCGTGCCGAGCTCGCGCAGCCGGGCGACCAGTTCTTCAACCCGCAGACGTTCAACGTGCTCGTTTCGAACCACGCGGCGCTGATGATCTTCCTCTTCATCATCCCCGCCTTCGCCGGGCTCGGGAACTACGTCATCCCGCTGATGCTCGGCGCCGCCGACATGGCGTTCCCGCGCCTGAACGCGCTCTCGTTCTGGCTGCTGCCGATCGCCGGCGTGATGCTGCTCGCCGGCATGGCCGCGCCGGGCGGCGGCCCCTCGGCGGGCTGGACGTGCTACGCGCCGCTCTGCTCCCACCAGCCGCTCGGGCAGGTGTTCTTCAACATGGGCGTGCAGTGGGCGGGCGCGAGCTCGATCATGACCGCCCTCAACTTCCTCGTCACGATCATCACCATGCGGGCGCCGGGCATGACGTTCTGGCGCATGCCGCTCCTCGTCTGGGCGAACTTCACCACGAGCCTCCTCGTCGTGATCGCGACGCCGTTCATCGCGGGCTCCCAGTTCTTCGTGATGTTCGACCGCGTGCTCCACACGAACTTCTTCGAGCACGGCGGCGGCGGGTACGTGCTCGGGTACCAGCACATCTTCTGGTTCTACTCGCACCCGGCGGTCTACATCATGATGCTGCCCGGCTTCGGGATCATCAGCGAGGTGATCGCGGTGATGAGTCGCAAGCCGGTGTTCGGCTACCGGCTGATGGCGCTCTCGCTGATGGCGATCCTCGTCCTCGGCTTCTCGGTCTGGGCGCACCACATGTTCGTCGCCGGGATGGCCGGCTGGCTGCGCGTCCCGATGATGGTCACGTCGATGGTGATCGCGGTGCCGACCGGGATCAAGATCTTCAGCTGGCTGGCGACGATGTGGGAAGGGCGAATCCACTTCACCACACCCATGCTCTTCGCCCTCGGCTTCCTGTCGATGTTCGTGATCGGCGGTCTCTCCGGCATCTACCTCGCCTCCGTGCCGATCGACATCCACGCGAGCGACACGTACTTCGTCGTCGCGCACATCCACTACGTGCTCTTCGGCGGCTCGGTCTTCACGATCTTCGCCGGCATCTACTACTGGTTCCCGAAGATGACCGGCCGGATGTACGACGAGCGGCTCGGGAAGCTGCACTTCTGGCTGACGTTCGCCGGCTTCAACCTCACGTTCTTCCCGATGCACTACATCGGGCTGCAGGGGATGCCGCGCCGCGTCGCCGACTACGCGAGCCGCTTCGCCGACATCAACCTGTTCATCTCGATCGCGTCGTTCGGCCTCGGCGCGTCCGTGCTCGTGTTCCTCTACAACATGGCCAACTCGTGGGCGCACGGCCCCGCCGCCGAGGGCAACCCGTGGCGCGCGCTGACGCTTGAGTGGCAGGTGAGCTCGCCGCCGCCGGTGTTCAACTTCGACGAGCTGCCGCAGGTGGTCGGGAACCCCTACGAATACGGCGTTCCCGGTGCGCGCCACGCGATCTTCGGCGCGCCCCATCCCGAGCCGGTGGGAGCCGACTGAGGTGGCGCACATCCTCGTCATCGCCAACGAGACGGCGGCGTCCACCGAACTGCTCGACGCCGTGCGCGCCGAGGCGGGCAGCGACGGCCGCGTGACCGTGGTCGCGCCGGTGAACGAGCCGCGGCAGGGCTATGTCGTCTACGAGGACACGCGGCGCGCCTCCGCAGGACGCCGGCTCGAGAAGACGCTCAGGGCGCTCCGCGAGGCCGGCGTCGCATCGCAGGGCTTCGTCGTCGAGACGGGGCCGGTACAGGCGGTGAAGGATGCGCTCGCGCAGCTCGAGCCGAGGGTCGACGAGATCGTCGTCTCCACGCACCCGGTGGAGCGGTCCGGCTGGATGCGGCGCGACGTCCTCGGCGACATCGAGCGTGCCGCCGGCGAGATCCCGATCAAGCACGTGGTCGCCGGTGACGAGGGACACGAGGCGAACGTGCTTGTGATCGCCAACCAGACGGTCGTCTCCGAGGAGCTCCTGAGCCGGATCCGGCGCCGCGCCGGCCAGGGGCCCGCGAGCTTCCTGATCGTCGCGCCCCAGAGCGACGAGGAGGAGCACGCGGACGCCGACCGGCGTCTGCGCCGGGCGCTCGGCGAGCTCCGCACGGAAGGGATCGACGCGCACGGCCAGGTCGCGCATCCCGACCCGTACACGGCCGCGAAGCATGTCGTCGAGGACGAGCGCGTGGACGAGATCATCGTCTCGACGTTCCCCGGCGAGCGGAGCGGCTGGCTCCGCCGCGACCTCGTCCAGCGCCTTCGCAAGGACACGGGCCTACCCGTCGAGCATGTGATCTCGCCGACATGACAGCCGCCGCCGAAGCGCACGACCACCACGGGCCGCCGCCCATCCACTACAGCTCGCGGGTCTCCCCGTCGGTGCTCGGGATGTTCCTCTTCATCGCGTCGGAGATCATGCTCTTCGGCTCGTTCTTCACGGTCTACTTCTTCGACCGCGTCGTGAACGGCGGCGTCGACGGCCACTGGCCGCCGGAGGGCTTCCATCGCCCGGCGTTCGTCGCGCTCGTCAACACGCTCATCCTCGTCACCTCGTCGATGTCGATGCACTGGGCCGACACGTCGATCAAGCGGGGCGACCGCGCCGGGCTGCAGGCCGGGCTCGTCCTGACGTTCCTGCTCGGCCTCACGTTCCTGATCACGCAGGTGATCGAGTACCACCGGCTCGGCTTCAACACCGGCGACACGTCGTTCGCCGCGACGTTCTTCGGGCTCACGGGCCTGCACGGCGCGCACGTCTTCGTCGGTCTGACCATCCTGCTCGTCATGACGATCCGCGCGTTTCGCGGCCACTTCTCGCCGGAACACCATCACGGTGTCGAGATCGGCGGGATCTACTGGCACTTCGTCGACGTGATGTGGATCGTCGTCTACGTGACGGTCTACCTCCTCTAGCGCGGTGAGGAACCCCGTCCGGAGCGAGTCAGACGCGTTCCGGTTCGTCTGGCTGACGATCGGCTACTTCGCGCTGATCGTCGTCGGCTCGCTGATCAACGTGTGGGTCGGCGTCGCGGTGTTCGTCGTGCTGAGCGCGGCGGGCGTGTGGTGGGTGCTGCGGGCCCGCGGCGGCGGCGAACCGCCGGTTCGCGAGGCGCCGGCCGCGACCCCGCCGGACGAGCACCGGATCCTCGTCGTCGCGAACGAGACGGTCGGCGGGCCGGAGCTCCTCGCCGAGGTGCGCCGTCGGGCGGAGGGGCGGCGCGTCAAGGTGCTCGTCGTCTGCCCCGCGCTCAACTCGCCGCTGCGCCACTGGGCCTCCGACGAGGACGACGCCAGGGCCGCGGCGCAGACGCGGCTCGAGCGCAGCCTCGAGTCGATGCGCTCGGTCGGGCTCGACGCCGCGGGGGAGATCGGCGACGGCGACCCGCTGCAGGCCGTGGAGGACGGCGTGCGCACGTTCGCGCCGGACGAGCTGATCGTCTCCACGCACCCGGAGGGGCGCTCCCACTGGCTGGAGCGAGGTGTCGTGGAGCGCGCGCGGGAGCGGTTCGCGCTCCCCGTTACGCACGTCGTCGTCGACCTCGACGCGGATCAACGCTGACCCTGCAGATCGAGCAGGTCGACCCGCTCCCACTCCGGGGCCAGCTGCGCGAGGTGCACCGCTCCGCGCTCGGCGCCGGGGCGCTCTCCGACGAGTGGGCGGCCGAGCGGCTGCCCGTGCACGCCGAGCGGACCGACTTCGTCTTCCTGGTCGCCCGCGAGGCCGACGAGGTCGTCGGCTTCGCCTACGGCTACACGGGCGCCTACGGACAGTGGTGGACGGAGAACGTTGCGCGCGCCCTCACGCCGGCGCAGCGCGCCGAGTGGCTCGACCCGCCGCACTACGAGGTCGTCGAGCTCCACGTCCGTCCCGCCTGGCAGCGTCGCGGCATCGGCAGCGCCCTCCTCGCCGGCCTCCTGACGCGGCAGCCGCACGACCGGGCGCTCCTCTCGACGCAGCGCGGGTCGCGCAAGGCGCGCGGCTTCTACCGCAAGAACGGCTGGAGCGAGCTCGCCGACGTGGACTTCGGCGCCGGCTACCCGCCCTACCTCGTGCTGGGACGGCGCCTCAGGCCTGAACCTGGTTCGCCTGCGGCGAAACCAGGATCACTTACCGGCGACGGATGAGACGTACGCGGCGACCGCGTCGATCTGCGCGGAGCTCAACGTGCCCTTGAACGCCGGCATCGGACCTCCGCCGACCTCCACCTGGTGTGCGACCCTCGCCTTCGACGGCTTCACCTGGTCGAGGTTCGGGCCGACGTTCCCCGACGAGCCCGCGTCCTTCAGCGTGTGGCAGCCGCCGCAGCCGGCGGAGGCGAAGACCTGCTTGCCGTCGGGCGCCGCAGGGGTGGTGGTGGTCGTCGAGCCGCCGCCCGCAGCCGGGGGCGCCTGCGCCCGCGCAGCCGTGACGCCGCACGTCGGGTTGCCGGCGCACTTCGCGACGTAGACCGCGACCGAGTTCGCGTCCTCGCCCGTGACGAGGTTCGGCGGCATCGGCGCCTCCGGATAGGCGATCTGGCCGCGGACGACGTCCTCCATCGTCTGCTCCGAGAAGCCCTGCTGCTTCCCGGAGGCGAAGGCGTCGTCGAGGTTCGGGCCGACCGTGCCCTGCGACTTCGCGTCGGCGAGCGTGTGGCAGGAGGCGCACTTCAGCTGGAAGAGCTGCTTGCCCCGGCTCGTGTCCCCGCTCGTGACCCGGCCGACGGCTCCGCAGCCCGACGCGCCGAGGGCGACGAGCAGGACGGCCGCTGTTGCGAGGACCCTGTTCAGCGCTACGAGGACGGTTGGGAGACGCCGCCGAGCTTCGAGACTGCCTCGTCGCGGGTCGCGTGGATCGCGAACACGCGGTCGAGGCCGGTGATCTCGAAGATCTTCGTGATGTTGCGGTCGCTGCAGACGAGCGAGAGCTGGCCGTCGTTTCCGCGCAGACGCTTCACGCCGCCGACGAGCACGCCGAGCGTCGTCGAGTCGATGAACGTCGTCGAGCTGAAGTCGACGATCACCTGCTTCGCGCCCTGGCCGATCACCTCGAGCAGCTGCTGCTTGAACTCCGGTGCCGTGTAGAGATCGACCTCGCCGGCGAGGGAAATGACGTAGGCGTCGTCGGAGAGCTGCTCGGTCTTGATGTCGAAGTTCATGTCTCCCCCCGGGGTCGCGGAGATGGCAAGGGCGATGAGCCGGGGGTGAGTCTAACCTTGCGACGAGCCCGAGGTGGCGGCTGCCGACCCGGTGAGGGTCTTCAGGGCCTTCTTCACCTGGGGCGCGAGCGGGTCGTTCGGCGCGAGCTTCAGGAACGCCTTGTACGCCGCCGCGGCCGTCGTCGGGTCCTGCGCGGCCTGGGCCGCCTGGCCGAGCTGGATCTGGGTCGTGGCGTCCTTCGGGTTCAGGTCGACGAGGCGCCGGTAGACGTTCTCGGCGTCGCGCTGGCTCTGGGTGTAGTTCTGGAGCGCGGTCTGCTGCTTCGACGTGACGAGGCTCTGGACGGCCGCCGAGATCGGATCCTTGAGCGCTCCGCTGTCGCCGAACGCCTTTCCGAACGGCGTCGTCGCCGGCGGCGCGAAGGCTGCGCCCGGAGAGAGCTGCCCCGCCGCCTCGAGCTGGGCCGCCGAATAGTCGCGGGAGTACGTCTGGGCCAGGTTGCCGTACTGCGCCGCGAGCTCGGAGAGCGCGCCCTGGTCCTTCGGCCGCAGCGCCGTGTACCGCTCGAGCGCGTTGACGGCGTCCTGCGTGCGCTGCTTCTGCTCGTAGGCGGTGGCGAGGTCGCGCCACGCCGTCGCGTCCTTCGGGTGCTGTGTCGTCTTCTTCTCGAGCTTCGAGATCGAGGTGCCGCCGCCGCCGCCGAAGTGGAAGGCGTTCTGCAGCGCGTCGCTGATCCCCGTCGAGCCGGAGCCGACGCCGAAGAAGACGAAGCCGACGGCGAAGACGAAGGCGAGGAAGACGAACGCCCACTTCGCGTGCACGCGGAGGCGCTGGAAGAAGAGCTCCTCCTGCCACTGCGGCGGCTTCTGCTTGCGCGGCGCCGACGCTACGGCCTGCCTGCGAGCATTTTGCTCCGGGCGGCGCTTGCGATGCTGCGTACCTCTCGCCACGTCTCTCTGTCTTCTCTCCTGTACCGCGTTTTCCCGTCGACGACCGTCTCGAGGACTCGTTCCGGCGATCCGCCGAAGACGACCGCCGCCGCGGGATCCTCGACCGGATGGTAGGGGCTCCCCGCGAGCGACACCACCGTCAGGTCGGCGCGCTTGCCGGGCGTCAGGGTACCCACCTCCGCGTCCAGTCGCAGGGCGCGGGCCGCGTCGGCGGTCGCGAGCCCCAGCGCGTCTGTCGCCGTGAGCGCGTTCGCCCGCCGTTCGCGCGCTCGTGCGGCGGCGATTGCGGCCCGCATCTCCTCGAATACGTCGAACGACGGCGTCGACGCCGGAGAGTCCGTGCCGAGCCCCACGACGACCCCCGCGTCGCGCATGAGCGAGAGCGGTGCCGTGCCGCAGCCGAGCAGCGCGTTCGAGCGCGGGCAGTGGGCCACGGGGACACCACGCTCGGCGAGCAGCGCGACCTCCTGCGGCTCGACCTCGACGCAGTGCGCGCAGAGGAGGTCGGGTCCGAGCACCGGCTCGAGCGTCGCCACGGCCCTCTTGCCGGTCGGCGGGACGAGCACCGGGAGCCCGGCGAGCGGCCCCGAGCCGTCGAGCAGCCATTCGTGCTCGTGGGCGCTCTCGGCGAGGTGCGTGCCGACCGGGACGCCGAGCGACAGGCACCACTCGTAGACGGCGAGCGAGCAGGTGTACGGCGCGTGCGGCGAGACCCCGATCCGGACCGTGCGCGTCTCCGTCACCCGCGCGCGCTTCTCCTCCCACTGCCGCCGCGCCGCCTCCGGATCGCCCGCGAACACCTCGAGGTAGACGATCGCGCGGAGCCCGAGGTCGGACGCCGCAGTCGCAGCGTCGCCGGAGAAGCTGTAGTCGGCGGTGGTGGTGACCCCCGTGGCGAGCGACTCGACGACGCCGAGCCGCGCCACGGCGAGCATCTCCTCCGGCTTGAGGCGGCTCTTGCGCTCGATGTGCGTGCGGATCCAGGGAGCGAACGGCGCGCCGTCTCCGAAGCCCGCGTAGACCGCGTACTCGAGATGAGAGTGCGCGTTGACGAAGCCCGGCAGGATCGCGGCCGCATCGAGGTGGCGCTCGGCGCGCCCCTGCCGGACCTCGACGATCACCCCGTCCTCGAACCGGACGAGCCCGTTCTCGAGCGGCGGCCCGTCGACGGGCAGCACCCACTCGGCAGAGAGCTCGGTCATGTGCCGACGGGGGCGGCAGCCGCGCGGGCCGCACGGCGGTCGAGCAGCACCGAGAGCCAGATCGAGCCCTCGTAGAGGAGCGCGAGCGGGATCGTCTCGAAGAACGTCGTCACCGGGTCGATGCCGGGCAGCGCGACGCCCACGCAGGCGACGATGAAGTACCCGATCCGCCGGTTCCGGCGCAGCTGGCGCGTCGTCACGATGCCGAGGCGCGTCAGCCCGACGACGAACAGCGGCAGCTCGAAGACGATCGCCATCGCGAGCAGCACCATCGTCGCGAAGCTGATGTAGGGCCGCGCCTGGACCTGCACGTTGTAGACCGACGAGTCGAAATGCGTCAGGAACCTCGCCGCGGCAGGCAGCGCGACGTAGTAGCCGAAGACGATCCCGCAGACCATCAGCGCCGTCGCGAGGAAGACGAACGCCTTGAGCATCCGCTCCTGCGCCTTCTCGAACGCCGGGATGAAGAACGCCCACGCCTGCCAGAGGACGATCGGCAGCGCGATCGCGGCGCCGAGGTAGAGCGACAGCCAGAGCGACGTCATGAACGGCTCGCCGATGCCGAGCGTGAGCAGCTTGCGGTGCTCCTTCGGGAGCTGGTCGGTCAGCAGGCGGACGACGCGGCGGTGGACCACGAACGCGGCGATCCACGCGACGACGACCGCGCCGATGCACACGAAGAGCCGCTGACGCAGTTCCTCGAGATGCTCGACGAGCGTGGCCTCCTCGCCGTGTTCCAGGCGACGCGGCAGACGCATCGGGCGCTAGTGAACGGGCTCGTTCTCGCGGGGCGGCGCGGGCGCCGTCGTGTCCTGCGTCCCCACCGGGAGCTCCGAGCGGCTGTCGGTCTTGCCGCTGACGGAGTCCTTGAACTCCCGCATGCCGGTCCCGAGCGAGCGGCCGATCTCCGGCAGCCGCTTGGCCCCGAAGAGCAGGAGGGCGAGAATCAGCAGGCCGACGATCTCGAGAGGACCGATGTTCGGCATGCGGCTCAGCGTATCAGCGTTTGGGCCGAGTTCCAGCCCGGGAATCGGGATCTCATGAGAAAGAAGCCGCTCTCGGAGCAGGTGGTCGTCGTCACGGGAGGCTCCGCCGGCCTCGGCCGCGCGATCGCGCGCGCCGCAGCCGCGCGCGGCGCCAGCGTCGTCGTCGCCTCGCGCGGCGGCGACGGCCTCGACGCGACGGTCGCCGAGCTCGGCCCGCGGTCGCACGGCGTGCAGGCGGACGTCGCGTCGCTCGACGACTGCCACCGGATCGTCGAGGAGGCCGTCAACCGCTTCGGCCGCATCGACACGTTCTGCGCGAACGCGATGGTCACCGTCTACCGCGAAGCCCGCGAGCTCGACCCCGAGGAGCTGCGCCGCGTGCTCGACGTCAACTTCCTCGGCGCCGTCAACTGCTACTGGGCCGCGCTGCCGAGGCTCGTCGAGAGCCGCGGCACGTTCTCGCACGTGAACTCGGCCCTCGCCTATCGCGGCATCCCGCTGCAGGCCGCGTACTGCTCGTCGAAGGCGGCCGCGCGCACGTTCTTCGAGACGGCGCGGGTCGAGCACCAGAAGCACCGGATCCCGGTCGACGTCACCCTGACGCTGCCGGGAGCGATCAACACCCCGCAGTTCGACGAGGCGCGGCAGTACCTCGGCCGGCAGCCGCAGCCGGTGCCGCCGATCTACGAGCCCGAGCCGTTCGCGGAGGCGGTCGTGCACACGTTCGAGCACCCGATCCGCGAGCTGCCGATCTCGTGGGGCGCCCAGAAGCTCCTCTGGGGCCAGAAGCTCGCCCCGCGGCTCGGCGACCTCGTGCTCCGGCGCAACGGATGGAGCGGGCAGCACACGGACGAGCCGAAGCCGGTCGACTCCCCGGACAACCTCTTCCAGCCGCTCCCGGGCGACAAGGGCGCGCGCGGGCGGTTCTCGGCGCGCTCCCGCGGCAGCACCCTCTGGACGTCTCTCCGGCTGCGCCGGCTCCTCGTGGGAACCGCGGTCGTGGGGGTCGGCTTGGCTACGATGAGCGTCACGAACGGACGTGCCGGACCGGCCGTCCGCGTGCCCTTCTGAGTACGGCAAACGGAGTTGCGCAATTGGCCACGCTGGAGCTGAAGAACCTGCACGTCGCCCTCGAGGACGGCACCCCGATCGTCAAGGGCGTCGACCTGACGATCTCGACCGGTCAGGTGCACGCGATCATGGGCCCGAACGGGTCGGGGAAGTCGACCCTCGCGTACGCCGTCGCCGGACACCCCGCGTACGAGATCACCGACGGGAAGATCCTCCTCGACGGGATCGACATCACGGAGGCGGGGGCGGACGAGCGCGCCCAGGCGGGCCTCTTCCTCGCGTTCCAGTACCCGCACGCGATCCCCGGCGTGACCGTCACGAACTTCCTGCGGCAGGCGATCAACGCCGTGCGCAAGGCGAGGAACGGCGGCGTCGAGGACCCGATGCCGGTGCCGGCGTTCCGCAAGGAGCTGCTCGCGCAGATGGACCGCCTGAAGGTGAGCCGCGAGCTCGCGTCGCGCTACCTGAACGACGGGTTCTCCGGCGGCGAGAAGAAGCGCGTGGAGATCCTCCAGATGGCGATGCTGCGTCCGCGGATCGCCGTCCTCGACGAGACCGACTCCGGTCTCGACATCGACGCGCTGAAGATCGTCGCCGGCGGCGTGAAGGAGCTCGTGGGCCCCGAGATGGGCGCGCTCGTGATCACGCACTACCAGCGGATCCTCAACTACATCACGCCCGACTTCGTGCACGTCTTCGTCGGCGGCCGGATCGTCGAGGAGGGCGGCCCGGAGCTCGCGGAGAAGCTCGAGGCATACGGTTACGAGCAGTGGGAGACCGAGGAGGTGACCGTCTAGTGGCTGCGTCCGAGACCGAGATCGTCCAGGGGATCGGGTCCGACTACCAGATCAAGTACGGCTTTCACGTCCCCGAGGACTACTTCTTCAAGTCCGAGAAGGGGCTGTCGCACGAGCTGATCGACGCGATCTCGTCGCACAAGTCGGAGCCGGACTGGATGCGCAAGTTCCGGCACAGGTCGCTCGACTACTTCCTCGCGCGGCCGATGCCGACGTGGGGCGGCATGCCCAGCCTCCACGAGATCGACTTCGACTCGATCCACTACTACATCAAGCCGACCGAGAACCAGGCGGAGTCGTGGGAGGACCTTCCGCCCGACATCAAGGACACCTGGGACAAGCTCGGCATCCCGGAGGCGGAGAAGAAGTACCTGGCCGGCGTCGGGGCGCAGTACGAGAGCGAGGTCGTCTACCACAAGCTGCAGGAGCAGCTGACGTCGCAGGGCGTCGTCTTCCTCGACACCGACACCGCGCTCCGCGAGCACGAGGACCTCTTCAAGCAGTACTTCGGGACGATCATCCCGCAGAACGACAACAAGTTCGCGGCGCTGAACAGCGCCGTCTGGTCGGGGGGCTCGTTCATCTACGTCCCGCCCGGCGTCCGGATCGAGCTGCCGCTCCAGGCCTACTTCCGCATCAACGCGGCGAACATGGGCCAGTTCGAGCGCACGCTGATCATCGTCGACGAGAACGCCTACGTTCACTACGTCGAGGGCTGCACGGCCCCCATCTACTCGACCGATTCGCTGCACAGCGCCGTCGTCGAGATCGTGGTCAAGAAGGGCGGCCGCTGTCGCTACACGACGATCCAGAACTGGTCGACGAACGTCTACAACCTCGTCACGAAGCGCGCCGTCGCCTACGAGGACGCGACGATGGAGTGGGTCGACGGCAACCTCGGCTCGAAGCTCACGATGAAGTATCCGGCGATCTGGCTGCTCGGCCAGCGGGCGCACGGTGAGGTGCTGTCGATCGCCTTCGCGGGCAAGGGCCAGCACCAGGACGCGGGCGGCAAGGCAGTGCACGCCGCGCCGCGCACGACGAGCGTGATCACCTCGAAGTCGATCTCGAAGAACGGCGGGCGCGCCGGCTACCGCGGCCTGCTCGAGGTTGCGAAGGGCGCGCACGGCGCGAAGTCGAAGGTCGTCTGCGACGCGCTGATCCTCGACGAGGAGTCCCGCTCCGACACCTACCCGTACATCTCGATCGACGAGAACGACGTCGACATCGGCCATGAGGCGACGGTGTCGAAGATCGGCGAGGAGCAGCTCTTCTACCTCATGTCCCGCGGCCTCTCCGAGGCGGAGGCCTCGGCGATGGTCGTGAGCGGCTTCGTCGAGCCGATCACGAAGGAGCTGCCGCTCGAGTACGCGGTCGAGATGAACCGTCTGATCCAGCTCCAGATGGAAGGGTCGGTCGGCTAGAGCGTGGTCGTCGAGCACGTCGACTTCTGGGCGGTGCCCGTCACCGACATGGAACGGTCGAAGCAGTTCTACGGCGAGACGCTCGGGCTGCCCCAGACGGGCGACGGCGGCTTCCCGGAGTTCAAGCTCGGCGACAACGGCTTCCTCTACCTCCTGAGCCTCGAGTCGATCGGCGGCGCCTTCCGCGCCCCACACGACGCCGGGTTCGCCCTGCGCGTGCCGGACGTGCACGAGGCGCGCCGGGAGCTCGAGGGGAAGGGCGTGCGGTTCAGCGGGGACGTGCTCGACACGGGCGTGTGCCACATGGCCTTCTTCGCCGACCCCGACGGCAACCAGATGGTCCTGCACCGCCGCTACGCACCGGCCGGGTAGCGATGGCGACGCTGACGCGCGAGGACGCCGCGAGGCGGTTCGAAGAGCTGCCGCTGCCGACGACGGCGGACGAGCACTGGCGCTTCACTGACCTGCGCGGCTTCGCCCCGAACGGGCACGTCGCGGGGACCGTCCCCGAGACGGGTCCCGTTCGGCCCATGCTCGACCTCGACGTCGCCGCGCGCGCGCACGTGACGGAGACCGGCATCGAGATCCTCTCCGCTCCCGACGGCGTCACGTTCGAGCCCCTCCCGCACGACTACGACGCGCGGCTCGTCCCCGACGACGACCGGTTCGCGCTCGAGAACCTCGCCCGCTGGCAGCACGGCCTCCTCGTCCGCGTCCCGAAGGGCGTCGAGCTCGAGCGCCCGCTCTACGTGCAGGTGACCTCGAGCGGCGGCTCCCTCTACTGGCGGATGGTCGTCGAGGCGGAGGAGGGAGCGCGGTTCACGCTGATCGAGGATCTCTCGTCCGCCGCCGACGACGCCGTCGCGTACACGAACGCGGTCGTCGAGCTCTTCGTCCAGCCGCAGGCGAAGATCGAGTACGTCTCGCTGCAGAACCTCTCCCGCGAGACGTGGCACTTCGGCCGGCACAAGGCATGGCTCGAGCGGGACTCGGAGCTCGACTGGGTGATCGGCGGCTTCGGCTCGAAGCGCGGCAAGGTCTGGATCGAGAACGACCTCGTCGGCCCGGGCGCCACGTCGCGCGTGACCGGCGCGTACTTCGCCGACGGCGACCAGCACCTCGACTACGACACGTTCCAGGAGCACGCGGCACCGAACACCGAGAGCGACTTCGCCTTCAAGGGCGCGCTGCGCGAGCGCGCGACGGCGGTCTGGCGCGGGATGATCCGCGTCGAGGAGAACGCGCAGAAGACGAACGCCTACCAGGAGAACCGCAACCTGCTCCTCTCGGACGAGTCCCACGCCGACTCGATCCCGGGGCTCGAGATCATGGCGAACGACGTGCGCTGCACGCACGGCGCGACGCTCGGGCGGATCGACCGCGAGGAGCTCTTCTACCTGATGGCGCGCGGGCTCAGCCGCGCCGAGGCGGAGCGGCTGATCGTGCGCGGCTTCTTCCAGGACGTGCTCGACCGGATCGAGCTCGAGCCGGTGCGCGAGGCGCTCGGCGCCGCGCTCGAGGCGCGCATCCCGCAGGTCGTCTAGGACCTTCTCCGTCAGCGGCGGCCCCGATGTCGGCATCCCTCGAACGAGGGAGCATCAGGCGCCCACTCACGTCCCAGGAGGTAGAGGGATGTTCAAGTACGTCGCGCTGATCAAGCTCACGCCCGAGGGCAGGGAGGGTCTCAAGGAGGCCCCCGCATACCTCGAGAAGATCCGCAAGACGGTCGAGCTGGAGAAGGGGAAGCTCGAGACGATCTTCGCGATGATGGGTCCGTGGGACTTCTTCGCAGTGGTCGAGTATCCGACGGTCGAGGCGGCGTTCAAGGCGCACGCGAAGATCGCCGCGTTCGAGGTCATCGAGGTGGAGACGTTCCCGGTCGAGGAGGTCGAGCTGTTCATCAAGGCGCTCGCGTAGCGCCGGGATCCTCGATGTGGGGAGACGAGAGGGCCGCCCAGGCGGCCCTCGTCGTTCTGCGCTAGGAAAGGCGGCGCTCGAGCTCGGCCACCCGCTCCTCGAGCCGGGCGAGCCGCTCCTCGAGCGGCTCCGGCTGCTCGTCCCGGGCCGCCTCGGGTTCCTCGGCGAGGAGGTGCGTCCAGCGCTCCTCGCGCTGCCCCGGCCGCCGCGGCAGGAGCCGCGCGAGTTCGCGCGCGTCGAGCCGCGCGAGCGTCGCGTGGACGTCGTCGACGCCGCCGAGCCGCTCGGTGCGCGCCTTCAGCTCCGCGGCCGTCTGCGGGCCGCGGAGCATCAGCACGGCCAGCACCGCGGTCTCGGCCGGATCGAGACCGAGCGCCTCGTCGAACAGCTGTCGGTACTTCGCCGCACGAGAGCCGGGGCCGGAGGCGAGGCGCGCCCAGCCGATCTGGCCGAGCCGCTGCACCGCCCGGTGCACGCGCGCCTCGTCGAGGTCGAGCACGGGCTCGCGGTTCGTCGCCTGGTTGCAGGCGAGGCGCAGGGCATGCAGCGAGAGCGGGTACTGCTCCGGCGTCGTCCGCTGCTTCTCGATCAGGCACCCGAGGACGCGCAGCTCGCTGGGGTCGAGGCGGTGCGGCGTCACGCGCGGGTCAGCGGCTTGTACTTGATCCGGTGCGGCTCGAGCGCCTCCGGGCCGCGCGTCTCGCGCACCCACTCCGCGTACGCGGAGAAGTCGCCCTCGAACCACGTCACCTGCGAGTCGCCCTCGAACGCCAGGATGTGCGTCGCGACGCGGTCGAGGAACCAGCGGTCGTGCGTGATCACCACCGCACAGCCCGCGAAGTCGAGCAGCGCCTCCTCGAGCGCCCGCAGCGTGTCGACGTCGAGGTCGTTCGTCGGCTCGTCGAGGAGCAGCACGTTGCCACCGCTCTTCAGGAGCTTGGCGAGATGCACGCGGTTCCGCTCGCCGCCCGACAGCTGCCCGACGGGCTTCTGCTGGTCCTGCCCCTTGAAGTTGAACCAGGACGTGTACTGCCGGGAGTTGATCTCGCGCTTGCCGAGCAGCACGACGTCCCGGCCGCCCGAGATCTCCTTCCAGACGGTGTTCTTCGGCTCGAGGTCGCCGCGCGCCTGGTCGACGTACGCGAGCTGGACGGTGTCGCCGATGCGGAGGTCACCGCGGTCGGGAGCCTCCTCGCCCGCGATCATCCTGAAGAGCGTCGTCTTGCCGGCCCCGTTTGGGCCGATCACGCCGACGATGCCGGCGGGCGGGAGCGAGAACGTCAGCTCCTCGAAGAGGAGCCGGTCGCCGAACCCCTTCGCGACTCCCGCGGCCTCGATCACCACGTCGCCGAGCCGCGGCCCCGGCGGGATGTGGATCTCGACGCGGTCGAGCTTGACGTTCTCCTCCTCCGCGAGCAGTCGCTCGTAGGCCCCGAGACGCGCCTTCGACTTGGCGTGGCGCGCCCTGGGCGACGCGCGGACCCATTCGAGCTCCCGGGCGAGCGTGCGCTGCCGCGCGCTCGCCTGCTTCTCCTCCTGGGCGAGGCGGGCCCGCTTCTGCTCGAGCCAGCCGGAGTAGTTCCCCTGGTAGGGGATGCCGCGGCCGCGGTCGAGCTCGAGGATCCAGCCGGCGACGTTGTCGAGGAAGTAGCGGTCGTGCGTGACGGCGACGACCGTCCCGCGGTAGTCCGCGAGGAACCGCTCGAGCCAGAAGACCGACTCGGCGTCGAGGTGGTTCGTCGGCTCGTCGAGGAGGAGCAGGTCGGGCGCGGAGAGGAGGAGCCGGCACAGCGCCACGCGCCGCCGCTCGCCGCCGGAGAGGGTCGTCACGTCCCGGTCGCCGTCCGGCAGACGCAGCGCGTCCATGGCGTGATCCAGGTGCGCGTCGAGCTGCCAGGCATCCGCCCGGTCGATCGTGTCCTGCACGGTCGCCTGCTCGGCGAGGAGGGCGTCGAAGTCGGCGTCGGGCTCCGCGAAGGCGGCCGTGATCGCGTTGAACCGGTCGAGCAGGTCGCGCACGGGCCGCACGCCGTCCTCGACGTTCTCGCGCACCGTCTTCCCGGGGTCGAGCTCCGGCTCCTGTTCGAGCAGCCCGACCGTCGCGTTCGGGGCGAGCTCCGCGGTGCCCGACGAGGGCTCCTCCTTGCCCGCCATGATCCGGAGCACCGTCGACTTGCCGGCCCCGTTGGGGCCGAGGACGCCGATCTTGGCGCCCGGCAGGAACGACAGCGAGATGTTCGCGAGCACCTGCCGGTCGGCGCCGTAGAACTTGTCGACCCGGTACATCGTGAACACGTAGTCGCCCGCCACGGCGCCGCACGATACCGTTGCTTTCGCCCCGGGCCCGGCGGGTACCCTTCGGGAAATGGCCGTCACCTCCGCGACGAAGCTCGATGCGCGCAGGCTCCGCGCTGACTTCGCGGTCTTCGACGAGCTCGTCAACGGGCTTCCGGTGGCGTACCTCGACTCGGCGTCGTCGACGCAGAAGCCGCGCCAGGTCCTCGATGCGATGCGCGAGTTCTACGAGCACCACTACGCGAACGTGCACCGCGGCGTGTACACGCTGGCGGAGCGCGCCACCGCCGGGTACGAGGGGGCGCGCGAGAAGGTGCGCGCGTACATCAACGCGCCCTCGAACCGCGAGGTGATCTTCACGCGCAGCGCGACCGAGGCCCTGAACCTGATCGCCTACTCGTGGGGACTCGAGAACCTGGGGCCGGGCGACGTGGTCGTGATCACGGAGCTCGAGCACCACGCGAACTTCGTCCCGTGGCAGTTCATCGCGAAGAAGACGGGTGCGCAGTTTGCGCACATCCCGATCGACGACCTCGGCGAGCTGCAGCTCGACACGCTCGACGAGATCGCGTCGCGGGGCAACGTGAAGGTCGTCGCGAACAATCTCGTCTCGAACACGCTCGGCACGATCAACCCGGTCGAGAAGCTCGCGGCGTGGGCGCACGAGCAGGGCGCGATCATGGTCGTCGACGCCGCCCAGGCGGCGCCGCACAGGAGGATCGACGTGCAGGCGCTCGGCTGCGACTTCCTCGCGTTCTCCTCGCACAAGGTGTGCGGGCCGAGCGGGGTGGGTGCGCTGTGGGGCCGCCGCGAGCTGCTCGAGCAGATGCAGCCCTTCAACCTCGGGGGCGAGATGATCCGCTCGGTCGCGCTCGACCGCACGAGCTGGAACGAGCTGCCGTACAAGTTCGAGGCGGGTACGCCCGCAATCGCCGAGGCCTACGGCTTCGGGGTCGCGCTCGACTACGTGAGCGCGGTCGGACTCGAGGCGATCGAGGCGCACGAGCACGAGCTCGTCGCGCGGACGATGGACGCGCTCGCCGAGATTCCGGGGATCCGCGTGTTCGGCCCCCCGGCGGACCGCCGCACCGGCATCGTCAGCTTCGAGCTCGCGAACGTCCACCCACACGACGTCGCGCAGATCCTCAACTGGGAGGGGATCGCCGTTCGTGCGGGCCACCATTGCACCCAGCCGCTGATGACGCGCCTCGGCGTCGCGGCGACGACGCGCGCGAGCTTCTACCTCTACTCGCTGCCCGACGACGTCGATCGCCTGGTCGCCGGTCTGCACAAGGTCAAGGAGACGTTCGCGTGAGCGAGATGGATCAGGTTTACCGCGAGGTGATCCTCGACCACTACAAGAACCCACGCGGACACGGCTCTCTCGAGGGTGCGCACGCGCACGCCGAGGGCCAGAACCCGCTCTGCGGCGACGAGGTGACGATCTACGTTCGGTTCGGCGAGGACGGCGAGACGATCGACGAGGTGTCCTTCGAGGGGCGCGGCTGCGCTATCTCGCAGGCGGCGACGTCGATGCTCACCGAGATGGTGACCGGACGCAAGGCCGGCGAGGTCGCCGAGCTGCCGAAGGACGAGCTCCTCGAGGAGATCGGTATCCCGCTGACGCCGATTCGGCTCAAGTGCGCGCTGCTCGGCCTCGGCGTCCTGAAGGTGGCGCTGCACCGGGCGAAGGGGACGCCGTTGCCCCCGGAGTGGCAGGGGCTCGCGGACGAGCTCCGCCTCGACGAGTAGCCGTGCCGTTCGTCGAGGTCGCGCCGCTCGAGGAGTTCCCGCCGGGCTCGGCGAAGATCGTCGTCGTCGGCTGGACGTCGATCGGCGTCTACAACTGCAACGGGAAGCTCTACGCGCTCGAGGACCGCTGCTCGCACGACGACGGGCCGCTCTGCGAGGGCGAGTGGGACCAGGACCTCTGCCGCGTGATCTGTCCCCGCCACGGCTCCGCGTTCGACCTCGAGACGGGGAGCCCGCTCTCGCTGCCCGCCTTCGAGCCGGTCGAGACGTACCCGGTGCGCGTCGAGGACGGGATCGTCAAGGTCGAAGTGGCGTGAGGTGCTGGGAGACGACCGACCCGCTCTACCTCGCCTACCACGACGAGGAATGGGGCCGGCCGGTGCGCGACGAGCGGGGCCTCCTCGAACGGCTCTGCCTCGAGGGCTTCCAGTCGGGCCTCTCGTGGCTCACGATCCTCCGCAAGCGGGAGGCGTTCCGCGCGGCGTTCGAGGGATTCGACCCCGAGCGCGTCGCCGGGTTCGGTCAGCGGGACGTGCGGCGCCTGCTCGCGGACGCGACGATCGTGCGCCACCGGGGGAAGATCGAGGCTGCGATCGCGAACGCGCGCGCGACGGTGGCGCTGCGGGAGGACGTGCCGCTGCACGAGCTCTTCTGGTCGTTCGCCCCCGCGCGCCCGCGGCGGCCGCGGACCCGGGCCGACTGGCAGGCCTCGACCCCGGAGTCGGCCGCGCTCGCGAAGGAGCTGCGGCGCCGCGGCTTCCGCTTCGTCGGCCCGACCACCGTCCACGCCGCGATGCAGGCGTGCGGCGTCGTGAACGACCACCTGGCCGGCTGCATCGTCCGTCAGGCCGTCGAGGCCGAGCGGACCGCCGCCGTCGCGGCGTAGCGGCCCGGCCGCACGCGGTGCGCGCTGCGCCACGTCGCGACACCGTGCGCGGCGGTGACGCGCGTCACGACGGCGATCGTCCGGGCGCCGCGCCGGACGCGGATGAGGACGTGGACGCCACGGCTCCGCGTGGTGACGACCACCCGCACGGCGACGTGGCCGCGGTCGAGCCGGGTGCGCACCGAGGCGACCCGCGGGCGGGGCGGCGGCTTCCTCTGCACCGGTGCAGGCGGCGGCGTTGCGGGTGGCGGTGCGGGCGGCGGCGCGACGGGCGGCGGGGAGACGGCGGCCGCGACCGTCTGCACCTGCGCCGCGGAGCCGCCGGCGCCGGACGCCGTCACGGCGGGCGACCCCGCCTGCGTATCGAGGTAGTAGACGGACACGGTCGACGTCCCCGCCGGGACCGTGGCGGCCAGCGACGGCGACCACGGGCCTGCGGCGGCGGAGGCGAACGCCCCGCCGCTCGAGCTCGACGTGAACGTGACGTCGCGCGCCGTCGCAGCAGCGTCCGCGAGGCCGTCCGTCTGCAGCTGCACCGTCAGCGGCCCCCCGGCGAGGCCCTGCTGCAGCGAGAGCGGTGCGCTCACGAAGACCGGAGCCGTCGCCGACCACGCCGAGAAGCCCTGCCAGCCGGCGACGAAGGCCGCGCCGTCGAGCGACGTCGTGCACCACGACGGGGCGCACGCGGCGGCGCCGGGGTCGTCCGCGGGCACGCCGCTCGCCTGGATCGCGCCGGCGATCCGGTCGAGCAGCGCCGACGTCTGCGCGTCGAAGTCCCCGGCCGAGAGCCCGAGCGTGTTGCTCGGAACCCACGCGAACCCGAGCCGGTCGACACCGGACGGGGCGCCGAGCGAGCGAGCCGCGTCCACCTGCCCGGAGACGAAGTCCTGCATCGAGGCGAGCGGCGCCGCCGTCCAGCCGTAGGCCGACGACCACGCCCACGCGGCGTTGCCGAACGCGACGTACGCCGACTGGAGCACGGAGCGGGCGGCCGCCGTCGTGTCGGGCCCCGCCGCGGCCAGCGCGAGCTCGTGTCCGAGGTACTGCGCCTGGGCGTCGCGGCGCGCCTGAGGGGATGCATCCGCGACCGCGTAGGCGCGCACGTCGCCGTAGTCCTCCTGCGCCCAGTCCGCCGCATACCGGCCCGCCGCGCTCCAGAACGCCGAGTCCTCCAGCCAGTGCTGCAGGTTCACCTTGTACGTCGCGAGGTCCGGCGTTCCCTGGCCCACGCCCGCGACGAAGACGACGCCCTTCAAGCCGTCCGAGGCGAGGCCGCGCATGAACTCGAGCGCGTTCGCCCGGGCGACGCCGGTTCCGGCGCGGACGGCGGACGAGAGCTCGTTCAGCGCCCACGTGTCGCCCGTGCCCGTGTCGAAGCCGGCCGCCGCCATCCGCTGCCGCGCCGTGACGCCGGCGTCGTACCAGCTGCCGTTGCCGGCGGCGACCCAGGCGCTCCACCCGTTCCAGCTGATCTCGTCGAGCGCGTGGTAGCTCGGCCCCAGCGCCCGGATCTGCCCCGCCTGGTTCGGGCGCGGCTGCGACTTGTCCGCCGCGAGCGGCGGAACGGAGACGTAGTACTGCGCGCACGGCGACGGTTGCTGCGCGAGCTTCGTCGCGAGGCGCAGCCAGTCGGTCTGCGCGTAGAACACCGCCCGCGCGGGCCGGCACGCGAGGTCGCGCGAGACGTGCGGCGCCGCTCGTGCCCGTGCGACCTCCGCGCGTCACAGAGCCTTCGTCGCGGCGGGCGTCAGCGACGGCACCGGCGGTGCGGCGGCCGCGGCCGGGACGACCGCGAGCGCGGCGGTGAACGCGAGCAGCAGCTTCCTCATCGACCCCTCGGGCGGGGCAGGGTAGCGCGCCGGGCCGCCGTCAGGACCCATCCGCTATCGTGCGGCTATCCGCGGAAAGGAGGTGGTCCGGCGTTGGAGACTTCAAGTACGGGCAGTGGAGGTACCAGCTCGTAGAGGCGTGTCCCCGGGACCTGACGGGGAATCGCCTAGCCAGCGTGGGGGACT